>ENA-OSIY01000010-OSIY01000010.1-marine-metagenome-genome-assembly--contig:-NODE-10-length-138591-cov-12.290736_pt1 | contig 138591 bp, 149 predicted proteins | sample MGYA00237884_ERZ534233 | MGnify/ENA primary metagenome ERZ534233 (study PRJEB26412, sample SAMN06343840) | marine metagenome | isolation source: estuarine water | place: USA: Columbia River Estuary... | reverse complement strand
AGTTTGTATAGTGCCGCCACAGGGGGCACCTCAGTAACCGCTAACGGGGCCTCCGTTGTGCGCTGGGAAGACATTTCGGGTAATGGCGCGCATCTTTCCAATGAACACGCTGTAGATAGACATCCTACATTAACACTGAACTCAATAAACAACAAGAAGGGCATCAGATTTAACGGCGATTATTTAGGCAGGCAGAACAATAATCGTTTTTTACGTAAATTTGTTCCAAATTCAGTTTTTTATTATATCGTTTTAAAACATAATACATTAGCTCAACCCGGAAACGGAACAACGCGGATTATGAATTCCACTCACTATTCTGCTTCTGGTGGGGGATTTGCCCAGAGTTTCTTTTTCGGCTCCAATACTACGGAAATTCGTATGCGGCTAAATGGCGTCACCTGCAATGTGGCTAGGCCGATTGATTTGGCTCCTTTTCTTGTGGAATTTGGGAGAAATCAAAGTGATGGCGCTAAACTTTATATAAACGGTGTAGACCAAAATGTGTATACGGGACCATTTACTCCCGTGACTGGCACACACCTGAATGAAATGGCTTTTTTCGGTGGAGGGGGAATTACTACAACGGAGACTTTAATTGGGGACATTTGCGAAATATTAATATACAACGCTCCGCCGAGCGAATCTGAGCGGCAAGCCATTGAAACATATCTCAGAAACAAGTGGGCAATTTATTAAAAAACATGAATATACAACCTAACTGGACAGTAACAAACCAAGGACCGTGGCAACTGATATACAGCGATAGCTGTATTGTATCGCTAGCTGAATCTATTGGCATGACATCGACTGAGGCGAAAGTGTTTGTAGGAACGCAGGAAGAATGCGAAGCCGAACGAGTCAGGCTCGGATTGCCTTGGGCCGCTGATGTGGTCGTTGATCCCGACTATGAACTCATCCACGACGAACAAAATATCTTGTATCTCTCTATTGCTGGTAGCGGAGTGGATATAGCGGGCACTTCTTTTGTCGGTAAGCTGCAAGAGTGTGAGGCAGAAATCGCAAGGCTCGGGCTGACGTGGGCCTCGGTACCAGTGGATGCGCCTGACGTCCCGATAGAGGTTCAGGTGGAAGAAGTATTGCCCGACGATGAATAAGTGGTTTTTGTTTTTAGTCGTTCTTGCTGGGTGCACGAGTACACCGCCGGCTGGAGTGCCTGAGTGGGCAGGTTCTTTTAGGAAAGCTTGTCTTCCTGAAGCAATAACCGTTGCCCAGGGGTTAAGAAAAAGTGGAGTGCAGGCAAGGGTGCTGGCAATACATACAAAAGATTGGGGGCATGCGACGTGTGCTTATATGTATCCCCCAGGAAAAAACAAACTTTGGGTGTGGGATAGTCATTGGCAAAGCGTTCCTCTCAAAGCGTGGTGGGACGATCCTAAGTCTATAGCTCGCGCGTGGATGGCGTGGCGATACGATGATACGCCGCTTACATCGGCTTACTTTCACGACTTAGATGTTGCTCAGCCCTAAGTTTTAAAATTCGAAGGCTTTGATAGTTTATGTGGTTGTGTTTTTTTCATAAAATGTATTATACTATAGCTCTACTCTGAGAGGGCGGTTACATCCATATGAAAAAATATATCACAACTTTTTTAATTGCGGGCAGTTTATTTTTAGTGTCCTGTGCCTCTAAAAAATCTGCTTACGATTCACTGTACGCTGGAGTAACAACAAAAGCACAATCTGCTTCGGATAGTATAGCCGCAGCTACGGCCGACGGTAAAACAGTTAAAAGACTTCAATACGAAGCCATGAGTCTTTTAGACCAATTAGACTATAAAGCTGTAATCTTATTAAATAAATGAAAACTATTTTATCTATATTTTTAATTGTTTTTTCTGTGCAACTTTTTGCACTGACTCCTGAAGAACGTGTGGTAGTTTCTCAAATGCGGGACACTGTAAACAGTTTAAGAGTTAAATTAACTGACGCGCAGTTAAAAAATGACACAGCTTTAAATGCTTTGAGTGAAAGTGCTCTGCAGATGTCTTCTTTGATGTTTCAAGCACAGAAAGCCGCAGAAAGTGTAGCAGCTCTTACTAACGAGAGAGACAATCTTAAAGACGCCCTGGCCTCGTCTAAGTTGAAGTATGATAAATTGAACGTAAGGTATCAACGAGCCCAGTTAATTATAGCCATATTTGCCGCTTTCTTTGTAGGATTAATTGTTTTACAATTCACCCATAACCTTCAACCTCCCTACGGGCTATTGGTGCCTGTGGTTGCTGGGGCTGCAGCCTTTATTACAATTTACTTTATATTATGAAATCATTAAGACGCCTTTTTTCTAGTTTTCACGGATTTTTAGCTGGAGTTGTAGCTCTAGGTATTTATTTATTGTTGCCCTATGTTATTAGATTGTACGACCCTTCAGCAGGCTTGTTTGATGCTGGCTATCTCCAGTGGGTAGGTTTAGCTACCTTTTTAACTTTCTGGACGGGGTTTGTTGCGTGGCTTCTTTGGCAGTTAATTTTTAGCAGTCTAGATAAGGCTACCGCTAATGCACAAAATGAATGGGGTAACTTACAATTGTGGTTTGACTGCCTAACTCCAGCCGCTAAGTGGTATGTAGTACAGGTTACTTTTTTATTGTGTGTAGCTATATTTTTAATTTGTTTAAAGCTGGTACCTTTATCGTGAAAAAATATTTATTTTGTTTTTTATGCGTTGCTTTATTTTTTTACAAGGCTGAAGCTCAAAGCATTAGCTCAGCCGATGTGGTAGTTTTGCGAGATAAAATAGTGAAAGTTGGTACAGGGTTGTTAGGTACCACGGAGGCCACAGGTAGAAACGATGGGGCAGTAGTTGAAAAAATTTTAAACAGCGTGGGGTTAAATAAAGGTGATCCTTATTGTGCCGCGTTTAACTATTGGTGCTACACCGAAGCAGGCGGGGCTAAGTTTGTTCCTCGGTCTGGTTGGTCTCCTGACTGGGTAAAATCTCCCACATGGACTAGAACTTCGGGAGGGCTCAATCCTAAACCTGGAGATTCTTTTGGTATTTTTTTCAAAAGTAAAAACAGAGTGGCGCACACCGGATTAGTTAAAAAATGGGGGGATACTTCATTAGTAACGCTAGAGGGAAATACTTCGCCTGATGCTGAGGCAGGTTCAGCCGCAGATCGGGATGGAGGAGGAGTATGGAGTAAGCGCAGACTAAAAATACAGATTTATGCTGTACGTAATTGGCTAGATTAGCATATCACTCTTTATGGCTGATCTAGAGATAATCTCCATAGCAGCAGGATACGATTACTCCGCTAATCCGTTAATTCTAGCTACGATGAATGGACCGTGCAGCGGTATAGCCATTAGTGCGTACACCGCACAGCCTGCTTATGCAGATATAGGGATTATTGGTACAACTACAGAGTATAAAACAATCAGTGCCACAAGCTATACTGCTACCCTCAAACTTACAGGTAAAGCTACAAACGAGGGGTATAGAGCATTTCATAAAGATACTACATATACTTGTAATGGCTCTTACAATTTTACTTCAAGTGTTTTTACATTAGCGGCACAAAGTGCCCCTCCGAAACTTGCATCGACTCCTTCAACTTGGCGGGTAAGTTCGTCTTTTATCGATTTAGCTTTCTCAGACGACGTTTACGGCCTTATTTTTTGCGCCAACACATCAGCCAGCAACAGAAACATTTCCGGGAACATACAACTTCAAAATTTCATACCAGCGCTGCAAGGTTTAGTAGACGACGCATTAACACTGATATCTCATCGTACCAAAACTGATTTATCTCAAGCTGACGGATTAAAAGTGGTGAGCGCTAGCAGCTACCTTAAAGCTTTTTCCGCTGTTATACGTATATATCCTCAAAACCTCATAACACTAAATGCCCTTAACACCTCCAACACTACTTCTCTAGTTAAGTCCCCTGCTATATATAATATTGCTTTTGGTAATGGTGTGTACATAGGGCTTATAGGTGCAGGTATAAGTAGATCTACAGACGGGCTAACTTGGACTAAAGTTCAGGTGTGGCCGACGACTACTGTGCTTATTTTGCTAGGTTATGGGGGAGTAGGGCTTTCCTACGTAGGGACTTGGCTGCTTGCCGATACCGCAGGCCAAGTTTATAGGTCCCCCGACAACGGCGTGACGTGGATACAGGTAGGAAAACTACCCGGACTCGGGCATCAACAACTACTTAAAGTCGACGGTGCTTGGTTAGTTATTGCCAACATGGGGGATGGGGGGACAGTGTATAGAAGTACGAATGACGGACTTTCCTGGTCTGCGGTGAGTATGGGGGCGCAGCGGCAACTGACTACTGCCGCCGTCGGGGGAGGCATAGTTGTAGCGATGGGTCACTCTGGAGAAATTGTAAGAAGTACTAACGCAGGCTCGAGCTGGTCGCGTTTAACGCCTATGACGAATTTCCACTACAGATCAGTCGTCTACGGAAACTCCAAGTTTATCGCCCTGACCAGTGAAAATACTATCGTGCGAAATTCGTGGTGGCCTTCAATGCCATCTTCCGATACAGGAATAGCTTGGGAGCATGCAGCTAATGGGTACACCGGCGTAACATACTTCCCTGTACCTTTGAACTCCATGGTATCTGTAGTTGTTCCGAACTACTACAATAATCCAATCACCCCATCAGAAATCGTAACAACAGTCTACCTAGGCTACTCGCTGACACTTAAAGTGGGGAGTGTTGTACAGATAGAGTCCACAGTGGCACCTTCCTACAGCGGTATTTATGCTGTGTACTCTGTAGCGGCCAATTCATTATCATTTACCATACTGGGCGTTAGACAAGGTTTAGGTACCGTTCCTTACGGAGGAACTGTCTGGCATATAGGCGACATAGCAGACGTTCCTAATTTAATATTAACGCACGCAGGCGGTAACGGTGAGGGTACCTGGTGGAAACCTCGATCTCCAGGTCGGGGTTTTGGCTCCGATTTGGTATTTGGTAATGGTAAATTTGTAAGTAGTTCTGGTCTCGAGTCTTCAGATGGTGCAAGTTGGGCTCAATCTGTGAATGCTTTTTCTGCGGGTTCAATAGTATATGGAACAGCAGGCTGGGTAAGTACAGCGACGGGTCTCCCGCCCGCAGATCCAAATAGCAATTTTAAACTGCTAGACGGAACTTACCAAATTTATAACGTGCGAGTGGGCTCCCCTGTTGTTACTGAGGTAAATTATCCTAGTTCTTTTTCTTTGACTGCCCCTAGCGGTACGCCTTATTATCCTTACAACGGTATATATGCACTGACCGGAGATCAAATACCTTCAAGCTCATCCCCTAACGTATTACCAGTATATAAAAATAGTCTTAAAGCTGAATTTTTTTATTATGCTTTTGACGCAGACCTGACACAGGGGTGGAGAATAACTAGTATAGGTAACGGTATTGCACCTAAATATTTAGGTAATCCGTGGGTTTCAACAACAGCAGGCATACCTTTAGTTCCTAAACCTACCGCAGCTGCTGCAATTAAACAAGGTCAAGTTTTTAACTTTGTTGGAGGGAAATACCAAGAAGCTTTGGTTTTACAAGAATCTCCTGAGAAATTTCCCACCACTTTCGCTATCAGTAATCCTACGCAATTCCCAGCACTTAGCATTAATAACAGCGGAGTAATAAGTGGAATTTTACCCACATTAGGGAGTTCCAGTGTAGGCATCACAGTGAAAAACTCCCTAGGAAGTAGTACAGGTAGCATTACAATCAACGTAACTGCAGGTAGGCCTGTAGTGTTAAGTGATCAGTCTTTCATTTATACTGCAGGTACGCCTGCAACTAAAAAAATACAAGCTTCCTCAGCTTTCCTTCCTACAGCCTGGGCGATTTCGCCGACAACCCCCCTACCAGCAGGATTAAACTTAAATACTTCTACAGGAGAAATAAGCGGCACACTTACAGCACTTACGACGCCACCAGCTTTAATAAATTCTACGGGTATTAATTTTACAAAGATCACAGCAAGCACCCTTACTTACAATGGGACGTACACTACAAATGTTGATAAGTCTCTACGTTTTAAAACAGGAGGGACAAAACACGTTGCAGGTAATATGAATCGGGGGGACTTATCTTTTTGTTTGTGGTTTTCCCTGCAGAGTTTAGACGATTGTAACCTTATAGATGTATGCTTCCCCCTTAATAAAACCCGCAGTCGCTTAGCTTTTATCGAGGCAGGTAAATTAACTTTAAGTGTTCCAGGGACTGTCTTCACTCTCGACTTAAATGCGCCACTTAATAAAAAAGAACTGCATTGTTTAACTTACACTTACAAAGCCGCCGACGGCTTAACCCCCGCACTTTTAACTGGCTATTTTAATGGAATGCCTCTAGCTCAGCTGTCTCAGGTACACAGGAGCGACCCGACCAACTACTCAAATTATTTCGCTACACTTAATTACGCAGATCCTGCTTGTCCCCCTATAGCTAATCTTGGAATTTACGCGGATTTATATTTTTTCAAATTTGCAGAATATAATTGCTGGACCGCGGCTCAAGTCTTGCAGCTATATTATCAGACAAATCCTGTTAAACCTTTAAGCTTGTCTAAGTACTTTATATCTGTACAGGCGATTAAAAATACTGAATGGAGTTTGCCTGCCCCGATAGCTATTGAGACTGCACCTCCTCCCCCCAAAGTAAAAGCGGGGCAGACTTTTTACGGAATTTCTTCGGAAGCTTTAACTTATACTGCGCTGCTAGCTAATGACCCTTTGGTGCCTGTTTCGTGGAGCAGTGTAGATTTATCCCCCGGCTTAGTCTTAAGTGCGGCGGGCATTATATCGGGCAGTCTTACTGCAGACAATTCAGTTGTAAATTCGGGAGCCACTACAACTTATAGTTTTACCATAATTGCGACTTCTTCGGGAGGTTCAACATCTGAAAAAATAAACGCAGTAATATATCCTAAACCTAGGTTATCAGAGAGTACACTTTTTGCCACAGTAGGTGTTTCTTTAAAAATACCTATAACGTTATCTCCTTCGGAGGTAACTAATCCCCTACAGCTGCCTTTAAAGGGGGTAAGTTTAAGCTCAGGAACTCTCCCCCCCGGACTAGAGTTAAAAACCTATCTTCCCTCTACGACAGGCGGAGCTACAACAGTATATCTAGAAGGAACCCCTACAACTAAAAATATCTTGGCTACTTTTATGTTGAGAGCTGAAGCTGGAAACTCTTACATATCCTCTTTTAGTGTGCCTAAAGCGGTAACAATATCTATAGCTGCAGGAATTCCTATTATAACCGAAACTGGAACATTCATTTTTTCAAACGGCGTACCATTTTCAAAAACTGTAAGTATTAGTGATGCAGCTAACCTCACACCTGATACTTGGAGTGCTACAGGTTTACCTGCAGGGTTAACTATAGCAAATTCAGGAGTCATTAGCGGTACACCTACCTCCACGGCAAGCACTTACGCTTCGATAACGGCTCAAAATGCCGCAGGCATCTCTACTAAAGTTATTTATTTTTCATACACAACCTCATCAGGTAGTAATAATGTCGGTATAGTTGGGGTACCTTTAAATGTTGCAGTAGCTGGAAATATACCGGGTAGAAACATCGACAGCTGGGTTACCTCAGATTTCCCAACCTGGATGACTTTCAATTTAGCTAGTAGCTCGATCACTGGCACCCCCACAACTAAAAAAAGCACCAGCTTCACTGTAAGTTTAACTCCCAAAGTTACATATCAGGGTGAAGTTACCGTTTCCAGGATAGCGGCAACCGTAGGTAATTGGGGAGGCGGATACACATCTACAAATGTTTATGTTTCCGACAATATCGCTAGCACCGTTTCCACCCGCTGGCCTGGATTTTATAACGGATGGGCTTGCCTCTCAGGTGAAACTATTACAGGTGTAGGAGGAGACGAGCAAGGTATAATAATAGCTACAACTAAAAGAACTGTAGGCTTCGGGTATGCGAGCCCCATATCTACCCCTATAGGTACATCCTTTAATACTTTTGAGCGGCTTAATTTGGGGCGGTCTTTAATTATTGATGGATACTGTTATGGAACAGATTTTTTTGGAGGTAGCTCCATCAGCGGTTTAGATGCTCCGGGAGTTTATTACGGTAGTGGGTATATAATAGATTTAAATTACTACAGCGACACTAGTTCTGCCTATAATTATCGGTTTAGAAAAGGTTCAAAGTGGTTAGGTAGTGATGTGTGGTTAAGAAACTGGGTAGAAAGTAAGTGTAAGTACCGTAGAGATCTTGAGGCCCTCACATCCAACGCAGGTTTGTATAGACAGTACATACTGAAGTCGGCCGGAGCAGGCCATCAATACGCTAACTACTCTTCTTCATCGCAGGGAGTTTGGGCGGGCTCGTGGAACCAATCGAGGCTGCATGGAGAAAGCTCCTCTATGAATCCGACGCTTAATTACGGGGGATGGTATGTCCCCCTCAGTTATTCTGGTCAAGGCCCAGGCAGTTACACAACTCTCAGCAGCTCACTTTCTTATGTAGGGCTTGTATGTAGAAACTACTGCCCAGAAGGCGCAGGCGTGACCACTAGCTCCTGTGTCCCACTCAGCGCATTTTACGGCAGAGGCTATTTATTTGACGACACTGCATATTTTGTAAATAGAGACGGGTTTTTAGAGGGAATACCCAGCACTAAAACAACTTTAGAACCTAGCGGGCTGAGTGCAAACAGCGGGGGCAGTTGCAACCCTCTGTATATAGTTAGAGGTACCAGTGGAGCTTCTGGACCTATGCGGGAAGAATGGAGGCGTGGGGTACATAGAAATTGGTATTACACGACGTCCAACGGAGGTGTGTATATACTGCAGAATAGCCGAGTTGTTGATAAAAATCTTAGTAATGTACTAAAAGCCAGCTTCACAGAGTATGGAACCAAAATTTCTTTAGACTTCGTCATATTAGGAGGCACACCCTCCCTAACTAAAAATCAAACTTTTACAGTTACAACCGGAGAAGCTTATATTAAGCAAGTGGCTTATGTTGCTGACGTAAATCGCCCTATTATTAGTTGGGGAGCTACAGGCTTACCTGCAGGGCTGAGTATATCCTCCATCACAGGAATTATTAGTGGTGTTACTTCTGTTTCGGCTTCAACTAGAACTATTAACGTCACAGCAACGGGGGAGGGGGGAGGATCTTCAAGTGAGGCATATACAATGTATGTGCGAACAAGGGCAGAGTTATTAACTAAAAATCAAATACTTACAGGTAACGCTGGAACTGTTTGGACTGCACAATTTTCAAAAATAGTGGTAACAGGCTGGGACTCAGTTTTATGGAAATGCGACCCTGCGCTGCCCCATGGGTTAACTTTAAATACAACAACAGGAATTATATCAGGGACTCCTTCAACTTTTACCGGCAACTATTATAGCACATTTATATGGGCGGAAAAGCAAATAGACGGCTTTGCAAGTACTCCTATTGAAGTTTTGTTTAACATAGGATTAGCTGCACCTAAATTAACAAGTACTCTCAGGTCTGTAACTTTAATAACTCCGTCGAGTATACAGCTTACTTCGTGGAGTGCCGGGCCTGTCACAACCTGGACGCTAAAAAATAAAACAACTTCTGTAGCTGTATCTGCAGCGCCAGCTCAGGCAACTTATACCGACGACATTGCCACACACATGACAATAGATAAGAGTACCGGGTTAATATCGGCGGAGCTCCGCTATCCTCTGCTCCCCGGCGATTACACTTTTACGGTAACCCTTGTAGGTCCCGGAGGAACAAGCACAGGAGATTTAACTATAGCTGCACGTGGGACTAACAGCATAATAAATCCACCTTATACTCCCACCACTCAAACATTTACTACAACTTGTTATTGCAATACTGAACAACCTATAGTTACAAAACGCTCTAACGTAATAAACATATTCCAAGGCTACTACTTAGATATAGTGCGCAAAGCTTATCTTAGTGCAGCTACATCATTTGACTGGGGTGATAGCACATTCAGCCGCTACATTCGTTCTTACGCCAGTCCCCCGTTACTCAATTATATAAATGCCCTCATAAATTCTAATTTCTATCTTAAACCTTGCCTGGGGGCACCCACAAGGACAAATACTGTAGTTTTGCCTGACGCTGTAGAGGGAAAAGAATATCCGTTTATTCTGCAAAGTTTTTGGTGGTATGTTAATACAGCTTCGCCGTCATCCTCCGGCTCCAGCCAAACTGCGGCCTCGGTTGTTAATGTTTTTCGCGGATGGCCTTTAAAGGCTACGGGATTACCCGCCGGGTTGGATTTAACTTTGTGGTGGTTTACAGGAAAACCAACCGAGGCGGGTACGTATACTATTTCTATTTCAAGAGACGCAGTGAAAGCTAAATGGTATAACAAAACTTTTAGGACAGGGTTTGAACTCGGTAGCGGGGCTTGGGGGGCTGTTGAAGGAAGCAATACGGAAAAAAAAGTTAAATCTTATAAGATTTGGAGTCCCAGCGAATATTATGGACATGGAGTTAATAGCTTCGGTGCGCGCTACCCGGTAATCCTGGATCACCATGATCCCATAACTAGAAAAAAAAGCGTAAGAATTTACGTATCTTACGACCTAACGAATAGAGGTTTGCCGGCTAACCTAAACAAATATCCTCCGGATGAACCTACATACTGGTCTTTATTGGACGTGCTACATGAAATGCCTGAAGACGAAGAAGGATTTAACTGCTGGGATATTGTAGACGCAGGAGGAAATAACGAAGCTTTAATGGTGCCTGAAAACTCTACGCTGTCTGATTCTTTGCGGCAGGCATTAAACGCTGGAGTTACTACGACGCTTACTCTGACTGTGTTGGAAAATTCAGATTTAGACCCTTTGCCGCAGGCCTACACGATCACCCTAGGTGCAACTGTCGAGATTTTTCCAAAGTATATTAACCCCTCGGTGGTTAGTTCGGGTAGAGTCACAGCAAGCATAGCTTTAGGTACGAATGAAAACGACGGAGTGACTCCTACTTTACCTCCAGGTACATCTTACAGTGCCCAACTTTGTAAAGTGGTAGGTAAAACCACAAAAATAGGGGAGTATTGGTATTATTTTAAATCTAGTTGTGTTGTGAATCAGGTGGAGGAAAAAACCCAACAACGTGTATATATCTCCGTAATTCCTGAAATACCCATTATTGGACCAAATCAAGTTTTTATAGGGTTTCAAGACGAAGCATTTACAGGATACGTAAGTGTAACTAATCCTTACGAAAGCCAGGTAAGTTATTTTACTTTTGTGTCTGGAAATCTTCCACCGGAGCTAACCTTCTCGCCTGGAAATTCTGGAGCTCTTACAGGCACCCCGACCTCACCAGGAAATTTTAAATTTATTGTTACCGCTACAGGAGGAGGCGGAACTTCTCTCCCTGTAGAAATTACAATAACTATATTAAAGGGTATTGCAAAGATAGTGCCAAATCAAAGATTTTCTATCACCGCAGGCAAACCTTTTAGTTTTGATTTGTTAACTACCGGTGGGGTACCAACAGACTATCTCATCGTTAATCCTAACACTCCAGGGCTGGGGACGTTGGCTCCTATCGGGGCAGACTACAAGGCTATAAGCACACAAACTTTAATAACTGGTTGGTTTGATAAGGCTACGCGAAAACTGGGAGGCACAGCGGAGTTCACTACACGTTTAGCCTCCAACAACTATACCTACACTGCAGATTATGCGGTGTCGGTGGCTATGCGTAACAGTGATTATGTGGGAATTTATGAAAAAATATTTTTTGATATAGATATAGGTCCTCCGGCTCCCATGCTACCGCAGACAGTAAAATGGCTAACCGGCGATCCTGCCCCCCTGGGTACAAATTATCTCAACGTATCCAGCTCTAAAGGTCAACCAGTAACTGCATGGGAAATAACTAAAGTTACTTATCCTGACGGCACCGTGAGCGCCAAACTTCCCGGGTTGGGAGAATGGAGAACGTCTACAGCTGTAATTTCAGCCGTAACGATGTGGGGGGGAGCGCTGGGTTATGGAGACGGCAAGTTTGTTGTAGTGGGTAGAGATTGTAAAACTGCTTACAGCGGTGACGGCATAAATTGGAAGGCTGGCACATTTTCAGGGGTGGCTCCCACAAATGCAGGTTGGGTAACAAACATAGTATATGGTGCAGGTAAATTTGTAGCTATGCTAGCGGTGGAAGGAGATACGTATTCATTCTTTGAAGACAGGACAGACAAAATGGCATACAGCTATAACGGGATAGATTGGGTCCTGTCTTCTTCCCCGGGGCCGGTGCCAAAAACCGTCACCACTAAAAGGGTGTTAGCCTATGGGGCAGGTAAATTTGTATGTTTGTGGGGAGGTCGCCCAGATGGAGGGACTTACAAAAATTCTGGGGCTTACAGTATAGATGGTGAAACTTGGACAGCTATACCAAATCCTCCTATATGTGATACATCCGGCGCAGCGACTTGGAGCTCTTTAAAATACCTTGGAGGTGTATTTGTAGCTCTCGGGTATAGCCGAAATATAGCTCGAAGTGTTGACGGTATAGTTTGGGAAACTACTATTCTACCTGCCGACGTGGTCGACCCTAGCGACCCTTCAGATCTTAGCTTTGCGGCAGACGGAGTTGCCTACGGTGAAGGTAAATTTATAGCAATCAAGCGATCATCTAGCGGGAGAAGCTTTAAAGTGTTTAGCAGTACTGACGCCAAAAACTGGACTCTTTTATCTGGTGTTACAGGGCTGTATCGCGACCCTCACTACCCTGAGTATATAGAAGGAAAATTTGTTGTTTTCGATTACACATGGACCGTACCCGCGGAGCCGCTTAGCTTATCTAGCCTCGACGGAATCACTTGGGATAGGATTCCCGGAGCACCGCTTGCTTCCCTCCGAGGACTTCAATATTTTACACACTATGGGCAGGGGGTATGGCTTTCTTATGATGTTGACCAAAAGAAAGTATACTATACAACATCTTCGATGTATTGGGACAGTGCACAAGTCGGTAAGTTATTGGGGGCAGCTACGACTCTAGCTAAGGTTACAGTAAGTGTGAAATTAAACAACCGAGCAGGTTCAATCGTCTCATCTTTTGAGCTTGTTGTGCTACCTCAGGTTCCCAAGATAGCTCCGAATCAAAGCTTTGTTGCGTATTCGCGTGCACCTATAGACCTGCAGCTTGCATTGCTTCCTCAGGCAAATCCTCCTCCAAATATCGTATGGAGAGCTGCCGCCATAAGCACAGATAGTGCTACTTATATGCCTTGGGGTGTTGTGTTATCCGCCTCGGGAAAAATAACCGGAGCTATTACAAAAATAGGCACTTACACTCCGCGTTTAGCGGTACAGGCTACAGACACTGTCAGCACTTTTGAAACTATAACTATACAAGTATTGCCTGGGCCTCCGGAGCTTACAGACTCTCAAGTATTAACTTGTTTTGCAGGCAAACCTGCTAACTTGCAGCTTACTGTAGTGGACCCTGTGAACAACCCTCCAGGGAGATGGGAGGTAACACCAAAAAGTACTTGGGTTACAGGTCCCTTGTCAACTTCTCCTGAAGAGCGGAAGGGTATAACGGCATTAGCTTATGGCGCAGGGTATCTTTATATGGGAGATCGCTTCGGGCGTGTTCGCAAGAGTTTGCTGCCTGCTGGACCTAGAGCAACTAGTAATTATAAAATTACTACAGTGTACGAGTCGTATGGCAAGAGAGTCAGCCACCTAGCAGCAGACAGCTTAGGTAATGTCTACGTTTACACAGAAGCTCATGAATGGACATCCTCACCTGGACCTGGCGGGCGTCTTGTAAAAATCAGTGCCAGCGGAGCTGTAACTGATGTCGAGTGGAGTGCTCCGGATGGGGAGTATACTGCTCGGGGCTATGGTATAGGTAGCCTAACTGTAGACCCTTTAGGGAACCGGCTTTACCTGCAGTATAGGAACGAGGCTAGCGGACACGCCTGGCAGTTTGTGAGGGTAGATCTCAACAAAAATAAGGCACAGTGGTGCGCTTTGCCGAATTATCCGATCCTAAAGGGTAATATGCAGTGGTCTGCCTCGACCGGAAGCCTTTGGTGGACGATTACGGAGTACGTCGGCGGTTTAACTGTCCCCGTAGGAGGTACGAGACTGCTCGAGTTTACTCCTCCCCAGGGTGACACATTCAGCGAGAATGGACAGCCTGTAGGTATATGGGGTAAGGGGCGTACCTACGATATTCTAGGCGGTAGTTATGATGGCACCCGAGTTAGAGTAATGGTAGATGACGCAACTTCGACAATATACTTAGCGGGGTTCAATTCCAGTACAAACGCAACCTACGCTAAAATCAGTCTCAGTACTAATAACATAACATATGTAAGCCCAGCATCTCTACCTGTAACGCACCCAGAATACAGCGAATGCGGGACGTACTATTTTTGGACTGGCACACATAATGGTATGATTTTTGCCGAGGGCAAACTATATGCGGCAGGCTCTGGAGGAGTAGATCGCTACGACGAAATTTACAGATACTGTAATCTTCTAGGTACCAAAACGCAACCGAAGGAGATAACTAATCAGGAAATACAGATAGATGGGTACCACCCCGGACCCGTAGCTTTTGAGGAAGCCTTCAGCCTAAATCCTACAACAGGTTTAATAACAGGAACACCAACAAAAAGAAAAACTTTTCAAGTTAACGTTGGAGTATTTAAAGCTACTGCCCCTCATTCCCCTACAGGTATTTTATGGGACAAAGATGAAAACAACCCACTGATACCTTTTCGCAAAAATGTCACCATTGTGGTGGAGGGGGGAGTACCCGCACTTACGGCAAATCAAATTTTTTATGGTTATGTGGGGCAATATACCTCTATAACTTTAGGTTTAGTTGATGCGGAAAATTCTCCTGCTAGTTGGTATAAGGTATCTTCTAACGTTATAGACTTTCTAGCTAAAGATGGAACTTTAACTACCGCCCCAAAATCTGTAGGTTTAGTATTAAACGAAACAACGGGAATTATTTCAGGTATACCCACTTTCCGCACAACACAAACGATAGGTATAACTACCGGAGCTAAAGCCGGATACACTGTAGGAAGTGTAAAAATTATTGTTGCAGGAGGAGCTACTAAAATTATTGAAAACCAGGTATTTAATGGAATGGTTGCCACAGATTTTGATGCTGTAGTAGCCGTGGAGAATATACTTAATAACCCAGTTACCTCTTGGACTTCGCCAAATCTTCCTGCGGACCTAGTGATAAACTCCCTAACTGGAAAAATAACTGGAAAACCTAAAGTTAAGGGCACCTATACTGCAACCATTTCAGCTCAGGGGGATTTAACTAAAGACACTAAAAACATAACTATTAAGGTCGGCGAAGATTTTCCCATTATAGCCCCCAATCAAACTTTAAATGGTAAAATAGGGCAGGCTTTTTCTGGTACTTTGAATTTAGTGGACGGAGATACTAGACCCGCCTGTTCTTGGAGTGTAACGCCTTCTCTTCCTGCGGGGTTAAGTTTAAATACTTCTACAGGGTTAATCGGTGGGACGCCTGAAATTAGAAGAACTACAATACAGCAAGCCACAGCTTATAATTGTGTTAAAGCCTCAGGAGGTGCAGTACCTTTTACTGTGGTAATAGATTATGCTTTGCCTGAGATCGTAGCAGGGCAGACGTTTACAGGAAAAGAGGGGGAAGCTTTTACGGGCAAAGTGTTGTTAAAATACAATGACGCAAATATCACTATGTGGGAAGCCTACGGGCTACCTGCAGAGTTAACCATAAGCGCCGTAGGGCTCATAACCGGTACTCCTACAACTTATGGAATTTTTACTTGCTCCGTAAAAGCTTCCTCAGGTTTGATAAGTTCTACGTCGGACATAGTTATAACTCTAGCACAGGGCAGTTTAAAAATAGTCGAAAATCAGGTGTTTACTGGTGAAATAGGTGTAAGTTTTAATAATCAAGTAACTCTTGTTTCAGGTATCGCAGTTCTTTGGACTGCTAAAAGCGGACTACCTGCAGGGTTAACATTGAATAGCTCTACTGGAGTAGTCACAGGCACACCCACAACTTCCACATCGAGCGCAGGCGTAGGTTATTCAATTCAAGCTTACGATGCAGAAGGTAGCACAAGCACAAAAACTGTAAAATTTATTATAGCTGCGGCCACTCCCACAATAACAGCAAATCAAACTATTCTAGGAGTAGTGGGAGTAAATTTAAATAAGCAGATAGCCGCAACAAGTTTTTCACAAAACCCCATTAAAGCTTGGAGCGTCACAGGAAGCTTACCTCAAGGTTTACAATTGTCGCAAACTGGAGTTGTAAGCGGAATACCTGCTAGCCCATACGATGGTGTTATAGTTCTCAATGTGGAGGGAAATACTCGAGTCACCTCTCAAAATGTAACCGTAAAAATTATAGGGGGAGTACCGGTCATAGCTAGTAATCAGATTTTTAATGCAAAAGTTAGACAAGCTTTCGTGGGGACCGTAGTATTCACAGATTCAGCTACACGCCCTGTTGAAAAATGTAAATTGACTGGATTACCTGCAGGGTTGAGTTTTAACGCTGCAGATTATACCATAACAGGTATTCCCGAAAAATACGGAACTTTTACACCGGCAGTGGAGGCTGAAAATGCGGCAGGAAAAGCTCAGCTAAGTATTACTATTGTTGTAGGTTATGGGGCGCCTATAATTGTAAAATCTCAAGTTGCTTATGCTGAGCCGGGTAAACTTTTAAATTATACTTTAGAGCTAAAAGATGTCCTTAATTGTCCTGCGACGAGCTGGACGGCTACAGATTTACCTGCAGGGATAACTCTAGATTCTGCGGCCGGTATACTCAGTGGAACTTTATCGGCAACAACAGAAAGCTATTTAACTGCAACAGGGCTTGGGGGAGTTTCTGACGCTGAAAAAGTTGTGCTGCTTTCTGTAAAACCGGTATACGTATATAAAAACACTTTAAATTCTGTGGCTAGTGTAGACGAACCCTCTTCCTCAAACCCTATAGTTTTTTGGACTTTAAAATCGGGAACTTTACCTGACGGGTTAAGATTAGCCCCTTACTTGGGGTTAATTGAGGGAGTACCTAGGTCCTTTCTGCCTGCGCTTGTGCGGCTGGAAGTGCTACGTGACGATAGTACAGTAGAAGAGATAACTATTGTGGTGGCGGTACTTGAGGCTGTTCCCACTATAGACTCAAATCAAGTTAAAACGTATAAATATAATGAAAATGTAGAAGATCTTACATTATCATTCACAGGAGTAGATTTAAGTTTTCAGGTAGTGGGATTACCTTCAGGGCTGACACTACACCCATTGACCGGAAAAATATACGGCACCCCTACAAAAGTGGGAGTTTTCCCGAGCACCGTAACCGTAACTAATACCTCAGGAACAGCCTCAGCAATTGTTAATTTTTACATTATTGCTGATTTTGCCGCCCCCATTTTAACTGAAATTTTAACACCAATAACAGGTAAAAAAAATGAGTATTTAACTGAAGTGCGTATACAAAATACTGGAGGGCCTATAGCGACTTGGAACTGCTCTACATTACCTGCCGGTATACAGTTCAATACAACCACAGCAAAAATTTACGGGGCCCCTTCAGTTTTTGGAGATTTTGACATCTCAATAAGCGCAGATAACGCCATAGGTAGTTCCTCTATAACTTTTAAATTAATTATATCTCCTGATGTAACTAAACCTGTTATTCTACCTAATCAGGATTTTACTGTGTTTGTAGGGGACACACTAGCCGGGAGTGTCAGCTCTTTAGAGGGACCCATAGCCAATTACAGTTTAACTGGAACTCTTCCCGATGGGGTGCTATTTAACTCCACGACTGGAAAATTTAGCGGCACTCCTACGGTGCAAGGAGATTATGCGGTATTAGTTGAAGCCTCGAATTATTTATATACTTCTGATTCCGAAATTGTAAACATCACCGTTAATTCAAAACGAAGCATTTTACCTCCAGCGGTAATTTCCGGACAGACGTTTACTTTTAAAGTAGGGGAATACGCAAAAGTACAAATCCAAACAGATGCAGCTTTCGGAGAAGCAGCGTCCTGGAAGATAACTACAGGGACAAATTTACCTAGTAAATTAAATTTGAGTTTAGTGTCAGGAGAGATATCGGGGGTAGCGGATGCCGTGGGGACATATACAGCGTCAGTCACAGCTCAAACAGCTAAAGGTTTAGCTAGCTCCGCCGTCTCAATAACTGTAGTGGTAGAAAAAAGTTTATATGCTCCCGAAGTTACAAAGAATCAAATAATTACAGTAAAGCAAAATGCTAAATTAAACGAATATTTATTAGCCACAAATACTCCAACCTCTTGGGTTGTGACTCAAGGAGTTTTACCTGTAGGGGTAAGTTTAACCTCCCCTACAGGTATACTGGTCGGGATCACAACAGCTACAGGAACATATATAGTTAAAGTGGCGGCTAATAATATTTACGGAAGTTCTTCCGAGGATGTAACTTTGATAGTTGAACTCGAAGCTCCTGAAATTTTAGAAAACCAGACAGTGACAGAGGTAGTAGGTGCGCCTTTAACCTACACAATTAAGTACTTTAATGGGTTGCCTACTTCGTGGAGCGTACTGGGAAGTTTACCTGGGGGGCTGACATTAAATACAGCAACAGGAGTTTTAACAGGGGCATTCACGGTAGCTGGAAGCTATACTGCACAGGTTACAGCAAGTAATGCGGGGGGATCGTCAACTAAAACTGTAACATTCAACGCAACTAATCCTGTAAATATGGCCGTTACAACCAATCAAAAGTTTGTCGGCAAGGTGGGAGTTTTTGCTGATTTTTATTTAACCTCTACCGGGCCTGCTCCTACCTTATGGGCAGCAACCGCACTTCCCACAGGTTTAGTTATTGACGGTACTACGGGAAAAATATCCGGAACTCCCAAGGCTGCAGGTAACACGACCGTAACTATAACGATAAGCAATCCGAAGTATTCGAGCCAATCCGGAAGTATTAGCATACAGATATATTCGGGTACAACAAGTTTAAAACTTGTAGCCTCTCAAGTATTTACATATCCGAAAGGGCAATCAGTTAAATTTACCCCCGCCGTGATAGGGGTACCCACCTCTTGGGATGTTAAAGGGTTACCTGTAGGGTTAACCGTCAATAAACTAACTGGAGAAGTTACAGGAAGTGCAACAACCTCAGGGTTATATACTTTAACTTGTATATGTAAAGATGCAGTTTCGACAGTTTCAGGTACACTAAAATTGACTATCTCCTGAGTGTTAAATTGACTACTTATACATAACTACGTATAATATTGTTACTGCATGAATGAAGAACATTGGTCAAAATCTTATAGAAATATGAATGAAGAATTAGAAGCTAAAATTACGCGAATAGAGCAAGAGCTTAAAAGTACGCGAGATATAGCTAGGGATACTCTACACATAGCTATAGGTGTGGATGGGCGTAACGGGATAAGGGGATCTTTAAATGACCTCACTCATTCCGTAAGTAAAATAAACGAAGATTTTTTATTTTTAAGAGAAACTGCTAATAACTACAAAGAACTTAAAGGTACAATAGGTAGATTTTTGTTATCTAGCTTGTTGGCTTTTGTTATTCAATTTGCGGGAATTATTTGGTTTTTTGCCAACGAATATGCCACAAAAGAAAATTTAAAATTGCAGATTTTATCGGTACTTGAAGATGTCCGAGAGCTAAAAAAAACAACTAAACCTGTGTTGTAATTTAGTCTTCTTCGTCTTCCTCTAGAAGCTCTTCTACCCGGAGGGCTGAGTTTCTCAGATGCTGCTGCATAGCGCTAGCTTGAGCATCAATAAAATTAACTAAAGCTAACCTTATTGCGGGGTTATCGTACCCCTCAAAGCTTTCCATTTCCCCGACCTCGTTTACTACCACTAAGTAATATCCTCTTGAAAATTCATTCAGTTGAGTTAAAAATTCTGGAGGTAATCTGAATCCTTTTTTTGCCATAGCTGAATATTAGCACAGCACATAGCTAAAAAAAAGGGAAAACTAACAAGCTTCCCCTTTTTAAACTTAGAACATTTCTATAAAAGATTTGAGCTCTTTTTTTTGTAAAGGAGCACAAATAATTTTATCGGAAATGCTCCGCTGCATTATCTCTAAGTCTCCGTATTTCTTATGAAATTCAAATACATATTTATATTCTATAGGAGAATAGGCAAAGTCTGTAGGAAGATTAAGCTCCCTACAGATACCTAAATTAGACTTAGCCCCCCAGGTTTTATACCTGAGAGTTTCTAGTCGCGCATGGAGGTTACAAGGTAACGCCCCAGGTTTAATAAACTTTATTGGGGAGGGTGCACGGTCCCTCCCCAAATTAAATTTAACTATGTCGGTTACCCAAACTTTGCTGAGACAGCCCAGTCCTGCACCTAATAGTTTAATGCCTATTACACTTTTAAAGCATGTAGAGAAATAATGGCTATCTTTTACTGCCATGCAGCTTGTTTACTTTTTTATTTATTTTGTTGTGCTCCGCTATTTTGATATGTTTTAGTGCTGCGCCTAGTAGTATTCCGCCGCTTAACCCGATACAGTATATATGATAATATATGCTGCGGATGGAACACAACTCTAAAACGCTACCTATTAATACCACTACAAACAGAGCAGTTACAATTGTTTTTTTCATAATCCTACGGACACAGGATCTCCCAACAAACACAGTTCTTTATTGCTGTGAGTATTAGGCCTGTCCGGATGTAATCCAATGACCCAATTTTTAAGAGTTCCATCTTCTTTATCCACTTTCAAACTTATGCCATTGTAATACTTACCGAAATACTCGGAAGTGTTAAAGGGCTTTATTGAGGGGCAGCAATGAGACACTACTGGTCGCCCTTGAATACTGCGAAGTTTGCAGAAAACTTTATTTTCAGCAAACAGCGGCACCGGTATGTGCCTTAATTGGACCATCGGGCAAAGACCGCTGACAGTAGAAGGGAATTTCTTATAGACGTATAAGAATTTCCGATCTTCGATTATGTTTGGGGCGCCGGTACCGTCCAGAGCTTCGAAAAGCTCTACCATGTTTTCTGGAGTAGGCAGGAACGGCCGATCCTTTACCGATACGCCAGAGTTATTTCGCACAACTAAGGGAAATAACAACTTGTTTATTTTATGCGTCTGGGCGCTGATGTCTTTTAATGCGTAAGCTCTAATTAAAGCTTTATGCATACTTAGTGCTGCAGTTCTATCTGTTGTTTTTACTCCCGGTTTGCGTTCCTGTATTTTAATTGTTACAGGAATCGCTATTGGGCCCTTTTCAACTTCCGAAGTAACCGGAATTTGAATAATTTCTTCTTCAGGGTGGGGAGACGTAAGCTTGCTGGTATAAGCCAGAAACTTTTCGATAACTTCTTCCTCTGTCTGTGCTCTAGTTTCTGAAAGTACTGCAGCCGTTTCAGCTACAGGGTTTTCTTTATTTTCTTTAGAGACCAATTCTTCGTACAGACTGTCCAAGGTATTAAACATAAGTTTATTTATTTTCTGAGTTTTTTGTTGTAGTAGTTAATAGTTGTTGAACATAAGTTGCCTCACATTCAATAGATTATACCATTAATATACGCTATTGTTCTTAGGGGGGAGGTTACAGCTCAACCGGTAAAGGTAAATGCTCAGCCAAACAATGTTTGAAAGGCTCGATAACTATTCCACAGCTTGAGCTGTGGGGGCGCACAAAAATACCACCTAAGCCTGTATAACTACTAGACTCAGACACTGCAAAAATTTTAGAGTCGTGGGCATATGTAAATATCAGAAGTTTATCGGAAGACGCCTGCATGTCTTTGAACTCTCCATAAATCGCAGATTTTTCAAACTTACCCCAAATCCAAAGCTTACCTAAGTTACGTTCTTCTTGTGTTGAGCAGTAGAATTCCACAGCACTTAGCTGAGTATCTAACGATGATATATGAGCTATTCTTGGCAACTCAGCTAAGTCGAAAGTGACATTATTGTGGACATCTAGAGATTTGCGCACACACTCAATAAACTGCGTTTTAGGGTATTTGAGATATGCATATATCTGGCACGACGTTTTTAACTGTACTGTGTTCATTTGTATTTTTTAATTTTTCTAATTCGTTTAGTTGATGCAGGGCTATATGTTTTAATACATATATGTCGTATTTTAATTTTTCTATAAAAATAAAATTTTTAATAGCTATCAGCACTAAAGCTAAAATAACTCCCAATAGTAAAATTAGATAATTTTCTAGCGTCATGCTGCCGGGTTAGCGTTACCACGATCATGATCTTTTACAGGTGCGATAAAGGGAGCAAAAACTTCTCTAAATTTAGCCACCGCAAATTCAAAAACTTCTATACTTTCACGGTAGGATTTATAATCCATATCGTATTCTTTGCCCCAACGATTAACCATCATATTCAAGGAACCGTCGTGGGGGTGTACGGACCCTGTAACCTTAACCTCTCGACACATACGCGAAGGGTGGTTCCACCTAGTTCTATCCGGATTGGCGAGATTTAACACCTCGTGGTTAATTTTAGATACGTATATTTCTGCAATTATTTTACTGTTATTTTCTTTACCTATAGGGTTTATAATTACAGCGTAGTCGTATTTAACTAAAGCTGCCGCTTCTGCGTCTTTTTCATTTTGTGTGTTAGGTACAAAATTTTGCCCCGCACAAATGTCTTTAGTCATTTTTTTAACTGTCCAGCAGATGTGTATTTTTTTTGTGTTCATAGTAATGTATATAATTGTTTAATTTAAGTTTAGATGGTTTTTTGAGTGGGAAGGGAATAAACCCTCTCTTTTAACTTGGGGAAAAGTTAATGTGCAAATATTTACACTACCCACTCAAAACAAAGCAGCTTTAATTAATAAACGTTATTTCGTTTTTTATTGTTATACTGCTAGCTATTCTTGCTATTGCTCAGCAAGGTTTATTACCTTTGAGCCCAAGACCAACCGATCCCCATTCAGGCTTTAAACCTAACCTTTGGTTGGGTGCGATTGCTTTTGCTAACTGCTCTAACCTATCGACGAGGTATCCAGCGTTTCTATGGTCTAGCTGAGCAGCACTAAGAGCATCGTGAAGCAACTGTAACGTGGTGTCGCGGGAAATTTCTCCCGTGGGTGTAGGTGTACTAGGTACAGATACGTTAGGCGCAGCTATGCTGGGTGTAGGTGTAGGTGCAGCTATGCTAGGTGTAGGTGTACTAGGTTCGAACCTACGTGAACGTCCATACACACCGGGGGATTGGCTTTTCATGTATTTTACGTGGCGGCGAAACTCCTCTCGTGTGAATGCTGTGTTAGTGTTCATCATTGTAGGAGTAGTGTTAAAGTCTCCTGATAAAAGCCATTCAGGGTTCACTCCTGTGGCAATTGCAATTTCACAAGCTGTTCTTTTAGTCATTAGCTTCTGGTCACTGGTTAACCGCCAAAGCCAGCTACAGCTTCTCCCCATTGTGTCCAAAAATGCCCCGGCTTCACCATCTGGCCCTAATATTTTACGCAACGTAGCTAAACATGTGTTATGGTTCAGATTTATATTCATAATATTTTTTCTAATTAATAACTGCTATTTCATTTTTTATTGTTATACTGCTGGCTTTTCCAGCCATTACGCAGTGAGGTTGAGATCTCCTGTTTCTTGTTTTAATAGGTACTTCACAATCTAGACCTGCCACAAAATGACACACACCCTCAAAATGTAGAGTGAGCATGTTCTTTTTTAGTTGTCTAGACAGCGGTTTATTATAGTGGAACCAGAAGGCTTTTTGTTTTAATTGTTGGTGCATATATTTTGTTTAAAGTTAACTTTCAAAAACATAAGACCAATATCTACTATCCAATTTATTTTGTTTTTTGTCCCAATAGATACACCTAGCTATATACGGAGGGACATTCCACATACGGCTCATATCCAGCCAATGACTTTCTATTTTTTCATACATTTTCAAGTCTTTAGACTGATCCAGCTTATACACTTGAAATAGATGTGTATCAAGGCATGTAATGTGGGCGCTATTAGGATGACATAACTCTATCGAAAAACTAGTTTTGGCTGGACCTAAACCTAAAGTTTTTTCAGCTAGGCTGTTCCTAAACTTTACCCAATCTTTTTTCGATTTGTTTACGTATTCTCTAGGGCTTTGCCAATATTCCATCGCAAACTTGTGAATATATCTAGTGCGATTATTGTGCATACCTACGCCACTTTGTTGAATTTTATCTCTAAGTTCTTCTTCTTTATTCAACCATTCCCACCAATTTTTTACAGCGTTATAACCTAAGACATTAGCTTTCCAGGATGTATGTACACTCATAAAAGCAAACAGCCATCTTTGAAAGATGGCTGAGCAATCTAGAGGTTTTATACTGTCCCAGTAATTTGAGTAGTCAGTTATAATTCCAGGCTTAATTTCTTTGAAGAACTTTTCTACTTCTGTATAGTTAGGAGATCTGTTACTCCTAAAAGCTATAGGTTGTAGGTGTTCGTCGAATAAGCTTAACTGTGTTAGTTTGTCTTCATTTAAATAATTTCCTAAAAAATCTAGTTGTATTTGCATGTGTACTGAGTTGATTACGACGATAAAATCGTCTCGGTAGTATATCTCTATACTGTGTTATTAGACTGTTACAGTTGCAGCAGTCATAGTTTCTTATTATTTTTTCTTTTTAGATACTCTGCTATAAGTATACCATCAGCATCTGAGGTAAATTTAATATGTGGGAATAGACTTTTACCGACAGCTAAACTGGCCGATTTTAACTGATCTCCTCCAGCATTTTTAGGTAGCATAACTCTCTGCCATTCTTTACTGTCTAAATAAACAAAGTTTAAATGTAGGTTTTCCATAACTACCAAGGTAGACTCTAAAGCTCGCATCGCGCTCATGGAGGCGAAGAAGCGTCTAGGATTAACCATAGGGCGTTCCAACCCCACTAAAAAAGTTTCTTTAGAAAACTTAGCCACTAGATCATCAAAAATTTTAAACATTTTCTGATGATCTATTCGGCTAATATTTTTTTCTATTTTAGTGTAACTTTGTTCTTTTTTGACGGGGGTTTTAAAGAGAAAGCTTTCGCCACTCTCTGTTACTACCCCTATACCGTTAGAAGTCGTGCCATTATCTATTCCCACATATATCATAAATTATTTACCTGTGAATTTTAAACTAACTGATTTATTAGTTCTACCGCCTTATCATAGCAAACATGAGAACCATTACGTGTAGCTAAATTATTTTTTAGCCAACGTACATCGTCATTATGTTTAACACTCTTGCGGTAACTAGGTAAATCCATTTTCTTTATGAGCTTTTGAAGCTCTTCTAGTTTATTTAAATACTCAGTTTTCAAGATCTGACTCTAGTTTTGATTTTCTCTTGCGTTTAGACTTATTTTTTTGTTCCACTGCTGCTGTAGTTTCTGGGTCGGGCATATCGGGAATACTGAAAGCTTTTCTACACATTTCCTTAGCTTCAACACTCTGTTTGATAAGTTCTCCTAGCTCATTTTCTCTGTATTTTTTATCGGTAGCAATATCTCCCTCGATGACCTCACCATCTTCGGTGATTATTTTAGTTTTTACTCCTGGAATTTTCCAAGTATACCAACCTCCTGTTTTCCCTACAAGACTAGGATAAGTTTCGCCTAGATGTTTTACTAGCGGAGAGTACCAATCGATACCTCCGTTAATATACAAATTGAACTCCACTTTTTGACTGTTGCCTTCTCGTCCTAGCTTATTACGTTTAACTACAAGCGAGTGAGTTGACCCACATTTCCGTTTGACCCCCATATGATCAGGTTCCAACAGGTCAGATATTCTAGCTACCTTGAATTGATAAGTAGAATTGAACCTTTGGGCTTCCCCACCAATCAATGCTTCCGGTTTTTCTGCACCGAAGGACATAGCCATAATGTTTTCTTTTAGCTGATTTGTGACAACCAGAATGGCCTTTTCAGACTCCAGGTACGGCACAATATGCCTATAGAAGTTACTCATCAACTTAGCATGCTCTCCCACTTTAGTTTGACCTATGATGTCTTGATCGCGTTCGTAGTCTGAGGCTGCTCCAGCTACAGAGTCTAGCGCAATCATGATAGGGGTTTTACTATCAGGATCGAACTTAGGAATGTTCTCAATTATTGTTTTAATGAGGGTCAAGGCTTCCTCGAGAGACTTAGGATTGTGGTATATGACGTTTGCAGGGTCTACACCTTGCAATTTCATATAGTTAAAGTCTGGAGCGTTTTCAGTTTCGATCCAGAACATTTTACCTCCCTCTCTTTGGAATATCTTAGCCAGCTCAAACAACAGTGAAGTTTTAGAACAACCTTTTTTGCCGTAGACGAGATAACACCGACCGAAGGCCATAAACCTCCGGTCGAATGCATACTCTAGCAGCGGGTTATCCAATATTATACCTGTAGGAGGCAGCTCTAGATCTACACTGTTAAGCTCCAGAGCTGCTGCAACGTCTTCATCTTTATAAGCCTTGTTAAAGCTTTTTTTAATACTGTCTAAGTATGCATTGAAGTTATCCATATATTATTTTATTGCTCTAAGAACCTTTGCGCTTCTTCTCTAGTCATTGTGCTTCTCCTACCCATAGGGTTAGGTGGAAGCTCTGCAGGGTCTATGAACGGAGCATCTTGATCGTCTACGTTAGTGTAGATAGGTACTGATGCTGCGCTTTTCCATGGAGGAGCAGAAGGTTCACCTGTTGGGGGCATGAAGGCTCTCTGGGCTGTCTGCTGTTGTGGTGCTGCAAAAGCCTGAGAAGGGGCAGCTGCGGGCGTAGAAACACCGGCAGGCATACCTACTCCCCTAGGGCTAGTTAGCCCTGGATAGCCGCGCATACAATCTTCAAAAATCTCCCCAGAATAAAGTTCCCTAAGCTTGGCGATGATTTCTTCGGCAGGTTTGTGGTTGAATACCTCATCTAGATTATACAGGTTGGCTGAGTCAGCCATCTCACGAGGTAGAGGAAGAGTTTGACTTGTATCTACGTTTATTACCCAAGGGTTAGCTGAGGCATCTTTGAGCTGCACGAAGACCGGGTTGGCACCATCAGGATCATTGATACATGGTCGAGTTTTGCCGTGCATGTCTACGCTAGTCAGCCAATCTGTCAACTGTGCCGCCCCGTTAACTAGTGGGAGGTCAAGAACATGTATGCCTTGTTTAGGATCTGCGGCATAAGTTACGTTGAAAATACAACGTTTTGTTATTCTGCCGTAGTTAGGGTATTTCTTGAACTGCCTACCGTTGACGGTAACTGTCTCGATACCTTTGTTGTCTCCGCTGCGATAAAGTATGTAATACTGGTTCGCAAAATACGTAGCAGGGTCTTTGCTTTTGTCCGGTACGTAATATTTTTCTTTGAACTTATCTCCAAAGTTATCTCGTACTTCGAAGACCTTATACCAAACTCCACGCCCTAACGAGTCCGGTTTGTACCCAGGCAAGAAGAACAAATAAGCTCCGTTAGTGTTGGTGTTTTTATTAAAAACAAGTTTTTTAACGCTGTCTTTCAAGTACGAATTTGCTATTTGTGGTAGCCCTGCATCGGAACCGTCGAATACGTTACTAGGTTTAATTATTGCCATATTGTTTATCTAATTTATTTATTTTGTGTTTTGTACTTATTGTTTATCCACTATTCAACTTAACGGGCTTAGTGTGGTTGTCAAGCGTGAGGAGTTATTTCTAAAAACTTTAAACTCACACCAAGCCGTAAAGTGTCCATCTTTATAGCATGAACACTTTCTTATCTGTTTTTTCTCCTCGGAGCCAATTCAGAAAGGCTTGAAGCATCATGCCAGCAATCACTATAGGTAAAGCGTGGCTGATGTTTTGCTCTTTCTCGTAGTCGTGCAGACAACCTCCGCGCTCATCGCTGTCTGTGATGTATTTTCTAAGTTCGTTTTCAGGTAGTTGTGACGTGAAAAGCGCACCTTGTCTACTGGTGCAACGTCCGTCCACCCAAAAAAGATTTTTAGGCTGTTTGAACCCATACTCGTACAGTTCTTTACGAAAAGACATACTATCGACACAACTAAAAATTACATCGTGCTTCTTGAAGTCTTTAGGGGTCATGAAAGAAGATACCGCGTTAATAACGTATTTTTCTTCCAGCACTTTAACTTTAGGTTTACCTATGTCATCTAACTTGAAGTTTTGATGTAGCAGATTTTTAACATCTACCACGTCATCGTCGTAAACATTTACATCTATCGACGAATAATCGAATTGTTTCCGATGGTACCCGTAGTCGAAGAGCATAGCTACGAGATTCGAACCTATGCCTCCTGCTCCGGCGATGCCTATACTTTTTATATTATTCATTTTGATATTTCTAGTAATGTGCTTATTGGTATGTATTTTGTTTTTAGTAGTTCTCCATCCCAAGATGAAATGCTGCACGTCTCATCTTGAAGCGAGTAAATTACGTTGTGTTTAAACCCTTGAAACAATTTCGCTAAGTCTAGTGCGCTGGGTGTAGCGCTAAACGTTGGGTGTGTGTGAAAACTTGCAAAGAGTTTCCAGCCTGAAGTCATTAACGGAATAATAAATTCTCCAAATTCGTTACGATCAGCTTCATACAGTCCGTATGCTACGGGGGTATCGGTATGGATATTTTTAATAAGTTTGAACTCGTAGTCTCCATACTTTTCCAAAATTACTCCACCTCTTTCCTCAAATGGATCCCGAGATTGATTAATACCGTCTACGATAGCCCCAGACAAAGGTTTGTCTAATATACTTTTAGCTATAGTCATATCAAGCTACTCCAAATTTTTTAGCTACCTCCCAAGTTAGCTTGAGATCGTTAGCTAGATAGCTTTTAGCTTCTTCTTCTTTACCTGCTTCCAGTTGTTGATAGAAGAACGTTCCTACTTCTTTCTTTTCTCCTACTTGTAGGAAAGTTGCAAGCTTAGCCAAGCTAACATATTCCCGACACTTACAATCCCACACAAGAGCCAGGTCGATATGAGAAACTTCGCTATTTGGTTGGGGATAGCCATCTAATTTAAAGAAACGGTTAAACAATACTTTGTTGTATAGCAGAGCTCTGCGGCACAAATAAGGCAAGTCAAAACGTAAACCATTGAAAGTAATCAACGTATTACCTGTTTGAAGTAGTGCCATGAAGCTTTCAATGGCTGTAAGTTCATAAGCAGCATCAAGCCCGCAACTCGTAGATATTTTTCCTGTGGCAGTATCCAGTATTCCAAATCCACAAATCTTTCCTGTCAGGGCGGAGAGTGGAGCGCAAGTGACAAGCTTATCTTTTTTGTTCTTCAGATCCTCTGCCACTTTAACTGGATCTTTCAGTCGCGAGTCAGGCTTTAAGTCTTCAGCATATTTCAATATTTCAGGTTCACTTAGAGGTGATGTTTCGATGTCTATAATGTATTTCATAATTTTAAGTTTAGTTATATAGAGGGGGAAGGCGAATACCTTCCCCCTCTAGGTTAATTGTTATTCTATCTGCAAGGATGCTAACAACTCTTCCGTTAGCTGGTTATCTGGGTTTTCGTCACGATCCGGCAACTGTCCGGCGTGCGCATTTTCTGCTTGCGGCTGTGCTTCTCCTTTCAAGGTACCGATATGCTTTTGTGATATGGCGTCGTTTCTTAAGGCATACAGCCTGGCTGCTATGTCATCGTAACCTACACCTTGGTAGTGATGGTCGTTAACAATACAGCGGTATTTTTTAGTGTCTAGGTCATAAACCTTAGCATTTTCCAGCACTATCGCATAAGTTCTCAAAGAACCTACTACTTTTAAAGCAGGCTTGCCTAAGAACTCTATTCTTTCAGCTTTTGTCGAAGTTATTGCAGTTTCCATAAACTCTTTACTTTTTTGAAGAGCTTTAAGTTTCGCTTCGTTACATTTTTTAAGCAACGCTTCTATATCTTTGCGTGTAACACCTACAGTACTTGTTTTGGTTTTTGTGCCATCTTCAGCTACTTCAAGTTTTTCAAAGGTGGTGCATTCTATTAACGCGGTTGCAACTTCTCGCTGCGCCCACATATAATTTCTATGTGTTGCTCCGTAACCTCTTCCCTGTTTGCAGTTGGTACGCCTGTTAATTGTGTCCACCCTCTCTAAGAACTTTCCTAGCTTGACTGGAATATGTCTACCCTCAATATCTAAGGCGAAACGTTTAAGTATAGGACTTACAATAAGTCTAACACTAGGGGCATCCGCTGGAGGTTTAGGTTTATTGTAGTCTTCCCCACTCATACTGGAGTGCATTTTAACTGGCACACCGTTCGCTAAAACATCGTGCCAGCGCAAACTCATTTTAGATATACGCCGCAGAAACAAATTATAATCTTCTACACTGTGGCTGCAGCTGGCGCGATATACAGCCTCTCGTACTTCTACTTTATTTATACGTATACCATTTATTCTGCGCACCCCAGTATTACCAACCTGTATATTTATAGCTATACCGTTAATGGAAAAAACAGGTAAATAAATTTCTTCCCCAACAATTCTTGCGTCTTCTTGTGTCTTATCTATGTGATTTGCGTAAGCGGTTATTAATGTATATATGTCAAATTCTCCAGCAAAATTAACAGCAGTACTGAGGGTACCAATTAACTTTGGCGCTTCTATAGATATATTTTGATAACTGGCTTTTGTTGGAGTTAAAACAACTTCGTCGATAGCAACTTTTTCTACAACTCCTGCAACTAAATTATGTATAGCTAGTGCAGAAGTATTAGCCAAATAGTCTTTTTCTATATACTCCCTAAAAATTTCGTATTTTCCTTTAAACTTTGCATCTAGTTTTTTCTCCATCTTGAGCCTTGTCAACTGTGCGTCACTAGAATGCACAAAACAACTATCCCTAAGAACTTCTGTAAGTTTAGGTTGCATACTACACATAATAAAAATATGCATAGTATTAACATCTAGTCTATCGCTAACTACACGATAAGTTGAAAGTTTATCTTTTACCTGAGCATTCACACGTAAATAAAAGAAACCTTGATCTAGATAGTTATATATAGGATCGTCATCTCTAGCCAGCTCCACTACTGTAGGGGTGTGAGTTGCTGTTGATGTCATGGTTACAAAACGATAAGTGTGTGCACCTTCTGTCACCTCCCACGGAGGTCTAACTATAGCTAAAGGTTCTACGACTTCAATAGGGCAAAAGAGAGTTTCGGATTCTTTTTGCAGCTTCACTTTGTCAAGTTTAGGGGCGTACCCTGTTGCTGGAGAAGTTCTAGCATAACCAAAAAAGCTTCGAGCCTCTTGGTATGCACTATCAAACTCCTGGTTTGCCAGTTTAAACTCATTGATACCTCTAGGTAAAAACCGCATTGAAGACAGTTTATAATTTTTTTCTATCGTCGTCACGCCGCTAACTACACATTCAGAGGTGACATGTTTAAATATAGTTTTATCGTAAGTTTTAGCGCTTAGCGTTTTTATCGTATCTGCCTGTAAGCTAAAACTGCTAGTTTTATTAAATTTATGCGCTTGCTCTAGGTTTTTAAATTTAGGGTTGCATATTTTTAATAGGTTTCTTTTGTAGCTGTCGTAGTAGAGTCCCTGTACCTGATCTATACTGATATCGATATCTCCTACATTACATAGGTGGGGGCGAAGAAAAGTATTTATTTTTTTTAATTCTTTGTGTGTAATAAGCATAGCATGTTATATGTAAAATGGTTATAGTATAAAATAAGAAAGGGCAGCTCCTTACAAAGTAGGAGCTGCCCTTCGACCGCATTACCTCAACTTAGCCGCCGATCAAAGTGCCGGCTAGCACGATGTTGGGGTTGTCGAGAGCCTCGAGCGTAGTTTCCAGCTTTTGCATATTTTCGGCGCTGTTCACTTCCCCAACTTCGAACTCATAGGGGGCACCGTCGAGGTACACCCAATAAGCGTTAGCTTTAACGCGATCAGTTACAGTTGACGCAGCTTCGCGAGCTGTAAGGTCTGCTACTTCAGTGTGTCCGGTTTTATCGGAGATTTGGACTTTATATTTTTTATTCATATATTTAATTATGGTTTATACTGCGATTTATACTGCGGTGGGCTCAAATAACGCTTGAGCGATTACGTGCAGGTTTTCAAGCTGACCTGCTTCAGCTATACTGGACATGTAGGTTTTCCCACTTTTTTTCTTCTTACTAGCCTCCAGCCCCAAACCCAGAGAGGCCAAACTCGCACCAACCTCGTTAAGCTTTTCTTCCATGTATTTATCGAAACAAGCATACATGATACGATAGGGTTCTCTATACTCCCAACGCCCTGAATCTTCCAGCGCCGAGGCATTCAATCCTTTAGCTTTTATTTCTGCAATACTCCAATCTTTGCATAGAGTTTTGATGTGCTCTTTAATACTGCGCTGCTTTACCTTTTCAACAACGTTTTTTTTAAAAATATCTTTTTTGACGTCGTGTAAGTTTAGCGCAAGCGGCGCATCGTTATTTGCAACCTTTTCAGTTTGCAACATATCTAGGTTAGCTAGCTCTTCGGTGTAGACCAAGTTGCGGGTTTGACTGTTGCCATCATGCACCACTCTTTTGCGGAACACTGCACGTTTTCCCAGCTTACTTGCAATACCTCTTCCATAGCTTTTAGTTATATCGCTTAAGAAGAAAGCTTTTTTCCCTCCAACTGTAGTATATCTTATTTTTGTTGTATCAATAGTCATATTTATATGTATGTGTTATAGTTATGTTATCTGTGTATCGGGAATTGGATATGGCGCATATTCCCAGTCTTCAGGGGCCTATCAATACATGCACGGCATCTACTGCAAGCTCCTTCAGTCTTTGTACTTTTTATTTTCTTGGCTACTTCCGGACAGACCATATGTTGGCGGTTGTCAAACCCTGTAGATTTAAACTCCCCGTTACCCATCCAGGCGATAGCGATATTTGAATAGTCTTTGTATTTTCTGTAGACTTCTCTAACTTCCGACAAATTTACTGGATCACAACTTAAGTAGAGTGAAAGATTCTTACACTCCGCCAGTATAGGTACAGCAAACATAGATCGTGTGTATGTCCAAAACTTTACGTTAGGCCATTCCTCGATCACTTTTTTCCAGGCTTGGGCATAGTCTTCATTGAAGAAGTCTCCACCCATATGCAGTCTGAAATACTGTTTTTTATAACCTCCATTCAAAAGAAATTTAATAACTGTATTTCTCAGTATATTTACTTTTTCTTCCGATGAAGCTTGCAACAACATATCAGTATTACGGTCCTCCACTGAGCCGTAATTTTGATATATTTTGCGTAATTTAGCTGCGTAGCATGTGGGGGCGCCGTCAGGTCTTTTTGTCCAAAGACACCCACCCTCACCTTTTGTGGCTCCGGGGCAAGTCCCTCCATCAGCTAAATGTCCCGTTCTCAACCCAAACGTATTTTTATGCTCAGGCATAAATTTTGTTTTACGGTTGTCTGATAAGCTTAAGCTTAGTAATGTTTTCAACATAAGAGTTATTATTATTTAAGGACTCCATATCCATTCGTTTTTTTGTTTATCCCAAACAGTCTCTTTTTCAAAGATTTTTTCTTTTCCTTTCCATCTGTCACTTACTACTAGCTCGCAACCTAGATTATCTCCGGTGGCAATTTTTGTTTTCTTGCAAAACACGGTGCGTAACAACTCAGGCAAATAATTACCCTTGAGTAGATCTTTATGGGCTAGCCAATAATTAGCATCATGTACCACATTCACAGGATATATCCACTTCATCCACAGGTCTTCCTGTTTTAACACTTTTCTCACATTTACCGAAGCTTCCCACATAAACAAAGCCAGTTCACTCGCCACAGGAAAAGCTAAACTTTCATTTAGCCAACCTGAGATAATGCCAGGGTTCTCGGTTTCTTCAAATAGCAGCTTCATACCTCTAGCACATGTGATAGTTCCGGAAGTTTTTACTTCCAAGTTGCACTGGTCTCGGTAGTTCATATACACACCATAGTTCTTCCAAGTGTCCAGAGCATAGTTTATTAGCTCCAGAGGCACATGAAGGCCATTTTCAGCATATATGTCCGCCTGAATAGGTACCGCAGCATAACTTAAACCGGAGGTGTAGCTCACTCTAAAAGTAATGCCTTTAGATATAACATACTTCGCAGTATCTTTTTTTGTAAGCTTGGAGTCTCCGAAGTATTCACGCATCTTGGTTTGGTGGAAATTGCCGGCACGGATATCTGAAATGAACCTGGGGTCTCCACTCAGAAAAGCCATGATAGCTAAATCTGCTCCAGCAATATCAAGTTCAACCCAGTAGTAATCAGGATCACCGCTATAAAAAATATTTCTTATGTTGGCAGGAATATTTTTATTTTCTTTTTTTTGTTCGTCAGCATTCATTTTATTGTAGCCTGGAACAAAAATATCGGGCATATAAGTTAACACTTTAGATGCTGGATTTTGTACGTTAGGGGTGCTGGAACTTCTGAAGTTTTTTAATATCTCAAAAAAGCTAGCATGCACTCTACCGTCTTTAGCTATAGCTGCCCAATAACTTTGCTTCAATGGGTCATCTTCATCTTCTTCTCCTTCCGGGGTGTTAGCATCGTTTACACCCTTTTTAGATAGAAATTTATTAGCAAAAACACCCACACGAGTTAAGTTAAGCAACAGGTTTATAGCCTTCAAACTTTTCTCAGTACCCTCATGAGCAAGTTCTTTTAAATTACTTTCTAGCTCAAATTTAATAGTACTTAAACTTTTAGAGTTTGTGCTGGGAGAATATAGTTTTTGCGTTGCAGGCTTTTGAGTCTCGTACCAAGTTCTAGGTTTAGGAGATTTACCAGCCTTAGTGTAATAAGCCGGTTCCAGTCCTAAAGTTTCAAACAAGAACTTTTTTTTCTGTAGAGGAGAATTTGCATTGAATTCCTCTATGTTGTAATTTTCTAACAAAAAAGTGTTCAGTTCTTTCAGCACTTCTTGATATTTGCAGTTATATTTATCGGTGATATCTTGCAACACCTCCAGATCTATAGGGATACCTGTAATTTCCATATCCAGGAAATAGTTGGTAAGAGGGAGGTACACATTAAAATAATAGTCTCTCCCGTTTTCAGGAAATTCTTTTATCATGTTAAGGCAGGCCTCCCTGTGAGCTACTGCGTCACCTGCACAGTAACGGTTATACACCTCAGCCTCAAAAAATTTCAACTTAGCCATTTCGTTTTTAGCTAGCTTGTGTTCTTTAAGCTTTCGGTTTAATTCTACATAATAAGGAGGGTAGTTTGTAAACTTTTTAATACCTGTCTCCAACCCTTTAGATAATCTGGAATCGAAAAAAGCTACAGCTTTCATTCCGTCAAAAGCTAAAGTTTCGTCGGTCAATTTAAATCCTCTCCAAGTTAAGCGTATATCGTCTGCGCGTATGTTCCATCCCAGTCTTCTGGCTTTGGGGTGCTCCAATATAAGCTTCATAGTGTTAAGCAGCTCCAAGTTCTCAGTTACCCCATCAGCAGATATGTTAAGCAGCACAGCTACGTCTTTTTCGCAGCTGTATTGGAACTCGTACATAACTTCATCGTCGGTAAATTTACTACCAAACCACTCAGCGTCATAACCTATGTTAAACATTCCCCTATCAATATAGCTTTGCAAAATCTGTAAGTTTTCTGCAGGGTCAGTGACTACCTTATAACTATAGTCATCGTAAGCTAGATTATTATCTACGATCCTTTTAGCTAATATGAAAGTTTCTATAAACTCCGGACGTTTTGTAGGGTCTTGCACTACAACCATGCCTGGAGAATAACTAGCCAGCAATTTACCGTAAGGAGAATCTACCACCTCTCCTAGATAATCGCCAACTTTCATGTTAGTTTTCATCAACCGCTTAAAAACCTCAGCACCTAAACTTATTATAAGTTTAGGTTTTATCTCAGCTATTTCCTCATCCAGGGAGGCCGACCATTGATCTATATCTTGAGCTCCAGGTTTAGGTTTAGCCCCTATTCCATGGCGTACCATACCTGTAAAATAACAATCTTCAATGTCTATACCTGCGATTTTAAGGGCACGGTGTAGCTCCTCCACATTTTCTCCCGCATGACCGAACTTGCCTTCGGCTAAGTCTGCCTTGAGGGGATGGGAAAACACTATAAAATATTTAGCGCCGGGAAGCCCCCTAGAGGCTACCTCCATTTTTAATTTTTCTACGGGTTGTTTCATTTTTACTTAAATTTTCCTCCAGGAGGGGGCAATATTTTTAAATGCCTTTTGATTTCTTTTTCTTCGAGATTTACTCGAGCCTCGCCGCTTACTGTTCTGTCGTCAAATTTCATATATGCTAGGTCTGCGTAAAAGTCCATGTTGAAGTTTTTCGTATGACGGCACTTTAAAGAAAACAGGGATACAGTTTGATCGTCAGGTTTATCTTTACCTATACCTAACACAAAATCTGCAGGTTTTATTATACCTTTAAACCCTGAAATGTCTGCGTTGGTAAAATATCTCTTCATCTTTCCCGTAGCTTGATGTAGCAACCACACAGAGAATTTATGTTCTCCGGCGATTAAATGATTAGTTAAATCGTCCACCTCAAAAGCTACTTTTTCATATTTCTGCCAAGTAGCATCGCATTTTTGTTTTGAGTCCAGGTAGTCCATTTGATCAATGTAGACAAGCTGGGGAACAAAACCTTTCTCTGCAGCATAGCGATCTAGAAACTCGGCTATGTAATCCGCTGTTAAAGGAGTTACATTTCTCAAGTCTTCGATTCGCAAATTTTTCAAAATGTCTACCTCGTCTTTTCGCATATCTGATAGCTTAGATTGTAGCTCAGTTTGCGTGCTCCCTTTTCCTTCGTGCAACTCTGTGTAGTTAATTTTAAAATAATTAGAATAGAATCTGTTGCATATATTTGCTCCAGGTTCCTCTAAGGATAAATACATCACTCTAATACCTTGTAAGACATTTTGAAGAGCTGAATGTACGGCTACGGCAGTTTTACCTGAGCCGGAATAGCCTAAAATTATACCGTATTCTTGTAGAGCTAAGCCAAAAGCTACTTGGTCGATTCGGGGAAACCCTGTACCGAAGGCTTCCCTTTTTCCTGTAAGCACAGGGGAGGTAAACGGACTATACGACACCTCATCGGAGCCTACCCCTGCGTGCTTAAAGTCAAAAGCTAAAGCATTTAAATTAGCTGTGAGTTCTTCGGGGTTGTTTTTCTGCGTTGCCATGAGCGAAGTAAATCTTCTATGCCTTAAAAACTTAGGCAAGTGCTCTAGGATATAGTTGGGATTAAGCGGCTCAGCGTTATCTAACCAAAACCAAAATTCCAATATCTGAGGTTCTTGAGTTTTGGAAAGACTGCCCTGCGCATAGCATTCTTTTATTTTAGTAAAGAAAAGCGAAGGGTTCACCGGAGCCTCTCCAACCTCTAAAAATATTTTTACAAAGGCTTTATAAATATCTAAACCTCCGAAATCTTCGGGAGTTAATTTATATTTTTTAGCTGCCGCTAATACTTTTTTGTCGTTAGCTAAATGCTTAATTATCAGCTCCATAAAATCTCCTGTCTCATATAGAGATTTTTCGGATTCACCTCGACTGGACATGCTGAATGCTGCAGGCATCTCTAGTGTTTCTGTCATATTAAGTGTTTGGGTCATTTTACAATTCTATCCACATCTAAGTTTTGCTCTCTTAAAAAAGTTTCTAACTCTTGAGTCATTTCAAGACGAGCTACATCTAAGTATATTTGTATTATTTCAGGAACCGGTTTCACTGTAGCGATTATCCTAAACCATGCGTAGAACTTCAGTCTGGGGTCCAACAAAGCATCCATGAAAGGTCTCTTCATGTCTATCACTTGGCGCTCCAACATCTTTTTTTGGTGTTCTAAAATCTTATCTGTAGGTACGGTGTTACTCTCCTTAGCTGCCAGCGCCCCCTCGTTGGCTCTGTCACAACCAACAAAAGGGATATAGAACTTATCTCGGCTTTCTCCTATACTTTGCATAGCTCCAAGCATATATATACTTGGATGAATGCTGTGTTTTTTACAAAAAAGCGCGGCTTTTTTTAAAGCTTTTTCTCCTGCTGGATGCCTGTGATAGCGGTAGCCTGGTTGCACTGTAGACCTCATATATTCAAACTCTCCAGCTAGGTCCTCTTTTAGCCGGATTAATTCAACATCACTTAAGAATATTTCTTCGTTTTCCATGTATGGTTTAATACCTCGTTTAATTGTGCGCTAGTGGCTTCATCGGGTGAGGCAAACCCATAATCTCTAGGATCGACGTTTATACAGGTTTTTCCGTTGAAATTAAACTCCTCAGCCAGCTGCCTAGCTGTTTCTTGTGTTTTGTCTTCACCATCCAGCAAAATGGTTATTTTTTTCCATTCCTGTATGAGCTGTTTTTGTCGAGCACTAATACCTTTACCTAAAGTAGCCACAAAATTGACCCCTTTCAAGGCTTTTTTAGCTCCCTCTACAACTACAACGTGATTGTAAGCTTTAGCTTGATCGTAGTTAAATAGGTAATTTCCCTTAGGAAAAAGATGTAGGTACCTCATATGCTGCAGCCTATCTCCGTTCACTGTTCCCGGAATGAATCTTAATTGCCAGCCTACATATTCTCCTCTAGAAAACACAGGAAAGTATAAACTATCCGCAGTGTTAAGTGTGTACCCCGACGAGAAGGTTAAGTTTGTACCCCCGTCTATCGAGATATAGCCTATCCCTAGAGTTTCGTAATAAGCGTAATTAGTAAGAAAGTCCTTTTCTAGGAACTGTATTACTGGGTGAGCTGCGGCTAAATCTTTTAAGTTATCTAACCGCTTAAAGGGTTCTACCTTCGCAAAGGGGTAGTCCTCTTCTTTTGGCAGATTTGAGGCGGAGCTTGCGCACACCTCAAAGTCTTTCATGCTCAACAATTCGCTGAGTTTAATCACTTTACAGCATATAAAACAATTACTTACAGGCCAATCAGGAGATATATACCGTTTCATCTTATTCCTGTTTTTAGCCTCACAGGTAGGGCAAGGAATTCTATAATTCCCACCCCCTGCGGCTCGAGCTTTTGAAAATCTATTGCGTAAAAAATCTACTATAGCGGGGTTACCCATCAGTATAAAAATTTATAAGTTAATAAAACTAAACTAGTTATAAATACTACATGCATACCTAATAGCAATAAGTAAACTCCCACAAAAGTTAAAAAACTTATACAACTACTTAAAATCATTTTTTTCATTTTTAATAGTTTCCAAATTCTAACTCTGTTTGAAGTTCACTCCAGCGGTCTACATAATCTAATTGCTCGCAGTCAGCATCCACAATCTCTATACCTAAAGCGGGGGAGATATTAGAGCGTATAGCTTGCACCATCCCCCCTTTGACGTAAATAGCCACCTGGGGTTGTTTTTCTGTGTCCGGCTGCACCATTTCGTAGGGCTCGTATTCCAGTTCAGTTTTACAGTCGTCGACATCAAACCGGCCACCATCTACAGTTCTATAATCACATTCGTCTCCCGCTATAAACTTTTGTCCTGCGCATTTACCTGTCTCCGAATCATACAACTGTACCACAAAACCATCGGTTATTTTTTTAATAATCATATTATTTTTGTTTTTGCTGTGTCCAATTTATTTGCTTAGGGTCATCCACTATGTTTATCTGCCACCCTTGTTCTTCGTAATATTTAATTCTTTTTTCAGCCATACCAAACAGTGCGTCATCGTGATTATCCATAAAGTCTATCAAGATGAAATGCGTTTTTTCTGTTAGGTTGTGTTTCTCTCGTTGTTCAGCTGTAAGTATGCGGCTACCTCGAAGGGCTTCTTGTAACACTTCTACCTTAGAGGAGCCTCCTGCCCCTTGAATAACTACACGACAATTAGGTATATCTACACCTGCCCTAAAAGCGTCTGTAGCTAGTAAAAACTGAAACTCGTTGTTGGCGAAACTTTCTGCAATTTCTTTTTGTTGTTTGTTGCTTAGTGCAAAGCTGCCTACATTAGCTTTACTACTTTCTCGATGTAGGTATTTAGTTCCAACAGGTAGGTATTTATACAAATCTACCAAATGATCTTTTACGTGATCGACAAAAATAATTGTCTGCCAAGTTTCAGGAATATGAGCACAAACTTCCCCAAGCAAAGTATGTCTAGGTTTGCACCTATTTATCCCTTGGCGTAACTTCATACGCAAATCATCTCCTTTGTAGCTACAAGTTTTAGCTGAATCTGGAAGTTTAAGCATATACACAATACAGGGGACCACCGCCTGAGCTTCTCTGGCCTCGATGTACGGAAAATGCACCAAATCTTCACCAAACATACCCACTAGCAATTTGTCAGAGTTATTAAATAATCCATCTGTGGTTGCGCTAAAACCGAACATGCGTATAGGTCTCAGCACACCTAGACAATCACTAAAGCTTGGGCTTCCTGCGCTCTGCATTTCATCCACTAATAAAAGTTTGCATTTTTCTAAGGCGCAATTTTTTAAACTTCTAAATGTAGTTATAGTTATATCATTGCTTATGTCGTTAACTCCGTCTCCTACAAGCCCTATATGTTTTTCAGGAAAAAACTCTTTAAATTTTTTATAAGTTTGTCTAACCACCTCCTTTAAAGGAATAGCTAGCACAGTATTCAAGTTGTTCCATGCTGCGTAAGTTACGGCAGCTATATGCGTTTTACCTATACCTCCAGCGGCATTTATTACTCCACCACCATTTCTACCTTTGACAAGTAAGTCTGCCACTATAGGTATCTGATAATCTCTAAGTTTGAAGCGTTTGACTCTTTCCCAGTCTATGTCCGGTAACGGAGTACGTCTATCTGTAGTGGTAAACGTGTCTAACTTTTTTGTAATTAGTTTACATAGGGCATCATAAAATCCTGGGAGGGTGTAAACACAGCCGGCAGCCTCAGTATATAATATTTTCTCTTTATACACAGAAACAGTCTTGTAATGCACCTGCTCCATCGATCTTGCATGGTATCGCAAGTATTTCGTTAAGTAGGGGATTGCAGGCTTAAACTGCAACCCCCCGTCAAACCTAGTTATTTCTACATTCATATATTAGTCGGCAATCACCGTCAAGAAGTACTCCACCAGAGGATAAAGCAAGCTACCTGCTATTCCTCCGAGAATCAAGTTAGAATAAATAGCGTCTACATTCAAGGCTATGAAAATAAGAACAGCTATAGTGATTCTTGCCGCTGGGGATAAATTATACGCCTGCGATTTCTGTACTTGCGGGAGTTGGGGCATTCGTGTGAGGCTTTTTGAATTTTCTATTTTTGTTGCGTTTGTTATTTTGCCGCGCTTGAGGAGAGGCCTGGCTGGGTTTAACTTGAGGTGCTCCGTAGAGCGCACGATTAATAACATCGCGGGCTACATCCTTCAAGAGCGAACCCTTGCTGGTCATACCTAGATAAGCGGCCACAGCTCCTGTGACTATAGTCGGAAACAAAGAGTCGTGACTAAGCTTCCCCATTTTTGGTTTTGCGGTGATCAGAGTTTTACCTGAGGTCTGAGGTGTTCCCGCTGAAATTATTTTATGTTTAAGTTTGTGCATGTTAGTTAATTCTATCACTCTAGTTTTATTGTGTGATCTACAACTGAAGCTAGTTCTTCGTCGTGATCAATTAGTATTATTTGTTTAAGGCTGTCGCTAGTTTTTAACTTACGTACTATGTTGAAATAACTTTTCTTAGACTCGTGAGACAAGTGGACTGAGCCCTCATCCAAGATCATCATAGGAAAAGCTGCGCCGAACATATTATGCAAAGCTAATCGCAAAGCTATACCTATCATTATTTCTTGCCCTCCACTCACAGAAGGGAGAAGCCTATCTTTATCGTCGTACACATCTATGCCAAAATTTGCATTAACTTTAGCTTCGTAGGGAAACGAAAACTTCTGTAAGTTAGAGCAAAGATATGACGACACCGTCTCAGCGTAAGTTTGTATAAGTTTTCTAGGAAACTGCGAAGTATTGAGTAATTCGTATATTTCGTGTAAAACTCCCACATAAGCATTACGCTTAGCATTTTTATTTTTGGCTTCTTTGTTATTCTCGTAAGCTTGTAGAGCAAACTCTAAAGCTTTTGTGGTACCGGCCACAGACTGCAACAACGCTAACCGCTTATCACTTTGTTGCTGATAAACCTGCATAGCCTCGTCCAGCTGAGCCTTTTCATCCATCATATTTGGCTTAGCATTGTCATACTCAGGCAAAGCCGCTAGTTTCATAACATAACGTAAGTGCTCTTGAGTTGCCGCACTTTCCAATTTTTCGAGAGTCTCCTTCTCTCCAACTAACTTCTGGTACTGCACTATTACTGCCCCGAATAGTTCGTAAGAAGCTTGGTCGAATTCAACTACCCCTATTGTCTGTAATGCAGTTTCTGTTTCTTTTATCTCTGAGGTATAGCGCTCTGCTTGTTCTTTATATGCTCTTAGTCTGACAAATTCCGCTTCAAGAGGGGCAGCCCTCTCATTTATCGCTTTTACGCTTTCTGTGCTTTTACTTAACTGCATTTCTAAATGCGCCAAATACTGAGCTATGTTTTCTAGTGCCGCTCCGCAAGCAGGGCAAACAGTTTCACCAACTAACCCCTTGGTGTGATAGTCGGTGAGCTGCTTCTCGATATTCTCCGCTTCTGTGCGGTATATGTCGAGCTTGACTTTCTCCTCTTGCAAAGTTTTTTCAATGTTTGTCAACCGCAGCTGTGAGGCTTCTGGAAAAGGTACAAATGAAGCTTGCAACCCAACCAACCGATTTTTAATGGTTAAACTTTTTTCGTAATGAGGCTTGTTAGCTTTCAGCGCGTTAAACAAATCGACAGTTTCTGAAATGTTAATATTCAAAAGTTTTTTATTTAAATTAGCTAGGTTCTTTTTGTTTTCCGCTGTCCTAGCTTGTAAACTTTCTATATCTCTTTCCAGATCTTTTCGATCATTTGCAGCATTGAGGCACTTAGCGATAAAGTTTAATCTACTTAAGGCTTGGAGCCTTGAACTTTCGAGGTCGCCAGGTAGAGCTTCTAGCTCTTCTTTAGCTTTAGCTAATTCACTCTCCAATTCCTCCGCTTTAGTGGATAGCTCTACATCGGGAACCACAGGATACTCAGGCGGAGCCACTTTAATATATTTGTTCCAAACAGCTTCTCTTATTTTGGTGGTGTTGGGTACCATAAAAATCTTTTGAAAGATCTTTTCCTTGATGCTGTTGTCTCCCGAGAACAACAATGGTATATCTCCCTGTTGGGCAACTATAATGTTTTTAAAGATATTTTTATCTATCTGAAACAATTTTTCCCACAGTTCTGATACTTCCGAGGATTTTTTATACACCACATCGTCATATTTTAACGAAACTTTGGAAGTATCTAAATGCCTCTCCAGTATAGCTTCCTTACCATCCACAAGGATATGTCCTATGACATAACCTGAGGCTTCCCCCAGAGATAGCATGTCAGCTTTGAAGCCGTAGCCTTCCCCGGTGAACAGGAAAATAATAGCCTCCACTATACTACTTTTACCTGTTCCGTTCTCGCCTACTATCGCAGTTATGCCTGAGTTAAAAGTTAAACTGAATTTTCGGTGAGATCTAAAGTTTTTTAAAACTAACTTTTTTAATTCCATTTTAGATGTAGTTTGCTTTCTCTGCTTCTTCTAGGCACAGGGTACGGTGCCACCCTTTAGTGTAGAGCTTTCCAGGTTTACCTGTGATTTCGCAAGTTCTCATGGAGGCCTGCATAGCGTAATCGCTTAGAGCTAAGATATACTCGTAGATTCTTCCGTCTCTCTTGCGTAGATCTTCTATATCTATCTGAGCATCCAATTCCTCCACGCTTTCAGGATAAATTAAATCGTAGTATATGCGGAGTGTTCCGTACTTTTCTTTAATTTGTACAAGCTTTAATGTTGGGGCAGGGTAGTCTATGTATTCGCCCGATTTTGTGCCCTTGTTTTTTTTCTTATTAACGCCTTCCGCACTATCTAGGCGCAGTTTAGCTAGGAAACAAAAATCACGAATAAGGTCATACCAGCCATCGCTACACTCACAACCAAATATCATTAGATTTTGCGTTATGGGTTCGTGCCTTCCTGCAAAAAGTGCAGGAAAGGCCTCAATCAATTTATTTTCTAATTCTACGTTCATAGTTAGTTATCCTTTAGTTTATTTTCCAATATTTGAGATATTACTTCGTTTACGGAGATATCTTTTTCGCAAGAGTCAACAATAAGCTGCTCCAGTAGAGGTCTAGGCCACGTCTCCATGTCTAGGTCGAGCGAGCAAAAACGTGTTAAAGTTATAGCTTCACCGTCTTCGCTAAGTTCCACGGAGAATTTTTCTCCTGGAGAAATACGCAAAGATGTCATTTCTTCTTCGGTAAACTTTACACATACTTCCCCGGTGGCTTCTATTTTTTTAGTAATTTTACTCATACACAAGTTTCTTCTAATAATGTTTTTTTTAAGTTATCTAATATGGTTGTAGGATCGCTAGACAGCACTAAGCTGTACACAGTATCATACAATAATTTTGAGTTTTCTTTTCCGTTGGTCATCACCTTCAGAACTTCCGATATACGATCTTCAGTTTTTAGCTCGGAGCGTATATTCAAAAATTCTTCTTGCTCATCTTCCAGAACCCTAGTTCTGGTGAATTTAACGATACCTAAGTTATACAAGAATTTGAGTTTGTCTATACTTTGAGCTACCTCTGCAGTGTATTTACATATAAACACAGGTTTCTCTACCTCTAACTCGTACTGTTCTTTATAACTTTGCTCGCTAAAATCATCTAAATTAGAACCGTCCAAGTTTATACTTACGAATTTACGTGGCAACTGGTATTCAATTAGCTGCAACTTATCTTCGTTCCAATAATACAACCCAGGTTTCTGCGTTTCATTTGAGGCTGTGACTCCTAGACTCCCACAATAACCGACAAAGAATTCACGCTTACATACTGGATCGGTATATCGCATCTCATAACGAATATGTATATCCCCCAGAAATAAAGCCTTAAGTGAATTGCAGTGGTTACTAAAATCTAGAGACTTTAATGGGATTTTTTTCTTATCGTCACAAAATGGCCAAAGCTCAGGTATTTGCTGGTGTAAGAATAAAAACTTTACGCTGTCTGCTGGGCGCGAGTTTAATTCTTTATTCATCAGTTCTGTAACATTTTCAGGGTTATCAGAATAATCTATACCTACAAACTCAGGCACACTAGAGACCGCAGCAAAGCCGCAGATTTTTTCCCAAGTCGCACCGTCTAAAGGTTTACTATGATCTCCCGCTATAGCTAAAGGCTTTGTACCGCTTTGTTTCCTTAGTCTGTCGAGCTCGCTTGTCACAAACTCGATCAGCTCAGATGTAGGCTTATTGTTATCAAACAAATCCCCCACACTAACTAAATAATCCGGGTTTAATTCTATACACCGGTCTATAACCATAGAAAATAGCTTCCTGTTGTCATATTCCAGTTCCGGTGAGTTGTAAAGTTTACTACCTAGATGCTGATCTGAAAAAACTATAAACCTCATATTTTTAACTTTCTATATTGTGGTAATCCTATTTCTTGTATGTCGCGTAGAGCTGCAGGCTCTCTGTAGCTCTCTGCATATGTTTCAGTGTGTTCCATCGATGTGCCTATATTTGGATAAGTTTCTTTAAAAGCCTCAATCTCTTCTTGAATTTTAATTTCTTCGAAACTTGAGGCTAGTAATGAACTTACTAAATCCACATAGCTTTTAAACATTGAAGGTAACTCATATCCTGGGCCTTCCAAGTATTTAACTTTTCTAAACTTGTCAGGATTAACTGAAGTTTTCAAAACAAATAAAAATAGTCTATTATTTTCATTTTGTATCAACTCCAATACGTAGAATTTGCGGCGATCGTTAGGGTTTACCAGTATTGTAGTTTTATGCCGTTTCATATTTTGTTTGTTTTGCTGAAGCCTCTGCCTCAATTTGACTGTTTAAATACTTCCGTTCAATCTCTATCAATGCGGCACGTTCTTTGTGTCTACCTATGAGGAGGCCCGCAGATGTGCGAGCCTCCCATAGCTGCAAGACATGGTCAAACTCGATGTCGGATACGCGTTCAACCTGTTTATGCCCCATATCTTCGAGTTTATCGAAGAACCCGTCACTGAGTCCTTTGATATTACCCTCCAGATCTATATACACTGTAGTGCTCATAGCTCTATACCTGTACGGGTATCGCTCGAAGTTGGAGGGTGGTATATTTCATCGGTTAATTTTCGTGTATCTGTCAAAGCTGTCCCCAACCTGTTTTCTATAAGCTTAGTAGCGGTGAGGCACTCTGAACCGTACCCCTCCACTTTAGCTATTTTAACATTTCCTTCAGTATCGATAATAAAAGTTATAGCTTGATCCATAAATTAATTAAATATACTCCAGATAGGCTGGGTTAACTTTGCCGTGTTTATCATAACGAAACCGCATACTGACGGTATGGGTTTTTTCAGTAGGGCAGTCCACAACATAAATAACGTCTGCGGTGGCCCAGCCAGGTTCATCTTTATCCTCAACCAATGTATGAGCTGGGATAATTAGCTTTTTAGGGGGAGGAGAGCAGTCTTTATGTAGTGTGTCGTTTAAAGACCTCAATAGTCGAGATTTTATATGTTCCATAACTTGTTAGTGAGTTGCTTCTATTTTAAGTTCGCCTGTCGCTAGCTCTGATACAGAAAAATCCATCCCCTCCTCCCGCATAAATTGTTTTATTTGTGCAAGAGAATAGTTTTGTTTTACTTTCTGTAGATTTTTACCCAGCTGCCGCTCTATCGAAGTATCGAAGAAGTCGCAGGTAAAAAATGCTTCGTTTTGTTCGTTTAAGTCTATACCCACATCAAACCCTTTATCAGTAGGATTGATAGCCACGTAATCGTGTATATCGTTCCGAGAAGGGTCTGAATAGTAGGTGCGACACTTTTCTTTTTCTTTTATTTCCCAACCGAGGCGGTTGAATACATCTAAAACAATATCTACTTTTTTGAACTGTGTTTTTATGTTTACTGAATGGCTCATTTTGTTACTTCCGTATAGTTATCCCGGCTTGGGCGTTTTAAGTATAGTTTTGCGATTTTACCCCTACCTAGGGATGATTCTATCTCTTTTATGAAATCTCCACCGCTAAGCTCCAACGTAGCGGCGCTAGGGTCTTCTAGATTATCTATGCTGACTGTGAAGTTCCCGTCAACTTCTCCACAGCCCGTAATACCTCCGTTAGCTACCTCGCAGTAAGGAATATAAAGAACTTGGGATTTCTTTAAAAACTTAATGCACAGCATATCTACTAGGCTGTTAAGCATGTGGAAATCTCCCGGTTCGATGGTCATATGCTAAGCTTTCTAAAGTACTGCCCACTGAGTGACGCCACATCGGTGATATTCTTTGCTTCATCTATCAACCCAGACAGGCTGGTTTTCAATTCTTGCACAGCATCCTTATCTTTTGAAAAGTCCGGGCCTTTATGTAGTAACTGCTCAATCTTGTTCAGCTCGGTTTCGATCACATTATCTCCCACAAAGTTCATTTTGCGGAAATCGTTGATCTGCCCTAACAGCAAAGAAATACTTTTGTCAGTTACTACTTCATTTTTACCTATTTTTTTAAGTACTAGCGAGCAGTGCTCAACCACTTTACTTCTTATGGTGCCAATCACGTCGTTCACAAACTGATTTACTTTAGACATATGAGTGTCTAAGCGCTCAGCATATTCTGCGTTATAGCTGGCGGTGGCTGAGGCCTCGGCTTGTTTTGCGGCAGTTTCCAATGCAACCTCGCGGTGAATATCAGTGCTTCCAAACTCAGTAGGCAACTTTATCTCAAAAGAAACAATTTCAAACGCGAATTTTTCCGCTACCGCCTCCTTGGCTGGGTATAACCCAGCCAAGCTTTCTACGTTTAGCTGGTCAGCAAACTCGCGGTAGTAGTCTAACGCTTCTTGCTTGTAGCTCTCGTAGTTTTCAAGGAACGCCTCCTTCAACGCCATAAACTCCCTACGGTAGTCGTTGAGGGCCTCGTACACTTTAAGGTAGCTTCCCTTAGGTACGAAGTGGGCTTGAGATACCAAAGGGAAGTTAAAAGAATTAGCGTACAGATAATTCCTGGCTTTACCTTGAAGGCTTTTAAACATATTGCTCACCGCAGGTTTAATAAGCATTTTCTTGCCTAGCTGAATAACTTCAGGTAGAGCTTTATCTATCTTAATATCTTCTTCAGATAGACTGTGGCACATACCCCACATAGAGATGTGAATGTTTACCAATTTACCATCTTGGAAAATTTGGTCGTAATACTTTTGTAACGTGTCTGATATTTTGCTATCCATATTCTTAATGTTCGCGGTTAATTATTTGTTTGTTGTTTTGGTTATACACCTATTCTTAATTTACGTATACCTTCTGCAGCTTTTTCCGTTTCTCCTTCAGAGTCCAGCATAACAAGTTTACCGTTTGCAGCTTCTCGCATTTTCTCTAATTCTTCGTTATGTGAAATCGCAAAAGGAATAAACAGGTCAAGCTCAGCCAATATGTGAGCATCTTTTAAATCTTCTTTGCGATCAAAAGCTCTAAACATGCCAGATTTTACAACTTCCTCTATTTCTGCTCCTGTAAAATCTAACGCCAATTCTGCAAACGTATTTACGTCGAATTTTTTAGGAGATCTGCCGTATTTTTTAATGATTACGTTGAATATTTCTTCACGCTCCCTACCTGAGGGTAGGTCAATCCAGAAAAGCTGGTCCAATCTACCCTTACGGATCAAGGGTGCAGGCAATATAGTGTGGTCGTTAGATGTTGCAATGATAAACGCAGGGTTAGTTCTGTCGTTTAGCCATGAAAGAAACGTTCCGTAAATACGGGAGCTTACACCTGTATCTCCTCTTCCCGAAACTGCACTTTCACTTAAAGATTTTTCAATCTCATCTATAAGTATTACACATTTTCCTATACTTTCTATGGTCTTGATTGCTTCTCGCATATTACGCTCACTGTTACCTACGTGTGAATCGAAAATAGTACCAATATCAAAAGAAAATAACGGGCAGTCAAATTCTTTAGCTGTAGCTTTAGCTAGCATAGTTTTACCTACACCGGGGACAGAGCAAAACAAGCAGCCTTTTGGAAGAGGTAACCCAAATTCTTTAGCCTCGCGGCTGTAAGCTTTCTTCCTACCTCGCAACCAAGATTTCAAACCAGACAACCCTCCAACATTGTCAAAAGAGATATCGGAAGGAATGTAGGTAAGAAGTCCGTTTTTCTTAAATTGCGTAATTTTTTCATCGAATACATTTTCTACAAACTTAGAATTGAACCCTTTAGCTACAGTAGAGCTCAATGCAAAAGTGTTTTCAATTTCATCGAAAGTCATACCCTTAGCTGCCTCTACTGCGTTTTCAAAAACCTCAACTGGAAGCTCGAGCGGAGGCAGGTTTTCCTCACTACGGGAGTGGTTTGCAGAATCTACAATAAAATTAAGTCTCTCTCCTATAGCTTCAGCCGCAGGCAGATTATAGTCTAGAAGTTGAACTTCTTTCTCTATCTCAGGAGGGAGCACCAATTTACAACCGGTAAACACCACCATACTGTTTCTAGCTTTTAGGAAGTCCCAAATATTTCTGAGTCTACGCAGCACTAAAGGTTTATCTATAACCAAATGAAAGTCATTTAGTATGAAGATAGTATTTTTAAACCGTAGCTTAGGGGATACTATAAAACGTGGAAGCTCCGCAGGCATAGCAGACTCAGGGTCAACTAGTGCGCGGTTAAGCACGTCATAAAGCCCGTCAGATAAGTTCCACGTATAAAGAGAAAACTTAGCAGCATTATCTTTAAGCTCTGAGTTTTCATCGGTTGCAGCTTTTGAATTTTTATCTACAACAAAGGCAACTAAGTCTTTGAGTAGTCTTTTTTCTTCGTGCGTCTGTACGTACAAAGCAGGGTAACTGGCGTTTAAGTAGTTTTCAAACTTTTGAATGAAGTCCATATTGTGTGTGTTCTTTTTGATTTGTGTGGTTATTTTTTTTGAAGCTGCGTAGAGCTTCTGTTAATTTACTATCAGTGATGCTGAAATACCCAAGCATATGCTCAAGTATACTGTGTAGTACGGAAGAACCGTCTTTGTTAGCTCGACGTTTCAAGTAAGCCTCCTCGTGGGTTGGAATGTTTTTCTGAATCCACAAAGCGGCGGGGTAAATAGGATGATCTTCTATCGGGTTTAATTCTACACGTTTAGAAGAAACCGGTATTTCAGTCTTTCCGTAATTTACCTTTTTAGGTTTTATGGCCTCGCAAGCTTTGCTTGGCAATTTAGGTGAAACGGTTTTTGCGGGTTTTTTAACCTGAGAAACTTCTTTCCTTGGTCGCCCTCTAGGCTTTTTTACCAACGCCTTTACTTGAGGAACCTCTTTCTTAGGTCTTCCCCTAGGTTTTTTTACAGTTTCTTTTACTTGAGGAACCTCTTTCTTAGGTCTTCCCCTAGGTTTTTTTACAGTTTCTTTTACTTGAGGAACCTCTTTTTTAGGTCGCCCTCTAGGCTTTTTTACAATTTCACTATCATCAAAGGTTTTATTTTTATTTACTTTTTTCGATGTTCGCATTTTGTGTTTGCGTAAACCCGTCTATAATTTTTTGCCGTAAAGCTTTTCTGTTTAAAGATTTACTGCAGTCGTTGTAATACTTACTTTTAGGCGCCTCAGGGGCTTCCGCCTGCTGGTACCTATTGGATTTATCTCTAACTAAGTAGTGCTTTGATGTTTTGCTCACAGCACTATTATACTCTAAGATTTCCAAACACGGTAATAATTTTGTTTTTTATTTCTGCCATTTTTTTTGTTTTTACTGCCTGTCAAACTCATCAGAGATGAAAAAACATAATCATAAAGGTAGACAAAACTATCCCCCTGCGCTATGTTTTTTATCTTACGAGTTTGTTTTTTAGATTTATGGACCATACTGAGATTAAGGGTGTTGTAGAAAAGTTGCTGGCGCGCGGGGACGCACCAGGAGCTTTTCGTGCCCGACAATTGATGTTTTCGGTACTCCCGCCTTCTCATTTTGTCGAAAACTATTTGTACGATAATGAGGGGCGGTTACAGAAGTTAACTGACTTCCCGATGCTTAAGCATATATACGATAATATGCCTCAAAAGCTATTATTAAAATGTAGTAGAAAAACGTTAAAAAGTACGCTTTTAAGTAATTTTGTGTGTCTCAATTTGATCAGATGGAATTATTATAAAATGTTATATATAGGACCGCAAGAAATGACGGTCAAGTATTTTTCGAGTAATTATTTACCTCCAAGATTCGATAGTCCTAAAATTAAAAATTTGTTAACGCAAGGTTGGGCTAAAAATGATGTTTTTGAAAAAATAGTCGAAGATACTAAAAGTAGTTTGTTGTTACGTTATGTGAGAGACGATGCTACTCGTGTTCGCGGACCTGCAGTTGATTGCGTTGTTTATGATGAAGTGCAAGATATTCAATATGATCAAATACCTATCATACAAGAAACAATGGCTCTTTCTCCGTACAAAAGAGAAATATTTGCAGGTACTCCTTTAGACAGTTCTAACACTATCCATAACATTTGGAAGTCTTCGAACCAGCTAGAGTGGGTTATGCGCTGTGGGTGCGGACACTGGAATAGTTTAACCGAGGGGAACGACCCCATGAAAATGATCTTAGCTCACGGCTTAAGTTGCTCTAAATGTTCTAAACGCATTAATTCTCGCAACGGAGAATGGGCGGCCTGGAATCCTGCTAAATATTTGCTGACAGGGTACCACCTAGCTCAGCCTATTTTACCGTTCTTTAATGAAAGAGATAAAGAGTGGAATGAAATTTACGTCAAATGCACCAGCGGAAAATACGATCATAAAAAAATTATGAACGAAGTTTTTGGGTTAACTTACGACGTAGGTACAAAACCCATCACTGAAGAAGAGCTTAGAAAAATATGCACGCTAGGCTCTATGGGTACAGGGGAAAGAAATCTACCGATTATGGAGGCCGGGAGAGTTAAACACAAGGTATATACCATAGGGGTAGACTGGGGGGTATCTATGACTGCTAGCCGTACTGTGTGTACTGTGGGAGCAATACGCAACGACGGAGTTTACGAAGTAATCTTTGTTAAAATTTTTTCAGGGTTTGACCATGAAGCGCATATCCACGCCATAGCTAGAATTGCTAACGATTTAAATGCTTTTTGTGTAGCAGACTCGGGTCCTGATCCTATACGCGGAATAAAACTGTGCGAGTTAACTAGCCCTACACGCTCTCAGTTGGCCACCTACAGGCGCAGTAAAGTAATTCAGCACTACGACGAAGGGCAATACGACTGGAGACAGAACCGCTGGGTGTTACATCGCACCGATGTAATTTCTCTTGTTATTAGACAGCTTAAAGCTGGAAAAATACTATTCCCTAATTGGGAAGAAGTGTCAGACTATATGCAAGACATACTAAACGTCTATGTGGAAGTCCGAGACGGGATGTTCGGGCAAGATATGTTTTACGGACACAAAGACAGCCAGCCTGATGATGCCATACATAGCCTACTCTTTGCTGTATGTGCAGCTTATATGGCGGTAGGAGATATAAGCCTACAAGGAGCCAGCTCTAGCTCTCGTGAAAATTAACTTCCGAAGCCTTTAATGGTTTTCTTTTCTTCGGGTTGGTAACCTACCTCATCTTTTAGATTATATACGTCCCCAAGAGTCATAGGTTCACGGACTATGTAATCAAAATCTAAGCAGTCTACAAGCTTTTGTGCGTCGTCCACCGAAAGCTTTTTAAACTCGTAGCTATATTTTAAACGCCCCTTTCTTAATAAAGCTTTATCTATATTTTCCTTAGAGGTATTGAACGTGGCCACTATGGATATGTTTAAAGCTGCACTTATAAAGCTGTCTGTTAAATTTAAGATCGCAGACACTATAGAAGAATTCTCTTGAGACTCCTCCCTCGAAAGCAAAGCTTTTTCAGCATCCTCAATCACAAGCACAGAGTTTTTATTACTAAGCAGCAAAGGTAAAAAATCTGGGCGCATCAGACTATCTATTAACCCCACAGGTATGTAAATTACCTTTCGGTTTAACACACCAGAGAGCAGATATCTTATATAAGAAGACTTACCTGTGCCGGGAGCTCCATAAAAAAGATACAAACCTGAGGCCTTAGTGGTTAGATTTGTTATAATTTTATCGCTTACGGCGGTAAAGTCTTCTCCATAGTTAAGCTTCAGGGCTGGAGCAGACTCAGCTATTTCCAGTGGGCGCAAATCTACTTCCCCATAAGAATTAACTAGTAAATATATTCTGCTGGTACTTACGTGCCTATATTTAATTAACTCCGTATAGAGCTCCTCTAAAGCATTTAAATCTCGGCTCACCATACGGATTACACAAAGTTCTGAACTTCTGCGATGCATGGAGTCTGCGACTAAGTCCGCAGCATAAGTAGACATATTTTCGCTAGTAACCTCGACAACCACAGGAATAGCGGCATCTCTGCTTACCCAATAAGCTTTTTCTGACGCTGTATCATCTTTATAGGCTTTATGGTTTAAATACGGATCGAAACGAGAGCCTAGAAACTCCGATACTTGAGATATATCTAAATTATCGTTAATATCTAAGCTGGAGCCTATGTGTAAGTATATACGCTCGTATAGTACCTCCACTTTTAGCTGCATCATTGAGGCAGGATTTTCGAAAAGTTTAAAAGAGGATTGAGTAGGTGCGGTAGACATATGAAAGCTTTTTACTGCATGTATTCTTGGGTGTAAGCCAATCTCGCTTCAAAAATTTCTTTTAAAGCGTTATTCTTATCGGTGTCATCGGCTGCGTCCGAGGAGGCGCTTTCCGGCATTAAAGCTGAAGGAAAAAGCGTAGGGGCCTTGTGGAAACCGTAGTCGTAACAGATTTTACCCACATAGGCGTTAACCTCGTCTGAATATTCTAATTTTTCGTTTTTTACAAGATAGGCTTCGGTTATACCAACTATAAGTTCTTCAACCTCCAAAGGTTCAAAATCTTCAAAATCTTGAGGGGTATTACCTGCTAACCTGCACCCTATCTCAAAAGCTCTGACGTTTGTTTCAAACATATTGGTAGATACCAACAAAATTGCAGCCTGTAGCTTGTCAGCCTGCAAATCTGTTAGCTCTACGTCAAAAGTTTCTTCGAGCTCATTTCGCAGAATTGCAGGAATCCAGTCAAAAGCTTCTGCCGTGTAATTTTTAACAACTACATACAACAGAGCAGTTAATGGAGCTTTTTCGTCACTTAAGATAGCTTTATCGGTTTTCATGGGTATAAGTACAGGTCGATGGCGTTAATAGATTATTTAAAATAAAATAACCTATTTTAAGCTTTCGTCAAGTAGATACACCTTACGTCTCAAGCGTAAGCAACCTGCAGTTTTATTACAACGGCTTTACTCCAGCAATCTCTTCAAACAATTTAATGTCTGATCTTGGCATAGTCGGGAAAATGTCTGCAAGTTTCTCTAAGTCTTTAGGGTCTAAAGCTAGCCCAAAAGCCTCCTGGTATTTAGCACAGCTGACTTTTTGCAGGTCTTCTACTGAGTATTTGTCTCCGTGAGCCTCGATGAAATTTAGGTCTTCTGCAATCTTATCTATACTCTTTGTAAATAGGCAATCTACCGGGTCTCCGAGAGAGGCAGCAATTTTAACATTCTCATAAAGCCCTTCCATATTCTCAATGTTGAATAAAGTTTCTGCCAGTTTCATGACTTCTTCAATATCTCCAATATTTTCAGTGTCTTCTGCCAGCTTGTCATACATTTCAATATGCTCAGCATTTTTTAATTTGCGGGAACGTCTCCATACCTCTTGGCTAACTTTTTCAAGATCGGGGTAGTATAAACCTGCGTATTTCATAACTAGATCAGGGAGTTCTTCAACTTCCATAGTTTTAGCGAGGCTTACAATGTTTTGAGCTATCTTGGTGCGCCAGGAGAAAGGATAGTTTTTTATGTTATTTTTGAAATGTATAGAGCTATCCAATAAGTCCGCTGCCGTCTTTACAGGGTAAAGCTTAACCTCGGAGCCATCTAATTCAAATTCCCCTAAGTGCTGTACGCCGTAGTCCACCGAAGCCTTTTTTTCAAAACTAGAAGAATAGGTATCTAAGTCTTCAGAAATATCAAAAATAGCTGCAGCCTCTTTAATATTTTTTTCAATAGTTGAGACGTATTGTTTACCGTAGAGCTTAGATAAGGCCGCTTTCTTACTTGTGAAAAAAGCGTTGGATACGTAGGCGCGAGCGGGAGTATTTAATGGATATATTTTTCTGGAACCGTCAGCGAAAGCCTCCTTAGGAAGTTGTTGCAGTTCATCATAATCGTCAACCTCTGCGGTTTTAACGTAATCGGGCAAGTCTGAGCCCCTAAGTAAAGAGTATAATTCTTTATTTGAATAATCTGTGGATTGGTCTAATTTAAATGTGCTCATATAATTTCTTCTATTTTAATCATGAATATTAACGACTTCAATTCAAAAGTAAATCTACCTAGGGTTATAGCAAAGTTAGGTGCGGATGTAAAGGACTTTGATTTTATACGTATGCCTGTATTTGGCTGGTATGCAAAGTCCAGGACTAACGATTTTATAGGTAACATATTTGATTTTTTTAGTCATAAAGATTGGCCTAAACTATACACCCATGTACTAGATTCTTTTGGGGATTGCTTAGATTTTAAATTCCCGCATTCAGAGCCTGCGGAAAAAAGGCTTTTTTCTAATTACATGAACCACATGACTTATCACGCCGCCTGGATCATGAGCAAAGAAGAAATGCTTTCGCATCGGGCTCGTTACGGAAATAACGTTATGTACTTTAAGGATATACTGGATAGCTCGGGGATGCCTGGTCTACCACTCAACGAAATAGGTTATCTCACTGAGAATGTAATAAACAGTTTTAAAAAGCTTAATCTCGAAGCTAAAAGAAAATACCAGAAAGTTTTAGTTATTCCAAGTTTTAATACCCCAAAACATATATGTTCTTTTGAGTTGGCAAAGCATACCACACCACAAGAGAAAGAAAAAATATACGTTAATGCGGAGCTTGGATGGTACGGAAAAATGTCAAAAACTATTGTAGCAGATTTTAACGAACTTAAGGTGACCCAAGGTGTAACATGGGACTATAAAGCTGACTACTGGACAAACGAAGGTACGAAACTATCGGAAAATCTAGATGTGCCTGCGCTCATACAAATTTGGGGAGACACGAAAAGAACAACTTTCGAAGAAGACCCCACTTCCATAATTTTAAGAAAGCAAGGCACCGACGACATATTGCACCACGTAGCCTCCTTAACCTATCCACAAGTGGAAGAGCTACAAAAAAAGATGGGTACAAATCTCATGGACGCTTGGGTATCAGCTAAAGAAAACCAGTTTATAGTGCTAGGTAAAACTTTTGTTCGACGGGGCACCTCCTATTACGTGCTGGCCGGAGCTAACGAAGAACTCATAAGCAATTTCACTATTGAGATGAGCGAAATTAAAAAACGTGGAAACATAGGGGAAGAAGAATTTTGGTGGTGTGGTTTCCTACATCATGGAGGTAGCGTTGTACCTTTTGAAATGAATGACAAATATTTTACAAGTTGCCATCTATTTGCCAAAGGGATCAGAAAACAGTTTCTAACGCTAGGGCTAGGTATACCTTACATAAACGAAAGATATGTAAGACAACTCTTGAGCGTGATACAACTCACAGCCTATAAAATAGCTATCGTAACTGATAGCTAATAAAAAAATTCAGCATAGCTTAGGCACCAGCTCCCACCAAACATTAGTTGGTGGGAGCTGAGCTTTGATATGTGCGGAGGTAATTTAAACCTTATACGCACCGGTAGTTCAACTAATTAACTAACTTACTCCAAGATTGTAGCATAACACTGCTTGGTCAGTGAAAGTATAAAAAGCACGTTCCAGATTAAGGCCTGCATGTCTATTATCTGGCTGGTGGTTATAGCTCTGCTTATTTGCAGTGAACCAGAGCATTTATCACCATCCCTAAAAAATTTTACCTGTTGTTGTAACCACTTGTCGGTATTGAGGTAAAATTTTCTAGAAAAAGAATTAAATTCTTACTATATTATTTATTAACTTCAACTTATTACTGCTGCGCAATACGTCTATTGCCGGGCAAAAAGTCTAGTGCTTTAAAATTGTACATAAATAAACTTCTAAGCTTACCTATGCAATATATTATAACATAATTCTATGCGTTTTAACCTGGGGGGGCATCTACCGCCCAAGATGCTGGGGTCACCCACGGGGAGGGTACCCACACACGCATGAGCAAACCTTCGTCTCTTTTCCAAGAAACTAATGTCTGCGTTTCAGTCTTGTCTTTTATTTCAACTTCCACCGCAGTCTGATCCGGAAAGACGCATTTGAAGCCGTATCGGTATGTCATAATAAATATCCTTTTTTATCTAAAGTTTCGTAGTCTGTGATTGCTTGAGAAGCCGAAGAGGGCAGTTCGGAAGGTTTAAGTGCTGTGACAACCAAATAAAGCTTTTCTGCTGCACTCCTCCACGCACCAGAGCTAGCTTGGCACTCATAGTGCAAAGCTTCGACTTTGGACAGTGTGGAGTACAAAGCAGTGATTTGATTTCTTAATACGTCAGTGTCCCCCATATCTAGGAGAGTCCGTGCCAGTCTAGACCTCAGTTCTACCGCATCTTCAGCCTGTAACTTCAAGTTATCTATTTCTTTTTCTGCGGCTAATAGTTTACTGCTACAGACTATAAAGTAACTGTCGGCTTGTCTCAAATCTTCTTTGAGAAGTTTAATTTCTTCTTCAAGTTTCATTTTTGTGCATTTCGCTATACTTACGTTGCATTTCACAAGTTGCGGCATCAGCCTCGGGGGTGTCCAGCAGTCGCCAAAACGCCCTGTCTATAGCTTTCTGCTGCTCTTCGTCACTCAGCTCTCCGTTCCCTACTCTATGTGCGTAGGACCAAATATCTGCGTTGGTGACCAGTTCCTTAGCTCCAAGGTTGTTTGAGCATGTACACATAATACTAAGTTTATGTAAATACCGCTCATACATACCTATTTGTTCTTCAACAGTAGGTGTTGTCATGTTTTTTAATTAATGCTGTCCCGCCGGGGTTCCATCTAAAGTCTTCCTCAGTATTACCTAGAACCCGCAAAGATTCAAGGCTTATATTGCCTAAGGGTACAACTCCGATGTCTGAGTCTAGAGCATACATAGCACCGTCGGAGTAGTATTTGACTTCCCCAACTGCTGTTCCTTCGTATGTATCAAATTTTACAACATCTCCTTCGTAAATCTCCTTCAACCTGCTGTCGAATACTCCGATGAACTGCTGCGGAGGATGAGCGTCCCGGTGCAACAGGCTTATAGGAAAATTGATATTCCAAAGATTAAAATGTAAAAACTTTTTATCATCACTGTCCCAAACTCTAAATCTATTTTTGTAGTTTGTGTATTTTGTTTCTGAGTTATTACCCATAGTATTATTTCTATTTTAACTTACTCCCACCAATCTGGTATGTTACCTAGTTTCCATTTAGACATCACTTTTTTATCCTTTAAATAATAAGTCCTATAAGCCTTAACAGGGTCGTCACTTTTGTGTTCTTCAGGCATGGCCTGCGCAAAAGAGGTCAGACCTCCTGCCGGTACTAAAACTTTTAAACTTATCAATCTTTGGAATACTACATAGGACTTGTGGTGTTTTCCGTATCTCTTTGTATACTCTTGAAAAAGTTCTTCAGTTACATCCAGAAGCCACTGGTAGTTTCCTCTCGAGGATCTTACCCACCTACTGCATGGATGATTGGGGTGCGTGGTATTATATACCCCATCCAGTTTAGCGTTGGAAAGAATATTTACAGTCGAGGAAAGCAACTGGCAGTGTTCAAGAATCATTTTAACGCAATGTTTGTCGTTGTGATACTGCGCAGCTTTCTTAGGGTCTTTATCTAGTACAAATATATTCATATTATTTTTCTTTATTGCATGATAATTGAAATATATTACCAACTACTTCAATATCGTCGCCAGTCCATATATCTCTATAATCCTTTTCATTAACCTTGGTATGAAAACTAGCATCTAGAAAAACTACTTCGGCTTCAAAATTTTCATTAATATATTCTTCAGAATATGATCTAATAAGATCTCCCTCGTAAATCTCTTTTTTATTCTTATCATATTCCCCAGTAAATTGCTGAACAACATATTCTTGATCTGCCTTGCAATAGTTTTTGTTCTGAAATTTTTCATACAGTCCAGAATCAGTAATCAATAATACACCATTCCCATTTATTGCTATATGTGATGGAGGAACAAATTTTTTATTAATTTTATCCCAACAGCGGAATTTTAGTTGCGCATTTTTCATTTTTTAAAATATTCTATTTTCAAGTGTAAGTCTTAACACCTCGTCTTGGGAATCGCGTAGGCTTTGTCGTAAAGGATTTAGCTTTTCCAATGCTTCGTCACGCTCACCGCACAACTTATTAACAGCAAGCATATGCTCGGTAGCCTCCGTTGCGTATTTCTCCCGCGCCTCGTCGCGCTCGATCCTGATTTTCTCTGCCTCGTCAAACAACTGGCCATACTCCACATATTTTTTGCTGAGTTCTTGATTCGCCTCGTCACGTTCTTTTAAAGCATTCGCTAATGCGTATGCTAACTGATCTTTATCGTAATCGACTCTCATTTTAATCCGTGTTCTCCTTCATTGTTTTAATCCATCCACCAACTTCTAAATGTATTGCATCTAAGGCAGATTGCGCAGCTTTGAGTAAAAACCTCGCCTCGTCGCGCTCGCGTTCCATCCTGCGGCAGAAATCCATCGTAAACCCACCCATCGCAAATTGCGCGTGTTCCGCATCTGTCTCTGGCGTGGCACTCATTTCGCGCCCTCCAAGCCCTCCAATGCGTTTCTGGCAATAATTCCCATATTTTCTCTGTCTGCGTAAATATCTGTCCCATCAATAAATAAATCCTCTATCTTCATTAACGCTTCCCTTGCCTCGTCGCGTTCTTGCTTCATTCGCTCGTAATCTAACGTCCGCAAATCTACCTCCATCAACGCATCTGCCATCTTATTTAGCGCTTCGTTCCGTTCGCAGATCGCTTTTTCTTTTTCAGAAACAGCTTTTACCGCTCCAATATTTTCTGCGATTGACCTATATTCTTCTAATTCTTTCCGTGCTTCGTCGCGCTCGCGTTCCAGCTTGCGAGCAAATTCAGTGTCAACCATGTACTCTTGCGACCATGCCATTCTTTCAGCCTTAGCTGTTTCTGGTGTATTGTTCATATTATTGTTTTGATTTACTTTCGGTTTTTTTTAGCAGGTATCTACCGTAGTTTTTGATAGCAGCTAATGCATAAGCGTCCAGATTTTCCAGACACCCGTGCGCAGCTAAACCACTTTCGTAAAAAGCCTGCTCTTCTAGTGCAGTTAAAACAGTATCTGTTGAGGGGTTCGACTCCTCTAATATGGCTGCATGCTTATTTTGCAGCTCTTGTAAGTCTTTTAAGTCTCTATTGTAGTCAGTCAGTACTCTCGAGAGATCTTCCTGAAGCTTCTTGTTATCTAAGATGAGTTCCGTGATGACTTGCTGTTGTGCTGTTAGTAATTTGCTCATTGTTCGTTTTTTCTGTGTGTTGTTCGTATATCAAATTAGACCAGTCTGTATCGTGAGGGAGTATGTCTACCTGTACTTCAACATCTTTAGATTTTCTAATAATATTAAGAAGTACCATTGCTCCGTAGTTTGTCATGCCGTATGCATTTTTGTGGCACTTGTAGATAGAACCAGAGAAGCCCTTAAACTTATAGTGCATTTTAAGTTTTGTGACTTTTTCAACGCCACTGTTCAATTTCCATGAACCTCCGGAGTCCATATAACCACCATGCCAACTTGCAAATACTTTATAGGTCAGAGGAATTTCTCCTCCCACTATTTTAACTACTACCCATCTGTCTGGAGTGTATTCGTTTGGATTTTGCAATTTCATAGGTTAGTCTATAATATCAAACCACCCAAGCTCATACCCTAAATCTCCAGTTTCTTCTAATATGACTTCAGTGGAGGAGGACGCTACATTGATTTTTTTAACAGTAAAAACATCTCCTGGTTTTACTGTTTTACCATTATCTTCTCTGTTTTTAAAAAAATGTCGCCCCGCTTCAACAAATTTAATCTTATCTCCTACTTTTGTATTTTTATAGTCTGCCCTTTTACGCAGACTGGAAGGTTTTTCACTCATACTAAATATCTAATAATAAACATGTGCAGTTTAGAAAACCCCCCCGAGATGTGGTAACACACTCTAGCGACCTTGCGCCACAGCCAACTCCAACCTGACCGTCTCAGGATTTCCTTGATTCTGTTCTTGAGTTTTTTTTCTTCTAATTTTCTTTTTTCTTCCCATTCTTGATGGTAAACAGTTCTGGATTTTTGTTTTTCACATTTAAATAACTCAATTTTGTCTAATTTACCGTAAACAAAATAAGCGTTAAACTCAACCCAGAAGTCTTCTTCTGTGTTACAGTTGACGTCTCCATAAAAATTTATTACACCGTGATGGTTAATTTCTTTAGTGTACTCGTTTTTAATGATAACGTCCTTGTATAAGTCCCAAGGTTTTCTACCTTTTTGCTTTTTTTCTTCCTCCGTATAATGAACAAACTCTCGCTCTACTACATGTTCAAGCAAAACTCCGTTTTCCGCTATACGGTACTTAATTAAACAATTATCTAAATCCTTAGTCTGAAAGTTAACTTCTCCCCATTTAATAGGTAGAGCCTTTAATTCTTCAGTTAAAGGTAGTTCTTTTTCGCATATGATATCGTCAAACATTCCCATAATTTTATTTTCTATATTAGTTGTGTTAATAGTGCATTTTTACATAGGAGAATAGAGCATTCGTCCCACGATCTAACCTCTAGAGCATAGGCGTGTTCTTCGTCGTTATTTGTAATTTCCCTCAGTATATCCTCTTTGGCGCTTTTGTTTAATTTTCCCTTTAAGAATAGTAGCAATTCTTCGACATCTTCATCATCTAAGTCAAAAGACAAGTTAGACCCATCGTATATAGAACCGTAATTAAACTCTATTTTAAGATTAACAGGAGAACCTACGTCACTAAGACGTTTTCCTGAGAAATCTGAGTAATAAACTGCCTCTTCTTCACACTTACGTTTTGTTATTTTTTTCATAAATTTAATCAGTCCTTATTCTCTCCAAAAGTAAAAAACTCGAAGCGTCATCATTTTTTACCGCCACCTGGTCGAGGATATTCAGAGCTTCTTCATAGCTCTTATTAACGCACAGTAAATCAATATACCGGTCTTTATCCTGCAGCAACCCTAAAATGTTGCCGAACTGAGACACCACGCCCAGCACGTATTCATGTACGTGAGCAGGAACAACATCATCTATGTCAAGATCTAGCAGAGGTAGCACGTTATCTATTTTTTCTAAAAACAAAGGAGTCAGGGGCCCCACCCAAGCTCCCGCTATATTGTAATCAAAATATTCCAAAGCTTCCTCGTAATTCATATCTTTACATAGTAAATCTATACACCGGTCTTTGTCGTATACTACCCCTAAAAGCTTGCCGGCCCGACGAGCTACACCTAGAATAGCCTCATCAAAACCGTCAGCGCATAAAGGGGCATCCTCGGAAGGGTCCAGTATTGCGCATATACGCGCACGTATATCATCATTTGAATTATCCATCTCTGAGTTATTTATTTCTTTCATACTAAGTTGTCACTCCAGCAAAATATTACGTTACTAAAGTCGTCTAAAGTTCTCACTAAATTATGTCTAATTAGCCTATCCCATATTCTAAATTTATTAGCCCGCCCCCCTCCAAGTTTAGAAATGAAAAAAAGCTTATCGGGACGTTTCTCCACGATAGCTTTAAGCTTTTTCAACTCCTCAAAAAACACAGGAGAATACTCCTCAGGTTTGTAAAATGACCCGTCTTGGTTATCGGAAAATTTTTTTGTAATAAATCCAATTGCATGCGGATGGTCTCTTAATTTGGCTACCCCTCCGTGCCCGTATCTTTCTAAGTTATCTCCAAACACAAAATAGGCGTTTGGATTGTCTTCTAAAAATTCTTGCGTTATTTTAATATCTTTATAAATGGCCATGTTTTTATTTTCTGTTTAGCTCGTTACGAGCCCCGGAATAAAATATCTTCGCTTGTAAGGCCTAAGGCGTCAAGGTAATCATCAAAACTTTTATCCTGCTTGGTGTTATAAATATAGTCGAATAGGTAGTCTTTACCTTCCGCTTTTAACTCCAGGTTTGTGCAAAGCTTATCAAAGTACAAATCTTGCACTGTCGACAGGTTTTTTATAAATGTCGCAGTTTCAAAAATAGCATCGTCAGGGTGCCTATCATCTAAAGTATAGTTCGTGTTGTCCATATTTATAATTTAAGTTGTTACCGCGTAAGTTTTCCATATTTCCAGATCATAAGCAGCGGGAGTTTTCTTGGCCTCTTTACACAAAGCTAAAAAAGCTTTTTCCAGCTTGCTGTAGGTTGTCTTGTTTCCTGGGGTAGATTTAGGAGCTTTGTACCCCTTAGATCTAAGAAACTTTAGAATATGCGTATCGAGCACTGCAAATTGCGCGTGTTTTTGACTATGCAAACAAAAGAACCTGGAGGTTTTTGGACCTATACCTGGTATACTTTCTAGCTGGTCAGTGGTTATCGTAACCAGCTTATTGCCGTAGTCTGCGCTTACAAGGGCACGCAGAGCGCTAGATATGCGAGTCGGTTGACCTATCCTTAAAGTTGTAAGATTCTCAAAAGCTTTGTCCCCTAGGTCAGCTATGTAGTCAAAAGGCAAAGCTTTTTTACTATCGGCAAACATGGGGGATAAAAACTCTTCAACTTTCTTTGCTGCAAACTCGGCCTTTTTACCCGCTACAAATATGCAGAAGATTAAAAATTCCTGGAGTTCTGCTTTTGTTCTGTTGTATTTTGTTATACGTGTTACGTCTATCATAGGTTATCTGTGTGTATTGTACCTACTCTATGCATTGAAAACTTAGGCAGCTCCAGGTAATACCATAGAGGTTTTTCTTCAGTGCAAAAAGCGGCGTTTTTATATGTTATTTTGTGGGTTTGTGTTGTTTCCAATCCTTGCTCCTCCCAACGCATTAAAACGATGTCGTTCTCAAATACTGGATAATTGTGCAAATCGCACAACCCTGAACATTTTTCTATGACAAAGTTATCTTCGTATACACTCACAACATCAGGAAGACTCTGAGCTCTAAAAAAAGCTAACTCTGTACCGTCACTGGATAGGTAGGAGGATTGTAGGTATCTTTTAAGTACCTTGCTCCAAACTCTGTGACGGTTGCGGTCAGTTGTTGTATTGCTCGTGTGAGTGTTATGCATTGGGTAGGTTGGGGTTTAAATGTTCCAGGTTGTGGTAGATACTGTATCTCCGCATTGGTCGCACGACTCTGGGTCGCACACATACTCGTCATATTGAAATAAGCTTACAAGATCTCTAAAACGAATTGTTTGCTCGTTTATATTTTCTTTAATTTTTACAAAAAGATAATCAAGCATTTCGTTATATTCTTCTTCAGTCATATCTCCGACGTGCTTATCGTTTACGCTAAAATCAAAAGCTACGCAGCCGTCAGTTTCTACGAATTTGTATTTTGTTTGCATTGCATTAAGTTATTTTTTACTTCTTTCCATAAGGAAGGGATATCGTAGCAGATCTCGTTACCGTCTTTGTCTTGGGCTAGATGTACTTTGTCTTTAAAACCTATTCTCTCGTAAAGGTACCAATCAATCCAATCCTTACCTTCTTTATCAAATACTGAAGTAAGTAAATTGGTGATGATGGTGTGGTACATATCGTCATAATCCATCAAATTTACACCTAATAAGTATAAGGCATGAGACTTTTCTCTAGTTTTTTCCAAAGTCGTTATTAGAATTTTAAATTTTTTGTAATTCATAATGTTTAATCCATGTCGTCACGACACTGCCACACAATGTAGACACAACCAACACAGCAAATTAAGATCGAGGAGGTGAGCAGTTTAAACATTTTCTTCCTCCGCAAGTTTCCAACCCCAGTTTGCATCAAACCAAGAGTATTCCCTCTCGGCAGCTTTCGGGGTAAACTTTAGATCTTTTTTTGCCGCAGCAATAAACCATTTTTTAAAATCGTCGGATTGCTCTTGCGTCCAAGTTCTGCGATGGTACCAATCGCTATATTGCTTCGTAAACTCTTCGTTAAAAGCATCGAAGCCTACGTAAGTAAACATCTTGCTTAAAGCTTTTTTTACAAATGTATCAATTTTACTTTCTCTCATAATGTTATTTTTGGGGTAGAAGTTGTCTTAGTTGTTCGTAGTCGGTGAAGCCTAGAGGAGACTCTTTCAGTATGTCTTGTTTCCATGCAGCTACATGGGAGTGTAAAGGTTTGCCTAAAATCTCCGAAGCAAGCCTTAAAATTCTGAGGTTAGGCCACGCCTCAAGACGCACACGTAAAATTTCATTCAAAGCCTGCTCCACTGTACGCCCAGCCATCACTAAAGCTGTCACACCTATCGCAGTAGATCTAGATATTCCGGCAAAACAATTAACGCCCAGGTTATGAGGTTTGTCGTCCGATACGAGAGGATCTAAAAACGTGATGATGCTTTGCACGTGACGGAGTTGAGGGGCGTCATGCTCTAAATGCTTCCACGCAATTCCGTCCTCCTCAGACCAGTCTGCAAAGTACTGCGAAAAAAACTTCACACCCTTCTCTTTGAAGTTTCTACGCATTCTACTATTTTTCTTATTTTCGGCCCTGTCCACTGTAGAAATCCACACGTCGTGGCTTAAGTTCTCTCGGCTAAATGAATAGCGCTCCGCAGTAGAAAGGTCGGTTATTTTAATACTGTTAATCATTGTGTCTTATTTATATATGTTTATGTGGGAAGTATAGGCTCTTTCACCACCACATAGAAGGTCCCGGCTACTTCCTCTATTGTAGCACTTGCACCTCGAGGCAAAGGCTTGTTTTTAAAAGAACGGTCTACTATATCCCAAGCCTTGTCAAATTTTTTTTCTGCCATGTGTTCAGCTATTTTTTCTTGGTATCTTTGAGAGATTCTAAACGCTTTTTGTGGTCTCCAATAACTCAAAGCTGAAAGCGCAGGAATAGGGTCGACAATTTTAGGAGCCGGCACTCCTGATAGGAGCAACGGCCCATCACCATCTACACCCATATCCCTATAACCGCCATTTCTTTGATAATTCTGATACTGCGTAATAACTTTTTTAATTTCCCACGCAGCAGTGCCGTCTTTAAGTTCTTTGCACCCTACGCCGAATGACGCGTTAGACTGGTCTAGATGAGGTCTATTTTTTTTATTCTTCCAGTCCTCACCTTCCTTTATAATAGCTCCTGTATCGTCGTATTCGTTAGCATATAGATCATAGAATCCGCCATGCCCGTCATATTCTCTTTTTGGTGTAGGAGGAAAAACAATACTCCTAACAACGTTTTCAATCCACTGCCCCTCTGCGTAGGACAAATTTATATCCCAAAAGGCAGAATCAACCGCCATTTTAATTTGTCCCGACCGTAGTCTGCTGTAAACCTCAAGAGCGGTTGTAAGTGTAGTTAGGTGCTTCTCATCAAACTCAATTGTAATTTTTTTAGATTCTGCTTTTTTCTTTTTCATTTTTATGTTTATTTAAATTAAGCCTCTAGGGAGTCTATATATTCTTGATAATATTCTGCGGCTACTATAAGCATCCCTGGGCTTTCTTGTATGTTGCCTACCACTTTTCCAAAAGTACAGTAGGACATAGGAAATCTCCCATTAGAGTTTTTATACTCACCGCAAGTTAAAATAAATCCACAGCCGGAATTTGACCATCGCACAAGCCCTATCATTTTTCTACTGCTCGAAAAATCAGACTCACCACAGCAATAGTCAAATTCTACAAAATCGCCCTCAAATATCTTTTTGCCTTTTTTGTCTTTGAGGCCTGTAAATTGCTCCCAGCTCTCGTGGGCAGCTTTATCGATTTTTAATAAGTTGTAAAGATCGCAGTCTTTAGGGGTCCTCCCCCAAACTCTAAACTTTAAAGGTCTGTGTGTAATTTTCTTCATATTATGTCCAAAAATATTCTCTATGTTTAATAAGCTCAGTTAAAAGGGCGGTGTCTTTTTCCTTAATTAAATTTTCAAGCCTTGTAACCTCCCCATATTTTACATCATAAGGGATACCGTCATCTTTAAACGTCACCAATTCCACCCCGCGCTCATCTGTATAGGGTTCGAATAGTTGGTCCCAAGGCAAAAGTGGGGGGTAGGCCGCTTCTTGAGCCTTTTCTAACTCAAGACGCTCCTTGGTGATATATCCATATGCTTGTTCAAGCCAGGTAGCGAATTCTTGATGGCCTTCAGTTGCCGACCAGTCAATGTACCCCTCAATATATTCGTCTTCGTAAAACGATTTAACAAACTCAAAATTAACTTCTAAGATTAATGATGTTATATCGCGCCATTGTTTTGGAATAGCTTTACGTAGCCGGGAATGCTGTGGGTTAAAAATAGGTTTCAATCTATCGTAATAGTAGCACTTAATTCTATAAAAAATGCGGCTATAAAACTCACGTAAGCGGTACATTAAATTAAATTTATGGTTTTGTTTAATAAAATTTTTCATGGGTTTAATACGTCTGTCTCGTTTGCAGAAGGGTTAAAAGTAAATCTATAGTCATCCAAGGCAACGCTATCCCATGACCCTACAATATTAGGGTATGGGGGTGTGGGAGAGTACAATACAGCGGAAGAGTTATCGTTGATGAGGCTATTTTCATAAACCCCCTCAGGATGCTCGGTCCAATAAAGCAAAGCACTAGCAGGATTACAGTCCTCAGCTAAAAAAAGCAAATCCATGGCTCTAGTCAGTGCAATACGATTGCCCTCTTTTCTGTTCCAGCCTTCCTTGACGCTGCAAAAGGCGTACCCCGCTACGCTTAGACCGGACACAGGCTCAGTAACTTCAATTTTAGTGTACCGCTCGGCGGCTTTGCGGATATTGGGCGGTATGTCCGCATCGAGGTTTTCGGACAGTTTTCCGTGTATGACGCGTACTTTATAGCCTTTGCGTCGAAGGCTTTCAATTGTGTGTTCCATAGTTAAAAAAATAAAAACCTAAACAGGTCTCTATTTAATTATACCACTATTGGAACAAATGCAAGCGTGGGGGGTAAAAAAATTAACGACCCACCACATCTGGAGTGTTAGGCCATATAGACGGAGCAGTGCTTCGATGTGTAGCGGTACTGGAAAGGTTTTCAGGCTCAGGGCTCATGACGCAGTAGATCATGTTAAAAGTAAAAGAAGCTATCTTGGCTGTGCGGTCTCTTAACCCTTTACCTGTGGCTATTTCTTCTTTTAATAGCACATCCAAATAGTAAGTACCTCCGCTTAACTCGGCGGTAACCGCACTAGGAATCCATATTGTGTAGTACCCCTGCTGCTCTTCATGATACAACCCATTATTTATTTCACCTACCCATGAAGGATCAGTTTGCCTAACTGAGGACTTAACTAAAACTTTTAAAGTATACTCACGCCAATTAACTGCAGAACCTGCAAAGTATAAAAAAGCGTCTAAAACAACATCTTCACCTTGGCAGAAGTTACAAGGGTCCGGTGTACCAGGTTCGAAGGGTATCCCCGGAAAACCATAGCCTGCCCGAACCGTAGCTGTGGTGGAAGCAGGCTCAACCTCGGCCTTAGGACGGATAAGCGACTCAGCGGGAGTAGGACGTCCCAATACATACCGAGTTTCTATCGGAGTAGAGATACCCGAAGCTGTAGGCGTGTAAAAAATGCTGTTTTCCATAGACCCAATTATAGCAGGCTATACACAAAACATCTCTAATTTTTTACTATCTTTATTTCTAAGATAGTAACACAGCTCGTCTAAGGCTAAAGCGTCTCGTAAGTCTTGAAAATCTTTAGGTTTAAACGCAGATAAAGTATTTTCCACAACTTGCTTATTTAAGTCGGGAGTTTTAAAAGGTTTAGCGCAATTACAAGTTTTGCTCGGAGTGGTACTGAGCTCCATAGCGTGGATGTTTTTAAATTGTGTAAGTTGTTTAACTTTTTCGCTAGTTTTAGCTAGAGTGATAAGCTGGTTAACGCTAGTCAGCACTAATCTTTTTTTTCCTGGTGAAGTTATCATAGTTTAGTTGTTTGTGGGTAATAGTTGTACAGGGGAGCATAAATCTGTTTCCAAAAAAGTCAATCCCACAAATAAAGTATTGGCATTAATGTTTAAAATGTTGGGGGTTGCAGTTAAGTCGTCCAAAACAGATGGTACAGTATTGCCAGCAAAAAGCGCGATATTTGTACCTGCTGAAAATTTAAATACACCTTTGTCGTTAGGAGGGACACCGTTAATATACGAAATTATATCTGTACAATCCTTAAGGGAGGGTGCCACAAATTCAGTTGAACAGCTCATCTGCTCACCTAGTCCAAAAGCTGCCCGCATATTTATTACGTCTTTTGTAAAATCTATTTTATAATTGTAACCTGGAGTGAATTCTACTTCCCCAATAAACGTAGAATTAGATAAAGAACTTTCAGCCTGTAAAGGAAGTAGTGCGGTTGTATCGGGAGTAGCAGTTTTATAAGGAGTATCAATAACTAAACTGTTAACGCCTAACCACGCCCCATCAAATTGAAAAACCGTACTAGGCTCCACGGGGATGTTTAGCGTATAAACATCTCCAGGCTGCATAGTGTTTCCAAAATATGTAACCCCGTCCCCAAATACAGCTAAACTGCCATTAGGATTTCTTATATATAAGGGGGAGGCAACGGGAGAAGTTAACGCGATTTGAAAGGTGTTGCCTGCTCCGGTAAAATTAAGAGTTAAAGAGTTTGCTCCCCTCGTCAACGTCAACAACTTAACGGCTGTAAGGTCAAAAGAAGAGTCCACTTTCAAACAAAGGTCCAATAAGAAGTTTTCAGGTGTAGCACCAGAAAAAGTGCCTTCCTGTAGGGGATAAGCTCTTAATTCATTTTCGTTAAGCCATTCTATTACAGTATCCATATTAAGACGCTAATGTCGGTACAAGGCTTGTGGCGGAAGTTCCCGAACCTACCAAAGCTATGTTTAACGATTGATTGTTAAAGCTATTGAATTTTATGATATCGTTGCTGGCGAGATATACATTATTGGCTATGGGAGCCACCAAATTTATTTTTTTAAGGGGGTGCAGAGTTAAAACGGAAGCCGTACCTAACGCGTGATTTTTAACTGCGTTAAAAGTTATATTTTCAGAATTTTTATCCACATTATAGAACACAGTTTTTCCTCTGGGGATTAAACTGGTAGTCGAGGTGGCCAACACAGCCAGAGGGTCTAAGATATCCACTATAGCTCCAAACTCCACATCTCCATACAATTTATCTAAAGTGTACACTGCATCTTTTAATGGGATGCTACGTACTAAATGCGAAAAAAAACTAACCCCCGATTTCAAATTTTGTCCCACATAGTCACTCCATAAACTTTCTACTCCCGCCCCCAAAGTTAAGCAACCTAAATACCTAGAGTCTGCCCCGAAGCACCGCATCTGGGTTACTCCGGCGTTGAAACTGGTTTTGAGATAAGTTGTCTCAACCTCTCCCTCGTCAAACAGTATAGTGACAACCAACCGGTCGATTTTTACGTCCACTTCAGCAAGCACAGGGGTGAACCCATCAAACTGTATAAAAGAAGCGTCTACTAAAAAATCTTCAACTTCAAAAGGAGAGCTTAGAGGGAAGCTTTCCAAAGAATGCTCATTTTGCCATGAAAGTACAGTGTAGTTAGCCATAATTATCTATAAAACAGTGATACTTGTAAGTTTCCGGAGCCTGTAGCACCCACAGGGTCTATGTAGGCGTCAAAATATATACCTGCATCGATAGACAGAGTAGAAATTAAATTTTTAACTATGGCGGTGTTAGCGGGAACTAAAGTCTGGGCTACCTCAGCTATGCCTACCCCATTTTTCTGTAAAGTCACGGTTAAGTCTACATTACCCGAATTTATATATATAACTCTGCGGATATAGTAGTCCGAGTTATCCGCAATAGAGACAATTGAATAGGTCTGTCCAGGAATAGGGTTAACAAGTATTTTCGAAAAATTTTTGAAGAACTGGGGCCAAGATAGAAACTCAGGCTCCGCATTACCGCTAAAATTTTGTGGGGGGGTAAAAGATTTTGTGTAAAAATTTTCTTTACCTACAAAGTTTTTTGGACTTTCTATCCGGTCAACTAAGTAGATGGGGGCGACAGGGGGTAAAACTTTATTTCTAGCAGTGCACAGTGTATCCATCGTCAGAGGCGCACCACTCAAAAGCTCTGTTTGCGTCTCTAAATTACCTTCACCCATAACCCCATAAAAAACTACAGGCTTAACACCTACAAGATAAAGGTTTCCTTGGTGTAAAGGATTTGCACTGTTATAAAAAGGTACGGCGTCATTTACAAAATGAATCAGTGGAGTCTTGCAATTATTAAATTCTGATGTGTGATCCGCTAGGCTGGCCAAATCGTTGTTATTCTTTACTCCAAGAGCTATAGAGTTGGACGATTTTGTCTTAATAAGATTAAAAAGTGAACCAAACTCTACTCTTCCCCTTAAAGCATGGCCTTTTCTATTTATACCGGTTACTTGCGGAGGGGTATAATAAAAAATATTGCTTTCCTCTAAAGGTAAACCGTCAGGCTCAAAAAAATATCCACCAGACATGGAGGTGAGCAGTTCTTGAGAACCTACAGTTAACGACCCTCCCACAAAGCGTTTAAATTGTGTAAATTGTAAAGTCGTAAAGTTTTTTTCAATATTTCCAATAAAATAACCCAATGACACATATTTACCACTTTCCTCAGCTGATACCGTCAACGATATACGAGAACCAGCGACATGTATTTGGCTAATATGTATGTTTGTTCTATTTTGCGTGGTTGTTATTGTGCAGGCAACAATCAAAGTATTGCTAATATACCTAGTGTCCGAAGCTCTAAGTGTAGCTTGGGCCTTCAAAGGAAAACACCTAAATTGATTTTTATTTAAAAAATCTAAGTTATAAATAGCCATAGTTGTATAGTAGTTTACACTACCAGCGGACACTATTCAGCATAAAAGTGCACACTAAGTGACCGTTATAGTTTTAGTTGTGCTTGCAGCTAGATAATTAGCGTCAGCAGGTAAAGAAAAAGTAAATGTTACACTGCCGGCAGATAAAAAGGTTACAGTTCTAGCTGTAAGGTCTACTGTAGCTACTGCGGCGTTAGAAGTTATGCAACTCCAGTTTGCGGTAGAACCTGTCGTGGTTACACCTAAAAGTGCTGTTGTGCCTGTTGTATATGCTGCAGATAATGTAGAGCTTATGGTGCTTACACTTTTAGCTACAGCAATAGCTTTTGTGGCGGTACTGCTTAAGTAATTACTGTCCGCAGCTAGGGTTACCGTAACGGAGCATATTCCAGCGGAGACCCCAAAAAAAGAACTGTTATTATTTATAACACCTACGGCAGGATTACTTGAAGTATAAGTCAAGGCCCCTGTAGAGTTGGTGACGTTACTGGTCAAAATAATCGATGAACCTACATAGACCGTTGTGCCTGAGGTGATGGTTACACTGGAAGTCCCTTTTGTGGCTGTAAAAATTTGCGAACTGGTGGCGGAAAAATAACTGGAGCTTTCTGCCGCCACTACAGTTATTACTGCTGTGCCTGCTTTAAGCACGGTTGCCGAATTTCCTGTTATGCTCAGTATGGTGGTGTTACTTGAAGTATAGGTAAGAGTTGTAGCTTCCCCTGTAACGGAAGAAACTAAGCTGAACGTATCGCCTACCGCTGCGGTGGCGGCGGAAGTGATAGATGCGGTCCTAGAAGCTTTGATAACTGTTATATTTCTCGTAACAGTGGTGCTCCTGTAGTTAGCGTCGGTTGTTGTAGCGGTTAAAGATAAAGTTGCGGAGCCTACACCCAACAACGTCCCTTGTACAGGGGTATAAATTTTTGTCACATTTGAGACAGTTATTGAAGCGTTTAAATAATTTGAGTCGAGTGCGCCGCCAAATATTAAAGTACTGGTAGGCGACCAGACTATAGGTATAAAAGCTGGGTCTACTTGGAGCGCTGCAGTTTCAATTACAGCCGAACTTGTATAGTTAGCACTACCAGCAGAGTCGATTACAAAAGAAGTTGTCAAAGTGTAAGAACCTGCAGCCAAAGCGGTATTTATAGGGGGAGTGTAAGTAAACGTACCGTTAAGCACAGGAGCAGAGCTACTGCTGCTAGCTTTAGCTACTGCGTTTAATTGAGTAGAAGTTAACACACTACCATAACTTATATTTGCGGGATCGCCCCACACCAACACAGGGGTAGCTTTAGTTACAACAATATTAACTGTCTTAGTTGAAGTTGCTAAGTTCGCTGAGTCGGCCGGAACAAAAGTTACCGTTAATTGCGTGGTGCCTGCCGACAATATTGTACCGCTGATGGGGCTATAGCTGTAGGAGCCGGAGGCTGCACAAGAAGCATTTAGCTGAGAGGAGGAAAGAGCGGTACCATAAACAATGGCTGCGGGCGTTAACCAAGTCAGTGTTGGCGTGGCTTTCGTTACATTTAAAACAACTGATTTTGTTGATGGATTAGCCCCATTTGCATTGGTGGGTGTGAATGTAGCTAGTAAAGTTTTGTTTCCTACGGTGAGCACGGAACCTATAGTCACAGGCACACCCGCACAGCTATAGCTAATAGTACCTGGAACGCTTGAAGACTCGTAGGCACTTAACTGAGTAGCCGAAAGGCCTGTACCGTAAACAATAGAACTAGGAGTATTCCAAACAAGAGAAGTGTCTTGCTTGCTTAAATCTAAAATTATACTGACCGAAGCTCCCTCTCCTGAGTCGTTGTATGGAGCTATAGTTATTGTGCGAGAAAAAGCGTCAGTTGCCCATAAATCTCCCACTACGTTACCGTCAGGGTCTATATACAAGTCGGGAGGGAAATTGTAGTAATTGTAGCCGTCAGGGTTATTCGTCGAAACTATCGTAAACAGCGGGTTAGATGCATCAAAAGTAATACCCAAAAAGGCGCTAGGAGATTTTTTAATTATTTGATTGGCAGTCAACGAAGTTATTTGAGGTAAAGCTAGGTGGTCTAGTTTAAGAGTTGCCGAGCTGCTCCCTCCCACATAAACACTGCGGATGGTTAATGTGGCCAACTGCGTAGCTACGACGGATGAGGGAGTACCTGAGATATTGCACGCGGCGCTAATACTTTGGTTGAAAGTGAGCCCAGCGAACAACGCAGATCCGGCAACTAATTCATACTTGGTTGCACCGTCAAGAGTGTCAAATACTACACATAGGTAGTCACTCACAAAAGTATTTAAAACTGGTACAACATTTTTGACTTCTATATCGAAAGTGGCAGGTGCCCCCGGACCTGTACTGTTTGTGCCATATACCTGTACCGAGTATATACCTGGAGAAACTGAAACAGGTCCACCTATAACCCGGCCTGAAGAATCTATACTTAAGCCAGCAGGTAAACCTGTAGCTGTAAAGCCTGAAGGAGTATTGGAGGCGGTTACAGTTAACAGGGGAGCTGCTGTTGTGTATACTCTACCGGCATAGTCTGGAGGAGCAATAGTGTAGACGTTTCTAGTGGCTGGGGTGGCACCTAAACTAGGAGACGTAATAACTGGAGCACCTACGTTCAAAACTATCTGCACTTGAGCTGTGGCGGTAGCGTAATTGGTGGAGTCTGTCGGGGAGAAAAGAACACTTAAGGTCTTTGAGCCCGTACTCCCTATAACTGCGCCTAAAGCTGGGGTGTATGTGAAAGTACCAGCTAAGATAGGGCTGACTTGGGCGTTGAGTTGTGTGAGAGTTAAAGCTTGATAATAAGGTATGCTTGCTGGAGTAGCCCAAGTCAAAACTGGAATAATTTTATTTAAATCAAGTTTGATATTTACAGTTATCCCGGTGCCTGCGGCGTTGATTGCTTTGAGGCTTACCGCATACAGAGAAGCTGGTCCTGTAGTTTGCCCTGTGACCTTACCTGAGGAGTCTATACTTAATCCGGTAGGTAAACCTGTAGCTGTAAAACTAGTGGGGTTGTTAGTGGCAACCACAACAAATAGTGGGTTACTTACAGAGTACGTTGTACCTAAATAACTGGTAGGAGGAAACACTAAAACGTCGTCTTTTGCGGGTGAGGTAATTACCGGAACACTAAAATTGCGCAAATCTATGTAGCAACGACTAGACCCACCCAAATAAGTTCTTGTGAGTTGGTAAGATTTAAAAAGATCTCCTGAGCCTGCAGGAAAACTGCCTGAGATATTACACGTAGCAGCAGGACTTCCGTCAAAAATTAAATTTAAAGGCAACGAAGAGTTTAAACTGTAGTTTGTAGCTTTATCTGCAGTAGTAATCTTAAAACACTCAGATCTACCTGTATAGGTTTCCACTAAATAGCGAGTATTTGTTATCTCTATATCGAAAGTAACTGGAGAACCTGCACCTCCCGCATTTGTACCATATACCTGTACCGAGTATATACCTGGAGAAACTGAAACAGGTCCACCTATAACACGGCCTGAAGAATCTATACTTAAGCCAGCAGGTAAACCTGTAGCTGTAAAACTAGTGGGGTTGTTAGTGGCTGTTACAGTTAATAGAGGACTAGCGACAGCATAAGTGCGAGCAAGGTAGTCTGGAGGAGCAATAGTGTAGACGTTTCTAGTGGCTGGGGTGGCACCTAAACTAGGAGACGTAATAACTGGGGGAAGTATAGCATTTACAATGATAGTCTCATTTAATTTTCCTCCCATATAATTTCTAACAAGTGTCAAGTTGTAAGAAGTTGAAACGCTGTCCCCTAACGGTATACTGCCAGTTAATCCGCAAAGAGAAGAAGTATTTGAATTTATACTAATCCACGAAACTGGGGAAGTTAAAGACAAGCTGGTAGGTAGATCAGCTTTATTTATAACTTCACATAACGGAGATGTACGAGTTACCGTCACCGTTATGGGGGTAGTACGTATTTTAAAATATACATCTACAGGAGTTGAACTACCTGCAGTATTATGTGCCTGCAAAGTAATTTTAATTGGGGCATTGATAGCAACATTGCCAGTTAGGCCTATGATTCTACCAGATGAATCAATTCTTAAAGTATTAGAAGGAAACCCTGTAGCCGTAAACGATGAAGGACTGTTGCTGGCCTGCACAGTGAATAGAGGGTCAGAGCTAGTAAAAACTGTACTATTGAAATCTGGAGGAGTAATTTCAAAAACAGTGTTAGCTGCCGGATAGGTAACTCTAGGTTTAGCTATGTAGTTCAAAGCGTATCCTAGAGTAGTTGCGCCTGAGCCGTCAGCTCTATGTTTACTTATAACTATGTTATTAAAAAATTGACTTGTGGTTTGAGCTACCGACGTGGCTGAAAAGTTGCAAGAGCTTGTTGTAAGTCCATCAAAAGACAACCAAGAAGGTAATACTCCCGCCACAGTGAAATGCGATGTAGGTACCGTGTCGGGAGGAACATGGTAGCAGTAATTTTGACCTTCTAATACTTGTTCAGTGCTAGGTGCGCTACTTACAAAAATTTCAAAATTAATTGAACCGCTACCTGCGCTATTTGTAGCAGTTGCTGTAACATTATACAGCCCCGCAGTAAGTGTACCTATAACCTTCCCTGAAGAGTCTATACTCAGCCCTGAGGGCTGCCCAGCTAACGTAAAAGATGTCGGAAGATTTGAAGCAGTAACATCCAACAAAGGAAAACTTGCATTGAAAGTTAAACTAGAATAGTTAGCGTCTATAACGGCAATTCTTTGATTAAGGGCGGGCGTTAAAATTCTAGGTTTGGCTGTATAATCCAAAGTTAATTTTCTGCGCGTATTACCTCCATTAAAATTAATATCACAATACAAAGCTAACGCAGCGCTTAAACCTCCTGATGTATTTCCACTCAGATTACATATCGAGGATAGCCCTGAGGAGAAAGCTAACCAACTGGGGTTCCCCGGGAGAGGTACAAGAGCCAAACTTTGTGCTCCCCCTATATCGACTAGCTTATAGCAAACGCTGCTCCCTTCTTGTGTAGCGGGAATAACGACAGCAGAATCATGCACTCGAAAATTTACAATAACTGGAGACCCGGCACCAATAGCCGTGCTTGCAACAAGGCTGCAAGTACTTACACCTGGAGCCCCTGTGAGGGTACCTATAATTTTACCTGAGGAATCTATGCTTAATCCAGCAGGTAAACCTGTAGCTGTAAAACTGGTGGGGTTGTTAGTGGCTGTTACAGTTAATAGGGGGTCCGTCAGTGTCCATGTACGTCCTCCCCCTGAAACAGCATAATCGGGATGATAAATATCTATTGTAGTATTTGTAACTGGATAAGTTATGTTGGAGTTTGCAGAATAAGCTAAGGAAACATTTAAAGTTTTGTAGGTATCTGCGTAGTCGTACTTTATTACTATGGTCGAAGTACTTGACACACTTCCGGAAGGGGTGCCTGAAAAATTGCAGTCCCCTGCGGTTAATAGCGCAGTAGGTTTAAAAGATAGCCAGCTAGGAGCGCCGGATAGCACATCTTCACCGAGCCTAGAGGCCTCTGCAGGTAAATTAAAACAGTAAGGTTGACCTTGCCGTGCAGGCAGAGCAACCAATTCTTTAAGTAAAGTAAGAGTAACAGGAATGGAGGTACCGGAACCTGCAGTATTTGACGCCCAAAAGTCTACATTGTAAGTTTTTGGATACACATCCGCGCTGGAAATTATAAATTTACCTACTACCTTATTTTGATACATCCTTAAACCGGGAGGCAAATTAAAAGCACTATAAGAGGTTGGAAAATTGGTTGCACTTAATGTAAGTAGAGGAGAGCTACCTATATATGTTCTAGCCGAGATATCAGGAAAATAAACATCTATATTTGTAGAAGAAAGCGCAGGAGCCATCACAGGCTTAGCTATGTATTTAACTGTAACCTGCTGGATAAAGGAGCTTCCTGTAGTTTGCGCTTCAACGTGCAAAACATAACTAGAATTAGCGGGGCCTGAGGGGGTGCCAAAAATATTTGAAGTGGCCGTAGTTAAAAGATCCTCTTGAAGCCAGGAAGGTTTTGAACCTGTCAAAGTGTAACTTGTTGCGCCTGTAATAGCAAAGGCATAATTAAAGGTAACACCTTCTAGAGCTGTGACAGTTTTGGCGGCCAGGGTGGTTTGTACACAGGCCGCGCTAGTCGCAGCAAGTTCCACGGGGGAAGATACAAAATCTGTGTGGGTAGTAGCGTCCTGAATAGACACTTCAATTTTGCCTTTTATCCCCCCACAAGGTATAAAAAATATAGCGTCCACAATAGCGTAGTCCTTGCAGTCTATACTGGAGGCAGTAGCCCCATACAATATATCCCCGTCGCTTTTTTTAATCTTAATGGACTCTGCTATAGTTTCCACTACGCTTCCAACAGATATATCTACAATTTCGTTAAAAGAAGCTACAAAACTTATAGGAGATTTACCCGGGTTATAAACTACCGTAGTGCTTGTAATAAATGTACCGTAACGCCCTAAAGTGTAATAAGCATCTACCGTAGTATAGTTAGATTCTATATAAGGCTCATCGTATTTTGAAGTTTTAAAATTATAGGCAGCTATGGAGTTGTTTAGATTGTCCACAAAGCCTAAATCTAATATTTTAAAATCCACTTCCGTCTTACCTGCAGGTACCGGAAGCGGAGAGACAGTTAAAACAACCTCGGAAGAATTTAAAACTTCTTTTATGGTGTAGGTGTGGTACACCCCCATACCGTAAAATATACGTACCTGTCTTCCTTCATGGAAATATTTTATAAAGCCTGAGCTGCAGGCTATAGAATTATCCAATATCGTCGACGTATTACAAAACGAGTTAGCCACCAGTTTATCTCCGGCGCTCCCCTGAAACTCACACATACCTCGGGTTTCTTGAGAGTTATTAACAAGTTTATATAACTCAGAAGCTCCATCTTTTACGCGATTTAGATATTCAGCAAACGCATTAAGATTTTCCGGAGGGCATTTAGGTTTGCAGAAGTTTTCGAAAATTAACCCATGAGAAGCAAAGGCAGGTGCCAAAACATCAAAAGTATTAGGAGTTTGAAAAGGTAGAGCAAAAGTGAGATATTCGGGCTGACTTATTGTTAAAAGTATACGTTCATTTTCTGTGAGAAGCTTAGAACTATAGCATTCAGTAGAGTTAATAAACACGTTGCCGTTTTTGTCGGGCCCTACACGATTAATAGTGAGCACATCGGTAATTATACCTCCGTCGCAGGGATCGTGTAGCCCTGTACCTAAACCTCTACCAATATCTATATATTTAGTGGAGGGAGCTTCGTAAGCAAATTGGGAGTTGCTTCCTGCATCAATCCTGGCTTCATCTCCCTCGTGATAAATTTTAACAGAAGCCAACGCCTGGTTTAAATCTACTCCGGGGTTAGTGTAGATGTAAGTTTCATAGTCTAAAGAAGTAACTTTAGGTACGCTGTACACTACCGCACCCGGGGACAACTCTGTAAATTCGGGAGTATAAGGAACGTCATTACCTAGAGCATACAGTTTAGGCATACCTGCCCCAAAAACAAATTTAACTGAGGCTAAAGAATTTGATATACCATAAAAACTTGCAGTGGTGTTTATTAAGTGGTCTAATACGTCACCGGAAGGTATAGAGGCAGTAAAAAGATAATTTCCCGTCGCTGCGTCATTAAAAAATAAATTTAATTCGTTAGCTGCTGCTTGAATTCTACTGATATATGGCCTTAAGATGTTTCGGTCTTTGGCTACAAAAAGAATATCTAAAAAAACATCCGGCTCGATCGGAAAAGTCGTATGTTCTCCTCTAGCATCCCTGAAAGGGTAGCTAGTCAAACTGTTAACTGTGAGATATTCGAAGGCCGACATGGCTATTTAAAAATTTAAGCACAAGAACAGTTAGAATTTATTGTGGTTAAATAATTTACCAATTGCCCGTTTGCTGTAGTGTAAAAGTTTTTAAGCTCTATAAATTTATTTTCTAATCCGGTTAATCTTGAGGTAAGTTCTGCCAAATCGTCACAACCGCTACACGGGGTGCAGCAATTGTCGTCAAGTTGTAAAGTGTAGTTAGTTGGACTTGTAATCTTCAAACATTCAGAACCTATCAGACTTACGTTGCCAGTTGCAGGATCGGGAGTGACTCCGTTAATTCTTTTAATACATGGCCCTTGTTCGCAAATCTTATTTAAGCCTAGGTTATCTCCCACATCTAAAATTACTCGGGTGTTAAGGCTGTCAAAAGTGAAACGGCTGTTGGTTCTTGCCTGTATTATAACATCTCCAGTTAAGCTGTTACTGTTCCCTTCTGAATCTGTAAACTTAATTCTCACTACCCCGGAAGTTCCAGGGATTATAGTCTTTGTTTCAAATTCTGTAGCTGCTAGTGTGAAATTATAATTACCTGAGGGCTGTACTTGCAAAGCGTCAGTATAGCCGATAGTAATTTTGCCTGCCGCTCCAACAAAGTCGTTTAACGGAGTTAAAAAATACGTATCATTTATTTGATGCCCATTAAAATCGATATCTACGCTTCCAACAACTTTTGGAGGTGTCCCGTGTTCAGATATTTCTATCACTGCCGAAAAAACTTTATTATATATTCTTGAAATATAATAGCGTTTTGTGACATCGTCAGATGCCGCCAAGGAAAACTCAGATATAAAATTATCCGGGATTTCAAACAACCCATCAGTACTCCTAACCGTAGAATTTTCTCGTAAAGGGTACCTGCGGAGGGTGTTTAAGTTTAAATAGTCTAATGAATCTATCCAAGGCATAGGACGTTAAGTTTTTATTCCCCAGTACATGGATAGTATACCTATGTCCCCTGTATAGTTGCCGGAAGTGATAGAATAGTTTCTTAGCATTTTGAAATTTACAACGCTGTCCTCTCCTATGTTTGTTGCCGGAATAGTTAGCACGTCCTCTAAATTAAATACACTATAAGGTTGGTAGTTATCTCCCGTGGGGGTGAGATCGACTGTGTTTCTTATGACTGCCTGAGCTAGAGGAGTTACAAACTGGTTTAAAGCTTTTACACTTGCCGGGGCACCACCGTTCTGTGCAGTAGATACGGCATATTCAAAACTAAAGGTTATTGTTCTGTCTGTGGCAGTGGAGGCATACCCTGTTGTTCCAAACACCTGCAGTATCAGACACAGCTTGGCGCTGTTTAATACCTTTTTAGGTAAAACTATCTTCCCTATTAACCCGTAAGGTACCGTCACAGGGTTATAATAAGGCAGTTTAATGTAAGAATGCACTCCTCGGAACTCAAGTCTGGAGTTGATGGGCTCCACAGAGTCTATCTGCCCATACATACCGCTAGCCAGATAAGACACACTGTATTTACCGTCACCGGTGCCGGGGTTGAGTTCATCTACACTTATCCCCCCCACACCTACTAATCCGGAAACTACCGGAGTGATGGATTTTAAAAATTTTCCTTGAACCGAGTCGTAGCTCAAATCGGCTACGGCTCCTCCTGAAGAATACGTAGTAGTTAAGCTGCTGGGAGTGCTAAATGTTCTTGATGCCCCGCGGTCTATAAATTGAGGAGTGACTTTAGCTAAAAGATCTCCAGTAGGAGATAACTGATTTGGGTTTTCCTTTAAATAAAACTGAATAAACGCTGAACTGTCTTCCACTCCAGGTTGAGAAAAAGGCTGCAGGGAACTAACCAACTGAGTTCTTAGCGCGGGGTTAAACTTCGAAAAAGATACAAAGAACCTAGGTCTCAGGGCACTGCCTCCTTTGAAAGCGGTCCAGTCGTCCGGGTCCCAAGGTACAGAGTATAATAACAAATCGTCAGCCCAGGGCTGCAACCCGTGCGTGTCCTCAAACCACCAGATACCATAGTCGTTAATTTTATATATACCGTCCGGAGCGTATTCATCTCTAAGTCGCTGTATGACACCATTAACAGTTAATTCAATAAAGTTGGCTGGAACCGGAGGAAGTAAGCTTTTAAGTTCCTGCGCTTCAACAATCTCATCAGAAGTTAAAATGCCTGTTTCTTGTGAAAAATTAGCTGGAATGTTATAATAAAATTTAGCTCCGACGGGTACGTCGTAAATACCAGCCAAAAGGCTAGCAGGAACCCAACCTAAACGGTTGCGCATAGTTGCTCCTCCCGGAATACTCCAAGTATTACCAACCAATATAGGCGTAGCAGCGGGACGGTCTAACAAATTATAGCGGTAGTTTATAAAGAATTGAGAAAATTCATCCACCGAGGGGTGTAGCAAAAACTTACGCTTAGATATAGCGTAACCTACGTAGGTAGGAACACCTGCAGGAGATTTTGTAATTTTACCTGGGAATTTACGAGATAAGTAATAAGGCCCCACTTCAAAGGTTTCCAGATTTATAAGCTGCCCTGCACTGTTACGCTCCACTTCAATTAACCCTCGATCTACGTCGTCGATATCGACTGAAAGTTCACAAAGACCTTCTATATAGCAGTTGGCGGTACCATTAGGATTTATATTTCTTAAAATTCCAAACGTATAGTTGGATTTATCGGGAGTGTACATCGACTTGTTGTTAGCCGAAGAAAATCCCGTTTTAGCTCGGCATAAACCTGTACCTGCTGCGTCAGATTTATAATAAACAATATTTAGATGCCCCGAAGTCATGGGGGTCAGACCTAGCAATTCATTAGGATGAATACTTTGATCGTAAGCAACCAGTACAGACTTACCTAAGAGTTCTTCGAACTTTTCGTATAAATGCTGCTCTCTTTGTATAAGTTGGTTCAAAGGCTTGTTCACAGTCAACTGTGACACATCCTCACCATCTTTTATTGTACGTACGGCTGGAACCCAAGGTGTAATAGGCATAAAATAAATTAGTCTACGAGAAATTTAATTCCCCAAGTTATCGTAAAGTTAAAGTTGGTATCGTAAAGAATAGAGTTAAACCCTGTCCTGGAAAAAACTATATCCTTACTGCTGTTGTTGGGGTCCAGGGCACCGACAAGCGCAACTTCGTAAATCCTGCTTAGCGAATGTGTAAAAGGTTTACCGTACACAGACGTAGCTGAAGTAATCATCGTGCTATACAACACCGTGTTATCCACATACCCCACATCAGAACTATAATAAGGCGTAAAGGTTAAAGGTTCCCTCAGGTACCCAAAGTCTCCAGATAAAGAATCAAAAGGTTGAGAATACGCTACATCTATAGTTGGGCGGGTAAAACTGCCCAAAGCACTATTGTTAAAACCTATATACATACCCCAAATTTTTGCGTTGTCTTTTCCTGCAAGAGCATAAGACATAAGCCTAGACCCACCCGCTAGAATTAAATTAGGCTGGTCTACGACAAGCTCGGACTCTCCTGAAATAGGGGACGATTTCCAAATTTTAATAAATCCGGAAATACTTTTATTTAAATTGCTGTTTTCTGCTTTTGCCATATCTGATTATTATACGTAATGCCTATGAAAAGTCTATGATTAATACTGTAGGAATTTCCCTATTTGTAACCGTACCTGTTGTGGGTATATGAGTAAAGATTTTTCCTTCTACAACTCTAGGAGTGCCGTGCGTACCTACACCGGAGGACATGAGATGTACCTCATCTAAATTTACCTCGTAGTGAAGAGGAGTGTTATTCAAGGCTTTGGGGCTTACACTCACACAAAACAAGCGATTTAAATAATCCTTATAATAATTAGTGTCATTGCTACTCAGCTGGGGACGCATACCGTCAGAGAGAGACCCGTCGAGGCTTAACGGCACCTCAGGGTGGGCAGTAAGCCTGTAACCATTATTAAAGTTATCGAGCACCTCCACAGATAAATTTAGGTTAGCATAAAACAATAAATATACATGCGGAGGCAGATATTCACGAAGAATAGGTAGAAACTCAAAAAATTCAGCTACTTCCTCGGCACTGTTAAAATTTAATTTAATAAGGGCAGTACAATTTTTTAAAAAATGAGTAAAAATAAAATCTACAGGATTTATAACCGACACATTACCGGGCAACGTTAAATTAAATATTTTCTGTATTTGTGGTTTATTGCTCGGGGAATTAATATAGCTGTGAAATTCTTTCACATCCGCAGGCTCCCCCTCGACAGGAAAAACTATTTCGTTGTTTGCGTTATAAGTTACCAGAGAAATAGAGTTTTTAAAAAATAGCTGTTGTTTGTAATTACCTAAAAATATATGTGACGATAAACCTAGTTTAGGGGCTGGAAATTTTGTCTCCCACCAATTCGGAGTACTTACAACGTCGAAATATTCTACAGCGTCAACTAAGAGGTCGCCGGCGTACACCGCACCACCTGTACGCACCGCAGATGTGAAATTTTGATAAGTTTTAAACTTGTATACCGATTTGTCTGTAACTACATATTTATGTAAGTTATCTGCGTAGGTGTCTTCTATTATCTCTCTAGGGTGCAGTACAGGAGAGATGCCGCTAAAAGCTCCTAGAGCTGCACGGATACTATTTATGGTAGGACCTTCGACGAAAAGATCGAAGATGGCTGATAGCAATTTTTTGTAGCCTTCCGAGCTGGCAAATCTAATATCTAGTAAGCTTCCAAAATTTTCATAAACGTTGTCTTCGTCATTTTCGGCGTGGTAGACCCATAAAATTATAAAAGTATCTTCTTCTATGTTACCTGCAGCATTTACAAATGTTGCAATTTCTCCGTTTTCTCCAACCACCAAAGCTTTAGGAATATCAGGTAATTCAAAAATGTTCTTGTTGAAATACAACACATTCTCTGCGTCCATCAAAATATCTACGTTATTCAATAGTATGTGTTGAGGGGCTATAATACGATCCGAGACAACGGAGAACTTTCGCAGCTTGAATTCAGGGGCGTAACTATAGACAGGAGCGTTTACAGCTTTAGGTGAGCCGAAACTAAAAGTTTGCCTAGCGTAGAACCTGTCTTTTTCCGGTTGAGCACCAAACACAGCGCCATTGGAAATAAATTTAAAAGGGGCTTTGTTATACTTAGATTTTTTAATTATTAAAGGCTGCCAGCGGACGGTAGAAAATACAGGAATGTGCTTTATAGAAAAACTATTGATAGTATCTAACAGCTTGTAGTAGCTTTGAGTGAGTTCTTCGGCTTGTCCTAAAGTGTAGCCTTTTATGGTACCCTTTTCTGAAAATATCTGTGTCCAAAAAGAACCTAAGGATTGATAGAGCACCTCAGGACTAATGTTGTACTTGTCTGGAAATAAAGGGTTAGTTAATTCCATAACAAACTATAGTAAGTTTAAACCTATACTATCTATAACATTAGCAGCTTCCCCTAATTTTTCTCTGTAATAGTCTATGAAAAAAAGCGTAGTTTTTTTAGATATACCTTTAGCTATGTTTGTAGGGATAGTTAAGCTGTCTGAGCTAGTTAAAGCTGTAGTCGTCCCGTCGTTACAAAAAATATTCCCATCTAAAGTTATAGGTAAATTCACTGTAACTATATCGTAGTTATGACATAAATCTACAATTTTAGATGCGTACAAATCCTCCCCAAATGGGATAGTGTTTATGTAGTTAAAAATATCCTGTTTTAAGTTATTTAATTTTAAACTGTCATACGTATCTGAAGATTTTTTGCGTACCAAGTCTATCTGTAGAGATACAAAACAAGGCAATACAGCTTTTACTAAATAGTCAGCACAAGCGAAACGCTCGCTATCAGACAGTAGAAGATCTTGAATTTCAGCAATGTAGGGCTGGTAGCTTACCGCCACATTGAATAAGCTGCTATCCCCTATTGCGGTAGGTGGGATGCTTAGATCTTCAGTATAATTAAATTTAACTGTAGCTGTTTGGTATTTTGTAAAACGAGCATCTAGCAAACTAGGTATTTCGTTATTTCTCTGCGTAGAAAACTGCCGGTAGTTGAAAACTGTGTTAGTGATATGTAAAGCCCCACTTAATGATATATCTGGAATTACGGGAAGTATTGACACCACCCGATAAAACCCTGCACAGTAATCGCTGTCTAATTTTAATTCCCACAAATCCGCAGCAATTTTGGTAGCAAAAAGCTCTTCAGTTTTTAGTTCAGGACCCACCGAAGTACGCACATATACATCAGCTTTACCAAAAGTAGATATTCCAAAGATATTTTCTTTAGCTCTAGTCAGTTCTATGTCGTTAGCCCCGCATACCGATAAAGCTTGAAAGGTATCGAATTGCTCCCTCAGTCTGTTGGTTATACCTGCGGGAGATTCTAAGCGGCGGCTACCTAAAGTTTTTTTAATTTTCTTAACTACCGCTTTGTCTGTGTCTACCGGTAACCCTGTACTAAAATTACCGTAAGCTTCAGCTTTAACAAAATAAGCGATAGTGCTGGGGTGTATCAAAGCAAAAGAAGCCCCTGAAGATACCTGGTACTGCATCCCAACTTCTTCCGCCACCACAGGTAAAATGAAATAATACTCGTTGCCATTATTGCGCAGTGTAAGTTCTCCTTTAGTGGGATTTTTGCTGGGGGTTACACGATAAGTGTTAGTCAACTTATAAGTCAGTCCTAAGGCAGGCTGGATAAATCTCACGGTGCCGGGAATAGTGTAATCCCCATTAGAAGTTACAGTTATTCTTAGTTGCCCTGTGGAGTACTTACCTGAGCTCCTACTGGTGTTGTAGTTTGAAGCAATTAAATCTATAGCAGAAGAATAAGTGTCCACAGAACTACCCAAAACTTGACTTATACTTTTAGACTGAGATAAGTCAGTAATAAGGTTATATTGAGTATTTTGCAAGGAGGCAGCCAGTTTGATTACCAACTCACTTATGACAGAACCTGGGGCAGTATCCGCCGCTGCGAAAGTTTGTGAAATAAAAGTTGTAAGCCTGTCGGCTGTTTCCTGTAATTGCTCGCTCATGGTTATCTAGGTAAAGGTAACAAAAAACTAACGAGATTGCCAGCTAATGTTGTTAGTTTCACGCTGAAACCTGCTCTGTCCCCTTGCACCACAAGATCTATCAATTCTGCATGGTCTAGCTGCTCGTCTAAAGGGATGTCGTCGTTTTCTATTTGATAATTTTTGATAGCAGTTACGGCGGCGTAGTTAGCCAAAGCAAATATCTGAACAGCTTCTAATTTAGAGCTGGGGGATATGCCGGCGAGCAGCGGCCATAAAAAGTTTGAACCAAAAGTAGGATAATTTTCCTGAGAACCTACATTAGTCAACATCAATATAGCGTAACGTTGAATTAACTTTTGAGTACCAGAACAAAACCTAGAGGTTTTCCCAAAACGTGGCATAACTATTTCCCCGTCTACAGCCTCTAAGTCCGGGTAATCCAGTATACTAATATCTCTTTTTCTTGCCGTATAATCGGTGCTGGGGTTTATCATAAAGTTTAAGTATCTAATTTTTCTTTAAATTTTTTAAATATAGTGAAAGACTGCCAAACGTTGTACATATTCCTGGCCCCCTTCTGAGAAAGATCGTCGCGCTGGTATTGTACCCTGACTTTATGCCTCTGTACCCAACATTTATTAAAAGAATAAAGTTGGCTTATCTCCATTTTTAAAGCAGATATACCTTTTCTAGGTTTGGGGAATTGCTCATCAAATCTAGCTCGATATTCAGCATTAAGGGCATCTCTTATTGTGGCTTTCCTTAAAGTGGCCATTTTTAAATCTCCCGGCCAACCTACAGATTCAGTGTACCATTTTCGACCTGGACAGTCGTTAGCTAAACGGCGATCCGGTATATCTATCTCGAACCATACTTTGATCCTAGTGAACAGCTCTTCTAGTAATTTTGCTAACATATATTATTTCCATCCTTTGTTGACCATTTTACCTATAAAATTTACTCTTTTATTAATTTGAGCAGCATCAATATTTAATTTTTTCCCCAATTCTTCGTGGCTAAGTATTTGTTTCCCGCCAAAACCTACAGTGTGCTCAAAAATAAGTTTATCTTTAGAGGTAAGGTCGTGGTATACAAAAGCCAACCATTCATCGTTAGAATTATTAACCATAGTGGGGGTGTTTAAAAGACTTGAAAAGCTAGCCATATTTTTTTTGCTGCTCATTAGGTTGTTGACAGTTTTTACGTTAAAGCCTGAATGGTCAGAAAGCTCAGACACTGTAGGAGATCGACCTAAGGTGCTTTCCAAGTCTTTTTCTATTTTATTTATCTTGTTTAAAGCAAATTGCGTATTTTCCGGGAGTCTAACGGTGGACCCATACTGCGTAGACATTCTTGAAAGTTTTTTTAAACTGTTAACTAGATGTGTACTAAATTTACCTAAACTGGGGGTGTAACTAGAAGCAGCATCTACGGCAAGTTTATGAGCCTCTAACTGCACAGCAATCATAGGTAAATTAGACGAGTATTTTCTAACTTCCGAAGAAAGCAAAGCTTTATGCTCGTCTAACAATTTATCTATTTCTTGTTTACTTTTCATAAAATTAATTTGCCCCAATATCTGCAATAAAGGCTTGAATAAACGCCTTCTCTTTTCCTAAATCTGTGCCTAAAAACTCGTCCTTATCTACACCTATAGGTTCTTTACCCATACGCCCACAACAAAAGCTTACAATAGTTATAGCGGTAGCACCGGAGGGAGGAGTCATATCTATTCTGTGAGTCACGCTTTCTACATAAAAATCTAAAAACACATTAGTCTCTCTTACAAACAAAGTGCCCCCTGCCCCTGGAACCCATTTAGGATTGAACTCTAAAGTAATGGAGCCCATTCTATCCCCGTACCTAGCTTGATAGAATTTAGTCTCTGCATAGTTTTTCATAATATCTTTTAACTTATCTTCATAGAACTCAGCTTTTTCATCATAGCGCTCAGCTTGATTTTCTTCAGTTTCGTTAGCTCCGTACTGATAAGGTTCAGGATAGTACGAACCTCCCCCGTCTGCACGTTCTTTCATTTTTTTAGCGTCGGCATGGTTATTTTCATTTGTATAAAAAAACATACTAAAAGGGTGGTCAGGTACAACTAATACACCTGAAGCTTTAGTTTGAGTCTTATCGTCTATATAACAAGCCACCAAGCCGTGTTCGTAAGTAGTAGATGTTACCTGGTGCCCTCCTACAGGCATAGTATTACTTAAAATTACCGCCAGGAAATCTCGATAACCGTTATCGTTATACATGTAACTATTATAGTCCGCAGGGTTAGCCACGTTAGGGGTTTTAGACGATTTACCAACCATAGGTCCTACGTGGTTAGGTTTTATAAAAGAACGCTCAGGCATAACCCAACTTTTTTCATTACCAAAAACAATAGTACATCCCATGAATTTCAAAAAATTAACATAGTTTTCCAGTATTACGTTAGGTCCTGAGGAAAACATATCTTTCATTTTTTGTGAGGCGTTAGGATAACTAGTATTCAACTTAGTTATTGTGCCGCTTGTTACAGCGGATAGGTCTATCACCTCCATAAGCTTCACGGCGTCTTCAAGCGCTTTCTGGTAGCGGTTATCGGAAAATATGTCAGCTAGTGCGTTGGTCGAATCTACTGTCATCTCATCACCTAGATACTGCTCATAGCCCCCTTGCTGTTTTTTAAGCAGTTCAGTCAAAAGAGTTGTGTAAAACTCTAGGGGGTTTTTATCAAAATCCAGCACTGCACTAAAGGCATCATTTACCCAACCCACCTCCGCTCTATTATCAGTAGATGTCGACCCCAATACAGAATAATAAGGGTTTTTATATATGTTTACGGAACTGGGGTGCAGCCCGGGAGTGAGAGTAGTCACCTCTAGAAGTTTTTGCCCTTTACCTTTGAGTACGGCCTGATAAGTGTTATTTCCTACTGTATTACCTACGCTTAACCCATCAAGTAATCCGTTCCATTTCAGTTTTTTAGTATCTTTGCCTCCCTTGCCGTCATGACTAGTGACGCTTATGTCTACTTTAACCTCTCGTCTTTTTTGGGGGTCAGGGCCCGCTAGAACTCCCGAGGCTTCCCCAGCTATCTTAATGATGCCTGGACCTGCGGGGGCTAGGTCTACAGTACAAGTAGGGATTGCGGCAATGCTAAAATTTATACTTATACCTGTAGGGGTAACACCATCCAGATCAACTGTCAGCTCTACATCGCTCTTTTTAGCCATAAGTCATGAGCCCTTTCTACATAAGCATTTAAAATTCCAGTAAATTGATATACTGAGTTAAAATGGGAATGCCACATCTTATAATTTTCGTCAACAACCACCGTTTTACCATATTCCAAGCAACCCTCCACGATAGAGGCATTTCTTTTTAGATTTTCATGTATTTTTTTAAAATCAAAAACCGCAGGAGCCTCTACAATAAAATTCCAATGTTTATTACCCGTAGCATTAAAACTCCCCAAATTTCCAGAAAGAATAAACGTCAAGCCAGTATTACCTAAAGCTATTTCTTTAGTGGTGTATGGGCTGGAACTTGTAACTAAAGGTATGCGAAAATCCTCAGTAAACGTAGCACTTTCTTTCCCCCCCTTAAGATAAAGTTTATCTGTGTCGTTATAGATAGAAATTTCAGGTAAAAAATTTATTTGTTTGATGGTGTAGGCATCATAATAATAGTTTTTTTTACTTAAGCCGGAAGCTTTGCCTGAAATTAAAAGGACATATTGAAAATTTGAAGATGTAGGCGGCGAAATTCTAGTGGTCCTGTAGTACTCTTGCAGTTCGTTTAAATCGTAGCTTATGCGTGAGTCATATGCCTGCATAACTTCAATATTCTTTGTACTTTCTAGAAGTCGCAGATAACTGTAGCATAGAAATTGTTTGTAGTACTGTGACACGTCTTTAGGGAAAAGTATATCGTGGACACGCTTTAACGGAGCAGGTAATTCCAGAGGGCTGTAATTTCTTGCGGTGAAATAAGACTTATTTCCAAGAGAACTAATTTCTCCAGGTTGGTTTAAAAGTAAAGTTGCGTAGTGGTTTACCATAGTTATAGCTCGTGATTAACAACAGAAAAAACTACTTGAAAATTTGCCATAGTATCAGGCTCCCCCATTATACTTACTGACGCACTAGACAGCACAGACACAAACACTTTACCTCCGATGACTATACTAGTTTCTTTTCCACGCAAATCGCCTATGGCGCTTAGCAGCTTAGGCAGGCCTACGATGTCGCTTTCACAGTTCGAATAGAGTATCCCGTTAGCTGTAACGTTACCTAAACCTTTACCGAAATGGATAAATTTAATAACGTCGTCAAAAGTTAAAAAATATTGTAGGGTTTCACCTAACTGCAAAGTCACATCAGTATACAAAGCCAAGCCTGACTTTCCTAGAATATCGTCTATAGAAGGAATTTTAATTAAATGTGAAGCGTTTCCAGCTTTTCTTTTGAATATACACTCTCCGCCTATAGTAACAAATGTTGCAGCCATAATTATGTTGGTCCTAACTTACCGGCGAGTATGCCGATGTTCTGAGTTAATTTACTGTTATCTAGAGATTCTACAAGAGCTTTTATTTGACCGGAAACATCTTCCAGTCCTCCAGTTTTTTTTGTATCTTCTCCGCCTTGGCTGCTTGCAGCTTTTTTCTCGGCCTCTTTTACTGCCTCGTTAGCTTCAGTTATTTTGCTTTTTACTTCTGCCCCTGGTCCATCTGTAAAATTAAATTTACTACCTTCTTTTGAGGTTTTGTCGAATACTCCAGTACCCTCCTCGGCGTCTTTCATTAACTGGGCGGTGTTCAACTTGCCGTCTTTGTCGGTGTAGGACTGTATTACCTGGTCAATGATTGCTTTTTCTCCTGTAGAAGTAGAGCTTGCTTTAGCCTGGTCCTTAAGATCATCTCCTAGGTTCTTAGCTATTTCTGTTTTTTGAGACTCTAAAAGTTCTTTATTTTTCTTATTTTTTTCAGCCTCTATAGCTCCTGCAGTTACACCTGCAACCCCCTCACCTTTTCGAAAAGTATTGTAGGCTTGTTCGTTATTTAAAATACCTATGTTGTCCAAACTTTCCAAGGCTTCTAAACGTTTCTGCTCGGTTTTGTTTAACTTACCTTTTTTCTTTTTATCCCTCAATGTGCGCAAATGATTAGTAGCGTCTTCAAAACCTCCCTCAGATCGCCCTGAAGTATTAATATTTTCAAGTTCCGCTTTACTGACGTCAATACCCAAGGCCGAGGATAACCCTTTGGCTACAACTCCAGAATCTTGCGTAGACGCTCCATACAACGCCTCGCTGAAGCCTTCAGATAATTTTTTTGTTTCTTCAGGTTTGTACAACTTAGTGTCGGCAAATACACCTAGAAGCTCTTTTGTTTTTTTTTCGTCTAAGGCTCCCCCTTTAGATAAAGTAGAAATAATTTGCGTAATAACAGGAGCATTCCTGGATGCAAATTTTTTATCTAAATCAGCATCCAATTTACTCATTTTTTGGGCCCTAGCTTCGACTTTTTTAAAGTACTCAGGGTCTAAATCTTTACGTATAGCGGTAGAGATAGTAGATTTAAACTCGCTGTAAAAATTTGCCGAAGCTTGGTCCTTGCGTACAATACCGCTCATATATTGGTCTAGCGTTAATTCTGGATTTTTTTGACGAGCTTCTTTAAACCCTGCGACAACATTTTCTCTAGTGGCCTTTTTCCCGTCGTCCATCCTTACTCCTTTAAGCCTAGCGAAAAAAGTACTGACTCCAGACTTATTAACGAGATCTTGCGTGCTGTTAACAATATCTGTGTCCTGCATCGCCATTTTACGAATACCTGCAGAGTTCATGCCTTGATAAATAGAAGTCAAAGACTCTCCAGCCATTTCAGGCTGATTTACCATATCCTTAATTATATTACCTAAGTCCTTACCTCCAGTTATACCTGAATCTTTGTATTTTTCTAGCACACGCTCCAAAGCTGCCTTTTTCTTAGGGTCAGAGGAGTACATTTGTTTTAGCGCAGCTATCGACTGCCCCGCCTCAGAGCTAAGCAGCTGCTGCTGCTCTCCTATATTTTCTGCAAGCATTTGTTGCGTGCCTCCAGCTTGTCGATACTCTTTACCGCTCATAACTCCCGCCATACCTGCTACCGTGTTTAAAGACTTGAGAGACATGTCTGTTATTGCTGCGCCGCTCATGTATTTCAACCTAGGATTGTTTTTAGCTAAGTCTTTAGCTGAATCTATTACGCCCAGCAACACATCAATACTCACGCCAGCAGTTTTAGCTGTAGCTTTTACATCTCGAAGCATTTTCTCTACTTCGGCGCTTCCCTCTTGAGAGCCAAGGTTTGCAGCTTTAGAGCCCAGGAGATCGCTTATCTTACCTACAAGTTGCCCTCCTGATAGTTTGTCCCCAAATACCCCACGAGCGGCAGATAAGGCACCTCCGGCGTTTTCACCAAATTCACCCATCTTAGCGGCGGGAGTACCCTTATCGTTACCTAATAAACGTAAGTCTGCAGCGGCTGTAAAAGCGGATGTAAAATCTTCAATATTAAAACCTCTAGTATTTTCAAAATTTATCCCAGCGTAACGCCCACCAGCTTTTTTATAATTAGTATAACGTTGTGCGTCTCTTTCTGCTTTGTTTTGTTGTCCCAGTTCTGCCTTTTTTTGAGTTAAAAACTCTTCGTCTATAACTTTTTTGCCTCCAAAACCTAAAATGCCTCCCTCAGTATGGCTATTTTTATCGATGTCCTCCTTACTGACACCTAGCTCAATTAAAGCCTCTTCTATCTTTTGAGCTGCTGCAGTTTCCTTCTCTTTTGCTCTTTTGCTTTTTGAGCCGGATGCTTCAGTTTTTTGGCGTTGAAGGTCTTCGATATGTCTTACTTGAACTAATCTATCTATATGGTTAGACTCCATTTTTTCAGCATTTTCTGAAAGTTTGATTTCCTGCAGTTTTTTGGGGTCTACCCCGGCTTTTTCAGTTACGGCTACTTTTTTTTCTTTATCATATACCTCCTGCACAAAGGCGGGGTCCACAAATCCTTGAGGGGTAGTAACTTTTTTAAGTTGTTCGTCAGTGACATTAAAATCTTTTTTTAGTTTAATTCTTATCTCATCGTCTAATTTTTTAGCTTTAACTGGGTCGTAAGTCTTAGAAGTTTCGTTTCGTTTAATCTCACTTAACGCCTCAGCTATTTCTTTTTTACCCTCTTTTAGTTCGGGAGTATCTGCTTTTCTTGTACTTAAAAGTTTTTCAACTACTTGCGCACTAATGTTGCCATCTTTATCTTTAGCTGAAGCTATTTCTTCCGAAGTTAAACCCAAAGCTTTTAGTTCTTTTTCTATTACTTTAACGTTTTTCTTAGTTACTTTAGGATCGTAAGTTTCGGGAGAAGCTTGGGCCTCCTCAGTTTTAACCTTCTGCGCATTTTGGTATTTATCAAACAACCTAGCTACCTTAGCTGTACTTTCCTGGCGACTATCAACTTTGCTGTTTACAAAATTTTTATCTATTTGTGTGGGGGAAGTAGAAGCTTTACTCAATTCTTCGTCGGTAGCATTAAAAGATTCTTTGAGTGTTTTTTTAAGTCTGTCTCCTAAAGCTTTAGCGAGTTCGCTGTCGTACTCCTTGGTACCTTTTTTAATTTCGTTTTTATCTATGTTTACTCCTAAACGATTAATTTCTGCTACAGCTTCTTTAGTGGAATCTTTAAATTTAGTTACAACATCTTCGTTTAAGTTATCTCCTAAAAGGTCTTCTTTATTTACAGCAGGGCTACTTGATAGCTGGGAGACTAAATCTTTACGCATACCCTCAATTTCTGGGTCGGAGTAGCTTTTTTTCTTTTCGTTTGCTTCGTAGCGGCTATTTAAGTCTCTTATGCCTCCAAGTGCCTCCATGTATTTATGTACTTTATCCCCCTGGTCTGCAGGTTTTATACCAGCATAAGTATCGTCAGGAGCAGGAGCAACTGTGGGATCTATGCGGGGAGGAGAAGGCTTACCGCGCATCTTAGCTTCCAAATCTCGAGCAGCGTCTATATTGTTTCTTTGGTCTTTAGTTAAAAGGTGGGCAGGCACTTCTTTTCCATCTATCTCCGAAGGAACTCCCCCCCTAAGAGTATAAGAACGGCTGCTGGGGTCCTCCGGAAGACCCATCTTACCAGCCATCGCCGACACTAGCTCTTTTTGATAATCTTCGTCAGTGCGTACATCTTTGCGAGCATCCTTATAGGCAGACGACAAGGCCTCAGGGTTTAGTTCCCCGTTATCTCCAACCAAAGAAGAAAGCTTCTCTGGAGATACACCTAAGTCTTTAAAATTTTGTGTTATATTTTTAACCGCGTTTTGAGAGATATTTGGATCGTAATAACTGGCAGTTTTCCTGCCTTCATTCAATTTGAATTCATCTTCCAGTTTTGCTAAGTCGTCCGCCTTTTTTGATCGATCTTGTCCTTTTTGCTTAAGCTTCCCTTCAGCCTCTGTGTCTACAGAGCCGTCAGCTTTTATAGGTACACCTATACCTAACTGCTTAGCATACTCAGGATTATTCATTAATTCTTCCCTAAAGCCCTCATCCATCTCTTGAGTAACTTTTTCCATAGGGTCTATCTTATAAAAGCTTTTTTCTAAAGCTCTCATAGCTTGATCTGTTTCTTTCTTAGAAACACCTTCAACGCGACCGAAAGCCCCCATCACATTAGCACCATTAAGCCCGGCGTATAACTGCATCTGGGCTGCCATAGGGTTACCTCCTATCAAAGGAGAGAGCATCCTGGCGGCTAACCCGTCAGGGCTGGATAGTGCACTAGCTCCAAATTGCAACAAGGCGTTGTCGGAATCTACACCTCCAGCTTTAAACAACATATTATTAGCAAAAGAATCTTTTTGTATATCGTAGAATTCTCTCGATCTTTCTCTTTGCATATAAGCATCGTACATTCCCTGACCGTCCTGAGGTTTGGGTGCGTAGTTGTACCCAAACGTGCTTCGCATTAGCAAGTTCATCACTGGGTGCCCAAAATCCCTTCCGTGAGGGGAGTACTCACTGAAAAACGGGTCTTGAGTTAAAGAGGATACGTCTGACATTATAGTTTATTTTGGATTTTTTGCAGCATCGAGAAGAGCTTTCCATTCAGCCATTTGTTGTGGATCTATGGTTCCATCTACTTTTCGAATCTCGTTAATTTTACTCTTTGCTGCGAGATCTGGCAATTTTAAACCTAACATAAGTCTATACGATTTATCGACAGCACTAAGCATATCGGCAGTTTTATTGGCGCTTCCCCCAATCAACGCTGAGTCCATTAAAGTTTTTAGCTGAAGAAGTTCTTCGTAGTGAGATTCTTCAATATAATGCAAAATTAAATCTTCCCTTAGTCTGGAAGATCTTTGCGTATATTTAAAATTAAGCCAGCCCCGCAGATATCCTTTAACTAAGAATCTTACGCGCTGGCTTTCCAAAAATTTTGTTGCTGTACTGCCTTTGTTAAGGCTATCACCTTAGCCTCAAAAATATTAAAAGCCGCTAAAAAAGCTGAAAGTTTAAAGGTAGGCCATTGCTGCATAGCTTTAGCTCGGGCACTAACGTAAGTATTAGTCTTATCTTCAAGGGCGGGAATAAAATCTTTTTTGCTTATACTGCTGTACGGTTTGTCGTCAGTGGCCACCAAACATTGAGCTAGTCGGTATGTAGAAATAGTTATAAAATAGGCGTCGGAATTTTCTGCTATAGAGTTTTCCTTATCTAAAGTAATTTGTTCTACAACGTCTCCGTTTTCCTCAACCGTCATAGTTTTAAAGGTTACGTTTAGTTGCCCATCTAATAAACTAATTGTTTCTTCGTAGGGCTGATCTGTAAGCATAGATTTTAAAAATTTTTCTTTATCTGCTTCGGCGATCGCCTCGGGAGAGTTATTTTCAAAGTCAGTTTCTTCTGTGGTTGTGTTGGTTTCTTCCATAATATTAGCTTTGTATTTTGTATTCTTGTAAGGATTTAGCAGTTAATTCGCAAGGTTTTGGTTCACTCTCAGCTTTACTTGAATAGCTGATCCCCGTAGGGTTACTTTCTAAATTTATAGGTTTGTCTGCGTCTAAGTAAAAACTTTCGAACTTATCTTTACCAGGATAAGGCAGGGAGGAGTTAACCTCGGTCTCTTGCCAAGATGTTAACCCATACATACTGGTGAGCTTATCGTCTTGTTGCGCCATAGTGGCAGGTATCAGGTCTGCGGTGTCGGATAACTGTCCATATTTAGAAGATTTCAAAAAATTAAATTGAAGATTTGTAAATTTTTCAGGCGTACTGAATAGAGTGAAGCTTAGAGGATCTTCAAGTTGCGGTCTAACCTCTGCAAGTTTGGAAGTTATAGTATCCATCGGCACTACACCTTTTATGATATCTATAAATATACTGTCAGGATCATACATTACCCCTAAATTTTCATCTTTCATACCTAGAGCAGTTGTACCTACTCCCGAGCATACAACACTGCCTCCGCTAGATATAAACAACGAAGAAGTCGCACCGTCAGCAATTAAAGATTTGTCCGACAACAGTAATAGTGAAGACTTACTATAAAGGCTGAGCAGATTGTCCGTTTCTACAAATATCTGAGAAAGCGACTTAAGCACAACCCTCCCCTCAGTATATGTAACTATTTCTTTTTTAGCGTAATTGTATATTCCATACTCAGATTTTAATACAATACCCCCTATATGCTCTATAGCTTCTTCCTGAGGATCAGGCGTACCTGGGGTAGGAATAGTTGCTTTTGCCTCTAAAACTATACCTGATTTATCACTATAAAAATATTGAGATTTATCAGTTTTTAGTCGGAACCCTCCCTCAGTAGAAGAAAAGTCTATCTGCTCTTTAGCTGCAACCTGTAAATGTTTACCTACTTTACCGATCAAACTACGTAGAGGCTGCAACACTAAATCTTTCGCAGGTTGAATATATATGTTGCCCCCCTCCATAACTATAGAAGAGTTCCAGCTATCTTTTATAGTTATCCCACCGTTAGGCATGAGGTACACACCAGAAGTACGAAGCTCATATTTTTGCTGTTCCAACTTAGTCCAGTTATCAACTTTATTTATAGTTTTTAAATTATGTTCATTACCTGGGTCGTCGTTAACATAAAAGTCTATGGGGTGTTTTTTAATGTTCCGGTATTGATTTTTTTCTAAAACATAAGCTACGTAATCGCGAAGCTGTAAAAAGTAGTGGAAAGGATTTTGTTTATACTTCCAATCATCTTTCCATTCAAATTTATCTTTAGGCTCATAGTTTATTTCATGAGCTATATCCGCCGTAACGTCCTCAGGAGCGGCACAGCGTAAAGGTACACGTATCCAATTAGTCTTCTCAATAAAAACTTGTTTGACACTACGCACAGATATACCCCCGTCCGTACCTACATGTAAATCAGCTAAGCCGGTGTCAGGCTTTGACGGACGAACTGCGGGGTCAAGTGTTCTGATTTCATCAGGGTCTGGTCGGCACAAATAACAATGTAAAAAATCTCCCATGCGCCCCAAGAAAATTTTAAATCTCTCAATAGCTTTAGTTCTCTCGTTAGTTACAACCTTATAATTATCTTTACTGTCGTCTGGTACATGCCCAGGATCTTTAGCAAATATAGGCCCTCCACATTCAGTCTCCACTAAAGGTCTACCGTAGCATTCTCCAGGTTGATGCGTAGCGCCAAACTCAGCCATGATAGCCTTACCGTCATGATAAATATTATATTCTCCTAGAGCACTGTAGTGTTGAAAATTGTGACTGATCACTCGAACCAAGTCATCAATTAAATAACATTGGATCTGCGCCAGCTCAGAAGCTTTCAGCTGTGCCAGCTGTTGAAACATACCCACCATAACTCCGAACTCATTAGCTACGGCCCATTCCCCATCTACCATATCGCTAGGGCGTCTATTGATGGGAGTTTCTGAAAATCTTTTTTCGTGCCCTTTATGGTTGGCGGTGTCCATGGTGGGATCTCCGGCTCCTATATTGGTGCGATTAGGGCATTCCTTGGAACTCATATTATTTTGAGGAATACTACCTAAAATAAAACAACTATTTGAAGAAGTCGAACAGCAGAGCACTCTATCTCCAGGTTGAGGTAAAGAGATTTCTCTAAAGCCTAAATATGTGGCAAAGGCTGAAGATATAGGTATCCCCTGCATGGTGTTTCCAGCATCAGGAGAATCAGCCATGTAAGATTCTCTAACTACCGTAGTGACATAGGTTCCCGCCTTGTTGGTTATAACTACCCCTGTGAATAAACTAAATGTTCCCTGCTGGTGTATGTTTGACATAGAAGGTTTAATCTACCCAAACACCAAGGTATATGCAAGTAAAATACAAAAAATAAGCCCATGAATTATTAGTTCATGGGCTCACTTAAACGTTATGTAGTTTTTTTACTATTAAGCTCTCTCTAAGTTCAAGAACTCAATCACAATGTTGTCTGCCACCGTAAGACCTTCAGATTCGGCAGATATAGTATATTGAGTTACAATACACGATTTAGCTGTGTACGTCCCTCCACTTCCGCCTTGGCAACTCTTAAGCTCGAGGAGGATATCCCCAGGCTCTGTGCAGGCATCCCAACCGGCCAACCCAAAAATTTCCCCAGCAGAGGTAGTTATCATCCTTGCAATAGTTATCTGGCCTGTAGGATACGTGGCCCAAATTGCCGCCTCGACGTTACCAATAGTTCTACGTCTTTGTACTTGCTGAGAATAGCTAATCTGCACCTGCATTGCCGCACTAACGCTCGTTCCAGCCCATTTAAGTACACATTGATCTGCTGTGATAGGGGCCTTATATGCGCCGCCAGTTCTTCCGTATAAATCTGCCATAATATTTTTTTTCTAGTTGATTGTTATATTACTATTTTAACTAAATTAACCCTAGCTGTCTAGCTACATCGTAAAAATTTTCATCTTCACCTTTGGTGTATCTTACCCACCCGGTTCCTCCGCCAATCATACGATATATCACATTAGGTTCTCCGTTGTCAGAATAAATTAATAGTCCTGTAGCTTCCACAGTATCTAAAAGTTTAGGTTTTTTAAAATCTCCTGTTACAACAACTCTCATTATATACCTAATTGGTTTTTTAAATTCATCATCTCAGAATGTGCTTTTTGTTGTTCCATTAGAGAAGACAAAGCTTGCAGTTCTTCGTTTGATAAATTTTTTTCGGTTGGGGCGGGGGAAGCAGTCAGCTGTTTGAACATTTCCTGCGTTCCTGGGTAGTCCATTGCCCTTTTCCAGAGGTGGACTGCCTGGTTTTCTGGCAGTCCACCTTCCGTAGCATAAGCAACAAAGCCTTTTTCGAACTCGTTCATCAAACAATAAGCTTGAGGCTGATAAAGTTCATTGGGTATGGGACATGCAGCTTAACTTCTATATCGACCCGATCCTTGAAAGTTGGGTTTTGTTGCAGAAGTAGAATGTCTTTCCCGGAGAAGCTTACAAGTTGGTTGCCTGCACGAACGGTGCGAGTTTGGGTGGCGCGGAATCCAAGTTCTCCCATAATAGCTCCCCGAATAACTAGCAAGTTGTCGGGGTTAATATTGTAGGTACCAATGAACGGAGCCAAGGCATGTTTGAGACCGTAGCTGATATTGTCTACGTTAGTCGTTATCGAGTCTTCAGAAGTATTCAATCCGCTGTCATCTGTAGTAAGCTGATGTCTCACGTAAGGAGTAGCCCCCTCAATTTCCTGCATCACCAACCAGATACCTTGCTCTGCCATGATGTTGAGTTGATCTTGAGTGAACTCACTAACAACCTTACGGAGGTCGTCGGCCCCGAGAACTTGAGTGTTAGTAAGACCTTGGTGAGGTACAACCCCCGAACGTAAGCCTGCAAGGGCAGCAGCCATGAAGTAGCCTTTTTTCTTAACCCCTGCATAGGAATATTCATCAGGGAATACCATTCTAACGCGGCGATTGTTGTATTCTCCTCCGATATACGCAATGTTGGCGGCACGCTCGTCGCGAGTAAAGTTACGCACAATTTCCATCTTTGTACTGCTGTTGATGGGTGCGGTTAAGCTTGAAGCCAGAACTAAAGTAGTTTGAGTTCTAACCTCATCTACGACGTATTCATCGTAAGTCACGTTACCTTGAGAGTCCAATCTGAAATTAAACCTCACAGAATCGGTAGCTCTGATGTTGTCGTCAACAAAAGTCGCACCAGAAACAGTTACAAGGCGGTATTGCGTTCCGGGGACTTGTAAGTCGTCCGTAACAGTTCCTACCCAATCTGCGCCGTTAGGCTTCTGCGCATACAAAGCTTTTTGCTTGTGATCTTGCACAGCAAGCCAGGCAATTCTCCATAAACCCACTTCGGGAGTACTGTAAGCATTAACGTGGGCCACAACAGCGTCTTGAATCATTCTGTCGAAAGTCATAGGTACAAAGCTGTACACTTTGTCAGTCTTTTTAGCCAACTCGATAGCGGCCATGTAGCCTGCAACGTCGTTGCTTTCAACACCGCAGAAATAAACTACTGCGTTGTTAGCATTAAGCACTGCGTCGTTTACACCTTGAGCGAGAGGATTATCGGGGTGAATAGTGCCTAACTTTCTTTGAATTTCTCCCCCAGTACGAACACTGCCGATGCTGACAACGTTGTCTTGAAGAAGATCTCTGTGCTGTACAAAAATACGAGCGCTCTCCACAGTAAGTTTTGCTGGACCGGTCAAGGACACCAACGAACCCACCGAAGTAGCAGTGCCTGCCTTTATTGTAACGTAATTCTCCAACTGGCTCCAGTTAGTGGTGCCGTCAACAATGCTCCGCGTTGCTGCAATTTCCACACTCGGAATTTTAAGGAAAAGCTCGGCGTTGATCTGTGCTGGTGAAGCGCTAAACAAGTAAGGCGCGGGTAAGTCTTCGGCTAACTCAATAATAGTATAAGGTCCAAGCTTAGCTGGAAGAGCGGCCACATAGAAGATATCCCCATCAACCAAACCTTCATCAGCACCTGTACCCACAGAACCTGCAGTAAAAGTGAAGTTAACTCCGTAGCTTCCAACCCCAAATGCCACATTTTTTGTAGCAAGAACTGTGCCAGAAGAATCGATACCGGAAGATACAATGGAAACTTTCGCAGCTGTGGCTGCGTTAGTGCCGTCGTAGAATGCTCCGCCGCGTTCAACTTTAACTCTGTATACAAGGTCGGCTGTGCCTGTATATGCCCCACCGGCGGCAAAACTTGCAGATTCGCAATCGGCTTGAACCGTCACAGTAATAGCTTTCCCTAGAGCCCAGTCTGTAGCCCCCGAGAAGTCAAGAGTGATGTTGCTTCCCTCTGCAGACTCTACGGTGAGTACTCCGGCAGTTAAAGCCTGGAAACGACGAGGAGCAAAAGCTCCGCTGTTAGAATAGATAGTGAAGCGAGCAGAAGATAGAGTACCTGTGTAGGCATCCAGCTCAACAGTGTACACATCAGAAGTAACACGTTTAGATTTGAAGCCGTTGTAGGTTGCTCCTACGTTCAGTGTGGCGTCAAAACCTAACTGAAGAATCGCAGGATCTGCATTGTAGTAACCTAAAGTGATAGCAAAAGCTTCAGGCTCTACGTTGTTGATGTCATTCCACATACCGCCAATGCGCCAACCTAGAGAAGACGAGGTGTTTACAGCAGGCTCATCAAGCAACAAGGAAGATGGGCTCGTAACTGCAACAATCTTGAAAGTTTGGTTGGTTGTACCTGCGACTGTAATATATTGCCCTTCGAGGGATGCGTCAAAATTACCGCTGACGGCAGTAAAAAGATTGCTTCCGGCAATAGTGGCGCCGTCAGGAGTTACAGGGTTTACACGCAACACAGCGTCCAAACCTATCCGTGGATCCAATGCGGAGTTTTGAGCTGGAGTCTCAGGAAGAACAGCCTTAATGCTGGACGTAACGGTGACGCCGTTATCGTCGGTTAGTCTTACGATGTCTCCAGCGCGAACGTCACGGTTTGAAAAATACGGAGAGCGTACATAGTCGTTATCGGAAGTTAAAGGAACGAGGAATCTAACACGGTTACGATAAAGGTTACCCATGCTGTTAACAACCAATTCTACGTCGTCAAAGCCTGCCTGAAGATTCTCTGTACCGAGGTCCGCGTTCGGGAAATATTTAGCTACAGCGTCTTCGAAAAAGACTTTGGTGTAGCTATGATCCACATGGGAACCAGCAGGAACGTTAGGGAACTCGTAAACAAGGTCATCGTCTTTTTGATAAATATTACCTAAAGAAGGATCGATTGGATGAGTCAGCTTAGTGAATTCTTTTTCATCTTCCACATCGTAGCGCAATAAGTGATATTGTGGGCCGATAATGAACGCCGATAGAGGAAACTCTACGTAGTTAGGAATCTGAGTGAATTCTTGCTGTATAAGAACTTTTGGTACGATGTATGCCATATGTTTTTTTCTCCTGCTAGGTTATTTAGTTAATTGTATTTGAAATTTTGGAGTAGTGCAACTTTTTTATTATATTTGCAATAACTACCAAGGTTTATTTAAACAGTCGGTAAATACAGCAAAGCCCACAGTTTTTAATTTTAAATGATCTCCAGTTATTGTAAAGCCTATATCAAAATCTGTAGCTATATTCATAGTTACCACAAAATGATCTTTAGACTCTAAATATAAACTAGGTTGGGTAGTACTTTCAAGTTTAAAATGTCTAAAAAAGAAATCATTTCGTATTTGCTCTTCAAAGTCCATAAAGGCGCCGGAGGCATATTCAGTTAACTGTTCTACAAAACCTACGTTTGTACCTACTACGCTGACAGAAACAGGCATTCTAGCTATTATAAGTTTATCTTTACTGGAGTTCCTACTGTCTCCACCTACCTGCTGGTTAAATGTGGGGCGCACATAAGTAACAGCCCCACGACTAACAAATATACCAGGTCTTTTTTGAAGTACGTCGTCCCTATAGTTTAAAGCAATATCTAAAAATATATCCGATTCTCTAGCGTCTCTAGCGTAGCGTTGCGAGAAAGTATAACCTTGTGCCTTAGGGTCGTTAGCCAACATATAATTTGCCAACAGCTCAAAACATATATTTTGAACTATCCAAGGAGACATAATTATTTTTCTTTCTTTTTCTTCGCAAGAAGATAAGCCCCTGTAAAAGGGAGAAACATAATCAACAATATCGTTACAAGGTTGCGTCATATAATTCTGCAGGTACTTCGATACTATACACTGTGTCTGTTGGAGGGATCAAGCGCAATGTAATCTTCTGATATATTACAATAGATGTCCCAGGAAAATAAGTGTGTTCTTTAGCTAGGACATTGTATCTTCTGCCTTCCAGATTTGTGCAAAGTATATCGCGCTCATCAATTAGGGGGTAGCCTGGAAGCCGAGCAATAAGGTCTTCAGTTTCTTTTACTCCGAGACCTGTAGGGTCTAATTGCTTGTCTGCAGACGAACGGTCGATTACAAAGGTCGCAGGCACAGGATTAAAATAACCCTCATCCAGACCTACACCTAAGTCAACGCCTCTCTCGTCAGCTATAGGTACACCGGAAACAAGGTCCACGGTAGAAGTAGATACGGTGCCGTAAGACTTCCTTTTAAGTAACCAAGCAGCATTACCGGCGTATCTACAGAGCAGTACTTCTTTGCGTAGCAACTCCGAAGCCATAGCAAATTTTCGTCTATCGGAGGGGGTAAAAGCAAAATTTAACGTAGGAGATATATAATTAGTAGAGTCTCCAGTAACTAATAAAATTCTATAGTTGTAGTTAGCCGACCAGTTTTGTTTATACTTCGTATTGTCTACAGCATAAAAAGAATCACCTACCGCAATCTCTTTAGCTATTCTAGAAAAATCTAAAGCCTGGCTTATTTGCAAAGTAAAATTGTAAGGAAGAACCCCCTTAAAAAATGGGTCTAGCTTCCAATAAATTTTATGTCCCGAAATAAAATCAGGCACCATATAAACTTGATTAAATACTTGTGGGTACTTTTTCATTTAGGGGACAGAATCCTATAAGCTTTACTAAAAGCGTATCTTCCTACCTTATACCACGGGCTTGCCGCACCGGCTACCTGGTCTAAAATACTTCTAGATAATTTATTTTTATATTGAAGCATATTAAGGCGATCAATTAAATAGCCACTATCTACGTTTGCGTTTAATACATTACCTAAATGTGTGACGTTATCATTAAAATTTCCCATAATTAATGTGCTCGGTAAATATACTCGGAATGTTTTACACCGTACACTTGAGCAATGTTATTACTTATTTTAATGCCTGAGGCTAACTGCTTGAATTCGTCCCACAGACTTGTACCTAGAGATGTAAAAATTTGAGCTTTGTCTTTATCGCTAATCTGTACACCATCGGCAGAATAAGTGAGCTGGTTAGAAGCCTCATTTAAAGCTGCAGATCTCAAAAGATAACCTGCGCTACCCATCAGCAACAAACTACGAAAAGGAAAATTTTCCAAGCTGTAAAGATGTCCTAAATAGGGAGGCATTAAATTAAAGTAATCCACAGTGTTCACCATGGCCTGCTCTATCATCTCAGGAGTAAAACGTATACCCAACAACAAAGGGTTTAAATCTGCCCTGTCTAATAAAAATAATCTTATCTCTTCGGATGTTAATATAGATTTAGCCATAATAAAATTAAACTGCCAGCGGTTAAGCTTTTAAAGGTTTAGATGTATTGGTCGCAGGTTTAATACTAACACTGTTACCTGAAGAAGGGCTGGCGCTTTGGGCTGAAATTAAAGACGATTCCCTTTTAGGTAGCTGTCCAGTAAGCAGCGGGGGCTGCACAAGATTCGAGGTAGGCTGAGGGGGGTTGATAGCCCCCATAGGAGTCAAGGCTGCAAATTTTAAAAAGGTGCTGAGTATGTGACTGTCTTGCATAAATTTTTTAACAATTATATACCTAACAAAAAAGTTGTAAAAGTAAATACTCCCATATAAACAAAAAAGCTAGAGAAGTTTTAGCTCCTCTAGCTTTTATTGTTACTTGGTTACTTTAATCTTACGTGAATTCAACACGCACCACACCCTTAACGTTACCGATAGACATGGAGATATTCATGTATTGGAAGTATTCAATGAAGAAAGCTTCGTTTTTCATGAACACCGTGAGAGGCTGCAAGCGATAGTACTTACCGAAGAACTCCTCACTGGAGAAGAGGTAAATAACCCCGTCTGGAATCAGCTCACGCTTGATAGTGTAGATAGGTTTGACACCGAGAAGAGTTTTCGATGGAAGCCCGTTGATGAACATCTCCTGAGAGAGGTCGCCGCCCACTTCACTACGATTCATTTTAACAAAATCGTCGGCAGTGACGGTGTTCATAAGCATGACACCTTTAGACTCGGAACCGTCAGGCTGAGAAGGACCAAAAGGTACTCTCAAACGTTTAATGGCTTTGAAGGAGTCCGCTACGTTTTCACGTGTGATACCACCAGAGATGGTGATGTTTTGCGGAAGACCTAAACCGTTAAGCGGGTTAGCAGTGTTAACGCTGCCGATTACCGAATTTACACGCTCCATGAAGCGAGTGTCGATTTCAGTAGCGATATCTTTGGTGCTAATCTCAAGCATGATCGAGCGAATGTCGTAATCGTACGTGCGGAGTTGATCGATGTCCTTGTTGAACTTCGGCGAAACAATGCGCGTGAAGTAAGAAGGATAACGTGAGCCAGAGAACTGGACAGCCTCAGGAACCACACCCAATGGGATAGTGGTGGCTGGAGCGGTATCAGGTTCGCGGTCGTTCCACTTAACAAGAAGCTCAGGATTCTCAGCCTTGTCGAGCTCGTCGTTGTTTACGTCGATAGGAGTAATAATCTTCTCAGCAAAGCTTTCTTCGCGGAGTTTATTACGAGTGAATTGTTGGGCAGAAACAGCGGCTTGCTTTTCTTGTCCAGATTTAACCATTTCAACAAACGTGTCATTGAAAACTTTGATGTCGGCTATTTTTTCCATAATATTATATTTCTCCTTTAATTAGACCGAAAGCTTGATACCCAGCAAAGGGCGGGTGCTTTGAATTTTAGTGCTACCTACTGTTTCGATAGAAGGAAGGTTGCGGATACCCTCGACATAACCGATGATACGGTCAGTGCCGGGGACACCAATTTTAACATTACCTGTAACTCCATCAGCCTTAAGAGGAGTACCAATAGGATAATTTGTAGCGTTGATGGCGAGCTCAGTCTTGTCTGTCTCTAGTACGGTAGCACCGTCTAAGAGGTAAACGCCGAGTTTGCCGGATTCGATGACATCGCCGTTAGTGGCGTTGTGAATGGCAAAGCCTAGAAGGTCGTCGTTAGGAGTACCAGAAGCGCCGAGAGTAGCCTCTACGACACTGCCGTTGTTTCCTATACGGACAACGTGTCCGGCTTCAATTGTCGTAGTTGCAGGTTTAGCAACCTTGTCAACTTGTCCCAGCGAAAGGGCTGGGCCTTTTTTGAAGTTAATCATATTTTTGTTCCTTTTATTGTTAATTTTTGCTTGCTAGTTATTTCTTCTCTGGCACCCCGAAAACCGATCAAAGTTATTTCAGAAATGTTCTAGTTGAAAATTATGTATCTATTGTTATAAAATATTGGCTTTATGTCAATAGTATATTATTAAATTTTAAAATTTTATGAGTCTAACAAATTATAGTTAGCATCGTAACCAAAAGCTTTGCGCATAACAGGGTCGTCAGTAGCTTCTCCCGCAGTCTTTACGCTTGCAACAGAACCAAAAGCTGCCACGTCGGCAGCTTGGCAGATTTTTTGTATAACGGTAGCCAAGTATTTTTGATCTTCCTTGGCACGTTTTACAAATTTTTTCTTGTCGTACTCGTCATTGATAAAGTCTGAGTCATACAACGCCTGAGCCGCCTGTTTTAAAACGTGGTGAAGTTCTTCCGCATCTGCAGCTTGTTTTGTGTGCTTTTCGTCTCGAAGACTGTCCAGGCTATGCTGTAGGTCTTCGATTTCGAATAAAGCCACTTTTACAAAATTTTCAATTAGTGTTGCTGTTTCCTTGTTCATTTCGAGTTTGATTTAACAATACTAAACTTTCAAGATAAGCTAAAACTTCTTTTTTATCTTCATCCTCCAAGTGCATCAGCGCTTTTAAAGCTTCGGCCTCTATAGGTGAAGAAGAAGACATTTAAGCTTTAGTTGCAGCAGCCTCAGACTTTAATTTCTCAAGCACCACGTTTGCTACAGCCTCAGCCAATTTGGCTTGCTGCTCTACAGCATACTGCGCTTGTTGTTCTGCGGCTTCTTTTGTATTAACTTGTTCTACATATTGTGAAAATTCGGCCAACTTAGCTTTAAGTTGTTCGTTTTCTTGTAGTGCTTCATCCAAAGCAGCTTGTTTAAGCACTGTTTCGAAATAAGCAGCTCCGGAAGCCTCAGCCTCATCTTCAGCCTGCTTGCTTAAGTCTTCGGATTGTTCGTTTTCTAATTCTTCGGCAGCCTGAGCAATAAGATTATCAAAATCTCTACGCCCAGCTTCTTTAAGAATGCTGCTTTCGTCGGCTTGAGAATCCACTGAAGCGGCTTTTAAAAGAGCGGCACAGAATTGACGACCCAACTCATAAGAAGCTACTTTGCTGGCAAGTTCAGAAACTTCTTCAGCAGATTTAGCGTTTTCGGTAGGAGCAGAAGCGTCAGTGCTAGGTTTTTGTTCTCCTGTAGTCTGAGGGGTATTGCAGTCGGCTTTAACTTTGTTCTTATCGACCTTTTCGTGTTTTTCATCGATGCTTTCAGGATTAGTATCTTTGCCGGGGACGCCTGTAGCTTCAGCTTCTTTACGAATCAATTTTAAGATTTCAGCACCTAGATCGGCAGCAGCTTTAGTGGGGGCCGAAGTATCGTCACTAGGCTTTTGCGAAATACCTTGAGGTACGTTTTCAGGACCTACCGAATTTTTATTGGTGTCCTCGTTTTCCTCCTTGATGCTTTCTGATTTAACTTCCTGAGGAGCACCAGAAATATTTTTCTGAGCTTCTTCGGCTTGTTTTTTGACTAGTGAATGAAGTTGAGTTAAAACTTCCGCGTGTTTAGTTAGTTTGCCCATATGAGTTTTATTAATTTGGTTAAGTTTAATTAATGTTTAATCTGAAGTAAATATTTTTTTATTCTTCTTTTTTAGAATCTTTTTTAGAATCTTCTTTTCCTTTTCGCGTAGCAGCTGCACCTACGATTGATCCTCCTAAGCCTGCTGCGGCCAATCCACCAGCATAGGGAGCTTTTGCTTTAAGGTCTGCGTAATTTGAGTCTACTGTAGCGTTATGTTTTTCAACACCTGCCCGCTGCGCATTGATTTTCTTGGAGCTCATTCCTCGGGTGGCTTCGGTTGGTATTTTTGTGCGCTTAACGTAACCCCTAATGCCGGGTATCTTAGACGCCAGGTCTCTCGCTGCCCGCGGGATCTGGGAACCTAGACTTTCGCCTGCGCTCACCGCACCGCTTGGAATCCTTACCCCACTCTCTTTAAGCAATGCGCAGGTTTTTGTGAAAGCTTGCTCGTAAAGATCAACGGCGGTTTTAATATCTGCGCCGCAATTTAAAGCTTGCTCCAAGAAACCTTCAACATAAGCAGCGGACTTGATAAAATTTATAGCGCTTTGTTTTTCTTGTCCTTCGACTCCTTGCTGTGCCATCAAACCGGCAACGTCAGGATTAGAGCCTAAATGCTGTTCAATAGCTTGAGCAATGTCAGGAAGAGGGGCGTGCTCTTGTGAGGCGGCTCCTCCCTCGGCTCCCTCCAGCTCGCTAACCAACTGCTGAACTTCTTCAGGACTTAGCTGAGAAATGAGGTGCTCAATTTCTTCCACTGATGGTTCGCCGCCCTGTTCAGGAGCGCCTTGTTCGGGAGCGCCTTGTTCGGGAGCGCCTTGTTCGGGAGCGCCTTGAGGAGCTTGAGCCATAAGAGCGGCTAGTTGATCTTCAGGTATACCGGCCTCATTGGCGGCTTTAATAAAGCCTTTTAAGAAATGTTCATTCATATGTTTGTTATCTGATGTTTTATTATACTAACTTAGTTTTTTTTATCTTCCAAGCTTTTTTAACGATTTTGTATTAAAGCATTCAAAAGTGTAGGTTCGTCCAATTTAGCACATTCTTCCAGATACCGCAAGGCAGCTAGCTTGTAGCTTAAGTACTGCTGAGCTAATTCATCAGCTGCGGCGCTTTTTTGGAGTTCTTCTTTTTCTGGAGTGGAAGATAATTTGCCTGGAGCTCTTTTAATTATAGTGATTCTCATTACTCGGCGATGTGCCGGTAAATCAAATAATGAGTGGTCTTCAAAGAGATTATGTAACAAAGATTTTATATCTTTAGGCATTCCACCAAATTCTTCAGGATCATATTTTTCTTCGTTAACTACACTGTCTTCTTTGTCGTCGTCTAATGAGGAGTAACCTGAAGGTAAACGCATTTTAACTTTAGAAACAACGCTGTCGTCTTTAAGTTTGTCACCAAATAGATAACTCATGAAATCTTCGGGAGAAAAAATTATACCATTATCGGCTAGCTGCTTTAACAATTTACGAGGCTCATGCTTTCGAAGCTCGTCCATAGTCTCTGTAGGTATGCGATCTCCGGAGTTTATTTTTGAAGCTTCAGTAGCCAAATACTTATCTTTACTGTCCAAATCGTGGCCCTTAGCTAACCCCTCAATACGTTTCTCCATGTCTGCGAGTTTTTTAAGCAGTTGACGCTTATCTGAGGCTTTTTTAGATATAAGTAAACGTTCTTCGCTGGGAGTTGAGAACCCTGAGTATATTCGCATATAATCGCTAGTCATCTTAGGGGCATAAGTGGAAGCCAGCTTTAAGCTCATACCTATCCTATCGGCAGGTCGCCCCACAATAGACAGTTCAAACCATTTAGGAGATATGTTATCCATGCCGCACATCTCCCCACGTTTGTTTAATTCGCCGATCTGGTTAGGAATATGCTCACACCTACCACGCTCATCTTTAGCTTCGTGTCCGCACCAAGTGCAAGTATCGCTAGCTACTTTAGCAGCCATAGACACATTTATTTGTCCACCTTTAGATAAAGTTTGTATTTCTTCAGCACACTTATCATTATCCAGCCCCACGATTAATTCAATTCTGCGCATAGCTTTGTTATAGCTTGCAGCTTTAATATTTCCGTATTTAGGGTCTTCTGGTTTATTTTTGTGGTGGCGATTTAATGCTCTACCGTCGTATTTACCAGCACCAGATTTTTTACCAGATTTTAAAAAAGTTTGATAGTGCTTTAAGCACTCCGCCTCTTTAAATAAATCACCATTACGATTCTGTCCTATGCCCTCATAAGAACCTAAAGCAATAACATGAACGTCAGTTTGATTGGCGGTTTTTTCTGTTTTAAGCTCTTCCTTACTGGCGGAAAGTTTTGTTAAATCTCCAGCCTGATAAACTATATTAACAGGCTGAGTATCAAAATTCCAATCGGCGGTAGAATTAAACTTAATCATTATTTTATTCTTTCAGCTGCATCAAATTCTCCCTTAGCTTTCAAAGAGTTTCTCTTCCACTCTTTTATTTGCTCTCCACCGTATCTGTGTTGCTGTATTAACTTAAGCAGAGAAGACATCCCTAACCCTGCTCCACCTACACCTAACCCAAATAAAGCAGAAGGACCAAAACGTCTTAAAGTTTTGTTTAAAGTTCCTCTAGTTCCTGGGTTACGTAAAGAAGAAAGCATAGAACGCTCCATAGAAACGGCCTCAGGAGAAGAATTAACAAAATCAACATTTTGCGTGTCAGCTAATATTTTTTTAAGCAAATCTTCGTTGTAGGCGTTAGGATGAGGTTGAAGAATACGCTTACGCACTAAATCTTCTAAGCCTTGGTGCTTGGTAGGAATAGCAGAATCTATAGTTGCGCCTAAAGCGGGAGATTTAGAAGTTACAAAGTTTTTAGCATTATTAAACGTTGAAGATTCTCGGAGCGCGTCACCTAAAGACCCTAAAGCGTCACCTTTTAACTTATGTCCTCCGGTTTGCAAAGAACTTAGGTCTTTATGCAAATCTACGTAAGAACGTAAAGCTTTGTTGGCGTCACTACCTCTAAGGTTTTCTAAAGCAGTAGTCAATTTTAGTTGAGCTCCGGCGTCAGAAGGTTTTGCTTTTACGGCGGCTAATAATTTTTTTATTTTGTCGGTGTTGTTGGGTCCGGGAGCAGAGCCAGATACAGCATCCAAGGCCTGCATACGACGAAGAATGGCTTCCTCGTTAGTTACCGCAGATAAACCTTGTCCGCTTTTGGCTCCTCCGCGAGGTTTGGAAACTAAATCTGCTCTACCATCACCAAATACGCGCAGCACATCTTCATCTACATTTAATTTCTGATTTGCCTTATCGGCTCCAGGGTACAAACGCTGCTCTGCTTGTTGTTTTGGATCGTCTCGTCTAGCATGGAAAGCGTGCTCAGTATGTTTTAAATTTTGCCATTGGTTATGAAGATTTTTAGCGGGTACACCTACAGCAGCAGATAAACCTAAACCTGCGGAACTTCCTAAAACATTTGAAGTCACCGCCTCGGCGGGGTGGGCATCATAAAAGGTTTCTACTTCGTTATTTTTTAAACCTGTAAGGTATTCCAACCCCACCACACCTCGCCGTACAGAATCTTTTAGTTTATCTAAGCGGGCAACGTCATACGGAGTTTTAGGTGCGTCTATACCGGGAGACTGCAGTAAAGGTCGAACAGCTCTAAATAATTCGGAGCGCTCGCCTGAACTAGGGTCACTTAAATCTGTTAAAAAGTTGGTGATGTTTTCTGGCATAAATTAGCCTCTAAGTAAATCTCTCTCTGTACGCATGGAGTTTATAACGCTTTGCAAAACTTGAGGGTCTTGAAGCATTCTATAAGCCTCATCTTCCCCTTTAGCTTTGTGTACTCCGTAGCTGGCTGTTGCAGCTCCGCCTAAACCTGCTCCTATCCCTGCGGTAGCACCAGCAAAGGCTGAAGGGTTCAATGTGGCGTGATGCTCGAGGTACTTTCCTATCGCCCCTAAATGGGGGGCAGCACTAGACACCCCAGGAACAGAAGAAGCGTGGCCCTTCAAGGACTTGCCTCTAGTCAGTAAAGCCCCTAGCCCTGTAGCCAGAGCTGCGCCGCCTAAAGCTCCAGGAGCAGCGTAAGCGGCTCCAGTTAAGGCCTGGTGCATACCCGGAGGCTGCGTCACATGCCTGTCTCTTTTAGCTAAAAGCTCTTTGGCGTTATCATACATAGGATCGGAATAGTGCTCGTGTCCTGATTGAGCTCCATTTAGAGCGGATTGCATCGTGCGAGCTTGAGATTCAGTCATGCCTTCCCAAGCTACAGCTTTTTTAATTATGTTTTTAAAAGCCTGCTCATTAAGCCCTGAAGCTTGTGCGCTCTTTAAAAAACCTGCAGCAAAGGAGGTTTGGATGTTGTTAGCGTGGTTGTGCATAAAATGTTAGTAAGGGTTAATATGGGGATGGTTCTTGTGCGTTGAAAGGTAACATAGCTCCGCTTCCAATAATGCCTCCAGTAGCCATACCTGTCTGATCCATCAAGTTAGCTGTGTTTTTTTTCTTGGCTAGGTAACCCAAAACTTTATTGTAGTTGCCGCTAAAAAACCCTATAGGCGCCTTCTCACCTACAACGTGACGAGCCTTTGCAGCGTTAGTAAGCTTTGGTACCAGTTTTTTAAAAACTTGCTGCCCTATCATACCTCCGCCTACAGCGCCCCCAATATTAAGACCCAAGTTTAATAACGCCGGAAGAAAAGCTTCCTTTTCTAGCCCGCAAGCGGCCTGTTTATTTAAAAAACCTCGAACAAAAGCTTCTTGTATATTGTTATTTTCCATAAGATGTATAAATTAAATGTTAAATATAAATTCTCCGCTAAATGAATCGTTTTGAGCTCTAAGGGCGGTAAAAGCTGCCGTATAATTAAATATAAAAGCATTTTGAAATGCTTGAGCCTTAACCTGGGTTGCTGTTGAAAAAGCTGTACTTTTAGAATCGAACGCCTGCACGTAAGGCAAGTCAGACACAACACGAATAAATTTAGCAGGTAAAATATACTCATCCAGGGTGGCGGCCAGGTATGTACCACCTACATTTATAGTAGGCTCTCCAAACTTAAGCATTAATGCTTTGTCGCTTTCAGATAATTTTTGAGTATCTAAGACAAAAGTCATTTTCCATATATGGTTATCTATAACTCGAGTTATTTTTAGTGGGACAGTCATTGCGTTAAAAGTACGTTAGAATTTTACAGTATCAAACTTGCCGCGTAAATAATTTTCAGAGACAATTTTTCTTTTCAATATGTCAGTGTCTAGCTTAGTCCATTGATCGGCCTCATGGGGAGCTACGGCTTGGCTAGCTATAGCCTGACGCAACATAGCACGAACTACTTCTTTTTCTTTAGACACCTGAGGAGAAAGTCTTAAAATTTGTTCAAAAGCTCTAGCTACCCTAGCAGGATTAACTTTCGATAAGATAGGATCAGTAATGATTAAATCTTGTACAAGCAACTGCCTTTCCAGATTATCTAAAGTGTTGTTCGGCTTCCCTGAAAATCCAAAAGATTTTTTGTTTGAAAATGTGGTGCCGAGCAGTTCCTCCATTTGTCCGCCCACTTGTCTATTTACCATGGCACCAATACCTAAGGTTTGAAACAAGCCTGCTTTTTTTTCAATATGTTTTAAAACTGGGTCTTCTTCGATTTCAGCAATTTTAGAATTTATTTTTTTTTTAAACACTATTTCGCTAGCGTCGTTTTCGTTTGAAGTTAAAAGCGTTCCTCGTCCCGCGGCTTTGGTAATTTCGGAATAATAGTCTTTTTCAAAAGTATAGTTATCTTCAGAAATTTTTAGCATCTCCTCAGAAACAAGCATCTCTTCGGAAGCTTTTAATAAAGTATCAAACATTCCTAGCTCTTTTGAAGGGTCAAACATTTGGTAGTGTTTATCGTGGACGCCCCTCTCCTCTGTTAAACCTGCCGCCTTATACAGCAAATCTAAAAAAGGTTCAGACTTTTCCGCGTGCTTAGAAAAAGCTTGGCTTTCAAATTCAGAAAAAGTTAACCGGTAATTTTCGTCCCGTTTAAAATGAGAGGCCAATTTACTAAAACAGCTGTTTAAATTTAACTCAGCTCCAACTTTTTCTGTTTTTTTATTTTCGAGCGTCTGTTCGAGGTCTCGAAGTAAAGCGGCCGATTTTTGAAAAGCACCCCTCAAGGATAATCCGTAACTGTCGTAGTTATCGTTTTTTTCTGCTGCTGTAATTTCTAGATAAGCTTTTTTATACTTAGGGTTAGACAGCATTCGATTGTAATTAAATACTTCGTCGTTGGCTGTTTCTAAGTTGAAGCTTTCCGAGGCTTGGGCTGCAGCGGTTTTTTCGTTCAGGTTTAAGCTAGAAGCCACAACCTCAGGAATATCGGCAAGTAAAAATTCGCTTGAACGATCTTCGGCAGTTTTAAAATGCTTATAATGTAAAGCCACGTTTAAAGCTTCCCCTACCCTGTGAATGTAGTTTGGGTTTAAATCAAATTCAGATGCAACCTTTTTAAGGGCATCCGTTGGGGCAGTACCGGAATTTACTTTCTGCACTACCTCATTTAAAGCAATTTTTACTAAAGTGTTTGGTTGTTCCATAATCTTATAATAATACTATCAAAGTTTTATTCCAAGTTCAATTATCTAGTTGATTTATTGTTTTATATCCCGGTGGAGCATTTTCCCTCAAAGCTAAGTTAGTTATTAAAGTCAACGCGCTTTCGTCATCAGGGGTTAAGCCTGTGTAAGTTTTACTTTTATCGTTTTCTATTCTGGAGGTGCAAGCGTCTAGGTTTTTAACTTTAGCTCTAAAGTAATTAACTTCCTCTTTCTTGATATAGAATGAAGCTAGATTATTTATCACTGAATTAAAGTTTATCGCATCTTTCATACTAGTCACGGAAAAATTTAACGCTAAGACATTATCGAGCATAGAATTTCCAAGATAATTTTCTACTACGGTTTTTTCTTCTGTCGTCAAAGAATGGTAGTCGGCAAGAGCTTTCAACCCAGTCTCCCCTAACTCAGCACAAAGTTTATAAAACCTCATATCTTCCTCAGTTATGGAATTATTAACTAATAGCTGTGTAAAATAAGCTTTTCTAGCCATAGAGTCTCTAGGGCTACTAGAAAAATCATAAAATAGTTGGCGTAAAACTTTTATCTGCCTAGGATAAAATTTAAATTTTTTAGCTATAGCTTCGTCGGGTAAACCGGCATAAATGTAATATCCTATAGCTTTAAAAATGTAGACGTGGTGCTTGGAGTCTTTTAAGTTTAATGCAAAGTTAATATCTAGGTCAAAACCCACACTTGAGGTGTGTTTTAAAATTTTACATGTGTACTCATCATCTATCCTCTTTAAATGGCTAAAATTAAATTTTTTAATTTGTTTGTCGGCTGCTGGCTGTATACAAAAAATCTTTTTTTCGCCCCTTTTTCGAAGTTTGGTTTCAAAAATCTTATAAAACAATGTCTTATTTTCTACGGAAAGCTTGTCTATGACGTTTTGAAAATCAGGAGGGAAGCTCCAAGAAACTGAAACTTGTGGGACAATTTTTGATTTTTTAATATCTTTAGGTGCAGTGGGATCGTACTCCCGAGATAGAAACCTACGTAAGCAATTTGAACCGTCATTAACTGTACGGTACAACATCGCAAGCTCCACCCTCGAAGGGTCATGGAAACTGAGATATCTAAAATGCGGTACGTTAAATAAAGTGCCTACCTTATTCAACGAGATCTTGCTGGAGTTCATTAGAGTGTGTCTTGTTATTGGATAAAGCATAACCGGCGGAAGCTCCTAAGCCTCCTAAGATTAAAGCGTTACCTAGTAGGTGTTTTTTTGCAGCTCTTACAAATAAAGCTTTTAAAGGACTAAGCGAAAATTTATTAGATTTTAAATGTTTAGCTATTACTTGCGGGGCGTCTAGAGTAGGAGGAATAAAAGTTCCTAAAGCTCCTGCACCTAAACCAGATAAACCTGCAGCCGACACATTAGCGGCTGTAGACATTGGTGAAGTTTTTGAAGAATTATTTATACTTAACATGTCCCCACCGGGAAGAGAAGAAGCTACGGGGAAGTCTTGCAATATCTTCGCAGCAGCCGCTACATCTTCTTTTTTAGGTTGCGCGTAGCTAGTAGCTATAGGTACAGCGGCACCTGTAATAGCTCCAGCTACACCTCCCTTAACTCCGTCATTCGCCATACGAGTCAACAGAGCTTTTTGATAATTTCGGCTGGCCTTTAGTTTAGAAACATTCTTACCTAAAGCGACAGGACTACGTAAACCTCCTTTGAAAGGACTACGCACGCCGAGCAGATTGATTAGACCAGACAAGACAACACCTGAAGGAATACCTCCCACCCCTAAAGAAAATGCGTTACCCAGCGCTTGTCTTTTTAATTCGCCTTTATCTGTGTTTGCATGATTAACTAAATTTACAGCTTTGGCTATTTGCAATTTTCGTTTGTCAGGGTCTCGGGATATCAAACCTGCAGACGGAAGAGCGTCAGCTAAAAAAGGACCCAAGGCTTTACCTCTACCAGGTAAATCCTCAGCAATATCTAAAAAGTTGTAAGCTGAGGGGCGTGTAAAAAAAATGTTTTCCCGCAAGGCCTTTAAAGCTAGGTATCTTTTTAAAAATTCTGTATTTTTTGATTCCTCAGGCATTTAAGAGATCGTCTTTGTTTGTGTTTATATCCAGCTCAGGAGATTTGCGTTTTAAGAAAATAATAAGCTCTCCTAAGTTTTTAAAAACACTACGCAGCAGCTCAGTTAAAGTTGCTAAGTCCCCCCTGCCGTACATCTCTATAAATTTATCAGTATCCCAATGCAACAAAAAGATAATTCTACCTAGACGATCGACAGCTTCAAGCAAAGAAGGAGTATACTCCATTATCTTGTCGTCTACTCCTACATATTTAGCCAAAGCCGACATAGAGTGCACGTCAAAAATTTCTTTTTGTCCTCCCTCCGCTAATTGCACAGCCTGTTGCACCAGTTTTGGGTCCACTCCATTAACCTCAGGCATCACACCTAAACCTAATTGGCTAGGGTTGCCGCTGTAACTTTGTTCCCCAGTTTGAAAATTTTCTTGGCCAATTCCTGCATACGTAGGTTGACCTATCTCATTAGTGTAAGGAGATTCTTCAAAGGGGGTGGGGTAAGAATCCCCCGTATACGCTTTTTTGATATGTCCGCACACTAAACTTTTTTCTTGAGCTTCAGAAATTAAATCTCCTGCTTGTTTAAAATCAAGCCCCAATTCGACGGTCATAGCTATCTTAGCTTTAACAGGATCATCGTAACGAGTTTTTGCTCCGGCCACATCTACAAAAAATTCGCTACCATTACTACGCACAGTCATAGGCAAAACATTTTTGTCCGCCAAGAAAGCGTTTAAATCGAATAAAGAACCAGGTTTACCGTTTTCAAAAGTTTCTTTAAGTTTAGATGAAGAGCTTTCACTATCGTCAGATAAAGCATTAAAACCTGCGTGGAACTTAACCTCCAACAATTTATAGCCTGTCGGCACATATACACAGTTATTTTTATAAGATAATTCCTCTCCAGGTTTTTTGGTCATTACCAATAAAATTTCGTTTAGTGTTTTAGGATGCTCATAAAAGTTACCCCTAGGTAAATGGTGTGCGCTACCTGGGCGATCCATAATTCCCCTTTTACCTGTATTGCAAAAATATTCGTCACTAGAGCAACAACAACGGTAAGGCTCAACACTCAAACGACGAATACCGTTAGCGTCTTTAAAATTTGCATTAATTCTAAAAGCTTGAACGGCTTTTAAATTTTCATTAACTAAAACATAGACAGAAGAATATCCAGGTTTTGCTTCCGCAGGATCTACCATAAGCTTATGCACAGCACTGTAGTCTTTAACCTTAATTTGGTCTTTAACCATAACTTTAGAGGTATCAACAAGGTAAGCTAACCCTTTCTCTGAAGAGTCTAAATTAATAACTATTGAATCGTCGGTACTAAAAGCTTGTTGAAGCTGTTTAGGCCTTACCAAAATAAGTCCGTAGTTAATTGTACCTACTTTTGTAATATATGGATAAAAACCTGATTCTGTGGGATTTTGAAATTTTTTAACAAAATCTAATACTCCAAATTTTGATTTGTCTGAATCTTTGCGTTTATCCACCACAACAAAACCTTGAGTTAGCAGTTCTTCTTTTTGAGGAGCACTTAAATTTTTTACCCTAGCGTTTTCAGCCTTAGTGACAACTTCTACCTGATTTTCTTTGCGATACTTTTTACCTGATTTTTCAGGAACAAGAGCTTTAGCTATTTTTTCTATAGGATAAAATCTTAACAACGCTTCGCAAAATTCAGCGTCTTTTTCAATTAAATTCTTAAACGCTTCTTTAGTTTTATTGCTGGCTGTCTCTACGTAGTCTACAACGGAGGCTATAGAATATTTGCCTGTGCGGGGAGGCACAGCCATCTGCCTATAATCCCCCTGAGGAGTGTCTTTCAAAATACCCGCTCTATCCTCTTTACCCTTCGAGCCTATGGATACAGCCGAGTCCCTAAGAAATAATTCAGCAAAGTCTTCAGATAATGGATAAAATTGTTCACTAGTCTTTGAATAGAGTAAATCTAGGTTTTTAACTTTACCATTAACAAAGAAAGCGGGAACATAAAGCACATCCCCTTTGGCGGATTTAAAACCAAAAACACCTAAGGCTTTTGTGCCCTCTTCATTTTTTTTAACAATTTCAAAACCTACCAAGTAAGGAAGCAGATTTTTTAAGCTATCTTGCAGTTTGTCATAAGCCAGTTGAAAGAAGGCCTGCTCTAACGATTCATTCGAGGAAGTTTTAGTCATAAATTTTTAGCTCTATTACTTAGGTATTTTGATAGTTTAAATTTTTTATCCATTAAAATCAAACTTATTTCTTGAAGATCGAGTGCTCCCCAAAACCTACACCGTAAGCTAAGCCCGGAATAGGGCTAGGCCCATCTATATCTGAGTGCCCGCCCTTGTTTACAGAATCGCTGAAACGCTTAGCTAAATTGGTGCTGTAAAGCACATGCATAAAATCATCGGTATGCTCAGGCACGTCCAACAAGCGCACCATGTGAGGCTCAAAGGCCGGTTGATGTTCGTTGATAGTTACGGCCTCTATTTGATGTTCTCGCAGATCTGCTATAATAGAGGAAGTTATTTTTGTACCTATAGTGTAGTGTAAAACAGGAACTTCTAAGTATTTACCATAAGCTAAGTCTGAACGTAAAACTTTACTAGAAGGTCTAGGTACATAAGATTTTTCCAAAGCATTATAAGATACTATTTGGTCTGGCAAAAAATCGCCTAAGCCTTCAGGGTTTAAAATTTTAACGTGGTCGATAGCTGACCGAGCTATTAATTCAAAGTTTCTACGATTAACACCTAAGTTACCATCGTCAAAAGCTTTCTTCATTGCTTTTGCATAGTATTTTCTTCCTTCGCCTATACCTTTGTAGCTTACTACTTCTCCCGGATCAATTAGTCCCGTACTTAGCACGTCGCCCTGTTCGACAAAATCCCCAGCTTTTACTGTAGGTTCTTGGCCTATACCTAAATAGTATTCTTCGTCTCCTATTTGTACAAAATAACCTCCAGCCGCAGCGGCTTGCACTTTTGTCACGACCCCCTCAGTTTTAGCTAAAGGTGCTTTCCCTAAAAAAGATTTTGGAATATTGGCCAACTGATTTATTACTTTAAACCCTGAAGCCCCACCCAAAGACGTGGCAGCTCCACCTCCATGCCGGAGCTTCATCGCATATTCAGTAAGAGGCTCGCTTACCGCGGTAGCCGCAACTAACCCTATATAACTATCAGGAGCAGCCAAACCTTTTTCTCTTTTTCCTACACATAACTGGCAAACACCTCCAAAATGGCTGTGTTTACTGGCCTGGCAAGTCATGGGGGAGCGTACAAGTATTTTTTGTATATTCCTATTTTTTAAGTCATTTAAAACCTTAGCAGTAACTTCGTTATTTCTATTATATTTGTCTACAGCAGAGGCTAAATAAGTACCTACAGAGTCTTTGTCGTTTGTGGAAGCGCTGATACCGTTGAGCGTTTCGCAATCATGTTCTACAATCTGCAAATTCATTAAAGCTCTTGAAAATTGTTTGGAAGAATACCCGCCCTGCGCTACACCTATTTTTTTAACTACCTCACCTGCTCGGGCACCAAACGAAGTAACTAAATACTCGGGAAGTGAAAGACCTTCAGCAAAAGAACTTTTAACAGGTATATCCATATTAGGTAAACCCGCAGCATCTACCACTATACCTTGAGTAGCTATAGTAGATCTATATTGTGCCGGAGATCCTCGAGAACCTGCCAAAATAATTTTAGCTAAAGATTTATTATTTTTAAGACCTTCAGCCAGAATATGCTTGTCTACGTTATCCATTAAGTCGTTATATTTATCAAAAATACGTTGTCCCTTAATGGCTTCTGAGTCTGTAGAGCTATTTACTTTTTTTTGAAAATCTTCAAATTCCCCGTAAATCTTGTCTTTATCGATAGGGCTTACTAAGTCTTTTAAAGTTATAGACGTACCTTGTCTTGTAGCAATTTCAAAACCTAAACGATTAAGGTTAGACACTATTTGGCTGTAACGCTCAGGCTCTTCTTCTACAAGCTTACCAAACAAAGAAGAAATACCTTTTTTATCTAAAATTGCATCATCTATTAAATAATGTAAATTTTTAGGAAGATATTCCTTTAACAATATACGTCCTACAGTATATACAGCCATAATTATTTTCTACGTTGTATTTTACTCAAAAGTTCTTTTACGTAGTTTTTAGATTCAGCAACCTTAGTGGGGGGTTTTTGGGTATTTGAGGATTCCTCGTTTTCATCGGAATTCAATTCTTTAAACGCAGGCTCCATTAAAGAACCTTCCAGGTTTTCTTTAGTTTTATCTGTTATTTGAGCTTCCGGGGCAACGTGACCTAAATCCTCATCATTAGAAATTCCCGATCCGTCAGAAGAATTATTAGAAGTATATTCCGCTAATTTATGCTTAATATAGCAAGCGTAGTCATAGTTAGCATCATCCTCTTTAAACGAGTCTAAGTATTCAGCTATTTTTTCTAATGAGGCCATATAAGTATTATTTATTGTCCGCCCGGGGCAGCATTCATAGGCTGAGCATATATGCCCGCCTGCCCCCCAGCCGCCCCCTGTTGCGAGGCAGCCTGCTGCTGTTCGGCGGCTTGCTGGTCTTGTTCTTGCTGCATTTGAGCGGCTTCCATTTTCTTATTATGGCTTTCAGCCATTTGTTTAACTTTTAGTAAACTTTGCGTAGCTTTGCCTCCGCTAGACAGATCTAAAAGTTCCCGAACAGACAAAGTTACTTTTGTATCGTCCAAGTTATTTTCAGGGTTGAAACTTGAAGCAGGCTGCTGAGGTTGAGGTTGTTCTTGCTGTTCTTGGGGTTGTTCTTGCTGAGGCTGAGGGGGAGATTGCTGCAGTTGGGACACTACAGAATTTAACTGCGCCACTTGTTGCTCTACAGGGAGTTGAGATAATTGAGAAAGCATACCTTGTACCTGTTGTTGTACTTGTGGAGGTTGCTGAGCCAACACCTGCTGCAGCTGACCGTAAAGTTGCTGCAGCTGTGCCTGATCTTGCTGCGGTTGAGGGTTAGGAATAAAGGCCACCTTGGCTAACGTGTTGTAGTTTTCTATAAGTTCAGCTATTTTCATAAGACATGCTCTAAATCTATAATCTTGCAGATTTTATTTTTAATTTCAGTTTTTAAAGTTTTTATTTTTCCTTGCCTGTAGGTGTCGTAATATTCAGATTTTCCGTTTTCCAACGCCCTGAAATCATTTAAGTGTTTTTCAAGCTCAGTCAGTTTTTCACTTTCAGTTAATTTTTTCCAAACATCATCGTCTGTCATTGTAAGAGAATTATGTAAAATAATAAAGCTTTAAGATAAAGATATTCTGTCTCCTATGTCAAGCTTACCTGCAAAAAAATCTTTTAAAACTTCCTGAGAAGACTGATATTTTATAGGATTATTTTTTTTATCTTCGTAGCTTGCCGCAAATAACCCCACAGCCGCCTCGTTCGATGGAGTATATATAGGAGAAAAAGTTCTGTGATAAATTAAGTTTTTTTCCGGTAAAAGTTTTTCTTTTACTTCTTCTTTTGCATCTTCGCTAGCAGGAATTTGCACATTTAACTGGTCACCATCACTATCAGCTCCATAGCCTTTAAACACCAAAGGATTAAGCTTTATGGAAAAATCTTTCGGATTAGGGTTAGGTTTTAAATAAAACCCTTGAAAATTATATTTAGAAAGCTGTGGATCACGTGTAATTATACCTGGGCGGTCAGCTAACTCCTCTTGAAGCAGCTGAGCAGCTAAAGGATGTCGATTAGTTACGTACTCACTAGCTTTAGTTGCTGGGACTCCCTGCTTGATTAATCTACTTATCACAAACGGGGAATAAACACTCCACAAAATAGATTGAGGGATAGATGCCTCGTTTAATTCTAAATTTGCATCAGGTACGAGGACACCTCTACCCACCAAGTCAATAGGCTTATTAACTACCTTAGCCTGAAACATAGATTCTTTAGCGCTACCTCCTTGCGTACCTAAAGCTGAAGCTAACAAACCTTTAAATTTCTTTTCTTGGCTTCTAACGGATATAGGCTGCCCCAACCCGTACACAGCTTTTACACCTTCGTAGATTTTTTTGTTAGCTTCATGTATTAATTCTTCAGGAGTATCTTTGGTTTTTTTAGCTAAGGAGCTATTCACCAACATTAAGTCTCTGTACAGCTCGTTTACATCTGCCCCCATAATTTGATCACCTTGGGCCACAATAGGTCTGTATTGAGCCGGGATTACAGGAATTTTACTTATAAGTAAATCCCTCGGAGTTAACTTATGAGCTTTAAGCATTGTAAGAAAAGATAAAACTTTTAAAGCTTGGTCTCTTCCTGTTTTTCTTTGGCTTTTAATGTAACCCTTTAGTTCTTCAATTTTTTTATCTACGTCTATGCCGGCTAAGCTTTTCTCTATTTGTCCCGTACTGACCAATTGCTCGTATTTAACTTTTGTAACGTTTAAAAGTTTTCTTAAAGGTTCTTCGCTAATAGGGTTAGGAATTTTAACATTAAGGTCTATATGATTATATTTATCTCCATAGATTCCTGTAAGAGTGGGATCAAATAATCCTCCTTCTTCATAAACTAAATCATCGTTTTTTAATTTATATGTTAAAGGTTCCAATATTTTTCCGTTAGATAGCTCGTCGATATGTCGGTCTATTTGAGGGAAAATATTAAAATGCCTACCTTCTTGTTCTACTCTTACCCCCGACCCCTCTAAGTGAGAAATAAATTTATTAAATATAAAAGGCACCTTAGGGGGAGCAGGAGCATAGCCCAATTTAAGGTTAGTCCAAAATTCGTCGTTTTTTGTGCCTCTAACAACTGCCACGTCCCTCAATACAGCTTTAGCGTCGTTTGACAACGCAGCTGTGGTTGCAAGGTTTCCTAGTCTTTTGCTTTTTTCATGCACTCCCGCCTTAGAAGGCTGCATGTTAATATCGTAAGTAGTCCCCGCTGATCGTGTAGATATCTTATCTTCTGCTATGTGGTGCAGTCTAGTGTAGTACGAAGGACCCGTAAATATCTCCGTCTTTTTACCTGTAGAGGGATCGTACAACAGCTCAGTGTCTTTTATCCCGTGCTTATTCAATAAATCAATAGTTTGATCGATAGATGAACCGTGCACAAAAGGAGTTATTTTTATAGCTTTGTTTTTTTGTTCAGCTAATTTGCCCATAGCCATAGAAGTTATAAGCCCAGGAGCCACACGCGAAGTAACACTCATAGAGTTTAACAACACATCTACAGGTTTTCCATCCTCGCCTTGAGGCATCTCACTATCTGACACAATACGCACAACACCTTTAGCTCCGAAGGGGTTAGAGAGCTTATCTCCTTGAGCCATAGGGCGACTAGTTTTTAAGGTGACGGTAACTAATTTTCCGGTGTGTACGGCGTCGACAACTTCACCCTCGTGCTCGTACTCCCACACGTGAGTAATGTCGGTATAGGCATGTTTTAAAGCTCTAGAAAGTTTTCCTAGTTGAAGCTCTAAAGATTTTAATGATTTAGGTTGAAACGCTAAAATTATAGGATCTCCCATTGACACCTTTTGACCTTTTTTTATTAAGCCTGTCGAGTCTAATTTATCTAACTGGGTATTGAAATATTTATTAGGAAATAAAGATATATATTTATCTTTGTCCGTCTCTACGCCTTTAGTAACGCTTAGTCTTACAGGAATCAACTGCTCACCTACAAGTTTATCTGCGGCGGTTTGAGATATAACCAGAGCGTCTTCAAAATTATAAGACCTAAAAGGCATCACTGCAGTTTTTAAATTCATACCTAAAGCTAAGACGCCTTTGTCGTCGCTATAGTTACTAGAAGCTAGCAAATCCCCCTTTTGAACATGGTCTCCTACTTTTACCTTCGGAGTATTATGAATATAACTTTCCCTACCCATAAGGTAATTACTATACAATTCTATTTCTATTTCGGCTCCACCTTCAGCAGGAAGAAGTTTGACGCTGTGCTCCCCCACAAAAGTTATTTTTCCACTTTTAGGAGCACGAAGGCTAACCAACTTTTCCCCAAAAAGATGTACAAAACTTTTAGTTTTTGTTGTTTCCGAAGATTGAACTAACGGAGCTTCTCGGTTTACTAAAGTCATAGCCTGTAAGCTACTCTTATCTCCTATCAAAACTCGAGCACCTGACACAGAGCCTAAGTTAGGGATTAAATTAGTGACAGGGCTGAAAAAGTCTGCAGTAGAAGGCATGATGTAATCCACCTTCGTAGAGGCGTCCACCTTTTTAAGCTTACCTTGAGCTAAAACGTATTTCTGTTTCTTATTTGTCATTTTTATATTGTAACAAGTTATACTAAAAAATCTACACCTACTCCACAGGGTCTACAAATCTTAAACCGCATCTCCATAAAGCATGACTTAAATCGTCGCTGATTTGATCAACTACATCGTTACGTAAATCCCATATAGCGCAGTGTAAAAATTCATCAATTAAAGTAGCCAGCAACTCTTTAGGAGATTGATCCGGATCAATTTTGACACTTTTACCTTTTGTAGTAGGAGCGTCAGTCAATCCTCTAGCTTCTTTGCGAGAAATTAAATTTTTTTTAACAATAAATTTATATCTTTTATTGCGTATAGTCACAGTCTTAACGGAATGTATGTTTTCCATAAAACTAATATACCTGTTAAAAAAAATCAGGCAATCGAATTATTAGTTAGCAGCCAGTAGTACTTAAACCTAGAGAGCCCGATAAAGATATCTGCACATCGCAAGTACCGGTAGTCTGCACATTGAGAGTTAGGCTGCCAGTTAAAGGGCTGGCTATAGTAACATTGCTGGTGCCTGCCGAGATCGTAGGTATACACATACCTGAAGCGTCTAGAGTTAAGTCATATGTACTCCCGCAATCTCCCGGTACACCTCCACTAGTGGTATTCGTAGCGGTAAGCGTAATGGGAGCGTTTGTGCCTGGTGTAGCCGTAGCGCTAATAGTTACATCTGCAGTCTCACACAGATCCCCCAAATTTAGGTCTAAGTTTATTGTTGTCCCGCAGTCTCCCGTTGCGGTGCTAGGGGTAGACGTCTGTGTGAACGTAGCGCTAGGGGGACCTGAGACAGACGGAGTAATAGTTATATCTGCAGACTTGCACAGATCACCTATATCTAGCTGAAAATCAATATCCAGCCCGCAGTCAGGTAACGTGGCAGGGGTAACGGTAGGAGTTAGATTAACCATTGACGGATCACTACTATTGGCAGTTACGTTGTAATTTGCTGTTTCACAAACATTTCCCACGATTAAATCAAGGCCTATGTCTAGCCCGCAGTCAGGTGCCACAGCAGGGTTAACTGTGGCGCTCAGATTAACGATAGACGGCTTGTCACTATTGACATTTACGTTGTAAGTTGCTTTCTCGCAAACATCTATGTCCAGATCTAGGTCTATATTAACGCCGCAGTCAGGCTTAGTATTAGGAGACACCGTGCTGGTAAATGAGCCGCTTTTAAGCGTTGTCAAGTTAGTACCCACGGTAACAGTTACGTCTTCACAAACATCTAAGTCCAGATCTAGGTTTATATCAACGCCACAATCAGGCTTAGTATTAGGAGACACAGAGCCTGTGAAAGTTCCAGTATTCTTTCCTGACAAGTTAGTACCCACGGTAACAGTTACTTCCTCACAAACATCTAGGTTCAGATCTAGTTTAACATCAACACCACAATCAGGCTTAGTATTAGGAGTTACCGTGCTGTCGAAAGTTCCAGTATTCTTTCCTGTTAAATTGGTATCCACAGTAACAGTTGCTTCTTCGCAAACATCTATGTCCAGATCTAGGTTTATATCAACGCCGCAATCGGGAGATGTGTTAGGAGTTACCGTGCTGGTAAATGAGCCGCTTTTAAGCGTTGTCAAGTTAGTATCCACAGTAACAGTTACGTCTTCACAAACATCTAAGTTCAGATCTAGGTTTATATCAACACCGCAGTCAGGCGAAGCATTAGGAGTTACCGTGCTGTCGAAAGTTCCAGTATTCTTTCCTGTTAAATTGGTATCCACAGTAACAGTTACGTCTTCACAAACATCTAAGTTCAGATCTAGTTGAACGTCGACGCCACAATCGGGAGACGTATTAGGAGTTACCGTGCTGCCGAAAGTTCCAGTATTCTTTCCTGTTAAATTGGTATCCACAGTAACAGTTGCTTCTTCACAAACATCTAAGTTCAGATCTAGGTTTATATCAACGCCACAATCAGGCGCAGTATTGGGGGTTACTGTGCTGGTAAAAGTTCCGTTTCCTCCCCCAGTGAGGTTAGTATCTACAGTGTAAGTCGATTCTTCACAAACATCTAAGTCTAAGTCTATTTTAACATCGACGCCACAATCGGGAGACGTATTAGGAGTTACAGTGTTTGTAAAAGTTCCAGTTGTTCCTCCCCCAATTAAATTTGTAGCAACTTTGTAAGTCGACTCCTCACAAACATCTAAGTCTAAATCTAACTTAAGATCTACACCACAATCAGGCTCAGCATTAGGAGTTACCGTGTTTGTAAAAGTTCCAGTTGTTCCCCCCCCAATTAAATTTGTAGCAACTGTATAAGTTGAAGTGTCGCAAACATTTAAGTCTAAATCTAGTTTAACATCAACACCACAATCAGGATTAGTATTAGGAGTTACCGTGTTTGTAAACTTAGCATCTTTAGTAGTCCCAGTTAAATTTGTAGCAACTTTATAAGTTGATTCTTCACAAACATCTAAGTCTAAATCTAGTTTAACATCGACACCACAATCAGGATTAGTATTGGGGGTTACTACGTTTGTAAAAGTTCCGTTTCCCCCTCCAGTGAGGTTAGTAGCAACAGTGTAAGTTGATTCTTCACAAACATCCAACTTTAAATCCAGAGCTAAATCTAATCCACAATCAGGCACACTTTTAGGTGTAGCTGAGAAAGTAGATCCTGACATAACTGTAGGCACTGTAAGCGTAGGACCCGTAACATCAAAAGATTCACAGGCTTGAACATCTATGTTTCCTACAATATCTAAACCACAGTCAGGTATGCTAGAAGGAGTCACATAAAAAACACCTGAAGCTGCACCTGTTTGGTCTACTGAAATAGTTGCCGTAAAAGACTCACAAGCTTCAGGTATGATAGGCGGCTCATTATAAATAGGAGGAGTTAAAAAAACTGGAGGAAAAGCAAACTTACAAAGAGTATTTAAATCGGAAAGTTTACCTAATTCAAAAGGCTTAGGTATATCCGGAGTTATTTTACAAAAAGCCGGAATATCTGCAGGGTTTGAATAAACCGGCAAATATTCCGAGGTGTATATAGGCTTTACAGAGTTAGACGTATCGCCCAACTTGATAGAGGATTTATTAACTTCTAAAGACATTAGAGGAGCTTATTAAAAAATCCGTAAAAACACAACGTAAAAGGTATTAGCAATACAGAACAATTTAAAAACACCACCACAATAAGACTTAACCAAAAACCTAAGCAAATAGGACAAGACACTAAACGAACAAAAAACTGTTCATAGTAGTATTCCTTTAAAAATTCTAAGTAACTTCCGTTGTAGCCGTCAGTATTCAGCTTATTAAAATCTGCTACGTAAAAAAACTGAGAAAGCCTGAATAAATTTACGTATTCAACAAAAACGTTTGTGCGGAACCATACAAAAAGAACATAACCTAACAAGATAGAAAGCCCCAGCATATAGCTAGGGCTTTCCCAAATCAAATTATTTAGGGTTGTTTGCACCTTCAAATTCCTCTAACTTACGTTTTAACTCAAGCAATAAAGAATTCTGGGCTTGAATAGATATCTTCCGAGCCTGCAGTTGTTGCATACTCTCGTTCAATTTCTGTGCGTTTTTATTGATGTCCGCAATTCCGACCTCGATGGTTTTTAGGTGGTCTGCGACTTGAGCCAATCCATCATCGATCAACAACGATGAAAAATGGCGGTTAGTATTTTCTGGAACTACTAAAGGTAGCTCGACTCTTCCTTCTGCGGGTTTATTGGATTCTGTGTTACTCATATACGTTATGTAGTGATTAGTTCTTTTATCTCTGCGTTAATGCGTTTTATTTCATTATTGTAAGCCTGCATTTCGGCTTTTTTGTTTTTCTTTACTTCCTCTAGTTCGACAACCAGGTTGTAAATTTTTGTTTCGGTTGCTGTGGGTGTTTCCATAAGTGTGTTTGTTTAAGTTTATACTATTTCAATACGTAAAAGTTGTCCCTCTCTTCCTGAAGAAGAAATGCCGGGACGCCCTGCACCTTTCACATAGTTGATAACGTAGCTTATCTTTACAGGGACTGCAACATTTAATTGAATAGGATTCGTTAAATCTGTTCCAGGAAGAATCTCTAAAGTTACAGGAGAAACTTCGTGAGTAGTTATTCTTGCATCAATTATTCTATTGGTGTCTGCGTAGTCAAAAGAAAGAACATCACCTATAGAGTAACTGGAAGCTTCTATAACACCAAAAGCAGTTTTATTTCTTTCGAAGCCTGATACGTTCATGCCTCCGACCTGGTTTGAAGTTTCCGCTAATTTACGTACAGATTTGGTAGCCATATTTTAGTATTTTGAATTTCTCGAATTGTCGCTTACAAAGGCATAAAACATCTCAGCCGTCTTTAAAACGTTTTCTCTAGATGGATACAATTTTTGAACCTCTGTAGCAGATAAAGGTGCATTGGCTGTTTTTAAATTATTAAGTCTTTCCGAAAAAAGAGAATTTTCGTATTGGTAGGCTATAGATAATATATCTAGCCTTATTTCGTATGCATTTTTGCTCATGTTAGAAGTCATTTCTTTAGTGTTAGTATTAAGTTTATCTAAATTCATACGTTTAATCCATATAAAGTTTAGAGTACAATTTGTCTATTTCGTCTCCGGTATAGACTTGTCGATTAGCGTTAAAAATATCGTCACCCCAAGAACGCAGCATATCACTATCAGGTACACCTAAAGCTTTTAAAATTCCATACAATTTAATTTGAGTAGATTGCAGCATAAGAACAAACAGTTGCTTATCTGGTAAAAATAAAATTCTTCCGCTAACCCCTGTACGGGCTTCCGGGTTTATATGAGCTTCCGCTTCACCGCTTTGGCGTATCCTAGAATATATACCAGGAAGAAGCCTCTGTTGGTGTATAGACTCATATTCACTGCCGTTATATACGACGGTATTCCTTTCAGTAACCACAGGAATGTTTGCAATAGTAACTTTTTTCGATTCGGTGACATTACCTGAGCGTTTATCAAAAAGGTCAACGGTAGCCTTCAAAGGTATAGTAATATCTCGTTTTTCTAAAATTGCTTTTTTTTGCTCGAGAAAGCTGAATTTTTTGTGCTCTAGATGTAGGTCTTTTATTTGAAGTTTAAAGTCTGGAGTCTCTATTTCTGACAATTTTTTATGGTAACTCGATATAACGTTTTTATGTATTTGATCGTTTAAAGCAAGAGGATCAAAAAAATCACGTAATTTAATTGGAGGTTCCATTTTGTAATTTCTTTTGAGCTGCCTTGGTTAAATTAATCCACACCGTATGGTAGTCTTCTTCGTTCTCAAAATCATCCTTAGCTAAAGACACCTCAAAAGAATCTCCAGGATATAAAGTATTTTCTGATGATGCGCCTAATTCTTCTAAAAAATTTCCACGTACTTTAAGTTCGGGTATATATATCTTTTTCATCTGTGTAGCTGTTCGGGTCTGTTTCTGTGAGTAGACGTTCAAGATAGTTTTTTGCTTCAGGTTCTGCAAGCATTTTTTTAATGTCGGGATGCTGGCTTTCTAAAGCAACTCTGACATTTTCTAACTTTGAAGAAGATTGAGGCTGATGCATTCTGTCTAATACTCCGTTGGCCGTACGGTTTATAAGTACTGAACGTAAAACGGCAGGGTCCAAAATAAGCCCAGCGGCTTTAACATTTACATCAGGCGTGGAAGAAGTGGGGGTTTTAAATCTTGTATTTCTATTTCTTAAAAGCTCTGTAATAGGTTGCATGTTGTTAGGAGTTTTTCCATACACTTTTGCATTTTGAATAGCTTGCCTGAGTCTGATTTTTTCGAGGTGGAGCTTATTAGCTGAACCCAACATACCTGCGAGTTTTTCAGCCAATTTAAAAGTTTGTCCGTTAGGATTGACTGCACCTAAGGATCGTACCTGATCAGGAGCAGAATTAAGCAAATTTGGCTTACCTAAGGCAAAGGTAGCCCCTCCACCAGCATTAGGCTTTTTACCGAACCTCAAGGCTAAAGGAAGAGCAGCCATAGCTACATTTCCGAGGTCCTGCATTAAACCGCCACCACTTAAATAGCGAGCAGACTCTACACCAGGGATCATGTTAGTCAAATTAGTAGCTGCAGCTTGACCTGCTCCGGCTATCTGATTAGGAAGACCTGCAACTCCATCCCTGAGGCCTCTCCAAGCGGATCCTATGCCTTCGCGTATACCTGCTTGTTTTTGAATTCCAGCTTCTAGTTGTGACCAGTCTATTTTCATAAGTTACATAGGAACTAATTGCACGCGGGTAGGATCTCCTGTAAACCCTTGATCTCTTCCACTGTCGCGCATTTGTTTTTTTAATAAATAAGTTAAATAGCTGGAGCCTGCAGCTGTACCTAGTAAACCGGTAGCACCTAAATCTATGGCAGGCTGTAGAGGTTTTTTAGCTATACCTAGAATATCTCCAAGTACCCGACGAACACTACCGTCAGATATATCAGTCTCTGCAGTCTTTTCTACATCACCTAAAGCCAGCTCAGTAGCCATACCAGAACAAAAAGAGTCTACGCATGGAGTCTCTTCGCCAGTTTTTATACGTTGCAAAGTATGTAAATATTCTTTTTGAGCTAATTCTAGTTGTTTAGCGATTTCTGCTCTTTCTGCGTCGTAATAGTCTTTTTTAGCTCCTTCAAAACCTCTTTCCGCGCCAATAAATGTACGTATAGGGCTTCTGTTGAATCTAAGAGCTCTACCTATAATCCCTGGAGTACCTTCGTCCTCGGCCATCTTGAGCTTGTCCATAGGCAGAGGAATAGTGAGAGTTTGATCGTCTCTGCGTTTTTCTAAATCTCTAATCCTCTGCATTTCCTGGTTCAGTTGAATAGCGCTAAATAAGCTGCCACCCAAAAGCTGACTAGCTAAGTAAGAATCCTCGGGAGACAAAGGTATTTTGGTGTTGGCATATTTATTCATACTATTTATTTTCTTTTTTTGTTCCGTATATAATAAAAACTCTATAGGTTCCTTGAGCGGTCCAGTTGTCTTTATAGTAGGATATTAAATATTTATCGCTGTTGAGTAAAGCAGTTAACATGTCGTTATCTTTTTGCTCTTCAGGGTCTAATACTATATTGTTAAAAATGTATTCTGAAATGTTAAGCTTAGGCTTTCTGACTATTCCTCGGCTCAGTTCAAAAGCATCTACTTCGCGTTGAACATCCAGATTTTCTCCTTTTATTTCGGATTGGATGTTTCTTTTTGTTTTAGGTACGTCACTAGTGTGCCCGTACAAAAAATGTTCTGTTTCTACTGTGTGGTTAGAGACCATGTTCTTTTTTTAAGTTGTAGGTTAATCTTTTAATCATGTCGACTTTCTCACGTTCGCGCGACAAAGAAGAATTTAAATCTAGCACACTACTCTCCAGCCCGTCAAATGTTAGTCCGGCAGCTGCACCTCCCGCAGCACTCATATTCATAGCCAAGCCAGGTAAACCGGCAGCTGCACCCATTGAAGGTCTAACTACAAAGTCTCTAAGTAGACTATCAGAAGCTCCAGCAAGCTTATATACTCCTTCTCCTGTGTTTAAAATTTTTAAATTGCTCTCCAGCTCAGTAAGTGAGCTTCCCTTTTTTTGAAGTTCGAGCATAAGCTCAGACTTTATAATTTGGGCTAATTTTGTTAATTTCATAGCTTTATGTTGTTTGTGCTTCTTTCACTATTCCACCATGTATGTTTTGGTGGTGAAGTTAGAGTATTTAATATTATATTACCTATACCGAATCCTGCCAAGCTCATTAACACTTGTGAGCTTGGGCTCATTTTTTTATATCTGGCCAGTACTAAACCTATTGCGGCGCCAGTTGCCCCAGCTAACAAATGTTCTTCAACGTTAGGAGCATCCAGCATTCTCAGCAATTCAGTTTTTTGAGGTAGCCCTAGGCTTGGGTCTTTAGTTATATACTTTTTTAAATCTTCTGGAGTTAGAGTCCTGCCTACTCCAGAAAACATGGCAAAATCTGCCGGTATATAGCTGTTGACGTCGTTAGGCATAAGGTTATTTAAATGTGTTAGCTAAACCCGAACCTGCTAAGCCTGCAAGTAGAGGTAGAGTGAATTCTCTATTTAACAATTTCTTTGGCTTTGTTGCGGCTAAATTTTGATACCCAGCGCTCGTAGCTTTACGGATGTTTGATATTTTTTTAGCGGCATATAGTCCACCTAAAGTTGCAAGCATCGGATGATCTGCGGCGGTATTTAACAATTGCTTGCCGAAGTTCAGACCTCCATGCAGCACTTCGTTAGCTTGACTTGCGTCCCAGTTCAAACTCAGTAATGCTGCCTTTTGCATAGCTTCCTCGGCTCCAGCTAACAAAGCTTCAGGTGCTACAGCTTTAATTTCATTCGAGGGAGCTTTTTCTGCTTTTCGGCTAATAAGTTTTTTACTAGGTAAATATTTCCACGTTTTATCTTTTGAATGTTCTAACGAAAAGGTGGGGTTCAATCTACCGTCGGAGAGAGTAAGATAGATGTTGTCTGGTGAGGCTCTGTGTACCTGTGCGGTACCTCCAGACAGTTTGCCGTGTTCGAAGTCTCTGATGGTTACGTCGTCCAATTTAGGTACCTCAGTCATTTCAGCTATGCTGGGATCAGGTAGACCAAAACCGTAAACTCTGTCCCCGTCGCTTAATTTCAAGCCTTCTGAAGTTAAAACGTATTTCCATTTTTTTTGTCCAGACAGGTAAGGCAATATGTTTTCACTGGTATTAGTACCTATGATGCCTGCTCTTTTTTCGTCGAGCAAGTCTTCTACTCCCATTTGAAATTGAGTTAAGTCTAGGGTCATAGTGTTGGTTGGTATCCGAAGGAGCTAGCATTTCCAGCTCTTTGAATTTCAGGTACAGAGTTAGCTCCATAGCCTGCTGGGTCTTTGTAGCTGTTCATCATTTGTGGAAGATAATTATATCCTGCTGCTCCTCCAAGTAGAGGTAGCAACCAACTAGCCGGACCGTCTAGTCCTAGTTCGTTGCCTATAACGCTACCTAGCAACGCTCCCCCGGCTGCCCCTGTCCAGTTGTTGCCCATGAAAGGCAGTGCTCTGTTTCTATCGGCAGGTAGACCTGAAGAATCCTTAGAGGAAGATAGAAGTTTGTTAGCTCCATACAATCCTAGTCCGGCTAGAGCTGTGCCACCTGTACCTAATGTACCTGTGATTCCTCCACCTAAACCTCCCAATACTGCACCTGCAGGTCCACCAAGCAGTCCGCCGCCTAGAGCTCCTATGCCTCCTCTGACTACTCCTTTACCTGGAGTAAATCTGACGTGCTTGCCTAGAGGTCCGGCAGCTGCAGGGATTCCTCGAGCAGCCATAGGGTTAGCAACTACGTCGCCAGCTTGAGTAGCAGCTCTTTGAACTGTTGCTCTGGGTACAGCTCCTGCAACGTCAACCTTTCTACCTGTCATGTTTTTTAGGTTGTTTAGATTTGCTTGAGTAGTAGCAGCAACTCCTGAAGCTGATCGTGCCTCAGTTCTAGCTTGTTGAAATAGTTTGTTGGCGTTGTCAGTAAAAGCTTTGTCGCTGAGATGCGTAGCTTGGGATCTCATAGCTTGTTCTCCGCTTTCCGTAAGAGAATTGCCGATAGTTTTGAATCCTGGAATGCTTTGTATTTTGTCACCTATCCCCATGCGAAGTACGCCGCTGTTTAGTTGAGGTAGACCTCCTAGTCCTTTCATCTCGCTTAGAGCAGGAACGATGCTCTTTGCAAAGTCTTCTGCAGTAGCAAAGCCTCTACCTGAAGATAGGGATTTGGCAACTGGAGATTTAGCCATAGTTAGGCCCTTGGCGAGTAGAGAACCTAACCCACCTGCTTCTTTTGTTAGATGTTTTGATTCTATGTGAGCAACTAGCATGTCTTCAGCTTCTTTGAACATACCTTCAACGGTAGGCAAATCTGCACCTTCTTTGAGCATAGCTTCTTTCAATCCCTGTTTGAAGTTTTCTGATTCTTCCCTTAGGGCGGTTTGCAGTTCGTCTAAGGAGGCATACTTGTTTTCAAATAGTTCTAGGAAGCTTTGTTCTTTAGCTTGTTTAACGTAGGAAGATTCTTCCAGTAGACCTAGTTCTTGGAGCATGCCTTCTCCAGCCTCTTTAGGTAGGCCTAGTTCCTCTATTTCGTGTAGAAAGCCTTCACAGATGTTTTCTTTGTTGTGCATAGATTTATTTAAACGTTTTTTGATTTTACTTTTTTTCTTGTCTAGTTGCAAGTTATCTTCGTTCCAAACTTTACCTCTAGAAGGAAGATTACCTCCGCCTGTTTTTCTTTTGCCCCAGTATAGATCTAGTATGTCCATTATCATGTTCGATAAGCCTATATTGGTTTGTTTGCTGTTTTCTTCAGTCCATTCGCGTTTGTAGGCATCAGTCCAGCTATATACAGCGTGTAGATAGCCTATGAACCTTTTGAAGTCCTCGTTGCAGGTTTTGAACTTTCTAGGGTCTAGATGGGTAGAGAGAGGACTGAAATGCTGTATGAGCTTTTCTTCGTTAATTTTGCCTTTGACCCATACAACGACGTGAGTATGGGGATAGATGTCTCTGTGTTCTATACTACCAGCACTAACTTCATGGCTGTAGAAGTGGCTAGTCCATAATTTCTTTTTTCTACCAGTATGTAGGAGCTTAACGATATTGTCCCATTGAGTGTGTATACGCTCTCTCCATCCTGATCCGATAGTGACGTTACCAGAAGCTACTACGAAGGTGTAAGCAGTAAGACCGCTTTCAAACATCTTCTCAGGGGTATGAGTATGCAGCCAGCGGTTAGATACTCTACGAGCAGTTCTAGGACATAGTAGTTTGCATGGAGAGAATTCACTAGCATATAGGCCTTGCTCATTAGAGACGTTACCTGAGATGAGAGCATGTTTACCCCAAGCTTTTAAGTTTCTCCACTCTAAACCACTTAAGAGAAGTAGCCATGAGTTAAATTCCCACATATCTTTCATCCCCCAAGCATTCCAATTCCTCATACCACTAGAACCATGAAGAGCAGTAACATTTCCCATGATGTCGTCGAAATCCTTTATTTGCTCTCCAGAGAGATGTTCTCTTTGTTTTAACCAATCTCTTACAGAGCAGTAGTTCATGGCGTACTTACCTTTTTCTGTAGAGCTAGAAGCATTAGCCCCTAGTCTTTCATTACCTCTTAGAGATAACCAATCGTTAATGCTTTCCTCTGTGTATGGCATGTGTGTGGGGTTATAGTTCCATATCTGGAGAGGATGTCAAATAATTGTGAGAGATAATGAATAAATAAAGGTACAATGTGGATAGATGTAGTGCAGAATTCCTGAAGGGTAGGTTGTGGAGGTTTTCTGGTTGCATTTTAAATAAAGTAAATATATCTTGAAAGGCTATGTCGATACCGTGCGCAGATAAATCGGGGAATGTTTATGTCAAAAACGGAATGGCTGTTACTGACTATGGGAAGTGCTGTGGGGTAGGCTGTGCAGATTTCGGGTATATTGACCCTGTAAATGGGTCTTGCTCTATTGGAACTGTTAGTTACACTGTACCTGCTGGAACTTCATACACCGACAAAAATGGCAATACCGCATATCTGGTTACAGCTTTGTCTTGCTGTGAGTATATGGCTTCGTGTGGAAATTTTCCTCCCCCTGGCAAGACTTGTAACGATCCGGAAAGGTTACAAAGCACACAAACTTTTGGATCTGGAACAGCCCCGCAATGTTGTGCTCACACTGTGCCAAAAGGTACTCAGGGATGCAACGCAACGGGAGGTATGGTTACCGCAGAAACAGATTTGGCTTGTTGGGACTGTGATCCGAACTGCGTTAGTGATTACGAATGCTATTGGTTTGGTACAGACTACTACAATGTCGGCGACCCACAGATGAGTCTGGACACCAACGCTGTCAGTGTAACAATGCCAATAGGTTCGGCGTTTGTTAGCCCATACACTAATATTAACAAGACAGGAACAAGTGAGATAGTGATGTATTGCCTGAAGTACACTTTTACTTGCGGTAGTTTTTCAAACGACTGCGGAGGTACTAGCTATGTGACTACGAACTGTTGTCCGGGATGTGTATCAAAAACTATACAAGGGGGTAAAACTGAATATTGTGGCCCAGGAGGTACTGTTAACGGAGCACATCAGCAGGGGTATTTGACTTGCTATGATTGTGCTGCCGGTACTTGCGCGGATTGGGGGTATGTCGATAGCAATACTGGAGGATGCATAAAAGTTCAAGTAAATAAAGACGATTCCACTATTTCAGTGATTACGGGGCAGACAGTGACAATGCCGCAAACAACTGATTGCTGGAAAGACTGCGGGCTTGATGCTACTTGTGCAGACTTTAACGAAGAAGAGACTAATACTAATTGTAAACTTGGCTATACTCCAGCATCAACATCTCACGCAGCAGGGCAAACTTCTCCGACTGGTAGTGTGGTAGGTCTGTCTCTTATACACATCTGACGCTGCCGACGAATAGAGAGGTGTAGATCTCGGTGGTCG
>ENA-OSIY01000008-OSIY01000008.1-marine-metagenome-genome-assembly--contig:-NODE-8-length-148708-cov-11.353439_pt1 | contig 148708 bp, 205 predicted proteins | sample MGYA00237884_ERZ534233 | MGnify/ENA primary metagenome ERZ534233 (study PRJEB26412, sample SAMN06343840) | marine metagenome | isolation source: estuarine water | place: USA: Columbia River Estuary... | reverse complement strand
GGTGTCTATACACGAGTAAGTGTTGACGAGTCAATCGCCCGCGGATATAATCAATGGAAGGGTTGGAAATGCAGCGCTGGTGTCCGTGGCCTGTATATTGATTACGATGGAAATATTTGGACTGCAAATTGCGCAAGCGCCGAACGCAACAGTAAAACACATTTCAATAAAGTAGTTGAAGAATGGAGACTAGAACGAGATCGTATTTTCGGACCTTATCCGCATATTGATTGGTATAATCAAAATACAGAGGCCGGCTGGCCATTGCCAAAAGAAGGCTGGGAAACATGTGAACAACATGTGAATTTACAAGAACATCTTAAGGCAGCTGAATCGTCCTTCTTTGCAAACCTAGGAAAAAACATGTCCAAGGATGACTCTTTTGACACTACTGCCAGCGCATGGAAATGGGAAAGTTCGCTGGAAGATGCAAAAAATATATGGGGGCTATTGGGAAATATTCGTGAGGGCATGGATATTCCTGATAGCTATGTAACGTGTCCGTATAGCCACTGTGGGTGTGGTGCAGATGTCATATTAAGTAAAGCAGCAACAACCAAAGATATATCAATGCTTGATGTTACAATGAACGGATCAGCCGGAACTGTAAGAACAGAAAACTATCGCGACAGTTTAACTGAATCAAAGACAACTGGTGTTGAAATGAATTTTCCTATTCCGTATCAAGTGTTATGGGATTTAGGTAGAAGGTGCAACTACAATTGCAATTATTGTTGGCCATCAGTACATAGTAATACAGAAAAGTTTCCAAGTAAAGAATCTGTCATTAGATCTCTGGATATGATCATTGATCACTGGGCCAGTAACAATCAGATACGCTGGAATTTCGGCGGCGGCGAACCAACCATGCATCCTGATTTTATTGAAATTTTACGTCATTTAAAAAGTCGCAACCAATGGGTTTTGGTAACTACAAATGGCAGTCGCAGCAATAAGTTTTGGCGAGAAGCAGCGCCATACATTAACAGTATTAATATGAGCGCACATTTTGCAAGCATGGATCTTTATAACGGAAATGAAGATAGATTTATTGAAAATTGTAAAATCATAATGGAACATTACGACGAGCATGATGATGATCATTGGCTTGAGATTAAGCTAATGACTCCGCCTGGATTTTTAGAACGTGCATTGCAGCTACAACAACGTATACTTGCGTTGGATATGTTACACAAGCCTGGCGCCAATGGTAGAATGAAAGGCATGCTGAGTCTAGTACCTATACGTGATATATCAGATAGCTCAAAGCTAGTAGGGTACAGTGAAAATGAAATTGAATATTTCAGAAATCAATGATTCATATCCTATATTAATTTTGTATAGTAGTGGAACCGGCGGCGAATTTTTAACAAATGAAATCGCATCAAATACTCCTGGACTGGTTAACGGACGATCATTTGTTAACACTACACGCAATCAAACACATTATGAAACTTTGCTGGATTATTCAGCTAATTGGGGTGATGTTAATAATCCAGACACATGGATTAAAAACCCAAGTTTAACTGGTGATGGTAGATATATTTTTAAAGATCATCCAAGTGTGTTTTTTGCAAAATATTATTGGAAATATTTTCCTAATATGTCAGTTATACATTTAGTCGTTAAAAAAGAATTTAACTATTTTGCAAGTCTAACCTTTGCAAAATTAGCACATAGAATAGAATCACATACAGTTGATCGCAATTTTATTTTGACCAGGGTCAATAACAAATGTTCTGATGCAAATGTAGAAAAGTTAATACGCTGGGCCAAAAAGTATACATGGATATGGCTACATGAATTGCTGACCGCGAATACGTTTCTGTCAGAATCTGGAAATATAAATAGTTATGAACATTATGATTCTATTGCAATATATGAAGCGAAACAAGCAGAAGCAATAGCATATCAAAGCAATGTATTGCCCATATATCTATCGCAAATATTCGACAATTACATAACTATAGACATTGATTGTTTGATTGACAATAGTGAACATTTGTGCAATAATATAAAAGAGTTATTGCCGCTATTTGACGCGAGCAGTGCAGTATCACATATAGACACTTGGATTGATAACAACAATCTGCTCATAAAGAATGGTAAATTAAATGAATGACATGACTAATAGGGATGAAAATAAATTCTCACTGGACCCTGCTATTTTCAGAACTATGCAGGAAAGAATTGAAATGGTGTCACATCCAGAGTGTCCTAAAGAAAACTTGATAATAGTCGCAGAGCATGATACTGATGAGCCAGTGGTAGAAGCATGTGCTTTTTCTGAAAATGCAGATCAAGATGTATATGATATCGTTATGCGTAGACTTGATATACCCATGGATGATATTCAAACAGCTAGAGATTCTTGGAGAATAAAATCAAATCCTAAATTCAAAGATAGCTTTTGTGTTCTACCGTGGGTACATGCTGCCACTAATGCTAACGGAAGTATTAGAGCATGTTGTCAGATGATCTACGATGATGAAAAGATGCCATATGGTGAAATTAAAAAAAGCAACGGCGCTCCGCTTAATTTTAACGATGACATTTCTAAAAATAGAAATGCTGCCAATTGGAAATATTTGCGTTCCGAGATGCTGGCTGGAAACCGTCCTGACGTTTGTAAATTATGCTGGGACGAGGAGCATAATGGTATTGAAAGTAAGCGTAAGCAACATAACGCTATTTTTAATTCTGATATATCAGACATTGTTAAAAAAACAAAACCAGACGGCACAATTAAAAATTCAGACTTTCCTATAAAATACTGGGATCTTCGCTTTGGAAACAAATGTAATATTAAATGCAGATCATGTGGACCCACTGACAGTGATCAGTGGTACAGTGACCATATTGATCTAGGGTTAGGTGATACATTTAAAATAAAAGATGGCACTGTTGCTGTTATTGAGCAAGAAAATAAAAAATTAATAGTCAAGGATATTTTTGACTGGGTTGAAAACAGCAAGCTATGGGATCAGATCAAAAACAATATCGATACTATTGAGAGATTTTATTTTACTGGCGGAGAACCCACTGTTAATCTAAAGCATAGAGAATTGCTGGAATATATGATTGACCAGGGCGTAGCTGATAAAATTGTTCTAGAATACAATACTAATATGGCAGGAATTCCTGACGATGTATTTGAAAAATGGAGTCAGTTTAAAGAGGTGCATATTGGTATGAGTATCGACGGCATCTATGAACACTTTGAGCATATCAGATTTCCAGGTAAATGGAAAACAGTAGAACGCAATCTTAATAAGATGGACAAAGACCCCAGGCTTGCAAATACCACTACATCGTTTACTATGACACTTAGTATAATGAATGTAATACATGTGTTGGATCTTATCTGGTGGCTAAAAGAACAAAAGTATGCTAGAATTAACACTAATGTAGTTGTGCATAATCTTTACTGGCCTAAATTTTATAATATACAAAATCTTCCAAACGAAGTCAAAGTGATTGTAGAAAATCTATATAAAACTTTCATTGATGATATGTATAAGCGTTGGTCTAAAGATATAGAATGGTGCAGACATACAGAAAAAACTCTAGAAAGTATCATAGTACATATGAATGAAAAAGAACCAGATGAAGCTGAATTTCAAAATTTCTTTAAACGTCAAGATGCTCTTGACAAAATAAGAAAAGAGGATTGGAGAACAAGTCTTAAAGGAATTGCAGACATACTTACATACTATACAGATTTAAAAAAGCGAGCAAAAAATGTCAAATTGGAAAACACAGGTAAAAGAAAATGATGCTTTTTGCATTATGCCATTTAACCACATGCATGTGGGTACAGACGGACACGCTAAACTATGCTGTGTAGCTGACTGGAAAACGCCACTAAGTGATGATATTACTTCTGTAAGTATGCGAGATTTATGGAAAAGTGAATCATATCAACAAATACGTAAAGACATGTTAGCTGGTAAAAAAGTAGAGCAATGCAAAGCGTGTTATCATATTGAAGCCAATGGCGGCGGTAGTGACAGAACTGCACATAACAGATGGTTCAATCCTCCTAAAGACTGGGATATAGATGTAGAAAATGGAAACAACTACGGTACTCCAACGTGGGTTGATTGGAGGCCGGGCCGTTTTTGTAACTTTGGATGTCGTATGTGCTTTGTTGGTGTAAGTAGCACTATAGCTGATGAACATCGCGACAATCCGTATCTTTCAGAAGTTACTGGTGAGTCATGGTTTGATGTTACTGATTGGATTGAAGATGATAAGACATTCAATGATATCATTGAATGGGTTCCACACTTAAAAATATTAAAAATTGCTGGAGGTGAACCATTTTTTATGCCAGGTGTTATAAAGCTATTGCGTTGGTGTGTTGAAAATAATCAAACACACTTGCATTTGGACATAACTACTAATGGCTCACGTATGCAAGGCAAAGTATTGAAGTGGCTTAAAAGTTTTAGAGACGTAGATATTCAATTTAGTATTGACGGAGTAGGATACACCAATGACTATATCAGATATGGTGCAGAATGGGATAAAATCGATGCGGCTTACCAGCAATATCTAGACATGGGTATCAGAACTCATCTACTAGCAACAGTGCAAGCCTACAACGCATATGATATTCCGAATATTGTACAGTATTGGAAAGATAACGGATCACACAACAACTTAATATTTAACTTCGTGGACTCTCCAAGTGACATGACAATTGATATACTTCCATACGATGACAGAATAGCCATCATGAATTCATTAAATGAAGCCGCATCTGATATAGACGACCACCAGCGTGAAATGTTTCGCATAAATGCAGTGATACAACGACTCAGTCAAAACGAAGGAAATGAAAACTTTGATAGGCGAAAACAGTTTGTAAAGAGAACAGAAACTTATGACTCGCTAAGAAAGCAAGACATAGCACTAGTACATCCTAGATTAAAAGAATTGGTAGATACATGGAAGAAGATGAACTAAAAAGCGAAGACCGTGATCAGGTAATACTTCATATTATCGAACAGGATCGTAAACGCTTAAATCATGCCAATAGTCATTTAGGAGATTTGTCTGTTAGGCCAAAAACTGTTAACTACTGGAGTGAGCAAAAAGAAAAAAATAGTACCCGTGGCTATGAATACTGGAGCGAATTCAAACGCAGTCTTATTACAAACGACACCATTAGTATGGTAATGTGCCCAGCCTGGGGTGTTATTTTTCCTCCTTATAGTTTAGCTAGATTGACAGGGTTGCTTCGTCATTATGGTTACACTGTACACAATCATGATATAAATGTTGCAGCATATCATCATCTTAAAGATACCTACGACGTGGATTATTGGGATAGTCAAAATTATTTTAAATGGGAACAGCCAGTCTATCGTGAAGAAGTCCATCCTAAATTAAAGCCAATGCTTGATGAATATATACAAAAAATTATAGAATCAGACACTACCTTCATTGGCTTTAGTTTATACTTAACCAATTTATTACCTTCTCTTTACATGATAGAGCGCATAAAGCAACTATCACCTGAAAAGGTTATTATTGTAGGTGGACCAGAAGCATTCAACACTTGGTTTGACGAATTAGTACATGACAATCATGGGCTGCCACGCGGATTAATTGATTATGTCATCCGCGGTGAAGGAGAGCAAGAACTGCTCACACTTCTTGAAAATTACAATGTCATGCCGCAGTCAGATGACGTAACATATTTGGGTGGACTAAAAAGTAGTTTGGACTTAAATCAGTTGCCTTTTCCAGATTACGACGACTTTAATTTAAATCTATATCAACACAGTGACGGCGTAAGTATCGAAACATCTAGGGGCTGCGTTGCCAAATGTACGTTTTGTGCAGAAACACACTTCTGGAGATACAGATGGAGAGAAAGTAATCGCGTACTTGACGAAATGAAATACCAAGTCAACAAATATGGTATTAATAGATTTTGGTTTGTTGACAGTTTAGCTAACGGCAACTTTAAAGAGTTTAAAAATTTAGTAGAAGAATTAGTTGAAAGCGAGCTTGATATTCGATGGAACAGCTATGCTCGTTGTGACGGTCGAATGGATGCTAGCCTGTTTAAAAGCATTGCAGACAGTGGGTGCATAAGTCTTAGCTTTGGTGTTGAGAGCGGTAGTGAAAAAGTGCTGACTGACATGAAGAAAAATATCAAGGTATGGGAAATTGAAGACAATTTGCGTGATGCACACGTAGCAGGCATAAGCAGTCATGTCAACTGGGTAGTTGGCTTCCCTACAGAAGGCCCACAGGAATGGATGCATAGTTTACACGTACTACACAATACTCGTAAATGGATCTATGCTATTAGTCCTGGTATGACATGCGGCGATGCAGCATTCAGTGATCTTAACTTAAATTGGCAAAAGTATGAACTGCAATGGAAAGAAAAGCCATGGGATAATACTTTTATGAGTAATTGGTTTACTAAGGATTATAAAAGTACCATTATACATAGATTTTTAAGACTTAAATTTATGAATATATGGCTTCGTATGAGTCAAGATCATGCTGGTGCGACATTGTTTAACGGACAAAACAGAAAAAATATAACAGACTTTTACACATTCAAAAGACTAACAGACGATCCAGTCACTGAATATGTACCGCAAACGACAAATAAAAATCTAGATTATTTCTTTAATGATGCAGATAACATTGAGAGATTGAAATCAGGCCTAGCAAACGAGTATCTTGTAATACCATGGATGATTTACCAAGCATATGGTCCATTTGAATTTACAATGACTACTGATCCTGAAAAAGATTTACCAGAATTTGGTGGATTTATTGGAACGCATTATTACAGTGATTTTAAATGCAGTGTGGACGCATCTGGTCGTCTAAAATTATATCTAAAGCAAAAGTTTGAACACAAAACAGCACGTGAAGATCCGGCGGTGAAGTATCATGAAATTGTTAGAGAAGACATGAGCTTTGATTGGGAAGAATATAACATAAATTGCGATATAAGTTTTTTTGGAGAAGTGAATGAGCGGAATTAATGAACGTATGTCCGAAGACGAATATAAGAGTACATATATTGAATCTGATTATTATAAAGACACACAATTTGATAGTTTAACAATTGACAACTGGTTGAACGATGATGAACTAAAAATATTTAAAGACGCCGGGTATAGTGAAGATTCTTTCAAAGTGCGAGATACAGCAATGGCACCTCTTGCAAAATTTCATTATGATCAGGATCCTGAAGAGCACCTAACTGCTAATTATATGATTTTTAGTAATTTTTATGATGATCCTAAATGGTCCCATTTAGTAGATATTATACAACCAAAATTAGAAAAAACATTTGGTAACGGAATTTATGCTAGTCATATACATTTGTTAGATAGCCACTTTCCGTATGGGCTGCACAATGATGCAGAACAGTCCAATATGAAAATTGCCCCACACCCAGCCTGGACACTTATTGTTCCACTGGATGATTATGACAGTACAACATATGTTTTTAAAGAGCGTAGTGGCGTTAAAGATCCGGTTCAGTGGGCTACACAAAACAACATTCCTAGAAACGAAGACATGTGTGTCAGTAGAGAAATATATGAACGTGACTTCGCTCCTATTACAAGCGAAGAACCATTTCATTATTTGACTGTTGATTCAACATTTAAATGGAAAAAGGGCAGTTGCTTTGCGGCTGACAGATACAAGTATCACTGTAGCGATAACTTTTTTAATCACAGCGTTAACAGCAAACAGGCTATAATTATGTGGACAAGCAGAAAGTAAAGTTAATTATCATCGCCATTAAGTCTTCGATATTCTGAAATAACTTCATCTATAGTGGGTCCACGCTCATATAAATTACTAGGGTATACCCAGCCATTATCATAATCAAAAAACTTATCCATAGATTCTCTGCTATTATCTAGTTCATTTAGTCCTTCCATTTTTAGATGGTATGTTTCTCTAAAAACACTAGTTCTTATACCAGGACCATGGGATGGATTTTGTATAAAAATAGATTTATTTAAAATAGGTGACCATAATGTATGTTGTATTCCAGGACCGGAGCCTATGCAATTCAGCAGCTGAAATTTATTATGTTTAAAAGCAGAAATAATAATATCTTCTGGAGTACGGTTACCCATTAATATCTCCATTGATTCTACATCTGAAAATAAATTTACGTCCTCAATCCATGGCCTGCCACGGTCTATTACTATCCTATTAGTTGTTATTATCCCGCAAGTTTCAGGTCCAATTTGTCTAAATTTCTCATTATTCATGCAAAATCGTAAATTATTGCGTATAAGTTCTAATGATTCTGACAACGATCCAAGAAATGAAGTATGCACTGTATCCAATCTAGTAAACCATATTAAATCAGGTTTATAAGACGGATTATTATTCATCTCATCCTTTAATACATTGTATGACTGTAAAAAACTATAATACTGTCTCATTATATAATGAAAACTTATTATTCTCTGCATTGCAGGTATATCAGAAATATTATAGTTGTTTCCTTTATATTCATATTTGTCTTCAACTGCACTGTCGAAGTAATTTTTCCAATGATATGTACCTCTAAAATCACTAAGGCGAGGAATAATCAAGTCTGAGGAAGTAAACAATTTGTAGTCGTCAATATCCAATCCGTTTTTAGTATTAATCCACTCCCACCAATTATGAATGAGATAGTCATTACCTAACTCATTTAATATAAGTTTACAGTCATGAAAAAATTTTTGTTCCTCTTCTATATGGTATCTAACAGACCGCCATGGTAGTATGGATTCTATAACTTCATCAAGAGGTAAATCTTCGCCATTGAATCGCTTGTTTAGCATTACAGTTTTTTTTGATTCATCTTGTAATATGCTTATACGTCTGGAAGTATGTATAAATGTGGTGAATTCAATATCAGGACAATTTTGCCTTACAAATTTGTCAAATAGATCAGCTACGATTTTTGAATTCCTAGGCTGCCCTCGTAGTACTATTGCTATTTTCATAATTATATTTATAATTATAATATAAATAGAAGTATGATTAAGACAATAATATTTGATTTTGACGGAACACTGGCTGATTGCAAGAAATTGCACCAAGATGGCTTTCGTGCTGCAATAACAAAGTTTCATCCAGAGTTTGAATATGATGATGAAATCGTGGAAGGCCGCCCCACTCGCGAAAAGATACGTATTTTAAAAACCATGGGCGCTATTATTGATGCTGATCAAGTTAACGAATTCAAGCAAATTCACACGCAAGCGCATATACCAGAATATATTATATTCAAACAGGAACTATATGATGCAATCAAATACCAATTTGACAGGGGAATCAAAATATGTTTAGCTACAAATGCTACTAGTGAATTTATTAATCGTAGTTTGGACATTATGAACATAGCCCAGTTTTTTACAAAGATAAATACTGCTACAGACTTCCCATCAAAACCAGATACCACTACGTTTATAGATTGCATGCGAGCATCAGGCAGCGCCCCAGCAACCACTGCAATTTTTGAAGACAGTATAGTCGGTATACAATGCGCCCGCTCAACAAATGCCATTGTTATCGAAGTGACTGATGTAGAAGATACTATAAAAAAGATATACACTATCTAAACAAAGGTAATAATTAAATGAATTCCAATGTCCCGACATTGCTTAACCCTGATGCAACTGCACGAGTTGCAGTAAAATCTAACAAACCAATGAACATGCCAATGACTGGTAACCCAGATCAAGATAATATTACTGTCTTATCTGACGCTCCTCCAGTATTCCACGATTTACCAATTTACGACATAGAAAAGAATCCATTTAGTTTTCTTTATGTTGATTTGACTTTTGATTGCAATATGGAATGCGGCTTTTGCTATAATCCTATTCGCAATTACAAGATGATGGATATTGAATGGTTCGAAGAAGTATGCGCAAAGTTGCCACGTCCAGTTGCTTTTAGATTGTTAGGCGGGGAGCCAACACTGTATCCGCACTTAGCACGTGCGCTAGATGCTGCAACAAAATATGGCCATCAGGCAGCAGTCGTTACTAACGGGCTACGATTCAGTGATAAGCGGTGGGCAACTAGCTTTAAAAAAGTAATGGATCGCAACCCTACGGCTACAATTAGTATTGCATTTAATGGCGGCTTTGTAAACGATGAATGGTACGACCAAATTGATGGCGAGAATAGACGATTAAAGAAAAATAAAGCACTTGCCAATTTACTTGAATTGGGGTATCGCCGCCTGGCAATTAACGCTATTATTGTTAAAGGTGTGAACGAGGGGGTTATAGATGAATTTTATGAAAAAGCTCTCCAATATCCTGGCCAGATTACAAATATTAGATTCAGGACAGCCGCTAAACAAGGCCGCTGGAATGAAGATGCATTTGACGAATATCATGATCAGACCAGCTATACTGGTATTGAACTAGATCAAGTAATTAAACAGCGTATACCGGCCGCAGCAAGACCATTGCGTTTTATTCGTGACGGATATAATCCAAGCCATGGAGATGGTACACTTATAAAAAGCGACAAGTTAAAGTGCAACCAGTGCTGTTTCATGTATTACATTGGACCACAATTGTGGGTAGCTAATGTAGAGTTTGGAAGTCACAACAGTGCGCTATGCTGGCGCCGTGGGCAACTAATACAATCAGAGAACAACATTGTTCCATTCCATCATTATATGGATGAACTAAGTAGATATATCAATACATACCATCCAGATGGTATTAAAAAATAGGAATATGAAATGACAGAAGAAGAACTCGTAATTAAGCTAGGTGAAATTTTTAAATCCCGTTTTATGATCAGTACTGACGTCGAAGTACATGCTGAATCTAGGCTCGGCGATGATTTGAAATTTGATAGTCTTGATACTATCGAAGTTGGAATGGTTATTGAAGAAGAGTTTGGTGTTATTATTGCAGATGGCGAATGGGCAAATATCGGTAAAATGATTACTCTCGCAAGGCACGTAAAAGAAAAGCTATAATATGATTTGGCCAACAAAGCCAAACGGCGCAATATTCTTAGATAAAATACGTTTGGATAAGACCACCCGGCTAGATTATTTAGATTCTATAGAAGCATTGCCGTTACGAACTACAGTTGCAGAAATTATTAAAAAACACAACTGCAAAACAGTAGTAGATGTAGGGTGTGGTGTTGGGCGCATGTATGATTTTATTGACGTTGAAAAGTACATGGGCTTTGATGATGACTGGCGGTTAATTAATCCTGGAAAGCGAGCTCGTCCGGCCGCTGATTTGCGTATAGCTAGCTGGAAAGATTTGGATAGATTAGATGTTGAGTTTGATGTGGACTGCTTATTATTTTTGGGCGTACTAAGCTATGCAATGCCTGAATATCCGGAAGTTTTTGACAAAAATGGTTTACATTATAATATGTTCCATGACATGGTTAATTTGTATCGGCCAAAAATTATTATAATTCAAGAGATTTTGGCTGAGCAGACACTTGTATCTGCGTCAAATGAATTACAAACATTACCATTGGATTATTACATGAATTTTAATCCAGTAAGTCACGAACTTGATTTGCCAATTTGGTGCGGACACCGAGTTATATTAGAGATAGATTCAAAAAATGTTTACGAAGCGTATAAAACCACCAATGTTGCCAGAGATTGAATCTGTAATTCAATCCGCAGATATTTCGTTACATAAAACATTTGAATATACAACACAAATAAAAAGCTGGCTCGCCCCAGTTATTGATCTACATGAATTTTATGTGTATCCTATGAACGGTATAACAGGATGCTTGGATTACTACGCAGGCAGAGAGCGCCGCGGCATATTCCAGGATCCTGGAGACTATGAATGGATAATGGAAACTGGACATGATGTAAAATACATGAGTTATCCTAGTAGTATTGACGGAAACGTTTGTGATATTCCTACTGATGTTGCAGTTGTCTTAGATATTGCATATGTTGGCACTACTGAAATTAGAAAAATAGAATTGCCTAAAAATGTAGAGAAGGTATTTTATAGTTTAAGTAAGCCCTTTGGCATGCAAAATATAAGAACTGGCTGGTACTTTACTAAACGTCCAGATGCAAGATTGCATAAACTTACATATGATGCACACTATTACAATTACTTTGCACATCAGGCAGCAGAAGCAGTTATAGCAAATTTTCCAATAGATTATATATACCGTAAGTTTAAATCATCACAGTCTGAATTATGTGAGCATTACAATATAACACCAAGTGACAGCATATGGCTAGCTACCAGTCTGGCTGAAGAGTATGTTGATTTCAGAAGATATGGCGACGTTGCTAGATTATCATTATGTGGGCTAATGGACTATTGAATGTCTATTGTGTCATCCATAAAAAATGAATTTACTATGTTAAACTTTCTTAGGTAATTCAATAATACATGATTGTGTAACGAATAGGTTGTGTCAGATGTAATATACTTTTTGACATTAACCGCAGTGTTAATTAAGTTTGCATGTATTAAAAACTCTGGGTCTTCGCTGTGGTATAAAAAACAAAACTCGCACTGCGGCATTTGTGTAATAATTTTTTGCACAGTATTGAGATCTTCAGGTATTTGATCTGCGAAATACAATGCTCGTAATAATACTTCAAAAGATACATACTGATATAGATCCACATAATAGTCACCTGAATCATTTTTCAGCAAAATATCTTTTAAATCATCTTCAACAACTGTTGTTACGGCACTGTGCAAGAAACACTTACGCGCAGATAAAAAATGAGACAACAATGCTGCACTATGCCCTAACTTACAATCTCCAATAACATAATATTCAGAACCCGGGAATAATGATTCAATATATTCTGCCATTGATTTTAAATTAGGCACTGCATCATGGAATCCATTATAATAATGACTGTCATAAACTACTGGGTTTTTATATGAACGTTCGACTTGTTCTCTAAAACTTATTACGTTGAATTCATTTTTATCCAGATCATCAAATGCCCAGTGTGTAGTGTGATCCAGGCCTGCATTATCGTGCAGTGTTTTATACCAACTTCCGCCACTTAACGCAACCACAGTTTTCTTTTTTCCGCGATCCATGTATGCTACCGTATTGTCATACGCACGAATACAATTATCTCGCCGTGTAGTTTGATGTAATGGGCTATGTGCTGAGAAATTTTTTAATAGTTCAAAATCATCAATTGTTGCCTTGATCTTTTTATATCTTTTCTCGCCAATATCCAGCCCGGATAGAATATGCTCGCGGAATAATATGCTGAATTCCAACGCTTGTGAATCAATTGAAAAATCCCAGTCTCGACCAATAACTTTGGCAGTGGTCGGATGAGGAAATTCTTTGGGTATATAAAACTTAAAACTTTTCATTGTATAAATATTTATGTATGTATATAATGTATTATTATATCAAAAGAGGTCATTATGCCAATTAAACTTATTATGCCAATGGCTGGCAACGGAAGCCGGTTTTCCGATCAAGGATACTATACTCCAAAACCATTTATTCCTGTCAATGGAATTCCAATGTTTTCACATGCAGAAAAATGTATTGGCATTGATTTTGATGAGAAAATTTTTATTGTTCGTAAAGAGCATGATCTAAAGTCACAAATTATGGAATGGTATCCAGATTCACACGTCATTGAATTAGACCAGTTGACAGACGGTACAGCATGTACTATAATGGCTGCACGTGATCACTTTGAAGATGGTAGTAGTATATTTGTTAGTAACTGTGATCAGCATATTGATTGGGACCCGGACAACTTTAAAATGATAGCCAGTGAAAACGAAGTAGATGGTATTATTTTAAATTTCCATTGCCCAGAACGTGATCCAAAGTGGAGTTATGCAGAAGTTAACAGCCTGAATAATATTGTGCGTGTGGCTGAAAAGAATCCAATCAGCGACTGGGCTACCGCAGGTCTATATTATTGGCGTGATGGTAGGCATTTTATTCAGAGTGTTGAAGATATGATTGCAGCAAATGACAGAGTAAACAACGAATTTTATACTTGCCCAGTCTACAATTATACCGTAAAATTGCCGGGTATTCAGGATATACGACATATGAAAATTGATAGAATGCAGGGCATAGGCACTCCACCTGATCTAATGGAGTTTTTGGGATTTGATTCAATAAAGCAGCTAGATGAATATATGATTAAAAATGAAGCAATGAATCCCGCACCATGACAATTTTTATAGCACACAGGGGCAACTGGCAGGGCGCAAACCCTGATTATGAAAATAGAATAGATTACTTGCGAGCAGCAATTAATAATGGGCATGCCATAGAATGTGATTTACAAATGTACAATGGTGCGTTATACTTTGGACATGATGAACCACAAGAACAAGTGGATTGGAGTTTTATAATTAACCCGTATGTTTTTTGCCATGCTAAAACAATTGAAGCAATGCAAGTTTTGATGGCCGCCGGCGCACATTGTTTCTGGCATGAGACCGATCAGATGGCATTGACCACCATGGGATTTATGTGGTGTTATCCTGGAGTACATCCAGAAAATACCCGCGCAATTTGGTTAGACTTAATGGGCGCTACGACCCCTGTTATTCAGAGCGATAAAATTTTTGGAGTATGTGGTGACAACGCTAGCAATTTAACTTGGATTAAATCACGATGATACGATGGGGAATTACAGCAAACAGCCATGATGCAGCAATAGCAGTGTTTGTACATGACGAATTAAAGTTTGCTGCACACAGCGAGCGTAGTAGCGGTGTTAAAAACGACAAGCACCTTAATCAGAAAATGATTGACCAGGCCCTGGAATACGGCCCGCCAAATCAAATACACTGGTATGAAACGCAATGGTTAAAGCGGCTACGGCAGCTAACTAGCGGACAATACAAACTAGCGTTACGCAAAGAAGCACCACGTACTACACTTTCAAATCTAGGAATTCACACGTATTCTAAAATTGATTCAATTTTAGATGAAGACATGTTTTCCCAACCGATCAGCGCCTATTGCGATCCAAATAATATACCTATCCACGCTGCGCAATTCTTTTATCATAGACATCATGCTAGTCATGCCGCCGCAGGATATTTTACTAGTCCATTCCGTGATGCCGCTATACTTGTTATTGACAGTATTGGAGAGTTTGAAACACTAACTATCTGGCATGGCAAAGACAACAATATGCGCAAGTTGTTTAGTCAAAGCTACCCGCACAGTGTGGGACTTTGGTACAGTGCAATGACACAGCGTATTGGTCTCAAGCCAAATGAAGAAGAATATATTCTTATGGGCTGGGCTGCGGTTGGAGATCCAGAAAAATATAAACAAAAAATATTCGATGATTTCTTTGAACCATTTGACGGCACACCAAACATTCGCTTTAAGAAAAACTTGCACCGCGGTTGTTTGTGGTGGGCACCAGAACTAAACACCATTCAGGACTATGCAGACATCGCAGCAAGTACCCAAGCTGTCTACGAGGAAGTATTTGAATACCTGGTTATGAAAACAAAAGAAATTGTTGGCGATGAAAATCTTGTAATTATGGGCGGGTGTGCGCTAAACTGTGTCGCTAATGGCAGTGCTTACAAATACTTTGATAACGTATGGATTATGCCTAATCCAGGTGATGCTGGCAGTGCAGTGGGATGTGTTCTGGATCATACACGCAAACATGTTGAATTTGCAACCCCATACTTGGGATATAATATTCCTGGACTATACCCAGTACGCACTGCACTACAAGAACTACGTACAGTAGGCATGGTTGGTGTTGCAAATGGACCAGCAGAATACGGTCCACGTGCGCTGGGTAATAGGAGTTTGTTGGCGGACCCAAGAGGACAGGAAATGAAAGACCTTGTTAACACTGTGAAGCGTAGACAAGAGTTTAGACCTTTTGCTCCAGTAATTATGGCTGAACATGTGCATGACTATTTTGACATGCCAGCTGGTTGCAACCATAGCCCATATATGCAGTTTATTGGGACTTGTAAACGTCCTGATCTATATCCTGCAATCACGCACTTAGATGGCACAAGTCGTGTACAAACTATTACACGCGAAGAACACCCTGGCTTGTACGAACTTCTAGAGCTTTGGTATGAGCAAACAGGGTGTCCTATGCTACTAAATACTTCGTTAAACATTAAAGGTGAGCCTATGGTGGATAATGAGGACGACGCAAAACGTTGGACACAAAAATATAACGTAAAGGTATTAACCCGAGATGACACTTAATCCAGTAAAATTAATTAAGCAGTGGATCGCCAATTATAAGTATAAGAAGCGCCTAGCTGAAAAACTAAAAAAACTAAAAGACCAAGACCCATTCATATATGATTAAAGAACGTTATATGGTCACTACTATTATTCAAATTAACATGGACATAAAATGAACCTCAAAATTTTAAACGAATTAGATCGCATTCTAAAACGTAACCCCGCATTAGTTACTGACACCGCATCCTTATGTCAGGTTGTCAATGGCATATTCAATATTGAATTAGATAAACTTCCAACTATGTCAAGTATATATGAATTGTCAGATATTATTGATAATGCAGTATTGGCAAATTACTTTAGTAAAGTATGGCAACCAGAAACTAAAAAATACAAATATAGCGGCCTTTCAATCATTGACGAAGTTAATGCGATGAATCCAGAATCAGTTATTGATATTGGATGCGGATACAACGAATTCAAGGGAAAAATTAATAACTTAACTGGTATTGACCCGTATAATACCCGCGCTGATATCATGGTGCCACTACTTGAATTTGATACTGAACAGACGTTTGATGTCGCTATTTGCTTGGGCAGCATTAATTTTGGCAGTAGTGATAAAATTATTGCAGAACTTACGGCCGCAGTAAACTTAGTTAAAGGCGGCGGCTTAATGTATTTCCGTGTAAATCCTGGAGAACAGCATATTGCACTGGAAAGTACATGGATTAATTTCTATGACTGGGATCCAGTCTTTATCAGTAACATGGCAACGTTACTGGACTGCGAGCTATTAGCGTTACGTAGAGATTTAAATCGCCTATATTTTGTCTTGCGTAAACGCAAGATTTAATGTATAAATAAAGGTAGTGCAGAATTGCACTACTAGCTGTCGATTGATAGTGATCCACCAAAAAAGTGCAGAATTGACAAATTTGGTAAAATCCAAATCTAAGCTTTATGAAAAGATAGATATTTTAACCTTTTCTTTTATAATCACATGACAAATAAAAAATTACTAATCATTACAGGACCACAGGGTTCTGGTAACCATATATTCAGTCGCTTGTTTAGTTTACACGACGACGTTGCTGGATGGGATGAGTTACTAGATACATATTGGGTCCCAAGCGACCAAGAACCATTTGCCAAATATTGGGCTAATCCAGAGTTACTAACCCCGGAAATGTTCAATGATCATCAGTATCATATGGCAAATGTAAGTTGTCCGTTCTTTTACGACGGTGTTAGGTATGTTCCTAAAATATTGGAAGTAGCAACACGGGTCAAAAGTTTTGGGATAGATGTGGTGATAGGAATAGTTGTAAGAGACCAAAACATCAATAAGCTACAGCAGATGCGTGTAAGAAAAGAACACACACTGCCAATAGCACAAGATTACTATTACAACACATTATTGCAAAGTAATTTAGACGTTCACTTTCTCGACCACGAAGCATTCTTTTTACATAAAGAACATTACTTAAAATGGGCAGGACGTGTTTTAGACTTTCCAGTAGCATACGATTCCCCCGATGTGCTAAAGTTTATAACAACGGATGCAAACCACAAGTATGTAAATTATGTAGAAGAGTACTGGTTAGATGAACAAGTGGCGGCAGGTTGTCGGCCGGATTTAACACAAAGAAAAACAAATCAAAATCATTAATGGAGAATGAAAATGAAAAAAATTCTAATGGGCGCCGCAGCCCTTTCAATGGCTGCATCAGCAGCATTTGCAGACTACACACTTGTTGTTCCACAGGAACCAGGTAAAGGTACAAGTGTATGGGCAGAAATTATTGCTCGTAACCTTTCGAAATTTACAGACGAACAGGTAGTTGTTCGCCATGAACCAGGCGCACGTGATATTCCTGGCTTTAACAAATTCGAAAATGAACTAAAGAACGATGACAAAATGATCATGGTTGCACACGGTGGCAACGGTGTATCATTCCTACTTGACGATGTAGACTATAACTACTTTGATCTAGATCTTATTGGTTCAAACAACAACGATATCGTACTGGGCAAACACACTGGTGCGGATGAAAAAGAAGGCATATGGCGTATTGCTGGCGGATCAGGCTTTGAGCCAGATGGCGCAGCGATGGCAATGCTACTATGTGGTCCACAAGCAGACGGCGGTTCAGTTGATGCATACCTAGCTTGCTGGCGTGAACGTGCTGTATGGATTTCAGGTGTGTCAGGCGGCGAGAAGCGTTTGGGCTTCATGAATGGCGAGTTTGACGTGGCACGTGAATCACCAGCAGCATGGAAAAAGTTCTACACTGACATTGAAGGCAATGAACTTTGGGTTACACATGGTATTCTAGATCTAGAAACTGGCAAGCAAATTGCAGATCCAAACTTCCCAGACACACAGTTTGAAGAAGTATACAACACACTATGGGGTGCATACCCAGCTGGTGAACTATATGAAGCATATCGCCTAACACGTAACTGGCGTGATGTTATTCAGAAATCACTATGGGTCCGTGCAGGCAATCCAAATACTGAAACACTTCGCGATGCTCTAAAGCAGATGCTTGCAGATGAAGAGTCAATGACTGAGATTAAAGCACTTGCAGGTGATTATCCATGGATTGTAGGCGAAGAAGGCCCAGCAATGCTAGAGTTCTTGAAGTCACTAATTACTGAAGACGCCCTAAAAGCTGCGGTTCGTTGGAACCAAGAAGCATACGGCTTCCCATCAGTATACAAGCCTGAATTGCTAGAAGACTAATATGGAATACCTTATCTGGGCAATAATTGGCACACTGTATGGTATGCTAGTTGGTATCATCCCAATCGCAGGTGTTACCACTGCCCTGATAACTGTCTTTAGCATGGGTACATATTTCATGGCCGATCCCTATTTGGGGTTGGTCTTTTTGACAGCCATCGTTGCAAGTTGTGCTAGTGCTGATAGTTATACAAGTATTCTTACTGGTATTCCTGGCGCTAGTACAACCGCTGCATGTGTTATTGACGGTTATCCAATGGCACAAAACGGCCAAGCTGGTCGTGCAATGGGTATTGCAATTGCAGACAGTACACTTAACGGCGTACTTTATGCAATATTAGCGTTTTCATTATTACCATATTATGGTATTATTGTTACACAATTTGGACGTCCAGAATTACTGGGATTCATGACATTAGCACTGGCAAGTGTTGGCTTTGTTGCTAGTAAAAATCCATGGACTAGCATGTTTGCAATAGGATTGGGATTGTTTGTTGGATTAGTTGGCCAAGATCAAGTGGGCAATGCAAGATTTACTTTTGACTGGGAATACTTAGCAGGAGTAGGCGAGAGTTCACATTTTATGATTGTATTGCTTTCGGGCCTATTTGGTATTCCTGAACTTCTATGGGGATTAAAATCAGGCGCTACTGCTATTCCGCCAAAAGCTAGTGCTGATTATTGGAATCAACTTAAATGGGGGTTTAGTGATGTACGTAAACACTGGCGCGATTCCTTGCGCGGCGGCTTCATTGGCTTCGTTACAGGTCTTATTCCTGGTGTAGGCGGTGCCGTAGGCGACTTTCTCGCTTATGGTGCAACCAAGGCAGCGCACAAAGAACCACAAGAAGTACCATTTGGTGAAGGTAATCCCATTGGATTAGTTGGATGCGAAGGAGCAAACAATGCACAAAAGGTATCCAGTATGATTCCAGCTATGTTGTTTGGCATTCCAGCCGCACCGTTTGCAGCCATGGTTATGGCTATTGCAATGTATTTTGGCATGGAGATTGGCACACCACAATTGTTACATGATAAAGAGTTTGTTCGGAGTATGGCTTTTGGTTATATATTTGGAACAATTGGCGTAGCAGTACTAAGTGTTTTCCTCTACAAGTGGATCATTAAAATACTAGAAGTTCCATATTGGATATATGCAACATTCATTATGCTTGTAATTATATATGCTAACATGCAATATTCCCATAGTTGGGAAGATCTTGCACTATTAGGTATTTTTAGTGTGATGGGCATTTTCCTAAAGTTTGGTAAAATTAGTCGTCCAGCAGTGCTAGTTGCGTTTGTAGTAGCAGACAAATTTGACGATTACTTATTCCAAACGCTGCGTGTATATCGTTACCAGCCATGGGGCGATACGTTTGAGCAACGTTGGGAAAATTTCGAATGGAGCAGGCTCTTTAGTATTACAGAGCATCCTATCTTTATTGGTGCGTTAGTGATATCAACATTGTTGTTTCTAAATAGTTTTAGAAGAAAAGATCGCGGTATAGACTACACATAATATAATATAATGGCGGCGCAAGCCGCCATTATTGTTTAAAACGATAATAAATAATAATATGAATGGTGAGAATAATTTCTGGCAGGTACCACATAGACAAAGTGAGTACCACTTTAATAGCAACGTAAAAGACACTGATGCTGGTCCATGGTTTGAAACTATTGGAAATTTTTATAATGACTTTACCAGAGAAATAAACTTTTTACATTCCAAGTATATCGTTTCCAACAACCCTGCACTAGCCCCAAAAACAATTATGCCAGAATACTTGCATATTGAACTTATCCCAGTAACTACAAAAGAACCAGGACTTAACAAAACCTTAATTTGTATGAACTTTTATGAACGCCCAGATTTATTTCCTAAGTTATGTGAATTAGTAGACAGTTTTGGATTAGAGTTTTTTGATAATCCTGAGAATGTACCAGGGATGACCGGAAAATTTGGAATAAAAATACATTACCAAGTTCCTGGAAATATGTATTTGATGCATATAGATGAAGGATTGTACAATATAGACGTCGATCACGATAACTTAATACGCATGCACGTTATGCTTGAAGATTGGGTTCCTGGGCAGTTTATAATGTATGGAAATTACAATTATCAAGATTGGAAAGCTGGCGATGCGCATGTTTTTAAATGGGCCGATACTCCACATGCAACTGCAAACGCGAGCAACGCTCCTAGAGCTATGCTGCAATTAACTGGATTAAAAACCGATATAACACGGAAAAAATTAAAAATATAAATGACAAGGAAGATATTGCATGAAACATAATACTAACTGGCATAAGCCACTTGCAAATCCAGATAACTTTGCGAGTAACTGGGATTGGACTGTTGCACACAGTGAGTACCACTTTGACAACACCGCTAAAGATGAACTGGGTGACTGGTTTGATATTCTAGGACGGTTTGACGGTGACTGGCATGCTGAACGTGATGCGCTGGTAGCAGCAAGTATGCCTATTAATTGGGAAACTCGAAAATTTTATGGTGACCGTGATGACAAGTCACCAATGCTCGCGCAGGAAGAATATGACATTGCCTCCGCCGGCGGCGACCCAAAAGCACTTATGCTAACCAACATGGTTGATGATTTTGATAATTTCCCCACGCTGTATGCCATGGCAGATTATTTTGGCATTACTGGTGAGGATGGCACCGCCAAGAAACGCGCACATGTGCAGTTAACTGGACAAATGTTCAACTTGCATATTGACAAGCTATGGGATCGCTGCCCTGCTGATCCAGAACGTGTTGCACGTATTACTATCATGTTGGATGATTGGCAACCAGGCCAGTTCTATATGTACGGCAATTATGTTTACAGTCATTGGCGCGCTGGCGAAGCGCATATCTTTGACTGGGCAAACGTACCACATGCAACTGCAAATGCAAGCAATCACCCACGCCCTGTTATCCAAATTACTGGATTGAAATCTGACCGCACCCGCGAAATCATTGCCGCCGCTTCACGCGACAACTCATTTAAACTTTAACATAGGTATTCAATGTATAAAAATTCTTACATTAAAATAGGGCAATACAACCGTATTGCCCACATGAACTTCAATGGTTCACTTAGTGACGAAATTGATGATAGACGCGACTACGTAGCAAAGCTGCGCAAAGTTACAGCTATTAATTTAACCAATAGTTGCCATCATTATATCTTTACTGGCGACCATGTCATGCGTATGAATTTACTATTAAAGAATGCGTGTGAAATGAACTTTGAATTTGCAGTAGTTTGGTTCGAAGGAACCTGGCCAATGAATAGTGATTTTGAGGATGAATTACTTGACGTCATTGACAACAATTGGAGCCAAACTGAGTGGCTAGCCGCCGGGCATATTTTAAACAGGAACCCTGATAACGATGCTCCAAAGTTTCATCAGCAATGTGTGGTTATTAATCTCAGCACATGGAATGGCATTGGGCAGCCAGATCTATTATCAGATTGGAATAAGCCGTTTCCATGTTACATTGCTAGTGCTGACCACATTCATGATAATTATACTCCAATGTTTCTGAGGCCCGATAATGGGGTCTTGTCAGATGACGTAAACGTATGCCATGAGAGATTGCAATCAGTAATACCTATTGCATTGGCGAATGGAAAAATGATACACAACCTGCCGCATAATGTCAGAGAACATAAACACTGCTGCTATCCTGAAGATGATATAGAAGACACTGAAAAATGGCTTCTTGACTTGAATTGGGATAAACAAGATGAATCATTCCTTGCTGAATATGCCATGTCAAAGGTACCTGAAGACAAGCGTGAACTATACGGACTCAAGGTAATGAAGTCATTTGTTATGTATATAACAAATACAGAAAGCATTCCTGGATTCGAGGATAATGATTATGAAATTATGACAGCCCCATGTAGCGGATTGCATCAGTTTAAACATATGACCAATGCCCGCAATTCACTGAGACGAGTAGTATGGTCAGATTTTAGTGAAGCTGGATTATGGTGGACAAAGAATCTACTTGAAAATTGGGATGGCAAAGATTTTCATGCATTCTATCTAAAAAATAAACCTTATTTGGAAAAACATTATGTAGCACACCATGCTGCAAATTATGATAGAAAATTGGCTGAAAAATTTGTCACACATTATGGCGATGAAAAAACCTGGCTTGACCACTGGGATTGGATTCGTACACTTGATCATACCTTTATGTTAGTTGACTTGGTTAACGAATGGGATAAAGTAATTGCTGAAATAGGAGTTGACCAGAAAGTATTTCTGCAAGTAAGTAATATTTGGCAGTATGAGACAAACTATCTAAATACCCCACATCACCAAGCACAGGCATCATTTATTAATTTAATTAATGAATTGTTAAAAACAAATAAAGAAGTATATCTATCAGGAGATTCTCCAAGTGGCGTATTTTATAACTATCAAAATATGAAAGATGTGATTAGTATTATCTAATTACTCGAATCCATCATTTCCTGCATATAACTTGTCCAAAGGTTTTCATAATCTTGTCCATACACTTCATTAAATGGCCCGCCATTAGTGAAGTGTATACCTTGCGGCGGAGTGTCCAAGTAATTGTATTCTCCAGCTAACCAATTCCAGCTCACTGGTAATTCTCCGAGTTCACCAGCTTCTTCATTCAACCAACTAAAGCGATGTAGCCACTGTGGTAAACGATTACTTACACTCATAGGCGTGAGTTGTCTAGTACTAGGATGTGCATTATTAAAGATGATCATACTGCTCCAATTTTTCTTAGGAAACGTAAGTTGCGGCTTACCGTAAAACTTTGTATCACTCTTGGGAGTATACTCTATATGCTTAACACAATAAGCTGCCTTTTTCGTATAACCGCGCTGCTTGTAAACAACATTAAACAAATCCTGCACATCAGCAGTAAACAAAAAGTCACTGTCCACAAACATACACCAGCCTTTGTAATTGCATAGGAATGGTGCTAAAAATCTACTGTAAGTAAATTCAGTACTGCTTGGATCTCCGTCACGTCTAAAGTAATGTCCGGACAGAATCAAGTCATTGCGATTTAAGTGAGTGATGTCTAAATTAGCAGAACTGTTTGCCCGCATGCTATATTCGCATACTTTGCTGGCCATCTCTTGTTTGCTATCCCATCCTATAAAAATCTTCATATTACATCTCCGTGTACTCAATTGAAAATGTCATCGAGAAATTATCATTGTATTTCCAATCAGTGTCTATTAGACTTTTTGGAAAGTTATTGTATGCATCAGGAATCCACATTATTTTATCATGTACAACTTTCCTAGTAAAGCGTTTATCAATCATCCAGAACACGTCGTCTGATTCAAATCGTATATCTTTAAGTAAGTGTGTTTCTTGTTCCATTTTTATTCTATGAATGCTATCTCGGTAACTTAGGTGTTTAACGCTAAAAGGATCAAACATTCGTTGTTCTCTTTTAGCTTGTTTCAACATCAAATCAGAGGAGAAACGGGCAAATGCATCAAAGTGATCTGTATCACATTGAAATCCAGCAGTAGTAAAGTCAACATTACCATACTCAAAAACAAATGATGGGTCAGCGGACATTGGAAAGATATCCGCAAACGATTGCATTGTTTCCAATTTGCGATGTGGATGATGCAAGTGCCATGGATTTGGATCTATCTCAGGATACCATACATAGAATACCTTTACTGTTTCAATAGGATCCAGCAACAACATAGCATATTTTTTGTCGCTTCCAGGATGGCAGTGATAGCTTTCAATAGTTTTATGCAATTGAGCCGGTGATTGTTGACCATTGCGACGAATGTCTTGCATAAGCCATGCTACTTTAAACAGTTGATAGCATACATAATTGTCATGGCTAATATGCTGATACCAATCATTTTGCGTACTCTCTTCAATGAAGAAACGACGAGTCTCTTCACTAACTCCGTGATAGTGTTCTATAATACCACTGAGTCCAGCCATGACGCTGGTGTTGTAGTAATCAATGCAGTCTTTATCAAACAATCCCAATAGTTGTTTGCTGCTTATCTCGAAGTAAATTACTTCTGCGCGATTAGTTTTATCCATCCAATCCCAGAATTGTTCAAGACTATAGAGATTTCGATCTGAAATGTTTGACAAGTTCATTAAATGCCTGTATACTGTTAATAAATATATTATATATTATATGTTATTTATTTCCAAAAAAATGAGAGGATTTCTATGTTAGATGTGTTCATGTTAACATTCGGCGAGCCAGAGGCTGACGACAACTTCGCTATTCTGACAGAAAAAGCGCCGCATGCCCGCCGAATTGATAATGTAACCGGACTGCTAGAGGCACATAAAGCCGCAGCAGAAGAAAGTCGCACTCGATACTTTTATGTGTGTGATGCAGACGCTGTTATTAGTGAACACTTTGCTTTTAAGTTTGAGCCTGATGAACGGCGTGAAGCGTATCCTGGTGTACCAGAAACGGAATGTGTATTCACTTACCGTAGTCATAATCCTGTTAATGATCTTATCTATGGATATGGTGCTGTTAAACTGTTCCCCAAAAAGAACTTGTTGGACTGTAAAGAATTTAAGGTAGACATGACCACTAGTATTGGTGCTAAGTTTGTTCCTAAGTTCGAGATAAGTAATATTACGCAATTTAACACTGATCCATTTAATGCATGGCGTAGCGGATTTCGTGAGTGTACAAAACTAGCCAGTAACATTATTGACAACAATAAACAAGTGGATGATGCGTATCGCTTGGAAGTATGGTGTACACGTGGCGAGAACAGACGTTACGGCGAGTATGCGCTCTTGGGCGCACAACAAGGCAGAGACTTTGGATTACATTACAAAGACAATAAAACAGCCCTGCGTAAGATTAATGACTGGGAATGGCTACAGGAACAATATAATGCTGCAATCTGATTTCGCCCATCACCATGCCTGGATGAACGGGTTGCATGAATATTATGCAGGTACTGAGTATGAGGCTGATTATGAATTGCTTTATAAATCGCTATATCATGACAACCCTTTCCGCCGCCGCGATTTGCTACTGCGCATTCATGATAAGGTTGCTGTGGAAGATCTGTGGAGTGGTGAAACAACATTAAAAAGTTTCTATAATATAATTTTACATAAAGATTTGGAGTATGATGTAAAAGAAAGACTGCTTATTGGTCTCATTAGTATGTTTGTTGGTGACAAATATACAGCACGTATATACGATCTAATGACATATTTTGAATCAGAAGCCAGCGCCCCTGACATGAATGATTTTCTTAGTCGTGGACAGGTTAAAAGTAAAAAATGGCTAATTACAGAATTGAGTAAGGTTATTGATGGAAACCAACTTGGCAATGTAGCAGTATATGGCGCTTGGTATAACTTTATTGCCCATATGCTTTTTGAAAATTTTGAGATCCAACGTCTCCATTCAATTGATATTGACGATAGCGTTCGCCAACCTGCAGAGCGTATGTATAAAGACTATGTTTCCAATCGCAAGTTTAGAACACATACTGCAAATGCAGATAACCTGTTCTGGCCGCCCAGCAATCCAGGGTATCTTTATATGATCCACCCTGACAAATATAAAACAGATTATGAAGAATATATTGCCGCGAACCAGCACGAAATTAAACAAAATGATAGTGCTATGGATGAAATGGAAAAAAGTTTCGGCCGCAAAATGCTAGGAAAGGTTGACATTGTTATTAACACTAGCTGTGAGCATATGGATAATTCATGGTTTTATAAGATTCCAGATGGAACGATAGTAGCATTACAGACTAACGATTATTTTGACAATCCACAGCATGTAAATTGTGTACACAATTTATCCCAAACGCTTGGGCGATATCCAATGTCAAAAGTTGCTTATTCAGGCTCATTACTTACAGAAATGTATAATCGATATATGGTGATTGGCATCAAGTGACAACAAGAGTTTATATTGACTACTGCATGGCAGTTATTATTGAGCAGGTATCCGCACCTAGAAATAATATAGGAACTGATATTGGACAGTATGACTTGGCAATATGTTGTCATTATATATCTAAAAGTCTTCATGACATAGGAATAGTGTATGGTAATGATTACTGGTTCGATTGCAGTTATATACATCCAGATGGTAGGCGATATATGAAATATATTTTTAAAGACGAACCGACAGCAATGCTTGCAAAATTAAAAGGAATAGCGGTAAATGACAGATGATGATTATGTGGAAATGACCATGGCTGATTTAGAAAAGATGCTAGACGGTATGGATATGCGACAGCTACAAAAAGAAGCAGCACGTGCATTGGCTACCATGGACAGCGACAACAACAGTATCTATAAATTTAATAGTGTTGCCCGGCATAATAGCCTTCTTTGGTATAAGGCAGTAATTGTTCATTATATCAGTGAATGGGGCGGATTTCCAAGTGAGATGGGACCAGGGGCAGTTGTCAAGTTGGTTTTTGAATGAACAAACAACCATGCTAGAATTACTAATACAAAACATAACCTACGTATCATATAGATTATTGGTAACGGCGCACGTAGTTAAATTTGTCAATCGTTATGTCACATATTATGTGGCAGTAATTATCGCAGCCCAACTTAGTTACTACTACGACAATCTTATACTTGGATGGTGGTGGCATCATGAAACACTGCCAGACTTGTATGCATTTCTTGTTGGTGAGTTTTGGTATACGCTGCGTGTTATTGCAGCATGGGCTGTTATTAAAAAGTTATGGGACTGGTTAGGGCATTACTATTGGGCAGTGTTTATTGGCGCAGAACTAACATTTATTGTTGATAAAGTTATCATTGGATGGGTATGGGGGTAAATAATGGCAACGATATATACTGTTTTACATTTTGCATTTGGTTATGGTAAATTCTTTGCCAGCTTTGTGGAAATGCATGATACATTTGATGAGATTGGAAGTGTTAGAGGAATACATATAGGCGGCGGCGTCGAAACAAAATCCACTGGAGTGTATAATAGCAAATACAAATATACTCCGCATGCCAATATTGCTTTAGATATATCACAACCAATAGATCAATATGACAAGATAGTGGGCGTATTTGAACCACACAGTGTGCAAGATTTTTATCCTGAATACATAGAAAATGTGCCAAACGATATTCGTATCATTGCTTTGATATTTGATCCAGATAGCTACACTATAGCTAGGTCAATAAAGTATGCCAAGGGTGCAAAAGAATGGTGGGATGCCAATAGTCCTGAAAATATTAGTCTGAAATGGAAAACTGATGCCAGAGATTACTTTAAAATAAACATGGATCGGCTGCTTGCGTTAGATGAAAACGAATATACCAAATTGTGTAATTATTGTGATATGCCAAAACTACCAAATTGGAAATCTGTAATTACCAAATATTTAGAGGTGAGTGAATAATGTATAAATATGATGACATACGTGTAGTACACTTGGAGATTACACAAAAATGTAATGCAAGTTGTCCGATGTGTGACCGCAATGAAAACGGCGGGGCAGTCAATCAGCACATCCGTAATAACTTGTCAGAACTAAGTTTAGACGATTGCAAGACAATTTTCGATCCAGAGTTTATTCAACAAATTAATACAATGTACCTGTGTGGTAACTTGGGAGATCCAATTAGCGCACTGGATACATTGGAAGTGTTTCGTTATTTCAGGGAACACAACCCCGATATGTGGCTTAGTATGAATACCAATGCAGGCGCCCGTAGTGCTGATTGGTGGCGCGAGCTCGCAAGTGTCATTGGCCGTAACGGTGCAGTGATTTTCAGTGTAGATGGACTTGAGAATACAAATCATCTATATCGGCAAGGGGTACACTGGGATATTGTTGAACGTAATATGAAAGCATTTATTGGCGCCGGCGGCAGAGCTCGTTGGGATTACTTAATATTTGAACACAGCGAATGCGATGTAGATCGCGCTGAAGAACTAGCAAAGGAGTGGGGCGTTGAAAAGTTTATCCGTAAGAAAACTGGGCGGTTTATCACCACGGACAGTAAGGCAAAGAATACTCACCAAGCCCAAGACCGTAAGGGTAAAGAGACTACTAATCTCGCAAAGCCGAAAAAAGCAGAGCATCAAAACCTTGCCTTACTGAAGCAAAAAGAGATTGAAAAAACATACGGCAGTATGAAAGAATATTATGACAAGGCACACATTAACTGCAAAGTAGCAAAAGAAAAGAACATTTACATTACTGCTGAAGGCCTAGTGATGCCATGTTGTTGGACTGCTGGTCGTATGTATAAATGGTGGCACAGCGATCCAAAAGTAGAACAAATTTGGGATCATATTGATGCTGCTGGCGGCAAAGACAATATCAACGCCCGGCTATTCGGATTACGCGGCGCAATGGAAAGTGGCATCATGGAAAATATTGCAGCTAGCTGGAGTAAAAATTCAATAGCAGACGGAAAACTTGGTGTTTGTAGTATGAAATGCGGCAGTGAGTTTGACCCATTTGCTGAGCAGTTTAAATGATAATAAGAAAGCATTGGTAATGACAACACTAACACAACGTAAACAACTAAGCGGCATAATAAAAAATATTGAAAACAATCTGAATATTGCTATGGAGCAATATATGAGAACAGGCGATAATGCATATACGTTTCAGATCAATCATTATGGCAGTGAACTAAAACGTTTGCGTGATACAGTACGTGACAGCGAACGCCATGTTGATGGTGCTGCTATGCGTGAAAACCTAAAACTGCTATCAGTAGGATATGGCTATGTTGGCAAAGCTGTTGGGGAGTACATTACCCCGCACATAAAGCAACACATCGTTATCGATCCAGCTCACAGCACTGAGCGAATCGCTGATCATGCTGACGCAGACGCAGCTATTGTTGCAGTGCCAACCCCAACAGTCAACGGCGAGTGTGACGATAGCATCGTTAAAGATGTAGTAGTAGAGCTAATTGCAGCCAATCCAGACATCAAAATACTACTCAAAAGTACACTACCACCACACCAACTAGCACAGCTACCATGCAACGTAACATACAATCCAGAATTCCTACGTGCTAAAAATGCGGCAGAGGACTTTGCAAATCAAAAAGTGTTTATACTTGGCGGCGAAAATAGTGCATACTGGCACCGCGTGTTCAGCTTTATGGACCGGGTAGAGTTCATGCGCACTGATAGAACTACAGCAAGTATGGTAAAGTATATGCACAACACGTGGCTTGCTATGAAAGTTGCATACTTCCATGAGATTTGCAGTCTAGTTGGCGACACATACAATCATGATGATCTTATCAGCATGCTCTCAAAGTTTGAGAACATTGGACCAAGTCACATGGCTATGAACGATGAGGGCAAGCTAGGATACGGCGGTCATTGCTTCCCCAAGGACACTGAGGCATTTGTAGACTACACTGGTAGTGAAATACTACAAAAAGTTATTGAAATTAACAAAAAACTTGTTGACATCAGTTTATAAATCACGTATACTGAGATAACATTAAAAGGAGTCTATAATGACAACACGTGACGTAGTTCAAGATATTGTAAAACACACAGCCGCGCTGGGCTTCATTCAAGCAGTAAAAGTTACAGGTACAGAGACCGAGACAACTCTAGATGCTATGGATGCAGATCGTTCTGTCATCCTAAAAGCAACATTGCACTCCCCAGTGCAAGATTTTATTGGCGAGTTTGGATTAGGTAACCTAGGTTTCCTATCAGGCATCACCAATCTACCCAACTATGCTATCGACGATTCAACTGTAGAAGTTGTTACTCGCGATCGCAATGGCATTGCTGAGCCAGATCATCTACTGTTTAAAGATGCAAGCGGCAACACTGACCAATATCGTTTCATGGGCAAAGAGCTCATTAACCAAGCATTGCAAACTGTTAAGTTTAAAGGTGCAGAGTGGGACATTACATTTGAACCCACAAAACAAAAAGTTAGCGAACTAACCCAAGTTGCTGGCATTTACGGTGGCATTGAGCCTAACTTTACAGTAAAAACAGACAACGGTGATCTCATCGTAACTGTTGGTGCTTCTGACGGTAGCTTCACTGGTAAACGTACATTTGCAAAAAATGTCGAGGGTGAGCTAACTGAAGGATACGCATGGCCACTTGCAAAAGTACTTGCGATCCTAAAACTTGGTATGAGTGGTTCTTGTCTCATGCAGATTTCACAACGTGGCGCACTGCAAATCAGTGTAGACAGTGGCATCGCAAAATACGATTACATTCTACCAGCTATGACAGTCTAAAGGAGAAATATATGTCTACCAAACTTAGTCTACAAAATCATCTAAATGCACTAGTAAGTAAACATCGTTCACTCGATGAGCGTATTGAAGAAGTATATAAAACCAATATGGCAGACGATCTTACTATTGTTGCTCTCAAGCGCGACAAGCTGCAATTAAAAGAAGAGATTATTCAAATTGAAAAATCTCTTGACAACCGTAACCAGTAACACTATAATATAATCACATATACAAACTTACAGGAGATCTTTAATGACAACTAAAAAAATTCGCCTTCTTGATGAAGAGTCAATTGACGTTACTAGTAAAACCGCTGTTGGCTCTGCGCTAACTCGTGAAGACATTGATAAGCTATTGGAATTTGCAGAAAAAATTGACTGGAAACTCTGGGAACTTCTCAAAGTGGCAAAATCTCTTTCTTCAGAATTACCGTAATTGTGTCATTATGTCAGTAAAAGTTAGTAATCGACAAATTTGGGTCACCTTTCAAAAGGAAGGTGTACACTGTTACCCTGCAGCCGCTACAGATCCAAATTTGGCGACAGGTGGGTGGGACGATGTGAGCTTTCTCGCCTCCCCCCACCGACATATTTTTCACTTTCATGTAGCTATTGAAGTTACGCATAATGATCGTGATATCGAGTTCATTCAGTTTAAACGCTGGATGGAGCGTCTATACTCAGAAGGTGTTCTTGAGTTAGACTACAAGAGTTGTGAAATGATGGCAGAAGATCTAGCAGAAAAAATCGATGCCAAGTATCCAGGACGCAACTTTACTATCACCGTTAGCGAAGATAAAGAAAACGGTGCAACCCTAACCTTTCAATCCAATCTTAACCCTGCACTTTAGGAAAACAGACATGACTACGCAAGCTACACAAACACCTGCAACACCTGCAACTACGCAAGCTACCCCAACACCTGCTGTTAGTTTTTATAACATTGGTGGCCAGTTTTCACTACAGGACATCAAGTTCGATCTCCTGAAGATTATTGAGCCATATGATGGCTATATGTACAATGCAAAAGATACTAATCAAGTGCGCTCACTATTTGATGCATATCTTGGCGATCTTCGGCGCGCCAATAAAATTCAAGAATATGGTGTTTATTATGATCTTAAAGATAATGCAGTAACATTTGATGTGAATATTAAAATTCAACGTGATCGATCAGCTAAGAAACTGAAAATCCACGTTGGCGCTCTACGCCGATGACAATTTTATTTTAAGTGTTACCATTAACGACCTCCCCCTTTGGGAGGTCGTTTTATTTTCTCTATTTTTTAAAATATTACTTGACAAAAGTCTAAATAGATCATATATTAATAGTAACAACAAGGACAACTCTATGAATTTACCAACCGTCGATCTAACTGAACGCAACCAGGATTACGCAATTTTCCTGCCGAGCATTAGTACATTTTATAACAACTATATTGCGAAACAACGCGCAACTCCAGACTTCATTAGTGCAGAACGTATGCCTGATAAGTTTGAACATGGCGTTGAAGGTATGAACTTCCTTAACGAAGAACAAAGTTATTACAAATATAAATGGGGCCTGTATTCAGCAGGCCACGCACAGTTGAACTTGGCAAAAGCCGATGTTGATGATGCGATGGTGCAACAGCGTGATCGCGACAAGACATTTATGCTATGTGATAGTGGCGGATTCCAGATTATTAAAGGTGTTATCCAGTGTGACTGGGACAACTTTAAGACTGATGATAGTTTGCGTCAGAAGATTCTAAACTGGTTGGAGCACACTGGCGATTACAGTATGATCCTAGATATTCCAACACTAGCTGCTGACCCGACATTTAGTGGCCGCACTGGTATTACTAGCTTCGATCAGTGTTTGGAGTTTACAGACTTTAACGTTGAATGGTTTAAACGTAATCGAAAATGGCAAACCAAATACCTAAATGTTATGCAGGGCCGAAACTGGGCCGAAGCAGAATACTGGTATGAGAAGATGAAACATCATGATCTTGATGGATTTGCATTTGGTGGCAGCGCCAAAAACGATATCAATGTTGTACTACGTACACTGATTAAGATGCGTGACGACAAACAGTTGGAACAGGGCAAGCGTGATGTGCTTCACTATCTGGGCATTGGACGCCTGGAATGGGCCACAGCATACACTGCTATTAAACGTGCGTTGCGTGAGACAGTCAATCCAGACATTGAAGTAATGTTTGACTGTGCAAGTCCTTTCTTGGCAACTGCAAACGGCACCGTGTATACACAGCACATTCATAAGAATGATCGCTTTATGTATGTAATGGAAAAAGCTATGGATGACAAGCGCTTATCTGGCAGTAAAAAACAGTTTCCATGGGGTAGCCCTGTTGGCGACCGGTTAACACTCGGCGATGTGTGTCACTATGCTCCGGGCGACTTGAATAAAATTGGCAAGGAAGGAAAAACAAGTTGGGATAGTTTTAGCTATATGCTACTTATGTCACACAACGTTTTTCAGCATATTGAAAGCGTTCAACGAGCCAACTCGCTAACTGATATTATTGCAACTTCAGCTAAACCAGACTTCCGTACTTGGCAACGTCTCAATCCCAAACAAGCTGCACAGCAACAGTTTGATCCATACGTTCCGCGTAATATTGTATACATGGTTAACTTTATTGATGAACTATTCCGTAGCGAAACGCCAATGACTATGCTAGATGAAGCGGCGCCAATGCTGGCAGCATTTAATGGTGCAAAGTCATTGACAACCACTACACATAGTTTTAACCATCTATTTGACGTAGATGAGCCGTCGCTTGATGGCGGTATAATTGATATGGATGCTGAAGCAGAAGAAGCAGCAGAAACATTCCTAGGATCACTGGAGGGATAAATGACGAAGATTGTAGTAGTAAGCGGCGGATTTGATCCAATTCATAGTGGTCATATTGCTATGTTTGAAGAAGCCAAAAAGCTGGGCGATATACTAGTGGTAGCACTTAATAGTGACGCCTGGCTTACACGCAAAAAAGGCCGGCCTTTTATGCCCTGGCAGGAACGTGCTGGCATTATTGGTGCAATGAAAATTGTTGATGAAGTCATTAGTTTTAACGATGATGATGATACTGCGTGTGATTCATTGCGCAAAGTTCTATATCATTGGCATGACAGTGAAATCATCTTCGCTAATGGTGGCGATCGCGGCAGGGATAACATTCCAGAAATGACACTCGGCGATCCACGATTGACATTTGAATTTGCTATTGGCGGTAGTGATAAACGTAACAGTAGCAGTTGGATTTTGAAAGACTGGAGTCAGCCCACAACGCAACGTGCGTGGGGTAGCTATACTGTACTTCACACTGGGCCAGGCTGGCAGGTTAAAGAACTGGCATTTAATGTCGGAACTCCGCTTAGTGATCAGCGACATTTCGTTCGCAGTGAACATTGGCACGTTATTGAAGGACAGATTCGTATGGATTTAGAATTCGCTAACGGTGATCGTGAAAGCAAAACATATGCGGCTGGAGACAGTATTGATATTCCAGTACTAACCTGGCACAAAGCATATAACACAGGCAACACTGTCGCAAAAGTAATCGAAGTTTGGATGGGTGCCAAACTTACTGAAGATGATATTGAACGGAGAGACTAATGAAAACAATTTATATTATTCCAATCGAACCAATTGACCAACGTTATTCTAAGCAATGGTATGACAACATTCCAGTTATTATTGAACAGGACATTGTTGAACGCGGCCTTGATTATCAAGTGGTAACTATTGACGGTGAAGACTTTGCCCCAGAACAACGTACTGCTGGTGCGTTCCTGGACTTTGGTGCAACAAACGTATACAAAGCAACACAGGCGGCAGAAGTTAGTCGTTTGTTCAGTAATGGCAAAGTTAATGCTGGTGATAAGTTTTTGATTACTGACGCTTGGAACTTTATTATTACCCCTATCAAATATATGAGCAACTTACTGGACATTCCAGTAGAGATACACAGTATCTGGCATGCAGGTGCTTATGATCCCAGTGACATTTTGGGGTATAAAATGAGCAAGCCATGGCCTTGGCTGCAAGAACAAAGCTGGTTTATGTGCAGTGACTATAACTACTATGCTAGTGAAAGTCATCGCCAAATGTTTCTCAAAAATCTAGATATTCCAGAGAAATATGAAAACCGTGCAATCCGCAGCGGACAGCCACATGAACTTATTGTACCGCCATTGTTAGCAAGGCAAGGCATGCCTAAAACTGACTGCGTGGCGTGGCCACATCGTTATAATGCTGATAAACAACCAGAGATTGCTGAAGATTTGTCTAGTGACTTTGATATGGTTATTACACAAAAGATGAACCTAGAAAAGAGTGCATACTATGATGTAATGGCTGGCAGCAAAGTTATCTTTAGCTGTGCGTTACATGAAAACTTGGGCATTAGTGTAATGGAAGCAGTGCTAACAGGCGCCATTCCAGTTGTGCCAGATCGTTGCAGCTATGCTGAGATGTATTTGCCAGAGTTTAAATACCCTAGTGAATGGACTAAAGATTTTGATTCATATCAACGTCATCGCGATGACTTGGTGGCCTTTATTAACGATAAAATAGATAACTATGAATCATATGAAACGTTGGTTAAACTGCAACAAGAGATACTAATCAAAGACTTCCTTAACTGTAGTATCATGATTGATTGTTTGCTCAATGATAAGTAATATTAAGAAATTCCTAAAAGATAGTTACTACAGCGACCCGTTAGCGTTCTATTTTGAAATGATTGGTAGTTTCGCTGCTGTTATTGCTAGTGGATGGTTAAGTGCTACTGTAGATAATCCTCCGTTAATTTGGATTTATCCATTTTACCTGACCAGTAGTTTATTTCATATAGTGGCGAGTGTAAGAAGGAATGCTGCATGGATTGCCATGCTCAGTGTTTATTTTACTGTTATTAACATTTATGGCATATTGAATTTAACTGTATTGTGAATATTAATCCTGGCAAGAGGGGTTCGATCCCCCTACGCTCTTCCAATTTAAAATATTCTGTCTAGATTGTCAAAAAGATAAAATAAACAGTTGACAAATGATAAATAACATAGTATATTAAGTTATACAAAGAATTAAACAAAGAGAAATAGAAATGACTACAATGATGACACATATTCAACAAATTTGCATTCGCTGGTTTAGCGAAGGCAGGAGTGTGTCTTGACGTAGTAGTCAAAAGTTATTTTAACACACCCCTGCTAGTAGAGATATTAGCAGGGGTTTTTTTATGGAAGAAGGAAAAAGTTTAAAGGGGCTTTTTTTATGACTACACTACGCCTTACTGCAATAAGGTGTCTTTGCAGAGACAGAGGCCTCGTAAGGGTCAAAGATAGTGTAGTTTTAAAAAAAGTTTTATGTCGGATCGGTACAGTTGGAGTGGTACACTGGTCTCCAAAACCAGGACGAGAGTCAGGGGGTTCGAATCCCTCATCCGATGCCAGAATATGTACTGATGCCCGAGTGGTCCAAGGGAACGGTCTGCAAAACCGTAAAGCCGTGAGTTCAAATCTCACTCAGTACTCCATAGTAAATCCGGTGGTCCGGACTCGGGTCTCATAAGCCTGAAGAGATTGTTCGATTCAATCATTTACTACCAAGTTTGCCGCAGTAGCTCAGTTGGTAGAGCAGTGGACTGAAAATCCTCGTGTCGGTGGTTCAAATCCATCCTGCGGCACCAATTTAATTGACAACAGCACATAAGATGCTATAATTTAGATATATTGAAATCGTAGGTTGACAACTAAAGAATAGATGTTATACTATAAGAGTAATAAGAAACAAAGACTATTTTCAGCTGCGCCCGCGGGGGAGTGAAGTACAAACAAAACCCGGGAGTGTCTGCCATGCCAGCAGGTTTAAACCTTAACGATGGCACTGGGGCGTTAGCTGAAAGTAGTTTTCACAAAGGGCAACATCATGGCAGATATCTGGGTAATAAGCGACACACACTTTAACCACGATAATATCTTGAAGTTTGAGGATAAAGTGGGTAAGCCTTGTAGAGACTTCGCTGATGTTGAAGACATGAATGAAACCATGATTGCAAACTGGAACAGTGTTGTTAAGCCTCAAGACAAAGTCTACCACTTGGGTGATGTGTTGTTTGGAGTAGACAAAGACAAGTGGTTAAACGATAACTTTAAGAGACTCAATGGCAAGAAGCGATTGGTTGTTGGCAATCACGACAATATCAAAGTACTTGCTCCACACTTCCAAAAGGTTAGTTTGTGGAGAGACTTTAGTGAGTTTGGGTTACTGCTAACACACGTTCCTGTACACCAGAGTACACTAAAAGAAAGTCACAGATTCGGTGAAGGCAGTATGGTAAATGTACACGGTCACATCCACCAGAACCCAAGTCCAGAAGGACCGTATCGATGTGTGTGTGTTGAGCAGATCAACTACACTCCAGTTAATATTGAAGAATTGAGGACTAACTAATGTGGGCAGTACAACGCACCTGGGAAGTGTTCGGCAATGCCGAGTTTTTTGGATACGAATACGCAGTAGATGAAAATCAAGCACTTGCTAAAACTATTGTGAAGTTTGGTGCCCCTGAAAAATGGGGCATTGAACAATACACTTTTAAAAAAATCAAATGGGCAGAGGAAGATATTTAAATGCGCGCCCAACCACAAAGTATTATTTCAGCACTAGAAGACCATCCTAGTCGTTTGAATAAAGAAGGCATTCTTGAATCTGCAATGCAAGAAGGACTAGACGAGTTCTTTGAAGGTGTGCGTATGGCACTAGACGCTATGGTAACATTTGGTGTTAAAGCAGTTCCGGAAGCTACTCAAAACGGGCAAGGACTGGATTGGCCTACGTTTAAAGTACTTGCAAATCAATTGATTAATCGTGAGCTTACAGGACACGCTGCACGTGATGCTATTGAGCTGGCAATGAGTGTTGCTACTGCTGCACAGTGGAACGGCTTTTATCGTCGTATCCTTATCAAAGATCTGCGCTGTGGTGTAAGTGAAAAGACTGTAAACAAGGTTGCTAAAGACTTTCCACAGTATGCAGTTCCTGTGTTTACTTGTCAGCTTGCACACGATGGCGCTAATCATCCAAAGAAGATGACAGGTGTAAAACAGATTGAAGTAAAACTGGACGGTGTACGTGTACTAGCAGTATGCAAAGGAGGCAAGGTAGAATTGTTTAGTCGTAACGGAAAACAGTTTCATAACTTTCCGCACATTGTTGCAGAGATTGAAGCAGTACTAGCAGCAAAGCCTGCGCCATATGACTGTGTACTAGATGGCGAAGTAATGAGTGCAGACTTCCAAGACCTTATGAAGCAACTGCAACGCAAGGATGGTAAGAAAGCAACTGACGCAGTACTGCACTTGTTTGACTTTATTCCATTAGAAAACTTCCTAGCTGGCAGCTGGGACAAAGATCAAACAACTCGCAGTAACTATGTTAAGTACTGGGTAAAGGAGAACGCAGACCTCTTAGAGCACGTTGTAGCGTGTGAATGGGAGGATGTAGACTTGGATACACCCGAAGGCGAACAACGCTTTAAAGACATCAACGCTGCTGCTGTAGCCGGTGGATACGAAGGCGTAATGATCAAGGACGTAACTGCGCCATACGAGTGCAAACGCAGTCACGCTTGGCTCAAAGCCAAACCGTTTATTGAAGTAACATTGGAGGTTGTTGATGTCGAAGAAGGTACAGGACGAAACGAAGGACGACTTGGGGCTATTGTATGCCATGGGCAAGATGACGGGAAAGATATTAGGGTCAATGTTGGCAGTGGCTTTACGGATGATAACAGATCCGTATTTTGGACTGGCCGCGATGCTCTTATTGGTCAGTTGGTTGAAGTACGTGCAGACGCTGTAACACAGAATCAAGACGGCACATACAGTTTGCGCTTTCCACGCTTTAAAACATTCCGTGGATTTGAGGTTGGAGAAAAACTGTGATCTACAAACTACCAATACTGTATAGCAGAGCAGATGCTAAACAGCGCAAAACAGTAAGAGAGCAGTATGTTCGTGAACAAGGTGGATTGTGCTATTGGTGTAAACAACCGTTAACTGGTGACGCACCCAAACACATCACAAGTAAAAAGATCAACTGGCGATTGTTTCCGCCAGGATTTCTCAAACACCCTGTTCATCTACAGCACGACCACAGTTCGGACTTGACAGAAGGAGCAGTTCATGCTATATGTAATGCTTATATGTGGCAGGTACACGGGAGATAACAAATTGAACCCAAGTCCAGATGGACCGTATCGTTGTGTGTGCGTCGAGCAGACTAACTATACTCCGGTTAACATTGACGAATTGAGGATTTATTAAATGAGCGAATGGATAAAAAGAGTAATGGATAAATCAGCAGACAATCTATTTAAAGAGTATGTTGCCGCTTGGAACGATCGTGATACCACCAAACTTGAGTTGATGTTCCATGAAAATGTAACACTACGAGATTGGGAGGTGGAAGTCACTGGCCGCAATAGCGTAATTGGTGCAAATGCAAATATCTGGGCATCTGTTCCTGATATTAAAATTAATGTTAAACATACAGCATTTAATCCTACTACGCGTAAACTTTTCGCACGTATACAAGTTATCAGTATACAGCAGAACTTTACAATCGATGTCATCGATGTCATCACTATTGAAGATGGCATGATTAAGCAAGTCAGTGCTTACAAGCAGTAAACATTTGACAACAAATTTAAATAACAGTATACTACAGAGATAGTATTTTATAAAAGGAACTTAGTGCATGGGAAATACTTCCGAAATTATTAAAAAGCGACTTCATGACGCCGGCGCCCGTTACTGGGCAGGCGACAACATCGCGAACTTTATTATGCCAGAAGAGCATGAAAAACTTATTGATGAACTTACTGAAAAGTTTGAAGCAGTTCTTGATGGGCTTGTGATTGATCGTCTGACAGACCCGAATAGCATGGATACGGGTCGCCGGCTAGCGAAAATGTACGTAAATGAACTCATGAGTGGCCGCTATGAGCCGGCTCCCTCAGCAACCGCATTTCCAAATGAGCCTGACAATGTAACAAATGAAAAGTTCGAAGGAATGCTAGTTGTTCGCAGTGAACTAATTAGCATGTGTAGTCATCACCATCAACCAGTTAAAGGCGTTGCGTACATTGGTATTATTGCAGCAGATAAACTGATTGGTCTTAGCAAGTACACTCGCATCGCACAATGGTGCGCACGACGTGGTACGCTACAAGAAGAACTTGCAATGGATATAGCACGTGAGATTATGCGAGCAACAGACTCAAAAGATGTAGGCGTTTACATCCAAGCAACGCACGGCTGTTGCGAGAATCGTGGCATAATGGCACACAGCAGTCTAACTCAGACTACAGTGCTTAAAGGTAGTTTCCATAATGATCCAGCATGCAAAAACGAATTCTTTGAAAACATTAAACTACAGCAAGCATTTGCTCCGCGATGATTGACACTAAAAAATTATACGAGCTGCATATCAATGAAGTAAAAATTCAGCGCACAGCAGCTCGTGGGTTTATGCAATTTATGTGTTCAATTATTGATGACATTCAGAATGTAAAGCCAGTTGTCAATTATCTTGAATTGGGAGTATCTGGCGCCGGCGCTCATTCTAGATTTTCTAAAGCAGGAACTCCTAATGTATACGGTGTTGAGCGAGTTCACCCAGACAAGATTAAAGGCATTGCCACTGAAGAAAACGACATGCACAGTTATAATACTGCAATGCAAGTTATTAATGAGTGTGGCAATATTACGGTATTGTTTGGTGAAAGTGCGTATGCTGAAACCACTCCTATCCAACTCTCAGAGTTAAGTGGCATACCACAGTATGACATTGTAAATGATGATGCAGCAACTGACTGGCCACGTATGCGCCATTCATTGGCAGTATGGAAAACTAGCATCGACCCCAATGGCGCATTCTTTACTGAAGTACCAGATGGCATGGGAGTAGAATCTTGGTGGGCAATGTCGCGGGAAGACCATATAAACAATTATAAAGAATTGGCCCAAGACGGATTAGTTGTTTTTGATTTAGAATGTGACAAAATTGTAGTACCTGGATTTGAAAAAGATTGGGACGCTCACTTCTTTGGTCTATGGATGCCTAATTGGAATATTGGCAAACGCACGATTGAAAATTACCGGCATGCAATAGTAGCTGGTCATGAAAATATAAATTATGGTGAATAAATGACATTTACAAAAATGATGAAATTTGATTCTGAGGCATACCGGAATGACATTTATAAAGTCACAAATCATGCCAATGATCGACGTCTGGCGAGAGGGTTTGCCCCGTTAGTAATAGATTTTGTCGATAAATGTATGAATAATGATCCGTCTTATGGAATGAGATGTCCTTCAATTCTTGAATTGGGAATTGGCGGCGGCGGCAGTCATGAGCAATGGTCAAAGCATACTAGTGGTAAAGTTTTTGGATTAGATATTTTTGATCCTGAACGTTCCAAGTCAACTGGGACATATGAAAAAGGTTTGAAGAATTATAAAGACGCAAGATCTCTTTTTAGCCGTCTAAATAATGTTACAGCAGTATGGGACACTAATTCGTTTGACCCAGAATCTGCTACCCGATTGCAGGAATTAAACTTTGGTCAACCATTTGATGTTATAGTTGATGATTCCCAACCAGGTTTTGGCGGATCGACAATTGGATTAATTGCTACCTGGAAAGACTATATTGCTGATTCTGGAATTATCATCAGCGAAACGCCGTTCGGAAATGGAGTTGATGTTGTATACAGTCTAGCTGAAGAAGAACGCAATGAATACTTGGCGCTATTAGCAGAACAAGGAATGATAGTTTTTTACACCCGCGAATACGCAGATGAAACTATTGTCACTAATTTTCCAGTATATTATTTGGCTGTATATGTAAAAGACTTTGACAAGTACTCTGACGTTATCAAGAAATATGAGAACAACATCGTCGCCGGCAAGGAAAATTGGAAACATAATAATGGAAATTGATATTGATACCTTTAATGCTACCAATTACTTGTCCACAGTAATGTGGTATGACAACGTTAAATCATTAAGAAAACGTGGACGCGGATTTACCTTTATTGAAACTATTGCAGCAGATATATGTTTTAATGAAGGAAACACCAATGATAAATCTATTGTTGAATTCGGAATAGGCGGCGGCGGAACCCTAATTGATTGGGCAGAAAATTTCCACGGCATTGTTTATGGATTAGAGCAGTACGATCCTACATCAGTCCCACTACAAACGGATGATGAAGTATTGCAAAAGCATATCGCTGGCCGCGCCGCTGCTATTGAAACACTTGAAATGTTCAGATGCAAAAATGTTGTAATGGAATATGGCCTTTCTGGTTATGATCGATCAAGTGCAGAATATATTTTTAATAAAAACAATAAAAGAAAAATTTCTATGGTCATCGACGATGGCGATACAGATAACGGTGCATTACTGGGCCTTGTTCCAGCCTGGAAAGATTTTATTGATGAAGAATGTGGAATCATAATTACTGAAACCCCATTTGGTAACGGCATAGAGAAAATATACAATATGCCTGAAGAAGAACAGATGCAAAAGTTAAAAACATTATCAGTTGAACAAGAAATGGTAATTTTTGATACTAGACAAATGGCAATGCATAATAATTACAGTCCATGGCAAGTATCATGTCCTGTGTACTATCTTGGAGTTCATTGTGCCAACTGGCAATATTATAACATTCTTTTTGAAAAATTCAATGAACACATTATATTTGGCAAGGAGTATTTGGCAAATGATGAAACGTAAACGATACAATCTTACCCCTGAAGAAAAAGTACAGCAACGAGCGAATCGAGATCAGCTAATAAGTATCAAAGAAAAAGTCTATGTCAGTGAACCCTGGCATGGGTATTGTGACAATACTGATCACCCGCTGTTCACTATCAAAATAACAGTTGACAAGACTTTTGCTCCTTGTTATTATTGTTCTAAAACCTGGATACTGGAGAAAACAAATGGTTAAAAAAGTATACTACAATTGGAAAGACGTCGAACATATGATTATGTCGATTAACAATCTTATGTACGCGGATATGTGGCGCCCTGACTATATTGTCGGGCTAACACGTGGCGGGCTTATGCCAGCAGTTGTCATGAGCAACATGACAGATATTCCAATGCACACGCTGGATGTACGTTTTCGAGATAATGATGGACTTGCCGGCCCAGAAAGTAACTGTTGGATGGCAGAAGATGCATTTGGATATGTAAGTGAAGAAGAACGCTCCATCCCTCAAATATACAGTGATGTGAATCGTAAAAAGAAAATCTTGATTATTGATGATATCAATGACAGCGGTAAAACTTTGAATTGGATCAAGAACGATTGGCAACGTGGTTGTCTGCCTGACGATCCAAACTGGAACACTGTTTGGGGACACAATGTTCGATTTGCATGTTTGCTAGACAATCAAGCAAGTGAATTCCATGATATTGACTACACTGCAATGGAAATCAACAAACTAGAAAACCCAACTTGGATTGTATTCCCTTGGGAAGGTGACCGGGATTATGGAAACTTCTAAGTAATATAAATCCAACAAAATGCCGGTTTATGGTTGACAACTGTCTGTTCTAGTATTATACTGATACAGTAACATGACAGGAGTCAGCCAAATGAAACTTACATTTACAAAAACACTATTAGGCGCAGCCAGTGCGATTGCAATTTTATCTGCATCGCCAATCCAGGCAGCGCCTAAAAGCTATTATGTGTACGCAATGGAACTTACCAATGAATCGCAACGCAATTCGTTTGTAGCTTCAATGGCCGCGAATTACACTCGCACTGCCAACGTCTTTAAAACACTTGTAGATCGTTACGGTCACTATAGTTGGGCTGCTGGCATTGTTACACAATACAATTGGTATGTTGCTGAAGCTGCAAAATATCAAAGCTACTTGGATGCACAAGGCGCCATGCCTACTGTAGTAGGTAATGAAGTTGTATGGAGCAGTGAGTTTACTGTTGCAGCTCGTGGCACTGAGCAGTTGGTAAGCGAGACAGCTCGCGAAATTCAAGAAGATACTGATACACTTATTAACGTTTACAGTGAAGTAACACGGCTGTTTGAAACGCCAATTACAGATCGCCAGTATCGAGGACGTGTGTCCTACACAATTTATAGCAATGGTGATCGTGTTCCGTTGGTTAACCCATTGTTACTCAACACAACCCATCGTGTTGAATCTCGCACAGAAACTGCACGTGAGTTTGTGCGTAGTTTTGAAAAGGAAATTACTGTTGCAGAAACAAGCAGTGACAGTGATTACGGTACTGCAACAGCAAATGTACTATCAGTAGAAGAATACGTTGCACGTGATGACGTTAACTATGCGAACACTGCCACATATCGCGATGCTGTTATGACTACTAACTCAAATATAAGTATTGATTATATTAATACACGTATGTCAACATACGGCGGCACATTGGAGGCGGTTGGCGCCCCTGAAGCCTGGTCACGCGGTTGGACTGGTGCAGGTTCTGTCATTGCTATCCTTGACAGCGGTATTGATACTGATCATACTGAGTTCTCCGGTCGCATCGATGCCATGGAATGTTTTACTGGTCGCTGCGCCGCTGGACTTGAGACAGTCGAAGATAAAAATTCAGTAGCACACGGTACCCACGTAGCAGGGTTAGCAGCAGCGGCACTTGATGGCCTTGGCACCACTGGTGTTGCGCCTGATGCTCACTTGCTGATTGGAAAAGTTTCTTATGATAGTGGATATGTTGACTTGGATGCGGTTGGTGACGGTATCCGTTGGTCAATTGAAAATGGCGCTGATGTTATTAATCTAAGCGCCAGTGTCAATATGGACCGTACTTACAAAAATAGCTTAGTAGAGATTACCCCTGGGGTCTTCCGCAGTACTGATATACGCGGCACTTATGCTACTGAAGGGTTCATGGGCATGTTGCGCAACCTTGGTACTGACTCGCAAAATTCAATGACCAACATGGTAAATGCATTCCAAGACACAGACGCTGTACTGGTTGTCGCGGCTGGTAACAATGCTGCTAGCGTAGCAGGCTTCCCTGCGCACTTGGCAGTGCTTGAAAATGCAGACGGTTCACTGATGATGGACGGACGGCTTATTATTGCTGGTAACTATGATTTGATGAGTGAAGGATTGGCATCATCCAGCAACCGCGCTGGCACTGTCTGTTTTGATTACAATGAAGTACAAAATACATGTAACACTGATCGCCGAGTAAGTGACTTTTATTTAATGGCTCCGGGACAGTGGAGTGCAAGCACTTCCAATAACGGCGACTATCGCGTGTTGTCAGGAACGTCAATGGCCGCACCAATTATTAGTGGTGGCGCTGCAATCTTGCACCAGATGTGGCCGCATATGACAGGCGAAAACCTAGTGCAACTGATGCTCAACACTGCTGATAAAAATATTAGTAATTATGATGTAAATGTCCATGGACAGGGCATCATGAACTTGGATGAAGCGACACTGCCACAGGGTGACATTAGTATTGCTACTTACGGACGCATTGACGGATACCATACTGCCCCTGCTAGTGCTGGTACACTAAGCATTGCTGGCGCGAACATTGCAGCACTTAGTAGCCTAATGGTAGTTGATGACTATGATCGTGACTTTTACGTAGATGGAAATGCAATGAATACTGTACCTTCCTTAACTGCTTTGGCATACAGTGACTTTGCTGGACTGCGTATTGGTGGCGACACTGCCAGCGTAAGTGTATCACAGGACGGTAGCTTTGCAGTCGAACGTGATTTTGGTGGAGTTGCAGTTGGACTACTTAATGAAACAAATACATTCCTTGGTAACTATGCAGACAGCATTTTGGTCAATGTAGACGGAGCCACAACTGTATATGCCAGTGTTAACTTTGAGAAGATTGCTGGCAATACTACACTGTTCGGTGCTGCAAATGTTGGTGTTACTGACCTTAATGTTGGTGATTCAATGATGCGCTCCGCAGACACATTGATTAGCAACAGTGCAACAGTTGGTGCTAAATTAAATACACGTAACGGCACAATTGCTTTTACCGCAGGGCTACCAGTAGCGATTGCTTCTGGTAATGCTACGTTTGAGATGGCGCAAAGTGTAAGCCTTGCAGGTGATATTGAAACAGCCAATGTTACCTCTAGTCTTGCAAACACTGCCCGCCAACTGGACTTTGGTGCCTCATATGAGGTTAATATTACTGATAATGCAACTGTAAGCGCCTTTGCTAGCTTTAGTGACAACTATGGCAGTATTGCTGGTGCAAGCAGCCGCAACGTTGGTATCGACTTTGCAGTAAGGTTTTAATATGCATATTGGCAAGTTTAAACAATCCGTTAGCTGGGCATATCACAGCGAAGATGAAGATGCAATCCGCAACGAGTTAGGATATGATGGCAACATGGAACAAGTATATGCGGTGGTTAAATTATTAGCCAAGCTAGGTGCAGACTATGATACTGTGGATGAATGGAGCAAAAGTGATTAAATTTGCAATTGAAGTAATGTTAGCAGATAATGATTGGATCTATGTTACAGAGCATAATGGCGGAAGATATTGTGATCTGCAACCTGTATTATTTGACACACGAACCGAAGCAGAAAATTATGCAAGCACATGGAAGCAGCCTCGTAAATATACCCGTGTTAATGTAGTAGACTACTATGTACAATGAAATAACGCCTGAGGCAAAAGGGTGTATAGATAAGTTAGTAAGCGAGTATGATCACGCCGCTATAGCTACTATAGGCGAACGATTTCCATTAATAACAAAGGCAGCGCCGATTATAAGTGATGGTGAAATTTACTTATTGCTAAGTGATTTGAGCGAACACACAAAAAACATTAACGAATCAAAACGTATCGCAATATACTTTTCCCAAGTTGAAACTCATCGCAGCCGCCTAAATAATCCAAGATACACGGTTATGGGCAAACTATATAAGATTCCGGTAGCTAAACTATCCGACCATTATCAACATTTATTAGAATTGTTTGATAAAAAAGACGCAGGCGCTAAAATGTATGGCATGTTTGGAGACTTTAATATCTATCGTTTTGAACAATATGACCAGTTATATAATGCAGGCTATGGAAAGGCGTACAAATGACATATAAGTATATTTCATATTATGATTACATGTTAGAAAAGAATGAAGAAGCAAGGAATATTGAAATGGTAAGTAATGCAGAATTAGAATCTCCTATTAATGACATTCAGCAATTGATGGCAATCACCGCAGAAGAATGTGGAGAACTGACACAAGTATGTATGAAGATTTTGCGCAAATATGATACCATTGAAGGTATCAAGGGCGACAAGTATATCGACCTCTTGATTGAAGAAGTGGGCGATGTCATGTGCATGTTTGAGCTCTTGATTGAACATAAGGTATTGACAACCGATGATATTAATGCTAGAGTAGCAGTTAAACGAGATAAACTCAAAGTATGGAGCAATTTAATTAAATGACAGAAGTTATGACAGAAGCTGCAACAGTAAATGTTGCTAAGAAACCAAAGCTACGCTATAGCGAAGCATTTTATAGCCTGCAGGGCGAAGGAAAGTATGTTGGAGTGCCAAGTGTATTCTTGCGCACCTTTGGGTGTAACTTCCGTTGTCAGAATTTTGGACTACCACGAGGTCGTGAAAAGACACACTATAATCCAGAGGTTGAAGCGCTGCTAAATAATGGCACACTGGATAATGTAAAAACATTTAAAGACTTGCCAATTATTGCAACCGGATGTGATACATATGCCAGCATCTACCCTGAGTTCCGTCATCTAGTAATGGATAAAACGATTGACGAAGTGGTAGAGCATCTGCTTAGTTTGACCCCAGAAGGCAAGTGGATGCAAGATAATGGCCAAGACATTCATTTAATTATGACAGGTGGAGAACCACTGCTGGCTTGGCAACGTTTGTACATTGAGTTGTTCGAACATCCCCGTATGCAGGATTTAAAAAATGTCACTTTTGAAACAAATACTACACAACGCCTCCACCCGGAGTTTAAAGACTATCTTACTAACAACGCGAGATTTAAGACGACATTCAGTTGCAGTCCGAAACTCTCCGTTTCAGGCGAATCTTGGCAGGATGCTATTAAGCCTGCAATTGCTGTCGACTACGCTAGTTTACCTGGTGTGGACGTTTATCTTAAGTTTGTGGTTGCTGATGCAGTGGATGTTAAAGAAGTTGGCGAAGCCGTGGAAGCATTTCAAGAAGCCGGACTCACTTGCCCAGTCTACCTTATGCCAGTGGGAGGACGAAGTGAGGGATATGACCTCACCGTTAAACAAGTCGCCGAACTCGCAATGGAACGCGGATGGCGGTTTACTCCCAGACTCCACATCACGCTATTTGGAAATGCCTGGGGTACATAAACTTAGCACACAACAATTACAATTGCGTAAAGCAATGAAGGCACCAATTGACCTAGAAAAACTAAGGAAGTATCTATGAATCAAAATTATATCTTTACTAGCGAAAGTGTTAGTAACGGACACCCAGACAAAGTAGCAGACCAAATCTCAGACGCACTTGTTGATGCAGGACTAAAGGCTGGCGACTCTACTACTCGTGTTGCAGTCGAAACACTTGTAACTACCAATCACGTTACGTTGGCAGGCGAAGTAAAAAACTTTAATGTAAGCAAGGACGAAGTAAAAGAAATTGTACGCAATAAAGTTCGAGAGATCGGCTATGAGCAGGATGGGTTTCATTGGGATAAACTAAACATCTACAATGAAATCCATAGCCAAAGTGCAGACATTGCACTAGGCACGGACGACTTCGGCGCAGGCGACCAAGGCATTATGTTTGGCTATGCGTGTAATGATAATGAGGCATATCTCCCGGCGCCTATTTACTATGCACATCGTATCTTACGTCAACTAAACAAAGAACGCGCCAGAGGAGACATTCTGGGACCAGATGCAAAGAGCCAAGTAAGCGTACAATATGAAGGCGGTAGGCCTTCACGTATTGACCAAGTTGTGATCAGCACCCAACACATCGAAGGTCATGTTGAAGCAGCGCGTGATATTTCGAAACAGGCGGCAAAAAAAGTACTAGGAGATTTAATTGATGAAAAAACAATATGGCATCTTAATCCTACCGGCAACTTTGTTATTGGTGGACCTGATGGTGATGCTGGTGTTACCGGAAGAAAGATTATTGTCGATACCTATGGCGGTTTTGCTCCTCACGGTGGTGGCGCTTTTAGCGGCAAAGATCCCACCAAAGTAGATCGCAGTGCTGCTTACATGGCACGTTGGTTAGCAAAGAACGTAGTAGCAGATGAAATGGCAGACTGGTGTAATATTCAGTTATCATACGCTATTGGCGTTAAACAACCTACTAGTATCTATGTTGAGTCAAACGGTTACAGTAAGAGCATTGAAAAGTTTATTCGTACTAATATTGATCTAAGCCCTAAAGGTATTATTGATCGATTTGATATGTTTAACTTTTATGAATACAGTGCCAATTGTACATATGGACACTTTGGTGACAAAGATGTACCGTGGGAAAGGATTGGCTGGTAATGCTCAGAAAATTAAAAACACTCTTTACAAGTAAAAAAGTTAAAGAAATAATCAATGAGAAAGAGAAAGCAACCGCACGTGGAGAAGCCTACGTGCGGGTGATAAAAGTTCACTTTGATGAAAACAAACCAGGCGATGGTTATTTTGAATTAGAATGGAACCAGTTGTTTGTTAAGCGGCTATTAGAAGCTGGACACAGTGGCGACAATGAAGAAGAAATTGTTGATCAATGGTTTACTACACTGTGCCGTGGAATTAGTGAACAAAATTATTGACATGCACCCTAAACTATACTATATTGAACAAGATAAAACAACACAGGTATCAACACAATGACTTATATTCTAGTAGACGCGGCTAACATGTTTATGCGGGCCCGACACGTAGTACGTGGCGACGACATGGAAACTAAAATTGGCATGGCATATCATATCATGTTTAGTAGCATTAATAAAGTATGGCGCGAGCAATCAGGCACCCATGTTGTAGTATGCTTGGAAGGACGTAGCTGGCGAAAGGATCACTATCTGCCGTACAAGCGCAACCGCCAAGAAGCTCGAGCTGCACAAACTCCGCGTGAGCAAGCAGAAGACAGTGCATTTTGGCAAGCATTTGATGATCTTAAAACTTTCTTTTCAGAAAAGACTAACGTAACTGTATTGCAGCACGATAACTGTGAAGCAGATGACTTTATTGCACGTTGGATTCAAAATCACAGCGATGCAAAGCATTGTATTGTAAGCAGTGATAGCGATTACTATCAGCTACTGACTGATAAGGTTACGCAGTATAATGGCATTTCTGGACAATTGTTTACCGTCAACGGCATCTTTGATGATCGCGGCAAACCAGTTAAAGATAAAAAGACTGGCAATCCTAAAATGATTGGTGATCCAGAATGGTTGTTGTTTGAAAAGTGCATTCGTGGTGACACTAGTGATAACGTATTCAGTGCATATCCTGGCGCTCGAGTTAAAGGCACCAAGAACAAAGTGGGTATGACAGAAGCATTCGAAGATCGTAAAACACAAGGGTATAACTGGAATAACTTTATGCTACAACGATGGACTGATCATGAAGGCGTAGAGCATCGTGTAATGGAAGACTATCAACGCAACCGCACACTGATTGATCTCACACTACAGCCTGATGCTATCAAAGTTGCACTAGATGATACAATTATTACACAAGTTCAAAAGGAACGCAAGTCTCAGATTGGTATACATTTCATGCGGTTCTGTGGCAAGTATACTCTGGATCGATTGAGTCAAAATGCGCAAGACCACGCAGCGTATTTGAATTCAGCATATGAAACAGCATAGTATAAAGCTACCTGATATAACTGATGATGAATTAAAAAAGCTGCTGCATGATATGCTGGAGATGTTTGGTGAACTACCAGACCCAGAGAGATATCCGCAGCAGTTTTCCTACTATCTAAGAATTTATGATTTTTATCTCAACTATCCAAGGAAAAACTAATGGAACAAGATGAATTAGAAAAGACCCTGCGTCGTTTGAAACATGGCATTGTACGTGTGACATTTAATAAAATTAATGGCGAAGAACGTGTGATGGACTGTACACTTGCAGAAGCACACATTCCTCCTGCTGATAAAAAGGACACGGCATCACAGGAAAAGGCTCGCAAACTAAATGAAGAAGTTACAAATGTCTGGGACATTACTGCACATGGTTGGCGCAGTTTTCGTAATGCCAATGTAACTGCGGTTAAATTGCTAGGCACTGCATGTTCATGCGGCAAGTCTGAAAACTGGCCTTACTGTGATGGTAGCCATAATAATATTGAAAAAGAAGTGATTCACAATGTATACCGCACAGGAAGTAATTAAAGATAAATTTTGGATTGTTAATGAGATCCATGGTAAGGTAGGCACTTTGCGGTCCCTACCTGACGGCTCTTATGAATTCTTTGATCAACGAACAAACGAAACAAAAATAATCGATACACTAGATACGTTGATTCAGGTCATGGATCGTGATTTGCCAACGTCAGAAGAGGTTGTCAAATTTATTAAAGGTTATCCTACTGCTACGCCTAACCCTGTAGAAGTAGCGAATACAGTGCTTCCGTTATATGTAAAAACCGCTACCAGCAAAAGCGTCATGGCTGCTGGCCATTATATTATACAGTTTAAAAATTGGTTACCTTCATTCTGTCCCAAGTATGAAACACTTGAAAAATATCCATATCGCGGCCCATGGGCCACTGAGTGGGAAATGAACATAGAACTAAAACGTTATAAAAATACCACTTAGTGCATAAAAGCCACATAATAGCTAAATACTTGTAAGGAACCAATAATAAAAATAATCAAGGGGCTAAACATATATGGCGAGACCAAAACCAACAATTATAATAGAGCAAGTAGACCGTAATTATAATTCTGAGCAGATACTTGAGGCTGATGCAATTTATGCAGTTTTTTACGCAGGCGCCCCTATAAATCTACGCTCACTTAATGCGTTGGTAAATTACCCTGGGCCTAAGTATAAAAAAGTAAGTTTCAGCAACAGCGGACATGCGTTCAATCTAGCTGATCGTCTAAACCGTAAATTTAAGACTGATAAATTCACTGTAATCAAATTGTTGCAAGGCGAGACAGTTAACCGTGCCGACATCGGAAAAAATTGAACACATACAACAACACATAGTGCATACATTGGCACAACGTACCCGCAATGATCTGAGCCGTACGGAAATTTTTCTTAATTACTATACCCTGCGCTTACGAAAATATGGGCGTGATCATATGGCGAAAGCATACTCCAGCTGGAAATTTGACGCGCCAACCAAAATAACCTCAGGTATGCTCTTGAACTTGTTTAACAAAATGGAATATCCATATTACTTGGATAAGCGTATGGTGGTACTGTTTAGCGAACAAGATGCCTTTATGTGCAAGATGGCTGGGTTTGAAAGTTGGCTAGAAGGAAAGTAACCAATTGAAAGCGCATCATTTATTGTTGCGTTTTTTCGCGTTTTTACTTGACATCCAAGACGCCTTACTGTATCGTATACGTATAGCAACAGAGAAAAGAGAATCACATGTTTCGTATTCCAGCGTTTTACAAATTTGAAACTACCCTCGAAGAAGCAATTGCCATTATGAAGTCACATGGACGTGGTGATTTGTTAGAAGGTATGGAAGCGATGAATCGTGTGTGGGACGAGCACTGTAGTGGCTCAGATCGATTCGAATGTGACAGTGACCTCTACGGGTGTTATGAAGCAGAATTAAATGCCTATAACAAGGTCTTCGAATCAATGCAACCACTTTTTGCGTGAAGATGAAGCAAAAAATAATGGTTGCCAGAGCATAAAAGTTAAAATAACACTTGACAATGTTAACATACTATCGTAGATTATAACTGAAGATACAAAAACATCATAAAGGACGTTCGTAATGGCTATTGCAGAAAATCGTACCGTAAAGATTACCGAGGCGACTACACTTCTTACCCTTGCATTTAAAAAGAAACGCCCTGTGTTTATGTGGGGCCCTCCAGGAATCGGCAAATCCGAACTTGTAGAAGGTATTGGCGCCAGCGGCGTATTAGGTAACACTAAAGTAATTGATATGCGGCTTGCATTATTTGAGCCTACTGACTTGCGCGGCTACCCTGCTCCTGATATTGCCAACGGCAAAATGGTTTGGCTACCTCCTGCAGATTTGCCACAAGCAGATATGGCTGCGCAATATGACACTGTTATTTTGTTCCTAGACGAACTTAACAGTGCAGCGCCTAGTGTGCAGGCTGCTGCTTACCAGCTAATCCTTAACCGCCGTATTGGGCAGTATGTATTGCCAGACAACGTTGTGATTATCGCTGCTGGTAACCGTGAGACTGACAAAGGTGTTGCGTATCGTATGCCTAAGCCATTGGAAAACCGCTTTATCCACGTTGAATTGCGTGTTGATTTTACTGACTGGTTGAACTGGGCAATTGATCACAGCATTCACCCTGACATTGTTGGTTACTTGAGCTTTGCTAAAAACGATCTCTACAACTTTGACCCTACAGTTAGTTCGCGTGGCTTTGCTACTCCTCGCTCCTGGACTTTCGTTAGCGAAATGCTGGAAGGCAGCGAACTGACTGAAGGCTTGGAAACTGACCTAGTTGCTGGTTGCGTTGGCGAAGGCACTGCTATTAAGTTTATGGCACACCGCAAGATTGCTGGCGATCTGCCCGATCCCACTGACGTGCTAGACGGCAAGGTTAAGGAAATGAAGTCCAACGAGATGAGTGCCAAGTATGCGCTGGCAACTAGCCTGTGCTATGAACTAAAATCACGTAGCGATAGCGGTGCTAAAGCTGGCAACTTGGATAGTTTCCACAAGAGCTTCAGTAACTTTATCGGATTTTTAATGGACAATATGGAGACGGAGATGGTGATCATGGCGTCACGTATTGCGATGCAAAACTACAAATTGGTCCCCAAGCAGGACAAGATTGAACGTTTCCAGGAATACTTCCAAAAATACGGCCGTCTTGTCCTTGACGCATGATAAGAAGGACGACGCCCTTCTTTATGAGAAAAGTTGTAGGAAAAACAGGCTTATTCCAATAAAAAGCACTTGACATCTGTGTCTAGATCGCATATATTGTATATGTAAGTTGAAACAACGGAGACACGCAATGATTAAGTTAATTAAATTCATCGTAAAGTTGGTCAAATGGGCAGTGATTGCATTCCTTGCACTTGTACTTGTAGTTGCCATAGCTGCTATGGTTATCCCGAACCCCAAAGTGTCGGAATGCATAGCAACCTATGGTGAAAAATATTGCGATTACCAAGGCAATGCACTGGACAAGGCTACAGTTGATGCCAAAGAGGCTGAAGATAAACTTAATGCAGCCAAAGAGGCAGCAGCTAAAGCAGCTGAAGAGGCAGCAGCTAAAGCAGCTGAAGAGGTTGAAGATAAACTTAATGCAGCCAAAGAGGCAGCAGCTGAAGAGGCAGCAGCTGAAGAGGCAGCAGCTAAAGCAGCTGAAGAGGCAGCAGCTAAAGCAGCTGAAGAGGTTGAAGATAAACTTAATGCAGCTAAAGAGGCAGCGGCCGCAACAGAAAAAGCCGCAGCTGACGCTAGAGCCAACATTGAATCGACGTTAACTTCTTATTGCTTTAACACTATCAAATCTCAAGCAGTTTATCCAACAAAAGTTGATTTTAGCCTAATATTTGGTACTGATACTACAGTATATGAAAACTTTAACGGTACTGCGGGCAAGCCAAATAGGTATATGATGCGCACCACTGGTGAAATGATGAACACGTTTGGAAATATGGTGCCTTTTACCGCGTCATGTAAAGTAGATTTTAATAATAATGAATACTCCCTTGTTGAGGTACTGATCAATTGAATAACAAAAAAATGTTAATTTTGGCAATGGGGTGCAAGCATATCAGTTTCAGATGAGATTACTATAACAACTCTGGAACATTATGACAATAAAAATATGATTACTATTTGTGATAATTATATTTGTTCAATTATGGAATACCAATGAGTGCAACATTCTTAACACCAAAATTAGCGGAAGGGGAGAGTGTAGACCTCTCCCTTTACTTGCCTAGAGAGCGAACAAACATTCGCTTATATGGACTAAAAAACAAAGACTGGATACCTGCTGATGTAGCAGACTACAAACAAACGTGGCGAGCAGACGCCACGGTTGTAAATATACGCGGTAAGTATGAGCAAGCAAATCGCTGGCTCAAGGAACACTTGTATATGCAAGACTTTTGTATTATTAAGTTTGCACAGCCAGATGACAGTCATGATGTACTGTTTAAAACACCTGAAGAGGCGATGATCTTTAAGTTGTCGTTTTACCAGTAAACGAAAAAAGAAGTTGGTCAATAAAAAGGAGACCTCATGAAACGAAATGTTAAAACAGATGAAGAGCAGAAATTAGTGGACGAATGGTTGGCTAAGGGCAACGAAGTCACCGTGTGTGATCCGGGCGATAGAACAGATCCAACTGAGATCACTGTTACTTGGGGCAAGAAGAAAAAAGTAGTAGTTGCCAGTGCCGCCCCTAAAAAATAATGCGCAAAAAATTGTAAAAAAGGTTGACAACTTGGCCTTTTGATCGTATACTGAATGTATAGAGTAAATGAACATGAAGGAATACCATAATGGCAATGACCGCTGAAGAACGCATTACACGCAGCCGTGTCCGTCTACTGCTAGGCAAGCCTTTTTTTGGCCAGCTAGCTACCCGCATGCGCCTTATTGAAGCACCAGATATGCCTACAGCGGCAACAGACGGCCGGCAGTTCTTCTTTAATCGTGATTTTGTAACTCGTCTTAGCGATCCAGAACTAGACTTTCTTGTTGGGCATGAGGTGCTACACATGGTGTTTGATCACATGGGCGCACGTGGTGATCGTGATCATATGCTGTATAACATGGCAGCTGATTATAACATTAACATGACACTGGTAGAGCAGGGTATTGGTACTGTTATTGGTGAAGACAAACTCAATGGCGGCAAGCCCTGTTTGGACTGGAAATATCGTGGCATGAACAGCTATGAAATTTATGACGATTTGTATGAGCATGCAGACGAGATTGTTATTGGTAATATGGACGTCCACTTGGATCTAGACGGTAGTGGTGATAATGCAGGCATTGCTGGTAACTACGGTAAGATGACTGAAGAAGAACGCAAGGCACTTGCTGATGAAATTAAGCAGGCTGTTATCAGTGCTGCACAGAATGCAGGCAATGATGTGCCAGAGGCTGTAAAGCGTATGATTAACGAGCTTGTGGCGCCCAAAATGGATTGGCGTGAGTTGCTACGTACTCAATTGGAAAGCTCATTGAAAAGTGACTTCACTTGGATGCGTCCCAGCAAGCGCAGCGGCGAAGTTATTTTTCCAGGTATGAATCGTGACGAGCTACTGAAGATCGCAGTGTTCCTAGATACTTCCGGTTCTATTGGACAAGACCTGCTGACTGGTATGCTTAGTGAAGTGCAAGGCATTATGGGCCAATATAAAGATTACGAAATTCTTATTGCACAATTTGATACCGGAGTATACGGCGCCGAATTATTCAGCACTGAAAACGGGCGCGATGTTCGTGAATATGAGATTAAAGGTGGCGGCGGCACTGATTTTGAGGTTATCTTTAAATATCTTGCAGATCATGACATCGACCCTGACCAACTAGTTGTATTCACTGACGGTTATCCATGGGGTAGCTGGGGCAATCCAGATTATTGCGACACCCTATTCGTTATCCATGGCGACGCGGCACACCGTATTCAGGCACCGTTTGGAGTAACTGTTCATTATGAGTGAAGTTAAGATTTTAGAAAATGCAGGGTCACTTAGTGAGAATGATATGACCTTGCTTACAGGAACAGATTTGATTGTGCAAATGATGCGCAATCGTATTCTTGTTGTTGGAGAAGGCAATCGCGATTTTGATTGGCTCACGCTAACAGAGAATACCACAGGATTCTATCACATCCGTAGCATAGATAAGCGCAGACTATACCAAGTATGGTTTGAAAACAGGTGTGATATGGATGTTTTCAAACAAAACATGATGGTTGCAAAACTTAGCGAAACCGCCCAGTTACCAGTTTGAAAAAAGATAAATAAACATAGCATTTAATAAAACATAAGGAGATTTAAATGATTGACGAAGTACAGGCACCACAGCTAACGCTACAAGACCTAACATTGACTGCAAATATTATTGATTTGGCAGTACAGCGCGGCGCTTTTAAAGGCGCAGAAGCAGAAACAGTTGGCGTACAGTTTAATAAACTAGTTGCTATTATTCGTGCAATTGCACCGCCAGCAGCGCCAGAAGAAGAAACACCTTCAGAAGAAACAGCGGAGTAATCCAATGCAAACCAATAATCTAAAACATATCGGACAGATTATTAACACGCAACGTAAGTGTGTAGTTGTCTTCCGGGAAGTTCCTGATCAAACAGACCACTGCTTGATCATTGACACTGATGCCCTACAAGACTGGATGCATGATGATGTCATCAATGCAGTTCAATCAGCAGGCGCACAGGCTAGTGCAAACTTTTATGAGTATGCACACCGCACTGTCCTAACTGATGGTGCAAATATGCTACAAGCACTTGATGCACGTGGCTTATTGCGCAAGCAAAAAACATCAAACATCATGATGACCCCTAACCGTTCAGCACAAATCCGGTTGGATGAGCTAAACAACATTATCCGTGAACAGTCTGGTGGCAAGGAAGCAGTGACTCTTCCAGATGACCAACTGGGGTTAGTAGGAAAAAAACAAAGTCAAAAGCCAGCAGCAAAGGCTGATGGTATTATTGATGATGGAGCACTTGCTAAGAATATGCTTACACAAGCAGATCAATTTTTGGCAGAAGCTGCGCGATTGCAAGAACAGGCATATGAAATGGATCCATCACTAAATCCAACAGTAAAGCCAAAACGCGGTCGTAAAAAAGAATCTGCTGAATAATCTGTATGGCAATTGAACGCAAGGATCGATCGTTTGATAGAATATTTGATGAAGTAGATGTTCACTCAGTACCAGCAAAGTATATTAACTCGGTAGAGGTTATTTTACGCAATGGTGATCGTATCCAATTACAAGATCTGGACGAGGCAGCCGATATAGTAAATCATATTGACAAGGGCGAGATTGATGATATTAGCATCAGTCTCGACTATGAATCCATTAAGGAAGATGTGACTTCAGAAATAAAAAATGTTTTAGATGCTCTTTTTAAGGACGAAGATGAGTGATAGCAATTCACGCATCTGGTTTACAGGAATTCCTGGTAGTAAGTGGAGTGGCGTAGACACCCACTTACGACAGGTATTATCTTGTGATAGAACAGATGAAACAGTTAATAGGACGCAATATCATCGTCCAGTTAATCCAACAGATACAAACAACGGTCATCGCGGTAGTTACTTTGGTCCTGGAATGGGCTGTGGTGAAGACTGGGATGACTTTAATTATCTAAAGCCACATAAATTAATAGATGATATTAATAACGTATTCCACGGTGAAGGATACCGTGTAATCAAAAGTCACTTCATGGCTAGGCATTTCAATCTTGATTACGTATGGAATCATTTTCCGGACGATTGGATGGTTCTGATATATCGAGAGCCTCAAAAAAGTTTTGCCTGGTGGAGTGAAGTGATGGACTTTGATGAAGATCATTATCCTGATTACCGGCCAGGATATAAAAATTATGACCGTATGCATGATCTTCTGTGGCGCGAGTCAGCCAAGATTACTGATTTTGCAATACGAAAAAACATCAAATTTTATCCATATACTGGCCCAGAAGTATTTGCAGCTTTTCCTGGATATAAATATGATGTAGCAGTCAATATTCCAACTGACGTGGTCACATCACGGCCCGATGTTTATATTGGCATTGCGCGAATACCGCGCTAAAAATAATAGGAAAAACAATGGCAGATCCCAAACTACCTTCAGATACATTCTGTGTCCTACCTTGGATGCACCTTAGTACACGACCAGATGGTTCAATGCGAGTATGTTGCACTGCAAATGCAAGTAGCGTTGGCGCAACTAATGATAAGGAACACGGTGGTCGTGTCGGTATTGTTAAAACAGAAGACGGCAGTCCTGCAAACTTAAACAATACTGATCTTATGAGTGCTTGGAACAATTCATATATGCGCAATGTGCGTAGCATGATGCTTGCAGGTGAAAAGCCAGCAAGTTGTTTGAAGTGCTTCAAAGAAGAAGCAGCCGGCCACCGCAGTAAGCGCCAGTGGGAGACAGCCTACTGGATAGCTGATGGTATTGATGTCGATGAGCTCGTGGCTAATACACATGAAGATGGGTCAACAGACGCAAAATTAGCTTATATCGATATCAGAATGGGGACAAAGTGCCAGCTTGGCTGCGTGATGTGCAGTCCACACGATAGTAGTGGTTGGATTAAAGACTGGAACAAACTTTATCCGCAAATTAAGAATCCGATACTGAAAGAAACAATGGTGTGGGAAAATCGTGGCAAGGAATTTGGGGCTACATATAACTGGCATAAAGATAACCCAGTGTTTTGGAAACAGTTTTATGAACAGATTCCAAACATGAAGCAGTTATACTTTGCTGGTGGAGAGGCGACTGTTATCGATGAACACTATGAAATTCTAGATAAAGTTATTGAGATGGGGTATGCGGACAAAATTGAAGTAAGATATAACTCTAACTGTATTGAATTGCCAGATCGCCTCTTTGAGCAATGGAAGCATTTTAAGAAGGTACGGATGCACTACAGCGTTGATAGTGTTGGCGCTATGAACGACTACATACGTTATCCAAGCACTTGGGAACACACTCTGGCGCAATTTAAACGTTTAGATACACAAACTAGTAACAACGTTGAAGTTACGATTGCCTGTGCAGTTAACGCACTGAACATCTATTATATTCCAGACTTCTTAAAATGGAAACTACAGGACAGCGGACTACATAAAACAAACATGTGGCCGTTTGGTGCCGGCGGCATTAACTACCATTTTGTTTACTGGCCGCCGCATCTAAACGTAAAAGTCCTGCCACGTGATTTCTTGGATCAGTGCGAAGCCAAGTACGAAGAATTTATCGAGTGGTGGACGGAAAATTGGGAATTGGGTGTTCCAACTTGGCACAAAGGCAAAGTGACAAAAGAGCAGTGGCTTGAAGCAGAGTATGGTATCAAACGATTGCGCGGTATGATTAACTTTGCTCGTAGTGAAGACTGGTCACGCCGTATGCCAGAATTCCGCGAATACATTACTAAATTAGATGAACAGCGTGGGACAGATTTCCGTGCAACATTCCCTGAAATGTCGTATTTGTTGGATGAGTAGTATGGATCGTAAATCAAAAATTCCAGTATTAGTAGCACTCAATGAAGAATTGCCTAATACGCTACCTGCACCATATATAAAAATTATTACTGGCGTTGGAAAGATTAATGCCACCATGGCAATTATGAATGCTATTCATCAATATAATCCAACTACAATTATTAACTTCGGTACAGCAGGTAGTTTAAATCCAGTATTTGGTAAAGGGCTGTTCAGAGTAGCAAAAGTAGCGCAACGTGATATGGACATCAGAGTATTGGGATTGACACTGGGGCAGGCAGCTAAACTTGAACCAGTCTGGTATATTCTTGACGAGATAGAAACACGTCCTACACTGACAAGTGGTGATCAATTCGTTAGTACACGTCCTGAAATGGAAAGCGATTTGGTTGATATGGAAGCCGCAGCATATGCTAAAGTGTGTAATAAGTATAAAATTATGTTAGACGTATACAAGTTTGTTAGTGACAATGCTGACGGCGAAGCAGCCGGCACTTGGGAAGAAAACTGCCACAACGGCGCTGAATTGTTTATGGCAGAGTTACTGCGCCGCGATGGAAAATAATGACATCTTTACTGATAATAGGAACAAGTCACACATCCGGATATTTTTTATTAGACGGTAGAGAACATACCTTGCCTGAACAGGACAGATGGTTTGGCAAGTTACTGCATAATGATATTACAATACTTGGTTTTCCTGGTATAACGGCGCAGCAACAAGTTTGGTTAGTTAACGAATTTTTAAAAAATAATCCAGATAAAACGTTTGACGCCGCTATACTTGAGGGAAGACTTCCTCATTCAAGAACTGCATCTATTCCATATGCAAATATTGAAGATCGGGAATCTCCAGCTGGATTAGAGTTTCATACCATGTCAGTGGATCATAAAAATGTTAATCGCAAGGTCAGACATATATTTGAACCATGGTTGGAGAATTATGTTGTCAATGAATTATCAACAATCGATACTATTGCATCTAATAATTTAACTTGTGATATGCTGGCTAGCATAGCCAAAAAGGTATGTTTTATTTCCGCAAGCGGATTTATGGGCGACGCGAACGACCACAAATATTATCCATATTCAATGATGCTGTTTGAAAAATATGGTATTCATAAAATAAGTCAAAATTACTACAGATTTTGTGAAGACGAAACAGAATCAGTGCCAAGTAAATATTTGTATGAATGTCATCATTTAAATAAAGATGGTAACACAATAGTACAATCATCCATTACTGAATCAATAAGTGAGTATCTTGGAATATGACTGACACTGTGTGCAATCTTTTATGGACCCACGCCGCTATTGATCCTTCTGGGACGGTCCGCCCCTGTTGCCGCTTCCGTGAATTAGACTATAAACTTCCAAGTATTACTGAAGGATTCAAAGAGGCATGGACTGGCGAAGTGTTTAACGACATCCGCGCCCGTATGCTTGATGGTGAACGTTTAGACAATTGCAGCAAATGCTGGAAACAGGAAGAGTCTACTGGTATGAGTTTACGTACCATTTATAATAAGCGATATCCCGCGGCCTTAATAGAACTCAAATTACATTATATTGAAATAGGATTCAATACACTCTGTAATCTAGCCTGTAGAATTTGTAATTCTGATTACAGTAGCAAATGGGCAACGATAACAAATCCAAAACAAAGTGTTAAGCTAGGATACGATATGGACCTTGGTTGGTTTAATATTGATCTAAGCTACTTGTGTGAAATTAAAATTGTGGGCGGTGAGCCTATGATGGCTCGTCAGCATGATGAGTTTTTGGCATTGTTATTGAAAAAGAATAAACATCTAGACAACGTAAAAATTGTGTATTATACTAATGGAACAGTGTTGCCAAGTACCAAGGTCATTGATTATTGGAAAAGTATAGGCGAAGTTGTGTTAAACATAAGTATAGATGGTGTTGGAGATACAAATACATATCAACGTCCAGGCAGTAACTGGCAGACACTGGAACAAAATATAGCGTACTACGAATCGTTGTCCTTGCCAAATTTACATATATACACGCACAGTGTTATAACGGTTCTTAATTTATGGGACTTTCATAATTTCTATGATTGGAAACGACGATTTATCTGGGAAGAACATATGTTTATTGATATACCAGATTATCCGGAACATCTTGCATTACGAAATATGCCAGATGAATTAAAAATCAAAGCAGTTGATTACGTGGCAAATAACATAATAAACGAAACGCAAGCCAAGTATATGTTGGATAAAATTAATCAAAGCCCAGAGGTAATCATTACACTGGAAGAAATAAAACAAAAAGAAAAACTATTAGACGATTATTTTGGACAAAGGATAAAATTATGAAACGATCAGAAATTATGGAAAACGATAAAGACAGCGGTTTTTGTGCGTTGCCCTTTGTTCAGTACAGTACCTATAACGGCGGGCGATATCGACTATGTTGCATGGCACGTGAACCACAGGACGTAGGCTTACCAGAAGTAAATCAGGAAGAACTGGGTATCGAAAAAACATGGAATCATGATTACATTCGAGATGTACGTAAACGTATGATGAATCATGAACGACTTCCTGAATGTGTAGAGTGCGAACGTCTGGAACGTAACAATATCATGAGCAGCCGCCAATGGGAAAACCATATATGGCGTAATGAACTTCCTGAAGTAATAGCTGAAGCACAGGAGACGGACTGGCAAGTGGAAAGTCCATTGCAGTTTGATTTTCGTCTAGGAAACATGTGTAATTTGAAATGCCAAATGTGTAACAAAGAAGCAAGCCATTTAGTCAGCGTTGAGCGCGGAGAAATGGTTTCCGTGGGGTTAGGTGTTGCACATGGAGACTGGGGCCCTGACAATATTGCTGATAAAAAGCTAGCATTATTACAACCAGGTATCGAATGGGATAGTTTTGAAACGATGTTGCCAGCGGTCCGTAAAATTAAAATGATTGGTGGTGAACCAACGGTAAGTCCTGATATGTTTAAATTACTCGATATTGCAACTGAGCGCGGTTATGCCAAGAATATTTCACTAAGTTTCTATACTAATATCACCAATATGCAGGATCGATGGCTACGCCAACTTGGTGAATTTGAAAAAGTTATAGTGAATTGCAGTCTAGAAGGCATGGGCACAATGAACGATTATTTGCGCCCGCCAAGTAAGTGGGATAATGTTTGGCGTAATTTTGACAAGTTAATGCAGTTTACAAAAACACCAGCTGGTAAACGTATCAAAGTCCGCATTACCACAGTAAATCAAGTAACAAATGCATTACATTTTGTAACATTCTGGCGATGGTTACATGACTACCAATTAGCAAATCCAGAGCGTGGCATTGGTATGAGCAGTAACCAACTTATTGAGCCACATTACTACAGTATGGCAAACAGTCCAATTTGGCTGCGTGAAGAACAAAAACGCCAAATTTTAGAATTTTTAAATGAAATTAAAGATAGTCCGTTTTATGACGATTATGAAGAGCCATTAATGGAAGTTGTTGCTTTTGGCGAAGATCCAACCCACGTATATGATCCAGCACGTATGCGCGAGTACGTGCAAGTTACAGAAAATTATGATGCATATCGCAAACATAATATACTTGACGTATCGCCAGAGTTTGTTAGAATAAAACAAGACTTAGGAATGTAATGCTTAAACACGAAGAATTTCACTGGATGTGGGGCCTTGAAGATTATTTTAAGGCAATAGATCATCCACATAAAGAACTATACAGCCAAATCGTCAGAGCAGTGCTACTGGGCGATCAATGGGCTGTGCGTGATATAATACTTCGCGAAATTCAACGTGGCTGGAAACCTGAATCAGAAAACTTTGTTAACCTTATACTCAACAACTTACTGACAGAGTTGCCATCACACACAAACCGTGATGTGCTGCAATACATTAGTCACAGTTTTGAGGACGACTTCATTAAACGCATCAGTGCTTGGAGTATCAAATGGGGTGAGCGCACCAACGTCAACGACCATTTTAGTCGAGGCCAGATGATTAGCAAACTCTGGATGGTTGGCGTAATGGATATGTTAGGGTTGCAGCCTAAAGATATTGTTATGTACGGCGGCTGGTATGCTACTGTTGCATTTTTTATATTCAGTAACTATCCCAATGTGCAGTTTACAAATTTAGAATTAGATCGTGAAGTACTGGATGTAGCAAATGATTTTAATTACCCACAATATAAAAATGGACAATTTAAATCACATGTTAAAGATGTTAACAGCATTGTTTGGAAAGGTGATGGGTTTCAAGTAGGAAGGGATCTTATTGCCCCAGACTTGATTATTAACACCAGTTGTGAACACATGACTGACGAATGGTTCTATAATATTCCAGATGGCAAACTAGTTATACTGCAAACTAATGATTATTTCAGCAACGAGCAGCATATAAATTGTGTTGAAAATTTAAGTGATACTGTTGAGAAATATAAGTTTAGTGAATTACTGTACAAGGGTACTCGCGATACAGGGTTGTACAATCGCTTTATGCTTATTGGTCGGAAGTAAATCCATATGGCAATTCATTCTCAATATTAAGAATACGTTCACGCATGCACATTTCTGGATCCAAAAGTTGGTCCTGCAACATGTCAGCTTCAAAACATTGCAGTTTGGCGCCAAAAATAATTTGGTGGCTAATCCACTGTGCGTTAAAGAACCAGATATCACCTGGATCAAAAGTAATGTAGTGTAGTGGATGGTGGAAATGTGCCCAACGTTGCTCATTCCATATAGTGCGATTTCGCATTTCAGTAATAAAGGTATGGGTATTTGTTTTGTCTAAATCGCCAAGATTGAACTCATCTTTATAACGGTGGTATAGTTGTACTAGATCAGGACCAAATGCAAGTACGCGGCTACGTTTTTTATCCAGTTGTACAAACATACGAATCTGTTGTTCAAGTCCAGTATGATCCTCTGTTAATTCATCCAAGTGCAACATATTTTCCACAAGCATATTATATCGATGGCTTAACACTTTTGCTGGCGCCGCTGCATAGCGTGGAAACAATTGTTCAAAGAATTTGTGCCAAGCACTATTTGCATCCTTGTGTTTTTCGCGAAAGATCTCAATCTGTTCTTCAGTCCAGTCACGTTCATTACGTAAGCGCTCGCCACTGCGGATAGCACTGGGATACCAAGGCGCGATCCACTTGTTGCCAGGAATAACCCAATCTTCTAGGTCATCATAGTAATCATAATCAATACCTTTGATTGTTGCTCCTTTAATAACAACTGGCCATCCACTCTCGAATGCCTCATAAAGTTCAGTGCTATCTGCTATTTCGTTGATGTTGGACACGTTGAATATCTTGACTTTGAATTCAGTACTGTGTATACTATCATAAGCTAAACGGGTCATATTATCTCCTGTAATTATAATTAACTGCGTATATAAATATATTTATATTAAACAATTAAGAGGGTTTTCATGAAATCAGTAAATGCCTGGACGGAGTTCCAGCCGTTAAAACGTGTTATTCTTGGCGCACCATTTCCAGCAGACAGTTTTGACTGGCACGGTGATCCAGAAGCACGTGACGTTATGCGGCAAATATTTGAAGAGACAGCAGAAGATATTGCAGAACTTGAATCAATACTAACAAAGCGTGGTATCGAAGTAATACGACCAAAGGAAGTATTTAAGTTATCTGGTAAAGATAAAACACCAGACTCGCAAATGAAATTGCCATGGATGGATGTAGGATTCCCCAACCATCCACTTATGCCACGAGATACAATTATGCCTTATGGTAATAGTATTTTTGAAATTTTTACAGGCAGTGACAGCCGCTATTACGAAAATCTGGCATATTATGATCATATTGTCGAGTGGTTCCGTGAAGGCGCAGACTGGATTAGTATGCCGGGTGTTATGGTAGAAAGTGGTAAAGGATATGATCATTATGCAGATCGTAACCGTGTGCTATATCATGCTGCAAACATGATCAAATGCGGCAACACTGTGTTGTTTACTCGCGCTTATGAAGAAGATCAACAGCGTGGAAAAGGTACACTATTAGGGAAAGAATGGATGAAGCGTGAGATCAGCAGACGATATCCTGATACACGGTTCTTAGAGATACCAGTGGGCGGCCATGCTGACGGAAAAATTGCGCTGCTGCGTCCTGGCGTGCTGATGACCTGGAATAAAAACTGGGTACCAGAAGAAATGCGACACTGGGATATTATTGAAGTAGAAGATAACTTTGATATGCCAAGTGATTTCCTTAATACTCGCAAACGCCGCTTCCACAAAGAGTATGTAAGCAAGTGGCTTACCCACTGGGTTGGCTTTCCTGACGAGAGTGTGTTTGATGTAAACGTATTGTCATTAGACGAGAATACAGTCGTGTGTACTGGACGTAATGATGAAGCATTTCGTCGTATGGAAAAGCATGGTATTGAACCAATTGTTTGGCGTTTCAGGCACCAATATTTCTGGGACGGTGGCATCCATTGCTTGACTAGTGATGTTCAACGTGCTGGTGATTGCGAAGATTATCTATAATGGATTGGCGCAAGCAAATACACCGGCTGCAAGTAGATGTTACAAGTTATTGCAATGCACGGTGTGCTGGGTGTAGTCGTAACATCAGCGGCGGCGAAAAACAACCATGGTTAAAATTAAATCATTTTGACATAGATGTATGGAACCGCCTAGCAGAAGTTGATACACACGGTTGGGTTATTAATGAATTAAAGTTAAATGGAACCTGGGGTGATGCAGGCATGCATCCCAAACTGCCTGAGATGATGTATACCTTTTGTGCCGCACATCCAGAAACAGCTATACGTATCTGTACGAATGGCGGAACGCACAATGAAGCCTGGTGGGCCAAGTTGGGAAAAGCACTAAGCGAACGAGCAGACGCGCATGTTGTTGACTTTGCAATTGATGGATTATCTGACACTCATTCTATATACCGACGGTCTACTAGTTTTGAAAAGGTAATCGCTAATGCACGTGCGTTTGCGGCTGCTGGCGGTAATGCGCGATGGATTATGACACTGTTTGATCATAATATCCATCAAATTGAAGACGCACAGAAACTGGCCGCTGAATGCGGTTTTGGATCATATGGTGCCCGTTATAGCATTCTGCGTAATGGTCGGGTTATGACCCCGGATGAAGATTACGTGATTAAAACTGATATTGCAGAGGCAACACCATTACCTGAGTTTGTTAGTTTTACTGCGCAAGCAGATATAATTGCTAGAAAGATGTTCTCGGCAGTATCTGATAAAATGTCTGATTCACTATGTCCATGGTACAATAGTGGATTATTGCAGATTGATCCTTGGAGCAGAATCTGGCCATGCTGCCACGTTGCTGATTATGCAGTATCAGAAGATCCTAGTTCAACAAAGCATTATACGCAAATTCAAGCAGATATTGATGATCAGGATTTTAACTCATTGCACCACCATTCCTTGGGTGATATATTATCAGGAGAATGGTATCAGAACCGATTGCCAAATATTGTTAATACTGTCAAGTGGAAATCTTGCGAAATGATATGCATTAAGCCAGCAGCTAAAAGGAATTTTTAATGGATTGGAATAACCGCGTATACCAATTAGAGGTAGATATTACAAGCAATTGTAATGCGCAGTGCGGCGCCTGTGCAAGAAATAATTATGGCGGAGAAGTTATCGACGGCCTACCATTAGAAAACTTTGATGTAGCAGTATGGAATAGACTTATTACTGCTGATCTTGCCGGCAAAAATATTATTAGTCTTGAACTTCGCGGCACTTGGGGAGATCCATGTAACCATCCTAATTTACCAGAAATGCTAGAGTTGTTTTGTGTACAAAATCCATCAGCAGTTATTTTTATAACAACTAGTGGCAGTTTCCAGACGACACAGTATTGGGAAACACTAGCACGTGTACTTAAAGAAAACAGTCACTTCCATCGTGTAGATTTCAATATTGATGGACTTGCTGACACTAATCATATATTTCGGCGCAACACTGACTACAGTATGATTATGAAAAACTTGCAAGCATTTAATGAAGCTGGTGGGAATTCAGGGTGGCGGTTTCAGGTATTTGATCACAACAAGCATCAAGTAATGGAAGCAAAGGCACTGGCCGAGAAAATTGGATGCATGGAATTCAGTTCAAAGCGCACCCCCGGAACTGCGCCTATATTAATTGAAACCGCCACCGAAAATTATAACATTACATTTAGTAATACTGATGATGTCGAATATGATACTTGGCAGTTTCTGGATGATGTTGAAATGATTGAAATATTTGAAAATCTAATCTCTCTGGAAATAGAAAGTCCGTGCCCGTGGTTTGCACAGGGAAAGTTACATATTGATCCCTGGGGCTTCGTGTGGCCGTGTTCTCATATTTCTTCCTTTACATATAATGATGATCCAAAAGGAATCATTATTGACGATATGTTTGACGAGCACGGTATGTTTAATAATCTCAAAGAGAATGCATTGGAAGATATATTGACCCATGAATGGTTCAATGAGACCCACGATCGCGCAGTAACTGGCGGAAAATGGGAAGTTTGTAGAGAGGAGTGCGGCGCCTGTGGCACAACATAGAAATAGTTTTTTAGACAGAGATGAAATGCCAACTTGTTTGGCCCCTTGGCATGCGTTAACTATTAAGTGGGGCGGTAATGTTATTCCGGATATTATCTACAAAGGCAAGTTAGGCAATATTAACGAACAAACGCTATCGGAAATATTTGCAGACAAGCCCTACACTGCTCTTAGAGCAGCGCACAGAGCGCGATCAGTACCAGACACGTGCAGAGGATGTTCCAAGAAAGAGATAAGCGGAAAAAGCCGCCGTATGTTTTTTTGGGACAAGCTAGATTTTGATTTACGTGAATCAAGTATAGATCTTGACATTGACAGTGTGCCAGATATTCGTTACCTTGACTTTACACTCAGCAATAAATGTAACTTGGCATGTATTCATTGCAACCCGTTTGTCAGCACTGCCTGGACCAAGGATGGAAAAGCACTAAATCGCGAAAAGCCTGAATACTGGACAGATACCCCGATTGGTTACCACGGTGCTGATCTCAAGTTTATGGATAACTTGTTTGCTAATCCAGAATACTTCCGCAACTTGCAATGGGTAGCACTGCGCGGTGGTGAACCGTTGTATGATGAAACTTGTTTGCAAGTATTGCAGTGGTTTGTAGATGCAGGGCTGTCACACAATATTATGCTAGATATCAGTACAAATGCCACTGTATTCCGTGATGAATTCCGTGAACTATTTAAGAAATTCAAACATGTTGAACTATTAATCAGTGTCGAAGCAACTGATGAATTATACAGCATTGTACGCGGCGGTAATTACACGTGGGATCAACTAAACGAAAACATTCAAAAATTCTACGAAATCCCAAATATGGAAGTAGTGTATGCTGTCACTGTAATGATTACAAATGTGTTTAATCTAGATAAAGTGTGGGATTGGTTCAATAAATACCATGTGAAGCATGCTAGTATTAGCATGAGCAATGTAGTAGTCGATCCAGGTTACTTGGACATTTCATGCATGCCTGATGAGTTACGTACTCTGGCGCTGGAAAAAATCGCCAGTATACCAGCTGAAACTATTTGGCCAGCCGGCAGTTACCATGCAGAAGAACACGAATACCAAACTGGTATTGAAGCGATATGTGACGGACTGCAACGAGAAAGACCTTTAAACGCTGACCAACAATGGAAGTGGTTCCTGCAATATACGGCAGACTTGGATCGACTACGCGGCACAGATACATTAAAATATATTCCGGAGATAGAACAATATGTCACAAAATCCTGACCTAGGCAAAACAGGCAACAGCGTTTGGAATCAACCGTTTGTCGACGAGTTAACTACAAACTTTTTTCCCAACATGGATGTAACCACCATACAACATGAACAGGATAGATTTTTAGAATACTATCCTGAATGGATTGCCAGCAGTAAACTGAATCAGTTTCGTGGCCTAGAAGATTTTCCAAAGCGGTATGTAAGTTTAGGAGTAACACAAGCACTTGACTGGTGGCACAATTGGTGCCTGAGTCAAAACCTACGACTGAAAATATTCCGCGGAGAATACCCTTATAACCGCGATGTGTGGCTGGGCGAATACATGGGCTGGGATAAAAGTATTGATGACACTGGTCTTGAGCGTGGCGATGCAGTTATTATCAGTGTGCCATTCAGCAGCAATGGCCGCAAGCCCGACCGTTGGAAATGGTTGATTGAAGAATGTAACGCAAAAGACATTCCTGTATTTGTTGATTGCGCCTGGTTTGGCACCTGCTTTGACATTGAAGTAAAACTAAACCATCCATGTATCAAAATGGTTGCATTTAGTACAGGCAAAGGACTCAGCTGTGGCAATTGGCGCGCTGGGATTGTCTTCAGCAGAATGACTGATGATGATCGTTGCAGCCTAGAACTACAAACTGAATGGCGGCATGGTATACATTTGAATGTTGCTATTGCAAACCACTTAATGGCAAAGTATGGACCAGACACAATGCCTAAAAAATATATGGAAGCACACGCCGCAGTATGTAACCATTATGGGTTTGAAACAACCAATACTATACATATTGCAGTGGCGCCACAAACACCGGACTGGAATGCATATCACAGAGACGAGACTGTTAATCGGGTCAACATTGCAAAAGCAATTAAGAGATGGAAAAATAATGGCACCTTTGCCGAATAACGCATGCGCGTACCCATTTAAAGCAAAGATGATGATGCACGGTACACCAGCAACTCCGTGTTGTAGATTTCATGATCGTTTTTTAAGTGAGGCTGACAAGGATTCCGCAACACTGTTTGCTGATATTCAGGAAACAATGATGCGAAATGAATGGCATCCTGGATGCTTTAAATGCAAGGCTGATGAAGAAAGTAAAGGCAACAGTATGCGTACTGAAGCTGAAGAGTTTTTTAAGGATTTTGATGATGATGTACGACTCGAGTACTTGGAAATTACTGTTGGCAGATTGTGCAATCTCGCTTGTATTAGCTGTGGTTTTGAATTTAGCCATACGTGGGACAAAGATGCTGAAACGCTCAATCTACCAAGCCTATACAAAATGGAACACTTCAAGAAGAACGCTGAGTTGGATCTGGATAACATTCCACTAGAAGAACTACAGCACCTGAAGTTCATGAAGGTAACTGGCGGCGAACCATTCCTGCATCGGCAGTTTTTAAAATTGATTACACGTCTTGCTGACGCAGGCATGGCACCTAATATCGAGATAGAGATATTTACCAACTGCACCTGGTATCCCAAGAAGGTAGACGAAGCAGCACTGTTGCAGTTTAAGCGTGTGGTTATCAGCACTAGTATTGATGCTTGGGGAGAACTAAACGACTTAATACGATATCCTTCAGACTGGGCTACTATAGAGTCAACACTGGACCAGTGGATCTCCATGCGTGATGCAAACCCTGACAACGTAGAAGTAGGCATTGCGTGTACAGTAAACGTAATAACTGCGCCAAGTCTATATGACTTTATGTTGTGGGCCCGTATTGAAAAGCGTATACCAGTTATCCTGCAAAGTGTATACGAGCCACACTACCTGAGTATTCTGCACTGGCCAGACTGGTTTAAGCGTGGACTTAAATATACTATAGATCAACAGTGGGGCATTGATACAAAACGTTTCCCTGACGAGCGCATAAGACGAGCCCATGAATTGCTAACCAAGCTAACTGAACCCTCCAGCGACAATCATGATGACAACAGCAGTGAATACTTGGCAGAAATGGATAAATTATTCAGCTTACGCAAACAAAGTCTTGACTTAGCGCCAAAGTTTAGTAGAATAGTAGAAACATTTAAACCATGATAGATAAAAAACAATTACAACAAAGCAGCACGTTCTGCATGTTACCGTTTATGCACATTTACGGTACAGCTAATGGCAATTTGGTTCCTTGCTGCGAGGCACAAGAAACACATCTCAATCACCCAGATGAGAGTGCAGAGAGCGCTTGGAATAACGACAATTACCGTGAACTACGCCGCGCCCTTGCCAACAGTGAGCGCCCGGATCGTTGCGACGTTTGCTGGCACAATGAAGATAGTAATATTGTAAGTAACCGCCAACAGTGGGAACAAGATAACTGGGCTGACTTTGCTGACGTCATTGAGGTTAACGACGACTATAGTGTAAACAATAAGCCACTTTGGCTTGAACTAAAAGTATCAAACTTTTGTAACCTCAAGTGCATTATGTGTAGTACGTTCAGCAGCTACAAGCGTAGTCAGGATATTGATATTCTGAACAAATACGGCGGGGTCCACACCACTGAGTTACAGCGCCCCACGACACTGTTTGAAAGTTTGAATCGTTGGCCAGAGCTATGGGAACACGTACACACGCTACAGTTTACAGGCGGCGAACCTATTATTAACCAAGAACACTACGACCTTTTGGCAGGCATCCCAGAGCATCGCATGCCCCATATTAAGCTACGTTATGCTACAAACATCAGTTATATTAAATTTAAACAGTATGATTTGATTAATATCTGGAGCAAGTTTAAGCACACTAACATTAAGGTGAGTATGGACGGCATTGGCGATGTGTATGATTACATTCGCGAAGGCGGCGACTGGAATACCGTATACAGTAATATGATAGAGCTCAACAATTATCGCGGAAAGATTGATTTGGCCGCAGGCATTACTGTGCAGGCACACAATGTATTTCAAATGCCAGAATTTTATGATTTTTGGCGCGAGTCACCAATTGAATTAAGTTTTATTACTGCTAATATACTACAAACACCAAAATATTTGAACCCCAGTGTCTGGCATAGTAAATACAAGGAAGCGATTATCCAGAAACTAAGAGCGGCAGAAAGTCGTCACCCTGAGATGGATCGCTTCGCTACATACATGGAAAACAATAGAGCTGAAAAATATGCAGCGTATATGCGCATGCGAAAATATACACGTGATATTGAAAATCGCTACAACCCAAAAACTAGTCTAGATCAAATGGTTCAAAAATATCTTAACATGCCATTAGAAGACATGGACACCGTGTTCGCTCAACAAACACAATTCGGAGTATAATATGAAACAAGGCCAATACCAATGGCAATACTATCACACTGAAAACGCTTGGCCCGTCGTCAATGCATTCAACATTAATAGTACAAATTTAAACGATCATCCCGTTTTAAAACAAAAACTTCTTGAAATTTCAGGTGTAGAACACAACAACCATCTTCGTGGGGGCATTGTTAACATTAAAAATTCATCTGACCCTAGCTGGATCGTAGCTATGAAGAAGTTAGGATATCGGTATGCAGTCATATGGCTAGACGGTTGCTGGCCATCTGATGATGAATTTAATTACAGTGTGCTAGATGAAGTTGATCGCATCAATGCTGAATTTACTGACTGGGTTGTTGCCGGCGATTTGCGTATACTAGATAATCGTTTCGCATATTTTAATAACAATGTTATGATTATAAACTTAGAAAATTTCAGAGGGCTGGTTAGATTAAATGATGAAAATAATCAACATCGAGATCAACAGATCTGGGGCCGTTACAGCAGAGAGCCAATTGGAAAATTTGATCCAGTAGAAGGATTGTGGGAACGTTACGAGAGTAAAATTGTCGACTGGGATGACGAAAGCGTATACGGTATTCAGAGATTTGGCCGAGTGATGGGAATGCTCAAAGACGAGCATGTCAAATTTGAAATGGATGAACCGGAATTTGAACGCAAGATGGGCATGTACTACAATTCGCAAGTAACCGCAGCATTGTTCAATGAGTCTGATGTACCAGGCCTAAGTGACAAATTTATGTCACATGTGTCACAAACTAAACCACACATCAATAGTGTAGAGTTAGAGAAAGCAATTCAAGGCGATAAACATGATAGTGAAAAGATAAGCTATCAGGCGAACCGCTTTATAGGCAAGATGTTCAATCCCAGTAGTCCTATCTACTTTGTCAATACTGAACCTAGCCAACCGATGACTGCGCAGCAAATTGAAGGCACTGGGTTCGATCAATATGTTGGTGCATCAGCAGGCTTTAAATTATTCTACTATGCACAAAAATATGGGTTTAACAGTGACACTAAATTTCTTTTATACGATTTTGATCCAGCAAGTTGCAAGTTTAAACAAGACACTCTTGCGGGCTGGGATGGCAAAAACTATCCTGCATGGGTGGGCGATTGGCTATCACAAAATCCTGGTGTTGACGATGGACTGTATGACCTCACCAAAGAACGCTGGCCACGAGTAGTAGATCAGTTTGGCGGCGAAAGTGAATGGCTTAACACATGGCACAGTATACAAACTGCCCGTTGGGAAGTAATTAACTGTGATTTAATTTACGGACACGACATATTATTTGAACGACTAGAGCAACGACGGACATTCTTATGGACATCAAATATCTACAGTTATATTATCCCTAAAGTATTGAGCAAGCCATTTGCGCTTGAAGAAAGCTTTATTGGTTTAATTAAGAAATTAAAAGCACTTGATGCTGATAGTTGGTTTAGCGGTACTGATATTAACGACAATGATCTAATGTGTCCAGTTACTGCTATTATCAGTACTACTAATAATGAAAGTATTGGATTTGAACAATGAGTGATACATTTTTAAGAACGACATCCAGACGCAATGATGTTATCAGAGAACAACGTACAACTAATTATACTATTACCAGTAGAAAGTATAACAGAATTGCACATGTGATGCCCAATATTCTAATTCATGACGACTTAGAATATCATCCTGAGTATCTAGCAAAACTACGTTCTTGTTTGAGAAACAACTTGCACAATTCATGCCAGCAGACAATTGTTGAATTGCATGGACAAAACTCAACATTAGATTGGGTTTATGATATGTGTGATTACGGATTTGAAGCTATAATTGTATGGCCAGATGGTACTTGGCCGTTGGGTGATCAAGTTGAAAAAGACGTAACTAATTTAATGGATACTGACTGGGGAGATAATTGGCTAGCGGCAGGAATGATAATCAATAAAATGCCTGAGAAAATATACCCGTATTGGGATTATAGATATCCAGTAGTTATTAATTTAAAAAATTGGGCAAAGATAGGATATCCGCACTTTTTTAATATTATGACAGGGGCATTTAGTTTTGAGACAGAAGAGCGAGTGGCAATTACTGACTCTTGTCCAAAGTACATGTTCAGAAGCGGAGCATATAAAGATGCATATATTAGAGATAAATTTCTAGATGGATTAATTGGTACAGCACTTGGGCATGATTTATGGATACGTGGATTCAAAGATGAGCCATTGCTGGAACACATTCATCATGATGATCCTGTTGAGGATTTAGATAACGTGTTGTCTTGGATAAATGAAAACGAAATAGCAGATGAAGCAACTATAAACCCGACCAGAGCCATAATGGATGATATGAATGAACAGCGCCAAGAGTTATTCACATTAAAATTGTTAAAGTACCAGATTGTTTACATTACCAATACAGAAGGCGTACCAAAAGACTTTGAATTTTTTCCACCCAATGCAAGATTTGAAACACTAGCACTACCATGTAGTGGACTGCATCAATTCTATCACATTATTAGAAATATAGATACTGTTAAGAGTGTAGTATGGTTTGATTTTAATCCATACAGTGTATTGTGGATGAAGCATCTAATTGAAAATTGGGATGGTTATGATTTTAAGAAATTTGTGCAATCCGACAAACATGTAATAACAGATTCAAAAATTATATTGGATCAAAACATAATTTATGATCCAGATCTGGTTGATGAATTCCTGGATAGTCTAGGACTAGACGAACAAGAATTCCATAACATATTTTTACGCCTCAAGAATCTCAATCATGAATTTTTAACTGTTGATGTAGTTAAAGAATGGGACAAGCTCGCAACAGCGTGTGGCAACAATTCAAATGTGTTTATGCAACTAACAAACATCTGGCAATATGAAGTAAATTATCTGAATACAGACGGATTAGATGCACAGATTGCATTTCTAAATCTGTTAAATACAGTAGCAAAAAATAATAAAGCATTATTTTTAACTGGTGATACTCCAATGGGAACTCACTATCGCTACAAAAATATTAAACAACTTAAAGGAGTATTTTAATGTGGTTTGAAGGTCATTTGGAAACCTGGCAGGAAACGCCAGACGATAATACTGTAAAGTTTTTTAAAGAGAATGAAAATTTAGGGCCAGTTGATTTTACAAAAATTGATGATCCCAGCGTACTGTCTGGCTGGCGCGATGAGCAGGATCCGGACTGGATTATGGATCATACAAAGTTTCCGTGGATTACTATTGATGAAATTAATGTTCCATGGAAGGACATTTATGAAGAAGCAAACCATTTATTGTACACGGCGTGCTACACTCTGCACCGCCCAATGGCCAGCGGCTGGTTAAGTTTGGCTATCCATGGTATCAGCAGTGTACACACAAACTGCGCTGAAGACTATAATTTGCCAGAGGACTATGAGCAAACACACAGTCGCTGGACAGACATTGCAGATCTATGTCCTCGCACAAAGGAATGGATGATGGATGAAATGTTGTACGACAAGTTTATGCGTGTACGATTCATGGCAATCTTGCCTGGTGGTTGGCTAGGAGCGCATCGCGACAGGCCGCGCATTACAGGTGTAGGTGCTACAAATGTTGCTATTAACAATCCAGATGGCTGTGATTTTGTCATGGGCGGCTGGGGCAAGGTAGACTGGGAACCAGGTGTTGCTAAAAAAATGAATACTGGGTATGAACATGCAGTTTGGAATCGCAGCGAAGAACCGCGCATCCATATGATTTTTGATGGACAGCCAGGCGACGTATTTAAAGAACAAGTGAACCGTGGTTATGCCCGTATGCTTGGCGCTTAAACACGGTGCGGCTATAGGGCCAACCGGCAAGGTACGGCCCTGTTGCGCATGGGATAATAACACCGGCAAAGAGAGCGACGTCAGTGAAAACTGGAAAATGAAACACGCTGTCTGGTATGGCCAGATGGCTGCTGGAGATTGGCTACCAGAATGCCGAGAGTGTAAACAGGATGAAGAAAAGAATGGCAAAAGCCTCAGAAAATACTATAACGAAATACTTAGCTATAGCACGGGAATTGAATACTGGGATTTTAAGATTAATAACACCTGCAATCTTCAGTGTCGTATGTGTGATCCTATTAATAGTAGCACGTGGGACAGATTTTTAAAACAGCACGACAAAGATTATACACCTATAACTACAGGATGGCACCGCCGTATAGATGAAATACTTCCTGCGCTGTATACTGCAAAAGTGGTAAAATTTACTGGCGGCGAACCATTCCTAATTCCACAAGTACGCCAAGTTATTGAATTTTTAGTTGATGAAGACATAGCACCAGCAGTTATACTACAGTTCATAACCAATGGCACAGTTGACATTAGTGAATATTATGACTTGCTTTCTTTCTTTAAACATGTTATTATAAGTGTAAGTGTAGATGCAGTGGGCCCACGATATGAATATATACGAACAGGCGCTAGCTGGGATGAGACTGAAACTAACATACTAAATATTAAAAAGAATGCACCAAGTAATGTCAATATTAGTGTTACTGCATTACCAATGGCACTGAATATTAATCACTTGCACGAAGTTGAGTCATGGTGCAAACAGAACAAAATTACTTACAATCGCGCCAGCGATTTAATTCAGCCAGAATATCTGGCGCCAGATGCGTTAACTGACGACACTTTAAAGCAACAGTTAATAGAACATATGGAACGGTTAGATCGTATATACGGCACTGACTATAGAGATTATATATGACAAAAAAATTACCCAGTGAGACGTTTTGCGTGTTGCCCTTCATGCATGTGGCAACTAATGCAGCAGGAAGTTTCAGAGTGTGCTGTAACAGTAACCCAAACACCAATCAGATTATCAATCCTGAGAACGACAAGCCTTATAAAATTTACAAGCACAGTATTGAAGAAATGTGGAATAGTCCAACATACACTGAGGTGCGCCGTCAATTGATTGCAGGTGAAAAACCAGATATGTGTGTGCGTTGTTTCCGTGAAGAAGCAGCTGGCATCCGCAGCGCACGAGCCGGCTTTAACGAAAAGTGGTGGAATGATACCGTAGTAGTTGCAGAAGAAATTCCAATAGACGTTCGTTACGTTGATTTGCGATTGGGCAATCTGTGCAATCTCAAGTGCCGCATGTGCAATCCATGGGCTAGTAGTATGTGGGTTAAAGATTGGAACGAAGTAGTTCCTACTGCCAAACTTGATCCTCCCCAATTAATTGACGAAGAAACATTAGCGTTCATGAACGTTATGACCGAATGGCCTGACTATAAAAAGACAGGTCTAAATTTCCAAGACATTGCTCACACAGTAGAAGAAATTTATCTGACTGGAGGTGAACCAACGTTAGCAAAAAGCCAGTACGCATTACTGGACTACTGCATAGAGCATGACTTGGCAAAAGGCATCCGCTTGAAGTATAACACCAATCTTACAAATGTCCCACCAAAGATGATTGAATATTGGCAATACTTCAAGCGGGTGCAACTTAATTGTAGTATAGACGCAGTCGGACATCGCGACCGTTACATTCGCTATCCAAGCAACTGGGAAAAGGTTGTAGAAAACTTTGATCGCTTACGTCAATTGGACAACGTGTACATTCAAATACATTGTACAGTGCAAGCTCTGAACATTTGCGTATTAGCTGACCTATTGGATTTTGCACAATCACGCAACCTACAAAGCGACCAAGTATACCTTAATATCCTTAATCATCCACGCGGCCTTAACGTTCGGGTATTGCCCAACAAGATGAAGCAAGAAGCAGAATTTGCTCTTCAAGATTATCATCACTGGCCCAAAGTAACTGACGTTATCAAGTATATGTGGGCGGAAGACTGGCACGGTGACTTCTGGCACGAGTTTGTAGCGTACAATAAGAAAACAGATGAATTGCAAGGTATGCAATTGCTTGATGTATGTCCAGAGTTTGTGGGGCATGTCAATGCATAAACGTATTATAGCAACTGGCAATCCAGAGTTTGGAGTAGCAAGTGCTATCTTTAAACGCTGGCCAGATGCAGAGATAGTTGGACAAACAACTCGAGGCTTGGATTTAACTATACAAGATCACAGAGACCGTTTGGCAAAAGAAGCCCTGGAATATGATGTTTTTATTAACTGTAGCGCACTGTGGCGCTTTAATCAGACTCTAGTACTAGATACAGTTTATAAAGCCGCATTAAAGGCAAGGAAACGACTACATATTGTGTCTTTAGGTAGTACTACTGATAGAGCTACCAAAGGAAGCGATTGGTTATATCAACAAGAAAAGAAAGCATTGCGTAGTACCAGTAACGCAATGGGCTTAAAAAGCATTTGGGCCGGCGGCCCGCGTGTCAGTTATATAACATTTGGCACACTAGAGAACAACAGCCATAAGCATCCCGACAGGCGTATTATGACGCTAGATGAATCAGTAGACTTAATTGAATATGTAATCAACGCACCAGAACATTTAAACATTAATGAGCTAAGTGTTGATCCAATACAAACTGAGTGGCCTAATGGACAATAATAAAATAGACATCCCACAAGTATTTGTTAGCTATCCTGCTGGCACTGGCGGAGAATGGCTTGTTTATCAGATAGGACAACATGACAAGTATTATCAGTTTCACGAAGGTGAAATGGAATTAACTGTTAACGAATACAACCGCTGCCGTATTACTGGTAGCTGGAGACAAAAAATATTGGATGATACAGACTTTAAAGATGATGTCTGGCTTCCTGGTGAATATGATAACAGTGCGGAATGGTGGCATGATTATTGGCATTGCGCAGGCGATAATGATTGGTATAACCGTGTACGTAAACTAGTAAGCAGTAAACCTCGCTACCGTATTCCAGTGCATCGTTGCCATGAAGCCTGGCAGGAAATCATCTGGCGAGATTTATTTACAGAATTTAAAATTGTTACACTGACTGTTGATAGAAATGATCCAGCAGTATGGCAACAGTACAAGGGAAATATTATTAAAAAAATCTGGTGGCAGGATTTGAGCGATGAAGAAGACCTTAAAGATGAGATGTACGACAAGTACAAGAAACTGTATAAACGTCGCGAGCAAAAAGGACAGCCTGAAGATCTATTAAAAATCACACGCAAGTTTAGTGGTGATGTCAACTACACTGATATGATGTTCGCACTATATTATCATGAGCTTGAAGATGCTGATGCTGCATTAAACAAGACACTGGAAAATATGAGCGAACGCTGGAACGAATATAATACAGATCAACATAATCATCCTATACCAGATGTAGATCATCTTCAAATATCTTATGGGGACATGTTTGTATATCGCAAGTACGAGACCTATTTGAAATTGTGTGAATTTTTAGATACTGCCCCATGGTCAGCTGACAGTTGGTCAGCAATACTAAATGAATATGCTGACGCAGACAGTATTACTGTCTTAACTGAAGACGATGTTATGCGTAGAATTCAACATCGAGTATCAGAGTTATGTTAAATTTAAACGAATACTTTCCAAATTTGAAAAGATTATTTCTAATTGAATCGATGACAGGTCAATTTGATAGCTATTTTTATTATATGCTATCCACTGGAAGAAAAATCATGTATAGAAAAAATTATTTTGATTTTAAAGGAATACCCCAAGAAGATATTATTGCATCCCGGGCGAAACAATTGATATTCTGTGATTATGTTAATTATGATCCGAGTTTACCTGATATAGATGCATATATAGATCATTTTGAAAGACGTCTAATAGACAACAAAATTGATAAACAGCAGGTTGAAGAATTTATATGTAGAGCACATCCCAGCAAATTTAAACATATTTTGTTTAACGATTTAACTTGCGACAATGATAATATAGTTTCATATATCTGCATGCCCACTACAATTGAAAGTTTTTGTATAATGGTGTGGTGGTTTGAAAGATATTATGACCAGGACCCAGCAGTTAACGAAACAGTAAGTAAACAATACGATGCTTTTGTAGAACGAATTACGCAATATTATATTACCGGCAACAGTAATATAAACAGCGATAAAAAGGCGACGATTGTCGACATTAATGATTTGATGTTAAACAAATGTCTAGATAAATTTTATAACTTAATTAATGAAAATGGGGCAGAAATAAACTTTGATGAAATATATAATAGCACAATAATTAGCGATATGCATTTATGGATTGAAGAGTTTAAAAAAACACCAGGGTTTGAATTATTGTCACAGACATTTGATAATCAATTATCTTTCAAATCTAAACTATCACAATATAAAATAATAAGAGGATAACATGGGCGATTACAGCCAAGAAAACTTAAAAACAATAACCGAATTTTTTGAACAAAGTAAAGAAGCCGGATGGGGGAAATTAATAGCAGTTAGTTGCACTCCTCGCGATTTGATTCAATGGCGTGAAGATAACATTCCTGCTAGCATTCGTGAAGTTATAACGCAGTCAGGCTGGCAAGATCAAAATAGTTTTGACTGGGCTGGCAAGGGCAGCGGCAATCCAATATTTTATTTGTTTAAGGTATATGAAGTATGGCGTAGTATTGCTGAAGTAGGGGTTAAAACTCCGCTGCATATTCATAGCACTGCTAATGACAATGGTATGCGTTTTCATCCCAGCAATAACAAGATTGAAATCGTATGTGAATATTTTCCAGATTTGCCAGTAACAGTGTTATATCACGATTATGATTATTTGCGTAAATTCTGGCCAGAACCAATTCTAGACTGGTATAAGCAGTTTCCGCATCGTGAGATTAAAACTGCTGAACAATACCTTGCACTATATGGACTTGATCAAGACAGCAATGAGATGGAATTTGGGTGGGACTATTGTGAGCGTATCGTCAATAATCCTGATCAGGTATGGGGTAAAGTAAAGCCACGTGCATGGGACTGGAAACATGTTGATATTAATCAACATGCCAGTGAGCCCAGTCTACTTAATGCGCTGTTTCTGACAGCAACTGATCGGTTCCATCGTATGGCAATGGATCGTGATAAAATTAGACTGGGTGACATTTTAATCGTCGATGAGAATACTGTTGAGTTTTGCGGCAAGGTTTATGAGTTATAATTTTATCGGAGAATATGATTTACGATCATTAGACAAAATATATCTGACTGAATTCACAAGTGGACATGGCGGTGATTATTTTATATCATTATACGGATTATCAAATAACAATTTTTTAAAAATATTATATACGTTTGACCATGTAGTAGATCGGCTCGACGATCTCAAATCGTCCATGCCAGGAAATAACATTGGTTCAAAACTGATTCGTCCTGAACATGTTACTGCTGACCTGATTAAATTAGATCTTGATAACCTGCTAGCCCGCGATCCGGACCAGTTACCCCACGTAAAATATCTTCAATTGGCTTCCCACCCGCAATATATTGCAACTGATCGAACAGCACAAGATATTATTAATAATGTTAACCGTGAACCCGGTACCCCGATTGGTCACGATCATGACCTCCGTGTATATAGTTTTGCGTATTCGTTTTTTGACAGAGAATACAAAAATATTGTACTGTTGCCAACAACAGTAGAAAGTGTAATGTTTATTTTGCATTATGAGTATAAGTATAAGTCAATGCCCAATTACATTTCATTTAATGAATTTGCAAAAGAATTTACTGATAACATTATTAATGCGTATACTGAATCTAATTTAAGTTTACTTTCCTTATATAACCCTGAAACTTTTGAAGTTATTGACCATATAGACATCACATTGTCGACACCGGACATGTTATTACCGCTAGCAATCAAACTAACAGATGATGACATTGATATTGTGGCATTTGAATATATTAAAGACTATTATGTCAAACGCAAACTAACTGCGTTTACTAGGTGGATGGAAGAAAAATTTTTAGAATTCCCTGAATCTAAAAAAATTATAGAAGACAAATTGTATAGTAATTCTTATCAAGAATTGTTGAAAAAAGTTAATCCTATAACAGCATTAACTGTCAATAATAGGTGCAAAGTATAATAGAGTTAATACAATTAATTGCTGTAGTTGGCAAATTTTTAAACGAGTAAATAATACTAATAAAGGATTAAATATGACAGAAGACTTAAAATGGAGTGCTTATGATTTCAGTGCTACACCGTATGATAAATTGGTTCGTGTTGGTCAGCGGAATATGCTGTATCGCGATCTTTTCACTGTTAGCTGGTTGCTTGGCCGCTTTTGCAATTATCGTTGCAGCTATTGCTGGCCTTATGCTCGCAGCGATAGAAAAGATCACCGGCCCACAGAATTATGTCTTATTACAATTGATGAGATTAAGCGCCAGGCCAGAGAAAATGGGTTTAACAGTTTCCATTTTAGTTTATCTGGTGGGGAGCCTACTTTCCATCCTGGCTATTTGGATATTATGGAACACCTTGCTAAAGATGTAAACAACACTAATTATACTAGTGTGCATATGACCACCAATATGAGCCGACCAATGAAATGGTTTGATACATATGTTGAACATGCTGCAAAATTCCATCGCGCAAGCATCACTGCCAGCCTGCACACTGAGCACCTGGATACACGCGAAAAAATGCAAGAGTTTGCAGATAAACTTATATTCTGTCAGGAACACGATATACAAGTTACGATTAATCAGGTAATGGTTCCAGAATGGTTTGATCGTGATTGGGAAAATGCCTTATTCTTTCATGAACAAGGGATCAATGTCACACTAAAACCACAGAGTGATCCCACTGCTTCCAAGGTGGTGGACGGATATACTCCTGAAATGCTTAAACGTCTGCACAACGGTATGCCCCAACTCAATTATACGGGACAAAAAGCAGAGAAAGCAAAGCTAGTAGTACGCCCAGAACCCACCTTTAATAAAACTAGTGATCCAATTTGGTGGCCAGAGTTTAGTCATATTCCAAACGAATATCAAGTTGAGTTTCGTGATGGTGATGGCAAATATTACTGGATGGATCAAGCAGAGCGTTTCAATGCATTCAACTTTAATAAGTTTAAAGGCTGGGAATGTAGCAGTGGTTATCGTGGGATTATTATTCGCGAACCAGACGGCAGCATTAAGCGCAGTTACAGTTGTCACGACGCACCTCTTGGTAACATTGAGACAGGATTTAAACTGTTTGATAAGCCAGTAATTTGCACTACTGAAAGTTGTGTAAGTAGTGCTGACAGTAAGATTCCAAAACGGGCGCCCGGAACAAAGATGCCGCTATGGCCAGGAGACGAGACTTATAAAACATGAAGAAATTATTACTTACTTTTTTAAGCTTATTATTTGCAACTGTTTCTTATGCAGACCACGACCATTTAATGTGGGGGCCAATTGGCCTGCCAGTAGACGAGCAGCGCGGTCCATGGTTTGCTACTATTGATTTAGATGCAACTGAATACGCCTGGCAACGAGTTAATGATGTCACACGTAAAGGTGACACCTCCTTGCGTTTAGAGCTACGTGATGGAGATTGCTTTACTGCATATCCACATGATCCAGCCCGTGAGTGGGATGATTGCACCCGTGATCGTGAACGTTCGGAAATACGTGAAAAATGGTATGCTCCGCTGGATACTTCAGTCTGGTATGCGTTTAGCATGTACATTCCAGAAGACTACGAGCCAATGTATCCAAAGCAGATTTTCTTTCAGTGGCATGGTGGCGATTGGGGACCAAATGTTTATTTCCAGCTTAACCGTGAAAAGTTTTTGATTGATGTGCTAACTGAAGAACATCAGACAACTACGCAGTATGAAGTAGGAGAATTGTCCAAAGGAAGATGGTTGGATTTTGTTATACAAGTAAAATGGACTAAGCATGATACTGGATTTTTTATATTGTATAATGACGGCAACGAACTCTGGAATTACAGTGGCCCAACTATGGATCAGAAAACATATGACATTGGCACTGGCCCATATGTAAAAATGGGCATTTACCGCAGCCATTTATCTCGCTGGACACAGGATCGCCCACACCCAACACATGTACTATATTTTGATGAATATCGCAGAGGCAGAACATTCAATGAAGTTGACGTCAACAACTATCAGGGTGATTGAGAGGACAGTAAATGGAAATAGAAAAAATAATCACCGTCTGTGGAGTTGATATTCCAGTCGCCGACGGACCAATTGGAATAAGTGTAAGCGGTGGTGCTGACAGTGTAGCACTACTATATGCATTGCTAGTAGAATTCCCACAAAAGGAATTCCATGTTTATACTGCAATAGAGAATGAAGCAGACTTTCGCATCCTGGCTGGCCCAGCCGTTAGTACAGTACTTGGAAAAATTATCCAACGTTTAGGACATCGCCGCTTGGAGCATCATGTCTGCTATCATAACAATAAGACAGAAGACTTCCCGCCAGAGCTTATACATACTCAAGCCAAGCGTGATTTGTTGTCTGGAAAAATAACAGCAGTATATACTGGTCTCACTGCAACACCGCCGCTTGAAATTGCTGAATCCTTTACAGATGACCCATTTATGTTACAGGAGATTGCAGCACGTGATCCCAACGTGCTGCATGATGTAATTGTTGGAAATTTTATAATGCCATTTCGAAATTATGACAAGCAAAAAGTTAAGGAATTTTTCGACCACTATATGCTAACTAATTGGCTGTATCCGCTAACGTTTAGTTGTGAAAATACGAATAATGTATTTGAAAATCCAGTACATTGTGGCGAATGCTGGTGGTGTCGTGAACGGCAATGGGCGTTTGGCAAGTTAGTTTAATTGCTTTCAGGAATCTTTACACCTGCCAAATAATCTTCTTCAATTGCACTCTTGATGCCATGGCAATTCTTGCACAAGGTTTGTAAGTTGGTTGGATGATTAATTTCTTCATCTACCCAACCCATTGCACGTGCTTTACTGCGACTAACAATGTGATCAACTGTCATATGGCTGCGTACAAGCTGATTTGCTTTGGCCCGGTCGCTATTCAAATACGGAAGAATTAGTGGATTTTTGTAAGCATCGGCGCCACAACAAGCGCAGGTACTTTCGCGGCTGTGGCTGTAAGTAACACCAATTTTAGCTAGCCCATCATAGTCCATCAAGTTCTTTTGGTGTTGTCGACAATGATCTTCCTGCCCTGGTCCTTTGTATTTGGTAACTTTACGTTCACATCCTTCAACACAACATGTCTTGGTTTGTGCTTTTTTAATTTCAGCAATTGACTTCAGTTCATCTTGTTTAAAATCACGGATTGTCATACTTTATCTCCTTAAGGACGCAAGTCAGCATCTGCATAAATGATATTTTCTTTTGAACACATTGGTACTAGCTGAGTAAAGCCATTAGCAACAAGGGCCTGTGCAATCCAGTTAGGGCCGCTGTTTTCTTGGTTACAACGCGGCGCCCTACTGTCTTTTGGAATAGTCCCGTCTGCTTTTGCTTTCGTGTGCCAATTGTGGTATGCTTTAATTACCATCTGGTGCTTACGGCTACCGTTAGCCCAAGTGTTTCCAGTTACTGGTTCCAAAATTGCAATCATTTCATCAATGTAATCATTAGTAACTACGATGTTTTGTGTCAAACAATCACGGAAGTAATCACACAAGTTCAACACTTCCAAGGAGTAAGTGGGCTTGTCTGCGCATGCATTTACGTGATAGTAGAACAAACGATCAAACACGCTCTGTGGATAGTTCTTGTTCATAACTTCTGACATACGTACAACTGCGCCGGCGACAGTGTCATCTCCAAACTTTTCAGCAGTAAAAAACATTCCATACTTTTCCGCCATTTGCTGCACCGCAAGACAACGTTCGGCCCAAAAATCACGAGCGCCATCGTTGTTGTAGCTGTATACGTGCTGGGTAAACATATCAATAGCGTCCAGTGTCTTGCTGCCAGCACCGCTGTTGAAGTACAAAAACAGTTCACGAATTTCTTTGCGGTCATGCCCAGGATATACATCAACTGGAATCATAATCTCGTTTGCTGACAACTTAAATCCATAGCGACCAAGAAGAAACAAAATCAAAGCCGTATGCTGCCCATCCCAAGCAATGTACCGTGCTACTTCTCCATCCTTGCGGTATGGATCCTGGTAAGTACGGACACTATTGATGCGGATACAACGGAAGGAACCCAGCAGTTCTACAAGCCAATCACTGTCTGGCTCACGCTGCATAGTTACGTTAATGTCTGCTTGGCTAGCAGGAATGTAACCAACACGCCCTTGGTTAACCATAAACTTTGTCATATGTTCATATGACTCATATTCATAACGGTCCATGAATTCTTCTACTAGCTCAATAAACAGTTCTTCTAGCTCTGGGCGAACTTTAAGTAAGTTATTAAAACGTTCTTCAATTGTAACGTATTCGTCTTCAACCGTCTTAAACTTGTCGTTTTGACGTTGGGCGTATACGTTAACTGGTAACGTTTTGTTAGGTGCTGTATTGCTACCTTGAAACATCATCATATCATATCTTCTCCATTGCTTACATTACCAATATAAACAAGGTGTCTTGGTTTGTCAAGTATTTTTATAATGTTTTTAGTATATTTTTTTGCGAGTTTCTAGCTGTGACACTTCAGCAATAAGCCAGTCTAATACAACCTGCTCTGTATTGCTGCGGGTCTCTTTTCTAAGACGATAGATTTCAGACTGCAAAATATTCATGCGATTCATGTCAATGCTGCTTAGAGGTGCTTGTGTTGTTTCACTCATAGCAATCTACTCTACATCAGTCGCAAATGCTTCTGGCAATTGTTCCTGCCAGTATGCACGAATCATGTCTTCTAGACTAGAAAATTGATGTCCAGCTTTTGCTGACCATTCAGTAATGTCATTCATAACTTGAACTTCTAAGTCGCCATATGGGGCTTTACGCATAGTTAACTCCTAAATTTGTGTTGTAGTTTATTAAGCAGCTGACTCATATCACTGCTGGGATTATATTCAACATGTGTTACTTTTGTACGCTTTTTAATAATCACGTTCCAAGCACCAGCATTTGGATCTAGGCGTGTGACGGATTCAACGTAAGGATCACCGTCACACCAACCTATAAACTCGTTTTGCATTTTGCCGTAGCCAGTGACTACGATAATTTTTCTTCGACTATCACGGTATGCAGCTTCAGTATGCATACGGAATTGCTTCCAAGCGTCATGAGCTGTATATCCGTGAAGGTCCAAATTCATTTGTTAACGTTTCTTATTTCTACACGCTAGCAGCAGCTTCAATAATACGTGCTTCAATAAATTCTTTATCAGTAGCAGTTATAACTACTGCACTAGTTGTAACAGTCAACACATATTTTCCATCATGCGCGACGTCGTTATCTGTAATCATAACAAGATAATTTAGATTAACAACAAGCCCACTTGGGCATATAACAATATTCATTTTTAGTACTCCATATCTTCGTCGATTTCAAACCGACTGGTATTTTCTTTAACTAGCTCTAGTAGTGTTCGAACACCAAAGCCTACTGCGCCAATTGGCACGGTTGGTTTTCCTTTTTCGTCCCAACATACGCCAGCAATATCCAAGTGGGCCCACGGAGTTTTACTGTCTACAAAGCGGTACAAAAATTCTGCCGCTGTGGTAGCCCCGCCATTACGACCGCCTGTGATATTCTTCATGTCAGCAATTTGACTGTCCAGCATCTTGTTCCAGTCGGCACCCATTGGCATACGCCAGAACGATTCACCATTCTTGCTGCCAAGTGCATCAATAGTATTACCAAGTTCACTGCTGTTAGTAAACAGTCCAGCAATTTCAGTGCCAAGTGCAGCAACAACTGCGCCAGTCAGCGTAGCCAAGTCTACAATGAGAGCAGGCGCGTATTCACGCTGTACGTATGTTAGGATGTCCGCTAGAACAAGGCGCCCTTCAGCATCAGTGTTCAGGTTTTCAACAGTCTTGCCGCTGAGTGACATTACGACATCGCCTGGTTTAATTGCATTGCCATCCGGCATATTTTCCACTAGGCCCACAATACCCACTACGTTCTCTTTGAGACCTTTGCTTGCAATAGCATGCATTGCACCCACGACGGATGCAGACCCGCCCATGTCGTACTTCATATCTCCCATGCCAGACCCTGGCTTAAGACTAATACCACCAGTGTCAAAAGTTACGCCCTTGCCCACTAGTGCCTTGGTTGGCTTATCGCCGCCGCGCAGCCATTCCATAATGACAACTTGGCTATCTTTTACTGAACCTTGTCCTACACTTAGTAGAAGATCAAACCCCATACGCTCTAGCATTTTCTGTGGAATAATCTTAACAACTACGCCCAGCGGGGTAAGTGTTTCATAGATACGCTGTGCATATTCTTCAGGATATAGTACGTTGCCTGGCTCAGTGATTAGGTCACGGGCAAAGTATACGCTTGGCCAGATATCACCATTTGAATCTTTTGCAAAGTATACTGTAGGCGTAGGCTTTTCTTCTGTAGTCTTATACTTTGAGAAGTTGTACCCTGCCAAGCGAACACCTTCCACAATGTCATCAACGTTTTTATCAATGTCAAATGTAATGCTTGTGGCAGCGGCAGCATAACGCTTGTAATAAGTGCCGCCAAACTCACGCCAATCACGTGCAGACTTTGCAGTCTCTTTTACAACAGTAATAAAGTCATGTGTTTCATCAGCATAGCTAATGTTGACTTCCTTCTCATCTGACTTAGCCCATGCCCGCGCAAGGAGTCCTTTGAGGTCTTTATCTAGTTTTTTATATTCTTTTGATTCGTGCAACACTATAGTTGCGTTTGTTTGCTTAGTCATGTTGTACCTTAAAGTTTAAATGTAAATTCCATGCCAGCCATGTTGGCTACATAGATATCTTTTTTCTTGAAGAAGTTTAATGCAATTCCGCTTACATTTACCCTAATTCCATCCCGCGTAGATGACACCACGATGCCCTCTTGCGTTTTGCCTGTATCTGTGCAGATAATCTGAACTGTAGTTGGTAGATGATTCATTATGCATACTCCGTATATTCAATATGTTCAATGCCAGCCTCTTGAATGGCAAGGATGCAGATTTCACAAGGTTTAGCAAGAAGCGGATCTCCGTTCTTGCTGTAACGTTCAATAACGATACGATGAGCGCAACTCCAGTCTTTGAGACGAGTCAACGCATGAATTTCAGCATGTAAGAAGATGGCAGCCGGACGACCCGCAGCACACGCAAACCGGTGCTGAAGCGGATGACTTTTATGATAGCTATTCACGCCACGTGACAAAATGCGTCCGCGCTTGCTATAAATGGTAGCAATCAGTGCTTGTCGTTGTTTGCTCATAATTATTTTATATCTCATTTTACTATATCTTTATAGCATGTTGATGTAAGTTTGTCAAGAACCGTTTTGCTCTCTGGCATCTTGTTCTTGCCAATACAGCGCAGCAATTTCTGCAAATTCACGTGTGTATACTATGTTAGGTGCACGTACAAGAGTGCAACTAAAGTTAGTGGGCCAGGCGACAGCAAAACTCAGCCAATCATTTTTGCTGAAATAATTTAGTTTGTTCCAGATCCAATGAACTGGTTCATGCTTAAATTCTGGACCTGTTTCTTCAAACCAGTGTTTGCGCTCAGTGCATATACGTTTCAGGCCTGAATCTATATTAAGTCCATACTGTAACCATACTTCAGGTTTGCCAATGAATACCCAATCACCATGGAACGGTACTCCTGCTTTAATGTAAAGCCAGTTCGCAAAAAGAGTACTTTTAAATAACCGGTTGCGACTTATATTTCCCAATGACTCTAGCCATTTGTGTTCTGGCATGTTGAAAATAATACAATCAGTGCGTGTTTTAATCACCATATCATACTTGCGCAGATCGTCAGCAAACAACAATGACCCACGATAAGCAGACAAATATTGCCCGTGATAGTTTTTACCCCACTGCGTGGGCGTAGGCGTATTAAATAGGAAGTTTTCTTGAGCATATAATGGAACATTGGTCCAGTCAGTATATACTGTGCTGTTTTGTTCACGTATGTATTCCATATGTGGATTGACTACTGACTCAAAATCTTCAACCACTATGCCCTTTGGCTGATACAACGCAGTGGCACGTTCTACTAAATCGCCAGTGTGGTCATCCCATAAGTGGCAATAATAATCTACCTGCAGATTACCGTAACTTGGTGGAAAGGTTTTGTTCCTTAGCCACCAAGCACTCTGATCAATAAATCTAGGCAAGCCTGTGATTAATACTGCAATGCGCATACTAGTATTTACCCCTAGGTGTAACGTGCCAACCGCGCTGCCCGTGTTTGATTGCGTTCGTAAAAATACGGATCAATGTTAAGGTTACGGGCTTGTTCGGCTGCTTCTTCTTCTGTTCGACAAGTTGTTACCGGAGTTCCAGTCGCGCCGCCAAGCTTGATACGCCACACTACTTCACCTTTGCGATTCTTATCTTCAAACACTTTAAAGTCATTTCTCATTTTCATAGTAAATCCTTAAATCCTTTTTCTTCTTCATCATAATCGATAAAGATTTTTACAGTGCGACCATCATCTTGGACACTTGCCCAAACATCGCGCACCCCGTACTTTACATATTCACGACCATTTCCAATCACTTCAACTCGAGTGACTTTTGGGAAAGAAACCGTGGTATTATCTACTTTGTTAATCATCATAGTTTTCCATCTATATAACAATATTATACTGATTCTACACTGCTGTCAAGAAACATTTTACATAATGTGTAATCAGCGAGTTGCAATTCCAATATTCCTTAGCATTTCTGTTGCCATGTTGTTGTCTTCAGCTTCTGTAACATTGTCATCGATGCCAGCAAGGACCATCATTTCACGTAGAACCATAATACGTTTACGTACACTAGGTTCCTGCTGTGCAATAAATGCCGCTAGTTCGTCAATGGTATCCATAGCCCACATTGCATCAAGAAGTTTTACATCCGCATTCTTTAATCCGTCGATCCGCATAGTCTATCCTCCACTAGCGTAATATGTTTACATTTACGAAAGGCTGGGCAGTTGCACGTAAAACCGCCGGCCACCATCTTAATATTATATGTGTCTCCCTTGCTACCTGTGGCAGTCCAAGTGTCACATTCAGTACCAACTAGCCAGTGGCCCTTTGTGTTAATATGTTCACTAGGCCAAACACGGGGACCATACTTGCTCATGCGAGCTCCTCAACTCCAAACAGTTCACGATGTTCTGCGTCAATCTTAGTACGATCAGCAGTCCATTCCGCAAACGAAATACCGTTAGGATAGCTGCGGCTAAACGAGTCTGCCAAGTCATTGAACAGATTGTAAAAAGTGTTAGTGTTGGCGCGGTGCCCGGTGGCGATTGCGGGCATTACATCCATATACATATCGCTGTCAATGAAGGTCCAACGTGGGCCAGTGGGCTTCCAGTTTTCTTCACGAGCAATAGCGGCGTTCCACGCCTTGACAACTTCCATTTCAAACATATAAGCCATTATAGGTCCTCCAGCATAGCTTCAAAATCTGCTTTCATGCCATATGCGGCATCTAGAGCACGTTGACGTTCATCTGCATCTTCAATCAGCATATAGTTAGCGATGTTCTTTTCACACGATGCGATGTAGTTCAGGATTGTTTCACGCATTGATATCTCCGTTGCTTACATTACTAATATAAGCAATACGTCTTGGTTTGTCAAGTGTTTTTTCACTTTTTTTCGACTATTACAAACGCTATCACTTGATGAAGTTCGTCACTCACACTTAGATGTATTGTTGTATCATTTAATATTCCGCTATCGCGTATTTCCTCTGCGAAGCTGACATACGGCCTATCTCCGTTTGAAGTATAACTTATGTTGTGTGGAATAAATGGGTCCCTAAACCCTGTACCGTATGCCTTAACAACTGCTTCCTTAACAGCCCAGCATTTCGAAAGATACTGTGCTTTGTTAGACGCATTTTGATAGGTAACGTACTCGTCAGTGGAAAGTACACGTGCAGCGAAAGCATCACCGCGCCTACTCAATATCTTACACATGCGATTAATCAGTATTATGTCTACGCCTATGCCATATATCTTCAATGTGATTCCTCTAGAACATGTACTTAAATTTTTAAAAAAATAAGGGCCTAAGCCCTTATCTCTTTTTTCTGTTTTTGCGTAGTGAGTTTAAATAACTCACCATGACAATGTTTTTATTTGAATCAATGTTACCACGTTGCTTTACGTTATTTCGTTTTGCTTTTTGCAACTTTGACAGATAGACAAAATATCTTCTGTTTAACACTGGTGTTTCCCCCTATTATACTATATTTACAGCGTATCAGGGGGGTATAAAGTAATAATATTATTATTCAGCGATTTTATTTACAATTCAAAAAGACATTAGTCCCACAATGATTCTAGATACTTTCCAAACAAACGAAATCCGTTGCTCATGCGCTCTTGATGTGCTTTGCGACCGGCATCGTCCCAAATGTAAGGTACTTTCCAAGTCATTTGATATAGTGTTTCGCCTTCATGTTCGACCTTTATACTTTCGTCCATTTCGCCTTCCTGGATCAAATAGTCTTCTTCCCACCAGTCTCGCGTCTTCTGCTCGAATGCCCAAACCATTTCACCTAGGATCCAATCCCAACGGGTAAAGAACTTAGGATCTGGTGAGCCAGTTTTTGTGTATTCCATTAGTTCTTGTCTAGTAGGGTGTAGAAGCTCGGGAACATCATCCAGATCTATATCAGGAGCACCGTGTTTGCTTTCCTTTAACTGTACTAACATAGGACAAATGATTAGTGCAAGAGTACTATCCATGTTCCAAGTATCGTATTTGTCAATACGAACATCTACACGACGATTTTTACGATAAGGTCCGATATGTATTTTCATTTGGTTTCCTCTTGATGTTTTCTATATTGACAATAAAACTTCCATCCAGACTGCCAACACAAATAAGTGCCGTACGCAATAAAGGAAAAAAGTATTGGGTCTGCCAATAGTATTAAAGTTATGCCCGCAATAAAAATCCAAAAAGTTGCGTAAGCATATCCAAATGCCGCGATCCAGTCGTACCATCTAATCATAGAAAAACTCCAGTTAAATTTACTATGTCAGTATAGCAGTTTAACTGGAGTTAGTCAAGACAATTATCTTTAAGATTATGGTTTTGGTTTACGTTGCTTGCGCGGTGATTTTGGCTTGGTAGTTGCCGCGACTGCGTCAGCTGCGTCAGCTTCATCTAACACGCGGTTAAATTCCCGCAAACGTTTAATAACCGACTGGAAATCTACGATTGTTGTCCATCTATCAATGAAGAATGTAAGTGCTCCTTCTACACGTCCAAAAGCATTCAGGACCTGAATCAGTACACCAAAGGTGACTAACTGTGCAAAGTAACTTGGAGCAAGTACAACCAACGCTACGTTACCAGCAAGCATACTAAAGGCAGTTTGCCATACACCAAAGCCCATATACCAGTTGAAAAGACGATAGTAGTTACGTTTAATTGATGCAAACATAGGGAACAAATCTGAGGTTAAACGCATGCGCAAGTCATCCTCACTGTATACAAGATGTTTCCGGAATTTAGCTTCAACAACCTGGTTGTTGTATTCAAGTCCAGGAAGTTTCAATCCCAGTAGAAAAGATAGCAAAGTGCCACCAACTGACATTGTTAGTGCAACCCATACCAGGAAGCCAGGAATAATCTTATCTCCCCACACTGGAAGACCTTCGCTTAGATGCCATAGTACTGGCAGGAACGCAGCTAGAATAAAAATTTTGTTTATAAATCCTGCAAATAAGCCTTGCAGTGTTTTACCAAAAATCATTAAATCTTCCTGAATACGTTGACTGCCGCCTTCAATTTTTGCTGTTGATTTTTCCCATCGTTTTAGATAGTGGTGGGTATTTGCTTCGCGCCATGCAAATGTATATCGTTGTGTTTGCCAAGTTGCGTACACTGCCATTGGCGTATACAATACAATGATCTCTAGAAAACTTGGAACTATTAATTCTTGGTCAATATCCAATTTTGCAAAGCCAATGAATCGGGCAGTATCCCATCCCCACAGCAATTCCCAGAATACATCTTCTTGTAGTGTTTGAATTGCGTCATAAAACTCTCTGTTCCATGCGTTATAATACACAAGAATTTCGACGTTATACCAACCAATGAATAGCAACCACGCTAACATTAGCCACGCATATACACATCTATCACCTGTCCAAAAGAAACTTTTTAACATTTTTTAATTCTCCGTTATTCTAATCCATTAATGGGATTAACTTCTGTAAATCCCCAGAAATTTTTATAGTGGGTTGCAATATTAACCAATCCTGGCTTTGCTCGTAGCGCTTCTGGTTTTAACCAAAACATATTTGCATTTGGAATTTGGATAAACAAACGTCGCACATCTGGATCTTCGATTCCTAAACTTTCCAATAGTTGTAGTAGATTTGCTGCTGTACGATATGATGACGATTCAACCTGCTGTGGATTCATGTTCCTGCCGCTGCCGCTAGGCGTAGCAGGTGCATGGATGCCAAACCATACATTGCCAATTAAATATCGTGTATCACCACCAAGGAATAACAAACCGCATGCACTAGCACACATAGTTTTTCCTTCCATGCCTGAGTCTTTTGTTGATACCAATCCAGGTTGATAAATGTTTTTGCCGTATTCGTTATACACTGGGGTGTCACGAACAACTGTTATAACATTACGCAATTTAAAGTGCGCTGCTAAACATGTGCCATCTGCTAAACTTCCGCCAGGACTTTCTAAAATTACAGTAAAATGGTCTGGTAAAAGCGGAGCAATCTTCTCGCAATCACCAGGTTTAACTGGACCAGTGAGCGTATATAGATTGTCATCAATTTCCTTGAACTCTAATCCGGCGTCATCTTCTTTGTCTGCGGCCACTGGATTGTTTAGCCCGTCATACATTTCATTAAAACTATGGTATGACATTCTTATCTGATTGCCTGCTAATAAAATTACTAGTATAACCAGTATTAGCATTTTTGGCTGTTTAAAGAGGTCCTTAACCACTCTAAAAATCCACACATCTTTTATTTGCGTGTAAAGAAAAGTTAAAACGTTTAGTAGTATCTTCATTTAAGACCCCCTGTTATAAACATAGCATATAATATATTTAGTTAATCACTCATTTTGCTGTGGTGTTTGCTGAGCAGCTACGGCTGCATCGTATTCTTCACGTGTCATGCACTGTGCTCTTGAGAAGACAGTCCACTCCAAATCAATCTGTGTTTGCTGATTCTCGATCATTGCTGCGTGTGCCATACAATCTTCAATGGATTGATATGGCAATTCTTGTACTAATGGAGCCCCCAGTTGTACATTAAATATCGAACCTACAAAATAAATCACTAATAGTACTGCGTTGTATTCCATCTTAGTTACCTTTCATGTTATTGGGATCTGTTACAATAAAATCATATGTAACATAATCACCACCGTTAGTTTGCCCAACCGTCTCAGCAGGGGTCTCACTATTTTGACTAATCAACTGCCCGCGCCCTGCCTCTTGTCCTTGCTCTGCTTCTTCCATTGCCTTTTTGTTTTGGGCAGTGTTTGGAATACTATAAGCTCTAGGTGATGCAGATTTTGGCGGAAACGCCCAAACAAATATCCAGTCATGATCAGTTAAATGTGTAACATATACGCTGTCGGTAGGTATATTGGTTTCCACTGGATAACCCAGTAACCGTTGGATAGTCGTGTAACTTGTTACAACACTTATTAGTGTCAATGGAATAATAATGAACGTTATTAGGAAATTTTTGTAATTTTTTACAGATATCCACAATACTACTATTGCTAAGAATAGCATTGATACTAGTATGGGAAATAAATCAATATTATAAATCAATGTCCAACTCCAATTTGCCGAGAGGGCGGTGATTGTACTTTTATAACTGGAGCAACACCTCCGCTAACAAACGTATCTCCTACCGTTACGCTGTGAACCTTTCCACGTGTAACTATGCCTTGGTCAGGAAATCTAAAATTGCTTGCCTTACCATTGATATCTAAATCAAATTCCACGAGCGGGATTTGTTGACCTTTTGTCATATACTTGTGCTGTGACCTATATGTTTCTTGATATGGATTTACTCTAATTAGTGTAAACTCCAATGGTCGTTGTCCCTCGTTGGCAGGAATATTAAAAGTTTCCCACTTGCCAGTGTCTTCATTAAACACTGCTTCGCTATAAATGTTGTATACATGCGCAAATACAGTGTATGTTCCAGGTATAATGCCGCGCATTGTTGTGACTTCGCGGTTAATTTTAACAACAGTTGTTTCACCATCAGGCCCGGTATAAGTGTCGTTAGAACTACCTAAATCGTCTTTTTCAAGGTTCAACAACCCGCCTGCTTTGTTAGCAAAGCTAACTATAACATCATTTGGATCACGTATCCACAGATCTATGTCGTCGCTGTTTTCAGGATCCCATTCAATAACAAACAAATACTCTGCTTTAGTTGGAATGTCAGAACGTTTTGTTGGCGGGTTAATCATAATAAGAGCAATAATGAACAAGAACACAAAACCAACGACTAGATTAAACAACAAGTCACTAAAAGCTACAGCGCTGCTATATTGTCCACGTCTTCCCATCAGGCAATGCCTGATTCTAAATTAACAAGTTGTATTTTCAATGTCTGGCTGCATATTAGTCCAACAAGTGTTGTATATAACGCAGTACTCATTCCCAGTGCCATAGCAGATAGTGCAGCTTTCAATGTATCAGGATTACTTGCATCAATATTAGCAAAGCTATCTCCAAGCATTAAAATAAAGCCAGCTACGGTACCAATCATACCAAGAGTCAGCATTGATTCACTCAAGAACCATGCTGCATCAAGTTTTTCTGAGATTAGATTATTTTTTGAATTATCATATGACAGCTTGCCTACAAACAAACTTGATATAACATATAAGCCAATTATCAAGACACTTATTTTAGTACTATCTTTATTATAAATTTCCCATGTCCATCCAAAAACATGTGCAATGTATCCTGCAACAACAGATAAACAAAATATTAGCCACCACTTCAATACTATAGACATATTCTTCTCCTTGAACTATTAACTACTACTATTTAGTAATTATGCCAAAAAAACGCAAAAAAAGGCAGGGACGACCTGCCTTTTAATAATGTTAGCCCATAGCACGTGCAATCTCGACCATTGTTGCACTAAGGTTAATTTCAACATCAGCTACTTGTGTATGTTTAACAAGGCCGTTACGGATTGCTAATACGCATTCATCATACTGATCGCTGTTAGTAGTATACAAATCCAAGTTACGATACAACCAAGTATAAATTTCTTCATACTCATTTGCCTGTGCGTTCTTGATTAAAAAAGAACGTGCTTCTTTAATTTTACCGGATTTAAATAGATCTACCATTCCAATACGCCATTCGGCTGCATCAGCGCCAGTATCATCAATTGCCTGTAACGCTCCATCAACTGTATTCATTTGCACAGTGTTAATGGTCTTGCGCAAGTCAGGATAATATGTGCGTACAAGTGCATCAATAGTCTCCAGTTGAAAAGTGATACCTTCACTAATAAGGATTTCTGCAACCCGTGCAGTAAAGTCTACTTGATCTTGCTTGGTAATCTCAAAGCCCTGGCAACGACTGTGAATGGCTGGGATAATACGGTTTGGATAGTTGCAAGTAAGAATGAAACGTACACTTGTATGATACTGTTCCATCATGCCACGTAGAATCGCCTGGGCGTTTGGCGTCATATAATCCGCCTCGTCTAGTAGCACAACTTTAAACTCGCCCCAAGGCATGGTCTCACAGAACGCTGTGATCTTTTGGCGCATAGTGTCTACGTTGTTGTCACGACTTGCGTTAATGTAAAGCACATCAGCACTTTCTACATCCAAGTTATTGATCAACACTTTTGCCAGTGTTGTCTTGCCTGTACCAGCACTGCCACTAAACAGCAAGTGTGGAATACTACCGTCCTGCACCCATCGTTCTACTTGTTTACGTTGTGATGCATTTTTAAATACATATTCGTTTACTGTTTTGGGACGATACTTTTCTACCCAAAGTTCTTTAGCTTTAGCCATGTTAACCTCATATTTTTTCTTAGTATAGCATTTATTTTATAATATGTCTATCTAAAACAGGACCTATTATTCGTTTTGTGAAAATTCTACTTTGCTTGGGGGAAGGATGAAATTCGTCTAAGAATGGTACCTTGTGTGTTAAACACCATTCAACGATGCATTCTTCTAAAAAATATATATCATGTAACTTAAATTTCTCTTTGAAGATATCCCAAGAAGTGTCGCTCATCACTCCTTCCCATCCTCTGAATACCAAAACTTTGCACCCTGATTTCCTAAGCATTATTAGTGTATACAATAATCGCTGTAATTCAATATATGGATCCCTCGCATTATAATAACATACGGGCACTCTAGCTTCAGATTTTATTGCTTCATGATGTGATAACAACACATATCTTTTTTTGTTGTCGAGCGTATTGATTCGTGACACATATGTTCCTACGCCAGCACCGTCAGCATCGAACTCAGAATTTTCATCGAGTGTATGTGCATACTTGTGGTATAATTCTCCATCAATTATACCCCAACCTCTATTTTGACCTGTTATTTGAAATATAACAACATCACCCTCGCCAATGCCATAATTGACTATTTCTTCTTCTAATAAATTTATTTGTACACCATTAGAAGACGCACCTATTCCAAAGTGCGTCCAGTCATGCGATGCCTGCAATATATTAGCAACTTCAGTTGCCCATCCATGTTTTGGAGATAGACTGCATCCAGCAGTAATAAGTTTATGCCGATTCATAGATATATTAATACGTTTCGACTACGTAATCCGCGATACCATGCTGTACAGCTTCTTCTGGTGTTAGCCAGTGATCAGTCTTTGGTGCCAGCAGGTGCTTGCGAATATATTTTTCATTCTTACCAGTACACTTAATGTAATGTTCAAGCAACTTCTGGTTAGTCCAGTCCATGTGCCGTTGTGTTTCCACCATATCGTGATACTGTCCGCGCATACCACCACTAAACTCGTGACTCATAACTGCGGTGTTTTGTGTTAGATAGCGATGTCCCTTTTCGCCACTCATCATGAGCATGACGCCGCAACTTGCAATAGAACCCAGGCCATAGGTATAAACTGGAATGCGAGATTGCTTAACAATATCAATCAAATGCATGCAGCTATCTACATACCCACCTGGAGAGTTAATGTAGAGGTGAATAACATCTGGTGCGCGATCTGTTGGCATTAGATTATATTCCATAATCATTTTGACCAATGGCATGCAGTTTTCTTGGTTAAACTCCTTGTCCATAAACAGAACACCAGTATCGCGCAGGTGCTCACCAGGTGGCTTTGGTGGCATTGGGGGCACTGGAGGAGGGGTTGGTATGGGTGGCGGAGTCACAGGTACCTCTTTTGGTTTTGGGATAACATTTTTCATTTATCTTTTTTTCTTTCTTATTAATTACGTAGCAGGGTCAATGTCGCTCACCCCCAGTATTTCTTTGTTGTCTAATAGCCAAATTTTACTGTCGTCTGATGATAACGTGACACCGTTACTCCAACGACCGTGTGCTACAAGAACATAATCACCAGGTTTTACCCAATCAATACGGTCGCCCACACTACTTATTTGGAACCACCGTGGTTTAATGGACTCAGCAGTCTGATCTTTTTCTGCTATAAATAAGCCGCTCTTTTTTGCTTTCCATTCGCCGTCTGGACGGTCAATCATGACTCCCAGGATGCGATCCCCAAATGCTTTTATTTTCATAATATATTTTCCTTGTTAAGTGTAATTTTATTCATTATAAGGCAATTCAGTCATACTGCCGTCACTATATTCTACTTCGTAATATAATGTACCATCATTTCGTTCACGAAGTTCTCGGCTTGTTTCAGTCGGGTCTCCGTTGGCTGTATCTGTCTTTGGATTCGCTGTTTCTTCCTTGATACTAATTTGCTCAGTAACACCTACTACTGTATCTTTGTAGTATGTTGCACTGATCTTTTCTTTACTTACTTTTACTTTGCCGCGATTGTCAATGATATCACCACGTGCATTTAATGGCATATTGCTGACGGCGCGTGTTTCCTCATGCTGCGCAGCAATTGCTGACATATTAATTTGGGTACCGCGAGCGGTTGTTACTGTTTTCATTTTAAGAACTCCTTAATGTCCAGGTTGTATTTTAAGCTATCAATTCGGTGAACACCCAACAAAAACAACATATAACTTGCTACGCTAGATCCACGTCCTACGCCCAACACAATGTTATTTGTTTTACAAACATCTACCATATATGCTAAGAAACGCAAAACAGGCAGCATACCACGTTCGTTATATAAATCAAATTCTAGTGAAACACGCTGCTTCTTTTCAATAGTGTCACATTGTTTAATGCACACATCGTAGATGGGATATTTTTTGTATTCGTCTGTCATGTGCCAGTTGTTGGTACAATGTTCTACAAAATTGTCACCAGTGTATTCAGTTTGGGCATTGATGCTATCTTCAACATCATATTCCCTACACCAGTTATTATATATATTTATCGGGTCAACATCTTCAAATATTGCAGCATCAATGTGTATATCACTTAGCCAAGCAGATATGACATCATTCTCCGATAATATTAGCTGATGATTCTGATTCGATCTCGCCAATTTCCAACCCGCCTTCATGTTTGTGTTCGTTTTTTTCGACAGCATCTGATACGTAGTCATTGATCTTTTCCTGCTTGTGCATTCTAATAATTGCAACATAATTGTTTAGTTGGTCAATAACAGATTGGCTCATTCCAGCACTGTTGGCAGCTAAAACTTTTTTTAGAACCTGCTTCTCGAATTCAATACTTTCTTCCATACTGAGATCTTCTAGTGATTTATCATTAAACTTCAACATATCTATATCCTACCCATGCTGCCCATTTGGTTATTCTTTGGTGCCAATCTAACAATGGTTCACTATCTATATATGTTAGCAGACGATTATATTCAGATTGGTCTCCTGCAACAAGTAAACTTATGTCCACTCGATGCACTGTGATGTTGTATTTCTCAACAATGTGTTTGAAAAAATCATTTTCATCAGTTTCCAGAGTATTGCACTCATACATTTTTTCACTAGCTAAGTTATAATCTACTCGTTCGCCACGGTTTTTTAAACTATTCCAACGGCGATGTATTAAGCTTTGCTTGACGTTGTAATCGCCTTGATCATCGTATATAAAAGGATAAATCCACCGATTAAATCCAGCATCAGTTATCTTTTTGACCATGTGTTCAGAGATGACCTCATCTTCTGGATCATTGATAATGTCATGCGGGAATGTTTTGATTGCAATTTTATCAAACGGACTAATTCTGTGAAATTTGTGTGGGTCTTCAAGACATTGTTTTATTTCTAATTCAACATCAACAATGTCTTGGTTATACATATCGTCATCTGCTAACACAGTGTCGTTTAATACCCAGCTAGTAGCATATGACGCAAGTGCTACATCATTATCTTCATTATGCATCACATTTATATTGGGAAAACCAGCATGCTGATTAACAAACCAAGTGAGCATTGTGCCAGATAATCCTGCTAGATACTGTACAACAAATTTGTCAGCAGTTGCTATCAATTAAAGGTCGCCTTCTTCACGGTTTTCACTGTAATACGGATCGAATGAACCACCTGGATAGCGGGATTCCAACTTGCGTACATTTTCAGCAAACACTTCATTTGGGTCTTCACCAATTGCGCGACATGCATTTACAAAATACCAAGCAATGTCACCAAGTTCACGCTTCATATGAAAGATTGTTTCGTCATTCATTGGTTTACCTTGGAATACACATTTCTTTACGATTTCTGCAAACTCGCCACCCTCGGCACTCATGCCAATCGCACCTGTCATTAGTAGTGAGATATTGACAGTTTCATTTAGTTCACGTAGACGTGCAATCATTGATTCTAGATCATTACTGGAATCACTCGTTACTTCTGCCACGAACTGGCTATAAGCGTTTAGATCAACTTGTTTATTCATTTTATTCCTCTTAAATAATCGCCCACAGGGCTGTTCATAATGTATTCTTTATATAATATAGTATTTCCTTCACTTGTCAAGTGTCTTGTTTCATCATAATATTTCATTATATCACCACGGGATTGCTCTAACCAGGATATGAAGTTTGTGTTGCCTAAATTTCCAGCGCTGGTGTTGCTGAAAGAAAAATGATAAAAATGATTAAAATAATTATCATATAGTTCCAATGTAGAGGAAAAGAGATCAAAATATTCAGTAGCAAAATTTTTAAACGTGCCATCATCATTAATTTGATATTCAGCATGCTGACTTTTCAGAACAGTGCCTAGATTGTTATACAAGGATGAAACTTCTTGCAACTTTGCAGCAGTATCAAACATAAGAGGTATTGCCATATTGGCTCTTGCAATATCATATGACATCTGAATATAATTTTCCGATACTGGGAAGGCGACCATTTTTCTATTAGAACTAAATCCCTCTAGCGGCATTGACCATCTGCTTATACCAGTATGTTGCACGATTACACAATCATATTCTAATTTATTGGCTACAATATATTTCAACACAAAATCAAAGTAGACGGCGCCGTGTCCACTAACGGCATAATTGTCTACGTGTACGTTGTGGTTACGGGCTATTTGTATTGCCCAAATATCATCGCAGCTATGATGATTACTGTGACTACATCCTATTACTGCGATTCGTTTCATTCTGGAAGTTTGAAGCTTTCTTGGTTGGCTGCGACTGCATCCATGTCAAAATTAACACTTTCTCCACAACCGCACCCTGCTGCTGCCTGCGGATTGTTTATCTCTAGTGTAGTACCAAACACTCCTTTGTTAAGGATAAGTTCCATGCCAAATAGGTACATAAGGCTATAACCATCAAGTACAAAAGTACCACCGTTACTTAGGGTAATAACCTCGTCTGCCATGTCATCAATTTGTTCCTCTGTAATCAAATCCCAAACATATTTGAAGCCAGCACACCCGCCGCCAGCAACGCTTAGTTTGGGTATCTTGCCTTCAATATCCTGAATACCTTTTAAATGCATTTCTGCTTCTGGACTAATTTTAATCATTGTAATATATCCTCCCCGCACTCTAAGTGCATATTATCTAATTCAATACTATTTAAGTACTTTAAATTAATAACTGCTGTTCCGCCAACAACAGTGGCGCCTGTTTGCTCTACTAGTCGCTTTGTTGCTATCATGCTACCGCCTGTGGCAATAAGATCGTCAGCAATAAGCACACGGCTTGTATGCCCTAAGATGCCCTCTTGTAGCGTTATCGTGTCAGTGCTGTACTCTGTGTTATAACTTTCAGTTAACAGCTTTCCAGGATACTTGCTGCCAGCTTTGCGTACCATTACAAATGGTTTTAGCATTTCACTGGCCAGTGCTTGCCCCACAACAAAGCCACGACTTTCAATACCAACAATGTGTGTGATGTGTCCAAACAAACTACCGTATTCCATATTACTGGCCATTTGTTCTACGATACATCCCCACATTTCGCTAGCAAACAAACTGTTCATGTCGTAAAAGTTTACGCCAGTTACTGGATAGTCAGGCACTGTTCTAATATATTGTGTTGGTTTATACTTATTCATCAATTGTCTCCACATGAATTCCCCGTACCCACTCGTACCATTCCATAGCACGTTTTTTTGCTTCTACGTGTTCAGGGTCGCTTGCCCAGTCTGCTACATCTGCTTTACTGCGCCAAGTGCTAACAGTAATTTCAACATCGCCAATTTCTTCGCTCTCAATACTGATAAATCCAGGATGATTTGTGCCTAGTTCACGAATACGTTTACTCATGTCCTTGTATTCGCTATTGAAGTCTTTGACTTTGGCGATGAAGAAGACTTTTACAGCCAATGTAGATGCTCTAATGCTTCGTAGCCAAACCATAGAGCAAGTGCCAAGTATGCCCAGTGTCCCCAAGTAAAAATAAACTTGTTAACTGTTTTAACGGTTCTACCCACAAAGAAAGCGACCACTGCAACAAGTGCAGCCAAGCCTGCTGCTAGCCAGCTTGCGTGTTCGTTTAGCAACAGCGCACTAAAGATCTCAAAACTTTCACGTGCATATACAGTTAGCACTGTTACAAAGATTACAATCTCTTTACTAAGATGTTTGATTTCATTAACGTGTTCTGCAACATGGGCTGCCATGTCTTCGCCACGCAAGAACAAATAAAACAACATAGCACTAAGGATAGCATACCCTAGCCATTCGTAGTCTTCAATAACTTCATGCAATGCAACACTCGCAACGTAGCCAGCCGCTAGACCAATCGCCCCGTATAGATATAGACGCATTGGATTAGACAGTCTAGTTAGCAGTAGAGTAATAAGTGCAATCTCTAGACACTCAATTAGTGTAATTGTAAAACTTGCTAGCATGATTAATCTCCCTGTCCTGGCGCTTCGCTTAGGTGTTCTAGTTTACTACCACCCGTATATCCTTTCGCTGGGTTCCAGGAGTCAGCATCTGGTAGTGAATTACGCTGTTGTGTAATCACTGGCCACATGGCGCTGTACTTAGCATTAAGCTCAACCCAGCGTTTACCTTCTTCACCAGTGTCTGGAAGAATAGCACCTGCTGGGCATTCTGGTTCACAGACCCCGCAGTCAATACATTCATCAGGGTTGATTACTAGTGTATTCTCCCCTTCATAAAAACAGTCAACGGGGCAGACAGCCACGCAGTCCGTATACTTACATTTAATACAATCATCTGTTACTACAAATGTCATTTTAGTTCATCCTTTACATGTGTTTATATTTTATTTGCTAGCCAGATATGAAATTTATTATTCCTGTGGCTGCATTCGCATAAAGTCCGCGTTATCTTTAACCAGATCGTTGTCAGATATTCATGACATCATGGATAATTTTATTAGCGACAAACTCGTGCATGACTTCGTTCTGGTGACCACAATCACAGTTAAAATCTGCAAATTGTTGTCCAGCAGATTTGCATGATCTTTCAAAATGCTTGTGTGCTGATCCAGATAGTGATTTTACTTCAGTATCAAAAACATCAGTGACCTGTTTAATTGCACTACGCACTACTTTAAAATCATCAGTAGGATCATTAAACTGTGCATGCTCATCCCAGCAGAACCAATTGAACGGAATCTGATTCCAACGCCAAATAGCATTCATTGTTTTGATAAAATTGTAATCTTTGATGAATGGCAACATTGAAATATTTTCATAATTTATGAAATTATCCAGCACATCCATAACTACATCATACATACCAGCAGCCGGAGTATCAATAATATCTGGCAGCATATCAAGCAGTAACTGGTATTGTCGTTTTTTATCCTGCCGTTTGAAAGAAGTTGGCAATCTTACCAGCAATTTGTCAGTAATGGTGGTATGCCCTACTAATCCGCCATCTTCTGGATTAGTAACTGTTTTACTAGGAATACTATAGCAATTGGTTAATTGTGGAACGAATTCTGCACGACGAAACACTCCAAAATCGCCCAGCAAATCTCGACTCATCCTAGTGGTACCTTCAGCAACCCGTAGCTCACAGATAACACGCTTGCAGCGTTCACGAGCACCAGGTACATCTAGAAAATCAATCATCTGTTGTACAATTGTGTCATTATCATTGCCTGGCATGCTAGCATTAAACACTGGTAACCCGAGTGCAACTCCTACTCGTTCAGCCCAGATATGCTCACGGGAGATAGCTTGGCTATCTCCACGCATGCAAACACCGCTAGTGTGACTGGTACCGAACGCTGCAATAAAATCACCGTCTGGGAGATACTGCGCGAGTTCAGACAACTTTTCTTCACGTGTTTTGAACTTTAGTCTCATGCAAATAGGTCTTCATTCCATTCACGGTGGCCTTCTCTGTACGCCATGTTAGCTTGTGTTTCACGTACTTCTACACGGAAGCACCAAAGCCTATCTGCTTCTGATTGTCCCAGCATATCTGGAATATAAACTCCATTTACAAATTTGTATAGCTGATCAGAAAGTCCTTCACAACCTAGCTTGGGCAACACAGTTAGTTTTGCTAGCTTCCGGGCCTGAAGTTCTTTGTAAATGTCTAATTCTGGATCATCTTCTGCCACAAGCAATGTGTGATCAAATTGATCTTCCAGCATCTTTTTTAATTCTCGTAGTCCACCATAATCCATTGCCCAGTTACGAGCATCTAAATCATTTGTTCCAAAATAGAACTTCATGCTGAACGCATAACCATGGATAGTGTTACAATGCGAATCTGCTCGCCACTGCCTGTATGCACATGGAAAAGCATCGACGTATTCTTTTGTACTTACATATTTGTAAGTAATGGGCTGTACTGTTGTCATTCTATTACCTCTTGACAGGAGCGGAATATTTATAGAGGGTCGATCCGTTTGAAGACCTCTTGTCATCATATTATATTGAATATGGTAGGTTGTCAAGCCATAAATATTTATATAATTTTAAATGAGGATAACATGGAAGAAGTAACGGCACAAAGTATATTTCAATTTGGAAACCAAGTCCGGATGAATCCGACAGTTAACGTAAATAGACTGTTGGAAGATCTAAAACAGTTTGATGATAAGTGGCATCAATACAACGAGTTTAAACACTGGATACCTCGCCAAGGATTGTGTATACTTAACGAAGATGGCGTCAACAAACCTGGCCCAGCTATTAGTAGTCTAATAGAGTGGAATAACATAAATGGAACAAAATGGAATGAAAGTGATTTCGTAGCGCCTACTCCAGTGTATCATGCGTGTACAGACTTACAAGAATTGTTAGATCCTATGTTACCATGGATTAATCGCACACATATATTAAAAGTGCCACCGGGAGGATATTTCCCTCCGCATCGCGATAGTCAAAAATTAAAACAAAAAACGTTGAGACTTATTATGCCATTGCAAAATACAGAAGCGCCATGGTTTCGTTTTATGATTGAAGATAAAACACTTAATTGGAATAACGGTAGCCTATATGCTATTAATACTACTCTTGAACATACTCTATTCAATGCATATGCAAGCCCTGATAGAGACAGTTTGTGGCTTGTTATTAATGCTAATATTTGCTGGGATATGTATGTATATCTGTCCAGTAACTTATCTATTCAATAACAGCCACAAGTCTACGGCGGTATCTCGCCATGCCTGTTTATGGCTAAGAAAATGTTCGCCTTCACTGTAACGTAAGAATTGCCAACCTTTATCAGTTGTAATATTAGGATGCCATTCAGTGTCTCTGTCAGAACGCTCAAATGCAAGATGCGTAGTGAAGTCTATATTAGACGCAGTTAAAGTTATGGCTTCAATAAATGCAGCGGGATTCTGTAAGTCAGTGGCGCCCTCTGGTATCCTAAAACCCGGCTCGTTAAAATAAATGTAAATGCTGCGCAGCCAATCCGTTGGATTTTCTAGCCACATTGCTGCATAACGTCCACTGCCTGGGTGTACACGCCAGCGACCGTACCAGGGTTCGTGTAGTAGCTGTGGGCAGAATGCTAGCTTGTGGGCCCTTATCTGCTGTCTTAGATAATGTATTTTACTGCCATCTTCCAGAACATCGCGATAGGGCATAGTGTTGTCAGTAACGCCAGCAGCCACAAATTCATTTACTGTTTCAAAAGATAACTTTTTAAAACTATCGTATAATGTTGTTACGTATTGGTCAGGTGATCCAACTAGTGCGCGGGCGTCGTGAACAAGAAACACACGTCCGCCAAGTTTACGATGATTCTCCATCCATTGTTCTAATACCGCAGTATTAATTTCCATGTCTGAGGTCCTGCAAGACTGCCGCAATATTTACATGCCACTCTGGCCCAGGATGATTTAAATCTCTGCTGTAAGGATAACGTGTGTGATCCTGCTCTAGCATGCTAGTATAATATAGATTGACATTATTAGCTACACAATAGCTTTCGACAAACATCACATTCTTTGTATAATTGTATTCGTCCCACAGCTCGTTTTGTAAATACAGGTGTGCATTATCCCAGCTTACAAATTTTTGGGCCATCATCTGTGCAGCTTCAGCTGGCGTAGTATTTTTAAATCCAATAACATTTCCGAACTGATCTACCCATTCACGCCGCTGGGGGTATGTCCAGCACACGAATATTTCTTTTGGATGATAAGTGTTGATATAACTAACTGCTAATCGTGCTATTTTATCGTTACTACTGCCTGGTTGGCCACAGTTAGCAATATCTAATAATCCTGGCCAGTGGTGGCGTTCGTCAACCCCAGTGCCAAATGTACAACTGCATCCAAACCCTGCAGACGTACCATGACCTGGTTCTATAACTCCGCGATAGCCGCTGCTGTTAAAGTGATAGGTGACATTGTCAGCAGTCCAGCCCAGTGACGCGGCAGTGTCCTTTTTAACTTGCCAAAGATACTCTTCTACGTCATCACGAAAATGACGCACACCGGGCGCGTCATTTCCAATATGAAACTCTGTAAACCAGTTTGATTTTATAACTTGGTCTTTATTCATGCGTCCCAACGATAAAAAATATGCTGTCCAATTTGGCCAACCTCAATCATATCGTCGTGATTTGACCAATAAGGGGTTACATATGTTGCGTGATAGTGGGTGGCGCCTTCTACTAGTCCACGATATTTATCTGTATTCAGGATGTCCCAAGCAAGTGCTTTAGAACGTTCCCAGTTTTCACTGCCAGGAATGCGATCACTCTTGCCATCGCAATACCAGCTAAACTGGCATTTGTTGCGCCGCATATTACCATCCGGATTACGTACCCCTTGGTAAATTACACCACAGATGGTATCAGGGTAGTCTGAACTTAATACACGATTGAGAACTGTATTTGCTACTGCTGCCATACCTGCTAGATTGTCAATACCTGCTTCAAAGAAGATGTTTTGTGCCATACAAAATTCAGGTGTTTGGCCACCAGCTTGTGGGTTGCTGATAAATGCTGCACGTTCCGCTTCTAGTGTAGCAGTCATTTCAGTTACAAAAACTTCTTTTTCGACTTCAACTTCAACTTCAACGATAACGATTTGATCTAAACTAACTGATAGCGGCATATTGGCGGTTGTTAGATTTACATCAGAATTGCCTAATGCGTTTGCATTGCTAATAGCAACTAACCCCACAATTGCAATAACGTTCATCACTAGTGATGCTGTGTTGTATATGGTTGTTTTTTTCATCAATGGTTCCTCAACTGTTGTTCTGTTGTTGCATATTTAGTGTAACACTGGAACGGCTTAACTGTCAAGATAATTATTGAATATTTTCCAATATTTTTTGTGTGTTACTCCAATGGTCCACTTGGAACACACAGCCGTGGTCTAGTTCAATCAATATTTTGGCTAACGGATAATCATTACCACCAGGCGCAGTTCGGTCGCCAAAGAAAACTATATCATCATAATCCACAAAGTCTTTATAAATCTGGCCTTTATCTTTGCCGAGAGCTGCAATGTCTATTCCAGTTTCTCCACCCACAGTTGCCTGTAAGCCTGGAAATGTTAGATTGAATTTATCTGCAATCCAAATTCGTTCACCTGATTGTTCGTCGTAAGCAAAATAGTCTGCTCGTTGTTCGTTATTAGCATTGCGCCCAACAATACTAAAGTTAACACAACCGGGCCTATGTTCAAAATGCAACCCTGTACGCACATTGTATGCACTTGAAGTAAGTTGCTGGGCAAGCCATTCGTGTGCATCTGCAGGAAGTGCCCAATCATTAGTATAAACATTTACACCCTTTTCCCAGACATCATTTCCGGCACAGTTATAGACGCGACGGGCCCGGTTGAACAAATCTTCACCAATCTGTTCAACAGTTTTAGGCTTATCACTTCCAGTTACCAAGTATACATTATGTGTGTCAGCAAATGCAAGCATCAATTTTTTAAATTCCGGATCAATGCATTGTCTACTAGGGGTTAGTGTGCCGTCGATGTCAAATAAGTATGCAGTATACATAATGATAGTTACTCCAATGACTCAAGAAACGATACATCCAGCATCTGCTCAATTTCATTATCAGTAACTTTGTGGAACTCATTTAATTCCATATAAGTCTGAAACAGCAAGTCTGTGGAATAATTAGCAGCTTCGGATTCAGACATTCCAATTGCCTGGATTAGTGGTTCTCTACGCATGTCCATTTATTTTCAAATCCCATTTTGGTTAGTTGTGATGGTGTATACTCGCTACGCAGTTGTCTATTTGCCCATTCTGTAATTCTCGGATCGTATAATTGCCACTGGCACTGGCTGGTAGACGTATATGTAGTTTCATAATGGTAATGTGTGTGTACAGAAGTAGTTTCCATACATGCGCTTAATGATACGCCTGCTAGTGCAAATAGAAAATATTTTTTCATTTAAGACTCACGATTAAGTTTGCGGACGAGTATCCTTAATACTTGTGACCAGTAAGTGTGCGCCCAAGTACCTCTAGTAGAGTTATATACGATACGCTGTACATTGTCAATACGTTTTTCAGTTAAATAATTCTGCGTCGATTGCATTTAAATATCTTCCTCTGCCCATTTGATTTTTTTCCTTTTCTGCTAGATGCCATATTAATACCAGCCCATCATCATTCTAGTTTCTTCTGGAACCATTTCGATGCTAAACGGTGGATCGAATACTAAGTCTCGTTGTACAGTTTCTACCCCAGCCAATGCCCCAACTGCTTCTTCAATGCCTTCGCAAATCTCATCTGCGAACGGACACATCATGCTAGTTAGAGTATGTTTGATAGCGACATGCGTTCCAGTACATACTACTTCATATATGAGCCCAAGTTCTTCTACACTCACACTTACTTCTGGGTCATAAACTGATTTCAATGCTTCTCTTACGTCTGCTTCGGTAATCATAATGAACCTCCATCGCTGTTACTTTCTTCAACAAATTTGCCATCTACAATTTTCATATATTTTGCTGGAACACTCAAGTCTCCAGCACGTTTAAAGTATGACCTACCACCATCTACTGCACAATCACCAACGTGTCGATAGTCATGTCTATGTTGTGAATACTCCCAACCCTCTGGACCTTCAATCATACCAAACTCAAGACCTTCGATAGGGTCGGCAGTTGCAATCATAACTGTTGCATCGCTAGCATAGGGATTACGATACAGACCAAAGTAGCGATTGCCAAACTCAGGGTGAGGCTCTTCACGATAGAAGATGTCTGCCGCATAATCAGCATGTTTATTCGGTGCAGAAGTGCATACGTACTTTACTGGTACGCCGTCTTTTTCACTGTAGAGTTTTTCTACTCTTGCTGTGTCGAATAGTGGATGGTGTTTAATGTTCATGATGTTTCCGTTTCGTCACGTTTATCGTTGCATCTTTCTTGTATTCTACAACTTTCACAAACCTAGTATCACCAGAAGTTTTCCTCCAAAGTTCAGCAAATGTTTCTGCTTCTTCTTCTGTAGGGAAAGTCTCAGGAACTAAATCCCAACAACTACTGCGAGTGTCTTTCGTAATGTAAATCCAATCATCTAATGCCAATCGAATTTTTACTGCGTACTCCATTAGTAATCACGCTCCGTTTCCATCACTACACCAAAAACGTACATAAGTGCTAGACCTGGAAACGCTAGTGCGGATGATACCCATAGCGATGTATCATCTGTTACGCTGACACCAACCATTACCATACCAAGACCGATAGCGATCATAACTGCTTTAAACCATCCAAACATTTTATTCACCTTGTTCAATTTCTTCTTTGAGCATTTCCCAAAGAACCCGTGGAATTACTTGGAGACGGTGGAAACGTCGTGATTCACAATATGCTTCATATGTAGGAAAATCTGATGCAAGACCCATTATACTACCTCTACTTCTTTAAAACCCATCATATCAACTTTATATGTTTTTCCGTTTATAGTCATGCGGTCGAACATAGATGTACTACGAAGACCCATCTTACGACCGTCTGAAGTTTCATGAAGCGGTGCAAGAACAGTAACATCGTCACATGCGTCTCCACCAATCTTCATGGACCAAGAACCTTCTACGTTGTTCGTGTAACGGTAAGCATATTCAAGTGCTTCATTAACATCTTCGACATGCCAAACGTTAACTTCTGCAACATCACAAAAACCTTCAAGGATTCCTGTTTCACGATTGTTGATTGCATGGTGGACGGTGATTTTCATTTTCTTCTCCAGTGCTTAACTTACTCTTTGACAATAAAGCAATACGTCTTGATTGTCAACCACTATTTTCACTTTTTTTGAAAAAAGTTACGAGCCCATAGTCAATTCCCAGGACCCATCATCACGCAACTCAATATCTTCAATGAATTTATGCCAATCACCTTGCAGCTTTGCTTTCTGGTAACAGATTTCAGCCGCAGTCCACAAGTCACGAACTTTGCCACTGGCTGCAATTGCACTAACTTCAATTCTCTGGGCCTTGCCGCTCATCAATTCTTCTACAGTAGAGGTTTCAGCATAAAATGTATAGCACACCCGCTTTGAGCCAGGCTTGAGAACATTCTGGTTAATATCATTGAATTCCCACATACTCCAGACCGTGTCGTAGCCCAGTGCATCTTGGCAGCCGCCCCAGTATTGGATGCTTTGTTCAGTGGTATCTACAACAGTGTTCATTTGCGTATCCTTTTTTCTAACGCCTACATATACAATATAACACCAAAGTGTCTTGATGTCAAGATGTTTTTAGAAAAAAGTGGATTTCTCTGCGTTATTTAAATGTGGGCTGTTAAACAGAAAAGACCCAGTGTTGCCACTGGGTCTGTTTACTTACTAAGTAAGATTTATTATGCGAATGTTACAACTACTGAAACGTCTGCAACTGCTGGAAGTGCGTCGCCCTGAACAGCAACGTGATCGCCAGCAATGCCTACAACCACGTGTGTGATTTGTAGTGCTTTTACTGCGTCTTCTACAGTTGTTGCTACTGTGTCTACTAGTAGGATATGTGTTACGTTGCCAATACCTTGGCCCGCTAGATCCCAGTTGTCATTTACTTTTGCTACCATTTTTAATTCTCCTAAAAATTTGTCTTGAGATTTTGTATCTCTATAATATTATTTATCTCTTTTGTAATTTTTCTTGGAAGTTGAACGCACGATCAACCATCTCATATGCAAAAATTATAACAATAGTTATCCAGCCAAAAGGACCGGCCAGTATTAGACATGTCATGATTTGCCAGATATTTGCGTCTTTGCCCACAGTGTGTTTTGCTATTTTTAGTACAACTGCGAACAACAATACTGATATTACAACACATGCGATCCAACTAAAAAATAATTCCATAGATTGCTCCTTATCTCGGTATTATTATTTATTATAAAATGGGTGTGATTATGCCACTTTAACTAAGCACTACACCTCATCAAATCGCACTATTTCTTCTTCCCATTCATTAATGGTAGGGTTCCAGATGCGACGAGTCCGGACCAGCTTATCTGCAATCATCTGATTAATAGTAGTGGAAATTATTGCTTCGACAAGGGTCCGGCGGATCATTGCGCCCTTCCAATATCCCATGCCAAACATACTGAGCCCGAGAAGAACGCCGACATAACCATTTCCATAAAAAAATGACAAATCCATTAGCCTACTACCTTATCAATTACGTTGACAAGATCTTCAGCAAACACCCCATTTACACGACTATCATACTTGATTTCTGCCTTACGAACACGAAAGAAGTCTACATCGTAGAGGTCACGACCTTCATCATACTTGACATACACATGTCCTTTCCAACGGGCCATGCCTGATGTCTTGAACTTGAGACCGTCACCCATGTTAACCATATCCTTGGTTCCCCATGCACCAAGCGCCCAGGCGTCTAACGCACGAATTTGGTCTCGGATAATAGTAGCAGTGTTCATAGCATATCTCCTTTGCTTACAATACTAATATAAGCAATGTGTCTTGGTTTGTCAAGTGTTATTTTGAATTTTTTTTGGATCAAACATAGAGAGTACACTGGTGACTTCGCTGACGTAAAGGCTACGATGAATACGTTTTGGTTTAGCATAGGTGTCAATATTCATTACACCATTATCTTTGTCCAAAATGTAATCTACAATAGCTTGTGTATTGTAGTCATATTTCTTATTGAATGTCCAGAACATCAGGCAGTTGTCTTCACGACGGAACACATATACATCTTTATTTGATTGTGTAGTTTTATGAGCATAATGCTCTACGTATTGTAGTTTACCTGTATATTGTGTATCTGAACGATCCACTGTCTTATACAACGCAGCATAATCATCATAACGCTTGTTGATTTGTGTGAAATGACGCAAGTTGGAAACCAGTCTGCGCTCATCAACTGCAATTCGTTCATCAGGTCGTGCCACTAGCTGTGCAACTGTCGCTGCCCAGTTATCGCCACCTTTACGAATAGGCCGTCGAATTTCTTCTCCCATGAGCTTGCGATTCATCATTTCAAACTGCCAGTAAAGAATAATTTCATTGGCATTTTTCAGATGTTGGCTGTTAATTTCACGTGCGTCATATTCTCTTCGACGTAGGAGATCAATAAACTCAACAGGTTGACTACCCTCATCAACAAAGAACTCTGTTAGTACAAGTGCTTCGCGAAAGGTAATGTCAGACAACTCTGTTCGTTTACCATCCTCGATAGATGGCGATCGATCGACAAAATGCCAGTCAGCAGTCACAATCGAGACAGTATTCATATTTTTCCTACTCCATGTCTTTTTATAGTATCTTTTTCCATAACATAGGTTACCCAGTTTTCAGCGGCACGTTCTACAAATGTCAATGATTTATCTGGGTAACTAAGACTGCCAACATATCGCCTATTTTCAATAAAATCTATAGTGTAGATAGACACTTGTTCACTAACGGCAACGGCACGTGTACTGTTGACATTTGATTTGTAACTAGTGGTTGAAGTCCTATCAAATATAACAGCTTCTCGATTGTCGTCATCACTGCTATACTGTGCTATAACTTCACGTGTGTGCATCATTTGATGCTATAAGGATCGATGCGCGAGATCAGCTGATTGACATTGAATTCTAAGTCAGTCAAATTTCCATTGTTATCAATAGTGAAATCAGACATCCACTGTTCAAGACTCATTGAGGATTTTGATTCCGGCGGCAAGTGGTCACTGCGGTCAACCCAGATCGCGTGATCAAACACGCCACTGTTTTGCATAGCATGAAATTCTTTCTTGTTGCGAAGTCCGCAATAGATATCATGTGCATTGAAAATCTCACGCCCTAGGCGTGATGGGTCAGGTACATTATAATTGCAGATAGCATCATACCATTCTGCTCTGTGATTATGCCTGTCAGCGTAACACTCTTCTTCATTAGCATATCCATATTTGTCCTTCAAATCGTTAAAGATAAACAGTTTACTACAAAAGCGGCTGCTGCTTTCAAAACTGTATCCATAATTGTCAGCCAACATTTCGCACACAGTATCTTTGCCGTGCCGCCCGTGTCCAATCACGAGAAATTTTAGTTTCATCGTAGTCATTAATTACTCAACCGTTCCATCATGCGCTGTTCGTCAGCTACTTCTCGCTCACGACGCATTTTAGCGAAAGCATAGCAACTGTAGAAGGCATATCCAATTACAATCGCTGCAATCACAACAGCGATCCCGTGTTCAGAGTTTACACGCCCTGCAACTTCCATGACAACGAACACTGAAGTAACCCATGCCAATAGTTTAGTAATGTTAACAAATGTGTACCACGCAGTGTTGCGAGTTAGTTTAAAAATAGTGCTTTGCATATCAACCTCATTCAAATTCACATACTACATCTTCGTAGTATAGGCAGTCATCAACATATTCTGGATCGTAGTTGTCCAGATCGTAAATACTTTCAAGATATTGTTGGTGAGCATGAAAGTCACGTTCGGCTTCAAGATGATCTTGTAGCGGAGCATCAAAATTAGAACACGCACTCAGCAAACCAACACAAGCAATGATAGCATATTTCATCTTATTTGTCTTTCAGAAAAAAGGTTTCATACACGGCGGTAACTGCCACAATTACTATAAAAAATAACGCACATCCAACAAATGTACCCATATCAGTTCTCCTTACAAATAGTGTGGACCAGTCCACATAATGTTATAACCGCCAAACACATTACCACGTGCTGCGTTCTTGGCAGGAGTTGACCTACCTGCTGGTTTTAAAATATCACCACGCTTGAACTTGCCATCATCATTCTTAGCAATAAAACCCCAAACGCTGCCGCCCTGGATAATCTTGATATACTTATTGCCTTCAGTAATTTTAAATCCATTTTCAAAATTTGAAATCATACTACGCGTAGTAGGGCCCATTTCGTCACTGCCGGAGCGGACGCGGCCCTTGTAATCGCGGTAATCAGTCTTAATAGCTTCAACAAGAACTTCAATTGCAGTATTCATATCATTCAGTAGCATGTCTATCTCCGTTGCTTACATATATAATCTAACACCAATGTGTCTTGATGTCAAGCAAATTCTTTCATTTTTTCTGAAATAATTTGCATAAATGTCTTGGCTACATTTTCTTCAGCGATATCGGAAACAAGCGTCGTTGCCGTCGAATGTTTTAGTCCAGTGCTAATAGTATAGTTACCGTCTGGCTGTTGGTCGATATCATAATGAGTTGCATTGCTAGTGTATGCAAACATCATAATCTGCAACCCAGTTTTAGTGCTGTAGGACGAAGTCCGTCCTGGATACATTGGATTATGATGATCAAAGCCCTGAGATTTAATCAATAAATTAATCTTGGTTCCTACATTCATAGCATATCTCCTTTGCTTACAATACTAATATAAGCAATGTGTCTTGGTTTGTCAAGTGTTATTTTGAGTTTGTTTCATTATCTTTATCAATTTTATTATACATGGCATCCCAATCACGACAGATGAATCTGGTACGGTAATCATTAACATGATGCTCCCATCCGTTAATTGGATCTTCATCAATTATAGATAATAAATTATCATATTCCCATTGATCGCACATCAAAAGATTGTGCAAGTTTACGTTGTGAACAGATTTATTAAACTTGAGATAGTGGCCTCGGGCAATATCTTGCCTGACTCCTAAGATCATATCAGTGTAATCATCAATACCAAAGTCATTATCAAAGTTGGCATGCCACATATATCGATTGCGTTTTGCATACATATCAACGAACGGACTATCTGGTAAAAGATACGGTACGATAATTCTATTAAATGGCTTCATTACATTACGCAATACTGCCTCGTCATGATCCCATGACAAGTCATGGTCTGGTAATACCTTGCAACAATTTTTTGTTGCAAGATTATTATTACTCTCTGGCACAGCCCAATCATTCATATATTCATCAAATGTTTTTGGTTCATCACTAGCGCCGTCCTCAACATCTTTTGTAAAGCACCAAGTGGCGCCATTACAAGCAAGGTCAGTTATAGAGCCGTATGACTTTAATTTAGTAGATGTATATTGTGGAAAACTGGCATGCTGGTTAATAAACCAGGTTAGCCATGTTCCACTCAATCCTGCTGTGTATAGACACACTATGTTTTCTTTAATTTCCATCATGTTTTACCCAAAATTGAACAAATCGCTAAACGTATTCTTTGCTAGGCTGGAACTCAGGTCCCAGTTCAATCCGCCAATAAGGTTATCGATCTTACTGGTAATGATTGCGGCTTCCATTGCATCGTCATCAAATGGCATTGCCTTAAACCAGTCCGGAATACGCTTTTCGTCTGTTGGATACCCAATACTAGTAATGCCCATTGGATTCCTTTTTAGCTTGCATACGATAGTCTTCATACCGTCAGTAATGTCAATACTGTATGCATCACTATTCATCTTCTTCAAACGATTCCAGTTAATAGCTGCTAACGCATGTCCAATGCCACACTTGCCAGTCTTTTGAAATATCCTAGTGTGATTGGTTAGGTTATTGACACGTTTAGGCGTACCTTTTTCCCAACTTGGTTTATCACGAAACTCCATACGGAATTCAACAATACGGGCTATTACTTTGGCTTCATCAACACCAGTTAGTACCATCATAAGAATTTCGCTCAAGAATTCTTGCATATAGCCAGGTGTATCACTACGCTTCAAGTCAAGACCCATTGCTTTAATCTTGCCTGGCTTGCCATTAATATCTTCACGCTTGCCTTCCAAGTCATATACTAGAATAGCATACCGCTTCTTGGTAATAAAAATTCCCGATTCGCCTACAACTTCTCGTCCCGCCGCGATAATTTCTCCTAATTCCAGTGTTGTGTGGAATGCGCGATTCATAAAGTTTGGAAAACTTTCGTTAACCTGTTCACAAACAGCATCGTAATACTTGATAACGGTATCTTTATCCCAGATAATTTCACCAGCATCAATTTGCTTCTTTAGCATGGGATATGCACTAAAGTAAGTTGAGTCAGTATCACCATACACAATAGCTTTGCCACGATGATCATATTCGCCAGCAATAACGTGGTTAAGTTCAGCTGCCATGTGTTTGGCAATACAACGTCCAGTGAGTGTTGTTGATTGTCCTAATCGTGGATCGTTAAAACGACTTCCTGGGTTAAGCAACGCACCATACAAACTGTTCAAGTTAATCTTTTTAACCAACTGCCGCTTATCCCAAAATGCAAACTGTTCTTCGTCTACACCCTTAAAGTCTCTGGCTTTCTTCTGCAAGTCTTTGCGTTCTGCATACCAACGTTCCAATAGTCCAGGAATAATTCCTTTCTTTGCATACGTAAAGATAGTACCATTTGCACTAATGATCCAAGGCTCTCCGCTATTAAAAATCAGTTCATAAATCTCTGCACCAGTAAGCTCATAACTCTCGCCGTTTTCAAAGTCAAGATACAATCTCTCGTTCGTGTCACGATTAATAACAAGTTCATATTCTTGTGTTGCAAACCGGCCTTCCCAGTAACGTGCAACTGGGCTTTCCTTGTACTTGAGAAAACATTCCTCAATACCAGGGGCAGTAAAGACATGTCGCACTTGGCCTACAATAGTCTCTGTACTCATATTACCTGCCCGCAAGATGCTGGGATACAGACTGTTCAAGTCGACGCTGCCAATATCGCGATGCATGCCTGTTACAGGATCTGCAACATACGCCCCAGCTGCCTGCACATTCCGCGTATACGCAGGTTGGTAATTAGTTTCACTGCGATTTTTGTCAGGAACAATAAGCCCACGTAGATGCGCTTCGTTAACAATAGCTTGGTCAGTTTGTGCCACCGCGCCCATGGTTGTTTGTAGTAGCACTGTGTTGGAATGTGCTAGTACGTTTGCAAGGTCAATAAACTGTAGCTTCTTGTCCAATTGTACAAGAAGATCAACGTCCTGCCTGTTGTACGCAATAAACTTTTCAAAGTCATTATGATACAATTGATCTAGTGTGCCTTCATATTCAACTTTGCGTTCGTCTAGTTCGTATTCACCAATGGCATCCAAACTGTAACTGTGCATTTCATGATATGTGTACTTGCGATACAGTTCCAGATAATCTAAATGCACACGGCCGATTAGTTCATATGTTCCATTCTCCTTGCCAAATTTAGTAACTGTTTTTGCTTTTGGAAATTTATCCCATAGACAAAGCTGGCGAGTATGACTTTTACTGAGCACACGCTGAATACGATTGACAGTGTATGGAATATCGAAGCCTTCACTATTCCAACCACTTAGCACATCAACATCGTCAATCAGTGCAATAAATGATTCCAGTAGTTCAGCTTCAGTATCAAATAAGATAGTATCATCAAATTTTTCTACGATAGTCTGCGCCGCTTCTTTGGTCAACGTCTTGGGCTTGATAGTCAAACAAACTGTGCGCTTTAACCAACTCAGATGAACAGCAATCGCAGTAATAGCATTAAACGGATCGTCTGGGCTAGCAAATCCCAAGTCTTTGTTGAAGTCAACTTCGATGTCGAAAAATGCTAAATGCAAATTAGGAGCATCTGCATCCATGTAGGTCTCTGCCAAACAACGGAATACTGGATTGATATCACTCTCAAACAATGTATTATGGCCGTGCATTTTCTTTTCAGCAGCGAACTTTTTGCCAGTATTACATACTACACGCTCTAGCTTGTCACCAAAGATGCTGGTGAATTTACCGCGATTGTCAGGATAGTAGAACGTATAACGAGCAGGATACTCACGATATACTCGCTGGCCGTTTACACGTTCTACAATATTAATAATGTCTCGATCACGGTCGAGAAACCCGTCTACATAACTCATACGGTTATTATATCCTATTCTTCTTGCTGTGTCAATTGCATGCTGTCTTGTGGCAGATGCGTTAGTGCTGGGCTATGATTTTCGACATCAACTACACGTTTAAAATCTTTAAAGATTTCAATGTATTTGGATGCATCCTTTGCCCAGATACCTATAAATCCAGCTGATGCAGGATTTTCAAATTTAACATATTCTCGTATATCGTAAATAATCCAACCATTCATTATTGCTTTTTGCATTTGAACGGCATCTACGTTATTTTGTCCATTACGTCCTATTTTTTCCTTAATTAATAATCCGGAATCTGATAGAACATCTTTATACAATTGCAGCAGTTGATTGTGTATCCAGCTAGTTTGTTTGCCGTCATCGATAATCAGGTCTAGCTGTCCGTATGCTTCTACTACTTCGTTAACTATAGCAGTGTCATACGCATTTCGATTATAATGCAACTCTATATTTTTACGATTCTTGATTGGTAACTGGCAGAAATTGTTTATTCCTGTCAATGCATTCTGATACTGTCGAATATGGCATTCTTGTACAGCACAAAGTTCAACAATAGGACTAGCTACGTCCAGCCCAATGATCGTCGAGTTAGGAAATACATTAGACCATGTAACATGGCTATGTACTGCGCCAATGCCAATTTCCATCATTGCAACCGGATCGCTGTCTAACGATGAAATTAAAGTATCGTAAAATTTGCCAAATCCGCGCGGTGTTTTTGCGCTTGATCCAATAAGGCTTTTGGTAACCAAATCAGCATCTAGATATCTTCCCATTTACTGGGCGCGCCCAACGCTTTGCAAAATATTCTCAAGTTCTTCAAATTCTTCACGATTCTTGTCAAAATCGGCTTTGTGTGCAATAGCAATAACTTTGTTTAGAACTGCTGGAGTAATACCTAGTTCTTCAGCAATTGCTTTGACTGTGTCGCGAAGGCCTTCATTCAGTGTTTTAACTTCTTCTTTGACTTGCACCCCTTCGGCAACAAGACGCTTTAGTTTATTAACGTCAGATTCTGAATAATGTGTCATGGTGATCTCCAATAAAAATTTAATGTTAGCGATACTACTGCCGCCAATATTATTAATATACAGTAATATTGTCTAGAAGTCAACAACCTTCATGAATATTTTTCTGTATTGTGCGTATAACTCAGTATACGCATGCCGTCATTCAATGACCGCCGATCTCTGCCCAGCGCTATATTTCTATAGCATGGGTGATTGCATATTGCTTAATATCTTCTATAATCGTATGATTATAGAAATTCTGTTGCTTATAGAATTTTATTGTTTCTTTCACAGCAATGATGTCGTCTGGTTGGCTTATATTTATTTTTTTATAAAGTTTTTCAATGTCATCGTCCAGCCACTCATGCATCGTTACAGTTGGTATTGAATCATCGCCCAAACTCTTCCAATAGTCAATTTGTGCTTTAATTTTTGCTATCCAGCGTTCTACTGGTTGATTCATGATCTCTTTAAAATTTTCATCCCGATAATAACCTACAGCAGTTCTGCCCATCCAGAAATGAACATACGGTAAAAACGAATCGCCATGTAATGCTTGAATTACTTTCAAGTTTTTTATGTTATATTGTTGGATTTCTTTTAAATTATGTGCATGTGAAAATAAAAATATATTTTTGTCAGTATCATAAAATGTGTCCACTGCCCACTGTGCTTGATCATATGTTATACTTGTATTATTGCGTATATCATGAGTGTATTTTTTTCTATCACCAGCCAACACCTGACTTGAAAAGTTCCATCTATCATTTACTGTAAGGTCAGATTTTTCATAGTTATCTTCAGAAAAAATTCTATCAATAAACAAGTTTATGAATGGTCTAAAAACCTCACTTGTTTCTTCATTAACACATTCAGAGCTCTGGTTTAAAACATAGCACAGCATACTTGAACATATGCCAGCTGGCGAGCATAGAAGAAAAACTGTTGCCATAATTTATTATTTTAACTTGAACCCGATTCGACCCTTTTGCCCTGAAGCAAAGTATGTTTTATTATATAAGACTGGTGAGCCTTCGAACACTGCTGGGAATTTTGTATAATAATCTAAGACAATATCGTTTCCACGCTTGCCGGCACGTGTGTTCAGCTGCACATACTTGTTGTTATTAAGAGCGGACATCATGGCTCCTTTGAAGTCATCATCAGCATTGACGGATTTTATCATCGCAGTGACTATGGCGGCTAATACATGAAAGAATACACGATAATCTTCACGATCCAATGCGCCTGGGGCTGTGGCTTGTGCATCCAATAATGTGCGAAGTTTTGGTGATCGCAGATCGTCAGGATTACGTGATCCACGATCTAAATCTTTCAAGGCTTGAATGTCAACATCATTAATGATGCCGTACATCTTTGCTACCAGCAGTGGACCTGTTGCTGCGTTTTCTGTCGCTAGTAATCGCATTACCTCTGCTCCGCGAGGATATTCTTTCTTGCCAGCATCTTGTAATTGTTTATATACGCCACTCAAACTGCTTGCCGCGCCGCCGCCCTTGCTTACTTTACTACTAATTTGTATTTCTTGTCCACCAGGAGTTTTTATGATGCTATCAATAAGTTCCATTTGCTTATCTTGTGGAAACATAACCTGGCTTCCTGCAAAACTGCTTAATTGGAATACGCGCAATAAGTCCTGTGTATTACCACCAACACTGCCTGTCGCATCAATAAGTGCTAGTGGGCCCAAATATTCGCCAGCATATTTTCCTAATACGTTGACATATTCCATTCCGTTAACGATTGGGGTTGATGTTCCAGCACGTGCTTGTTGTACTGCCTGCTCTATAATACTGGACAGTGCTTCATGATCAGTACCACGCACCTGTTGTGCTACATTATTACTGATTATTTGTGCTAACTGATCAGTATTGCGATAGTTTTCATCTGTAACAATATCGGCTGGTTTAATAGGAATACTTTCTTCCTTAGCGCCTTTGCCATACTTATAACCACGCAGCGTGAGCCATAATCCATGGATACCTTTTGGTGGTATCTCTTTAATATAGCGTACCCAATACTGTGGTTGTCCTTGTGAGTCTGTAACTTGTGCAATAGCAGCAGCTAGCGTTCCGTTATTTTTTGTATTGTCGTATACGATTTCTGCGCCGCTTGGAATAACCTGCGCAAGAGCTGCATCTAGTTCTTGTACACTGCTAAACGCAGGACTATCACTTGGTAAGACACCAACGTCTACCATTGTTAATACGTCTGATGGATCTATGTCACTAACATATGTTTCGCCAGGTTGTCGTGCTGTTACCCCGCGTGATTCGTATAGTATCTCATCTGCTCTCATAGTTTTAATCCTTGTTACTTCTAGTCTTCATATTTTTACTTTAGTAATATTTATGCGCTTTTAGCGCAATCCTTGCAAACACAAACTTGGCCGCGCAGATTTCCCCAATAGTCTCGGTGATCAACTTGACTGCATACTTTAATTTCTTTACACACACTGCAACTACGTTTGCAACATTCAGCACAACTACAACTGTTGCATAGGGTTATTCCGGGTTGGATTTCGTTTTTTAGACTAAAATGATTTTCGCTGTACAATGGCACGCCACAGTGACTTGGGTGCCCACAATTTTTACAATACGACATGTTAATAGTTCTCTCTTTAAAATATTTAGCATGTTATAGAAATGGAGGCCGCCGGCCTCCATTGTATTTTTAAATGCCAAATATCAGCCTACTGATTTTCTAATAGTATCAATATCTTTTGCGCCGGCACCTGCATCATATGCCATTCCAACTAGATCATCAGCACTTGCCGCGGCACCAGCCTTTTGCGGGGCTTTGAAACTTGGCAAATCACCTGCCATAGCATTTTTAGCTGCAATGTTAGCGCCCTGCTTAGTAACAGATCCAAGTGCTCGTCCAATTTTTGTCTGTCCTAGTCGCTTTACTAGGTTTGGTGCTACTTTTGCTAGTCCACGCTTTGCAAGTGCTAGTCCGCCACGTCGCGCTATAGCGCCAAGTGCCGCCCGGCCTGCCATGCCTGCTAATGCGCCGCCAACGCCAACTGGTCCCAACAGCAGTGGTGCTGCTGCCATTGCAACGTTGGCAACGGTTCCCCAATCTGCTTCTTCTAGTTTTTGGTTTGCACTCTCGCCAAGATCGGCACCGCTTTCAATTTTATTAAATATTGTTTCGTATACCATATACTGTTCACCAAGTGATAGTGCATGTGCGCCTAGAAGCTTGCCGCTTTCTAGATCCTGCTCTATACTAATCATAGCATTTTCCAGCATATCCAATAATTGATCTTTGATGGTTTCGCCAGATGCGCACTGGCAATCATCTTCAGTAATGGCAGTTTCCATTACATAAAAGCGGTGCGCGCCTTTGCCTTTGGCCCATTTAGCTGCCGCGCGTTTGGCATCAGCAAATTTTCCCTGAAATTGAAACATATCGTCTTGCTCTGGCTCACCCATATCTTTAGTTGTAAACATAAACAACCCCGGACCAGTTACCCGTGGCTTTTTACCATGTGAACGCATATAACGTGAATAGTCTAGTGTCAGTGATTCTTGTACATTGTCAGATTCTGGCAGTCTGCTTGGATCTTTTGAGTAACCTCTATGTCTTTTAATTTGACTTTTTAGTGCGCTGATATCTGCTTTGTTGGCTTTGCCTGACTTGGTAACTCTAGTGCTTTTCTTATTATCTAGTTTATCGTATCCTTGTCTAACATTAGGTCTATAACCATGCCAAATTTCTTCTGATCCTTTTTCAATTTCAGCTGCAATCTTGTCGCCAAACTCACTACGAATAGTATCTATAACTTTACGCGCAGCTTCTACATTATCAAAGTCATCCCAATCAATGTAGGGCATAGTTAGATAACGAAGCTCATCTATTAAATCATCAAGTCTGTCTCGTTGTTCTGTTGAAAGTTTTGCTTCTGTTATACCTTGCTGTGGATACAATTGCTGATTGCCTGCCATACGTTTAACATCTTCACTGATGCCATGCTTTTTCATGAGCGCAGCTTTTTGAGCTTTCAGATCCTGGATTTTCTGAGGTGCTTTCATATCGTTTGGATTGCCAGCACTCTTATTTTTCCAACGTCTTGTCCAATCACGAATTGACAAGTCGATGTTGCCCAACTGATCCTTTACTGCGTTTGAAACTTCAACAATTGTTGATTCAGCAACACCTTGAGAAGATGTCTTGCACTTAGGACAAAACCCGTTGTTCTTTTCCCATGCTTTTGCAGTTGAAACTTCGTCACAATTGGTACACGCAATTTTTGCTACACCTTCGCTTATATTATCAAAACGCATCTTATATTGCCTTTCTCGCTGCTGCTTGTTTAGCATTAGCGTACATGTCTGATGCAGTCTGCTTTAGATCGCCGCCAACTTCGACTTCTTCATTACGCAGTGGGGAGTCTGGCATGTCCAGCTCTTTCCACTCATCGTATGTTAGGAAGTGATCAGTGCTTGGATCATAATAAGCGCCTTCACGTGGATCGTAATATACTACTTTACCAACACGTGTCTGGAATGGACCTTCCAGGCCAGAACGTTCCTGATATTTCTCAGTGTCGATTGGTTTCATTGTTTCCCAACCTTCGTCTACTTCACTGGCAACGTCATTATCAACTGTATCAACTGTTACTGGTAATTGGCTATTTGCGTGTGCGTTATTATATTCAGTGTAACGACGAATTGCGTCAATATCATTTACTGCGGTAGTAATCTTTGACTGCACCCATGGTTCTAGATTATCACGATCATCAATCATGCCGTGTAGGCTGATAGCATCTTTTGCTAGGAAGTATAGTTGGCTGCGAGCCATAAACCCATCTTCATCATCGCCATCTAGTACACCTTCTATTAGTCTAACACTTTCTGTTACACTTTCGTCCATTGTGTGTCCCACTGCTGCCATATGTAGGTCTTCAATGTCTACATATGTTTGCTCTAACTTTTTTCTTACATCGCCAAAGTAGCTGATGTCGCCGTCTATTTCCATGACTGCTTTTTCAAAAGCGCCGTTATTGGCGAAAAGTTTTTCTAACTTCTCGACCATGTCTAGGGCTTTCATAATTGTTCTATCAATTTTTTCTATGCTCATTTGTCGTTACCTTTAACTTTAACTGGGTGTACGTAGCCTGTGGTACGTTTTTTTTGTTTTTGTTTGCCGTCACCCAGGTATCCGTTAGGGTCAACAGCTCGTCGTATCATTTTTTTATCACCGAATAAAGGAAAGTTGACACTGGCAATGTTTCCTGCCATTGTCGTTCCTGCAACTGCGTCTTCATCCAGAGTTATAACATCAGATATCTTCATGCATGTATTTATGCTAACTGCGTATTATTAGATATTTAAATACTTTTTGCCGTGTTCTATCATTTCTACAGGATTATATGCAAAATTTCTGCGTTTTATTAATTCATTATTCTTACTATGATATGTGTTTACAATATCAGTAAAGTCATCCTTGGAAATTATAACAGTCTCATCTAAATAATCAGCAATCTTAACAAATTCTTCATAGTCTGCATTAAGAATTAATGCATCGTAGTTTATATAATATACATCTACATCATTGTAATTACTATATATTTGGTTGTTATAATCATAATTATGAAGCTGACCAAATCGTATTTCAACCGCCTTAAGAAAATCTACACCATCTAGCGGATCGTTTTTAATACAGTCAAGTAAAAAAGTATGATAATGAGCTTCATAAGTTGCTGCACTAACTACTAATGTTTTCTTTTTAAAATTATTCCAATGAGTATGTATATTCGTCATTACACGATCAATGGTGTTATGAAACACTTGTATTGACCACTGTGATTCGTTATAATTTTCCAGAAATAGTTGCAATCCATGATTCCATGGTGCGGTGTTTTCTTCTATATAATCAAACAATTTATCTGCAATATCTGGTGCATCTTTTGTATCGTCCCAATAGGTACCATGCACAAAGATATAATTATTATTATCGTCGTGTGGACCAGATGAATGAAGCACATTAAAATTGCTTATGCCCTGTGACATTAAGTAACCTATAAAATGTACACCATCTCCTCCAAGATGTGATATTGGTATTACGTGTTGTTTCATTCGATATCGCCTATATTTTTAATTATGTTTTTACGCAATCTACGTTCATTTTTAACTGTAGCTTTCTTAATATTTTGCTTTTTGACTACTACTGTGCGCTTTTCGTATTCGTTCATATTAGTGGTATCTTTAACGCCCGTCCAAACTATAGCATCATCCTTTGCTACATGATTCATAGGACCAACTGTCTCGTCGAGATCTTCAGGATTAAATTTTTTGCGTGTCATATAGATACCCCTTACTGTAAATATTTTATACGCATAACTGCCTTCTGTGCTACACGTAGACTAGCACGGTTTCCTGGATGAATCAAGCACCAAAGTTGTCGATCAGCAAATAATTCTTTGGCATGTTTTACTGCCCAGGTAGCGATGCCCTGGCCCTGCCATTGTCTCGCTACAAAATATGCTGTCTCGCAATCCTCTTTGATTTCCAGCGCCCCTACTAGTATACCACTATTTAACCATATTCCCCAAGTGTAGTAATCATTTATAAACATATTAGCTGCATCACGAACGAACGGCCATTCCAGACTCGCAGCAGTTGCTATATTTTGGTCTACAATCGCCGTTAGTTTATAAAAGTCTCGTTGATGTAACCTACGTAACTCTAGTTTCATTTTTCTTTTGTATTAATAGGAAAATATGCTTGGATAGTTTTACCCATCTTTTGTGCTGATGCTGCACGGTGATTGCCATCAATAACACTATACTTGCCATCGCTAAACTGTGGACCAACAATAATTGGTTGTGATAGATTTACACGGTGGCTGTAGTCAATATCAATAATACGATCAAATGGATCGTCGTAATCAAAAAACTCTTCTTCGCTTGGGAACATGTCGGGCGTAAAATCCCCTAGTTTCCAATCATGGGATTGTATGTAACGATCCATATTTTTATTCATGCCAGCATCGTGATGCATACCTCTAAAGATTTGCAGCATCTCTTTACCGTTTTCCTCGTTCATTGAGGCTAGTTTAGATAATCTAGGTTTAAATAGTTTTTGATCACCCTTGGTTGTTTTTAATACTGGTTGATTATGGGCATCTTTGCTAAAGCCTTTGACTTCTGCTTTACGATTTTTAAACTTACCCACCATCACTTCGTCGCCAACTGCAATATCTGGAAGTTTAAGAGTGTCTAATTCACTTACTTGGATAGTTTTACCGCTTTCTTCGTTCATTGCACTTGCACTGTACGCCGCTGCTAGTTCTTTACCATTAACACCATTAAATGCACGGGCAATATCAAAAGCATAACCGCCAATACTTTGCCCACGCGGATCGCTCTTTACCAGACGATCTAGTGCTGCTAGTGCTGCCGCAAAGAATTTATCGTTTTGTTTTGCTGCTAGGGTTGCTGTATATTCATCACGGTTTACTGCTTCAAATATTTCATCATTTTTTGCAATATCTGCAATATGACGTAATGCACTAGTAATTTTTTGGCTCGTATTAGTAATGAAATTCAATGGTTTTAGATACTCATCTGGTACATCATCTTCCCCATATTCTTCTGCAATGGTTTTTTGTAATTTTAAGATTATAAAATCAAGTTCGTCTATTGTACCATATGCATCATTTATACCTGATTTTATGTTTCTATATACCGGTGCCATGTCTGGTATGTCTTCGTCTAATTCTATAGCTTCTCGTTCATCACTTGTATCACCAGTTACCTGATACTTTTTACCGTTTACAGTAAACTCTTTTTTACCTGCTTTAATAGCATTCATTCTGGCATCAGTAAATGGATTTGATTCACCTATAACAGCATTGTTGAGTTTTACACCTGCTTTGTCGGCAAGTCGCTTCAACTTTAGAGCATACTTTCCTGTCTTGTATGCTGCCTTCAATGCTGCTACTGTGGTCTGCCCAACAACCGCCATAACAATAAGGTCGGTGAGTGCTGGAATTGAACCAAAGTCTTCGTTGACGTTTTTATCCGTTTTCACTGACTGTTGCTGTAGTTTGCGAGCATACTCAGCGCGTTTCTCTTTGTCATCTAGAAACTTATTAATTTTAAAGATTGGGTTAGTACCCTCATTGATCTCATTTATTTTCATTTTTGTTTTTCCCAGCAATCGCGCCAAAATTTAGTTCGTTCGTTTGCGTAAATCTGTTACACTACCATTGCAACTAGCACCTGACTTTTTTACTCTGCCAGGTCTGCTTTTGCCTTTTTTCTTACCATCAGCAAAGTTTTCTTCTAGTGCATCCCAATACTCTTGTTCACGTGGAATTGGCTTAGGATTAGTTAGTTTAAAAAATGCTGTATTGCGGTCTTGAGTGGTACTCTGTTCTAACTTCCAACCTAGTTGACTGGCAAGTTTTTTAGCAAATCTAGTATACAGTTTTGCTCTACCGTCACTAGCATGTTCACCTTTGTTAGCACCAAAGTCAAAACTTTCTACGTGTTGAATGCCCACTGTGCTGATCCACTTGTTCATCATTGCTACTACAGTGGCAAATACTCTAAACTCATCGCCTGCTTCTGTTTTGCCCATGCTTTTTCCAACTGCAAAGTCGATACCGAAGTTATCGTAATCTGTTGTTTCAAAGTCCATTCTCAACACACCATTTGGTGTTTGTGCAGTTGCCGAAAACTCTTGTGAGTCACTAGGACCAGTAAGGTTAAATGGATATGGATTATCTAAAGATTCATTGAATGCTGTAGTTGTAGCAGACTTTGCACTGGTGCCTTGTGGGTGGTTAGGATTAATAGTTACTACTTCGCCATTCATCATATCACTTACACTAGCACTGCGTCCAACTTTATCTAACAGTTGATGTAGTTTGTCATCTGGATCATATCCGTTAGTTTCGTATCCTGCTTTGCCACGCACCTCTGTACGTTTGCCAGTTGCTGTATCAGTAATGTGTAACACCATCATGTCTGTGTCACGTTCCAATTGTAGCTTATACCCTTCAGTTATACCCAAGTTAAATGCTTGATTAGGTGTGGCACCCTTGACTCCCAGTGGCGTTGGCTTCCCATTGCCTCCGAAGAACTTTTTTGCTTGTCGTTCTGTTTCACCAGGCTTAACGTCTACTGTAGTGTTAACGCCTTTTACAATACGCCCATATTCGGTTATGATATCATTAATCTTCATGTATGTATTTATTCCTATCCGATAAAATCATATTTAACTGTAGCTAGTCGTTCTTTAAAATCGACATGCGGAGTTAAATTAAAAAATTCTGTTAACCGATTGTATTCATTATCGTCACCATCAAGCAGTGCTATCATATTAATTGATATATATTCGAATTGATAAGAACTTGCATATTCTTTTAATCTAGGCAATATTTCATCATTGTATTCTCTGTTTGTCTCAGTTAATAAATCAATTGATTCATAAAATACATACGGGGTAGTTAGCGAATTTGCATGCATCTTTTCAAAAAAATGTAATGACGTATTATCATCTGGCATTGTCGCTATTATAACTTTTGTAACATTTGCCTCAGTTGCCATCTTAGAAAATTCAGCAGGCGTCAAGTCGCCCCACATATCGCTAATATATCTAACATGGATGCACAATGACTTACTATTGTCATATTGTATAAAGTTTGAAAAATCTTTAAACGAGTGTATTTCTCTATCCCATATGACTTCCCAATAGGAATAAGATCCTTCAGGCGTCTCCATTGTCTTAGGAGCCGCCTGAAACATTTCATTATGACTGTTGATAAACTTTACAATGTGTCTATTAGGTGCTCCACCCATTGATCCACAAATAAAAGTTTCAGACATTAGACAACGCCAGGAGCGTTTGGAATAAGATCAACAAGATCAGCATTTCTAACATTAGGAACATCATTAATCATTTCATGCCAATTTGATATTTCGTCTGAACCAACAAACGCTGCAATTTGTAAGAATTCTACTGAACTGATTGATTCTTGATCATCATCAGCAATCATGCATAGTAATGGATCGATGAGCAGAACGTTCTCTGCTGGCATGGCGTCATGTAGCAGATGCCTTATAATCTCATGATATCTAATAGCTTCTTCACGTACTTCCTCAATTGATGTATATCCATCATCTTGTGCCATTATTTCTGCAACATACTGTTCAAAATTTGGCGAGTCTGAAGCTGGCGAGAAAACAATTATTTTGTCAAATCCAATTTCTACTTTCAATTGTGATAAATTTTTCTCACCGTCGCCGCCTAGAAACATCGCCAAATCATGCGAATAGTCTATTGCAAACGCAAGCTTTTCAGCAGCTGGTGCATCTTCAAGCTGCTGAAACTCAGTAAAGCTAGCAAAACTCGACGCAGTGATGTCTCCAGATTCTGGGCGCCAGATAGTCGAGTCTGTCATATCTACTAACGGGAACCCTGTGTGCTGGTTTACCATCCACATCATTTTTTTCAATGAATCTCTGTTCATTGATATACATAAAATATTTTCAGTCATTATCCAAAATCCTTGTCTCCGAAATTGGCAGCGCTAAACTCTAATCTATCGACGAGCTTTACCGCATTGCCCAAGTGGTCAATTGCAACAAAACCTTCTGGTGATGTTACTTTGTAGCTGCCGTCTCCTTGCTGCAAGAAGCTCTCGATGCTACCTATACCGCGTAATTTTTTAACAATTAATAATTTTGCGGCAATAATTCTCATATACAAGCCATACATTGCGATCAATTGGTCTGTATTATCGTTAACCCATTGTACTGCTTGGTCAGTTGCTTGTGTTAGGCGCTGGCCGGCGGCGCCCTCTGGACCTGTTTTTAGTCCAGCCATTTTCTTCTCTGCCCGTTCGTTTACACGCTTTACAAAGTCAGCGACAAATTTCTGTGGGTCCTGTTCAAAACTACCACCACGTACATAGCTGTTGATGTGTGCTTTTAATTCAACGCCAATTTTCTGAATTGGGCTGTTACTTAAAATACCAAATGTACGATCATCAAGTGCGTTTAAATAACCTTCAGCATCAACAATAGCTTTACGCAGTGCAGCATCTTCTTGTGGAGTTAAAGTGACAATGCCAGTTAAATCTTTGTAATAGGCGTCATCGATGAAAATACCAGGAATATTTTTAAACTGTTCTACATTAACATCAAAACTTGCACTCATATCCGATAGTGCATCGCCGCCGCTATAGCGGGTGTGGAAAATAATACCCATTGCACTGCGCTGTATACGACTTGCCAACTCACTTCCCAGTGGCACTGCATATGTAATTGTGTTGGGTTTAAACACCACATATGGATCACCTGCAATCTCAACTGTTTTTAAACTATCAGGAGTAAACAACAGGTCGCCTTGCATAACCCCCTCAATGCCTAATTTGCTTAAACTGGTGTAGGTGATCTTTAGCTTGTTGCGTAGACTGGCACGATCGCCTTCTTTTTCTTGATCCGGGAAAAACTTTTCAACATCCTGTACTGACTTAATCAACTTAGGACTCTTGGCAAACACGCCTTTGGTTCCCACGAAGAACTGGCCATCTTCTGGATCAATACCACAAATAATAGCTGGCGCACCGTCCCACTTGACAGTAACGTTTGTTCCTTTTCCACCATGTCCTTGCAGCATACTCTCTAAACTTTTTAAATAGGTAATAGTACGTTGGGCGCCATCATGTCCAGCATTAATAATTTCATCTTCTAGGTGCTCAAGATGGGTGTTTTTCTCGCCAGCTTCTTCAATTACGCTTTCAACAGGAAACTCTTGGTTTGGTGTACGGAAATTCTTTTTGCGCATTATAGTCTTGGCAACCAGTTCAAGCATACCGCTTCCCTTGTTCCAATTTAATGCAAAGGGAATGTTAATATCGCTAGACAAGTCCTTCATAACGGCTTCAGCATCTGGGCCAAGACGTGCAATGGGCTTGCCCCATTTCATAAATTCTTTTTTAAATAGTTGACCAAGTTCACTAAGTGTAATCTGTCGAATGTTTCTTTCGTCATTGATGCGATCCAGGAAGTGTCGGGTAAATTCAACGTCGATTCCCAGTTGTGCAAAAACTCTGTCCAGTACTTTTTCTAGTGCATCAAGTTGTGGTTGGGTTACTGCCTGATCTACTTCTGTAATTCTCATTATTCGTTGTCCATTTTATCCATAGGTTTTTCACCAGTTAAGTATGGTTTACTAAACCAGAGTTTGAACCACTCTGGCGTACCAGGCCTAATGTTTTTTTCTCGCTGATAACGTGATTTTTCAGAACCAACAATACTAAGGTTTGACTCATCGTCGCTCCCTACTACGCTGCCTTCTTTATCAACAATACCAGCTAACCGCTTTAGTTTATAGATTTCGTCTATTTTCATGGCGATCCCCTTTATTCTACCTATTACATGTTACATGTATTTATGCGGTTACTAGTTTCAAATTGCAATTTAAACAGCATTGCATCACGATCATCAGCAATTAGTATGTCAGCGCATGGATCACCGCCGCGAGGATCAACTGTAAATTCGTAATAGCCATTCACATTGTGATGTATCCATTGCAATACTGTTGCATTAGAAACGACACTATCGTAAATTGAACAAGTCCAACCTATCGATGAGCGTCTCCAGTGCAACAGTGTGTTTATCATAATTCTAGTTTTATATAAAAAGATAATGCGCGTTCTATGTCGTCAAGTGAATGTAATCTAATTTTCTTTGATGATATCTGATAGCGGTCATCGGTCATTACTCGTATATTTACCGTAGTATACAATTTAATTATTCTAGCTAGTTGTACCATGTTGAATTCCATTACCCCAAGCCCATTAAATAGCTTGGCTATCTCACCATGATCTTGTTCAAAAAAAACCTTACCGTAATCTATTAGATTAACATTTTTCCAGTCTGGAAGATGACAATGTCCAGCATTATTCTCTAATGCATTTCTTTGCATAAAATCTGCAAGTTCTCTGAGGTCGCCATTTTTGATAACAGATAACATGGTGATGTAATTTAAATGCTTCTTGGTGTGAGTACATAGATATGTTATTGTGTAGTTTTTATTCTCTTTTATCAGATCATGCAGGTCAGGACTATGGGTTATAAATTTACACAAACTATGAAAATGTGCTGGTTCATCATCTGGTAAATTCAATATTCGTTCATGCGCTAGGCCGATAATTTTGCTGTCGAAAAATCTAAATCGGTCTATATTCGCAGATTCCATATGTGTCGTCCACACGTTAACATGTGGCTGCATAGTTATGTCTATATAATCGGTACCCAAAATACACTTGCGTAATCCAAGTATAAAATCTCCACCAGATCCACTAATCCAATTAAAAATGTATTTCATTTTTTTTCCCGGCAATACGTCTTTGGTCTTCTAACGTTTTGCCGAGTGGCTGTTCAAGCCAATACTGGATATCGTTAAACGACTTGATATTCACTGTTAATTTCCTATCAACAACTTCTTCCACCATTCTAAGCCGTAATATTGCCTCGTTTTTTTTATGATACAAAGCCAACATGTCTACCACGCGATCTATCTCATCCAATGGGGCATCAAATGATAGTAATAATTTATTTATCTCTTCTATATCTTGTAATTCAAATAGTTTATAATAATCAATATTGATAGCAAAGTCGAGATATGAATTTTCAGGGTAAATTGATTTAATATCATCTGCAGGCAGCGCTACTGTTTTAATTTTGTATAACAATGCTACATATGCCTCGACAAAAACATCATGTGCATGGATATTGATTACCCGTACGTCATCATCTAACCTCAATGTAGATTGATTCATGACGTGGCTTTGTAAAGTGTATCCAGTAGGCATGCTGTCAAGTAATTGCTGTTGTCTATCAAAATCTCCAGCAAATTTAAAAGTTCTATACTGTAGTACATCTGGAGATTCATATCCCCAAATGTTTAATCTAGGCGTCATAAATGCACCAATGTCTTCTTTTTTGGCAAGTGCTATTAGCGAAAGTATAAAGTCACCACCAGCGCCGCTTGGCCAATTTAAAATGTATTTCATCAAATTATTTAGCTAGCAGTATCGTGTACATCATTTTATTTGTTCGTATAGCTGTTGTGCAGCCAAGTTTTTCATCTTGGCTTCTACCATAATATCAAATTGCGGGCTAAATGATCCAGCCCATTCGTTGACTGCTGTATTCCACATGTACTCACTGTGCGCCCGCAATTTGGCTTTTTTAAAGCCTTGTTCTAATAGTTTTTTGTAGTCCGGCTTTTGATCTATTGCATGATCAACGAGCAAGTCTTCACGACTGACGCTATAGTGCATAGCTGGACGAACACCACGCCAACTGTCAATCACACGCTTAACACGGTCATCTGTAGGAGAGAGATATTCACCGCCACTGTTTAAATAGTGGTGATGGATGTCTACCACCAGTGCGACATCTTTTTCTAGTTCTAAGCTAGCTTCTAGCCCCCATGCGTTTTCGTCGTTTTCGATAGTAATACAGTTTCGTGCTTCTGGAGACAATCTTGGAAGGACGGCTTTGATACCGGCTGGACCTTGGCGACCTGAGATGTGGACGTTACACTTGAAGTCTTGCCATTTCTTACCGTAACCCATCCACCTGATGATATCCGCATGATATTCAAACTCCTCTATTGATCGTTCAACAATGTCTGCATTAGTGCTAGCCAACACAGTAAACTGGCCAGGATGCATACTAACACGCACATCAAGGCTACGGGCAAGTTCACCTACCCGCGCCCACTCTCGAGCTGCGCGATCACGAACATCAGTCTGTTGGTAGAACCATTGCCAATTAGGATGTGTATATGCTGGCATCATATTGCTACCCAACCGCACCATACGTTGTGCATGTGGTAGATTGCCTACATGCTCAATTAATCTGGATGCATTTTGTGCATTAGTCACAAGGCAGTGCCAGAGTTTTTCTTCCGCAGTTTCACGCAACTGACGATTGAGCCAAGTAATTGTTGTACTTGTCTCGCTATATGCACCTTGGATTTCTTTTAGGAGTTTTGGCTTGAGAGATTGATCTGCATGCATATATTTGCAGGCAAATCCTATACGTCTGATTGATTGATTAAACAATGTGTATATCTCCAGAAGTTATTATATTATTAGCAATTTATATTATAATTGTACAGTAAGATATATTGGTTGTCAAGAGTTTTTATGACTTATTTCGCATCACCCATTGAATAATTTCAGCATCATCAAATTTTGGTGCTCTGCGATAACTTTCTGGTAGTATGTCCCAATTACGCAGCGCAGGATGTGTTTTATCACTGTTGCTAAAATATGCCCCATGTCTCCAGCCTTCATTAGTCATACTGTCAACCCAGCGGTTATGATGCCATTTGCTCATCTCTGCCATTGCTTGTGTGCGAACTTCTTCATCAACACTTAATTCCAGATCATTGTTGCCCAGCATACCTGCATCATAATTACTGCTTAATTCAACATCAAAATCTTCATCATATAAATATTCCCAGGCCTGCACAATAAATGCCGCTTCTGTCGGTGTTAGATTGCGAACAAGCGGAACAACATATGCATGTTGGAACTCGCAATCACTACACAGTCCATATTCCATGGCAACAAAATTTTCTCCCATCTGATAACTATATGTTATATTCTCAGGTCCAAAACTTTTTACAGTCTGATACCACTGTGCTGATGATTCAGCATCTAGCATGTCTGGAGTCTTTAATTGTATGTGATGTTGATAAAACATTATGGTTCCTTATCCATTAGGGAGATCAGTTTTTGTTGTGGTTGTTTGTCTTATTATTATTGACGGCTCGTTGCTTTTACTATTTACATAAAGGCCAAACCATGCTGCGCCAGCACCAGTTACTACACTTACAAGCCCTGCTTGCTCCATAGTTGGGTCTGGCAATAACATAAACCATTCTACTACACTATAGAACATATACATGTATACTGTAATGAACGCGCGGGGGAACAGCCGCAGTCTGTCAAACCAATATGGGAATAGTTCCCATTTACTTATTGTTCCGTCTTTATTCATATCCATTGGACCTAAGTCTTGCGTTGCCATAATACATGTGTCACCCCCATAGTGTATGTCCCCATACAGTATGTGTATTTAGCTAAAATCCATAGGAAAAGCCCAATGTCGCCACTGGGCCTGTGCTACTCTCAGCTAAAGAGCAATGATTATAGTGCAGCGTCTGCTACTGTAGCTGCTGCAAAAACACCACCAACTGCTTGCGCTGCTGTTTCTAGTGTTGCTGCTGTCCATGCTGTATTTTCAACATAGATGCGGAATGTGCCAGCGTTGTACGCACCAATTGCTACTATTACGCCGCGCTTTTGCACTGCTTCTACAAATGCTTCCAAATCTTCACCTGGGGCTACTTGCGTGTCTGCACCTGCTGCATTTCCAATTAAGTAAACACTGATTGGTGCACCAAAGTTACCTACGTTAAATTGTATAACGTTTGCTGGGTTACGTGTTGCCATGTTGTATGACTCCTTTAAAAATATAAATCTGCGTTGTTACGCTTATGCTTATTTATCGTATTACTTCTGAAAGTTCTACAAAAATAGTCCAATCAACTGTTGTTGCCTCGCCGCCTGCTACTACTATCTTCAAGCTATCATTTACAATGTTAGCACTTGCTGCGCCTGACCAAGTTTGATCGCTGTCAGCAATTGTCTCTGTAATGTTTGAACCAATTAGCCTTAGGCCAGCACTGTTGTTGTCAATAATACCACGTACAACAAAACTTGCTGAGTCAGCCCCGCTGGTTGCAACAAATGTAATCTTAAACATTGCAGTTGTTCCACTTGCAACTGTAATTCGGTTACCGCCATTTAACAATACTTCTGTTGGAATAGCATTGGTTGTTCGTATCGCCATTACCAAGTTTTTTATTGCAGCAGTATGGCTAACTGTACTAACCTTTTGTAGTGTGAAACTTTCAAATTCTACAGAGCCTTTGAATATTTTATCGCCGTAAATTGCTGGCTCTGCATGTTTATTGTTTACGTATGATTCAGTGGCCAATCCAGCAATACTTGGAATGTATGGCTTGTTTGCTAGGTCGTTATAGTTACCACTGAATAGTGTTGGACGGTTAACTAGGTCGTTATAGTTGCCACTAAAAATGTCTGGCAAATTGCCTACTTGATTGTAGTCAATATAAGCTGATAGTGCCACACCAAGATCATCCAGTGCAATTTTACTGATAACAGAGTCTGGTTCAGGTTCAACGTTTAATAGCTGTAGTTCATCACCAACTAACATTAGTCTTAGATCGCTGTTATCTGCGGGTGCGTTAATTAGATCACGATAATCACCACTGAATAGTATTGGACGGTTAACTAGGTCGTTATAGTTGCCACTATAGTGATCACCACGTTCCAGTAGCTTTTGTGTTACATATGATTCAGTAGCATAACCGTCTAGTGTTATCTGTCCGTCACTTAGAATATTTGCTAGATGTTCAGTAACATATACTTTTGTAGCAAATGTATCTTCTAGATCAACATTTTCCCAGAGATTGTTAACACCGTTCCATATTAATGCTTGGTGCAATGCGTCAAGACCGCTGTCAATAGCAACATCGCTTAGATCGCCAATATTTGATATGCCACTTAACGATGCTGCACTTAATTGCTGTTGTACATATGTCTGGGTAGCATAACCAGTAAGATCAACTGATCCGCCGTTGCCGCCGCTGATGTTTGCGACTGCGTTGTCAACATATGATTGTGTTGCATATCCAGTTAAACTTGGGATAGTTGGCTTGTTTGCTAGGTCGTTATAGTTGCCACTAAAGTGTGGAGTTAACAGGGCATCGACTTGTGAGCTTGTATAATATGCGGTTAGATCAACAGTTGGCTGATATCCTGCGAGGGCAGTTGTTAGTTCGGTATCAGTAACATAGCCAGATAGATCAACTGTACCGCCAGTTGCTACATTGGCAATTTGTTGATCAACATAAGCAATGCTTGCTAGTCCAGCAATACTTGGAATGATTGGCTGATTAACCAGGTCTTGGTAGTTGCCACTGAAAATGGCTGGCTTATTATACAAGTCGTTATAATTGCCAGTGAACAACGCTGGGGTATTTGTTAGGTCCTGGTAGTTGCCACTGAATAGCTCGCCGGCGACATAACTTTTTGTAGCATATAATGATAAATCAAACTTAGGTTGATACGCAGTTAGCTGTGTTGTGACATATCCGGTAGTAGCATATCCTGTCAGGTCAACTGTTGGCTGATAATTTGCCAGTAGAGTATCGACTTGTGTCTTTGTGTAATAATCTACTAAGTCAACACCACCTGTTAATGCTAGAGAAATCTGCGCATCGACTTGTGTCTTTGTGTAATAATCTACTAAGTCAACACCACCTGTTAATGCTAGAGAAATCTGCGCATCGACATATTGTGTAGAAGCATATGAACTTAGATCAGGCTGTGCAAGTGCAATCTGTTGCGACACATATGTTTCGCTAGCCAGTCCAGCAATACTTGGAATAGTTGGAGCATTTGTGATTTTGGTCCAATCAATAGTGGTACTACTATTGATTCCAGCTATTAGTGCCTGCACTTCAGATAGGGTAGTATAACCTGTCGCATGGGCTTTACGAGTAAACAAATTTTTCTTAGCATCAAATGCTAGCATGTCTCCTTCGGTAAATTTAATAGATGTGTCTATTATACTATTACCGTTATTACTATTATATGCTTTAATTGCCATGCTTTATTCTCCTTTAGATCATCAGTACAATTTTGTCAACTAACCCATGTACTGATGAGTTATAGTTTTGGTCTATTAGATAGCTTCTATCAACCTCTGGGCGTAAGTAAACAAAGTTACCAATAAAACTAGTGCCTATAGTTTCAGACTCTCCATCCCATTCAAGGTATAGTTGGTCTGATTGTAGCTGAATGTAAAACCAATCAGCTTCAGTAGGCTGTTCCATTAAGGTAGCTTGCAGCCAGATTCGACCAGTAAAGTTTGATACGTGGAAACTTATTGTGTGCAAACCATCCGAAAAGCCATAGAAGCCGTCGCCGCGAGCGTGATCGCCAATATACGACATTTGCGGTTGATTTGTTAAAATGATTGTGCTATTTGCCATGTGTTATTATCCGTTATTATCCATAGTCTCAATTTCAACTAGTGAACCTTCATCAGCCAAAGTTTTAATAACTTCTTCTAGCTGCGCTAACGCACTAGCATCTAATGCTGGGCGACTATCGTCTGAATCTTTAACTAGCTTACTGACTTTAACAACAATGATAGACTCGTTAATTTTTGCCATTCATGAGCTCTCCTTTAATAATAGTATTTATTAAAGAACTCAGTCTATACTGTCTAGTGTTATTGCACGTGTTACTTTAATGCTGAGTATGTTACTGAACGCCATTTTAAACAACATAATAGCTGCCTCGTTATTAGTGTAGATATAAGGTATGGTAGTCATACGGCGTCTAGTGTATCTATAATTATAATATCCCCCAGCACGGCGCAGTATTTTATTATCAGTGGTATCAAATTGATCCATTGCCCAGTCATAGGCTGCAAACATTTCCTCATCAGTGGTATTACTACGCCACGGACGCGATGCATCTATTCTAAATTTATACTTTCCATGATACAGTTGTTTTCTGAATTCACTTTTGTCATCTAAATTTTGAATAATCTTGGCATGGTCTGCGTTAATTGGTGAAATAATACTTTCAATAGGATATCCGCTTTGGTATACAATCCAATCTACAAACCCGCGGTGACTTGTATAAACTGTTAGCATGTAGTGAAACTTTATATCATCGCTTTGCTGTGTATGAGAAAAATTTACGTTCATAAGACGGCGTGTTCTATGACTAATATCATCACTTGCTTTGCGATTTGGAATAATATAGTGTTGTAAATTTACATAGTTATATTGAGTGTACGGTCCAATAGTAATCGCACACTCATATTTTCCGTAATATAGTTTATTACTTTGCACCCATTTAGGATGTTGGGTCAGGTCTTGCATCAATTAAAGCCTCTGGGGTCTTATCACTATTCACAGTGATAATAGTCTGGGTGCCATCCCAGTTTACAGTAAACTTTGAATTATGGATCTGGCCGTTGTCGATCATAAACTTGGCCAGTGGCAGTTTAACTTTCTCGTTAATTAGTCGTGCTAATGGGCGAGCGCCCATTGCTGGATCAAAGCCTTCTTTTTCCAAATAGTCTTTCAAATCCTGCGTCCAGGTTAGTTCAATATTACGGCCTGCTGTCAAGCCTTCAATTTGACCCAAGAACTTAACAACGATACGTTGCATATTCTCTGGCTGTAGTGCATTAAAGCGAACAATAGCATCCAAACGGTTGCGGAATTCAGGAGCAAAGAATTGATTGATTGCACCATCAACTGCTGTTGAGTTGTAGTTCTTATCGCCAAACCCAATAGATTTAGTTGCGCCTTCACGAGCACCAAGGTTACTGGTCATAATAATGATAGCGTTCTTGGCACTTACTTTTTTACCAGTGCTGCTTGTAATAACGCCTTCATCTAGTAGTGAAAGCATGATTGTCATAATGTCGGGATGTGCTTTCTCAACTTCGTCTAGCAATAGTACACAATTTGGGCTATCTTCTAGACTGCTGATAAGCAACCCGTCGCCGGCCTTGCCGTCACCATGCCCAACATACCCAGGAGGACTACCAATAAGTTTACTTACGGTGTGTCGTTCTTGATATTCAGCCATGTCATAACGTACAAGTTTCATACCCATTGCCTGTGCTAACCGCTTTGCAAGTTCTGTCTTGCCCACGCCAGTTGGACCAGTAAACAAGAACGAACCAATTGGCTTAGTGGGATCTTTAAGACCAGCTAGGCTGACAGTAATAGCGTCACATGCACGAACAATAGCTGCATCTTGCCCAAATACAGTGTCTTTAAGATAGTCTTCAACATGTCCATGCTTGTTGATGGTATGTTCTTCAGTCTTGTTGCCCAAGTGTTCTGATGGAATACCAACTGCCCGTGCTACTTCATTACGGATCTCAGTGGTCCCAACAACAGTAACTTGCTGATCGGCTGGCAAAATTTTGTTGTATGCACAGGCGCGGTCAATAACATCAAATGCTTTGTCTGGCAACTTTTTGTTGAAGACATATTCAGCGCTGAGATCCACTGCCAGATCACATGCTTCTAGATCAATGTCAAATCCATAGTGTACTTCATAACTCACAATCGTATTACGTAGAATTTCTTTTGCTTCATCAATGCTTGGTTCGTCGACTCCAATTTTAGTAAAGCGGCGAGCAAGGGCGCTCTCCTTTTCAAAGATCTTACGATACTCTTCGTCAGTAGTGGCGCCGATTACTTTTAGTTTACCTGCACTAAGTGCTGGCTTGATCATGTTGCCAGCGTCCATAGCGCCGGAGCCTGTTGAACCAGCACCAATAACCATGTGGATTTCATCAATAAACAAGATTACGTCTTCAACTACTTCCAGTGCGTCTACCAAGTTTTTCATACGCTCTTCGAAGTCGCCGCGATATTTGGTGCCGGCTACCAATTTGCCCATATCTAGTGATAGCACTGTGTAATTTTGCATTACTTCCGGAACAGTTCCTTCAACAATTAGTTTTGCAAGTCCTTCAACAATAGCTGTTTTACCTACTCCACTAGGCCCTACTAGTATTGCGTTAGATTTTTTCTTACGGGAAAGTGTTTGCACAAGGTCCCGCAATTCTTCACGGCGGCCAACTACGTCGTCATATCGATCACTTTCAATATTCATATTAACAGTAAACTGCGACAAAACTTCCCAGGCCTGGGTTGTTTTATTTGTATTACGGTTACGCGGCCTATTGCTTGTAACTGGCCGTTGATTGGCCAATTCATCTTGTTCTTCTCGTTCACTATCAGTTAGTTCACTCATACGGTCCTGGAGTTCACTATCTTGCTCCATGCGGGTGTCGAGAAGCCATTCAGTGATTGTATGCCGGTCAAGCCCAAGTGCAGAACTAAACAAACTTGCTGCACTTTGATCTTCAGTGAGAATACTTTGCAATAGATCAATCTGGTTAATAGCTTGCTTGCCTTGGAACAATGCTTGTGTTAGCGCCCGGTTAAACACTCGCTCCAGCATTTGTGTTTTGCGAGGTTGGACTTCTTCATCAATTGCACCTTCTAGTTCACTGCAATCTTGCTGGAGGTAATCAAGCAATGATTCTTGGATGCCTACACAATCAGCTTCTACTTCGTAACACATGGCGCGTACAGCCACGTCGTCCAGGACAGTAATTGTCAAATGCTCGATTGTCACATATTGGTGACGTAGTTTTTTAGCTAAGTTGATTGAGTGTAGTACTATATTTTCAATTTCTGACATTCTGTAACCTTGTAATGAATTCTTCTATTTTGTCTGCTGTGTCTAACACAGGTGCCTTTAACTGCATATGGATATTTAAGTTTCCACGCTTGTTTATTCGTCTATTATACAGGCCTTGCTCTGGTATTGTCAAGACATATCCAGTGCCCACTCCTGGCGGTATTGGCCGTTCCAATAGTTCTCCGGTTGGACTGGTAATAGTTATATTTCCGCCAGTCATTGCTGCGATTAAATCCAAATTATAATCCATTATAAGACTAAAACCTTGTCTTGTAAAGTCATTATGTGCTTGTTCTTTAATATTTAATATAAATCTTTGGTTTTGGCCATGAACTTTTATTTTATCATTGGCAACTGCGCCTGGCTTGAGTTGTATCTTAAGTAAGGTGCCGTCAACATCAACATAATCGTTGATTCCTTCAATTTGCTGTTTAATTGTAAGTTTTAAGTTTACCAGACGTGTTTCGAGCGCTGTTATAATTGGCACCATCTGATTATTTTTTAACTTATTATAGGCACCGTTTATCGTTTTAAATGTTTCCATGTCGCCGCCTTCACGGTCAGGGTGAAATCTCATAGCGAGGCGCTTGAATGCCTCACGAATCTCTTCTTGTGAAGCACTTGTAGGTATACCTAAAATATCCCAGGGGTTACGGTTGTGCTTCATAGTAACTCTGGTAGGCTGTGATTATAGAGCGCTGCTGTTGAACTAATTTTAACAAGTCCGCCATGTTTAGCGATAGCTTCTCATACCCATCTGCAGATAATGCTAGTATTACTACATGCTGATCAGAGTCTTGTAAATCTTTAAATACTTGTTGTACATTAGCAGGTGTAACCACGATCCATTCTACATTCCTGGCGTTGAATTCGTCAACCGGTGGCAACACTATAACAGGCTTTTCAACTGGCGTCTGATCAATTACCAGTGGGGCGACAGTGCTACTGCACGCCGTTAATATCAGTACTGTTGATAATGCTATTACAATTTTTGTATAAGTCACTGTCCGTCTCCACATTAGCGCCTGAAATTTGTTCAAAACACTTAAACACATCTTGTGTAGCTATATTTACTATCGTTTGAACTAGTACTGGTTTCGCTGCTGCTAGGGCACCAAAATCACGTTGTTGCCCAGCACTTGTCTCGTTAAATCTTCTCTCTAATTCTTGCACTGTTCTACGACTGTCAGTAAATTGCTGGTTCAATGTACGAACAGTTGTTTGCATTACCTGTATGTTTTGTTTAAGGGCATCAGTGGCCGCTTTTTGTGTTTCCAACGCTGTTTCAAGACGTGCTTGGTTAGCTGCATACTGTGCTAGTTTTGCTTGGGTATCAGTATAATAGTAATGTGCGGCATAGGCGGCAGCTGCCAGAATCACCGTCATTATCAAATATATTTTAATTTTAAGTAAGAGTTGAGATATTAGCTTCATTATTTGTGCCTGTATGTAATGCGACATTTGCTTAAATCATATGGTGTCATTTCAATGTCCACCATATCACCAAGTAATATGTTAATATTGAACCGGCGTATCTTGCCGCTTATAATACCAAGTACGTGCTGCCCATGTTCCAATTCTACCTTAAACATGGCATTGGGCAAGCATTCAACTATCTTGCCTTTGAATGTCATTCCTAGTTCTTTTGCCATTAATACTTATTCAAAAACTTAATACGCTCACTGACAGTGACTGCGTTTTTATTGTGCTTTTTGACGTACTCGTAACTGTCTGAAATAACACTTGCATTAAATGTTTCAGCACTCCATGGCTGTGGTGTTTTGTTTTCATAACTAACAAATGACCATTGATTAATTTCATTGTCCACTTGCTTGATATCACCTAGCATAAGATCTATATTATCGAACAATTTGCCGCCGCGCTTAAACTCGACAAACACTGTGTAAAAGCCCTGATCGTTTGGACCTGGCGAAATATCTACGTCTATTGCGTCTAACTGTCCAGTTTCCAGAAATTGACTTAAATCCTGTGCTGGATAGTTTCCCTTAACTTTAATTGCAACTACCACTGCCTTGTCATCTTCAGCAACTTTACTTTTGTATTGATCAATACTGATTAATGGTTCAATAAGTTCCTTTAGATCGTTTGACTGAATTGCCTCGTCTAGTTTTTTATTTTGCTCTGATTGCATCTTCATCACCCAATCCATCATCATATGCGTTTTCCACCGCATCAGTATCGATATTCATATCGTCTGTTTGTTTCTTAGCTGTCACTAGGTCATCCATTGCTGTACGTGGTATTTCAAGTGTAACTAGCCATACTGGACGTTCAACTTTCTTAGCACGTGGTTGCCCTGGGCGCATACCGTCAGCACCATCCATTACCTCACGGTCTTCTGGGTCAACTAACTTTGCTGCTGTTACCAACCTGTCTTTGGCATAATATACTTTGCCACCAAAATTTATGATACGCTCAGCACCTCTGGGATCTGGCATTAGTTGGCGCGGGTACATTAGGGTTACAGTAACCCAGTAACGTTCAATGCGCGGGCCTTCAACCACCTCACCTTCGATCCAGTTTTTATATGCGTAAACATTTAAACGCTCAAGAACATTATCAACCTGCATTAGAGTCTCTAATGCACTATTGCTGTTAATATTACTGTCAAGTTGACTGACGATATCTAATTGATCCATGAATATATTTTCCTCTGTAATACTATTTATGTTTATGTTTTTTATTTGTGCATATGTTCAATAAAAACTTCTCTACTATGTTAATTTGTGATTTGAAAGTGTTAAATACATATGCGGGTAGCTCAATAGGGTTATTGACTTAATAGGAGTTAACATGGCTAAAAGAGCTCGTAGAACAAAAAACCAAGAACACCAGAATGAAGGTGTGATTCAACTTAATGGTATGAAACGCATTCAGCGTTATGTTACCATGATACCAAAAAATCTCCGCCAAGAAGATTATATTGAAATGCTAGACGACGCGCACAAATACATCGTATTTGCAATGGGTCCAGCAGGCACAGGCAAAACACTGTTAGCAGTGCTTGCAGCAATTCGTGCCC
>ENA-OSIY01000007-OSIY01000007.1-marine-metagenome-genome-assembly--contig:-NODE-7-length-158136-cov-16.262288_pt1 | contig 158136 bp, 129 predicted proteins | sample MGYA00237884_ERZ534233 | MGnify/ENA primary metagenome ERZ534233 (study PRJEB26412, sample SAMN06343840) | marine metagenome | isolation source: estuarine water | place: USA: Columbia River Estuary... | reverse complement strand
CTGCCTTTACCTGCCTTTACCTGCCTTTACCTGCCTTTACCTGCCTTTACCTGCCTTTACCTGCCTTTACCTGCCTTTACCTGCCTTCATCTGCCTTCATCTGCCTTCATCTGATTCCATCTGCCTTTAACCGCTATTCCTCCAGCAACGCCAATACTTCTGCATCAATCGTGGCGCGATCTGCTTGGGTATAACCCACATATCGGTGTCGTAGCTGACCCATTCGGTCAAATACCAGCACGGTTGGTAAGGCATCTATATTCTGCGCCATCATAAATTCGCCTGTGGGATCGCCCAACTGCTGGAAGTTAATTTTGAGCAGATTCAAAAACTGATAGGCCGCCACCATGTCGGTGTCTTGATTAATACCGATAACCGCCAATCCACGAGCTGCATACTGATCCGACAATGCTTGCGCGTGCGGCATAGACTCTCGGCAGGGGACGCACCAAGACGCCCACACATCGACATACACTATCTTTCCTTGAAACTCGCTGGCTGCAACCGGCAAATGGGTACCCATATCCATGAGATAGAATATCTCTGGGTCAGATTGGCTTTTTTGGAAATTGACAAAGAGGATCGAGCCGACCACAAACCACACCGGCCAGCTGAGCCATAAAAAGCGTTTAATGAGATGCGTCTGTGGACTTGGGTTTGACATACAACACCAGATTATGGGCAACGATTTCGTATCCGTGGCGGTCCGCGATTTTCTTTTGAATGCGTTCTATTTCTTCGTCGAAAAATTCTATGACACTACCAGTCTCGGTACAGACCATGTGATCATGGTGGTCTCCGTCTGACAACTCATACACCGAGTGGCCACCATCAAAATTGTGACGCACAATCAAATCGGCGGCTTCAAATTGGGTCAATACCCGATAAACGGTTGCCAAACCCACATCTTCGCCATTCTCCACCAAGGCTTTATGCACTTCTTCCGCACTCAGATGGCGATCAGACGCCTCTTCAAGCATCTGTAAAATCTTGACGCGGGGGCCCGTAACCTTCAACCCTGCTTTTTTTAATTCTTCTGGTTTGTCAGTCATGTACAATGCCCGTTATAACTTGAATCGCTCAGCGTTCTGCATTAAACCCTGTGTGTTTTTTGCCTGCACCTTGGCAGTTTACCCAATTATTGACCATAAGGAAAAGCCCGAATCATGTCCCGTATTTTCCTCACATTGCTGTTCACATTAAGCCTGAGCGCCTGTTCTATTTTGTCGCCCTTTAAAGTCACGATGGACCAAGGCAATATTGTGACCACAGAAGCCTTGGCATTGGTTACGTTAGGCATGACCAAAGAACAGGTACGTTTCCTCATCGGCACACCTGTACTGAAGGATGTAACCAACGACAACCTCTGGACCTACTACTATCAGGACAATGCCCCACAGAACGGTGGTAAGGCACAAACCGTTACCATGACTTTCGAAAACGGTGGTTTGCTGAAAATGAAAGGTACGCCTTATTTAAAGGACGCTGACTTGCGCTAAGCCTTGGTTTCCTGTGCAGCCTTTTTGGCGGCACGATTTAGCCTCGCCTGTTTTGGATCGATCAATAACGGGCGATAAAGCTCGATGCGAATACCCGGAGACACCAACTCGGTTTCAGGTTTGGCGACTTTTTTGCCAAAGATACCCATTGGAATCACGTCGTAATCAATTTCAGGAAACCATTTATTGATGCCACTAAGCTTGGCTGCCTCACGTAAATTGGTACCCTCTGGAACACCCACCACCACAATTTCCTGCCTGCTAGGTGTGGCGTAGGCCACTTCGATATCAATTACTTTAGTCATATTGCTTTGTCGCCTGCTTACAAAATTCATTTACCATTTGAGCACCAATGTGCCCCAACATCACACCCGCAAGCTGACCCACCACACGGGCCTCAGGCTCAAAGGTCAAATCCAAAGACACCTTGCTGCCAAGATCGCCCAAATTCTGGAATGTCCACACGCCTTGAAGCGATTGGAATGGACCTGTATCCAAGGTCATGTGGATATTTTCTGGCCGCTGAAGGCGATTCGATGTTGTAAGCTCTGCGCTCACACCTGCCCGTTTCATTACCATGGTCGCCCGCATGTGCTCACTTGACTGCTCATGCACCTGGGTACGCACCACACCGGGTAGAAACGCCGGATAGCCCGCCACGTCATTTACCAAATCAAACATCTGCTCTGCGGTGTACAGCACCAATGCACTGCGTTCAATATGTACCATGCTGACTTACCGAGAAAAATTTCTAACAAGGCGCAGGCTTATTATTGCCAACACAACCAAAATGACCGCCCATGCCGCCTGCTGAAAATGCAAACCAAACTGCTGCTCGAGCGCGCCGAAGAATACCAGTAAGATCGCTACGATGGAAACGATTCGCAATGACCAACGCCACGCCCAAAAGCGCCATACGCGTGTCGGTTGCCATTCGTCTCTGGCATCTGCAGAACGCATCACCCAGCCCACAAAGATGGCTACCATCGCCCCCGATAGTGGTACCAATAAGTCTGAACTAATCATCACGTAATTGTCATAAATACTGCGGCCATACCACATGACATATTGCCATCGATTGAACGACATCTGTCCTGCAACGCCTAGCCCTAATGCAATCACCACGACCAACAATATCGCAGGTAGTCGCCCGATGCCCAGACGCGCCGACACTGCCCGTACCAAGTTCTCAAGAATCAGTAGGGTCGAGGCCAAGCCAGTTAATACCATGGCACCAAAAAACAACATGATGGAATCGTTATCCATTAAACGCGGCAACTGCTGAAACAACAGTTCAGCAAACGACCAACGCTCACTTAACGCATCGAGATCCAACTGCCACAGGGTCATGGCGGCCAATAGGCTCGCCGCCAAGTCAAATGCCATTATCAATAACACGACCTTGCCCAATGAAGCTTTCGCGTGTGCTGCTGCGCCCGTCAACCACAGTGCACCGACCCCGATGCCCAGTGAAAAGAATGCTTGGTTTACAATTTTAAAAAATATCGGTTTGGTAATCTGTTCTGGACGCCAGCCAAACACCCGTGTGATCGCCTCTGATATCGCGTCGCCATCCAAGCCCGTTACCATGTAAACCCCAGAGATGAGCGCCAATAGCACCGAAGCGACCATCACCAACATGACCGGCACCAAGCCGAAGCGAAACCCGATTAGCAACAATACCGAGAGCAATCCAAAGAACCCCAACTGCACCAGCCCGATGAGATCCGTTTGGTGCATTACCGACATAAAATACCGGGTGAAGTCGGTTTCTTGGGTTAGCGTGCCAGCCCAAAATGCGTCTAAATAGAGCGCCGACCAAGAAAACAAGACTGAATAGGCAGCAATCGTCAGCAAGCCAGCCACCAACATGGCCAATCCCACAAAGCGCCAACTGCGGGCGACTACCCTACCCACTGATAATTCCTGCCAACCCGTTAAGGCATCAGCGCGACTCCGTCGGCCTAAAAACATTTCTGACAGCATCACAGGGAGCGCAATAAACATTTGGCACAAAAAGAACACCAGCAGATAAGCACTGCCGCCGTGCAGACCAATCATCACAGGGAAGTCCAACAAATTGCTGTAGCCTAAAGCGGCGCCGAGACCGAGGACAGTCAACAGCCACAAACTTTTGATCGGTGTGTTGCCAGTCTCAGACGACAATGTTCACTCCCTTTATGCTGCGATTGTGATGGATCAAGTATAAGTCAAAAATTAGTGATGACATTTTTTTGCAGTACCTTATACTGCGCGCCTTATGGCAAAAAATAAACCCAAATCCAGTACGCGTATCATCGCTTCCAACAAAAAAGCGAGACACGACTACGAAATTGAATCCACGCTTGAAGCGGGCGTCATGCTTGCAGGATGGGAACTGAAAAGTATCCGTTCTGGTAAGGTGCAGCTGCGTGATTCCTATGTCTTGATTCGTAATAACGAAGCATGGCTGGTGGGCTGTCAAGTATCCCCCTTGGTGAGCGCGTCGACCCATATCGTGCCCCATGGAACCCGTGACAGAAAGTTGTTATTGCATGCCAAAGAAATTGATCGACTCAACGATATCGCTGGCCAAACGGGCTACACCATCGTTGCGCTAGACCTCCACTGGACCAAGCAGTATGTGAAGTGCGAATTGGCAGTGGGCAAGGGCAAGAAATTGCATGACAAGCGCGAGACCATGAAAGAGCGCGACTGGAATCGTCAGAAAGAACGGGTCATGAAGCATTCCGTCTAACAGATCATGTAAATACTGCGACTAGCAACAGACAGCATTACCGGCAACATGCTATATTACCCAGTATCTTGGTAGCTTAATTAGCAAGCCAACAGAATTTTGAAACAGCCCAGCATGAGCGTTCCTGGTCTGCGGAAAATAGGCAACGGTCTTTGACCCATGCCGACCCGCCTTGCAAAAGGCAGAACCCAGCAGCGTTTGCACTGTTGGGTGTGGATCGCAACCATCCTTAGGGGTGATGTTCCACAAACTCAATTACCGGGTAGATCATTACTGGGTAATAGAGATGGAAACGATAGGGTGAGAGCCTTTGAGTTTTCGATTGGTGTCTATGGGGGCGAAACGGCTTCGACGTGGATAACAAAGCTTCAGGTGCATGTAGTGATGGTGGCGAATCACTTTAATCCAAAGCCGCAAAACATAGTCGCAAACGACGAAAGCTACGCACTAGCCGCCTAAGGGCCGCTAGCCATCCACTCGCCTGGGTCTGACCAGAGAGGTTAGGATGGTCATCTCCTTCAGAATCGCAGAAACGGTTGTTCGGGCCCGACCTGCTAAAACCCAATTCCGAACTCGCCAATCAGCTCCTGCCCTTCGGAAACTGTGCGGTTAACTTAAAGAAGAGGCTAAACATGTAGGACCGCGAGTGGCGGATTTGCGGACGCGGGTTCAACTCCCGCCGCCTCCACCAATATGATGTTTTAGAGCAATCTAAATCATCCCTAAGAGCCCGACCTTCCCTGTGATCGTCGGGCTTTTTTGTGTCTAAAAATCGATGGAATGAGCAACAGCGGCAAGCCGGGCACTAATAGCGGGCACTAATAGGACACCCGGGCACTAATAGGACACCCATCCTAAGAACCACTCTAAATATGGGGTCAGTTTACGCTGTACCTATAAATGCAATACAAAATTGCACCATGTGGTGCAAGTCTTATGATGGGTGTCCTATTAAGGCTGCAACGCAAAATAATAGCATTTTGTGCAGGCCTTATGATGGGTGTCCTATTAAGGCTACTATCCCTGGTGCGACCATAAGGCGCTGTTTGACAGCATGCCGGATATCGATGTCTTGCAGGCACTCAGAAAGAAAATTGCCTAAAAAGCCTCCTGAGAGCTCGTAGTGATGGCCCCAGAACAAGTGCTTTAATTGTTTCGTTGATGGGTCGCAGGACTATGAATGATGATTTCGTTAATGTCGGAGTCGGTATAATTACTCGCGCATTTCACAGCGAGTTTTGCAGCAATCTCAGACAATGAATTGAAGGGTGTCGTTGAGTAGGTTGCAGTGAAATTCAACTCTGAAGGCATCCAGTCTACTTCCAATGCCTTTACCACCTTATTCGCAATTGCTTGCTGCACCATGCTCATGGGTAAGGTAGCAATTCCCACGTTATCGACAGCCAATCGAAAGCAGGCAGCCAAGGAACTGGATGAGATAAATCTAGCCGATTTTGAACTGTCTTCCCGAAAACGGTCTTTTATTTCTTTAAAGGGTAGGGTGTTACGCCCGTAGGTCACTATGGGCCACTGGGCTAACTCTTCCAGTTGCAAGCGTCGGTCTGGTATGTCGAGCCCAACGCCAGCTACCCAGGCTAAGGGGAAATTACACAGGGGCAAGTTGGTCAAGGTTGGTTCTATGATAGGACCCATCAAAAAGGCCAAATCGATACTGCGGCCGAGTAGGGCTTTATGCAGTTCACTGGTCACATCGACCCTCAGTTCAACCTCCAAATTCGGCATTTCGGTGTTTAGCGTTTGTAAAAACGCGGGCAACCATGAATGCACAATGGTTTCTGCAGCACCAATACGAATAATGCCGGAATCCTTATTTTGATTCATGCCACGCTGTTTAATTTCATCTTGAAGAAACAATATTTTTTCAGCAAAGGGCAATAGTTCTGCTCCCTTTGCCGTCAGGGTAATCGGTGCAGGTCCTGGGCCTCTTTCAAACAGTCTCACGCCAAGCTCACTTTCTAGGCTGGCGATGCGATTTGAAATGGCGGGCTGGGTCGTGTGTAACATTTCAGCTACTTTTCGAAAGCTGCCAAAGCTAGCGACCCAAACATAGGTTTGTAGGTTAATGATGTTCATCGAAAAATGTTCACTATTCAGCCCTCAGCGACCGATTCTATGCAGATTGGTAATCGAATTGCAGTGGTATATACCGCTTGTTATATTTTTGTTGGCATTGGTGAACTAGAGTTGCACAGCTTGTGGGTCTATACAACTCCAATAGGCTAGTGTTGGGTCATTGAATAGGGCAAATAGGTAGCAATGCCTGGGAAGATATAGATCAGTATGAGGGCGAGAAGTATGAGTAGAAAAAACGGTAATGCTGCCCGAGCAATGTATAGAATATTCTTGCCCGTTAAGGATTGAATCACAAACAGGTTAAAACCAACGGGTGGCGTTATTTGCGACATCTCAACCACCAGAACGATGTAGATGCCAAACCACAGCAAATCGATACCGGCCTGTTCAATCACGGGCATCACAACTGACACGGTCAATACCACAACAGAAATGCCATCCAGAAAACACCCGAGAATAACGAACAACAGGGTTAGATATGCCAACAATTGAAATACCGTTAAATCAAGGTTTCCAATGCTTGCGGCGAGTGCTCGCGGGATGCCCAGAAACCCCATTGCTAGCGTGAGGAAATGTGCACCAACCAATATCAGGCCAATCATACAGGAGCTTTTTACTGCCCCGAGTAGGCTCGCGCTAAAGGTCGACAGATTGAGTGTGCCTGTAAAAAAGGCCAACAACAGCGCACCAAAAACACCCAAGGCTGCTGCTTCGGTGGGGGTAGTAAATCCACCATAGATCGAACCCAATACAAAGCCAATGAGTCCAAGAATGGGCAGCAACTTTTTGAGCGTCTTTAGTTTCATTGCCAAGCTTAATTCAATTGTGTCTTTTTGCGGTACCTGGTCCTTGTTCAGTAAGGCCCAAACTATGATGTAGCCCATGAATAGAAACACCAGCATCAGTCCAGGCAAGGCTCCCGCAATGAAGAGTCTCGAAATAGACACTTCGGCAGCAACGCCGTAAACAATGAGGATGATCGAAGGTGGAATCAGCAGGCCCAAGGTGCCAGATCCGGCCAAGGTGCCAATTGACATGCGATCGCTATAGCCAGCCTTCTTAAGCTCAGGGAGGGTCATGCGACCAATTGTTGCTGCCGTGGCTGCCGACGAACCTGATACTGCAGCGAAGATGCCGCAACTCAAGACGTTTACGTGCAACAGTTTTCCAGGTAGGCGGCTTAACCAGGGTGTTAATCCCTCAAAGAGGTCTGCCGCTAAGCGCGTACGAAAGAGTACTTCGCCCATCCAGATAAACATGGGCAGGGCGGTCAATGTCCAGTTTGTGCTGGCGCCCCAGCTGGTGGTACCAAAAAGCAAACCAATTTGACCATTGTCGATTAACATTAAGCCAAGGACACCAACGGATACAAGGGACAGCGATACCCATACCCCCAATGCCAACATCAATAACATAAAGACCACTAAAACCAGCGAAATAACGATTAAATCCATTACAAATCCTCCATGGGGACTTGGTCCTCATGATGGGTGTAGTTCGGTAATCCGCCACGGAACATGGTTGCCATAGCATCGAGCATGGCCAACAAAAATCCCGTTGAGCCCAAACCTAATGGCAGCTGTACTGCCCACAGTGGCATGGGTATATATCCTTGGGTGAGCTCTTCAAAAATATAGGACTCCCAAACCATATACCAGATGTACCAGCAGATGAACGACGCTGCTAGCAAACCGATTGAGAGAACGATAAATTCTTGTACGAAACGTGCTTTGGGTGGCAAGTTTTGAATTAACAATGTCACGCGTATGTGGCCACCGTCACGAAAGGTATAGGCGAGGCCAAAAAAAATGGATGCGGCCAAACAGTAGCCGGAAATGTCTTCAGCGGATGGCACGATATATCCAATCATGCGGCCCACTATTTGCGCCAGAACCACCACCATAATAATGATGATTGAGAGTCCCGATAGATAACCGGAAGCCAGATATAACCGATCTTTATATGAATACATGAAATGTCCCACGTAATAGGCCCCTAACAACAGTGTGTTAGGGGCGATAAAGATTGGTTACTTGTTGTAAGCCTTGAGGATTGCACCTACTTCACTTGGTGCCTCTGCTTCCCATTCACTGGCCATGATAGCGCCAATTTTTTGCAGCTCTGAAATCAACTGAGCGCTTGGCTTAGAGACGATAATGCCATTGTCGATGAGCGTTTGCGTATCCATTCTTGCTTGCTCAACAACGCCTTCCCATCCGCTCTTCTCTGCATTCGCTGCTGCTTCCAAGATAACGCCCTGTGTTGCCTTATCTAGACGCTGGAACGCACGCTTATTCACAACAACCATGTTCTTTGGAATCCATGCATCGATTGACGTGTAATGAGACAGATAATCCCAAGCCTGGCCATTTGCACCTGTTGAAGGTGAGGTTACCATTGAATCAATGATGCCTGTGCTGAATGCTTGTGGAATATCTGGCACCTGCACTGTGGTAGGCGTCGTACCCATTAAGTCAGCCAACCGTGAGGTTGAAGGGCTATAGGCGCGCATTTTTGAATTAGACAAATCTGCTAATGACGACACCGGGAATTTGGTATAGAGACTTTGCGCAGGCCAAGGCACTACGTACAGCAACATCATGCCGTCTTTGTCTAATAATTTTTCCATTTCTGGCTTAGCAGCAAGCCACAATTTATGGGCATCTTCATAACTCGTCGCTACAAAGGGTATGTTGTCATGTTTAAACACAGGGTGATTGTTTCCGAGCGTACCGATAAATACTTCACCGAGTTGAACCTGACCCGATTGCACCGCACGTGGAATTTCAGGGTGTTTAATTAATGATGCGCCAGAGTGGACCGTAATCGACAAATCACCACCGGTCTTTGCTTTAATTTCTTCAGCAAATTGGTAAGCGATTTTTGTTGGCATATTTGCATCGCCATAGGGCGTTGGCATATTCCAAGTTTCAGCCGATGAAACAGTGCTCAGTGCACCCGAGAGTAAGGCAAGTCCTATTATTTTTTTTATCATTTTTTTACCCTTTTTCTATCATTGTTAAAGAACGGCTAACTCGTCGTTCAATTTATCCGTCACTAACATTTTGCCAGGGACATGTGTAATGCAGAATGGAGGCTTGGCATTACGAATTGCGACCTGTGGCGTTACGCCGCAGGCCCAAAAAACTGGAATTTCACCGTCATTTACCGGCACACTATCGCCGTAATCGGGTTTGCTTAAGTCGTCGACACCTATCTTCTCAGGCATGCTGATATGAATCGGTGCCCCATGTGATTTGGGCAGGCGCGTGGTGATTTGTATGGCGCGTATCGCGTCTGCGGGCTTAAATGGTCGCATTGTCACTACGGTGTTTCCGAAAAATCGCTCACTGGGTGCGGTGGCGATATTGGTTTCAAACATTGACACGTTGCGGTCTAAATCAATGTTGCGTATCGACAGGCCAGCCCGAAGCAAGGCTTCTTCAAACGAGAACGAACAGCCCAGCACAAAACTCACCATATCGTCAGTCCAGTATTCCGCTATATTCTGAGTCTGTTTTTCCAATACGCCATTCCGAAATATGTTGTATTCCGGGACATCGCTGCGTATATCAATATCGTCACCAAGCGCAGACACCATGGGATCGCCCATCTTAGACATGCTAATCAAGGGGCACGATATGGGGTTCAGGGTGCAATAGAGTAAAAAATCTTGGGCCCATTCCTTTGGTAGAATGACCACATTGCCCTGTACTAACCCAGGTACCAAGCCACTCGTATAGTCTGTAAAGGAGCCGTCACGAATTTGGTTTCGTAACAGACGGGCGCTTTCTAATAGTTCAGCATTCTTATTTTTATTGTTAGTCATACGTAATAACCTTGATTTAGCCAGTTACACAAGCTAACCCAAATGCAAAATTAAAGTCTAATTACTATTTATTGTCATTATTGATAACAATAACTTATGTATCTCATGACATTCGGTATAAAAACAAAAAGCCGATTGTCTGGTCCGCTTGAAAAGCACCCTTCGCCATGGGCTTTATTTTATGGGGATTCAACAAGGTCCGGTCCACAGGGCCCGATCGACAGCTATAGGTGTACAACAAGCCATAGTTGGATTCAAAGCCAATACATCTCGCTTGAATACTGGGCCCACAAAAAAACTTAGGTGTAACAGTGAACTACCGTTTATAAGGTAGTATTGTTTCAATGGCTGACTGTTAAACATTCATGAATGGACATTATGTATGAAACCAACCAACTGGTATTCACAATTGATTAAGCCGTCTTGGGCGCCACCGAGCTGGGTCTTTGGGCCTGTATGGACAGTTTTATATATCATTATTGCTGTTTCATTTGGCACTGTGTTTTATCAGGCATTTAACCTGCAGCTGTCGTGGCTTGTGGCGCTGCCCTTCGTTCTGAATCTGATCTTTAATTTTGCTTTTGCGCCCATACAATTCGGACTCAAAAACAACCTCCTTGCGGCGATGGATATTCTGCTGGTTGTGAGCACGCTCCTGTGGGCGCTTTCTGCCTTATGGATCGCAGCGCCAGACCTCAGATGGATCGTTTACGCAAACATTCCCTATCTCCTATGGGGAACCTTTGCTACCGCTGTACAACTCACAATCACTTACAAGAACAGGGCGCTTGCTTAGCCTAACGCCAATGTTGAGCGCCCGATACAGAACGTGCTTGCGACACTAGAGCACCGAAAGAACAGCATTGTAGGCGATACCCGCGATCGTTGAACCTGTTAGGGCGAGAAGCAGATACCAGATAAAGACAGACTTCTTAACCAATGAGTAGACCGAAAATTAATAGGACACCCATCCTAAGACCCTATCTAAATAAAGCGTCCGTTATCTCAACACCCATAAAAGCAGCGCAAATTGAAATCAGTGATTCAAGCCTTATGATGGGTGTCTTCTTAAGTAAGTAAGGGGGTTTCGGGGTTTCAGGGTTTCGGGGTTTCGGGGTTTCGGGGTTTCTCGCGAGGGCCAGAATCACACACCATAAATCGCAATGATTTTTTTCACCGTCGTCATAAAGTAAGCAGTATCTCGCCACTTAATGTCAAAACGCGCTTCGGTACTTTCTATACCTATATCACCAATATACACCCGGTTGGCGTCATGGAATGGGAGAAACAATGCAAATTTTTTCCCCGAATGCACGTAACTGCTATCCTTGTACAGGGGGTGTACTGACATATCTGCAACCAGAACGGGTATGTCACGACCAATAATTCCCTGAACTTTGTCGACTTCTGACTCAAACTGGTCGTAAACGCCATTACAGGTTGCGATTTCTTTACTGGCAATGCCATTGTCTAACACTACATATCCATGGGTACAGTTATAATGACTTACAAGATCACACAGTAAGGCTTCCACAGCATCTATGGGTTCAGTATCCCATAGTTGTGTCGTTGCAATCGACTCTCTGCGCGCGCGTCTCATCTCAATAGTCCATTAATTTTCACTGCTACTTCCCTAAACCGTATCGACAGTACAGTATCAGATTGATGGATATATGGGAAATAAGCACCAGCCTGTTTCCGATGTAAATCTCCCATTTCCGGCCACTAATAGGACACCCATCCTAAGACCCTATCTAAATAAAGCGTCCGTTATCTCAACACCCATAAAAGCAGCGCAAATTGAAATCAGTGATTCAAGCCTTATGATGGGTGTCTTCTTAAGTAAGTAAGGGGGTTTCGGGGTTTCAGGGTTTCGGGGTTTCGGGGTTTCGGGGTTTCTCGCGAGGGCCAGAATCACACACCATAAATCGCAATGATTTTTTTCACCGTCGTCATAAAGTAAGCAGTATCTCGCCACTTAATGTCAAAACGCGCTTCGGTACTTTCTATACCTATATCACCAATATACACCCGGTTGGCGTCATGGAATGGGAGAAACAATGCAAATTTTTTCCCCGAATGCACGTAACTGCTATCCTTGTACAGGGGGTGTACTGACATATCTGCAACCAGAACGGGTATGTCACGACCAATAATTCCCTGAACTTTGTCGACTTCTGACTCAAACTGGTCGTAAACGCCATTACAGGTTGCGATTTCTTTACTGGCAATGCCATTGTCTAACACTACATATCCATGGGTACAGTTATAATGACTTACAAGATCACACAGTAAGGCTTCCACAGCATCTATGGGTTCAGTATCCCATAGTTGTGTCGTTGCAATCGACTCTCTGCGCGCGCGTCTCATTTCAATAAGCCATTAATTTTCACTGCTACTTCCCTAAACCGTATCGACAGTACAGTACCAGATTAATGGAAATATGGGAAATAAGCACCACCCTGTTCCCGATTGAAATCACCCATTTCCAATAATCCCAAACATCCTAATGAGGTCCTTAGTAACGATGGTTAATGTGGAGAAATGGTAGCGTTTAATAGACTGGATGCAGCCAGTATTTGACGGGCCATCCGTTTAAATACGCCAATTTTTATGATTACAAATAAGCGAGCGTCAATGCACACCTCAGAGCGGGTGTTGCTAGTGCTCTTGGCGTTGCATATCAGTTGGTCTCCTATTGGTAGGTCATTGATCGACTGCCTTGCTTGTCCACCAGATGCTCATGTCGGCTAAGCAGCCAAAAGGTGTGAGCAGATTTAATAAAGTCGACCTATGCTAAACATGACACCTTAGAGGACGCCACTATGGACGTATTCAAACGGTATTTGTCGGTATGGGTTGGCTTATGTATTTTATTGGGTGTGCTGCTAGGTAACTGGCAGCCTAGGCTGTTTTTGTCGCTGTCGCATATTGAATGGGCCAGCGTCAATATGGTCGTAGCTGCGCTCATTTGGCTGATGGTTTACCCCATGATGGTACAGGTAGACTTTGCCGCAATTGGGCATATTGGCAAGCAGCCAGCAGGTTTGGTATTAACACTGTCGATAAACTGGATCATAAAGCCCTTTTCTATGGCTGCGATCGCATGGTTTTTTTTCTCCGTATTGTATCGGCCTTGGATTGACCCAGTAGCGGCCAATGAATATATCGCCGGAATGATTTTGCTTGGCGTCGCGCCCTGCACCGCAATGGTTTTCGTATGGAGCCAATTAACCCACGGAGATGCTAACTACACGTTAATGCAGGTTGCCATTAATGACTTGATTATGATTTTTGCGTTCGCACCTATTGCAGCGTTGCTATTAGGTGTGAATAGCATCTTGGTGCCTTGGCGTACCCTGTTATTATCCGTCAGCCTCTTTGTTGTCATTCCCCTATTGGCAGGTTATGCCACCCGACAACTGTTAACCAAACGCTATGGTGAAGCTCAGATCGATTCATTCTTGTCGACGCTACAGCCCTTATCTATATTCGGATTGTTGGCAACCGTTATCCTGTTATTTGGCCTGCAGGCTCAGACAATTATCGACAATCCTTTGGTGATTGCTCTCATCGCAGTGCCCTTGTTGCTACAAACTCTAGGCATTTTCTGTATCGCCTACCTTGCCGCTCGACTCATTCGATTGCCATTCACTATCGCTGCCCCTGCTTGTCTGATTGGTACATCTAACTTTTTCGAGTTGGCTGTGGCGGTGGCCATCTCATTATTTGGATTACAGTCAGGCGCAGCGCTTGCCACCGTAGTGGGTGTTTTGGTGGAGGTACCCATCATGTTGTTTCTCGTATCGGTACTGAACAGGAACAAGCACCGCTTTACTCCCTAGTATCGCCAGCGACAAACAGTGGCACTGTCATGGCAGACAGGCGCCAATTATAGTAAATTAGCGTTCATCACAAACGGCAGTCCTGACCACATCACATCCTGCCGTTACCGACGCCAATCAGGAAAATTTCATGCGCTTAAACAAATTTATCAGCGAAAGTGGCATTTGTTCGCGCCGCGAAGCTGATCGTTATATCGAGCAGGGCAATGTTTACGTCAATGGCAAACGCGCCAGTGTTGGCGATCAGGTCACGGCCAAAGACATCGTGAAAGTGAACGGCCAACTGATTGAGGCCCGCGATGAAGAGGCCTTGGTTTTTATCGCACTTAACAAGCCACCGGGCGTAGAAAGCACCACCGAAGCGACAGTAAAAAACAACATTGTGGATTTTGTTAATCACAGCCTGCGAATTTTCCCAATAGGCCGACTGGACAAAGACTCTCAAGGTTTGATTTTCCTTACCAATGACGGCGATGTGGTGAACAAGGTATTGCGTGCTGGGAACCAGCATGAAAAAGAGTATGTGGTCACAGTGAATAAGGCGATCACCGACGAATTCATTCAAAAAATGGGCAACGGCGTGCCGATTTTGGGCGTAAAGACCAAACGGTGCCCTGTGGTAAAGGAAGGCAACAACCAATTCCGTATTACCTTGGTGCAGGGTCTAAACCGCCAAATTCGTAGAATGTGTGAGCATTTTGGGTACGACGTCACCCGCCTTGAACGGGTGCGCATTATGAATGTGGGTTTGAAAAAATTGCCCGTTGGCGAATGGCGTGACCTCACTGAAAAAGAGCTCACTGATTTGATGGCCATGACTGCCGACTCATCGAACGAAGCCACTGTACCTACCAAGAAAGCACGTAAACCTGCGTTCAACCCCAACAAACCGGCAAGCACTGACCGAAGACCTGCTGGTCGTGACGGGCGCAGCGGACGGCCTGACAGCAATGGCCGACCTGATAAACGTGGTAAAACCGACAAACCGGGAAGACCTGCCAAGCCTGGGCGAAGTGAAAAGCCTAGCCGTTCCGATAAACCGGGTCGCCCAAGCAAGCCCGGCGGCCGTCCTGACAGCCGACCAGATAGTCGAAAAGGACCGTCTAAGGGTCAGCGACCTGACAGAGCGAAAAGAACGCGGTAATTCCTTTACCTTCGTTGCACATGCCAGAAAACAGGCATTAAAAAGGGCACTCAATAAGTGCCCTTTTTACGTTTCAATGGTCTATCCGATAACGCCTACTTGCCCCATGCCCAAGTGACCCGACCATAGACCATGGTTTCGGCTTGATTGGGCACCACTTCTTCAATGGCTTTGGCATAGGTTACATCAAACGACAGGTTTTGCTTGGTACTCCAACTGATGCCTACACCCGCCGCCTTGGCTGTTTGGGTTGGGTTAAGTGACCATACAGAGCCCACATCATAAAAGACAAAGGGGTCAAGTTGGGTACCCTGCCACTGAATACCGGTTTTATGCACTTCTACACTGCCCTGCGCGCCCGTGTCACCACTGACAATACCTGGTTTAAATCCTCGAATAGACGTGGGACCACCTAAAGAAAATGCCAACGCACCCGGCAATCCGGTTTCATCCGTATACTGGTAGTTAAATTGCGACAGCCCATACCACACGCCACTTTTCGGTTGGAAAGTAGCCGAAGCGCTACCCGATAACATCATTAGATTCTGTTGGCTGTCTGCCACTAGCGCATTTTCGGTACTGATGCCTTCGATGGATTGTTGGCCCGTGAGGCGCCACTGAGGTAATACCCTTGTGGCGTTAACACCCAAGTTAATACGGTGGGTTGCATAGTCACTGATGAGTACCGTTGCAACTGATGTTTCTGAGATGCCGGTCGATATTGAACCTGTCGCATTCACCCAATAGTCTTTTTCGGATATCGCGAGCCAGGTTGCGTCGGCACTGACGCTGTATGATGTTCCCTCTACCGCAATGTCTTTGAAATCACCGGTAAGAATATCGACTGCGCTGGCAGAAAGGCCACCACCGAATCGCCATCCGGTATTTCTATAAGGGGTATTATAATTGGCATTCAACGCTACGTTGCCCGCGGTCGCTTGGGCATAGACGTAAGCCCGGTCGTTACCCGTGAATACACCATTTCGGCGATAGATCACTCCGAACTCATATTCACCAGAGCTCTCATAACCATAGTTGTCAACAAACACCTGTACGGAATTTTGTTGTGGCTCTTCCACCACTATGACGATATCAGTTAAGCCGAATTCTGTACCCGCACGGGCATTGGCATAAACCTGTGCATCGTTTACCCGATTAAACCGGGTCATGTCCACTTCGAGCTCTTGGGCGTTGATGAGGTTCTTGCCAGATGCCTGGCGAATCCATTCCCTAACATAGCCACTTTCAATATAACGGTTGCCTTCAACCAGCAGGTTACCCAACTTGCCCTCGACCAGTTGGATAATGACCGTACCGTCCACAATGTCTTGCTGCGGCAACAATGCTTCTGCCGACAGGATGCCTTTGTTCCGGTAAGCGACATTCACCGCTTGAACCAAATGGTTCAGCGTTTCAAAGCCGGTATCTTTGCCCATGTAGGGCGATACAATCTCTACCAACTCATCTCTGGTAAAAATCTCTGATTTCGTAAAGCGGATGTTTTGCAATACAAACGAGAGCTCACTATCACTAGAGGTTGGCGGAGGTCGCACCACAATTTCAGGCGCAACCACCAATTGCTTCAAGCGCGCAATAATCTGCATTTGACGCCGTTGGTATTCACGCATTTGCCCCATGGGATCCAGCTCCGGCGGCAGAACACCTACAGCCATTACCTGCCCTGATAAGAGTCCGATAAACCCCAGCTTCGCTGTGCGCCTTACCATTGCCTTAAGCTTAATAGTTGCTGTCATTTAAATGCCCACCAACTTATTGGCTTCAAAATCCGCCGCATCTTGTTCATTTACGGATTCCTCTGATTCTAGCGACTCCACATCCAACGCTTCTTCACGGTTGATGCCAACACTGATCAAATCAAAGCTAAAGGGTTGTACCTGTGAACGTAAGAACTTGAAGCTTGGGTACAATAACGGTGCGTTCAAATCACGCATCGTCAAGTATTCGGCACTGAGTCGCTCAAAGGTAACTGCAACACTGAGGTCCATGTCTGGGCTGTTAGGCTTAAAAGCCACCAACATCGGATCAGCATAACGGGTGACTAGGGCATTGGTCGTTACGAAAATATCTTTCATGTCGATCCAATACTGGCCATATGGCGTCTGTAGCTGCCCGTCTACTGGTTTCACACTTGGGTCAACATTGTCCAACGACAGGGTTAACGCACCGGTGGTGATATTGAGGCTATTGCGCGACAGTGCATTCAGCATACGCAGATCGCCGTCTACCGCAATGGATCCGTCTATGCCTTTGTATTCCATCACCGTCAATCGGTCGGTGTTTACTACGGTCGCATCGATCGAGGTAGCACTGAGTCCGTCAAATCCAGTCATAGACAGGTTGGTGTTCGCAGAACCCTGACTGTCCAACGTGATTTTGATGTTCGGTGATTGCAGTACCAAAGGTCCTTCGCCAAATAAATCAATCTGGTCGATATTGAGCCCTTTACTCGAGGCCAACTTGCCCTCTTCCATGATGATCAGCTCACCATCCAAGGTGCCATCAATCCACAGGTAAGGGTTACCAATCAGGTCGCCAAACGCCAAGTCACCATGCACTTTCAGGTTCACATCGCCATTTGCCGCTTTCAGCAACGGTGAGTAGAAGCCGCGCTGCGCCACAATGTTGATATCGCCCTGTGTGGTTTCCACTTCTAACCACGGCATGTCTATCACCAAAGGATTACCAATACCGGTAGCCGCTAACACATGCGCCTGCGCATTTATGCCCGTCGCTGTCAGATGCACTGCGGTGTCTGGACGACCGGTAATTGAACCGCCACTGCTGATATCAAAAGCGTTAGCGCCATCAAACTCAGTCTTAATGGCCGCTAGTTGCATATCAGATACAGTCGATAATGTAATGGTGTCGGTCGAATTCAACTGCGACCCAAGACCCATGCTCAGCGTGTTACTGCTGAAATCTACAGCACCGGTCGCATCTAGAATCACGCCTGCTGCTATATCCAGTGTATTGGAAGCGGTCACATCTAAGGTATCGGCACTCGACACCTGCGCATTGGCTCCGACGAGTACATTAACGGCGTCAAAAGCAACACCGCCAACAGACGATGTCATGGACACCGATGGGTCTAGGGTGATGTCATCACGCACCGATCTCAGGGTTGCATCGGTCATGGCTACATCGGCTTTCACATCCAAGCTATTTTCTGCCAAAACAAGCAAGCTTTGTGCATCAACCGAAGCATTAAAGCCGACCGAACCCTGTGTTGGATCTGATAGGTTCTGTGCGGTTACATCCAGATCTGCACCGATGTTTAGGGTTTCTAAACTGATCGCATCCAAGGCGGTGAAGGTTGCGTTACCTACTGTGTTTAGCGTGGTGCCAGAAGTCATGGTAATGCTCTGGCCATCGGCGACAAAGTCAGTGCCGTTCACCAATATATCGCCCACCAAACTCATCGCACCGAAGGACGATAAGCCCAGGGTGGATGTATTGATGGTGGTGGTACCCAGTGTGAGTGCGCCGTTGCTCGCATCCATTAAACCTGAGCCTGCAGTGGTGGTTGCCTTTGATAGATCAATCGACTCTGCATTGGCGGTCAATGCACCTAGGGCATCCACTGTAATGGCGTTATCTGCCACCAGTGCCGTGCCGGCATCAAGATCGATACTGACGGCATTGATATCGGCAGACAACGTCATGCCATTGGCAGACAACACCGTCATGGCTTGGGTATCAACCGAAGCATTAAAGCCAACCGAACCCTGTGTTCGATCTGATAGGTTCTGTGCGGTTACATCCAGATCACCACCGATGTTTAGGGTTTCTAAACTGATCGCATCCAATGCGGTGAAGGTTGCGTTACCCACGGTCTGTAATTGGGTGCCAGAAGTCATGGTAATGCTCTGGCCATCGGCGACAAAGTCAGTGCCGTTAACCAATATATCGCCCACCAAACTCATCGCACCGAAGGACGATAAGCCCAGGGTGGATGTATTGATGGTGGTGGTACCCAGTGTGAGTGCGCCGTTGCTCGCATCCATTAAACCTGAGCCTGCAGTGGTGGTTGCCTTTGATAGATCAATCGACTCTGCATTGGCGGTCAATGCACCTAGGGCATCCACTGTAATGGCGTTATCTGCCACCAGTGCCGTGCCGGCATCAAGATCGATACTGACGGCATTGATATCGGCAGACAACGTCATGCCATTGGCAGACAACACCGTCATGGCTTGGGTATCAACCGAAGCATTAAAGCCAACCGAACCCTGTGTTCGATCTGATAGGTTCTGTGCGGTTACATCCAGATCACCACCGATGTTTAGGGTTTCTAAACTGATCGCATCCAATGCGGTGAAGGTTGCGTTACCCACGGTCTGTAATTGGGTGCCAGAAGTCATGGTAATGCTCTGGCCATCGGCGACAAAGTCAGTGCCGTTAACAAGAATGTCATCTAACAGGTTAATTGCACCTGTTGACCAAAGGCCAAATGCACTTGTATTTATTGTCACCTTAGCCAGGTCAATGTTGCCGGATTGTGCGGTAAGGCTGGACGATCCAAAGTCAATAACTGCCAGACTCAAATCAATGTCAGAAGCAGAGACATCCAATAGACCTGTGCCAGTCAATGCCAACGGGGCGGTTGCAACCACATTACCATTCACGTCAAAGGTTACATTCGTCGCGCTTAGGTCATCATCGATATCCACAGAACCCAGGGTCGTTACATCGAAATCTTGATCAACGGTGATCGCACCCAGGCTCAAATAAGGCGTGTTCAGAATATTAATGAAAGCATTGCCCGCAGTCACTGATAGAGGATTGGTACCCGTTATGGCCACATTCAACCGTTCGGTTAGCGACCCGATTGCACTGGTGGCACTGTTCAATGTAACGCCATTGCCCTTCACAAAATGGTTTGCATCGTTACCAAAAATATTTTGATTATTGGTTAGGGTGACTGAACCACCTGCTTCGACCGATCCCACGATGAGATCAGAACCCATATTGGTCAAATACAGGTCTCTGCCTGCGCCAGCTTGACGGAGGACGCCTGAAATTGTGCTGACCATGGACTGCAACTGAGAGCCAATATCGCCCTGCGTGTTGGCAACATATAGGTCCTTTGCAACGAAATGGGTTGCGCCTGTTTTACCTGAAATCGCACCGTCTACAATGAGGCGTACATCATTGTTGGCAGAGGCAATTTGGTTAATGACCACTGAAGCAGCAGATTCCAAATAAATCTGATTTGCGGCTGTCACCAACAATTCACCGGTGGTGTTTACCTTGATTGGGTCAACCTGTTTCACCGTCATGATGATTTCTGCGTCTGTTACAACGGACGTGATATCGCCAGGGCCAGCAGAAAGCATGGCTGATTTTTGTTGCGTGGTTACTGAGGCAGATGCGTCTCTTGCGATACTGAAAACCATATCCCCTTTATTTTGGCCAACACTGCCTGTGTCAACCATAAGATGGATGTTCGCACCAACAAGGTTGGCTTCACGCGTTGTTATCTGTCCCGAAGCACTGGCACTCAAGGCAGCCGAAGAAATACTGATATCCAACATGCTCTGCGACCACTGCGCGCCATCTACCATGGCTGCATAATAGTCCGCTGTCGCTGGATCTACAGGGTCGATTTCGAACTTCAGCGTCGAATCGTACGCGCTAAACATCGTTCCATAATCGTACCCTTCAATCAGTCCACTCTGCTCGTTACCCTTAGCGTCGCTGACATTGGCATAATCCGTTGGCGCGGCAATTTGCTTCGCAAACCAATTCTGTAGAGACTGATAGTCTTCATATACGGTCTGAGTTAAGAGCGCCACGTCTGTTTCATCTACACCATAGCGCAGTGCCAACGCAGAGATATGTGCGGCATTGATGGTAAACCCGCCAATAGAATCATCATCTAAGCGGTTCTTTAGCATCCAATAGGTATGGTACTTGTTGTTGAATTGGTTTTCATACGAGGCTACCGTTGTGCTTCCGGCATCACTGTCTAGTAGATTGAGCGCGTCCCAAACCGAAGCATCGTAGGCGAGTTCTTCTGCTGATTTTTCCTGTTGGCCTAGCGCATTGGTTAATTTGCCACCTGCAACTCTTAAGGCGATGTTGCCATTCGCTTCGATGATACCCAGTTCCAGATCACCTGCTGTTTGAGACACAGCAATATCGTTGGCTGCGTAGAGCGATACGGCACCAGTGGTATCTATATTGATATAGTCATAGCTCGTCGTGTCACCAAAAGTGCCTATTGCACCTATACTGCCCGTGAGACTCGAGAGGTCTAAGGTATCTGCCGAGATCAGCGTACCGCTGTCTTCTGCAACAATGCCCTTATCCACAACCCCTGTGATGCCATACTTTGCATCCAACAATCCGACAGTGAGATTGGTGCCCACGGCTTCTGCATTAAAGTTGGTGGAGCCAAAACGCGATGTTAATGAAAGCGCTGCCGTTCTCAGGTTCAATGGATTTTCAGCACTACCAATATCACCATAGGCGTCAATATTCGTATTCAGTGAGTTGATAGACACGCCACTCGCAACAGAAAGATCTGCATCGGCAACGATCGTTGTCGCACCCTTTGGATTATAAATGTTGCCTGATAGGGTTAACGGTGCATTGGAATTAAGATCAACAGACCCCGTTGCCAACCCTGTAAATTCAAAGGCTATCGCGTGGTCGGCTTTGACATAGGTATGGGTATTCAAATCGAGTTTGTAAGCCCAGTACACAGCCGGATCATAGTAGGTCAACAAAGCACCATAATAGGTGGCATAGCTAAGATTCCAACCACTAAAACCTGTGGTTCTACCATAGCCCACTTCATAGTTCTGTTTTATATACTGTGCCGCAGTAGCGGCGGTACCTGCACCAGTACAGACTTCTGCGTGCACCGCACAGGTGGTGTAGAAATTGGTTTCAGTGGTCCAGTCACGGGAATACTCCCAAGCACCGAGCGTATTGGGAAAGTTTGAAAAATAGCCCGTTGTAGGCGCCGTATGGTTGCGCTCAACAGTCGCGCCTTCCCTTATATAGTAGAGCTGTCCTGCCAGAGGGTTGTAGGTTGTAGATGAGGTCACTCCGGTGCCACCCGAGGCCCCCATATAAACGCTGGATGTGTCATCATAGGCTACTGCCCAAGCATTCGTTTGATACTGTTTTATCTGACTGCCAGGCGTATGTATGTACCACTGAGACACTGCAGAAGATTTGTTTAAATCGGTTATACGGATCACACCAGTCGCATCTTCACCGGCGCTTACCGCTCCGATATCTAACGCAGTGTTAGACAGGTTATTGACCGATATTTGACCCAATCCATCGTTAATCTTGATCTTGCCATCAGCGCCAGATGCCGAAATACGGGCTCGAATTGACACATAACCACCGCCACTTACGGGTACTTTAGCTACCTTGAGTTGCCCGGAAGGCATGTCAGCCCCGACGACATATTCCAGCGGGATTGCGCCGGCATCACTACTAATGTCAAAGGCAAAATATTGATAGGTATACCAGGGTTGGTATAGAACATAACGGGAGGGATTTAACACCCTGACGCGCTTTGCTATACCGGGCATCAACTCAACTGTGTCACCTACATTGAGACCCGCTGCCACGATATAATCCTGCATCAAGGTATCGAAGTTTGCGCCAACGTTGACTGACCAATTATTGGGCTTTCCAACTTCAATCGGGCCATTGATATCAAGACGCCTCGCATTAATAATCACCTTTTCACCAATTACCGATGATTCTACCGCGCCTAAATCTGCTTTAACCTGTTCATAGGTGGCTGTTTGGCTTAATTTTGCCTGTTTGTTATGGGCTCCTTCGAATCTCCAATATGACCCGCCTCGTGCCGAATCATCAGTTAGCATCGAGAACACCACCGCGTCTGGACCGAAATACTCCTTCGCGTCGCTAAAACCCCAATTGAAATAGAGGTTCATTCCGACATTGGAATTGTATTTTGCGTAGGCATCTGGGGTACCAAACGGCGCGCCAAAGGTCACGCCATTATGCAGGTTTAACCCAGAAATCCAGTTGTTAAAACGGGTGATGTCGGTCGCCTGAATATCAGTGGCATACTTGGTGTTGAGATAGTAGGAAACAAAATCGTGAGCATCCGTTGGTTTCCATTTGTCGACATAATTCACCAAAGACGAGGGCGAACGGCCGTACGCCTGTTCAAGATTGGGGTTGTTTAGTAAAAGTGTACCATTGGTCACTGTCAAGCTGATCGCATTGGCTTCAATCACAGATTGTTGTATGAGGTCGCCTTCTGCCAGACTGATTTTAACATTGTTCTGCAGATTGGTGATCTTTCCATCAACAATGACATCTGCATTCATGCTGTTTGTGCCGGTGGGCGCATGGTCAACAATGATGCCGCTTTCGACGGGATAGGGAGATGTTTGCTCCATGATTCTCGATGCATCAATTACTGCACCACCGCCGACAAACACGTTTCCACCTGCGCGATTGGCGACTTCTATATTGGCCAGCAGGAGGTGGCGATCGGAAGTATTCTTAATGTAGATCGTTGCTCCACCATTCGCTTTAAACACAGGATTTGCGCTACCGTTTAACACAACAGTCTCTGCTGTTACATTGATATTACCGGCTGATGCGCGAACATCCTTTACTGCTATAACTGTATTTGGGGTACCGGATAGACCAAGCAATGCCTCAGACAGCATGACAATTTCAGCCCGTAGCTCGTTGATCTCATCAAGGTGCGGGTTCACCAGTGGTGTCGTGTCAACGGGCACCGTTGAGTCGTCCAATTCGTCAACTGGTGCCACATAATCAGGATCAGTAGGGTCAATTATCGCAACCTCGGCATCTGAGACCGCACTTACGACGGTCGCTGCCTCCCCACCATCCCAGGCTTCAAGCACAGCGATTTCTGCTGCTAATTCATCAATATAGGACTGTAAATTGGCGCGAGATGAATAGGTATCTGCAAGCTGCTCTGCACTACCATAGCGGTAGAGCGTTTTGGTAATCGCCCCACCAGTACCAATATTGACCGTTTGGTAGGCATACTGACCAGCAATTATCTGGCCACTGCCATCAAAGGTTAGGCTATTGTTGGATGTCACATTACTCGAGCCAAAATTATTTTCGGTGCTAAACAATTCCATGTAAGGATTTTTTTCAACGCCCACGCCTTTGGCGTGAAGTGAACCCTCAATGGAACCCACATTGACATGCCCATCGCTGGCAATGGCAAAGTTAGAGCCAAAGGTAATATTATTTACCTCGAGGATATCAGCTTCGGCCTTGTTTCCGGCCGGAATCGGAATAGCAGTCCAGTTGTAAACATTGGAATAGGCGTCTGCAACGATGCTATCTTTATGGAGAAGATCGGAACTGCTTCCTGCGTAAATACCGATAGTGCCTGCAGCATTGATAACGGTATTGTCACCGACTGCTATTGAATTATAGATATCGAGATTTACATCTGAAACACCGCCAGCAACACCGGCTGCTGCCCAAACGCTCACATTGGCCTCAGCAACAGCGCTGCCAATCGCATTGGTACCCAGCCCGATATTGCCCACTGGATTCAGGATATCTACGCCATCGTTTAACGTAATCGTAGAATGGGTCGTGACTTCAGCATCTGCCTCAACGCCCGCGCCCTGCAAGGCGCCACCGACTTCCATAACGGCGTGATCGTTTATGTAAAACTCTGTACCAGCGTCAAGGGAGATGCCGGCTATTGCATCCGACAGATACGCCAAATCGGTAATCCGTAATCCAGCGTCAGTACCCAATTCTATTTCGGCCGTCAAATTATTGATATGTTGACGCGATAAGCCTGCACTTCCGTTTGCCGCGCCGCCACCAGCGGCATAGATGCTGGTCTCAAAATCAGTGTTATAGGGGATAGCAATTTGCTTTGCGGTATTCGTTGCATCAATATCAATATTGAAGGCGCTGAGTCCAACGTTATTACCGATATCTACCTTGGCTGTATTGGCAATATTGGCACTTGAAACGGCACCAGATCCCCCGACAACAGAAACTGTCGTCGAATCCGTACCTGCAAAGAAATCGACGCTATTGGCTGCACTGATCACAATGTCGCCTGCATCTATGGGCTCCGCAACATAGCCGCCAGCCCAATCAGCGATAGTTACTGAGGCTGCAACATGCTCTCCTATAACATCACCAGCACTATTCAAAATTTGGTAATTGCCAGAATTGGTGTTCGATTCCGCTGCACTGCCGGACAAGACGCCACCACCGCCAGCAACGGTAAATGCCTGGTTGTTGTTGTAGTTGTTGGAATCCAGAACAAGTGAACCTGTACGTTCTGGGGTTGCCAGCGGGTTGCTACCCATTTCGACACGGGTCGAGTTGAAAGACTGAGCAAGTCCTACTTGGTATCCACCGGCAATAGCACCGACAAAATAACCATCTGCTTCTGCGACTTGAACGCCGGTATTGCGTGCATAGACCTCAAGGTCTGCATCAGGAAGGGTTACGTTATCGCCCACTATTGCGACTGACTGCGCGCGGTTGGTTGCGTCGGATTCTGTACCTGCGATGCCTAACATCATGCCACCAGATGCAGCAAAGGCTTTGGAATGCGCAGACACATAGCTGTCATCCGACCCTTTACCCGTTTCACTGCGAACGACAACCTTTCCGTCTCCAGAAAACATCACGGAATCTGCTATTTCTGCTGTGGCGATGGTATCGGTCGTGGCGTAGGCAAAGGAACCGCCCATGGCCGCTGAACCCGACAGGGTAACGCCAAAGGCACTTGAGTAGAGTTCAGGTACAGATTGCGCTGACACCGTCATAACACCCGAACCCGTCGCGATGTTGCCATACACGGTTGAATTCACTGTAGAAATATCATGCGCTCGCGTAATAACACCCTGGACACCGACAGAAATGCCGCCGCCTAATGCAAAGGCAGTAGTTTTGACCATACCCGTACTTTTTGCGCCGGCATCGATATTGTTGTAGCCAGAAATGGATCCGCCGTTACTACCTAACCAGGTATTCACCTTACTGGCTTTTTCAGCAAAGCCATAGGCCACACCAATTGCTGCAGTACCCAGAGTGATACTGACCGAGCCATCGGTTGGGTTAGCTGGAACACCATCATCAAGATCGCCAATCCGCAATTCAGTAGCATCATGTGCATTGACTGTGAGGTCACCTGTGTTGTCACCTGTCGCAGACGTGATACCGGCCACGACTTGTTGCTCACTGCGGACATCCATAATATTGGCAACAACAACGACCCCACCAACACCAATGGACCAAGCCTTGGCTTCAGCAGCGGCATCAGCAGCACTCTTGTTTTCTGCTAATGCATCCACGACAACGGTCTTCGCTGTCACATCAGAATCCACTGTGGCAATCGTCATGTCGTAGAGTCTGGTAATTCCCACGACACCCGCGATACCCACTGCACCTGCCACAACACCAACGAGTTCCTGTTCGACATACAGTTTGGTATTGCTGTTCACATTGAGGGTATCAACGTTGATGCGTCCGCCAGAAATTCGCGCTGCCGTGACACTTTCGCCCGAAATCTTTAGCGAGCTTCCTGACGCGGTCGTCGTATTTTTGGTTGCCAAACTGTTGTTTTTGCTAAGGTTGGAAGAGGTGCCCATCGCCACAGTATCATCTGCATTTAACTGACTGTTATTGTCATTAAATCCCGATGACAGGATGTCATTGATAAAACCTCTTGAACCCTCAAAATCATCATCACCACTGGTAGTCTCACCTTCTTCAGGTGACGTTGCAGTAGTATCGCCTTGCCCAAATAAGGCCACGCCCAAACTGACAGCAGCAGCACCTTTACCAACCGCTGCAGCGGCACTGAATAAGCTACCTTCGCGCAAGGCGGCGGCATCGATATCGAGCAGTGTCGATTTGATGTCTGAACCGACCACTTCTGCATACACCTGACTGCGGCCTAGCAATACGTTGGCCACTGCGCCTACAGCAATAGACCCTGCGGCGAGCGACAATGATACGTTATTGCCATACAGCAGCTCTTGGGCATCAACCGCCACCGATGTTGCAGCTGCAACGCCGTCTTTGCCTGTTAGGGTGGTTGTATAGTTTGAACCTGTCACTTTTCCGTGAATCGCTGCGCGGGTTTCGCCAGACATTTCTGTTACGTTGATCATGCCTGCAACGCCAAGCTTTGCGCCGACGCCAATGCCAAAGGCATAACTGTTAACCGTTTCCATACGGTCAGCTTTAACATTGACCGCATCAACCTTGACGCGCGTTACTGCATTGTCAGTAACATTGGAAAGGTCATTACCAATCAGGGCAACTGCATCACCACCGATAATGTTGACGACCAGTCCTGCACCTACGCCTGCTGAACCGCCAACACCCACAGAACCCGCTGCCACGCTGGCTTCTTGACGTCGATCGGCCAATACGTCTAATGCATTGGCTGTCACTGTACCGCCATGCAACCAGGATTTCGTGCTACCTAACTGCTCGGTAATCACCACGGAAGCGGTGGCACCCAATGTGCCAGTACCTACCGAAACACCGGCTGCAACGCCTTGCGCCACCTTGGTACCGGTAGCATCTAGGGTCAATTTGTCTGCTACGACGGTTGTGTTGTCAACCAATACATTGGCTGATTTGTTTTGACTATTGGTGGCAAAACCACCCACGCCACCGCTACCGCCAGAAATTGCCAACCCAGCAGAGACCGACAAACTGGCCTCATGGGCACTGGCCCGCACCAATAAACTCGATCGGGTTGTCGGCCTGATGCCCTGGTTAATCTGTGAGTCGACGACTTTCGCTAGGGTTTCGTTGCTGGATGAATTGGTCGCCACGTTAATGGTTATGGCCAATGATTTACCACCAGAACCACCCACGGTAATCGCCCGCTGTTTTGTTCTGCTGGTCGCATTCACAATGAGGCCACTGGCCGATTCGGTACCCAGATCCTGATTTAACGTGGCGAATCCCGTTGTCAGAGAATCACGATCATAATCTGGCGTAGTGGGCGAAGAATCGACCATGCCCTCCGCACCTGAAATATCGCCCAATGTGCCTGCATTTAACAGGTCACCATTATTGACGTTACGGTCACTACCTAAGCCCCTTGCGAAGACATTGGCAACGTTTATCTCTGCGGTGGTTTTGCCATATTCAACGGCTGTCGCAATGGCTACTGCACCAGCCATACTGCCTAAACCAACACCGATGGCACCGCTACCGACCAGATTGACCGTTTTGGCGTCTGCATTTACAAAGACATTATTGTAGGCTCGAACGTATGCACCTTCGGCAATACGCGCCGTCACATCACCGTCCACAACACCGGTACCTACCGAGCCAGCACCTGCGCTTTGCTTGGTTGACACGGCAACCCCTGCGCTAATGGTCAACAGCCAATTGTCTCGGGCTGCATCCACAATAAGGTCCCGCACCCTGAGTGTATTATTGGTATTCCAAGTGCCATCACCCAACACTTCGGCGGTGACATCGGAGTCAACGCGGTTGGTGGCTATTGCAATACCACCTGCATTACCACCGCCAGACCCTGCACCCATCCATGCGGTGGCAACACTGTCGGTAAAATCATTAGCGAGCACTGAAATCGTGCCACCAGCAGCGCTGGTAGCGTCTGTAATCCGGTTGTTACCCGTGTCTTTTATTGCTGCCTGTATCGTCTGATCGACGTTATTTAATGTGATTGCACCTGCAAAGGCTGAACCACTGCCACCTGACCCGGCAATGCCAATGGCGTTGCCTACCAACAGATTATGATCACCACTCGATCCACTGGTGGCTTGCACGGTGACATCACCTGAAGTGATGAGCTCAGTATTTGCGATTCTCGCTCTGGTGCTGTGTTCATCGGTACCCACCAAGTTGAGGGCAACGGCAAGGCCACCCACTACACCCGTACTAGAGGAAAGGCCGACAGCAATAGCACCAGCGACGTTAACCAAGGTCATGTCATTGGTTGCACTGACCGTAACGATATCGGCATTGACGCGCCCGGCGTCGGCACCATTCCAGTCGCCAATTTCGGCCAGGACTTGATTGTTCAGACGGTTGACTGCAACCGATCCCACACCCGCATATTTACCCCTTGAAACACCGAGGCCTACCGCCACGGTATAGAGCAATGCATCGTCTCTCGCGTTGATACTGACGTCAGCACCGCTAACACCGCCAACATTCACATTGACGTCGGCCATACGGGCAGATGTTTCACTTTTGATGTCGGCATGGGCGTAAGACAAACCGATATTACTGCCCCCCATTTGCACCACACCGGCAACTACAATGATGCGTTTGCCTTCTGAATCGTAAGTCTTGGCACTATCGACCGTGCCATCTTCGTTTGTAATGACACTGGTAGCGTCGATGACGGTGCTACCGCTGTAATCAAAACCGCTGTCGTCGGATGTCGTGCCCAAGTCAGACAATAGTGTATCCAAAGTCGCTTCTTGCTCACCACTGGCATTGACTGTCAGGGTTTGTGCGCCCGTCATGTCTGTTTTCAGCAAGCTTGCCTTGGTATCCGCACCAATGGAACCCACAGCAATACTGCCCGAATAACCTGCTGAGTCTTCTTGCCCCGAATAGCCACCGCTGGCAGCACCAATGCCAATACGATTGACGCCTTTGGCAGACAGAGTCACCGTATCGAAATCTTCTATTACCGTGCGCCCTGAGACGCCATCAATTGCAGCTTCAACTGCTGCACCTGAATACACATCTTCGTTGTACGCCGTGCTCAAAACGTTATTACTGTCAGGATTAATGCCTGGGAGCATGGCGCTTGGATCGTTAATCTCTGCAAAGGTGATGGCCAAACCACCGCCTTTTTTGCCACCCCAATACAATGCACCACCACCGACCCCAACGCTGGCATTGTTGTAGGCCAACACAGACAGGGTATCTACGCTGTCGTCATTGCTAGAAATTGTGCTGTTGTCGATGCGTGCAGAGGTGCCGTCGTAAATCTGTGCACCTGAAATAGACAATGCACCATTGTTGGCATCCGTTGAAGTTTGCGCCCCTGTAGTGACTGCCAAAGCCAATCCAACTGACACCAATTCTCCGCCGTGCAATGCTGAAACTGAAACATCGCCTGCATTTGAAATAGTTGAATTTTTAATCCATGCCAAAGAATCATTGAAGCTGATTTGATAGGCGATAGCACCTGCGATGGTGTTTTGTGTTTGTGGTGGATCATTGGCACTGATCTTTGACCAGGCCGCACCGCCCGATAACGAAAATGACGCGACACTGTCTAAGGCTTCCACCTGCACATCGACATCCGTAAAGGTGTCGGGTGTTGCAGTAACTCTGCCAGTGATGACTGCGCCATCGATTATGGCTTTGGCGTCGATGTTGTTGACTGACACCGTAAAACTGCCTGCTGCGCCCCAACCGGTTTTATCGGCATTTACCTTTGCGGTGGTATCACCAGCGGGTGGCGTATCAGAATCTTTTGCATCCTCAGTCACTGAGCTCAGCGAGGTTGCATCTGTACCCTCTGTCACTTTCGTGGCGCTGCCTGTCACTTTATCTTTAAGGGACGACCAAGCACCTTTTAATTTGTCACCCATGCTTTTTTCAGGGGGCTCTTTCTTGGTCTTTTCACTGGTCACTGCAGCTGCAAGAGCAAGTGCACCATTGGTGCCTGCTGCTGTGGCACGAACCCGTACTTCATTGGCCATGATGCCTGGCGTAGGCGCGGTAGGTGCTGGCACTGGCACTGGCACCGGGTTCGGCTGTGGATTCACGTCTGAGGTTACCTTGGCTTCCTCAGCACTGTTGTCACCGATAAAGGCCTTGGTGTCGCCTTGGGAAATATTGATCGCGATCGACAAGCCGACAGCAATGCTGTCTGACTGAGCGAGTGCACCACTGGCTGACCAATTGCCAAATTCATGACTGGCCAGCACACGCAAACTGTTGGTGCTGACCTGTGCCTGATTGCTGAGTGATGCGTGACTTAACACTTCGCTATTCAGAATCGATAAGACACCATTAAATCCGGTTCCCGATCCCTTGCCTGACGATGGCGTGATAAGGAAATGGCGTTCGTCGGTAACAGCACCAATATTCACGTTACCCGCTGCAGCTGTGGTTATGGTAGCAGCGCCAATGCCTGCCACTGCTTGCGCACTCTGTTGCACAAAATTGATGGCACCACCAACGGTTTTTCCTTGCTCATTGGTAGATGTACCCGACGGAATGATGCCAAGGGCACCCATGTTGCCGGCCATATTGATGCTTTCATTCAGGTTATAGGCAAGCACATCCACAGAATTCTGGAATGAAAAATCGTAGGTGATGTCTTTAAATGGAGAAGAAGTACTAAAAATTCCCGGGGCAACCATTGCACCCAACACCATTCGTTGGGCGCTCCATGCTGCTTTACCCGTGGTGGTAATGGAAACGTTGTCTCCGATCCAAGCTTTGGTATCCAGATCGTTCCAAACGACGTTGAGCGCCCCGCCATAGGCATCTTTGTCAGCAGAGGCTGATGCTTTTACAAAGGAGGTCAAGATGTTGTTTTGCAGACCCGCCATACCATTGAGTTTAGAAATCACACTGCCAAACGAATCCCAAGTATCGTAAGACGATACAATGGGCATCTTTTGTTGTGCCAACACACCGACATTGGCTGCGTTGATAGTGACATTGTCACCAATCTCAGCAATCGCGGTGCCCTTATTGACAGCAAAACTCAATGCCGCGGCAACGCTTTTTTCTGACAGAGGCGACTCGTCTGCACCGTTGACTTCGGATTCTGCTGAGGTGCGCCATGCACCTTCATCAGCACCGTGCGCGGCCTTGTCGTTACCACCGGCGATGGTTGCATTATCGGTACCCAAGTCGATGGCACTGGCGATAACCACGTTGCCAGTGGCTTGAATATCAGGAGCCATTACTTCTGTATAAATATTATTACCCAAATGGGCATAGGCATCATGATCTGAGAGGTTGAGCGTAAAGGCGAGACCACCTTTGAATGAAATCTTATCTTTAGAACGATCCGTAGGATCTGTAGGATCCTTTTCCTTCGGCGCATCAGCGCCTTCTGGTGCGCTGGAGTTAAACTTATCGGTTACCCATGTTTGTAGCCCAGTCGCACTTGATTTTCCTTTTCGTACCACTGCGCCGGCGCCTACTGTGACCCCAGACTTCACTTGTTGGTGCACTGTTCTATCCAATGCTGTGATGCTCACATTGGCCGCCTTATCAAGGGTTGTTCCCAGTGATGCGCCCATGGAAGCTACTGCCTGGGTATTGAAGTCACCCACTGCGACAGAAACACCATATTTTGAATCGGTTGTACTCATTGCAGAGGCCGACACCATGTAATAATTCTGATTCTCTGCAGACAAAACCAGATTATTTGAGTCTAGGATCGCTCCAGAGTCGATGGTAGCTTTCGCGTCGACATTAGATACGCCAATCGCTAACGCAAACATCATTTTGTTATCTGTAGAGGTGATCACCTGCATTGCACTGGCATTGACGTAAGCTTCGTTGTGCGCCACGACCGTCAAATCGCCACCTGCGAGCACCTCTGCACCTGATGCGATATGGGTGTTACTGGTCGCGTTACTGCCAGTGTATATAGCGCTTAAGGCATTCTCTTTACCGCCGATAATTCTGGCAGCTGCCTGAGTGAGTGCTTTGGACTCACTGGATAGTGTGATATCTCCGGTGCCTGACAAGTTAGCAGCCGCACCAACGGAAACTTCAGAAGTGGCATCTGCTTGCATCAAAAAGGCAGATATCCCTAAGAACTTTCCTGCGAGTGCCATTTCAGCAGAATCTGCTGGATCTTCATAGAATGACGAAATGGCGGTGCTCTCTGCGACAGCAGAAATGTTATTCGCCGTGATGTCACCATCCAGCGTAATTGACGTCGTTGCAGCAGCGAAGCCAAAGCCAATTTCATCAGATTGGGTTGCGGTGAGCGTGACATCACCAGATGGATTCGTTAGGACTTTATCGCGTGTGTCCAACGTGCTCAAACTGGTCAGATTGATTGTGGCGGCTTCGATGGTAATACCACCATCTGCCAGTAATGCCCCAGCGACTGTAGCGCCGGTATCGCCTGACAAACTGCCTGTTGCCACTAGTTTAATAGTGCCGCCGTCAGCAACCAAAGCATCGGGTGCGGTGAAATCGCCCGTGTTAACTGCAGCCGTCGGGTAATTAACATAGTCCGCGTTTAGTGCATTACCCGCGATTAAAGCCGCAGTGCTATTCACATCAACTTGATAACCCTGAATGTCTATCTCGCCGGCTGAATTGATCTTGCCATCTATGGTGACAAGGCCCGTATTGGCAACGGTTAGGTCAGCGGTTACGGCCTTTGTGCCGGAAATTATGTCGTTCATGTCCCCAGCGACGGGGGTTCTCACGGTGAGTGCACCTACGTTTACAATACCGCTAGCGCCCACCATAAATCCGTATGGACTCACAAAATAAATATGACCACCAAGGCCAGTTTTGGCGCCACCGCCATTGGTCAGATAGCTGTTAAGAACGCCATAAACTTGGGGTTTTGAATCTTTAACAATATTGACCAGTGACGTTTTGCCGCTGGGAACGTCCAAATTGACTGTGTTGACAGCGCCCACATTGAAATTTGAAAAAATATTGACCGGAATACCATTGATCAAGTTTTTATTGGTGATGTTATATTCTTCAGTATTACCGACTTGGGTGAGGTCGTGTGTGGCAACTGTCGTACCAGCCGTTATGTCAGGAGCCGCAGCCGTTACCTGCATTGCAGTGAGCGATAGCACCCCCACCCAACCTGAACGCCTCAGCGTTTTCTTGTGGTGAGTCTCAGCTATCGCTAGTGCTAGTGGGCTACGGATAAACTTCATAACGGCATGACCTAGGTAAGGTATCATCGGTGAACGCGGTGCCAGCCACTTGTCTTTTCATTCTTGTTGCTGACAAGAGTTCGTTTTGTTTATTTTTTTACTGCTTTTAATCACACATACCCACCACAAGAGTAGTGGCGGGCTCGTGCTGTTCTTTCTTATTGTTTGGTATTGAGCTGTTCTGCTAGGCGCTTAATGGCACCCAGAGAATGCAGGTGCCCATAAGCCCAGGCCAAATAGCCTTTGCGGAACCAATCGGTGATATCTGCATCTTCTAAAGCATTCATCTTTTGTTCGTCGACGATGTGCAAACCTTCCATACGCAACGGCTTATTGTCAGGCGTCATTACCTGCAAAACGAAAGGCTTAAACAGGTCTTTATCGGCAACTGCCGCACAGAAATCACGGGTACGGGCATGTTCAGCATCAAAGTTCTGTAAAAAGGCGATCACTTTATCGAGGTGCTCGGTATTTTTACCTTCGTCTTCATCGAACAACAGATCGCCCTTGCCTTTTTCTGACAAGCCTTTGTATTCGCTGTCATAACACAGGTCTTTATTGTCAGTGAGTGCAAAGGGATAACGACGCACAAAGGCGGGTGTGTACTGGCCTAGCCAGACACCTTTACTGCTCACCAGATCATGGCCGTCATTGCGCATAGACATTAAAACGATTGGGAAATAATGGCCCTGATCGTCTTTACTAAACAGCACCGGCAAGTCGCGGCTGGCTTCAAAAAACTCTACGGCCAATAGCGGCACGGAATTCACATCTTTTGAGAAAGAAAAATCGATAACGGGTTTAAAACGCAGCTTACGGTGGGCGTCTCGGTTGAGTACTACGGGTTTTTTATAGAATAAAAGTTCGGCCACGTGAACATCCTAAGGTAACTGAATACATAGTTAAGTTGCACTCCCTGCATCCAAATGACAGATAACAGCCAATACAGCAACCAATGCAAATAGATCAAACGACAATCCATAATGCTGACACAGATCAATATGCGCCTTTTCTTGGCCAAAATACAGCCAATTTTCGGAGGTTTTTGTATGCTAAGTCACACAAATGAATGTTTTTTGTGACCGGTGTCACGAAATGAATCTATTAGGAAAATCGCATATTCTTGATGATTTAGGGAGTCATTGTCGGCTGGGTGCGCAATCGGATCGGAATTATCGGGTAAGGCGGTATTGCACGCCTAGCTGCCACTGTGCTCGATGATAATCGAATGACCGCAATGGGTAGGGTTGGGTCGGATAACCAGTTGATGTGTATAAAGTGGCATTGCCGGACCAGAGTGCCATCGTGGTAGATTCAATACCCAATATTGCCGCCCAGCGGTCCGTTATCATGTAGGTTAGATTGGCAGTACCCGCCACACCGCCGCCGACGCCACGATGTATAACGGACGGACGACCCAAATCGGTGCGCAAGTGGTGCACGTCTTCGCCATAGAGACTCACTAATGGTCGCACCATGCCCTGCATTGAAAGAAGCCATCTAGCAGCTGGCGCCCACTCAGCTCGAATACCAATACCTAGGCTAGCAAAACTAAACTCTTGCGATATGACCGCTTGGGTACTAGGCACCAATTCGCTGCCCACTGACACGGTGTAATCAGCATAGGGATCAGCCAATAATGTTGCACCATACGCATGTAGTTGCTCTGTCACATAGCTTGCATCAAACACCCACCATAACGTACTGGTTTGTCGCTCGATGACGGGCTGACTGATAGACAGGCCAATGTCAAAATAATCGCCTGAATTCAAGTCGCTGGTAGTATCAGAAAACAACGTTGGCCCCACCAAAGCCTCTGCATGGGCATCGCTGTACCAGTCTTTGTCACGCAGGGAGCCGCCTGCAAGTTGCCCAGAGGATACCCAATAATGTGCTAGGCGTTCATTCGGCATCGGTGCACTGATACTCAGACGTAAAACATTGCTAGCAGAATTTTTGTAGGTCAGTTCAGAGGTCGGATCGCCATAGGTAGGATTGCTGCTGGAGGCATCGTGAGCCCAGACAAAACCGCCCAGCCCATGTAAGTTGTCAATACGAATGTGAAAATCACCTGGCAGCACGTCACTCACAGCGCCAACGCTGAGTAATGCACAACAAAATCCTAGTGAGCCTGGTTTCAATTCCATTCTTTGACAACAATCCTTTTGTGAAGAATCAACCCTGTATCAAGTCTGCGAATTGAGGAAAATGTCACCACCAATATGCAGCCTGCTCTTGAAACACCAAAAGTTCAGGGCATGTCATCGCCGTATTTTTCTTTGGTATCCGATAGCAAAGCGTCAAATTCTTCTTTTACTGATTGTTCAAGAGAATCAAAATCGGACTGAATGGATCGCGCACTTGAAAATCCGCCGTCGCGCTCCACCGAACGCAAAAAGCTTTCGAAGCCTTTGCCCACATGGTGATAACCACCCTTGGCTAAAACATATCGCGCGACCAACTGTTTGCAGTCGCGGCACTGGACGTAGACTCTTTGCTCTAACTGACGCGACAGAATATTACGAAGATTGCGGCTCCCGCAGTGCTGACACTTCTGAATATGCAATTCCATAAAGACTCCCTCTTTTCACTGGCTAACGGTTAGATCCAAGTAAGCATCCATGCCCAATATAATGGCCCTATTGCCATCACAATTGCAAAGCCTACGATGGATATCAAGCCACCGGTAATCACCATGTCTTTGGTATTGATGGCGCGGGACGAAAAGGCAATCGCGTTGGGTGGCGTACTGACAGGCAATGCCATGGCCATAGAACACATCAGCGCCAGTGTGAGCACCAAAGCCAGCATGTAATCTTGTTCAAAATCGAGGTTCATTACCAAGGGAATGAAAAGTCCTGCCGTGGCAGTATTACTCATCACGGTCGACATCACGACCGCTACCAAGCCAGCCACTGCCATGAGTGTCCAAGGCGATGCGCCAAGGGGTAGCAAATTGACGAGCACGGACCCTAAGCCCGTTACATTAAGGGCGACACCCAGAGCCAATCCGCCGGACACCATGTACAACACGTCCCATGGCAGGCCTCTAAAATCGTTGGTATCCAACAGCCCAAACCAAAACACGATGATGATGGGAAACAGCGCAATGGTGCCGGTGGCGTACCCAAAATTGCCACCCACAAGCCAACCGATCGCTGTGGCAATAAACACCGCCAAGGCAAACCAATGTTTGCCGGTAAAATCACCGACCACACGTTCGGGTATATCTAATTTCAAATCACCTGCAGGATACAAACGCAGCAACCCCTGCCACAGCATCAATAGGAAGATGATCAAAAATGGCATGGTCAAAAGAATCCACTGGGTGAAACTGAGTGTGATGCCTTTTTGCGCCAAATAGGTCAGCGCGATGGCGTTCGGTGGTGTTCCGATGGGGGTGCCGATGCCGCCCAGATTACAGGCAAACGGAATAGCCAATACCAGTGCTTTTCTAAATGGCTGATTGTCTGCAATGCGCCTTACCAATGGGAACACCATGGTCAGCATCATGGCGGTGGTCGCGGTGTTACTGATCCACATCGACAAAAACGAACAGGCCAATATAATACCCAATAGGGTTTGTGACGGATTGCCCTTGGTCTGGCGTAAAATCCACTGAGCAAAGCGAATATCGAGCCCATATTTCTGCATCAATGAAGACAGCACAAAGCCACCCAAAAACAGCAAGATAAGGTTGGAGAAGAAGGGGCTAAAAAAAGACGCAGTGACAACGGTAATGCCATCGGCCTCCAGTGCTGGCATCAACCAGACCAATTCTAAAGCCAAAATTAGGAAGCTGACCACAAACAAAGACACCCACTCAGTGACCCACAGAATGGCGGCAATAATGAGAATGGCAGCGGTGATGCTTTGCGACACCGTTAAGTCGGTACCCGGAATACCCAGGGTCTGAACCATCAGTATCATCAATACGAGTAAGGATGTTGCTAAGACTTGTTTATTACTCAGCCAATTCATGTGCGTTTTCCTATCAATAGCAGGTCAGTGCGGGGCAAACACAGCAATTGTATTCACTTAACCTGCACTTTATCGGCTGCAATGATAACCAGTATCATTTTGAATAACGTTGTTGGCCTTCAAATACCGCCACTCCTGTTTGTAAAGAAATGCGGTCATCTTGGCGCTGGTATTACCTGACGGATTTGTAATGTCGCTCCGGCCGGCCAACCGTGCCATACCGGACCTTGGCCTCTAACTCTCGCGTGGATACCAAATACTCCAAATACCGGCGCGCCGTGGTGCGACTGGCTCCGATGACAACCCCCACGTCTTCTGCACTCATGGCGTCACTGCTTGGCATAAATACCTGTCGTACGGCATCTAGGGTGAGCGCGTCAATGCCTTTGGGCAGGCGCACCTGAGCTGTGGCATCGGTCTTATTTGAATGTAGTAGGTCATCGACATTGGACTGGGCAACCAATCCCATGGCCGAGAGTTTGGATTGATAATCAATGTATTTTTGTATCGAAGATTCTAAACGCGAAAAATTGACTGGCTTTAAAATGTAATCAAATACACCGTTACGCATGGCTGTGGTCAGGGTAGCCACTTCCTGTGCAGCCGTGATGAGAATGACATCGGTTGCCTCATTGGCCATCCGCAAGGATTTCAAAAGGGTTAAACCACTACCTTCTGGAAAATGGACATCTAATAAGATCAAGTCGGGGTGAAACACACCCACAATTTCTTCGGCTTCTTGCAGCGTGTGGGCCACACCCACTAATTCCACCTGCGGCATTCGTTCTAGAAACCGTTGTTGGATTTCAGCATTTTTGTGGTCATCTTCAGCGATGACTACGCGCACCCTCTGTTCGTTGTCGGTCATGGTGCCTCTCCTTTTAGCATCGCCCGTTTAGGCAAGTAGAGGGTAAAACGAGACCCTGTACCCAGCGTGCTCTGCACCTCAATGTTTCCACCATGTTTGGTTACATAATCCATCACCAAATACAGACCCAAGCCGTGATTGCTATCATTTTTACTGCTGTAACCCTTATCAAAAATCTTGCTCTGTGCTTCCACACTCAAACCGCCACCTTGATCCACAACATCAAAAATCAGGTCATCACCTAGGTCGGTCATACTCACTGACACAACGCCCTCGGGGCCATGGTGCAATCGGGTGGCTTCAAGTGCATTGTCGATCAAATTACCCAGGCAGCTGACCAACTGTTCGCTGGAGAGTTGCTGGGGGATCTCCAACATTTGGCTGTCGCGTTCGACCTGTAAATGCAAACCCAGCTCACGAGCACGGTTGTATTTCCCAATGAGACACCCTGCCAACAAGGGGTCTATCACCGCGTCCATTAGCCCTTCAATAAACGACTGGTGATCGGCTGTTTCATGGGTAATCAGGCGCAGGGCTTCTTCGTTTGCCCCCAACTGAATTAAGCCGGCAATGGTGTGCAACTTGTTAGAATATTCATGGGCTTGGCTCCGTAACGAATCGGCAAATAATTGAATCCGACTTAATTTTTCGCTCACCAAATCGACTTCATTTTTCGGTCTGAAACTAGAGACTGCCCCAATCAGTTCTTCTCCCTGTTTCAAAGGCAGGCGATTGACGATCATGGCACGGGAATTCAACCAGATTTCAAGATCAAATTGAGGCTCGCCATCTTCTAAAACACTCAGCATGCCGCTGTCTGGCAGGACATCACTGATGGATTTGCCGATAATATCTGACGAGCTATCCAAACCCAGCGTATGAATCGCGTTGCGATTGAATGTGGTGATGAGGCCTTCTCTGTTGATAGCGATAATACCTTCGCGCACCGACTCTAATGTGGCATCACGTTCTTCAAACAGGCGGGCAATTTGGTCAGGTTCAAGACCGAAAATCTCTCGTTTAAAACGCCGCGCAATAACGATTGCCACGAATACACTGCCAACTAAAGCTACAAACAGCACACCAAACAGCCAACGGGTATAACTATTAATAGCGGACTGCACCTGTGACAACGAATATCCGACGGAGACAATGCCGATGATGCTTTCGCCAGCTTCATCATAGACTGGGGCTTTGCCACGCATAGACAGCCCCAAGCTGCCGAGCGCTTTATCCACGTAGCCTTGCCCATTAATGAGGGCTGTATCACCCGTATCGCCATCATCGTCGGCCATTGATTTGCCAATGCGGTCGGGATTGGGGTGCGCCAATCGAATACCGTTCTTATCTCCGATCACAATAAATAGGGCATTGTTGGTCGCGGCCAATTTGCTACTGATTTGATTGAGTGTCGTACTGTCTCTTTTTTCAATCGCTCGAATCACATCAGGCATAGCAGCAATTGTTTTGGATACATTTAACGCCCTGTTTCCAATTTCATTATCCAAGGACTCTCGGAGTTGGTACCACGCAAAGCCACCAATGAGTGATGCTTGTAAAGCAGACATCAAACAGAGCACTGCAATCAATCGCGTGTTTAATTTGAAATGTCGATAATGCAGCCACCTATGCTTCACCAGTTACCCTCTATTCTTATTATTTTTTTGTATGAACAAAGTGTACCCAAAAACGGATTTTGGCATCGTAAACAAAATGCACTTTATTCATTTAATGTTCTTTAATCACAATAAGGACAGAAACTAGCACCTGCAAGCCACATTTTTTATGTTATGCCGACTTGATGATTTCATTCGTCGGTATTTTTGTTTTTGCCATTCCAATAATAAGAGGCTTTAAAAATGAATTTCAAAAAACCAATGACGTTATTTGCTGCCGCAGCGGTAACACTGAGTGCTTCTCTCGCCTTTGCGTGGGAGCCTAGCGGCAAGGTTGACTGTATTGCCCCTGCAGGTCCAGGCGGCGGTTGGGACTTCACCTGCCGTAGCGTAGGTAACACGCTCGAAACCTTAAAACTGGTTCCCGGTGCCGTTCAAACCACCAACATGGCGGGTGCTGGCGGTGGCGTTGCCTTTGCTCATGTCATTAGCAAGCGTAACGACGACACCAACTTACTCGTCGCCGCATCTACTGCTACCACCACCCGTTTGGCACAGCGCCAATTTGCGGGCATGGACGCAAGTATGGTGAAGTGGGTAGGCGCATTAGGTGCTGACTACGGTGTCATTGCGGTGGGTAAAAACTCTACATACACCGATCTAAACCAATTGATGGCTGCATTAAAAAAGGATCCACGCGCAGTGAAGTTTGCTGGTGGTTCTGCAAACGGTGGTTGGGATCACTTGAAAGTATTAATCGCAGCGAAAGCAGCTGGCGTTGGCAGCTTACCTAGCGTGCCTTACCTTTCGTACAACAATGGTGGTGAAGCCCTAACTCAGGTTATCGGTGGTCACGTTGACGCCTTCACGGGTGACATTTCTGAAGCGGCAGGTTTCTGGGAATCAGGTGATTTACGTGTGATTGCTGTGTTGTCTGAAACGCGCTTACCTGGCAAGTTCTCTAGCATTCCTACTGCGCGCGAACAGGGCATCGATGCCTTGGGTCCAAACTGGCGCGGATTTTATATGCCTAAAGACACCGCTGCAGACGTGCAAGACTATTGGGTTAATGCGATTGAAACACTATACGCATCACCTGAGTGGAAAGCCGTTATGGTTAAAAATGGCCTCATCCCATTCCATCCAAAAGCCAACGAATTTGAAGCCTTTGTTAACAAGCAAGTGGCCGATATCGAACAGCTATCAATTGAGATTGGATTGTTAAAATGACAAAAATCGGGGATCGACTCTTGGGTCTTTCCCTGTTGGTTCTTGCCCTAGCCTATGGCTGGGGCTCCCAACAGTGGCCAGCACCCTTTGGAACGCACGAAACTGTAGGCCCAGACACCTTTCCGTTGCTACTGGCCGTCGCACTCGGCATTACCAGCCTCTACTTGATGGTCAAACCTGACCCTGATAATGCATGGCCCAACAGCCGATCGGCGCTTGAACTGCTGTTCGCCATTGGCGTGCTATTCGCTTATGCGGCTTTAATCGAAGTGCTGGGATTTATTTTCACGTCGTTGGTGGCTATCTCATTGCTGTCTTGGCGCATGGGCGCACCGATTAAAACAACTTTAATTATCGCCACCATTTGTTCAGTGGGCGTATTTTTTATCTTTAACGACCTGTTGTCGCTTCCGCTACCATCAGGCATTTTTGAGGTGCAGTAATGGAAACCTTAGGCTTTCTCATTGATGGTTTCGGCGTGGCACTGGCACCTGAAAACATTATGTTTGCCGTGATCGGTGCATTTGTCGGCACCCTAATTGGCGCATTGCCCGGTTTAGGACCTGCCAACGGCGTAGCGATTCTCATTCCTCTGGCTTTTTCATTGGCATTACCCGCTGATACAGCAATGATTTTGCTTACCTCAGTTTATGCTGGCGCCATGTATGGCGGCCGTATTTCTTCTATCTTGCTCAACATTCCGGGCGACGAGCCGGCCATGATGACCTGTTTAGACGGCTATCCCATGGCCCAAAAGGGTAAGGCGGCTGAAGCACTTGCGATTTCGGCCTTGGCCTCTTTTGGCGGTGGCTTGCTGGGCACCATAGGACTAATTTTGCTGGCGCCTGTGCTAGCGAAGTTTGCACTTAGCTTTGGTCCAGCGGAATATTTTGCCTTGTTCATGATGGCCTTTGCCACACTCGGTGGCATTACGGGTAAGAACCCCATTAAAACCTTGGTCGCTGCAATATTGGGATTAATGATTTCCACGGTAGGTATGGACATGTCTACCGGCATTCAACGCTACACCTTTGGTATTTTGAAATTATTTGAGGGCATCGATTTCATTCTGGCCATTGTCGGTCTTTTTGCTATCACCGAATTACTGTTGTTTGTTGAACACCACCTAGATGGTTTGCGAGAGCAGATTAAGGTGGGAAAGCTAAAATTGAAATTTAAAGAAATCGTGGCGCTGATTCCCACGACGCTACGTGGCGGTACGCTGGGTTTTATTGCAGGTGTCTTGCCTGGCGCAGGCGCATCCTTGGGTAGCTTTATCGCCTACACCTTAGAAAAGCAGGTGTTAGGTAAGAAAGGCGATTTTGGCAACGGCGACCCTAGAGGCATTGCCGCACCAGAAGCCGGTAACAATGGCGCATCCTCAGGCGCATTGGTACCCATGCTCACCTTGGGTGTACCCGGCAGTGGCACTACCGCCGTGTTATTGGCCATGCTCATTTCACTTAACGTCACCCCCGGCCCGCTCATGTTCACCCAGAACGCTGATATTGTGTGGGGGGTGATTGCTGCGTTATTGATCGGAAACTTTGTATTGTTGGTGATGAATATTCCGATGATTGGCATTTTCGTTCGGTTACTCTCTATTCCAACCCACTACTTGCTACCGATTGTGACCATGATCGCGTTTGTTGGTATCTATTCCATCAGCCACAGCACCTTTGATCTTAAATTCATGGTGGTGTTTGGCATTGCTGGTTATATTTTCAGAAAACTCGAAGTGCCGATCGTTCCGATCATTCTAGGATTGCTATTAGGCCCTGAAGTCGAAAAGAATCTGTCACATGCCTTGGTCATTTCTGATGGTTCTTGGGCAGTGCTGTGGGGCAGCCCCTTGGCTATCGGTCTGTGGACAATGTCTATCTCTGGTTTGATGCTGCCCTATTTAATTGGCCCGTTACTTAGGAAACGGTTTCAAAAGGCAAAACCAGAGGCTGTTGAACCGGATAATGATTAGACATTGGGCTAACAGATAACATTCCTTGCATAAAATCCGTACACTTATTTTACGTTAACATCACCCCAGAGCACATTCTGGGGTGATTGGTTGTGGAATTTGCAGAGGAGTCCATCATGTTCAAAGGCATACTAATCGAAAAAGACGACGCAGGTTATCGCGCACAATTCACCGACATTCAAGAGAGCGTGTTGCCAGAGGGTGATGTGACGGTTGCCGTCAGCCACAGCACCATCAACTACAAAGATGCGTTAGCGATCACTGGAAAGGGCCCTGTGGTTCGCAAGTTTCCTATGGTACCAGGCATCGACTTAGTGGGTACAGTGACCGCTTCAGACAGTGATCAGTTTGCAGTAGGTGATGCAGTTTTGCTGAACGGCTGGGGTGTCGGTGAGGTCCATTGCGGTGGATTGGCGACGCAGGCACGATTGAAGAGCGACTGGCTCATTCCATTGCCCAGTGCATTCACTCCCAAACAAGCCATGGCCATCGGTACTGCCGGATATACTGCGATGCTGTGCGTTATCGCACTAGAACGTCAGGGTGTTACGCCTGAAAAAGGCCCGATTTTAGTCACGGGTGCCAATGGCGGCGTTGGCAGCTTTGCCATTAGTTTGCTGTCTCGATTGGGCTACCGCGTTATTGCCTCTACAGGTCGCCCAGAAGAAAGCGAATACCTCTTATCCCTCGGTGCAAGTGACGTGATAGACCGAGCGACGCTCTCTGAGCCAGGCCGTCCATTGGGCAAGGAATTATGGGCTGGCGCGATTGATTCTGTCGGCAGCCATACCTTGGCCAATGTGTGCGCTGGCATTCAATACGGTGGCAGTGTTGCCGCTTGCGGACTGGCACAGGGTATGGATTTCCCCTCAACCGTTGCACCGTTCATTTTGCGTGGCGTGTCGTTAATGGGTATTGATAGTGTTATGCGCCCGATAGCGGATCGCATTGAAGCTTGGAACCGTTTAGGACAGTTGATTGATGCACAGCAAATTGACAGCATCAGCCATACCATTGGATTGTCAACGGTGGTCACTGCCGCTGCTGATTTGCTAGCGGGCACGGTACGTGGGCGTTTGGTGGTTGATCACAGTTTATAAGCGCAACCTGACAAAGAGGATTTTAAGATGGCGTTGACTCCCTTTCATTTAGCAGTGCCGGTACGAGACATAGAGGAAGCCCGTGAGTTTTATGGCAAGAAACTGGGCTTTCCAGAGGGGCGTAGTACTGACCAATGGATTGACTTTAACTTTTTTGGCCACCAATTTGTGGTGCACCTAAATCCAGCTATTGGCAAAACGGGCAGTGTGAATAGCATCGCCAACCATGTCGACGGTCATGGGGTACCTGTACCTCACTTTGGGGTGGTGTTGACGTTTGACGACTGGGAGCGCTTCGCTGATCGGCTCAAGCAGGTTCTTGATGGGTTTTTAATTGAGCCTTACATCCGATTCAAGGGAAAGCCTGGTGAACAAGGGACCTTGTTTTTTCAAGACCCCTCTGGGAATGCGCTAGAATTTAAGGCTTTTAGAGACATAGAAAAGCAGTTATTCGCAACCGAATAACTGGCGAGACTGATAGTGCTAAATAGGTGCCTACGCCGCTTGTCCTCGTAGGCATCGTTTTTTACTCACCCAAAAGGTGCCCTGTGCCCTTCTTCTTAGACTGTTTCATGGCTTTCTTTTCTTTAGCAGAATGCTGCGCTTTCTTTTTTTCATTCTTTTGATTTTTGAATTCTTTACTCATCGAACACACTCCAGGGCTATACCCGTCGTCTATCGGCACAATGGCCTTTGTTTACCTTTGTCGGCAAAGTAGCAGATCCTCTGATCCCTTTAATTAGCCTGATATAAGCATAGCCCTATTTTAGAAACCGTCAATTGGGTCAGCGTTAAAACCGCCGGAATATTTCACATTGAAAGGTGATGCAGGTCACGGGATAAAAGCCATTTTAGGCGTAAATATAGTGTCTTAAAGCAGCGGGTTCAGGGCAGGTTCCGCCCGCCATCAACCTCAGTTGTTATCGGTCTTTAGGAGCACAACATGGCCACAGCAGCAAAAAACACATCAAAAAAATCCAACAAACACCAAGCCGATCTTGCGGCAGCCCGCCAAAGCGGCAAGCTTGTATTTTGGCTGATATTGGCCGTTCTGGGGCTGGGATTTGTAACGGTCGCCCTCTCGTAAAACCGAAAAGAGCCCGTTAATTAGCGGTTCCCCTAAAAGTTTTTGCCTTCCTGCTCCCAGATAAGCGGCAATGGTGTTTGGGCCGATTTGTCGTATGGAGTCAGTTCTTTCGACATGAGACAAACAACGGTGCCATCACTTACACTGATATTTTTAAGTGGCTTGAATTCGAGAGACTGATGAAGAGCGGTGGAAACTGGATTGGGTGGTTGCACATTCACTTCACAGGCCAAAATAGGCAATTGACATTGCAGGGCCCAATCACCGGCTTTCCTATAGAGGATTTTCGCGAGCCCTTGGCGTCTGTTCGACGCTCTGATGGCTATTTGGTCGACATATAAAAAGGGGCCCTGAATGACATCCTGTAAAGCCAGGTAGGCTTCCCCTTGATATTCACTGGTGTCTGGGTTTTCAGGATATTGGCATGCACTGAGGTATCCCAAAATGACACCTGCAATGTCTTCGATCACCCAAAAATGGAATCCCTGAGACTTCATGTGATCAATTTCATCGGCAGTTAAAAACGTAACACCGGGCGCACCAACACGGTTGATGTTCAAAACTGCGGGAATATCGTGGGGTGTTAATGGTCTGACGCGCATACGGGCTCCTTGTGATTACAGTACTTGGGCAGCAGCACCGCGCCATTGCCCCAACTGCAATAAAATTCCTTTTTCAAAAGTATAGCATCAAATCTGATAGTCTGCCGTCAGGTTCACTAACGGCGCACGCACTGGTTAACTTGTGACGTCGGTTAGCCAACCATGAACATCTTCCGATTTGCCCCACTGAATGTCATTGAGTGCGCGTCGCAGTTTCTGCGTTGTTGGCCCAACACCACCAGTACCCACCGAGTAGGTTTTCCCATCATGTATCAGGGTGCCTACTGAGGTTAATACGGCCGCAGTGCCTGATAACGCAGCTTCACAATGGGGTTTTGCTGCACGCTCAAGTAGTTCGGTCACACTAAAGTTACGCTCGGTCACTGTCATCCCAAAGTCACGGGCTAGGGTCAAAATCGAGTCTCTGGTGACACCGTGCAAAAAGCTTTCGTCGAGTGATTTGGTAATCACTTCATTGCCATCAATGAGGATAAAGTTCGCGGCGCCGGTTTCTTGCACATCACCATTAGGGCAGAACAATACTTGATCGGCTTGGTGGTCATTTTTGGCATTCATTATCGGTCGCAACGCACTGGCATAGTTGCCGCCGCCTTTGACCATGCCATTGTGTGGGGCACAGCGCATACCGGTTTCATCCAGTAACAAGCGCAAACAGGCATCACCACCGGCAAAATAATCACCTACTGGTGATAGCAACACATACAAACACGAGGTAGCAGACGGTGCTGCCGCTTTGCCGATCGCCGGCTCAGTACCAAAATGGGTAGGCCGCACGTACAAAGATCCTGGCGGTTCTGGCACATCAGCGGCAAATTGTGCAACGCTGTCCAGTATCATTTTTTTAACTGCAGCGGGATTGATAGGCGGTAAAGCCAACAAACGGCTACTTTGCTCAAATCGCGCCATGTTCTTGTCGATGCGGAATAATTTGACCGACCCATCATCGTGACGGAAAGCCTTGAGGCCTTCAAAGCAGGTACTGGCATAATGCAATACGTGGGCACCTGGGTGCATTTGAATACTGTCACTGGCAACCATTTCAGCAGGGCTCCATGCCTTGCCATCAAACCATGAAATTGCCATTTCTGGCAGAAAAAGCGTTCCGAACGCAGCCATTTACCGTTCCTCAAAAAATGCGGTCACTATCAAATCCGTTTCAGGTCTAAAAAAGCGCGTTAAGGGGTCGACTATATCGGGCTATTGAACGTAAAACGGCGAATTCACTTGATTGTAATCACCCCGGACGAAAAAGGGAATTGTGTTCAATCAATGGCAGGACAGTTTTGGTATTCGCGACAGAACATGCCTGTGACCTTTTGCCATCTTAGCGCCACTCGCACCTGCCACCGTTACATCCGGTAGTCGCGCTCCACTTTGGCGATCCGCACGCAATAGTGTTCATACCATCGCGCTTGACCCAACTGCTGTGCCACGAGGTGATCAGCCTGTGCCTTCCACTGTTTGATGGCCTCTAGGCTTGACCAATAGGACACCGTCATCCCAACACTGTCTCGCGCGGACTCCATCCCCAGAAACCCCGACTGCTGCGCCGCTAATGCGACCATTTTCTGTGCCATGTCGTCGTACCCTGCGGCATGTGGTGTCAGGGTCGAGGTAAAGATGACCGCAAAATAGGGCGGTCGTGGCGTGTTGGCAAAGGGGGGCATATGGGTGCTCTCACAGGTCTGTTATGGTTCAGTTATCCAATTGCCACACATCGGGTGGCAGCCACAGCTAATATACGTCATCATATCCCATTGCTAACAGGAGACCATACCATGAAAGAATTGTACGCTGAGCACCCCGTGATGTTTAAGAACCGCCCATTTGCCTTTATTTTTTCACTCATTCTGGTGCCTGTGGGTGTTGGCATCATCATTTTCTTGGTGTGGCATTTGCGTAACAAAGGTTCAAAATTGACTGTGACCGAAACTGATGTCCTTTTCGAGAAAGGGTTGTTGAGCAAATCCCGTTCTGAGGTCAATATCGACAGTATTCGTACCGTTAAAGTACACCAAACCTTTGGTAACAGAATTTTTGGTACAGGCAAAATTGAGCTTTATACCGCTGGCGACACCCCAGAAATTGTCGCTTTGGGCATGCCTAACCCGAATGAAGTCAGAGAACTGATTAGAAACGCACAAAATAAGGCGTAATGACCATGGTGGGCGAAACAGACCGACAGGACAAAAAAGATACCCGCAACCTGTTTGTGGTATTGACGGTATTGGTAGTGGTTTTATTGGCAGCCGTGTTGCTGCTACTGCCCATGATCACCGATATGGCAGCCGTGCATTTCGCGCCCGGACTGGGGTTTAAATCAGGCGCCATTATCGCGTTTTTTGCCACCATTGTGGTTTTGCTGCTGTTCGCATTAGGCGCAGGCGATGGACTGATAGGCGAATTACAGTTCGTGTTGCCAGCGTTCTTCGCTTTTTTTGTGGTGATTTGGCTATTGATTACTTGGATTTTTTAGGACGGGCGATTACCGCCATCTATGAGAGGTTGTGATGACATTAAAAGTGGGCATTAATGGTTTCGGCCGCATGGGAAGACTCAGTTGTCGGGTCGCTTTTGACATGCCGGGTATTCAAATCGTTCACATAAATGATCCCGCTGGCGATGCAGCCACCCTCGCCCACTTATTGAATTTTGATTCGGTGCATGGCCGTTGGCACCATGAAGCGACTGCCTCGGGTGAACAGATTCATATCAATGACAGCCGCATCCATTGTAGTCAAAATACGGCCATCGACGACACTGATTGGTCTGGGTGTGATGTTGTAATAGAAGCCTCAGGCAAGATGAAAACGGCAGCGTTGCTGCAACCCTATTTGGACCAAGGCGTTACCCGCGTGGTGGTGACGGCACCAGTGAAAGAACCCGGTGTGCTCAACGTGGTGATGGGGGTGAACGACCACCTGTATGACCCTGCCATTCATCCCATTGTAACGGCAGCATCTTGCACCACGAATTGTATCGCCCCCGTTGTTAAAGTCTTTCAGAAGCAAGTGGGCATTGTGCATGGCTCATTTACCACGGTGCACGATATTACCAACACCCAAACTATTTTAGACGCGCCACATGCCGATCTGAGGCGGTCACGCGCCTGTGGCATGAGTCTTATTCCTACCACCACAGGCTCCGCAACGGCCATCACCCATATTTTTCCTGAACTCACAGGGAAAATAAACGGCCATGCCATTCGGGTGCCCTTGGCCAATGCGTCTTTAACTGATTGTGTTTTTGAAGTGGCGCGACCAGTAACGGCCGAAGAAGTGAATGGTTGGCTGTCTGAAGCGGCTGATACCTATTTGGCGGGCATTCTTGGCTATGAAGCGCGGCCTTTGGTGTCGATCGATTACCGCACCGACCCCCGCTCAACCATTGTGGATGCCCTCTCTACGATGGTGGTGAATAAAACCCAGGTAAAGATTTATGCTTGGTATGACAACGAATGGGGCTACGCCAATCGCGTTGCCGAGTTGGTGCAGAAGGTCGGCCTAGGCACCATGGCCTAGCCTCATGTTTAGCACCTAGCCTCATGTTTAGCACCTAGCCTTCTGTTTAACACCTAGCTTGGCATTCTAGCCTGTCATCGCCGCCGTTTTTTCGGCGGTTTTTTTAGTTATCCTGCTGTTTTCTAGTTACCTATCTCCTATCAACTATGCATGGGAAAACCATTTCATTGTGGTTATGTTTTTGACGCCATGGCAATGCTCGACTATTAATTATTCACACAAGAATAATCCTGCCTATCTGAGGATGATTAAACCCCACCATTTTGTTGGAGCAAGCTATGAATCGCACCTTATTCTGCACCGTCGCTGCGCTTCCTGCATTGGCATTTGCTGCAGGCACCGTAGCCGCAAGTACAACCGTCGAACTCCGGATTATGGAGACAACCGACATACACATGCATCTGTTAGATTATGATTACTATCAGGATGCCCAAAATAACACGGTAGGCTTGGCCAAAGTGGCAACACTCATTAAACAAGCGCGCGCTGAATCCAAAAATACCCTACTGGTAGACAATGGTGACCTGTTACAAGGCAACCCACTTGGTGATTATGTGGCCAAGGGTCGCGTCCTCCGTTTTGGTGAAACCCACCCCGCCTACAAAGCCATGAACCTACTCAACTATGAGGTCGGCAACATTGGTAACCATGAGTTTAATTATGGCCTCGACTTTTTAAACAAGTCGTTAGCGGGCGCTGACTTCCCTTATATCTCAGCAAACGTCTATGCCTATGATGGTGATGACAACCCTGACAACGATCAAAATTACTTCCAGCCCTATATTATTAAAGACACCCAAGTCACCGATGTTGAGGGTAAAAAACACAGCATTAAAGTGGGCTATATCGGTTTTACACCGCCCCAAATTATGACCTGGGATAAAGACAATCTCACAGGCAAGGTTGTGGCCAAAGACATCATTGAAACTGCGCGACATTTTGTCCCTGAAATGAAAGCCAAGGGGGCCGATATCGTGATCGCCATTCCTCACAGTGGTATGTACAACAACAGCTATGTACTGAAGGAAGAGCATGCGGTTTACCATTTGGCCAAGGTGCCTGACATTAACGCGATCATGTTTGGGCACTCGCACCGCGTGTTCCCCGGCGACGCCACCATTGGCGCCTACGAAGGCGTTGATACTGAAAAAGGCACCGTTTTTGGTGTGCCAGCAGTTATGCCTGGTTTCTGGGGCAGCCACTTAGGAATTGTTGACCTTACCTTGACTAAGACCGACACGGGTTGGATGGTATCGAATGCCGCATCTAGCGTTCGCGGTATCTACAAACAGGACGGCAGAACGGTTATTCCACTGGTAGACGCAGACCCCATGATTACGGCCGCCGTGGCAGAGGACCATCAGGGCACGCTGGAATATATGCGTCGCAAAGTGGGTGTGACCACCGCACCCATCAACAGTTTCTTTGCAGTGGTACAAGACGATCCATCGGTACAGATCGTTAATAATGCACAGATTTGGTATACGCAAAGCATCGTACGCGGTACTTCGTTTGATGGCATTCCTGTGTTATCTGCTGCAGCCCCCTTTAAGGCGGGTGGACGTGGCGGCCCTGACTACTTTACCGATGTGCCTGCGGGCGACATCGCTTTGAAGAATGTGAGCGACCTCTATATCTATCCTAACGATCTCAAGGTGGTACAGCTCACGGGTGCCCAAGTCATTGAATGGCTCGAACGCGCTGCTGGTCAATTCAATACCATTGATCCAAAGTCAGCAACCGACCAGTACTTGATCGACGACAGCTTCCCCACCTATAACTTTGACGTCATTGATGGCATTTCCTATACCATCGATGTCACAGTACCTGCGCGTTACAAGGGTGATGGTGCGGTTGCCAACGATGTGCACCGCATAAAGAACGTGCAATTTAAAGGCAAAGCAATCGACTTGAAACAGTCGTTCTTGGTGGTTACTAACAATTACCGCGCCGGCGGTGGTGGTAACTTCCCTGCATTAGATGGCACCACAACGGTGATTGATGCACCTGATAAAAACCGCGATGTGGTAGCGAAATATTTGCTGTCTCAAAACAGCATTAATCCAAAAGCGGATGGCAACTGGCGTTTTGTTAGTAACTGGGGCAAGGCGCGGGTATTGTTTAAAACATCACCCAAAGCCAATGCTTTTGCTGGCAACAATATGATGTTTGTAACCGTGATGGAAGATGGCTTCGCTCAGTATCAAATGAAGTAACCTAGACCCAACAAAAAAGCCCCTACAACAGGGGCTTTTTTATGGTCATCGACAGACACCTATTGGCGGATTAGGCGTTCGGTGCCTTGTTTTCAATGAGGCAGTTAGCCCCATCCACCACCAACAGTTCCCCAGAGATATAGCTAGATTCAGGAGAGGCCAAGAATGCAATGGCGGCTGCTACTTCAGCCGGTGTTCCGGCGCGTCCCATGGGCGTATATCGAGCCGCTTCACGTTCTTCGTCAGTGCTGGATGCGGTTTCAATCCAACCGGGTGCGACGCTGTTGGCTGTGATTCCTTGCCGTGCAGATTCAAGCGCCAGACTCATAGTAAATCCAACCATACCTGCTTTGGCTGCTGCGTAAGTTGCCTCTCCCATATTGGTCCCACGGGTACCGGTTGTGGAGCTCACGTTCACAATGCGGCCATAACCTTGTTTTTGCATGGTCTTCAGTACCGCCCGTGTAACTAAAAACGCCGTGGTTAAGTTGCGGTCCAACGACTTATGCCATATAGACAGATCCATATCGGCTATCATGGCGAACGGTTCTGGATCACCCACCATGGTCATACCGGCATTATTGACCAAAATATCGACACGACCCCATTGGCCGACCGCCCAGTCATATAAGCCCTGTACTTCCGCTTCATGGGTCAAATCGGCAATATAGCCCGCTGCTTCATAGCCATCCGCCTGCAGTTCAGACACCCGTTGATGGATGCGCTCGCTGGTCGCCGCTATCAACAGTTTGACGCCCTGTTGTCCTAACCGCTGCGCCACGGCAAATCCAATGCCGTCTTTGCTACCACAGCCTGTTATGAGTGCTACTTGGCCTTGCCACGGTGATATTGTCATCTCAACTCCCCAATGTGCTCATACGCGAAACCCGTGATGTATTTCATAGGCATAGGTCATTATGTCGACCCGAGTGCCTTGCAATGTTGCACTGTGATAAGCAAAATGTAAAAAAAAACAAACGAGGTGTTCAATAAATGTCGAATAGTGGTATCAACCAGCTGGCTGTAGATCAGTTTTCTTCCGCAGAACGGCAACGTTTTATGGATCGCAATCCCAAGACGGTTGCATTGGCCGAGCAGGCAAAGCAATCGCTTTACGGCGGGGTTCCGATGCATTGGATGTCAGACTGGTCGACGCCAGTGCCCCTGTTTGTCAGCCATGCCAAAGACGCCCGTTTTTATGATGTCGACGGCCATGAATACATCGACTTTTGTTTGGGCGATACCGGCACCATGTTCGGGCATTCTCCCGATCCGATTGCTGCGGCACTTGCCAGACAGGGTAACCGAGGCTTAACCACCATGTTGCCCGGCGAAGATGCGATTGCCTGCGGCGAGCTTTTGTCAGCGCGCTTTGGCCTTCCTTATTGGCAGGTGACGACTACAGCAACAGACGCCAACCGATTTGTGGTGCGTTGGGCCCGTGCCGTGACCGAACGCTCCGTATTACTGGTATTTGATGGCTGCTACCACGGCACCGTAGACGATGTGATGGTGCGCTATAAAGACGGGCAGACAGTGCCACGATCTGGGTTACTCGGCCAAGCCTATGATTTAACAGACCATAGCCGCTCGATTCCTTTTAATGACGTGGACGCGTTAGACGCCGCATTGGCACAAGGCGATGTGGCCGCCTTGCTGTGTGAGCCAGCTATGACCAATATTGGTATGGTGCTTCCAGAGCCCGGCTTCATGCAAAAATGCCGAGAATTGACCCGTAAATATGGCACCCTGTTAATCATTGATGAGACCCACACCATTTCGACTGGCATGGGCGGGTGCACGACGCAGTGGTCATTAGACCCTGACTTCTTTGTGGTGGGCAAGCCTATTGCTGGTGGCGTCCCCTGCGGTGTTTATGGCTGTTCGGCCCAGATGGCTGAAGCCATGCAGCAAGCCAGTGCCAAAGCCAGCGCGCAATCCAGTGGCCATGGCCACAGCGGCATGGGCACCACCTTGTCAGCTAACGCATTGACGATGCATTGTATGCGCACCAATTTAGAAGAAGTTATGACCCCTGCGGCCTATGATCACATGCTCCCAATGGCAGCCCGACTGGCGGAAGGCTTTCGTCACTTGATCGCCAAACACCATCTGGCCTGGTCCGTTACCGAATTGGGCGCACGTTGTGAATTTCAATTCTGCGCCACACCACCGAAAACCGGCGCTGAGGCCGAAGCAGCATTCCATGACGATCTGCAAATGGCGCTGCACCTCTATTTGATCAATCGCGGCATTTTGATCACACCGTTTCACAACATGACCCTGTGCTGTCCCCATACGACAGAATCTGATGTAGACCGATTGATCAGTACACTGGATAACGCCTTAACCGAGCTGCTCGCGATTCCCGGCGCACGCATCTAATTGACGATGAGACCACTATGATGAATTTTGCGTCACCACAGGAAGCCAAAGACTTTCTTGAACAGCACCCCGAAGTGCAAGCGATCGAATTGTTTTTAATCGATCCCAATGGCGTACCGCGCGGTAAACTATTACACCGTGATGAGTTGCTCGCCATTTATGAGTCTGGACGCCCACTGCCCAGTTCCATTTTGGCCCTGACCATACAGGGTGAAGATGTAGACGAAAGCGGTTTGGTGTGGGAAGTGGCTGATGCCGACTGTTGGACCTTTCCTCTTGCCAATAGCCTCACGCTACAACCCTGGCGTAACCGCCCTACGGGCCAATTACAGGTCAGCATGCACCCCGAAAAGGGTCTGCCTGCCGCCGTTGCTGACCCTCGCCACGCGCTGTCGCGTGTCATCGACATTTTGGCAGCCGATGGTTACCACCCCGTGATGGCTGTGGAGTTGGAGTTTTATTTGTTGGACCAAAAACCCGATTCACAGGGCCGACCACAACCGGCTTTACAGAGCAATGGCCACCGCCCAAGTGCCCCGCAAGTGTATGGGGTAGCCGAGTTAGAGCAACTACAACCTTTTCTTGATGACCTGTATGCGGCCTGTGAAGTGCAAGGTATTCCGTTACGCACAGCCATTTCAGAATATGCCCCTGGCCAACTAGAGTTAACCCTAGAGCACCGATTTGACGCATTACAGGCTGTCGATGAGGGCATCCGCTATAAACGTATCGTCAAAGGCGTTGCCAATAAGCATGGCTTTCAGGCCTGCTTTATGGCCAAACCCTTCACCGAACTGGCTGGCTGTGGCATGCACATGCATGTCAGTCTTGCTGATGCCGATGGCAACAATCTTTATGCCAGTGAAGACCGCACGGGTACGCCGCTATTACGACACAGCATCGGTGGCATGATGACCACCTTATTGGATTCCTTAGCAATTTTTTGTCCCAACGCAAATTCATTCAGGCGCTTTCAAGCCAACAGCTATGCGCCCTTAGCCTTAAACTGGGGTGTGAATAACCGCACGGTCTCTTTTCGCATTCCGGGTGGACCAGCCGTCAGCCGCCATATCGAACACCGCATCTGTGGTGCAGATGCAAACCCGTATTTGGCGGCAGCTGCGATATTGGCCGGCATCCACCATGGCATTCAACAACAAATAGACCCCGGTCCGGAAACAGTCGGCAATGGCTACGAACAGGCAACAGAATCCTTACCCACCGACTGGCTGACGAGTCTTCAGGCGCTGGAACGTTCTGCTTGGGCTAAGGCCTATTTTGGTGATGCATTTCTAAAGGTGTTTTTGGCGGTAAAGCACAATGAGTATCGGCAATTTATGGGCGAGGTCGGAGAACAGGATTGGCGGTGGTATTTGACCCATGCGTGATCTGTTTTAACCCTAGACAATTCAGGGCGCTCAGCGCCCTTTTTCTTTGGCAAGATGCTATTTTGAAATCACTGACATTCGTCACAAAATCATTATAATGCGCTCACCAAAATTCGCACTAGACTTACGCTCTAGCTAGCCTATAGGAAAAATGATGTCTACTTTTGTTGTTTCAGCACTCTATCAATTTGTCACACTTGACGACTTTCAAACACTCAGAGCCCCATTATTGGCGGTGATGGAAAAGCACCAGGTGCGCGGCACCCTCTTACTTGCCCAAGAAGGCATCAACGGCACAATCGCCGGCACGCGTGACGGTATCGATGCAACGCTGGATTGGCTTCGCAGTGATCCAAGGCTCGCCGCTTTGAATCACAAAGAATCCTATAACGAGCACATGCCTTTTAAACGATGCAAAGTGAAATTGAAAAAAGAGATCGTGACCATGGGTGTTCCTGGTATCGACCCAAAGGAAGTGGTCGGCACCTATATCAAACCACAGGATTGGAATGCGTTAATCAGCGACCCAGATGTGTTGTTGGTGGACACACGCAATGCCTACGAAGTGCAGATCGGCACGTTCAAAAATGCACTCAACCCCAATACTGAAACCTTCCGCGAGTTCCCACAGTTTGTAGCGGATAACCTAGATACCAACAAGCACAAAAAGGTTGCTATGTTTTGTACCGGTGGCATCCGCTGCGAAAAATCTACCGCCTTTTTGAAGGAACAGGGTTTCGAGTCGGTTTACCATTTGGAAGGCGGCATTCTAAAATACCTTGAAGAAGTCCCTGAAGCGGACTCCCTCTGGGAAGGCGAGTGCTTTGTCTTTGATGACCGTGTGGCGGTCAATCACCAGCTGGAAAAGGGCCATTATGATCAATGCCACGCCTGTCGCAGACCGATCACTGAACAAGACAAACAAAAGGATCATTATTTAGAAGGCATTAGCTGCCACCAATGCCACGAGAACTTAAGCCCAACACAGAAGGCCCGATTTTCACAACGCCAATTACAGATGGATCTTGCCAAACAACGCGGCCAGGAACATATTGGCGCAGCAGCACAAACGGCGTTACTGGACAATAAGCGCAAGAAAAAACAGCTGATTGCGCAGCAACAAAAACCAGCCACTTTTGAATAACAGGTTTTTAAACAGAGGATTCATAGGATGACACTCGCACTGGCGGCAATGTTGGTTGGGTTGATTTTACTGGTGTGGAGCGCAGACCTGTTCGTGACCGGTGCTTCATCGACGGCCAAGCGTTTTGGTATGCCACCACTGTTGATCGGTATGGTGGTCGTTGGATTTGGCACCTCTGCGCCTGAAATGGTGGTGTCAGCTCTGGCATCTATGCAAGGAAACTCTGGTATTGCGCTGGGCAATGCCTATGGCTCCAACATTACCAATATCGCACTCATTTTAGGTGTAACGGCGCTGATCAGCCCCATTATGGTGCAGTCACGGGTATTAAAACGCGAACTCCCCTTTCTTATCGGCGTTACCCTCTTAGCAGCATGGCAGCTGTATGATGGATTGCTCAGCCGTTTTGACGCTGTGGTGCTGTTAAGCGTTTTCACAGTCTATATGGTGTGGACCATTAAAACGGGCAAAAGTGACAGCAACGACAGCTTTGGGCAAGAAATGGCTAACGAACTGGATGGCAGCAGCACATTGTCACCCAAAAAAGGCTTTGCTTTGCTTGGGATAGGGTTACTTATTCTCATTCTTTCTTCACGTATTCTGGTGTGGGGTGCGGTCGAAATAGCCCATATTTTTGGTGTCCCCGACCTCATCATTGGGTTGACCATTGTCGCACTTGGCACGTCACTCCCTGAATTCGCATCGTCGATCATTGCAGCAAGAAAAGGCGAGCATGACATTGCCTTAGGTAACATTATTGGCTCCAATCTATTCAACACACTAGCTGTTGTCGGTATCGCTGGTATCGTGCGCCCTGCCACGGTCATGGCCGAGCTATTAACACGCGATGTATTGGTGATGACGCTTGTCACATTATGTTTGGTGGTCATGGGCTATGGCTTTCGTAAACAGGGCCGCATTAATCGCTGGGAAGGTGCTATATTATTGGGTGTGTATATTGCCTATACACTGTATTTAATTCAGAGTTCACTAACATAAAAAACGGTAAAAAGAGAAAATAAATTCTCCGAAAGTATTGAATAGTGCTGATTTACTAGTAAAATGAGAACCCTGTCATGTTTTAGGGTCAGGGTCCCACCCTACAACTAGATGTTATCTAGCATATTTTTGGGTAGTAAGGAGCAATTATGAAACGTCTAAACCAAACTGTTGTCGCCATTCTATTAATCGGATTTTCGACCCTAAGCTTTGGTGCTGCCGGCACCAAAGACTGGCCGCAAGCCTGTTATAATGAAGTCTCAATGTGGGTGACTGAGGCCTGCAAGGAATATATCGAAACTGTCTATTATCCGACGTTAACTACCACAACCACAGACACCACAACTACCACCACATCCGACCCTGCACCAGCAGAAACCACTTTTTTAGCGGGCCCAGGACCTGTGTTTGGCGGTGGCATCATCGGTTTACTGCTTATTGGTGGCGTTTTCTTTTCGCTTAAACGTTCGGGGCTTCGCGTGTTGCCACGACATGGGGATTGATAACCGCTCCTTTTTTTATGCGGTAACCATTGCAATTGGCGCGATGAATGCCGTGATTAAACCCGCGATCCATAGCATTGATCACGATGGCTTTTGGTCCGCCAGCTTTAATCTATTCAACGTCCACCCCGTTATGGTGGGCGTTCTTCTTTTGTGCATCGCTCTTATTTATGACCGTCGAGACGTACACGGCCTGTCTAAAAAAGACCTGTTAGCGATTACCTTTACGCTCGTCGGGTTACTGATTCCGAGTGCCACCATGAGTTGGTTGTTTATTGGCTTGTTTGGGCTCTATCTCGCCAGCAGGCAATCGATTACCCCTGTTCAACGCAGTGGCGCAGTGATTTTGTTGGTCGCTGGGCTCCGAGAGCCATTCATGACGTTTTTGCTGCAGGTGTTTAACTCAGAAGTTCTGGCTTTAGACGCCACGTTTACCGCCCTTTTATTGTCGGCATTTCAAGACAGCGTGACGGCTCAAGGCAATATGATTTTAGCCGGCAACACCGTGCGACTGGTGGTACTGACGAGCTGCTCATCACTGGCAAACCTGTCGTTCGCCATGCTGTTTTGGTTTGCGGTTAGCAGAGCGATTTCATCATCAATTAGCAGAGAGATGCTGGTGGCATGCGGTGCCATTGTCGTATCAATGGTGGCACTTAACATTGTCCGTCTCACCATGATGGCAAGTTCATCGGCCCAGTACGCCATTATTCACGAGTCCATCGGCAAGACCAGCTTCGCTATCATTATGGTCACGACCGTATCTTTATTGACCGTTTGGGGATTAAGGAATGTCGAAAAACACACGGATAGTCATCGCGCTCATATTGATTCTGGCACCGTTTAGCATCGCGTTGAAAATTAGCAAGCCAACGTGGATACATGAGCAACATGAAGTACCGATTACACAAGAGTTCAAAGCCTTTTTAGCAAGCTCAGGACTTACTTACTTTGATGCTTACAAAACGATTAATAGCGATGCTTATAAAGTAAGCCTCTTTCAAACCACGTTGGCTGAAGATTGTTTCGCGATGGTGTATGTCATCCCCATGCCGATCAATGCAGAGGCGGAGTTTATTATTGCCCGCCCACTTGCTGTGGCGGCGGCTGATTTCTTTTTTGTGTTTAATGGCGCGGTGTCTGACCGATATCCCAGCCTCAAACAATGGGCGGTATTAGCGGCAAACAGGCTGCGCGATTTGATGAACTTACCGAAACACAACGCCATCGTGTATGGCATTGCCTCATCTGCACCCTGCGTCAACCCCAGAGGTTTTGCCTGGGACTTGAGCGCGCAATAGCGCGCGTTAGCGGATTAGTCGGCAGCCTTAACTAAGTCTGCCTGTTGCTGCTGTTTGATCTCAATTTCATCTTCCAACAGCTTTTTGGCATCACCCTCTGCCGCTTTTAACTGGGTTTGTAAATCTGCCAATTCCACTTGCCCTTGCTCGACTGCACTTTCGACCTGTTCGGCTGCCTCTGCTTTGTCGAAAATAATGGATTCGGGTGCTGGGGACGATTCTTCTGCGACAACATGAGGCCGTCCCGTAGCCAACACTTTACCCTGGTCAGATACTTGTCGCTGATTCATGAAGGTCGGAGATACGATTTCTATGGCATCGCTGTGTAGCTTATCCAATACCGCACGGTGTAAATTGGAACGGGCTGTGATGAGGCTTTTTACGTCTGTTAACAGCCCACTGATACGGTAGCTCACTGAAAAATTGCCCAACTCGGTCACTTGGACAAAAGGATCGGTTAGCCCAATGTCGGTCGCTGCTGCCAACAACTGTTTGTCAATGCGACCGTGGTGTACATCGTATCCCAATGAGACATTGGCTGAAATAATAGCACCAGACCCACTGATGACTGTGACCGGCCGTGAGACCAGGACACTGTTGGGAATGGCAATAAACTCGCGCTGCTCACTCTGTATCTCTGTATCCAACAAGCCCCGTGCCGACACGCGACCAAAATACTGGTCAACCCGAACGAAATCGCCAGTTTTGAATGGCTTATTGGTTCTGAGCATCAAGCCAGCCACAAAATTGGTCATGAACGTCGTTGAGGAAAATGCCAATACACCCGAGACCAACACGCCCAATAACCCAATCACTTGGTTTCGTGTCGATTCTCCTACGGGCAACGACAGTACCACTAACAATATCCCGCCCAAGGTGGCGGCCAACATGACTAATTGACGCGGTAAGCGCTCCTCCGTGTTGAGCTCAGGATGGTTGTGAATTAACAGCCGGTGCATCAATGCCAATACCAGCCCAACACCCACCAATACGGCAAAGAATGGCAAGGCGGTCATCACCCAACTTAGTTTGCTTTCCATCCAGCTTCTCCTTTCACATCAGGGTCTTATTCGCATCATACCCGCAGTGCGATAATGACACACCCAAAACCCACTAAGCCTAGCTGCTATGTCTTCACAAAGACACGGGAACCAGAGGTGTTTTTTATGACCGAGAACCGTTTTATGAAGATAGGATGTGACGCAGCTCGTTTCCAAAAAAACCTACCTTGGGCATGGATCAATAAATAGCGGAAGATTGTAAAGCTTGCTTACAATGCCACAACCAAAGGAACGAATGAATAGGCACACTACCAAGCGAATGTTAAAAAAGCGCGTTGGTATCATTGCAGTGGGTTTCTTAAGCCCATAGGTTGTTTGTAGCGGCTGCCGTTATTGCATTCAATATTTGATGGCCAAGGGTGGGTGGGCGCTTGCCATTCACCGACACAAGAAACACGATGCCTCTATTATTTTCCTGAGCAATGACTTTTCGGCAGTTAAAGATTTGGTAGACGTGGGTCGTAAGAGCCGGTGGTTTATAGACGAAATTTAGTGCCGAACAATTCGGACGTTGTCCGGCATTGTCATCAATTGATTTCAGGTTACTGTTTGAATTAATTCACTATTTCCGCCATATTCTGGTTATATCCAGTTTACTGGGCCCAGATGTTCACACATTATTATTATGGATATAAATAGTGAACAGAGAAGCGAGCATGGAAAATAGACAGGCTATCGGATTACAGTCGATTTTCGGGCAAAAAACGAGAATGTTGCGCCACCAGCTCAATTGGACTCAAGAAGTTTTGGCAGCTAAAGCAGGCGTCAATGCTAAAGAAATTTCATTTATAGAAAGTGGCCAGCGAAATTGTAGCCTGAAAACAGTGGTTAAAATCGCCAACGCATTGGGTGAGCGACCTGATTTGCTACTCAGCCCAATATATTCTGTGCATTCAGCGTCGAAAGACTACCACCCAGATAATATCCATGTTAAAGCTTTCAACGAACCCGAAAATTCACATCTAAACAAAATCGCAAACACAATAATGCAAACCTATCCCAACATCCTGCACTTTACGGTGGGCATTTGTAATGAAATACTTGATGACGTAGCGGTATTTTGGGAATTCCCAAAGACACCAGCTAATCCGTCCCCCACCATTGCCTCGGTAAAGAACCCCTCATTCATTGCATTTCTACACAGCGAAGACGCAGACAATAGGATACAGAAGGGTAATTTTGACGCTTTTGATAACCAGGCTGCCATCGCCGCTGCCACATTGGGATTAGTGAATGTGGAAAATGCGCTCTATAACCCGATAACTTTCCGGGGGACCTGCGTGGGGTTTTTGTTCGTCATATTTGATAAAACTCCGCCGCCCAGTGACAGATCACGAGTAATGGTGCAGCACCTTAGTGATCTTATAGATTTAGTCATTCACCAAGAACGGACGCATCTTGAGACGTTATTCGCTACGGTAAAAACCTATCAATATGTGACTGGACTGCGAGACCCTATTACGGAAAAACACACCAAAAGCGTCGCAAATTACTGTGGGATGATCGCATTACACATGAAGGAAAAGGGCCTTTTAGGCTCTGATGAGGCCCGCTTCTTGAGGGCCTATGCTGCACTGCATGACATTGGAAAATTATCGGTGCCCGAGCACATTATAAACAAAAATGGACCACTTACTGACACGGAGTTTGCGATAGTAAAACGCCATACCCTTGTCGGATACGAGGTAATTGATAAAATCATTGCCTTAAATGAGCCCCTTCAGGATCTTCCATGCCTGCAGATGCTTTACGACATTATTTTAAACCACCACGAAAAACTCGATGGCTCAGGCTACCCTAATGGGCTCACTTCGGATCATATTTCCGTACCGGTACGGATAGTAGCCGTGGTTGATATTTTTGATGCCCTGACCAGCTGGCGGCCCTATAAGAAGGCCTGGTCGGTTGCAGATTCCATAGCGGAACTCCATCTCATGCCAGATAACAACCTAATCTGCAAGGAATGTGTTTTAGCGCTAGCAGAAGGATTGGTAAAATCTGGTGAGTTAGACAGTATCGGTGGTGTGATGTTATCAAAACCTGACCCACTGCAGCTGAATTGACCATCATTCAATGTGCCATGGCGTGTGTTTTTTCACGCCAACTTTAGCCTATATCGGGTAAACAAGGTTACCAACACCTGCGCCAACAATGTCATCACCATTAACCTGTGGACACCAATCCCAATCGCCATATTGGGTTTTGTACTGACCGTCCCTAGGGGAACACCATCCTGCAAAAAAGGGTTTCCATCTCTATGGTTACTGCATGTAGCGCGCTCCACTGAGAAATTGGCCTGTTGACATGCCCGTCACTGCCACGCGAGGGAGGATGAACTGGGACAGATATTAGTCTCACGGATCAGAAAAGTTGGTGATACACTGCGCCTGATTTCAATTTTTTGGATTGCCTGTCATGACAACCCCTTTATGCCGACCTGCCGAACGTCAAGATATCGACGCCCTACTGGACATTGAACAGCGTTGTTTTACCAGTGATCGACTGACACGGCGCCGCTTTGTACATTGGCAGAAAGCGCGCAATGGTATTTTGCTGGTATGCGTTGATGATACGGGCATGCTTGGCTACGGGCTGGTCATATTACACAAGGGTACGCGACTGTCTCGACTCTACTCCCTAGCGGTGTCTCCGGATGCGCGTGGCAAGGGCGTGGCCAAACACTTGCTGTCGCAACTAGAGACAGACACTGCTGCGCGGGAACGTCTCTACATGCGTCTGGAAGTCGCCAAAACCAACACCGGTGCCATTGGCCTCTATGAAAGCATGGGCTATCGGGTGTTTGATGAATACCATGATTATTACGAAGACCATACCGACGCTCTGAGAATGCAAAAACTCATTCGCAAAGACCCTGGATTGGCTTCAAAGAACCTGACACCTTGGTACCAGCAGACCACCGATTTTACCTGCGGTCCAGCCTCGTTAATGATGGCCATGGCAAGCCTAGATCCTGAGGTGCAGCCAGCGCAGGCATTCGAGTTAGACCTATGGCGAGAAGCCACAACCATTTTTATGACTTCAGGGCACGGTGGTTGTCACCCGGTTGGCTTAGCCGTGGCTGCGCAACGTCGCGGGTACCAGACGACGACCTACATCAACTGTCAGAAGCCCTTGTTTATAGAGGGTGTAAGAACGGCCCATAAAAAAGATGTGATGATCGAGGTCGACAAACAGTTCCACCAACGCGCTGCCGAAGTCGGGGCTACCGTGGTGTTTGAAGACATCACCCAAGATGCAATCCAGACATTTATGGATCAGGGATGTGCTGTATTGATCCTCATTAGCACCTACCGTATGGACGGCAAAAAAACCCCACACTGGGTCTGTGTGACGGGGATGGACGATGTCTGTTTGTATGTTAATGACCCCGATATTGACGACCAACACCAGGTCGCCATGGACTGCCAACACATTCCGATTGCTCGCGACGACTTTGCGAAAATGTCGTCATTTGGTAGCGAACGTCTACGAACAGCAATCATATTGGAGCCAAAATCATAACGCCGCACCCCATTTTAATTAGTATTGGGCTATTACTTATTAGCAATGTGTTTATGACCTTTGCATGGTATGCCCACTTGAAAGCGCTTAACCACAAGCCTTGGATCGTTGCAGCACTGATCAGTTGGGGGGTGGCGTTGCTGGAGTATTTATTCCAAGTACCCGCTAATCGCATTGGTTTTCAAGTGTTGTCGATTGGTCAATTAAAGATTATGCAGGAAGTGATTACGCTAACGGTGTTTGTGCCCTTTTCACTGCTATACCTCAAAGAGCCACTGAAATTAGACTACCTATGGGCCGGTTTGTGCATGGTTGGCGCGGTCTACTTTATTTTTCGTTCTCGCATTGGGTAATGATCAATCCCTGTTACGGGACTGTAGTATGTGCTTTTTTACTCCATCCCAGTCGCCAGAATCCACCAAGGCATTGTCTAGTACCCAACTCCCCCCACAGACAAAAACCGTCGGCAGGTTCAAATAATCTGCAACCGTGTCAGCAGTAATGCCACCGGTTGGCATAAACATGACACTGGGATAAGGCCCTGATACTGCTTTAAGGAACGCTACGCCGCCCGATGCTTCAGCCGGAAAAAATTTCAAGTAGCGCAGCCCCATGCCCATGGCCTGTTCAATGTGAGTCGGTGAATTAACCCCAGGAATAATGGGCATTCCCCTTTGCTGACAATAGGCCACGTTGTCTGGATTAAGACCTGGTGTCACGATGACATCGGCCCCTGCATCACAGGCGCTGTCTATCTGGTTTTTGGTCAGTACGGTACCCGCTGCAATCAGCAACTCTGGCACCTCGGCGCGCAAGGCAGCAATTGCTTCTGCAGCTTGGGATGAGCGGTAAGTCACTTCGATGCCAGCAACCCCTGTTTTTCGCAATACGGCAGCCAGTTCCCGCGCTGACGCAGCAGAAGATAGGGTCACTAAGGGCAGTACCGCTATGTTTTTCATACGCCGCACAACCGTTAACATTTGGGTCTCAAAATCAGACAACATCAGATTACTCATCTCAACCAGGTGTGAATAGCGGGTGGCTACAGCGTTACCTGCACCTCCTGCCTAGGGGTGTAAAACGGATCGCACACAGGCTATGCGCACTCGTTTCAGCTCGTGCTTCGGCTGCTGGCTCTGTCAGGCCATTGCCTTAGACTCTGCTATCATATAACAGGCGTCGCCGGTACGCACAGCGTCAATAATGCGCAGATAAAAAGATGATGATGGTTAATTCTTTGATTCTATGGATAATAAAAGCGTGTGCCTTAGACGAAAAGGCACTGCATTTGGTGCAAGATGCTGACACAGCACAACGCTAACTATCTAATTTATGTACCCCGAGCATCAAGACTCTTGCTCGGTCGCCTCAAAGGAAAAACATTATGCGCATTGCTATCTTATCTCGAAACTCCAAACTCTATTCAACACGACGTCTGGTAGAGGCAGGCGTGGCCCGAGGGCATCAAGTAGATGTCATTGATACCATGCACTGTTACATGGATATAACCAGTAGCAATCCATCTGTACGCTACCGAGGCAAGCCACTACCCAAATATGATGCGGTCATTCCTCGCATCGGCGCATCTGTTACGTTTTACGGTACAGCCGTTGTACGCCAGTTTGAAATGATGGGTACCTTTAGCATCAACGAGTCAGTAGCTATCAGCCGTTCACGCGACAAGCTACGTTCGCTACAGCTTTTGTCACGTAAAGGCATCGGCTTGCCGAAGACAGGCTTTGCACACCACCCCGATAAAATTTCTGACCTCTTGAAAAACATCGGTGGCGCACCCGTTGTCATTAAATTATTGGAAGGCACGCAGGGTATTGGGGTTGTGTTGGCTGAAACCAATCAAACCGCCACCAGTGTCATTGAAGCCTTTATGGGCCTACAGGCCAACATCTTGGTGCAAGAATTTATTAAAGAAGCCGGGGGCAGCGACATCCGTTGTTTGGTGGTTGGAGACAAGGTAATTGCTGCCATGAAACGTCAAGGTGCAGAGGGCGAATTCCGATCTAACCTACACCGAGGCGGCTCTGCTTCATTGGTGAAATTATCTCCAGAAGAGCGTAAAACTGCTGTAGACGCAGCCAATACGATGGGGCTGAATATGTGTGGTGTCGATATTTTACGATCGCACCGCGGCCCTGTTGTCATGGAAGTCAACTCTTCACCTGGCCTCGAAGGCATTGAAAAAGCAACGGGTAAAGACATCGCTGATATGATCATTGCCCACATTGAAAAGCGCGCCAAGCCAAACAAGACCAAAACCCAAGGTAAGGGATAAGCCGCTATGAAGGAACTCATTATCGCGGGGGTTAGCATTGCTGCTGGGGAGCATAAGAAAATTGAGCTTCCTATGTCCAAACTCTATACCGATACGGGCCTTAACATGCCTATTTCGATATGGCGAGGCAAGAAAGATGGTCCAACGCTACTGGTCTGTGCGGCCATGCATGGCGATGAACTCAATGGCATTGAGATTGTGAGCCGCATCATGAATTTGAAGCAGCTCAATCGCCTCAGAGGCACCCTCATCGCCGTGCCGATTATCAACAGTTATGGCGTCATCAATTCAAACCGTTATCTACCAGACGGCCGTGATCTTAACCGTTCTTTCCCCGGTTCTAAACGTGGCTCTCTGGCCAGTCGCATGGCCTATCGCTTTTTAAACGAAGTGGTCGTCAAATGTGATTATGGTATCGATTTACATACCGGTGGTGGTCATCGGTCAAATCTGCCGCAGATTCGCGCCAACCTGTCTGAAACGATACCCAATGAGATGGCCCACGCTTTTGGTGTCCCCGTGTTGCTCAATTCAAACTTACGCGATGGCTCGTTACGCCAAGCCGCTGACGAACTCGGCATCCCGATGATTTTGTACGAAGGTGGCCAAGCATTGCGCTTTGACGAACTACCCATTCGCGCTGGTGTGAACGGTGTTATTCGGGTGATGCGACATTTAAAGATGTTACCATCCGTCAAAGTATCTAAAAAAGAAGTAAAACCCCGCATCGCGCTCAGCAGCAGTTGGGTCCGAGCACCTGATTCTGGCATTGTGAACGTCAAATGTGATTTAGGCGACTTTGTGGAAGTAGACGACGTGTTGGCAGAGATCAGAACGCCCTTTGGCGCACTCATCTCCACCGTCGTTTGTGAGCAAAGTGGCATTGTTATCGGCAAACAAAACATACCCTTGATTCAGGAAGGTGAAGCCCTGTTCCATGTCGCTTACTACCACAGACCAGGTTCCGTGGTCGCCAACTTGGAAATGCTTGAAGAAGGTCTGATCCCTGAAGGCCCCTCAACCAATATCTATACGGGGTAAATCATGCCAAAAGACTTTAAAAAATTATTGGTTGGATCGCTCGAAACCTGTGATCTGCCAAAACTTGGCATCAACGATCTCCACATGCGCGTCGACACCGGAGCCAAAACCTCATCACTCCACGTCGACAATATTGAAGAGTTTGAACGTGATGGCAAACGGTGGATTCAGTTTGATATCCACCCTGATATTTATCATGTAGACGAAGTGGTCAGACGTGAAGCTCGGATCAAATCTCGCCGCAGAATCAAAAGCTCAAACGCCACCAAACAGCGGCGGTTTGTGGTAGAAACCACGTTGTCGATGGGCGGCTATAGCTGGCCGATAGAGCTAACGCTTACCGACCGTTCTGAGATGTCTTATCTGATGCTGTTAGGACGTCAAGGCATGAAGGGCAAGTTGATTGTGGATCCTGAGTTGAAGTATTGCTTGGGTGAACCGGATCAGTCTGCCCGCAGGGAGATGATTGCCCCACCACCCAAGCCAAAAACCAAAAAGAAGGTTAAAAAGTCGGTTAGCTAGCGCCACTAGCGGTTTTTATCACCAACGTTGCTACCCGTCATGAGTCAATTACTGGCAGGGGCACCGCGCGTTGTTTGCTATTCACCGCTATCAAGCGCGCACATGCCCGTGCGCTGGTGGGCGGTGTATTGATTTTCAACCCAGTCGCAGCAGCCCGTTGCTGCATTGAGAAGCCAAAACATGATGCAGTTATTTATGGTGTATTTAGGTGGTGACGTGCCTAAAGCCAATATCGAAGTGCATGACATTCAGTTTGTTATTGCTGAAACCATAGACGCTGCCATACCCACGTTGCGGGCTAACTGGTTCGGTCAACCCAAAGGCCTGCACATGGACAGTTATGTGGCAGTGCATCATGTTGACGGCTATCGGATTGATATTTCTGACCAAGAGCCGACACACACCCATCGCCTCTTTTTCGTCAACGCCGGTGGGTACTATCCAGACAACATAGCCGAGCAACACGAATGTGGCTTGTTCGTTGCCGAGACCGCTCAGCAGGCAAAGAAAAGCGCCCTCACCCAACTGTTACCCAAGAGAAAAATGCGACATAAGGATGACCTGCACAACATCGATGACTGCCTGCACCTCGGCCAGCTTGGACCGTATTATATTCACCTGACGCCAGACCAAGGCCAACAGCAACTAAAACCCGACTGGTACGGTTATCGGGTTATTGATCGCGAGTAAAGTCCCTTCGGGCTTTCACACAACCATCCCTTGGCAGATAGGAATACCTGCGGCATCAATCCCCTTTTATCGGTGCGGATCTCGTGAGCGGGTGTCAATGTAGATCGCTAATGTGCCACCAACTCGGCAAATACTGTCGGATGTCTGCGTCATTAAACCGGGTGTCGAGTAGGTAAACAAACCCCTGATCGGCATCTGTTCTGATCACCCTTCCCGCAGCCTGAACCACTTTTTGCAAACCCGGATACAGATAGGCATACAGATAACCTTTGCCATAGCGCTGTTGCAGTCGCTGCTTCAACTGCTCGTTTACGGGATTCCACTGCGGTAATCCCAAGGTCACAATAAAGGCGCCAATCAATTTCTCGCCGACCAAGTCGATCCCCTCTCCAAAAATACCTCCCAGTACAGCCAAAGCCAGTATCGGTTCGCCCTGATGGAACCGTTCTAAAAATTGCTGCCGGTTGTGAGCAGACATACCACTGTGCTGTCGCTGCAACGCGACATCGGGAAATCGCGCCACAAAGGCGGCCTCGAACTGGGTCAGATAGGCAAACGAGCTAAAATACACCAAATAATTGCCCGGATGGGCCGCAATTTGCTGACCGACAATGTCGACCAATGCTGGCAATGACGACTGGCGGTCATGGTATTTGGTCGACACCTGTCGGCTGGTATAGACCTGGAGTTGGTCTGATGAAAAGTGGGGAGGCACCTGCATGTATCGGCTGTCGTCTGCATGTCCCAGTATGTCCTGCAAATAACTCCAGGGCCGAAAAGTAGCAGAGAACTGAATCACCGCATGGGCTTTTTCATAACGCGCCGCCAGCTGTGGGCCTGGTACCAGATTGCGTAGTTGGTAGCGTTCGCGTTTCTTAAAGTCTGCATCGCGCTCAAGATCAAACACATAGTCTAGGCCGAACAGTTCCAGTACATCGGTAAAATGCAGCACTTGGAAAAACAGGTCGAGCACTTCGGGTGCCAGAGGATCGGCGTTGGGTTGCGCTGCTGTGGTTAATACCGCTTGTACAACCTGTTGCATACTGGCCAACAGCACATCTGGGGTTTCGGTTACTACCTCGTAGGTCGATTCAGGCAGGTTTTTACTGAGTGCCCGCAATTTCTTATTGAGTGCCTCTAGGGCTTTTTTGATGGGTGTGGGTGACACCCTTTTGACCGCCAATAGCTGTTTGCGGTCTAACGACGCGCTATACATGCTGCGCGCACGATCGACCAGATTGTGCGATTCATCCATGAGCACCACCGCCTTCCAGTCATAAACACCCACCAAAGACAGCAACATGGCATGCAAATCAAAAAAATAGTTGTAGTCACCTACGACCACATCGGACCAGTGCGCCATCTCTTGGGACAAAAAGTAGGGGCAAATGTCATGGGTTGCCGCAATGTCACTGACACCGGCTTGATCTAACCACTGGCGCGATACGGCGGCTTGGCGCGCATCTGGCAAACGGTCATAAAATCCTTTGGCCAAGGGGCATGAATCACCCTGACAGGATCGGTCGGGGTACAAACAGACGTGTTCAAGCGCGACCAATTCCAACACACGAATGTCAGTCACCGCCAGTTGCTTCAGCGCGTCCAATGCCAAGGCGCGGCCAGGAGTACGGGCCGTCAAATAGAACAATCGGTCCAATTTTTTCGTGGCCATGGCCTTCAAGGATGGAAAGAGCGTCGCCAAGGTTTTGCCTAAGCCAGTCGGCGCTTCAACACACAAGGCGGTTCCGAGTGCGACGGTTTTATACACCGACTCAGCCAATGCCCGTTGGCCAGGCCGATAGTTGTCGTAGGGAAAGGCTAGGTTGTGGAGCTGGCTGTCACGCGCGTCGCGGTGCGCGGCTTCTTGTACGATCCAATCTTGATAGGTTTGGCAACAGCTGTCGAAAAATTGCTGTAGTTCCTGTGCTGAGCACGTCTGACACTCGAGAATCTCTTCGCCAGAATCGATATTCACATACACCAACGCCAGGTCTAATGACGCACGCTCTTCAGCCTCACACAGCATCCAGGCATAGAGTTTTAATTGCGCCCATTGCACGGTCTTTTTGTTGTCGGGAATGTTCTCATAACGGCCTCGGAAGGTTTTTATTTCCTCCAAGCGCTGCAATTTTGGGTCAAAGCCATCTGCACGACCCCGCACCAAAAGTGACTGCCAAGTCAGCGACAATGACACTTCGGATTGGTAGTCTTTACCACGTTTGGCATAAATTTTCTGGTGCCCTTCAATCCCTTCTTTACTTGAAGGCGCCGGCGTAAAGCCCAGATGTAAATCGCCACGACGGGTGCAAAAGTTGGCCAAGGACCCAACTGCTACGCGGGCTAACACCCCCTCACCAACGGACATGAGAGACCCGATGCGGAATGCCGATGCGCGCAAATTCTGCCATCCAACGCCGCTGATTGTCTTGCAGTGTGTCGCCAGGACCCTTCACCTCAATGAATGTGGCTGTCTGCTGATCGAGGTGGAATTGCACCAGATCGGGAAAACCACTGCGGTTGGCGCGGATATCTGACAGCAGTCTACGAAACAGTGCCTGCAGCCAGTCGGCTGGCAAACAGGTTAGCCCGAGTTCCAACAGTTCGGGCGTCAATAGATTCCAGTTGACGAACGGGTTGGCGATACCCTGTTTTTCACTATAGCGTTGGCGAATCGCCTCGGCATAATGCAAGGCCGGATGGCTAGGCTTGTTGTCCTTGTTGTGCTTTTTACCCTGGGTGTCCCTGTTGGCTTTTGCATACTTGTCTTGCTGCCCTTGCTGCTCAAATTGCTGCCACAGTGACCCAAAAATATCAGCCCGACGCGCAACAAAATCGGGGTGATGTAAATCGGCTGGCGCCAGCTGGTAGGGGTGAAAGAACGCACCCTGTACAGGTGCAAATAGCGCGGGCCAACACCAGAGGCCAAACAAGCCGTTGATGAGGCTGTTTTCCATAAAGTAGACGGGATTACGCGGTGTCGCTATCAGCTGCGCTGCGCGCACTTCCACCGACTCACCGGATTCTAAAGGCACTGTTTCAATCATTTCGGTCGGAATGTCCGCTTTTTCGACATGGAAGTTAGCGCCCACTTTCTTTGCTAGCCTCGGACCCATGCGCTCTAGGGCTTGCATATCAGCCTCAACCTGCACTTCAGCAACAGCGGTTTGCCACAGATCCCACGCCGGTTCAAAGGCTTCTTGCGCCATGAGTATCCGTATTTGACGAATGTGACTGCCTGGGTAATGGGTGTTTTGATACAGGGTCATGGCACCCCCAAGATCGCCACTTCGCTCTAACTGATAGGCCAGTCGATAGCACAGTTTGTCGCGCCGTCTCTGCAGCCAAACATTTTGCGGTTGGGGTTCAGGGAGCTGGTCGCGGCAGGCATCCCAATCTTTATCATCCAATAATAGGGTGCACTGATGAATCTGGCGGTACACCGCCAACTCGTGGCGGTTTTTAAAGGCCCGCGCTTCATCGGGAAAGGGAACGGTTTCATAGCGCATGATGCCCAAATCTGCGACCACAAACTCGGTCAATTCTTGGTAGGCGTTTCCAAAGAACATCAGGCGAAACAGGTCGCTGATGTCTTGGATCTGTAACTGGTAGAGGGCATCGGATAACCCGGGTACAGAACTATCCCAGTGCGCTGTAGCCGGTAATTCCGACAGCAGCCAGTCTAATGCGTTCGCTTTGGAGCAAGCTTTTGGCACCTGAAGCTGTTGGTGTAACTCCGTCTTTAGCAGTTGTCTCCAGAGGTCCTCAACCGGAATGTCAGGGTTCGCTAGGATCCATCCACAGGCTATTAAGGGTTCGATTGCCAGTGCGGTATCACCTATTTCTGGGTACACCAACTTGGAGTGGCGGAATAGCAACCCTTTGCGCATCAGCATACGCACCAACAGGGCTTGCGCGGGTTGCGGCAGCGCATCGAATTGCACGACAAATGCCCGTTCTTCGTCGGAAAGAATGTCCTCATAGCGGGAACGCACCCAGCCCAGTAAAAACTGGTAGTTTTGCCAATAATACAGTGCGGTAGCGGCTGGCTGTTCCATGCAGGTCCTATGCTTTTGTGCGTGTTATATTCGTGCAGCGCAGTATTGCGCCGCAGGTTATTGTGCCCCGATTAGATTAACAGGAATACTGACGGTTTGATGTCAAATTTCCGCGCTAGGTCAATTCACGTTGGTCCGTGATTACGTTATGATAGCGCCCTTGTATTGAAGGGCTAGGGTGTCGCAATCAGGTGCGGCATGACTCACTAATCGGCCCTCTCTCAGCCTTTTTATTTGGGAATGGATATGACCAAGACGTTACGCATTGCAACCAGAAAGAGCCCACTGGCACTTTGGCAGGCTGAATTTGTCAAAGCTGAACTCGAAAAATTTCATGCGGGCATCGCCGTTGAACTGGTCACCATGACCACCAAAGGCGACCGCATTTTGGATTCTCCACTAGCAAAAATTGGCGGCAAAGGCTTGTTCGTCAAGGAGCTGGAAGTCAGCATGTTGGAAAGTGAATCCGACTTGGCTGTGCATTCCATGAAAGACGTGCCAATGGAATTTCCAGAAGGTTTGGGCTTGACCGTTATTTGCGCGCGTGAAAATCCACTCGATGCTTTCGTCTCGAACACCTATGCGCGATTTGAAGATTTGCCTCAAGGCGCTATCGTTGGTACCTCCAGCTTGCGTCGTCAGTGCCAATTATTGACCGTGCGTCCCGACCTGAACATTCGGATGTTGCGCGGCAACGTCAACACCCGCCTTCAGAAACTCGATAATGGCGATTACGATGCCGTTATCTTGGCTGCTGCTGGCTTGATTCGATTGGAATTCGGTGACCGTATCCGTCATTGCTTGCCATCAGAATTGTCGATGCCAGCCTGTGGTCAAGGCGCTGTGGGCATCGAATGCCGCACAGACGACGCTGAGACCATCGCATTGCTGCAACCCCTATTGGATCCAGAAACTTGGATTACAGTGAGTGCCGAGCGCGCTATGAACAAGCGATTGAATGGTGGTTGCCAAGTACCCATTGCTGGCTTTGCAGTATTGGATGGCCAACAGCTTGCAATGGAAGGCCGCGTTGGTGCGCCCGATGGCACACAATTGATCGTGGCAACAGACAGCATTGCTTTGAGCGGTGATTTACACGAGAAAGCGGCCTTGGCTGAACAATTAGGCAACCGTGTCGCAGATGCATTATTGGCGCAAGGCGCCGATGCTATCTTGTCTGCCCTGTACCACGCTGAATGAATGTACTGATCACTCGACCATCGGGGCAATCTGCCCCCTTGGATCGGATGCTGCAGCAAGCAGGGTTGCACACCACGCTGCAACCGCTGCTTGAGATACACCCCCTCCCGCTTGATGCCCACATGAGACAGCAGCTGTTAGATCTGGATCGCTTTAACGCGGTCGTGGTTATCAGCCCCAATGCCGCACACTACGGTGTTGAAGTGATTGAATCACTGTGGCCGCAAATGCCTATCGAACAACCCTGGTTTGCCAATGGTCAAGGTACGGCTCAGGTTTTGGCACAGGCAGGTATTCTTGCCGAAACCCCAACCACCGGCACCACGACCGAGGACCTGCTCGCCATGCCCCGCTTCCACAATATCGACGGCCAGCGGTGGTTGATCATAGGTGGTGAAGGCGGTCGTCCCGTGCTGTTTGAGTCGCTACAAGCGCGTGGCGCGATACCGGTAAAATGGGCCGCCTACCAACGTACCTGCCCCAAAGTGGACCCGACACAATTTGCGTCACAGCTTGCACAGGTCGATGTGGTGCTTATGTCATCGTCTGAAGCATTAGAAAACTTGCATCAGATCGCCGCCTCAACCAAAATGGATTGCAACGCCATGCTGACTAAAACGCTGGTGGTTTCCAGTGAGCGCCTGGTTCAGGTGGCTCGGAATTTGGGTTGGACTCACATTGTTTTGGCAGCGGGAGCGAGTAACCAACAGCTTACTGACGCAGTGCTTAATCACATTAGATAATTGGGGTACACACGTGACCAAACAAACGGACGGCGGCAAGACGGGCGAAACACCTACAACCACACCCAAGATTGAAGCCAAGGATGACGCCAAAATTGACGCGACACCACAAGGCAAAGCAAAAGCAGAAGCAAAAGCCACACCGCCAAAGCAGCCTGCCCACTACCATAATAACAATCCTGAAGAAGACGAGACCCAAGGCTCTTGGTTTGTCGCCTTGTTGAAGCTGTTGGTAAAACTGGCCCTCGTCCTGATTATCCTAGGGGCTGGTTATGTCGCGTATCTGTCGTATGAAAATAACAATCAGGTCGCCGCGCAAATCAACACGCAGTCGTTGGCTTTGAAAGCCCTAGAAAAACAAGTCAACCAAGTAAGCAGTGCCGTACCAGACCTTCGCAAAGACGTTGCTGCGACGATCAAAGACAATCAAGAGAACCTTGATGCACTGCATGGCTATGTCACCGAAACAGCGCTGCGCCTTACAGCATCGCAGGGAGTAACCCGCTACGAGTGGCTGCTCGCTGAAGCTGAATATTTGATGCGTCTCGCCCAACAAAGACTGGTGCTTGAGCGCGACACCCTGGGCGCATTGTCAATATTACAATCCGCTGACAAGGTGTTGGCAGACGCTGCAGATACCAATTTGATTACCGTGCGCCAACAGTTGGCCCGCGAAATGGCCGCACTCGCTGCGGTTCGTAGCGTAGATCGCGAAGGTCTCTATGTGCAGATCAGTTTGATGATCGAGTCAGTTGAAAGCTGGTCACCCGCAGCGTCACTGTCTGAGCAGCAGCCCGATATTACCCACGACAACGCCGCACCGACGTGGCAGGAACGTCTGAGCCAGTACATCCGCATCAGTCGGGTGGACGCTATGGACCGTGAACCGATTCAGCCACATCTCATACCCCTGTATCGCGCGCTGTTGCAGAATGCCTTATCTCAAGCGCAAACCGCGATTCTACGCCAGCAACCTGACGCCTATCGGATAGCCATTCAGTCAGCCCGCACTTTTTATGATCGCTATGGCGCCAGTCCCGGCAGCCCAAGCCAGTTGGATACGCAACTGGAACAGCTGTCAACACTGACACTCGACAGTGAGTTGCCACGACTCGGTGGCGCATTGACCCTATTAAAAGAATACATTGCATCGGTTTATCAGTTGCAACGCACTGCACCAAAGGAGCAATAGACCATGAACTTTTCCATCATTGGATTGGTCATCAAGGTGCTTTTTCTGCTGGTACTCTTGGTGGCTGGTGCGTGGCTAGGCGAACAGATTACCGATGACCCAGGCTTTATGATTATGTCATTTGCAGGGTATCGCATTGAGATGGCTGGCTGGTTGGCATTGGTTTTGGTGCTGGTGACCTGGATCTTGGTGTATGTCCTATTTAGCCTGCTGTCGAATTGGCGTATCGACCGACGATTAATGAGTTGGCGGTCGGGCCGTAAACGCGGCAATGCCGAGCGACAGCTACAACAAGGCCTGTCACAACTGGGTCGCGGTGACTTCAAGTCGGCGCACAGCCTGTTCAAAAAATCTGCCGCCAACAGCTCGATGCCCGCGGTGAGTTACCTCTTGGCCGCTTTCGCTGCCCACGCCTATGGTAAATCCGAAGAGTGCGACCAGTGGTTGCGCAAAGCTGAACAGCAGCCCGGTGTGGACCCCATTTTATCGGGCCTTTTGCAGGCCATGGTGCAATTAGAGCGCGGACATTACGAGCAAGCACTGGCCTCGTTGAACCGCCTCCCCGATCAGGAGAAAAATCCATTCCGCCAAGACCTGCTACGAAAAATTTATTTACAGTTGGGCGATTGGAAGCAACTGGCTGACGTGATTAAGGCCATAAAGAAGCGACCTGGAAAGGTCTCCGATACGGTGATTCAGGCCGAGAAACAACAGACACTGCACCAGATCGGTGACATGGGTGTCGATGCACTCCAAGCCTTTTGGAAGCAATTGGATACGTCGGTGAAACAGGACCCTGAGATTATGTTGGCGGTGTCGTCTGCCTTTGTAAAAGGCCAACATGCTGATTGGGCCGAACAGTTACTGGCGAACCACATGGCGCCTGCATTTCAACCTGAGTTGGTATTGGCCTACGGCCGATTGCCTGCCGATGCGAGCAAACAGCTCATGGTAGCCGAACGCTGGTTACGCGAACGCCCGAATGATTCGGTCTTGTTCGTCACACTGGGCCGCCTCAGTCTAAAAGCGACCCTCTGGGGCAAAGCGGAAGAATATTTTGAGATGGCGATTGCGTTGTCAGAGCACCCCATGGCCCACGCCGAATTGGCGCGACACTATGGCAATACCGACCGCATAGCCGACAGCATCCGCCATTATGAAAAAAGTATGGCAGCAGGCTACCAATTGCCGGCTACCGACATTCCCAAAAAGGATGCCTAACGCATGGCTGACACACTCAGTCTGTCGCAAGCGAATGACAAGACCAGCCGCTATGAGGAATTAATGCCACAACTGGCTGCGTTGATTGCAGACGAAAGGGATGTGGTGGCCAATTTGGCCAACGTCTGTGCGGCATTAAAGACAACCTTTGATTTCTTCTGGGTCGGTTTTTATCGGGTAGACCAACAACAATTGGTACTAGGCCCCTTTCAAGGCCCTATCGCCTGCACGCGGATCGGTTTTGGCAAGGGCGTCTGCGGTGCTGCCTGGTCGGAGAAGCGGACGCAATTGGTTGAAGATGTCGATCAATTTCCAGGGCACATTGCCTGTAGCAGCGCGTCACGCTCCGAAATTGTGGTACCCATTATCAAACAGGGACAGGTGATGGCGGTCCTCGATGTCGACAGCGATCAGTTAGCTGATTTCGATGCGATAGACGCACACTGGCTAGAGCAATTGGCCCTTTTATTGTCTGCACAGTGGCACACCGACTAATCACGCGGTATTTATCGATTTCCACTCACTATTTACGCTGTCAAGACCTGCTATTTAGGTATTTATCGTTATAATGAGGGTGTTCCTGGGCTATGCGCCAGCAACGAAGACCTCGAGCCGATATTAACACCTACGGGTGCCTTTTAGCCGTTGATGTGTGCATGTCCGATCTTTCGGAAAGCCTAATTCTTCGCTTGGGCCCCTCCTTGAACCTTACGGTTCAAGGCCTTCATCTGCAGCGGTAGTTTGGGAACCTCGACCGGAATCACTTTATGGAATCGCGCCAATCACTTCGAGCACGGCTGCGTCATACACGGCAGCTTTTGAGTAGCACGCAACAGGCGTCCGCTGCTCAGCACCTGCTTGCACACACGCTCGAAGCTGACTTACTAGCAGGCTGCACCAGCCTTGCGCTCTATTGTCCCCAAGACGGTGAAATTGATCCGATTCTCCTTGCCCACACCGCATGGCAAAACGCTATCCCGGTATACCTGCCTGTTATCGACCCCCTGCTAACAGGGGTCATGAGATTTCACCAGTGGCTGCCTGATACGCCAATGCAAGCCAATCGCTTTGGGATACCTGAACCGCAGCATACGCCTGAAATCGCAGCACAAAGCCTGCATACGGTGATGTTGCCGCTAGTGGGATTTGATGCCCATGGCAATAGATTGGGTATGGGAGGGGGGTTTTATGACCGTGCTTTTGCGTTTACGCTGTCGGCAAACACAACCCGCTTAATCGGTTTGGCTCATGAGTGTCAAAAAGTGCCGTCACTGCCTTGTGAGGCTTGGGATATTCCGCTGGAAGGGGTGTTAACGGATCAGAACTATTATCAGTGAAACTGATGGCAAGACTCCATCACATTCAGTTACTTTGCTGTACCGCGCCGGTCAGTTCTGCCAACATAGCGTTCTGGGTTTCACCTAGGGGTAGTGCGTTCAGTGCCAATGTAAAAATTAATGCGCCAGCCAACAAAAAGAGTAGGTTGGATTTATAAGACTTCATGTTGCTAGACCCTCGTTTAATGGACGGCCATTATGCAATGTGCTCTAGGGGCATAATGTGACCTAGGCCCTGTAAACACTAGCAATGTTAAAATTTGCAGACCAGTTCATTTCCGAATTTGAACCGGTAGACATTATCAGAAGGTAGGAATACGAATATGGCTTTTTGGTTGATGAAAAGTGAACCCGACGTCTTCAGTATCGACGATCTCGCACAGTGCCCCAATGGCACTGATCATTGGGATGGCATTCGAAATTATATGGCCCGTAATTATATTCGGGACGATATGCGGGTTGGTGATCAGGTGCTGTTCTATCATTCTAATGCCAAACCACCCCATGTTGTGGGTTTGGCTGAAATTGTCAGCGAACCTTATCCTGACTATACCGCACGAAATCCGGACAGCCATTATTATGACCCCAAGAGCACGGACGACAATCCGCGCTGGGTTATGGTAGACGTACGGTATGTGGGCAAGCTCAAGCACACCGTGTCACTGGGCGCGATTAAAGCCAATCCGGTATTGTCAAAAATGATGTTGGTGACTCACGGACGGTTGTCCATTTGTCCTGTGACACCTGACGAATGGCAAGAAGTACTTGCCATGTCGGAACAACCAGAAACGCGTTAGGCGTTCGATTTGTGGCGCTGCAACGCAGCGTCTATGCGGGCCATCATGTCGGCGACGGCACCGGAGGCTTCAGGGGAATCTACCGGTCGCTGGTTGAGTAAATCGTGGGTCAGGTTCAGAGCAGACATGACGGCAATGCGTTCAATGCCTAACACCTTGCGACTGTCTCGAATCTCTACCATCTTATGATCCAAAAACCGTGCAGCCTGTTCCAATGCCGTTTCTGCGCCATCTGGGCAGGCAACCCGGTATTCTCTGTCAAGAATATGCACAGTGAGGGTCTTGGGGATGTGTTTGTCCATTACTCTCCTGCCTCCATTTTTCTAAGCTGCGCCAGAATCGCCTGTACCTTTTTGGTGGCCAGATCGTTGTGGGCAACCAGCGTAATGCGCTCTTTTTCCCATTCGGCACGCTCGGTTCGAAGAGACTTTACTTCAGCATCGAGTTTGTCAAAAGCGGTCAGCAAGGCATCCACTTTCACCTGTAATTCTTTCAAATCCATCGGGCTCATGAGCACCATTCTTTTGTAATGAGACAAATACTATAAGAGCGTCTGCGACTTCGGTCAATCGACAGGACAGTTCCGCCCACGCATGATAGCATTTAGTGTAACTGATCTGGGATGAAAAGCATGAACGAAACAACACATTATGAACGGTTAACCGATTTGGTAGCAACCGTAGAAGGCGTGATGCACCCTGCAGCCCTGCAAGGCGCATTAGCAGGCCACCTGTGCGCAGGACAACGGTGGAGCAAGGCACAATTTATTATGCAATCCGCGGTGGTGCTAGACAGCAAGGTCAAACCCGATGCTGCGGGCCAGCAAGAATTCTTGTGGGTGTATGACAGCACCTTGGAAGCCTTAAACGCCGAAGACATGAGTTTTTTACCCTGGCTACCGGATAACAGCCATGCCATGGAATCGCGGCTGGAAGCCCTCACCAGTTGGGTTAGCGCTTTCTTAAGTGGTTTTGGCACCAGCGGTCAAGACTTCAGTACCATGGACGATGACGCCAAAGAAATTCTCTCAGACCTCGCGGCTATTGCCACGGTAGACTGGGATGAAGCCGAAGAAGCATCAGAAGATGACTGGTACACCGTGGTCGAACACGCACGCCTGTCGGCGGTTCATTTATTTTTGGCCTATAACGAGCCGCCAAAAGCGGACGATACTGAACCGACCACACACTAAATGAAATCACGAGAGCACGCGGAATTTAAGCGACGACGCACCCGATTGATGGAGATGATGGCCCCCGGCTCCATCGCCATCTTGGCGTCGGGGCAGCAAACCGTTCGCAATCGTTATGTGACCTATCCGTTTAGACAAGATAGCGACTTTTACTATCTCACTGGCTTTGACCTGCCAGATGCCTATTTGGTGTTAATACCAGACCGCGCTGCCGCCCAAACGGTATTTTTCTGCAATGAACAGGATGCCAAAGACCGTATGTGGCATGGCATTCACATTGGTCCGGATGAGGCTATCACCGCGCTGGGTGTCGACGACGCCTTTCCACTGGAAGACATTGACGACATCCTGCCAGGCTTAATCGAAGACAAAGCCCGTATTTACGCCAGTGTCGGCCACCATGACGCCGCTGACCGAAAATTGATGCGGTGGCTTGAAGGCATAGATGACACCGATGTGGAGATTGAACGCTCTCGGCACCGGCTGTCTGACCTGTCTTATCTGTTACACGAATTGCGACTGGTCAAGTCTGCCTATGAACAACAGCTGATTCGCACGGCATCACACATCAGTGCGCGGGCACACAATCGCGCCATGCGCTGGGTCACACCCGGAAGTTGGGAATACCAACTGGATGCCGAAATCCAGCATGAGTTTGCTATGGCGGGTGCGCGCCGCGCCGCTTACATTAGCATTGTGGCCTCAGGCAAAAACAACTGTGTGTTGCACTACACAGACAACAACAGCCAATGCCATTCCGGTGATCTGGTGTTGGTCGATGCTGGCTGCGAGTTTCAACATTATGCCTCGGACATCAGCCGCACCTACCCAATTTCTGGCACCTTCACCCCTGCTCAACGGGCGATATACCAACTGGTTTTGACGGCACAAGCTGCTGCTATTGCCGCGATACAACCTGGGGTACGCTTTTCTGATGGCCATGATGCTGCCTATGCGGTGTTTGCTGCCGGCCTACAGCAATTGGGTATCACCCAGTCTATTGATGACGATATTGGCAACTGGTTTATGCACCGCACCTGTCACTGGCTAGGACTCGATGTCCATGATGTCGGTGAATACCGCATTGATACACAGTCGCGCATGTTAGAACCTGGCATGGTGATGGCGGTAGAACCGGGTCTGTATTTTCAACCTGACGATCTGAGTATTGCGCCTAAGTGGCGGGGCATCGGTGTCCGTATTGAAGACGTGGTGTTGGTGACCAAGACTGGCCATGAGGTGTTGTCTGCCGATGCAATCAAAGACCCAGATGCCATTGAACACTGGATGAACAAGCAGCCCAATCGTCTGATTTAATCGTCTGATTTAACCGTCATTTTTATGGGCTACAGCGGTTCCGTCGGTAGGTTTCGGGCACAAAAAAGCCAGCACAGGGCTGGCTTTTGAGGGACTGTGACGATTAGGCGTCAGGTTCAGGCAAGCCCAGCTTTTCTCTTGCCAACATATCGGCAATCTTACTGGTCGACAAACCCTGTTCCTTCGAACGGGTAAAGATGGTGTTCAGGGTGTCGTAAATCTGCTCAATATGCTTTTGAACTACCACCGAGTCGTAACCAATTTTTTCATGGTACACATCGATAATGCCGCCGGCATTGATGACGAAATCTGGCGCATACAATTTGCCTAATGCATGCAACTTCTCACCTACCGCTGGTGTCGCCAACTGGTTGTTTGAACAACCGGCAATGATGGGTGCCTTGATGCTGTCAGCATTGTCGAGGGTCAAAATAGCACCCATGGCGCACGGCGCAATCACATCGACGTCTTGATACAAAATATCATCGCCCGATATGATGGTGGCACCCCAGTTTTCAACCGCACCTTGAAGCTTCTCAGCGTCCAGATCCGCTACAAACAAGGTCGCACCCACTTCGTGTAGACGACGGGCCAAATCCAAGCCCACATGACCTAAGCCTTGGATCGCTACGGTCAGACCCTTCATGTCAGAACGACCTAACTTGTGCTCGATCGCCGCCTGTATACCCAAAAAAGTACCATAGGCGGTGGCTGGTGATGGATCGCCACTCTTGGTGACACCAGATGCATCAGTCTTGTCCTGCACACCACTGACGTGCTTGGTAAACTGCGACACATACTTTAGGTCTTCAACGCTGGTACCTGAGTCTTCAGCAGCAATATACATACCGCCCAAGCGGTCCAAGAACTTACCAAAAGCAGCCAGCTTTTCTGGCGTTTTTTCGGTTTTTGGATTGCCAATAATGACCGACTTACCGCCACCCAACTTCAAACCTGCCAAAGCCGACTTGTAGGACATGCCGCGAGACAACCGCAACACATCTTTTAGTGCGTGCTCTTCATCCGCATAAGCGAACATCCGGGTGCCGCCCAATGCAGGACCTAATGCCGTGTTGTGGATGGCAATAATGGCTTTTAGGCCAGAGGCTGCATCATTAAAAAATACGACCTGCTCATGCTGGTCAAAATCAGGCTGTGAATACACACTCATGGTGTTCTCCTATGGGGATATCAATCGGGATCACCGATCGTTAATCAATGTGTCAGGATGACTGATACCGTCTGTCCTGTTGGCAACGAGAATACGGCGACCGAATTCCAGTATGCGATGGGGTGAAAATACCCTGTAGCTGCGTATTTGCCAACCAAGGGCAGCAAACGCTTGGACGGCGAGGTGTAACGTAAAATGGTCACTCTGGCGCCCTGTGCCTACCGCCACTAAGACCTGCGTCAACCGGAATGGACGCCTCGGTTTTTGCAGGCCGAACTGACTGACGACAGGCCAAAAGCATTGTATGATGCCCACACTATCCCATGACTGTTTTGGAAGCCCGATGCGTCAACCCAGAATCTATGATGACCAGCCCTTAATCCTAGGACAAACCCTGTCGTTGGCGCCCCAAGCGGCCTCGCATGTCGCACGTGTCTTGCGCCTGACCCAAGGCGCAACGGTGACGCTGTTCAATTCCGATGGCCATGAGTATGAGAGCGTGATCGTCTCTGCCACCAAAAAATCGGTTGAGGTGTTGGTCACTGCGGCAAACAGGGTGGATCGTGAATCACCGTTGACCAGCCATATCGGGTTGGTGATATCCAAAGGCGACCGTTTTGAATACGCGCTACAAAAAGCCACTGAGCTGGGGGTGAGTCATATCACCCCGCTAACCAGCAGCCGGTGTGAGGTGCATTTAAAGGGCGATCGATTGCAAAAGAAACTGGACCAATGGCAAGCCATTTGTGTCAGCGCGTGTGAGCAGAGCCAACGCAATGTGGTGCCGACCGTTGCGCCTGTCTCCGCCATAGCTGATTGGATTGGTACGCCGTTCGATGGCCTAAGTCTGGTGTTACACCACCGTGCAGCACAGCCCTTATCTGGGTTTGAACGCCCAGAAGCGGTGCGTTTTCTTATTGGCCCTGAAGGCGGATTGAACGAGGCAGAAATTGAGGCGGCGCTCACTGCTGGTTTTAATGCCTGCTTGTTTGGACCGCGGGTGTTACGCACAGAAACCGCGCCCCTGGTGGCCTTGTCGGTTGCACAGGCGCTCTGGGGTGATTTTTGATAAGGGCGGTTACAGACTAGCTGCTATTACCGGGATGACCATTGATTCCGCCAGCGGTGGCTAAGCGGATGTGCTGTTATTGTCGGTGATTTCAGCTAACGCTAACCCGCAGCCGTTTAGGATTCAACGACTCGGGCAGCGCACCGCATTAAGACTTTTTCACAAACTGGGTCAGGATGACAATTTGCTGACCGTTTACACGGCCTTCAATCTGTTCAGCATTGTCCTGTACCAAAGAAATTCCCCGTACTGCCGTACCGCGCTTAGCGGTAAAGTTGGCGCCCTTCACGGTCAGGTCTTTGATTAACACCACGGTATCGCCCGCGGTTAACACAACCCCGTTACTGTCTCGGTGCTGTACTTTCAGATCATCAGACAAGCCATCGCCCAAGGCTTTGGCCCACAACAGGCTATCGTCATCCAAATACATCAGGTCTAGTAGGTCTTGCGGCCAGCCTTCGCCACTCAAACGGTTGAGTAAGCGCCACGCCAACACCTGCACTGGAATACTCGGACTCCACATGCTGTCGTTCAAACACCGCCAATGGTTAGCATCCATGGTCTCAGTGTGCTCAATTTGACCGACGCATTGTGCGCACAAATAAGCCGATTGATCGGGGCCGCCGTTAGATTGTGGCTGGATGGCATAAACCGATAGGCCTTCAGAGGCTTTACACAGCTCACACTGACCACCGCTGCGTGTGGTCAAGGTGTTTTCTAAACTCATGGGGTAATCCTACAGAATGTCAGCGGCCATTATAGCCGATAAATTGACTGGCCTAGCTTAATTGCTCGGCATTTATTTTTGAGTTCATGCCCGCTTCGCCCACCCAATAGCCATTGGCATAGTCAGACGCCGTGGTGGCAAGCAGCTCACCATCAATGGCCTGTCTAAACTGGCGTATGCAGTCAAAGGTACCCTGAGCCACGGGACTGATACGAATCACATCAACCTGCATCTGGCGCATCTCTTCTACATAGGCCAGATAATTGATGGGTTGTCCTGACAGCGTCTGAATACCATTGATGGTAAACAAACGGGTGCCGTCTTGGCTCGATAATGGCATACCTTCGGCAAACTCAATACATTTGAGCTTGCAGGCATCCTTGGGCAAATCATACTGGCGAGCGGTAAAGCAACGCGCAGAGAATGCCAATGGCAAGTGCCCAAATGCGAAAACTTCAGTCTCAACGGTTGGAAACAACGCTTTCTCTGCTTGGATCGCTGACAATGCGTCACGGCCCAATTCAACGGGCATCACCCAGCGTTTTAAACCGGCTTTTGCCAACTGTTTGATGGCTTCAGCATTGTAAAGGTTGATCGATGGGCCGGTGGTAAAACCCTGTGTGCTCTCAGAGGCCAACTGGATGGCGCCGTAATCATTGGCCTCTATGGTGGCCCCTGCCTCACGTACCATGCGCGCCATCGATTTCAATTCAGACTCAGCTTCAACCAATGCCAAGGTTGAATAAATGACTTCTTTGCCTGCAGCTGTTAGCTGCGCGCCGATGGCCTGCCAATCTTGCCAACGCAATTCGCGCCGCTTGCTGCACACCGTTTCTCCCAGATACACGATATCGACATCGGAGGCTGCGACCTCGTCATAAAATGCGCGGACATCGCTTGCCGTCCAATAAAACTGAATAGGGCCAAGGCTCAACTTCATAGGTTTCAATCTCGATACGTCATGGGGTGTTTTAGTGCCAAGGTCGCTCATAAGCACCAATGGTGGTTTGACTGCCTTCCGATAACTTGGCCAGCCGGGTCATCCATTCGGGATTCACCTTGTAGCCAGTAGGCGAGGCACGATACTGATCCAATGCTTGTCGCCACACCGAGACCACTTCCGCTACATAAGCAGGGCTGCGCTGTCGGCCTTCTATTTTAACGGCCTTAACGCCAGCCTGTGACAACTGATCGAGAATGCCGAGGGTATTCAAACTGGTCGGCGCTTCTAATGCATGGCCCGTGCCTTCGGGTGTATCGAAGCGGCCCTTGCAGAGCGTTGGATAGCCTGCTTGTTCACCTGGCTGAAAGGTGTCGATCAGGACACCGTTGAGGTGAGACTGCAATATCCCGTCTTTTTCTTGCCACCGCACATATTTGGCAGGTGAACAGGCACCATTCTGGTTCGGGCTTTCAGAGGTCAGGTAGCTCGACAGATGGCATCGCCCTTCAGCCATGATGCACAGACTGCCAAAGGCAAACACTTCGATATCGACATCCGACTGCAACGCGACCGACTTTACCTGAGGCAAACTCAAAACCCGTGGCAATACCGCGCGGCGAATACCAAAGCGTTGCTTATAAAAACGTAACGCGGCATGGCTGGTGGCAGAGCCTTGAACGGACAAATGCAATGGCAGGTCTGGGTGGGTGTCGGCGGCATAGCCTAACAAACCCGGGTCAGCCATAATAACGGCATCGACCTGAAAAGCCGCTGCGCGGTCAACAGCCTGCGTCCACTGTTTCCAACGGGCCTGTTGTGGGTAGGTATTAATGGCCACAAACACCTTAACGTTTCGCTGCCGGGCGTAATCTAAACCCTTTTCTAGCCGCTTGTCGTCAAAGTTCAACCCTTCAAAATGGCGGGCATTGGTGTCATCTTTGAACCCCAAATAGACCGCATCTGCGCCGTTATCTACCGCCGCTTTCAATGCAGGAAAACTTCCCGCAGGACAGACCAATTCCATATTCTTCTCTCGCCGTACAGAAACCGCGAAAATAGCAAAGCACCCCTAATTGCGCTTGACCCACATCAAGGATATCCCTGTTATCAATAACTGTTTGGCCACACACTGATCCGCATCCACTGCATGACAGGCGAAACCGAAAAGTAAGCCACATGAGGGGCCAGCTGCATGAACACTGGGTTGCCCACGACCAGCAAGCCACAGTGGCGCCAATGAGCTGTCCGTCACCTTGGAAGAAACACCGATTCTGCCACCGTTTCAGCGACCGAGCCCTGTTGTCGGGTCTGGGGAGACAGGCTAGAATTGCCACGCATTTTTCATCTTCGGAGTCGCCATGTTGTCGCTACCCTTTTCATTGCCTATGCCGCCCGCTTCTCGGGTACAGCAGGTATCCTTGGGCCTTGTTAAGTTTGCCCGTTGGACCCCCAAGGCATTGCAACAGCAAGTGGCGCAACGCTTGTTGAATCAGATTTTTGCTGAGTCTATTGAAGATGGCGATCTCGATTTCCTTGAAGACAAATTCCTGCGGATGGAAATCACTGACGCACAGTTTGCCATGTCACTCACGGTCATTGCTGTAGAAGATCGCTTGCGGATACGGTGTTTGGATGTCAACTCACCTGACGCCGTCATACGTGGCAACCTGGCCAGCTTTGTGAAACTGAGCGCAAAAACGGTTGATGCCGATACGTTGTTTTTCCAACGGAAGTTGGTGATGGAGGGAGATACCGCAGTGGCATTGGAATTTAAGAACCTGACGGATGCCTTCGACCTAGATCAGCTACCCAAGTCACTGCGAGAAGGCCTACAGTGGCTTGCGCAGCAGCATGATACCGATACCTTGGCTAACTAACAGCCAACGCGCTGCTTAGGTGTAGAACAGTGATTATCGGGTGTGGGCGTGTTTATAGATGCTCGACTAACAAACCCGCGCGCTGACCCTGTGGCACATCGGTATTGGGAAATACCAAATACTGGGTATGCGCACCAACACAGTGTTGCACACCATGGTCAGACCAGACCCAATCGCCAGGCGCGAAACGGGTAAAATTGTAGCCCGATGCGGGCAAGTTCAACGCAAACCCTTCCCCTGTATGACGAATTTCTTCCGCCACACGAAATTGCTCTACCTGCTCTGCATGACCTGCCACCTCGTCACCCGTTACCAAGGCTTCTAGCATTGCGGCGACATCGGCATAGTGGTCGAGATCATTGCCACCAAAGGGTGCAACTCGGCCTAATTCGACGGTGAAACTTTGTGCGCCCCAGTTCAGGCCGGTATGTGACGAAAAGGTATTGCCCGCGTGTTCCATGACCAACAGGGTGTTGACTTGGCAAGCCGCTAGGGTTGCAAGCCCTGTTGATTCCAACTGGCGTTTCGCTGAATGGGGATAGATCGCAAAGCGCTCGCGATGCGAACCCCTAATGGCGGTATGTAAATCTAGGTGCAGCGGATAACTGCTTACTGCGTGTTCGAAAAAGTGATCCACTGCCGTTTCGAGGCGTCGGGCACGGTTTAATTCATAGCCCTGCGCCAAGCCTTTGGCTGTGTGAGCGCCTGCAAACAGACGGTTGAGATTGTGTACCACAAAGCGGGTGCCGAGGTTCATTGCATCGGCATTACCGAGTAAGAACAACACCCGATTACCTACCGAGACTTCTTCCTGCAATATGCGGGTCACCAAATGGTTGACCAATTCGATTGGCGCGGTTTCATTGCCATGAATACCGGCACTGATGACTACGTCTTTGCTGGCGCCCACGCGCGGTGCCACTTCCAAAATACCCGTGTCATGCAGAGTAATAATGATATCGTCGATATGGTACTCAGCGGCATCAATCGGCTGTTTGGATAAAAATTGCTGGAGAAAATCCTGACCTTGGCAAAAAGGGCTCATAGCGTGGCTCGCTGGTGGCAAAAAAGGGACGGCACCGGCATCAACTAGCGTTCAGCCAAGTGTGCGAGCAGGTTCTTTTCTAACCGTTTAAACAGAAACAGTATTGAAAAGGTCAAGCACAGGTAAATGGCACCCACAAAGGTAAAGGCTTCGAACGGTGCATAGTGCTGCGAATAGACATCTTTGGCTGCGCCGGTCAGATCGATAATGGTTACCGTAGAAGCAATGGCGCTGGCATGCAGCATAAAGATGACTTCATTTGAATAGGCTGGCAACGCACGGCGAAAGGCGCTGGGTAATACGATGCGACGCATGGTCTTAGAGAAGTTCATGCCATAGGCACGTGCCGCCTCAATTTCACCCATGGGGGTGGCCACAATGGCACCCCGTAAAATTTCGGTGGTGTAGGCTGCCGTGTTGAGTACGAAGGCCAACAAAGCTGGGTACAAGGCGTCTTTCATAATGAACCAAAACACCGACTCTTGAATACCCGGAATATAGGTCACCCCATAGTAAATCAGGTACAGCTGAATGAGTAATGGCGTGCCTCGGAAGACATAGGTATAGGCCCAAATAGGACGATTAATCCACGGATTACGGTGGGTGCGCAAAATCGCCAAAGGCAATGACAACACCAAGCCAATGATCAGCGATATAAAGACCAACTGCACGGTCACCACCAAACCATCCCAATAATGCAAGACAGTCGACGTGGTAAAAATTTGGTTTGAATCTAGTAGTTGTACCAACCAATCCATCTGATTATCCCTTTATGACGCCAGCGCTGTATTTTTTCTCGATCACTTTAAAGCCCCATTCTGACAGAATGGTAATCAGCAGATAGATGATGGCCACCGGAATAAAAAACACAAATGGTTCGCGCGTTGCTGCAGAGGCTTCTTTTGCCAAGCGGGTCATATCGGTCAAGCCGATTAATGACACCAATGCAGTCGTTTTGAGCAGAACCAACCAATTATTACTGAGGCCAGGCAATGCATGGCGCATCATTTGCGGGAACATAATACGAAAGAACACCTGTCTTTTCGTCATACCATAGGCAATACCCGCTTCAATTTGTCCACGGTCTACAGCTAAAAAGGCGCCTCGGAATGTTTCCGACATATAGGCACCAAAAATAAATCCTATGGTGGCAACACCGGCGACAAACTCGTCAATGTTGATATAAAAATCGTAGTCATACTGATAATAAATCCAGTCAGAAAGACTGTTCATCATGATCTGAGCGCCGTAAAAAATCAGCAGCATCAGTACCAAATCGGGAACGCCACGAATCAATGTGGTGTAAGCAGTAGCAACCAACCTGAGTGGTGTGAAATGGCTAAGTTTGGCAATGGCACCTAACAGGCCCAATACCAGCGCAACAATCAGAGAAAATATGGCGACTTCAATGGTCAGGATCGCACCCGTAAAAATCGTGGGTCCATAACCGTGTAAATCTAACATACTCGGTACTCCTGAAAAGCGCCTGAATGAAAATAAGAAAGGGATGTGCAGGCCACTGTGTGGCCTGCTGGGTAATCGGTTAACAACCGATATTACATTTTGATGTCATAGCTGAAGTACTTCACACGGATCTTGTCATACACGCCATTGCTCTTAACGGTACGCAACGCCTTGTTGAACATCTCCATTAGGTCGCCATCGCGCTTACGCAATGCAGCAGCAGCGCCGTCGCCTAGTGGTTCTGTACCGATCATGGCATAACCAACGCCACGGTCGTCACCAGCCAACAACTCTTCGCCTACAGGTACGTCGATCAAGATCAAGTCTAGACGGCCAGCAAACAAGTCGATGATGAATTCATCAGCAGCGGTGTAACGAACCACTGTTGCTTTGCCTTCTAGTTGCTTAGAAGCATAGGTATCTTGGATCGTACCACGCTGAACACCTACACGTGCGCCAGCCAATGTAGCCAAGTCTTTGCTGTTGTATGAAGCGCCTTTCTTAGCGAACCAGCCAGAAGGTGTGTTGTAGTAAGGCTCGGTGAATGCAACCTGCTCAGCACGTTCTGGTGTGATAGACATAGAAGAGAAGATGGCGTCGTATTTACGTGCCAACAGACCTGGGATGATACCGTCCCAATCCTGAACAACCCACTCACACTTCACTTTCATTTCTTTACATACCGCTTCGCCCAACTCTACTTCAAAGCCAACCAAGTTGCCGTTAGCGTCTTTAGATTCAAACGGTGGATATGTCGCGTCTACGCCCAAACGAACAGTAGACCAATCGGCAGCCTGAACTGACATCGAGGTGATAGCCAGTACACCAGCCAATGCAACTAAGATTTTTTTCATGTTTTCACTCCAGTCGATAATTTATAGTTATTTTAACACTTACTCACATCCAACCCTTTGAGACGGATGCACTTGAAAACAGCTGGCTAGTATTTAGGGGCCAAAAACTGCTTCATTCTTTCAGAGTCAGGATTTCCAAACACCTTAGCTGGATTTCCTTGCTCTTCAATTTTGCCTTGATGCAAAAACAACACATGATTTGATACGTCACGGGCAAAAGACATTTCATGGGTGACGACAATCATGGTGCGGCCTTCTTCTGCCAAATTACGCATCACTTTGAGCACCTCACCTACCAATTCTGGGTCCAGAGCGGAGGTCGGTTCGTCAAACAACATGACATCAGGCTCCATGGCTAGTGCGCGGGCAATCGCCGCTCGCTGTTGCTGACCACCTGACATATGGGACGGATAATAATCTTTTCTATCATAGAGTCCAACACGTTCTAACAAGCTCTTCGCCCGATCGGTGGCCTCTGCCTTGCTCAATCCCAGAACATGAATCGGCGCCTCAATGACATTTTCCAGTACGGTCATGTGTGACCACAGGTTAAAGCCTTGAAAAACCATCGACAGCCGCGAACGCATGCGCTCAACCTGACCATGATCTACCGGAACGCGTTTGCCTTGGCGGTCTAGTTTAAACTGGATTTGCTCGCCGTGGACTTGAATTTCACCCTTGGTCGGGATCTCTAACAAGTTAATACAGCGCAAAAAAGTCGATTTTCCTGAGCCAGACGACCCGATCATAGAAATCACATCGCCTTTATGGGCTTCCAAGGACAGGCCCTTTAATACTTCGTGCGTCCCAAAAGTCTTGTGAATATCGGTTACAACTAATTGAGGCTCTTTATTCGCCATGAATCTAAACTCCTAAAACCCGCTAGGGCGTAACACAGACTGCACCGCACTCAGACAGGAATATCCAAGCCATTGACGGTCTACACACAACAAAGCACCTACCGGTACCGAATCAATAAATAATGAGAATCAACGTCGATACATGAAAACCAATTCTGTCATTTTTATTATGGGTCTTCGCGACACTGTTACTATCGCAATGAAATTTGATTGATTCTATCACAGCAATACACCGATATTATATATTTGGGACATCGAACAACCCTTATCGCGACTTACTGGCTTTTTTCCGTTGATTTCGAGCAAGCCCACAACATGAACTCCCCCACCCATTTTGCCATTGTGATAGTTTCCCTGCCGCCAACAATCTGCGCAGGAAACGGAAACTCATGCGTTCTGATTTGCCAAAAAAAAAACAAAGGTCTAGTATCAATGCCCACGGATTCTAGTGAACAAAGAAAAACAAAGATCACAGGATTTTTTGGCGTTAAAAAGCCCATGCCAAAACCAGCCAAATGACTGACTTTATGTCATGGGTTTTTACAATGAACTTGTCTCGGACAAGCACTAAGGAGAGAACAATAATATGAATAAAACACTCAAACTTTTTATGGGCGCAGCCTTGGCAACCGCCATTTCTGCAACCGCAGGTGCTAAAACCCTGGTCTACTGTTCAGAAGGTAGCCCTGAAGGTTTTAACCCTGCTTTTTACACGTCGGGTACCACTTTTGATGCAACCTCGCGTCAGATTTTTAACCGTCTTGTCGAGTTCAAGCCTGGTACAACTGAGCTAGCACCTGCCTTGGCAGAAAGCTGGAACATCTCAGCTGATGGATTGGTTTACACCTTTAAGCTACGTAAGGGTGTTTCGTTCCATGCCAATAAATCTTTTGCCCCAAGCAGAAACTTTAATGCTGACGACGTGCTGTTCTCTTTTGATCGCCAGCGCGTAAAAGACCACCCGTTCCATACAGTTTCTGGTGGCTCTTATGAGTACTGGGATGGCATGGGCATGAGCGATTCTGTGAAGTCTGTTAAGAAAATTGACGACTACACGGTTGAGATCACGCTAACTGCGCCAAATGCACCGTTTATTGCTAACTTGGGCATGGACTTCGCATCTATCTTCTCTGCAGAATTTGCAAACAAGATGATGGCTGCTGGCACGCCTGAGAAAGTCGATAGCATGCCTGTCGGTACAGGTCCATTTAGCTTTGTTGACTACCAGAAAGACAGCCAAATCCGTTATGCGGCATTTGACAAGTACTGGGCTGGTCGTGCCAAGCTAGACCGTTTGGTATTCAGTATCACACCTGATGCTTCTGTTCGTTACGCTAAAATGAAAGCGGGCGAGTGTCATGTTATGCCTTATCCAGCACCTGCTGATCTAGCAGCGATGGGTAAAGACAAAGACATCAACTTGATGACTCAGGAAGGCCTGAACGTAGGTTACCTGGCATTCAACACGCAGAAAGCACCGTTTGACAACAAGTTGGTTCGTCAAGCATTGAGCTATGCAATCGACAAGCAAGCTATCTTGGATGCCGTATTCCAAGGTTCAGGCAAGATTGCTAAGAACCCAATCCCACCAACAATCTGGTCTTACAACGATGACGTGAAAGACTATGGTTACAACCCTGCAAAAGCCAAAGAACTGTTGGCACAAGCGGGCTTGAGCGCTGGTTTCTCTACCAACGTGTGGGCAATGCCTGTACAGCGTCCTTACAACCCGAACGCCAAGCGTATGGCTGAATTGATTCAGGCAGACTGGGCTAAAGTGGGCGTAACCGCTGAAGTTGTTTCTTACGAGTGGGGCGAATACCTTGCCCGTTCTAAGAATGGCGAGCACGACACCGTGTTGCTAGGTTGGACAGGTGATAACGGCGACCCAGATAACTTCCTCTATGTCTTGCTGTCTTGTGACGCTGTTGGCGGTGGTAACCGTGCACAGTTCTGTAATGCTGACTTCGACTCACTGTTGAAAGATGCACAGAAGACAACTGACGTTGCTAAGCGTACAGACCTGTACAAGAAAGCACAGGTGGTATTCAAAGAAGAAGCGCCTTGGGTAACCATCGCTCACTCTGTTGTTTACCAGCCGCTAAGCAAGAACGTTGTTGGTTATAAGATCGATCCATTTGGTGGCCACGCTTTCTATGGCGTAGACCTCAAGTAAGACGATTGGGCGGTGCATAACCGCCCAAAATAGCTTATCAGTACCTCTTCAGGGCGACACCTAGTCGCCCTGCTTTCTACAAAAGCGGACACTTCATGATTGCATTCATTCTTAAGCGCCTAGGTATGGTTATCCCGACTTTTATTGGGATCACATTATTGACCTTTTCTCTGATTCACATGATTCCTGGCGATCCGATTACGGTGATGGCAGGAGAACGAGGCGTTAGCGCGGAACGACGCGCCGAGCTTGAAGCCCTATTGGGTTTAGACAAGCCGTTGTACGAGCAGTATTTTGTCTATATCAGCAATATCGCCCAAGGCGATTTCGGTAAATCGTTGATTACCCGAGAGCCGGTACTGGATGAATTTTTAACCCTATTCCCCGCGACTATGGAGCTGTCACTGTTTGCTGCCCTATTCGCGATTGGACTCGGCCTGCCACTGGGCATTATTGCCGCTGTGCGGCGCGGGTCTATTTTTGACCACACCGTGATGTCTATCTCACTGGCTGGTTATTCGATGCCCATCTTTTGGTGGGGTCTGCTCCTTATTATTTTATTCTCTGTCACCCTTGGATGGACGCCGGTATCAGGCCGTATTTCTGCACTCTATTGGGTCGATACCGTGACTGGGTTCATGCTGATTGACGCGTGGATGTCCACGGAACAAGGCGCCTTTACATCAGCCGTTCAGCACTTGATTTTACCCAGCATTGTGTTGGGCACCATCCCATTGGCGGTGGTCGCACGCATGACCCGTTCATCCATGCTAGAAGTGCTTGGTGAAGACTTTATTCGAACGGCCCGAGCCAAAGGCCTGTCGCCATTGCGCGTTATCATGAAACATGCCCTACGCAATGCCCTGATCCCCGTCGTTACGGTGATTGGCTTGCAAGTCGGCATTTTGTTGTCAGGGGCTATTTTGACCGAAACCATTTTTGCTTGGCCCGGCATTGGTCGCTGGCTGCTCGAAAGTATTCACCGCCGAGATTATCAGGTGGTTCAGGGTGGCATTCTCATCGTCGCCACCATGATCATTCTGATCAATCTGTTGGTTGACGTGCTGTATGGCGTTATCAATCCACGTATTCGCCACTCAAACTAGGAGCTGCCCATGACGACTTTATCTAAGCCAATGGCACCACCTTCTCCGTTGCGCGAATTTTGGAGTTATTTTAGTGCCAACCGTGGCGCGCTAATCGGCCTGTATTACATTATTTTCTTAATTCTATTGATCATCTTTGCTGATGTGATTTCTCCTTACCATCCGTATGAGCAATATCGCCAATCGTTCCTCATGCCGCCGGTATGGGAAGCAGGTGGCAGTTGGGCCCATATTTTGGGTACCGACGATGTGGGTCGCGACATGCTATCCCGCCTGATCCATGGGGCGCGTTATTCCATGTTGGCGGGCGCCATGGTGGTCACCCTGTCTTTGATTATCGGCATTGTGCTGGGTGTATTGGCGGGTTTTTACCGCGGCACCTTTGAAGTGGTCATTATGCGTATTGCCGATGTGATGTTGGCCGTACCCAGCTTGCTATTAGCCATTGCGGTGGTTGCCGTACTCGGCCCCAGCTTGCTAAATGCAGCCATGGCCATTGTGGTGGTCTCGATGCCGCACTATATTCGCTTGGCTCGTGCGTCCACTATTTCAGAGATGAGCAAAGACTATGTCATCTCATCACGTGTGGCCGGCGCATCGTCATTTCGCTTGATGTTTGTCGCGGTACTGCCGAACTGTATGGCGCCGCTGATCGTTCAAGCGACCTTGGGATTTTCAAATGCCATCCTCGACATGGCAGCTTTGGGCTTTGTCGGCTTAGGGGCGCAACCACCCATTCCAGAATGGGGTTCTATGTTGGCTGACGCACGCCAGTTTGTGCAGAGCGCCTGGTGGGTAGTGACCTTTCCCGGTGTGATGATTCTCACCACGGTATTGGCATTCAATCTGATGGGCGATGGTCTTCGCGACGCCCTTGATCCTAAGCTGAAACAGTAAGGGTATGACAATGAGTTTGTTAGACGTAAAAAATTTATCGGTGCACTTTGGCACTGGCGACCATCCCTTTAAGGCGGTTGACCAAATCAGTCTGACCGTAGAAGCTGGCGAAGTGGTCGGCATAGTGGGCGAATCTGGTTCTGGCAAAAGTGTCAGCTCTTTGGCCGTGATGGGTTTGATCGATTTCCCAGGCAAGGTGACCGCTGATGCCTTGGCCTTTGAAGGCCAAGAGCTGCAAACACTGTCTGAAAATGACCGCCGCAAAATCACCGGTAAAGACATTGCCATGATTTTTCAGGAACCCATGAGCAGTTTGAACCCCTGCTTTACGGTAGGCGACCAGATTATGGAAGCCATTGAAGTGCACCAAGGTGGCTCTCGAAAAGAACGCAAAGCCAAAGCCTTAGCCTTATTAAAGCAGGTAGGTATTCCCGCACCTGAAAGCCGCATGAGCGCCTATCCGCACCAACTGTCTGGTGGCATGAGCCAACGGGTCATGATTGCCATGGCGATTGCCTGTGATCCAAAACTGTTGATTGCGGATGAGCCCACCACGGCTTTGGATGTGACCATTCAAGCCCAGATTATCGATTTGCTGCTCGACCTACAGCGTCAGAAGAATATGGGTTTAATTTTGATTACCCACGATCTGGCCTTGGTTGCAGAGGCAGCTGATCGCGTGGTGGTGATGTATGCAGGACAGGTCGTGGAAACCGGCCGCGTTGATGAGCTGTTCCGAACCCCTATGCATCCCTATACCCAAGCCCTACTGAACTCTATGCCTGAATCGGCCATCGGTCACAAGCGGCTCCGAGCCTTAGGCGGTGTTGTACCCGGTGCAAATGACCGGCCCACAGGCTGCCTGTTGAGCCCGCGTTGCGAATACGCCACTGACCGCTGTCGTACCGAAGCACCCATACCTTCAGGTCCCATTGAACGTCAGGTTCGTTGTTTCTTTCCATTATCTGCATCTGGGAGTACCGCTGCATGACCGCCGTATTACAAGCAACAGATCTGAAAAAGCACTATGCAGTGACGCAAGGATTTTTAAAGCCCAAGGCCAGTGTCAAAGCACTGGATGGGGTGAGCTTTACCCTGCATGCCGCCAAAACATTGGCAGTAGTGGGCGAGTCTGGTTGTGGGAAATCCACGTTGGCGAAATTGCTTACCTTGATTGAAACACCGACTGAGGGTGGCCTCCATTTTGATGGTGAATTCAAAGACGTCCACCAACCTGCTGTGGTTAAAAGTCTGCGACGTCAAATCCAGATTATTTTTCAAAACCCCTACGGGTCGCTTAATCCGCGCAAGAAAATTGGTTCTATTCTGGAAGAACCGCTGATTATCAACACCGATTTGTCGGCCGCTGAACGCAAAGAAAAAGCGTTGGAGATGCTGCAGAAAGTGGGGTTACGGCCAGAGCACTATTCACGGTATCCGCACATGTTTTCCGGCGGCCAGCGCCAGCGCATTGCGATTGCGCGCGGCCTGATGCTAAATCCCAAAGTATTGATTGCCGATGAACCGGTATCCGCACTCGACGTGTCGGTACAGGCACAGGTACTGAACCTGTTAATGGACCTACAGGAAGAACTCAAACTCGCCTATATTTTTATTAGCCATGACTTGTCGATTGTTGAACACATCGCCGATGAAGTGTTGGTGATGTATTTGGGCAAGGTGGTTGAATATGCCGACAAGGAAACTCTGTTTACAGCGCCGAAGCATCCGTACACCCGCGCGCTCTTATCCAGTACGCCTCGGATTCACCCCGAACAACGCATTGAGCGCATTCAGCTAAAGGGCGAAATGCCATCACCTATCGATCCACCAACTGGCTGTGCGTTTCACACGCGATGCCAGTTTGTGAATGACCGGTGCAAGCAAGAAACGCCTGAACTCATCACCACTGACGGCGCGCAGATTGCTTGTCATGCTGTTCAAGAAGCACGACTCCCCTATCTCTAGCCAGACCTCAGGAATGCGGGCTTTTTTAGTGCAAAACAGCCCGTTTTCCCTCATTATTCATGTCATCCTTATGTCAGAGCCAGCCTGCCAGTATGAAATATGACGACCTCAGAGATTTTATGGCCGTACTTGAGGCCCGTGGCGAACTGCTGCGGGTAAAAGCCGAAGTCGACCCTGTACTAGAAATGACCGAAATTTGCGACCGTGTGCTGCGGGCGCGCGGCCCCGCGTTGTTGTTTGAAAACCCCAAAGGCCACTCAATGCCCGTGCTTGCCAATCTTTTTGGTACGACCGATCGCGTCGCCTTGGGCATGGGGGCTGAAAGTACCGAGAAGCTCCGCGAAATCGGCGAACTGTTGGCTTTTTTGAAAGAGCCAGAACCCCCAAAGGGCATGAAAGACGCCTGGGCCAAACTGCCTATTTTCAAGCAAGTGCTGAACATGGCACCTAAGGAAATCAGCAAGGGTGTTTGTCAGTCGGTGGTCTTTACCGGTGATGCCGTGGATCTGAACACCATACCGATTCAAGTCTGTTGGCCAGAGGATGCCGGTCCATTATTGACCTGGGGCTTGGTCATTACCAAGGGGCCATTAAAGGATCGCCACAACCTGGGTATTTACCGGCAGCAACAAATTGGCAAGAACAAATTAATTATGCGCTGGCTCAGCCACCGCGGCGGTGCACTGGATCTCAAAGAATGGCAAAAAGCCCACCCGGGCAAACCTTTCCCAGTCAGTGTGGCATTGGGAGCGGACCCAGCGACCATTCTGGCGGCAGTGACCCCGGTACCAGATACCCTATCCGAATATGCGTTTGCGGGCTTGCTACGTGGTAACAAGACCGAACTTACGCGCAGCCTCAGCAATGATCTCATGGTGCCAGCAACGGCCGAGATCATTTTGGAAGGCTTCATTTATCCCGATGAATTTGCAGCCGAAGGACCCTTTGGCGACCACACCGGCTATTACAATGAAGTAGACGAGTTTCCCGTATTTACCGTCGAAACCATGACCATGCGGAAAGACCCGATCTACCATTCTACCTATACCGGTCGGCCACCCGATGAACCAGCAATTTTGGGTGTAGCGCTCAATGAAGTCTTTGTACCCATCCTGAAGCGCCAGTTTCCAGAGATTGAAGATTTCTATTTGCCCCCCGAAGGTTGTTCTTATCGCTTGGCAGTGGTGACGATTAACAAACAATACCCAGGTCATGCCAAACGCGTGATGTTGGGCATTTGGTCGTTTCTGCGCCAGTTCATGTACACCAAGTTCGTCATCGTCTGTGACGCCGATGTGAATGCCAGAGACTGGAACGACGTTATTTGGGCCATCACTACCCGCATGGACCCGAGTCGGGACACGGTGTTAATCGAGAATACACCCATCGACTATTTGGATTTCGCCTCTCCTGTATCGGGTTTGGGCTCGAAAATGGGTATGGATGCGACCAACAAATGGCCGGGTGAAACGGATAGAGAATGGGGCAAGCCCATCGAACGTGACGCTGATGTGGTTGCGCGGGTCGATGCCCTGTGGGACAGTTTGAACATTGGACCCAATCCCAACAGTGTTAAAAAGGATCTGTATTGAATACTGTTAACTGCGACGTCACTGCGGTCTATCGCATCAACGGTGAAGTGGTCCGTGTGCAACTGCAAACGCCTGAACCAGTGGCCTACCAAGCAGGGCATTATCTTGAATTGAACATACCGGGTGAATCGTTTTGTTATTTTAGCATTGCCAATGCACCGGGCACGCGGGATATCGAATTGCACATGCAACTGACCGGGGTCGATTCCAGGTCAGTTCGCATTGTTGATTGGCTTGAAAATCATGATGAGGTTGCGGTAACACTGCCCTTGGGCAACTGCACCCTATCGGACCTGCCACAGGAAAATGGACCTTTGCTGCTGATCGCTGCCGGTACTGGATTCAGTCAAATAAAAGCCATTGCTGAAAGTATTATGCACAAGACCCTAGAGCGACCCGTGCATCTGTATTGGAGCGCACGAACAGTCTCTGGATTGTATATGGCTGATTTGCCGGAAACCTGGCATCGCGCTGACCCCAACTTTCACTTCAGCGCCATTATTTCGGAACACAATGACTGGCAGGAAAAGCAGGGGTTAATGGTCAATGCCATTTTGGAAGATTTTGACAATTTAGAAGCTTGCCAGGCAATCACCTGTGGGTCACCTGCCATGGTCTATGCCACGCTAGATGGATTGATTGCGCATGGGTTACGGGAAACGCACATGCTGGCTGATGTGTTTGATTATGCACCGCGGGATCAGAACAACGGCTGGAGTTGATACCCCAGCCCGATGGCGTTATTAGCTAGGTCTGTATATGTCGTGAACGCATTTTTCAAGATGTACCATGTTCGGAATGATTCCGGTTCCTACTGGGCTGTTGACGACCATCTGCACCGATGGCACTGATTCGACGTCCTGCACTTCAGTCATGTTCTCTATATCGACTCGCAGCATGTGGGGGATACTTTGAATAACCATGGCAAAAAAGTCCATGTCATCAAACTGGCCACTGCCGTTCAGCACCACGATACGCGCCTTTTCTGACCGCCCATCACTCGGACTTTCATTTAGCCGCTCGTAGGAAATCACCGGCACGGTTTCACCACGCCATTCGACTTCACCTAGAAACCAGTCGGGCACGGCTTCCACCGGCGTAGGAGGCGTCCACCCGACCACTTCAGCTACCGCCTCATTGGGCAATATCAACTGCATATCCTGCATCGGCAGAATGAAACAAGGAATCGTAGGGTTAGAACTCTTTACTTGCTGTGTCATGCTAAGAACCCATCGCAGTGGCGGCAACACTGAATTGAGCGGAGCTACTCAGATGTTGCAATAAATGTTTTGCCAGACCTTCTGGCGTATCCCGGTAGGTCACACAACCGGCATCGTGTGCGGAATCGGGCATTGACGGCTGGATCGCACTGTCGGTCGTTTGGCTCCACACCTGACCACCCACCTGTTTTAATAGCGTCGCGCCAATGGTGCCATCACTACCCATACCGCTAAACAATATCAGATTGGTCTTCTTGCCATAACGTTCAACCGCATTTTGCACCAAGTGGTCAATACTGGGACCATAGGGTCCCGACCAACCGTTGTTTTTGATGTGGACACGGTGCTGAGGATTGAAGGTCAACTCATGGTCTACAGGGATGACCAATATCTTACCATTTTCTAACTGGTCACCTTGCGTTGCTTCCGTCATCGGCAATGCCGTGTGGCGTCCAATAGACTTGACCAGGCTGTCAAAACAACCCGCATCAATGTGCTGGGCATACAAAAATGCAGCGGGCGTGCCTTCTGGTAAGCAATCAAAAAAGGCTTTTACCGGCTCTGGACCACCCAATGAAGCAGCTACTATCCATACCTCATCGACTACCGTGCTCAGTCTGTTCTGGAGATTGGTCGGTAGCGCGATGACCTGTCTGGCGGCGGTTACGCCAAACATTTCTTCAAAATTCACCACCGGTGCTGCGCGTTTGGCTTGCTGCGGTGGCGTCATTTCCGTGAGCTTATTCACCAACCGACGGCGCCAACCCACAAAGGCGTCAGACTGGCGGTCAGGTGAGGTGCCTTCGCCAAAGAACAGCGGTGCCACGGTAAAATCCATGTAGTCCTGCAGAAAGTTGTCGCTACAGTCATCATCCATAATGTCGGCCACCCACATGCTGATGGTTTCACTCTGGAGTAAAGCGGCACTCACTTTGTCAGGATGTATGTTGATGGCAACGTCATAGCCGGCCTCAATGATCACCGCCTGCAACAAATGCTGTTGCAGCAGCGAATCAGAAATGATGCCGACACGAACAATCTGATCCATGATTATTCTGCCTTGTCTTCGTCAATTAATGCTTTGATTTTCGCTAGCAATGGCCCTTCTTGGAACGGTTTACCCATGTAGGCATTTACCCCAATGCTGAACGCGCGCTCGCGGTGTTTATCACCGGTACGCGAGGTAATCATAATAATGGGTATGTCTTTCAAATTAGGATCGTGCCGAACCCGTTGTGCCACTTCAAAGCCATCCATGCGTGGCATTTCGATATCAAGCAAAATCAAATCTGGGGTATATTCTTGTAAGATCAAAATGGCATCGGCACCATCTTTGGCAGTTTTGGGCTCCATGCCATTGCGCTCTAGCAAGCGCGTGGTCACTTTACGCACGGTTACTGAGTCATCGACGATCAACACCTTTTTCAAGCGTTTCTCTTTCTTGCTAATCGCTTTCAGATCGGCAGCAGATTTCTGACCAATGGTCATATCCAAACGCAGCATTGAAATAAGGTCTAGAATAACCACCACGCTACCGTCACCCAAAATGGTCGCACCTGACAACGAGCGGACACCGGTAAACTGCGGGCCCAGAGGTTTCACCACGATTTCTTTTGAGCCCAATAGATTGTCAACATAGAACGCAATCGATTCTTTGCCCTTAGACTGCTTGGCCAAAATCAAGGGTATTGCTTGCCCATCGGCTTGGAAGCCCGCTGCACGATCGGCTCCCAATAGTTCACCCAAATACTGCACACGATAATCGGTGCCAGCATAAGCGTAAGCAGGTGCATTTTCGTGAAGGTAAACGGCCACATCCTGTGACTGAACGCGCACAATACCTTCAATTGAATCCAGCGGAATGGCGTACAGATCGTCACCTAGATTGACCATCAAGGCACGGCTGACCGATACGTTAACCGGTAGTCGGATCACAAAGTTAGTGCCTGAACCCGATTCGGTATCGATACTGATCGTACCGCCTAGGGCGCGCACTTCGGAGTGCACTACGTCCATGCCCACACCACGGCCCGAGATCTGAGTGACCCGTTCGGCTGTGGTAAAACCTGAAGACAGAATAAACTGCAACACGTCTTGGTCGCTGATCTCTTGGTTCTTATGAATCAGCCCTTTTTCAATGGCTTTTTTACGTACCTTGTCGATGTTAATGCCAGCACCGTCATCGGCAATGGTAATAATGGCCTCACCCGATTCACGCGATAGCGTCAGGTCGATCCGACCCTTGGCATTTTTGCCTTTTGCGGTTCGGTCACTTGGCATCTCGATACCATGGTCAACCGCGTTTCTAAGGATGTGCTCTAAGGGCGATACCATGTGCTCTAGTACAGTACGGTCTAGCTCACCGTCGGCATGGTGGATAATCAGGTCAACGTTTTTATGTGTCTCGTCCGAAATCTGACGCACAATCCGGCGCAAACGTGGCACCAATCGGTTGAAAGGCACCATGCGGGTTTGCATCAGGCCTTCATGCAATTGGGTGTTAATACGCGCTTGTTGCAGCAGGATCGTTTCGGCGTCTCTGGCTTTGTCAGCCAAGCTGCCTTTGAAGTCATACAGATCCGATGCCGCTTCCATCAAGGAGCGTGACAACTGCTGCATGGACGAATAACGGTCCATTTCTAACGGGTCAAAATCGACGTAGTTAGATTCTTCCGCACGCTCTTGGCGGAAGGTCATTTGTTCTTCTGTTTCAATATCCAGTCGGCGCACCTGATCGCGTAAGCGGTCAATGGTGGCTTCCATATCCACTAGGGTATAGCCAAAGTCACTGACTTCCTGTTCCAATCGAGAACGGGTAATCGAGGTCTCGCCTGCAAGGTTCACAAGGTTTTCAAGTAGGCTCGCATTGACCTTAACGGTCTCTTGAGGCTGATTGCCACGTGCACGTTGACGGGCCTTTCGTGCAGACTTGTTGGCAGCCGCTCGGTTTACCTCATTGCTCGTTGCCTCTTGTGTATCGGCCACTTGGGGCATCACTGGGACAACCGCTTGTGCTTCAGGTTCTACCGGAGCAACTACTTCAGGTTCTACCTGCGCCGGTGCGTCAGCTTTTTCTGCCAACCCTTTTTCGAGTCGTTCTAAACCCATCACCAACTCATCGTTGAGACGGATTATTTCTTTGAAGAAATTGGCGTCAGGTCTCGCATGATCACGCAGATAATGAATCACATAGGTTTCAAATTCATGGCTCTTGTCGCCCAGCGTGGTGAGCTTCGCTAACCGCGCACCACCTTTGAGTGTGTGCAATACGCGCTTGAGGTTATCACCCACTTCATCGTTAACGGGACTGTCTTGCCATGCATGAATCAAACTGTCGAGATCGTGTAACAACTCGTTGGCTTCATCCAAGAAGATTTCGAGAATATCGGGATCAATATCCGTAGACAAATCGACGGCCAAATCCGCCAGCGGGGAGTCATCCGCTGGCACTGCAGGCGTCTCAGGCTCAGGTTCAGGTGTTGCCGCTTCAACGACAACCGCGTCTTCTGAGGTTTCTGTCAGGTTTTGTTCGACATCAGGTACATCAGTGACATCTGCGTCCTCTAGCAATGCCGCAGCAAAATGATCGTCACCGTCGTCACTTACTTCACCGTCATGACTTTCTTCACCATCGTCACTGCCCAAAATACGCTGTAGATCGTCAAGCCCTTCTGTATGCTCATCGTCAGTCTGCTCGTTTGCCCACAATCGGTGCGCATAGGCAGTTATCAAGGAAACTTGATGCGCTGCTGAACGACAACGACCTTCATGGATCACGTCGTCTATCATGTCACCTAAGGTGTCATGGCACTGCTCCACCATGGCAAACATTTCGGCATTGGCATGAAAGCGGCCTTCGTATAAGCCTTCATACAGGGTTTCTAATTCGTGCGACAAATTGCCGATTGGGGCAATATTGGCCATCCGCGCGCCACCTTTCATGGTATGCAAGCTACGCTGCAATCCACCGATGACTTTATGAGAGGATGGGTCAGACTTCCATTGCTGGTAGTCCATCAAAATGGTTTCTAAAATATCCTGTGCTTCATCTAAGAATATTTCTAACAAATCTGGGTCGGTATCAATGTCTACCCACTCGCGTTCGCCAGCCTGGTCTGTATTGTCCGGTGCTGCAATGGCTTCCTGAGCATGCTGTGCTTCTTTTTCAGCGGCAGCCAGATTTTCTTGCTCAATTAACCATGCCTGCTTTTCAGCTAATTCAGTTTCAACCTGGGTTGAAAATTTGAGGCTCTGGCCAGCAGCCAAACGGTCAATCATGTTGATTAACTGCTCTTGTGCTTCTAGGGCAATCGCATAACAACTGTTATCGACTGGAGATTCATAGGCACCTAGATTGTGATAATACTCAATCAGTGCATCGCTGAGCTGCGAAATAGGGCGCAAGCGAATACGGTCAGCGGATACCGCCAGTTCATGTAAACCGCGGGTTAATACCGAGATATCTTCGGTTGAATGGCCATTGGTATTCCAATGGCTGACCATGTGTTCAGCATCAAGGATGACGTCCATATTGGCCGACATAAACAGACTCATCACGTCGTGTTCGTCGTCATCTTCAACTATTTCAAATTCACTGAGCTTGTGCTGGTGCACGATATATAGCCCAGCAAGGCAATTCTGACATTCACGGCTCAATTCTTCACTGGCCGAAGCATCCAATGCCGATCTAATGTAGGTCACCATGCCGCGCAAACTGTCCGCAATGCTTTCGTCCATACAGACGTTACGTGCGATGCAATCTTTCACCAACAATTCGGCTGCCAATGAGACCTGGGCAATTTCGGTAAAGCTAGCGGCTTGGGCAGAGCCCTGTATGGTATTCAGTGTCCGCTGCAATGACCCGCGGATTTTGATGTCCTTTTTAACTGAAAAATCTTCACTGAGGTTACTTTCAACCTGCCTCAGATGAATCTCTAGCTCGCCCTTAAAGATGGCAATTAATGACGCATCGAGATCACCACTGTCGTCGTCATCGGATTCTACATCCTCGGATTCAGTATCTTCGATCACTGCAACTGGCAGCGCGTCGTCTGCATCGTCAGATTCGGTATCTTCGATCACAGCAACTGGTAGCGCGTCGTCTGCGTCGTCGGATTCTGTATCGTCGATCACTGCAACTGGTAGCGCGTCGTCTGCATCAGATGCATCATCAGCGAAGGTAGCATCTGCTATTTCTGAGCCAGCGTCTGCGTCAAACGAGATGCTGTCTTCCTCAGAAAGCAGGGGTACCAACGACTCGAGGTCACCACTGTCGTCTGCATCACCGGAATCTGTGGCTATATCCGCTACACTGATCTCGTCATCATTACCCAATAAACGCTGACTCAGTGCTGCGCTCCAGTCATCGCCATCATCCTGGTCCAGCTCAATAGCAACCGCACCACTGGTGGCACCTAGGGCTTCAAGATCGGCAAGATCGGTGTCGTCATCAAGGGTTTCATCGATTTCGATGGCATCGTCATCAGTATCAGACGGCAGTTGCCCGTCCATCAGCGCCAAGGCATCAAGATCGGCATATTCGTCGTCAACCGCATCATTGTCGTCGAGGGTAATCGCCCCGTCATCATCGGTCTCAGACTCCACTGTTTCAGATGATTCAGTGGCCCAATCTAACGTGGCGAGATCGGCATCTTCGCTGTCTATCGCATCGTTGTCGTCGAGCGTAATCGCCGCGTCATCATCGATCTCAGGCGCGTCGGACGTGACAACCAAAGACGCTACTTCTACTGATTCACCTTCCCAGGTTCCCTTGGCAATCATTTCTGCCATATGGGTTAGATGCGCCACTTCTGGGCGGTCTGGAGACTGTGATGTGCGGAAATCTTCAATCAAATCGGGCAATAACGCGACGACTTGATCGATAACAGACATCATGTCATGACTACGATTAACCGTCCCGTCGAGTAATCGATTCAGCATGTTTTCAATTGACCATGCCAATTCTGCCGATACAGAGGCTCCCACCATGCGGCCACTGCCTTTCAAGGTGTGGAAAGCACGGCGTACTTCGGCGAGGGCATCGTCGTCATTTTCGTTACGTACAAATTTTGGCAGATATTCGGCGATTGTTTCGAGCACTTCAGCCGCTTCTTCCAAAAAGATTTCAATTATTTCATCGTCAATGAGGTCATCATTATCGTCCGCAGCAACGGTATCGAGTTCAACAGCATCGAGGTCTTCTGTTTCTAGGGTAGCCGCTTCATCTGCAAGCGATGGTTCGATGACCTCCGCATCAGATTCTGCAACAGGGGCGTCATCAACTGTATCAAGATCAACCGTGTCGAGTTCAACGGTATCGAGGTCAGCAGGTGCATCGTCGGCCACGTCGTCTTCAGTGACCGCAACTTCTGATGTTTCGGCGTCAGATTCGGCAACAGAGGCGTCATCGGCTGTATCAAAATCAACTGTGTCGAGTTCAACGGTATCCTGGTTAACTGAGTCGCCGTCAACGGTATCGAGTTCAACGGTATCGAGTTCAACGGTATCGAGGTCAGCAGGTGCAGCGTCGGCCACGTCGTCTTCAGTGACCGCAACTTCTGATGTTTCGGCGTCATATTCGGCAACAGGGACGTCATCCGCTGTATCACGATCAACCGTGTCGAGTTCAACGGTATCCTGGTCAACCGCGTCGTCTTCAACCACGTCGAGTTCAACGGTATCAAGTTCAACCGCGTCGTCTTCAACCGTGTCGAGTTCAACGGTATCCTGGTCAACCGCGTCGTCTTCAACCGTGTCGAGGTTAGCAGGTGCGACTACAGACAGGTCGTTGTCGCTGGCTTCTGTTTCTGTGGAATCAACGGGCACAGCGTCGACATCAACGGGCACAGCTTCGGCAGCCGGCGGCACTTCAGTTTCTAGCGCCGCTTGACGGGCTTCGGCGGCTTGGCGTTTTTCCCAGTTATCGGATAGACGATAACCGAGTTTTTCAGTACTGTTTTGGGCTTGTTGCAACCATTTTTCGTTGGTGTGCTCTCCGTCTTGGGTGATGCGCTCGAGGTAGTATTCAACCCCCATCAGCGCATCGGCCAGTACGTCGAGTTCTTCCCAATCAGGCTTATGCTGTTCTGATATCAGCTTGTCATTCACGTAGCGTACGCAGGCCAACAGGATCTGTGACGCTTTTTCCAATTGGATCATGTGCAAACCACCAGAAATGGTGGTGAGCGTACCCGGAACAGCTTTCAGGAATTTCTGATCAAACTGACCGCTGATGAATTCGGTAATCGAATCTTTGCTTTGTTCTAGACCGTTGCGCGCTTCATGGATAACGGCTTCAAAGGCGCCTTCTAATCGCGGAGAGGCACTGTCGTCTAAACCATAGATCCCTTTACGGGTTAATGAACTGACCAACGAGGCTTCAACATATAGAATGGCGCCGGCCACATTCATCAAGGTCGCGTCATCAGGTGCTTCATCTGACGCAACAACCGTATTCAATACGTCGATTTGTTCAAGCAACATGCGCTGTGGCACTTTGAGGCCAACCATCGCCATGGTGTCTGCGATATATTTGATGTTCGGCACCAACGCTGCCAAGCTGTTGATGTCGTGTACTTTACCCCGTACCAATATGTCCAAGCTGTCTTTTACTTTGACCAATTCTTCTAGTAACGCCTCAACCACCGATGTCATGGTCTCCTTATCAGGCGTTCCAACGGAATCCACACCGGCTGCATTGTCTGGTGTTGCCAAGCCCATCACGTCACGCACTTTTTGAATGCGAGGCGACACGCCTTGTGATTCAGATACTAGGAACAAACTGTGACGCAGTAACTCATAATCTGGTCGATCGTGAAGCTTGGCTGACTTGCCTTCACTGAGTTGCCGCAACACTTTCTCAAGTGATTTCAGGAGTTTCTTGGCGTGGATATTAAATGCAATACTGCCGGTAGAAAGCCCTTCCACCAAAGCCGCGCACAGGAACCAGAGTTGACCCGCAGGTGTGCCCTTGGTGACATCGGCCAGTTTATCGATAACCTTAAGTGTGTGGCTCCAATTCTTTTCTAGGTCTTCGCCTCGTAACAGCCCGATCAAAGAGAACTGGTACATCTGGCGGAGTTTGCGAACCAATTCGATAAAACGCGGATCATCAAAGCGCCGATAATCGACGTCACGTAAATCGGCGAATAGGTTGCGGAAATCAGGTCTAAAGAACACCACCTCGGAAAGATCGGCGGCGCCTCGTACTTTTCTAAACTGATTGATCAGGGGCAGCAACACGGTTGGCAAATCTTTTTTGGCAACCTTGACACGTTCCAAGTAATTGGGCAGCTGCAAGATACCCTGCATCAGTAAAGACAAGTTGTCTTCATCAGGCGGGATCGTACCGTCTACGATGGCATTACAAAAATGTTCCATCTCTTCGCCAAGCAACGCTGCGCCAAAGAACTGCACCATTTGAAGCGTGCCACTCACTTGGTGGATGTGCATCAAGCAGAAACGTAGCTGTGCAACGTCCTCTGTGTTTTCAACAAAGGTTTCCAAAACCCCTCTGGCTTGCAGCAAGGTTTCATCAATTTCACTTTTAACCCATTCTAGGGCTACATAATCCTGGCGCTGAACCATGCCTACTCCATGCCCTGCTTTTGCAGCTTAATAAATGCCAACGAGTGATCGTCACGAACACGCGTAAGACCCTGTGGTACCCAATCGGTGACTTCTCCGCTACCTAAGATCAACATTCCACCGGGGGCTAACCGTTCCGCTAGGTGGTTTGCGATATCTTTGCGGCGCCACCTGCGAAAATAAATCAACAGGTTCTGGCAATAAATGACGTCAAAATCTTTCAAAGGTGAACGCTCTAACTCAACCACGTTGAGTCGCGCAAAGGCCACCCGAGATTTTAAAAAAGGTTTAATCTGAAACCGGTCCGCATCGTAATCAAAAAAACGGTTTTGTAAATCAACCGGAATCTGTGCAAATTTTCTCATGTGATAACTGGCTGCTCGCGCCTTGGCTAGCACAGGCAAACTGACGTCAGTAGCGGTGACCGAAAAATTCTTTTCACCATTTAAGACATCATGCGCAATCATGGCCAACGAATAAGGTTCCTCACCCGTTGCACAACCGACACTCCACAGATTGAGCAGCTTTTGCGTTTGTTTGCGTTTCTCTAGGTACCGTTCCACCAACTTGAAACTGGCGACGTCTCTAAAAAAGCGGGTTTCCTGCACCGTGAAGCGATCAACCAACACACTCCATTCAGCAATCCCCTGCGCACTTTCAACCACATGGTTGTAGTAGGACTGATAGTCACTAAAGCCCACTTCGCGCATTCTGATGTTTAGGTTGGTTTGAATAAAACTACGGCGCTGATCTGGTAGTTGCATACCCACACGACGTTCGAGCAATTCCCGCCATTGTCCAAACTGGCGGTCATCGAACTCTGGGCTTGCAGCATACGACCAATGCTGAGTCATTGTACTTCATTCCTCGGTACTAAATTGATTAAGCCGGAAACTGGCCATCGTCAAAAGCATGTGCAGCGTCGTGATCATCTTCATCCGGTAGTTTAAAGCCGGCTACCGACGCACGCATTTCGTTTGCTAGGTCGTTCAGGTTACCAATCGACTTCGCAGTTGCAGTGGTACCTGCAGACGTTTGCGATGTAATTTCCTGAATAACGTTCATCGTATTTGAAATATGGCCAGCTGAAGATGCCTGCTGTCTTGCCGCATTCGAGATGTTCTGAATCAAGTCAGCCAAGTTCTTCGATACATTCTCAATTTCTTCCAGTGCCACACCCGCATCCTGTGCCAGTCGCGCACCCTGTACCACTTCAGACGTCGTTTGTTCCATTGAGATAACCGCTTCGTTGGTGTCGGTCTGAATGGTCTTAACCAGCGCTTCAATCTGACGTGTTGCAGCAGATGAGCGTTCAGCCAATCGCTGTACTTCGTCGGCAACAACCGCGAAACCACGACCAGCATCTCCAGCCATCGATGCCTGAATAGCGGCGTTCAATGCCAGAATGTTGGTTTGGTCAGCAATGTCGTTAATCAAGGATACGATGTCACCAATTTCCTGAGATGATTCACCCAATCGCTTAATACGCTTTGATGTTTCTTGAATCTGCTCACGAATGTTGTCCATGCCGTTAATGGTCGCCTGTACCACGTCAGCACCTTTTTTGGCGATCGATACCGATCGCTCTGCCACCGCCGATGACTCAGCAGCGTTCGCTGATACCTGGTCAATGGACACTGCCATTTCATTTACCGCAGCAGATGCACCGGCAATCTCTTGCGCTTGGTGCTCAGATGCTTCAGCCAAGTGCATCGCTGTCGCCTGTGTTTCTTGAGCAGCCGAGGCTACCTGCAAGGCGGTAATGTTAATCGCCGATACCAGACTGCGCATCTGGTCGATCGCGAAGTTAATGGAGTCAGCAATCGCACCCGTGAAATCTTCCGTTACTGTTGCCTGCGTGGTTAGGTCACCATCTGCAAGGTCGGCCAGTTCGTCAAGCAGTCGCAAAATCGCATTCTGGTTCTGCTCGTTAGCATCACCCGAACGCGCCAAATCTTTTTGCGTGTCGCGAATAACGACGAAACCAATCAACAGAATCAAGAGCATCACAGTGGAGCCCAACAGCACCCACTGAGTAAATTCATCAACGAACCGGGTGGCGTGGTGCGACGCGCCGAACTCTTCTTTCAAGTGACCCGCTGTGTTCATGACTTCTTCTGAAGACGCATAAATTGCTTTCACGTTTTCATGTACTAGGAACAACTCTGGGAAGTTCTCGAGAAACAGCGTGACGTCGCCTGCAACCTGCTCAAACTCGCCCAATACATCGTTTAATACGGCTACCACTTTGGCGTCACGGATCCGGGTGATACCCAAGGCGCTATTACCTTGCAACATCCCCTGAGTGATCAAACCAAATTGGCGGGTGTCTTGGCTAAAAGCATCGGCTGCAACAAATGAATCTTCACCACCAGCTAATAGTTTGTCGATTGAGTGAATGATACGTTCAGCGATCACGCCCTGCTTCTGCGCTAGTGCGACCTGAGCTGGACTTGCGTTGGCATCAACCAATAGTGCAACAATTTCATCAAAGGCTGCGCCAAGATCATGGAAGCGCTCATCCATGTTGTCTTCTAGAAATCGCAATTTCAAAACGGTTTGCTTGGCATTAACAATCTGGTCAGCTTGATCTTTCATCTGTGCCCATGCCGCTTGAATTTCAGCAAGACCATGACTGTCTGCCGCCACGGGTGGCATATTGGTGGCCGCATCACCCTCCGACAACATCATCAGGTGATGGTCAAACATGTTGCGCGTTTCAGCCAACTGGTCGAAGCCTTTTTCAACACCACCTACCGCTTGGGTGGCATTACGCGTCAGCACCTGTGACAAAACACGCAGGTCATCCGCGTGTTCGACATAGGCAGACTCGTTCAAATTGTCTTCTGTGGTCTTTAAAAACAAATACAATGAGAAGCCAATGACGCCGACTAAGAGAATTAAGGACAATCCGAGTAACCTGTTGTTAGTCAAAACTGCAAGAAAACTACCGTTTTTCAATTTCATGTCGAACTCCATTCCGCTCGAATCAATTTAAAGTCTTTAGATTACGAGCCTGTTAACTCGCAACTGCCATAAAGGATTCAGAGGACACCAACTCGTGAACTCCAAAAATACTCATTGGCACCCCGCCGGCCATGTAATGGCCTTCCACATAGGGCGCTATGTCTGTTGATATGTTTTCTGGGATGTCCGATTGGTATTCATCAACCGGAAAACTTTGTAGACCTTCGACAGAATCGACCACAATACCATTGAGCATGTCGTCATATTCCACGACCAAAATACGTCGTTCCCGGTCGTCAAGCCGGACATTGAGGCCAAAAAAAGCGCCTAACTCAACAATCGGGACCAGTCGGCCACGAACGTTTGCAACACCACTGACCCAAGGTTTCACCCCTGGCAATCGCGTATAGTGCGGTACCGTTAAGACCTCGGCCACTTCGTCCATCGCTGCAACGAACCGAATGCCGCCTAACGTAAAGCCCACACCTGTCCAATAGGTTTTAATTTCTTCTTGCAGGGGGAGACCGCGTGCATTTCGACGAAATTGCACAGCCATCTCTGACAAGACACTAAAAGGACTCGGACGCTCTGTCATATCAGACACCATTAGCCTTAAGCATTGCTCGCCATCACGTCCCGAATGGCTTTAACCAAACCTTTCTCAGTGACAGGCTTGACCAAATAGCCAGAAGCACCCTGACGCTGACCCCACACGCGGTCAGTTTCCTGATCCTTAGTGGTGACAATAATCACAGGAATGTGCGCCGTGTCTGCGCCCTTCGTTAGCTGGCGTGTGGCTTGAAAGCCATTCAAACCTGGCATCACGATATCCATCAGCACCACATCCGGCTGCTCTTGACGGGCCAATGCAATACCGTCGGCACCATTGTCTGCGGTGATCACATCAAAACCATTGGTTTGTAACATGGCTTTAAATGCAAAGGTTTCTGTTGGGGAATCATCTACAATTAATATTTTTGACATGCTTTTCTATTCCTTCAAACGCTCTATCGGCTGACCCGTTCGTGGCAACACACTGCGTGCTGACTATTTTACGTGGTCTCTTATCGCGCCTAACAACTCATCTTTACCAAATGGTTTGGTTAAATATTGGTCTGAACCAACAATACGACCCTTAGCCTTATCAAAAAGTCCATCCTTACTCGACAGCATAATGACGGGCGTTTCTTTGAAAGTGGCGTTGTTCTTGATCAACGCACAAGTCTGATAGCCATCAAGACGCGGCATCATAATGTCGACAAAAATAATATCTGGCTTGGTATCGGCGATTTTTGCCAAGGCATCAAATCCGTCAGTGGCGGTAACTACCTCGCATCCCACTTTTTTAAGCAGCGTCTCAGCAGTACGGCGAATAGTCTTTGAATCATCAATGACCATTACTTTCAAATTTTCAAAGTTGTCCATGCTGCACCTATTGACCTAAAAGGGGATTCATCGTTATCGAATACATCTGTTATGTCTGCCCATATCGTTGACAGTAAAGGCCTTTTTACCACAGATTGATAATACCTGCTATAAGCTTCACTGTACCTGAGTGCGTCACATTTTAAGAACAGACTTGGGTACTGCCCTCATAATCTATTATGATATGGCACCACCAACCTCAGGAAGCAAACATGACCACCAAGCTTGGTATCATAATGGATCCCATCGAATCCTTGAGCTATAAAAAAGATTCCTCTCTTGCGATGCTGTGGGCAGCCCAAGATAGAGGTTGGGAACTCTATTATATGGAGCAGAACGATCTCTACATAGAAGATGGCGTTGCCAAAGCCAACATGGCCCCGTTATCGGTCTTTAGAGATCCAGATGACTATTATAGCCTAGGCGAAAAAGAGGCACAGGTACTGGCTTCTTTAGACGTCATTTTGATGCGAAAAGACCCCCCTTTCGACCAAGAATATATTTACAGCACCTACATTTTAGAAGCGGCAGAGCGTGCTGGCGCACTGGTAGTCAATCGCCCGCAAGCCCTTAGAGACTGCAACGAAAAGGTGTTCGCCACCCACTTTCCGATGTACAGCCCTCCCCACTTGGTGACGGCTGACGCAAGCACTATTCGGCGCTTCTTAGGAACCTACAAAGACATCATCCTAAAGCCGCTTGATGGCATGGGAGGCACCGCGATTTTCAGGGTAACCGAACAGGACCCCAATATCGGCGTTATCATTGAAACCCTGACTGAATACGGCACCAAAACTATCATGGCGCAAAAATTCATCCCTGAAATCACCCAGGGCGACAAACGGATACTCATGGTTGACGGCGAGCCCGTACCCTATTGCTTAGCAAGAATTCCTGCCAAGGGCGAAACACGGGGCAATTTGGCTGCTGGCGGCAGAGGGGTTGCGCAGCCATTATCGGCACGTGATTTTGAAATAGCGCGCGCCGTTGGGCCAGCGCTAGTCGCCCGTGGAATCCTATTTGCTGGGCTCGACATAATTGGAGATTTCATGACAGAGATCAATGTCACCTCGCCGACCTGCATACGAGAAATCGACCAAACTTATGCCACAGACATCGCGGGCGACCTCATGGCAGCATTGGCGGTAAAACTCAGCGCACGGGATGATCGGTAACCTTATAGATGGAAAATAGCATTGAAATTCGGGCCACCGATCGCCTCACCTTTACCTTATTTTTGGCGATAGCGGCCCACGTCCTGCTCATTTTTGGTGTGGGCTTTACTTTACATACCGGTAAGAATGATGCCGATGTATTGGATGTCATGGCGGCCGTTCATGAAGCCGAAACCCCCGATGAGGCCGCAGATTTTCTGGCTCAGAGCAATCAGGCAGGTAGCGGAACCGAAGACGAAGCCCGCCGTGTGACGACGACCGAAACCGCACAATTTGAAGACAACAGCATTAATAAGGTGAACGATGATCCCCAAGCGCTGTTGATCAAGGACCGCCCGATTGTCGACAATCGCATCATTTCGAGCCGCGCACCGAGCCGCAATACTGTGATCAAACTGACCCTGGTCGACGATCCATTAGTCGGTAATGCCACTGAAGACAGTTTGCCGGAGCAACCCACCTACGACATCGCAACGCTGAAAGCCATGCTATCGGACCAACAACAACGCTATGCCGCACGACCACGGGTACGCACACTCACTGCAGCCTCGACAAAGGCTGCCTCAGAAGCTGCCTATGTGGTCGAATGGCTGGATAAGGTCGAGCGTATTGGTAACCTCAACTACCCCAGCGTCGCGCGTCAGCAAAAGCTCACGGGTAGCGTCAGATTATTGGTGGTCATCACACCATCAGGCGCGGCAAAGCGGGTAGAGGTTCTGGAGTCATCAGGACATTCTATTTTGGACGACGCAGCCAAGCGTGTGGCACGACTCGCATCACCCTATGCGCCCTTTACTGAAGACATGCGGTCTGAGTTTGATGAGCTTGAGATCATTCGTACCTGGCGTTTTATCAGCACACTGACCTTGGATTTCTAATATGGCGCCGCAAAACGGATTGGTATTGGTGTTTGATTATGGCCTGTCATGGATTGGTGTAGCGGTTGGCCAACAACTCACGGGTACCGCAACAGCTCTACCGACTTTACGGGCCAAAGACGGCATCCCTGATTGGAGCCACATTGAAGCGCTCATCAAAGAATGGCAACCAAGCCTCTGTTTGGTTGGCAAACCCATCAATATGGACGGCACTGACAGTGAGATTACTGCCCGTGCAGTGAAGTTCAGTAACCGCATCCACGGGCGCTTTGCGGTTCCCATCGCCCTACAGGATGAACGGCTGACCAGTTTCGAAGCCAAAGGCATCTTGTTGGCACAGGACCGCCGCAACCGTGATTTCAAAAAACGTGATATCGACTCACTCGCCGCACAGTTGATTTTTGAAAGCTGGTGCCATGAGCAAGCCGAACTCCCCTAAAACCCCGCATCTGTGCTGTTGATTAAGCAAACACCGCCACAACCTGCCGGCTGATCGCCACCAATTTACCCTCAGCATCCCAAATATTGGCTTCCGTGTGGGCATAGCCTTCATCAGACTGACGGGTTGTGGCGTGATAGGCCAGCCAGTCAGCCGGTGCAATCGGGCGGTGGGGATGTATAAATTCAAGATTCCAACTCAGGGTACTGGCAGGCGCTGGTCCTTTAAACATCTGAAGTACAGTGGGTGGCCAACAATCAATTAGCGCAATTATGTGCGCGTCGGTAACCACAGCAGGCGCCTTTTTAAAGCGCATATAGCCTGCATAGGTTGCTGACTTCTTCCCTAAGAATGGCAAGCCTCCCGTGACGATATCAAGGTCGACGTGTCGCAAAAATGCGGGCCCAACACCGGGTATCTTCATCATCATATGACCCCGTTTCGGCGGCCGCATGCCATGCTGATCTTCCGCCTTTACTACCACCTTGGTCGCTCTGGCGACACCAAAACAGGCGGTGATAGACGCACACACCGCACCTGCTTGAAGAGCGCGGGCTTCAATTACAGCGGTATTTTTACCCTGCCGCAGAATGTCGACCTGAATGGCAAATGGCGTATTCACCTGTAAGGGTCGCAAAAAATGGGCGCTCAGGCTACGCAGCACCAAAGGGGTTTCCGATTGATTGACAATTGCCTGGTAAAGCAAGCCTGCACTGATTCCACCAAAAACGGTTCGTCCTTGCGACCAACTGTCAGGTACCACGACCGCTTCTATCGGGGAAAGCGGTGTCGAAAACGCGGGGATTTGTCCAAACAGCTGATCAATATTCACAGTGATTCCCTATTGTTGGTGGGCGGGGGTGATTGCCCTGTCTCTGTTGGTATGGTCGGATTACAAAAAGGCCTCAACGACCCGATTGAGATACTGGTAACCGACTGGGGTGGTGGCCACGCGATCCGGTAGCACCCATTCTTTTTTGACCAAATCCGCCCATAAGGGCGCAATACTAGCGCGATCCATCCCAGTGTGGACTTCAAACAGGGTCCAATCGCAACCGTCACGCAACCGCAATGCATTGAGCATAAATTCAAACACCAATTCCGACGCCACCACGGGCGTCGATTCAACACGATGGATAATGGCTGCCAAGTAGCGGTCTGGCATACGGTGCTTTCGGGTGCGTACAATGTCGCCACCTGGCTGGGTGAGTTTGCCATGGGCTCCGGGTCCAACGCCCACATAGTCGCCAAACTGCCAGTAATTGAGGTTGTGACGACTCATCTCACCGACCTTCGCATAGGCCGACACCTCATATTGTTGATAACCGGCCGCCGCCAGCAATGCCTGACCCTGCTGTTGAATATCCCACAATACGGTTTCATCCGGTAGCACCGGTGGTTGGCTGTAAAAAGCGGTGTTTTGTTCGATGGTCAGTTGGTACCACGAAATATGTTCGGGTCCGAGATCGATCGCCTGCTGCAGGTCTGCGAGCGCCCCTTTAATTGTCTGCTCGGACAGCCCATGCATCAAATCAATATTGATGCGCTGTATGCCGGCCTCCCGAGCCATAGCGAATGCGGCCAGTGCATCTTGTCGCCCATGCACCCGTCCCAGTCGTTGTAAATGCTGATCGTCAAAGCTCTGAACACCCAAGGACAACCGATTAATACCGGCGGCGGCGTAAGCTTTAAATCGATTGGCTTCACTGGCACCTGGATTGGCTTCTAGGGTCACTTCAGCACCGGCTGCCCAAGGCAAACGTGCACGCAAGCCGTCCAATAGCGACTGAACGGCACCGCCTGACATCAAACTGGGCGTTCCACCACCGATGAAAACGCTGTGAATGCTAGTGGCCTGCACCAGTGGCAAGTCCGCGTCAAAATCTCGCAACACCGCGTCAACATAGGCCTGTTCTGGCAATTCATCAGGGGCTTGGTGCGAGTTAAAGTCGCAATAGGGGCACTTTCGAATGCACCAAGGCGAATGAATATAGAGCGATAGTGGTATCATGGTTTAGCATTACTCCAAATTCTGTGGTGATATCGCCCAAGCGCAACCTGAAGGACTGTTTTTATGAGAGTAGGTGTACGGAAATCAGAGCGGAAATTAGACCGCATCGATCTCAATATTTTACGCATTCTACAGCAGGAAGGCCGTATTTCGTATGTGGAATTGGCAGACAAAGTCGGCCTCAGTACCACCCCCTGCATGGAGCGGGTAAAACGACTCGAACAAGAACACATCATTGAAGGCTATCAAGCCATCGTCAACCCGACCGCGATTGGGTTGAACTTGCTGGTGTTTGTCGAAATCAGCCTGCACTACCAAAGCCCCAGTGCCTTTGACGACTTTAAAAAGGCCGTGTCGGCGTTACCCAATGTCATGGAATGCCATCTCATCAGTGGTCAAAGCGATTATTTGCTCAAAACCCGTATTTCTGAAATGTCAGAATACCGCCAGCTATTGGGAGACTTACTGATCAACTTACCGGGAATCAAGGAGTCAAAGAGTTACATCGTGATGGAAGCGGTGAAAGAAAATCAGCCGCTACCCGTCACGATGCAAGACAACGCCTAGCGTCGTTTTTTAGGATTGGTGGGCAAACCGGTATGCTGTGTGCGTGCCGTTTGCCACGTTGGCTTGCCGCGTTTTGCCGCCATTTCACGACCTGACTCTGGTGGCACCAAATGCATTTTGCCTCGCCCAATGAGTTTTATCTGACCCATTTTTTTCAATGCCACGCGTAACATGGGCCAATTTTCGGGATCGTGATACCGCAGAAATGCCTTATGTAGGCGTCTCTGCTCTTTGGTTTTGGCACTGAACACCACATCATTCTTACTGCGGCGTACCGGCTTTAATGGATTTAAGCCTGTTTTAAACATGGTGGTAGCCGATGCCATCGGCGACGGATAGAAATTCTGCACCTGATCAACCCGGAACTTGTTCTGCTTCAGCCATAGCGCCAAGTGCATCATGTCTTCATCCGTCGAACCCGGATGCGCGGAGATAAAATAAGGAATCAAATACTGCTCTTTGCCTGCTTCCTTAGAATACTTCTCAAACATCACCTTGAATCGATCATAAGACCCCATGCCGGGCTTCATCATCTTCGACAAGGGCCCTTCTTCAGAATGCTCAGGCGCAATCTTGAGGTAACCGCCGACATGGTGTGTAACCAGTTCTTTGACATATTCAGGATCTTCAATGGCCAAGTCATAACGTAAGCCTGAAGCGATCGCGATTTTGTTCACGCCTTTCAATGCCCGTGCCTTACGGTACAGCTGCGTGGTCGGGCTGTGATCGGTATTGAGGTTCGCGCAGATAGTCGGATACACGCAAGACAATCGGCGGCAGCTTGCTTCGATTTTTGGATCCTTACAGCCCAAGCGGTACATATTGGCGGTCGGTCCGCCCAAATCTGAAATCATGCCAGTAAAGCCAGGCGTCTTGTCTCGGATTTTTTCAATTTCATCCAAAATCGAGGTTTCAGAACGGCTTTGAATAATCCGGCCTTCATGCTCAGTAATTGAACAGAAGGTACAGCCACCGAAACAACCGCGCATGATGTTGACCGAGAAACGGATCATCTCATACGCAGGTATTTTGGCATCGCCATAACTCGGATGCGGCTGACGCTGATACGCATGCTCAAACACCCAATCCAATTCTTCTGTGGTCAAAGGAATTGGTGGCGGATTCACCCAGATATCATTGCGGCCGTGGAGCTGAACCAAGGGACGCGCGTTGCCTGGGTTGGTCTCTTTGTGAAAGATACGGTCTTGGTGTGCATACAGGATCGGGTCCTTTCGCACATTCTCAAACGACGGCAAACGGATATAGGTATTGCTCGGATCGCTTTTGAGTAAATCGGGGCGCGGCACCAAATCGATAACCTGGACACTGCCGTCCGGTATCTTAGCCGGTGCAGCATCGCTGGCATCCAGCGCTTCGGTGGTTTGATACGGATTCTGCTTTGGTTTGACACCTGCTGGCTGATCAATATCGGTGGAATCAATTTCACGCCAACCGTCCGGAATCTGTTTCCGTAAAAATGCCGTGCCACGCAAATTGGTAATGTCTTTGATATTTTCGCCATTGGCCAAGCGATGTGAAATATCAATAATGGCGCGCTCGCCATTGCCATACACCAGCAAATCAGCCGTGCTGTCTAGCAAAACTGAGCGACGCATGTCGTCACTCCAATAATCATAATGCGACAAACGGCGCAAGCTGGCTTCAATACCACCAATCACTACCGGCACATCTTTATAGGCTTCTTTGCATTTTTGGGTATAGACCGTGACACAACGGTCAGGTCGGCGTCCGCCGATATTGCCTGGGGTATAGGCATCGTCCTGACGCATACGACGATCGGCCGTATAGCGGTTGATCATGGAATCCATGTTACCAGCGGTCACACCAAAATATAAATTGGGTTTGCCCAGCTTTTTGAAGTTGTCTTTATCTTGCCATTCAGGCTGCGCCAAGATGCCGACACGGAACCCTTGGGCCTCCAGTGTTCGGCCAATAACCGCCATAGCGAAACTGGGATGATCGACATAGGCGTCACCCGTGACCAAGATAATATCGCAACTGTCCCACCCCAGAGCGGCCATTTCTTCGGCACTGGTAGGTAAAAATGGTGACACACCAAAGCATTCTGCCCAATATTTTGGATACGAATATAGGGGGGTAGGATTCGTTTGCATAGACCAACAACTGTATGATTGAGGCGCAATAATAGCGTTTTTCCGTCAATTAACCAACAAAGGTAGTAGGTTATTTATCGGTGGTTTTTTGACTGGGTGCCCAAAAATGTTGCCAAACACTGACATAGCCCCGTTGTCATGCCATTGGCTGTGAGGTACTGATAGCCTACAATAGTCGTTTTACATTCAGGAACCTCAGCATGTCACAATCTGTTGTCATCAGTGGTAAGGGTGTTTGGCTGCCACCGCATCGCATTTCTAACCAAGAATTGGTTACTGCTCTGAATGCGTGGTCGGAGGCATACAACCTCGAGCATGCCGCGGAAATTGCCGCAGGCACCTGCGAGCCGAAGCCGATGAGCGATGCCGCTTTTATCGAAAAGGCGTCTGGCATCAAGAGCCGGTATGCATTCGAGAAAAAAGGCATATTGGACATCAACCGGATGCGACCTGACATAGAGGAACGTCCCGACGACGTATTGTCACAGCAAGCAGAAATGGCAGTTAACGCGGCCACTATCGCGCTGAAGAATGCCAACAAAACGGCTGCAGACATTGATGCAGTGATTGTCAGCTGCGCCTACACCCAGCGCGCTTACCCTGCCATCGCTATTGAAGTGCAAGCAGCGTTAGGCATTGCAGGATTTGGATTTGATATGTTGGTTGCCTGTTCCGCAGCAACCTTCGCCGTACACCGCGCCTATGAAATGGTTGCCGTGGGTTCGGCCCGTGCCGTTTTGGTTATCAATCCTGAACTGACGTCACCCCAGGTGAATTACACCGACCGTGACAGCCACTTTATATTTGGTGATGTGGCGACTGCCATCGTCATCGAAAATGGCGACTTGGCTACCAGTGACCACCAGTACGAGATTTTAAGCACCAAGGCGGAAACGCAATTTTCGAATAATATTCGATCGAATTTCGGTTATGTCACCCGGGCGTCAGACGCGGATCCCTATAGCGCTGACAAGCTGTTTCACCAAGAAGGCCGAAAAGTATTCAAAGACGTGTGCCCTATGGCCATTCGTCACATGCAAGACCATTTACACAAGCTCGACCTGACTGAAACCGCTGTCACGCGATGGTGGTTACATCAAGCGAATATCAATATGAACCAGCTGATCGTGCGCAAGCTCATCGGTAAAGAGCCAGGTGGCGAAGACGCCCCCATCGTTCTTGACGAGTTTGCCAACACGGCCTCTGCCGGTTCAATTATTGCCTTTACGCGTCACTCCGATGATCTGCCATCAGGCAGTATTGGGGTGATTTGCTCATTTGGAGCCGGCTACTCTATTGGTAGCCTTATCGTCAAAAAACGTTAATTGAGGACAAAATGACTACATCCAACCCTACTATTTACTACACCCTGACCGATGAAGCTCCGGCGTTAGCGACTGTTTCGCTGCTGCCGATCATTCGCACCTTTACGTCACATGCGAATATCGATGTCGAGCTCACTGATATCTCTTTGGCTGGCCGCGTATTGTCAGCTTTCCCTGAGCACCTATCAGCCGACCAAAAGGTGACTGATGGCCTGTCTTTTTTGGGCAAGTTGACACAGGATCCCAACGCCAACATCGTGAAGCTGCCCAACATCAGCGCCTCGATTCCGCAGCTACGCGCCTGTATCACTGAGTTGCAGGGCCAGGGTTTCAACATCCCTAGCTACCCTGAAGCCCCTAAGTCTGAAGCCGAAGTAGCCGTTCAGGCGCGTTACGCCAAAATTTTGGGCAGTGCTGTGAACCCGGTATTGCGTGAAGGCAACTCTGACCGTCGCGCACCTGGCGCTGTAAAAGCCTTCGCTCGCAAATTCCCACACTCGATGGGCAAATGGAGTAAGGCCTCTACGTCACATGCTGACTACATGCGTGGCGGCGACTTCTTCTCTAGCGAAAAGTCGACCACCATGAAAGAAGCGACTGACGTGCGTATCGAATTTGTTGATGCCAAAGGCAACGTTGAGGTGAAGAAAGAGTTACACCTCGAAAAAGGTGAAATCATCGACGGCATGTTCATGAGCTGCAGCAAGCTATGCGCCTTCTTTGAAGACAGCCTTCATGACGCGAAAGACAATGGTGTGATGTGGTCTCTCCATGTAAAAGCCACCATGATGAAAGTATCGCACCCGATCGTTTTTGGTCACGCGGTAAAAGTGTTCTATAAGAAGTTGTTTGACAAGCACGGGGCGTTATTTGCTGAATTGGGTGTTAATCCCAACAACGGCCTAGGCAGTGTTTACGACAAGATTTCTAGCTTGCCACGTTCAAAGCAAGAAGAAATCGAGCATGACATCCAAGCCTGTTACGCCGACCGCCCTGAAATGGCCATGGTAGATTCCGTTAAGGGCATCTCTAACCTACACGTACCGAGTGACGTGATTGTTGATGCGTCTATGCCTGCCATGATCCGTTCTTCTGGGAAAATGTGGGGCCCTGATGGCAAGTTAAAAGATGTCAAAGCCGTTATGCCTGAAAGCACCTACGCACGGATCTATCAGGAAGTCATCAATTTCTGCAAAACCAATGGCGCTTTCGATCCTACGACCATGGGCAGCGTGCCAAACGTCGGTTTGATGGCCAAAAAAGCCGAAGAATACGGCTCACATGACAAAACCTTTGAAGAGACCGACAACGGTGTCATGCGCATTGTTGACAGTACCGGCAAGGTATTGATGGAGCACAATGTCGAAAAAGGTGATATCTGGCGCGCCTGTCAGACCAAAGATGAAGCGGTCAAAGATTGGGTTAAGTTGGCGGTCACCCGCGCACGCAACTCCAACACGCCAGCCATCTTCTGGTTAGATGACGAGCGTCCGCACGATCTTGAATTGATGAAGAAAGTGAAGACCTATCTAAAAGACCATGACACCAAGGGTCTGGATTTACAGATCATGGGCTACAACGAAGCAATTCGTAACTCTATGGAACGCATCATACGTGGCAAAGATACCATCTCAGTGACTGGTAACGTATTGCGCGACTACCTGACTGACCTGTTCCCGATCATGGAACTGGGTACCTCTGCTAAAATGTTGTCCATCGTACCCATGCTGTCTGGTGGTGGCATGTACGAAACCGGCGCTGGTGGTTCTGCACCGAAGCACGTACAACAGGTGTCTGAAGAAAACCATTTGCGCTGGGATTCACTGGGTGAATTCTTGGCTATGGCAGTATCGCTCGAAGAGCTAGGCATGAAGCAAAACAATGACCGCGCCAAGTTGCTCGCCAAGACCCTTGATGCCGCCACTGGCTTGTTACTTGAAAACAACAAGTCGCCTTCTCGCAAAACAGGTGAACTAGACAACCGTGGCAGCCATTTCTTCTTGGCTCAGTATTGGGCACAAGCCTTGGCTGCGCAGTCTGACGATGCCGAACTGGCAAAAGCCTTTGCACCTTTGGCCAAAAAGCTGACTGAGAATGAAGACAAGATTCTGAAAGAATTGTCTTCGGTTCAGGGCAGCCCTGCTGACCTAAAAGGCTACTACCATTATGACCTTGAAGCTGTTGCGCGTGTTATGCGCCCAAGCGCGACATTAAATGGTGTATTGGCCAACATGAAGTAATCCAGATCAATCGGATTGCCGTAAACCCAGTAGTCAATGTGGCTACTGGGTTTTTTTATGACTGGTAGGTTTTGGGGGTTTTGCGTGACCACTATTAACTTAAAGTTAAGAAAACGATATAAATTTACCGATAACCACTCTAAATGAATAGAAATTGACCTAAGTATTTGACCTAGGTAGGTGATAAATTTTAGATTTCAAACAACTGTTTGAATTTATACTAGAATTCATAATAATGAATGCACCGCATTTGCACGTATTACTCAGAAGGATAAGACCATGCTAGCTTATAAAGCCCCACTTCGTGATATGCAGTTTGTTGCTCATGAATTGTTAAAATCTGAAGCCCATTATGAAAAGATTGGCGCTGAAGATGCGTCACGAGACATGGTTGATGCCATTTTGACTGAAGGCGCTAAATTCTCCGAACAGGTCCTCGCGCCACTCTATATTTCTGGTGACGACGGCTGTGAGCTAGTGGACGGCAAAGTCATTACACCCGCTGGATTTAAAGAAGCCTATGCACAATACGTCGATGCGGGCTGGCCTAGTATTGCGTCCAGTGTAGAACATGGCGGCCAGGGCCTTCCTGAGTCAATCGCAACCTATATCAGCGAAATGGCCTCTACGGCCAACTGGGCATGGGGCATGTATCCCGGCCTGAGCCATGGCGCTAAGCACACCATTGAAGCCTTCGGTACAGACGAGCAGAAGTCACGTTTTCTTGAGCCACTGATCACGGGCGAAGTAACCGGCACCATGTGCTTGACTGAACCGCATTGCGGCTCTGACTTGGGCCTACTCAAGACCCGTGCCGACAACAAAGCTGATGGCGCTTTCAGCATTAACGGCACCAAAATCTTTATCTCTGCTGGTGATCACGACTTCACTGACAACATCATTCATGTGGTACTGGCCCGTTTGCCTGGCGCTCCTGAAGGCACCAAGGGCATTTCGTTGTTCATCGTGCCAAAGCTTAAGGCTGACGGCAGCTCAAACGGCGTGACCTGTGGCGCACTTGAGCACAAGATGGGTATTCACGGCAACTCCACTGCCGTTTTGAACTTCGACGACGCAGAAGGCTATTTGCTAGGTGCAGAAAACGAAGGGCTTAAAGCCATGTTCACCTTCATGAACGTCGCCCGTTTGGGTACCGCAATGCAAGGCGTTGCCGCTGCTGAATTGTCGTTCCAAGGCTCGCTTGAGTATGCCAAAGACCGTTTGGCTATGCGCTCACTCACCGGCCCTAAGTTTCCTGAAAAAGCCGCTGACCCTATTATCGTGCATCCCGATGTACGCCGCATGCTGATGACACAGAAGGCAGTAGCAGAAGGCGGTCGTGCGATGATTTATTATTGCTCATTCTTGGTCGACACCGTGGCGCACAGCAAAGACGCTGACGAAGTCAATCATGCCACTGAGCTGCTTGGTTTCTTAACGCCGATCGCCAAAGCATTTTTAACCGAAATGGGTCTAGAAGCCGCAAACCACGGCATCCAAATTTATGGCGGCCACGGCTTCATCAAAGAGTGGGGCATGGAACAGATCGTTCGTGATACCCGCATTGCGACGCTGTATGAAGGCACTACTGGCATTCAGGCTTTGGACCTTCTGGGCCGCAAAGTGATGATGACACAGGGCGAATCACTGAAAACATTTACCAAGGTGATTCATAAGTTCTGTGAAGCCAACGCTGAAGGCGACATTGCTGAATTCACCAGCGTATTGTCTGGACTAAACAAAGAATGGGGCGCGGTCACCATGGAATTGGCCATGAAAGCCAGCCAAAACCGCGAAGAAGTGGGCGGCGCATCGGTCGACTACCTCATGTACTCAGGTTTTATTACCCTAGCTTACTTCTGGGCTGATATGGCGCGTGAATCCATGGAAAAATTAGCAGCGGGCACCGACGACGCTGATTTCTACAAGGCCAAAATCGCAACCGCACGGTTCTACTTCCAACGTATGTTGCCACGTGTCGCAGGTCATAAGGCGATGATGACAAATGGTGTAGAGTCAATGATGGCTTTGGATGCAGAACACTTCGCATTCTAAGCGCACCTTTAAGCACATAGCTTATCGACGACATGCCTTCTTGTTTTAAGAGGGCATTGTTGTTTTTTAACCGGTCACGAGGATGATGAAAATGGCAGAATACAAAGCGCCTTTGCGGGACATGCAATTTATTTTAAATGACGTTTTTAATGCGCCTGCTTTGTGGGCTTCTATGCCAGGAACAGAAGAAGCGTCTGATCATTTGGCGGCAGCGATTTTAGAAGAAGGCGCCAAAATTTGTGAAAACGTGTTGGCACCGATCAACCGCCAAGGCGATGAAGAAGGCTGCCAGTGGCAGGAAGGCATTGTCACAACCCCGAGCGGTTTTTCAACAGCCTATAATACCTTTGCAGAAAGTGGTTGGGCTGGCCTAGGCGGCGAGCCCAATTACGGTGGCCAAGGCATGCCTAAAATGCTCACCGTTATGTTTGAAGAAATGCTGTATGCAGCGAACAGCTCGTTTGCCCTGTATCCGGCATTAACCACGGGCGCCTGCTTGGCGATTAACGCCCACGCCAGCGACACACTTAAAGCCTTATTCCTTCCCAAGATGTATGAAGGTACTTGGTCAGGCTCTATGTGCTTAACCGAAGCCCATTCCGGCACCGATCTTGGCATTATTCGTACCCGCGCAGTGCCTCAAGACGATGGTAGCTATGCAGTCACCGGCACCAAAATCTTTATCACCGGTGGTGACCACGACCTGACTGAAAACATCATTCACTTGGTATTGGCCAAGTTACCGGATGCGCCAGCGGGCCCACGCGGCATTTCTTTGTTCCTCGTTCCCAAGGTGAAGGTGGATGCGGAAGGCAATTTGGGTGATAGCAACCAGGTATCGTGCGGATCCATTGAGCACAAAATGGGCATCAAAGGCTCATCAACCTGCGTTATGAATTTTGATGGTTCTCAGGGCTATTTGGTTGGCGATCTCAACAAGGGTTTGGCTGCCATGTTCACGATGATGAACTATGAGCGCTTGACCATTGGCCTACAGGGCATTGGCTTGGCTGACGTGAGCTACCAAAACGCCTTGGCCTATGCCAAAGACCGCTTACAGAGCCGCGCACCGACTGGTGCTACGCACCCCGATCAAATCGCCGACCCCATCTTGGTGCATCCTGATGTGCGGCGCATGTTGCTCACACAAAAAGCCTATACCGAAGGCTGTCGTGCCTTTGCTGCCTTTGTCGGCATGAAGTTAGATATAGCAAAGCACCACTCCGATGATGTCGTTAAGTCGTCAGCCTCTAACATGGTGGCCTTGTTAACCCCGATTGCAAAAGCCTATTTTACCGATCGCGGTTTTGAAAACTGCGTACTGGGCCAACAGGTCTATGGCGGTCACGGCTATATTCGCGAATGGGGCATGGAGCAGTTCGTTCGTGATGCCCGCATTGCACAGATTTATGAAGGCACCAACGGCATCCAAGCCTTGGATCTTATCGGCCGGAAAGTCAGTGCCAATCAAGGTGTGTGGGTCAAAGATTTTGGCGCTGAAATTGCCGACTATATTATCCAAATGCCACAGGATGCCGCGTTGGCACCTTTTGTTACGGCATTGAATGCCGCTAACGATTTGCTGCAAGACACCACCGACTTTGTTACAACGCACAGTGGAGAAGATAAGAACTTTATTGGCGCAGCCAGTGTCGACTATCTCAACCTGTTTGGATTGGTCGCCATGACCTTTATGTGGACGCGCATGGCAGCGGCTGCTTTACCTCAGGCCGATGATCCTTTTTGCAGTGGTAAGCTGAAGACAGCCCATTTCTTTATTCAGAAATTACTGCCTGAAGCCTATGCCTATCAAGCCAAAGTAAAGGCTGGTGCCTCAACCTTGATGGCCCTGAGCGACGACGAGTTCTAACACCCAACAGCAAGGCGGCGTCCGTCGCCTTACCGGGCATCGGCAGCACTGGCTGCTGGTGCCGTCTTCACCACCTGCAACCGCCCCTACCTACACCCTACTTGCCTTACCCAGACTGCATGCAATCCCTGCTGTTTTTTGACCGCCTTTAAGCCTATTCTAACTGGACATGACATGGCTAAATCCGTAGAATCCGCGACAATTTGGGCTCGGCAGATTCTAGCAGGGGTATGGTGACCCTTGCCGATAGCATTTTGCCAGCAAAAGCATGTCCAAAGGTCTTGTTGATGCAGGGGGTTTTGCCAGTGACTGGGCACCCTCTAAAATACAAGTTTCAGATACCTGACCCAATCATTCATCACGATGAGGAACTTGCTTTGAGTACACCTGCCTTACTTGCATTAGAAGATGGCAGCATCTTCCGCGGAATCGCAATCGGCGCACTGGGCTCCTCCAGTGGCGAAGTCGTTTTTAATACTGCAATGACCGGTTATCAAGAGATCCTCACTGATCCTTCATACGCGGAACAAATGGTCACCCTCACCTATCCCCATATTGGCAACACCGGCATCAATCCCGAAGACAATGAGTCTTCAAAGGCTTGGGCAAAGGGCCTGATCATCAGAGACCTACCGCTACGCGCCAGCAACTTCCGCAGCACCCAAACACTGTCTGACTATTTGAAAGAACAAGGCATTGTCGCGATTGCCGGCATTGACACCCGTCGCCTCACCCGCATTTTGCGTGACAAGGGCGCGCAGAATGGCTGCATCATCGCAGGTGACGGCGCATCTGACAGCGACGCCATCGCACAGGCACAAGCGTTCCCTGGCCTAAAAGGCATGGACTTAGCCAAGCAGGTATCCACCACTGAACGTTTTGAGTGGACTGAGGGCAGCTGGGAGCTGGGCGCTGGGTTTAAGAACGGCATCACACAGCCTTACCATGTCGTCGCCTATGACTATGGCGTCAAACACAATATTTTACGGATGCTGGCCGACCGCGGCTGTCGCATCACAGTCGTACCGGCACAGACAACGGCCTCCGATGTCTTGGCATTGCAGCCCGATGGCGTCTTTCTTTCCAACGGCCCTGGCGATCCAGAGCCTTGCGACTACGCGATCAAAGCCATTGCGACTTTGCAGGCCACCGGCATCCCGATGTTTGGCATCTGCTTAGGCCACCAGTTATTGGCCTTGGCCAATGGTGCCAAAACCTTAAAGATGAAATTTGGCCACCATGGTGCAAACCATCCTGTCGAAGATGTCGCGAAAAAGACCGTAATGATTACCAGCCAGAACCATGGCTTTGCAGTGGACGAAACCAGTTTGCCTAAGCACCTGAAGATGACACACCGGTCATTATTTGACGGGTCATTACAGGGATTGCACCACGCAACCTTGCCGGCGTTCTCTTTCCAAGGGCACCCAGAAGCAAGCCCGGGTCCGCAAGATTGCGCCGACCTGTTTGACCACTTCGTTGCACTCATGGCGAAAGCAAAACAGTAAGACTGTCAGGACAAATTGAATAGGCACCACCCCCGAGGCGGTGCAGGACAACAAGAGATTCGGAGCACGCATTTTCATGGCTAAAAGAACGGACATTAAAAGCATACTGATCTTAGGCGCTGGCCCCATTGTAATTGGTCAGGCCTGTGAATTTGACTATTCTGGCGCTCAAGCCTGTAAAGCACTCCGCGAAGAAGGTTATCGGGTAATCTTGGTGAACAGCAACCCCGCCACCATCATGACCGACCCATCAATGGCCGATGCCACCTATATCGAACCCATTGTATGGCAAGAAGTTGAAAAAATTATCGCCAAGGAAAAGCCAGATGCCCTGCTACCCACCATGGGCGGCCAAACGGCTTTGAACTGTGCCTTGGATCTTGAGAAGCACGGTGTCTTGGAGCGCTATGGCGTTGAAATGATTGGCGCAAACGCTGACACCATCGACAAAGCTGAAGACCGTGAGCGTTTTGACAAAGCGATGAAGAACATCGGCTTGGCAACACCCCGTTCTGGCATAGCGCGCGATATGGAAACGGCCTGGAAAATTCAAGAAACCCTAGGCTTTCCAACCATTATTCGTCCTTCCTTCACCATGGGTGGTTCAGGTGGCGGTATTGCCTACAACAAAGACGAGTTTGAAGAAATTTGTTTGCGCGGTCTTGACCTATCTCCGACCTCTGAACTGCTGATTGATGAGTCACTCATCGGCTGGAAAGAGTATGAAATGGAAGTGGTACGCGACAGCGCGGACAACTGCATCATCGTCTGTTCAATCGAAAACTTTGATCCCATGGGCGTGCACACCGGTGACTCCATTACTGTTGCTCCTGCACAGACCCTCACCGACAAAGAATATCAAATTATGCGTAACGCCTCTTTGGCGGTTTTGCGTGAAATTGGCGTTGAGACCGGTGGCTCTAACGTGCAATTTGGTATCTGCCCCGACACGGGTCGCATGGTCATTATTGAAATGAACCCACGTGTGAGCCGCTCGTCCGCATTGGCCTCTAAGGCAACTGGCTTTCCTATCGCCAAAATTGCCGCCAAATTGGCGGTTGGCTACACCCTAGATGAACTCCAAAACGACATCACTGGCGGTAAGACGCCCGCATCGTTTGAACCGTCCATTGACTACGTGGTTACCAAGATCCCACGCTTTGCATTTGAAAAGTTCCCACAGGCAAACGACCGTCTGACCACGCAAATGAAATCGGTTGGTGAAGTGATGGCGATCGGCCGAAACTTCCAAGAATCTCTGCAAAAAGCCATGCGCGGCCTTGAAGTCGGCAGCCACGGTTTTGAGACCCAATTTGAAGACGGCTTGCAGATGGACAAGATTCTTAGGGAATTGAAAGAACCCGGCCCTGAACGCCTGTGGTATGTCGGTGATGCTTTCCGCGCTGGTCTCACCATGGAAGAAATCTACCAGCATACGGGGATTGACCCTTGGTACCTGGTGCAGATTGAAGACTTGCTCAAAGATGAGCAGGCCTTATCAACACAGAACCTTGCTGACCTCAGCGCTCACCGCATGCGCAGCCTGAAACGCAAAGGCTTTTCGGACTTCCGCCTTGGCGCCCTAATCGGTGCAAAGGAGGATATCGTCCGAGCGCACCGTCTGAATCTCGGTGTCACACCGGTTTACAAGCGCGTCGACACCTGTGCCGCCGAATTTGCCAGCAGCACGGCCTATATGTATTCGACCTATGAAGAAGAGTGTGAAGCAGCACCTACCAATAACCGCAAGGTGATGATCTTGGGCGGCGGACCAAACCGTATCGGTCAAGGCATCGAGTTTGACTATTGCTGTGTTCACGCCTCATTTGCAGCGCGCGAAGAAGGTTTTGAGTCGATCATGGTCAACTGCAACCCTGAAACGGTGTCCACTGATTACGACATTTCTGATCGATTATATTTCGAACCCGTGACCCTTGAAGATGTGTTGGCGATTGCCGCCATCGAAAAGCCCATGGGTGTGGTGGTGCAATATGGTGGCCAAACACCACTAAAATTGGCCCGCGCCCTCGAAGCGGCCGGCGTTCCAATCATCGGCACGAGTCCTGACGCCATTGACCGTGCAGAAGACCGCGAACGCTTCCAGAAAATGATTCAAGGCCTCGGCCTATTGCAGCCAGAAAACGCCACTGTCCGTAGCGCAGAAGCCGCCATAGAACAGGCACGCATTATTGGCTATCCCTTGGTCGTACGCCCTTCTTATGTGTTGGGTGGCCGCGCCATGGAAATTGTCTATCAAGAATCTGAACTTGAGCATTACATGAAAACAGCAGTGAAGGTGTCGAACAATGCACCGGTACTGCTAGACCGTTTTCTTGGCAATGCCATTGAAATTGATATCGATTGCGTCAGTGACGGCAACACCGTGGTAATCGGTGCCATCATGCAGCACATTGAGCAAGCCGGTGTTCACTCGGGTGACTCAGCCTGCTCACTGCCTCCTTACAGCCTACCGAAGACCGTACAGGATGAAATTCGGCATCAGGTCACACAGATGGCGTTGGAATTGGATGTTCGCGGCCTCATGAACGTGCAGATGGCGTGGCAGGATGACGCACTGTATGTCATTGAAGTGAATCCCCGCGCATCGCGTACGGTACCTTTCGTGTCAAAAGCCATTGGTACCTCTTTGGCCAAGATCGCCGCCAAGGTGATGATGGGTAAGAACCTGCAAGATTTGTCCTTTACCCAAGAAATCATCCCGAACTTCTTTTCGGTAAAAGAAGCGGTATTCCCATTTAACAAGTTCCCGAGCGTCGATCCTATTTTGAGTCCTGAGATGAAATCGACCGGCGAAGTCATGGGTACCGGCAACACCTTTGGCGAAGCCTTTGGCAAAGCCATTTTGGGCGCTGGCTCTGCAATCCCTCGGGATGGCCGTGTGATTATCAGTGTTAAAGACAATGACAAGCCGGGCATCATCGGTGTTGCTGCGAAATTAGAGGCATTGGGTTACGAAATCTATGCGACCTCGGGTACCGCGAAAGCCATACGCGACGCAGGGTTTACCTGTCACATCGTCAACAAGGTCAAAGAAGGCCGACCACACATGGTAGACATGATTAAGAATGACGAAGTAAACTTCATCATCAATACCACTGAAGGCCGCGCATCAATCGATGACTCTTCAGAAATACGCCGCAATGCACTGCAACACAAAGTGTATTACACAACGACATTAGCCGGTGCCCAAGCCACCATGATGGCGCGAGAACACCTGGCTGATTCGCCAGTGCGCAGGCTACAAGATTTGCACATAGGAATTTAATCGATGACCCGAATCCCCATGACACTAGAGGGAGAAAAGGCGCTACAGGAAGAGTTGTTGCGCCTAAAAACTGTTGACCGTCCCCGCATTATTAAAGCGATTGCTGAAGCGCGCGAACATGGCGACCTGAAAGAAAATGCTGAATACCATGCTGCCCGTGAACAACAGGGATTTGCAGAAGGCCGTATCAGTGAAATTGAAGGCAAGCTCTCTCACGCCCAAGTAATCGACATCAAAAGCCTACCCAATAGCGGCAAGGTTATCTTCGGTACCACGGTGACCCTGTACAACACCGAAACCGAACAGACCGTGACCTATCGGATTGTCGGCGAAGATGAGGCCAATGTGCAGATCGGCAAGATTTCTGTCACCTCTCCGATAGCCCGAGCCATGATGGGCAAAGAAGAAGGCGACGCCATTGTGGTCAAAACCCCCAAAGGCGATACCGAATACGAAGTCGAAAAGGTCGAATACCGCTAAGCAGACTCAGTGCCTATCACGAAGTTGTGATAGGCCATTTCACGCAGCCGATAAACCCCGATAGTCTCGCCACCGAAAGTCTGAATACCACATACCCGCAGAGTCACTAGGGTCATCACTTTTTTACACAGCACCTTTTTTTGATCACCCCGCCTACCTGCGCCATTAGATAACCCCGCCGCAATCTGCTATAGTCGCGACCCATTTTTTGACCCGCCCGACCATTGGAGTGCTTATACCCATGTTTGACCTGATTCGCGCCCACCGCGCCAGTGCCAAGGACGATATTTTGTCCGGTATCACCGTTGCCCTTGCTCTGGTTCCCGAAGCGGTAGCCTTTGCCTTTGTAGCCGGCGTAGAACCTATGGTTGGTCTGTATGCCGCCTTTATGATGGGATTACTCACCGCCGTTTTTGGTGGACGACCCGGTATGATTTCCGGTGCTACCGGTGCCATGGCCGTTGTCTTGGTCAGCTTGGTCGCTGAACACGGCATCCAATATATGTTTGCTGCCGTCATCCTGGCAGGCATTATCCAAATGCTGGCGGGTATCTTTCGCTTGGGTAAATTCATCCGTTTGGTGCCGCATCCCGTCATGTTGGGCTTTGTAAACGGTTTGGCGATTGTGATTTTCTTGGCGCAGCTGGGCCAGTTTATGGTGAAGGACCCACATGGCATGTGGGTGTGGATGGAAGGCAGTACGCTCTACACCATGATTGCACTGTTGTTGTTGACCATGGCCATCATTCATTATCTACCCAAATTGACTACCGCGATCCCATCCTCTTTGGCTGCGATTTTGGTGGTGACCGGTATCGCGATCTTCTTCCAATTGGATGCGCGTAACGTCATCGACTTTGTGCGTGACATGGTGCCTGCGGAGCAAGCAGCCACCGCATCTCTGAAAGGCACGTTACCCACCTTTGCTATTCCTCAGGTGCCCTTTACCCTGCAGACCCTATGGATCATTTTGCCATACTCATTTATTTTGGCTGCGGTTGGCCTCATCGAATCACTGTTAACCATGACCCTGATTGACGAGGTGACCAACACCCGTGGCCGTGGCAACCAAGAGTGTTTGGGACAGGGCTTGGCCAATACCGTCAACGGTTTCTTTGGCGCCATGGGTGGTTGCGCCATGATCGGTCAGAGCATGATCAATATTAACTCCGGCGGCCGCACCCGTTTGTCGGGTATCACTGCAGCCTTGTTGCTGCTGTTCTTTATCCTGTTTGCCTCGCCATTAATCGAAATGATTCCTTTGGCTGCCCTAGTGGGCGTCATGTTTATGGTGGTACTGGGTACCTTTGAATGGTCTTCTTTCCGCATCATTCGCAAGATTCCGAAGTCAGACGCCATCGTGTTGGTCTTGGTATCTGGCGTGACCGTTGCCACAGACTTGGCCATGGCCGTTGTGGTTGGTGTCATTGTGTCTGCTTTGGTGTTTGCTTGGAAGCACGCCCAAACCATCCATGCCAAAACCAGCATCGATGAGAACGGTAGCAAGATATATGAAATTAATGGCCCGATATTCTTTGGTTCCGTTGCCAACTTCAAAGAGCTGTTTACCCCTGAAGAAGATCCTGCAGACGTGATTGTAGAACTACAATACAGCCGTATTGCTGATCACTCAGGCGTTGAAGCCCTCGACGGCTTAGCCGACAAATACATCGCGCTTGGCAAGCAGCTGCACATTCGTCACGTCAGCCCAGAGTGTCGCACGTTGTTACGCAAAGCCGGTGATCTGTGTGAGGTCAACATGCTTGAAGACCCTATTTATCACGTGGCGACAGACGCACTCGAATAAGTACCCTAGGGGTGCAGCACCCGTCTGCATCCCTGTTTGAGAACCAGGATCAACACAACCGACCGCTTGTCTGTGGCATTGCTGCGTCAGTCGGTCTAGGCTTGTTACCGCTTGTATGACCTAAAGGAAACCGCATGGAATTTTTGGTGGGCCAACGCTGGGCCAGTATTTCTGAACCTAAAATGGGTTTGGGCATTGTCACAAATGTCGACGGTCGTCGCATTACGATCGACTTTCCAGCTGTAGAAGAAATCCGTACCTATGCTGCTGAGTCAGCCCCCCTGAGCCGCATTATTTATAGCCCTGGTGACCACCTGCACAATATGCAGGAAGAACGCTTTACCGTACTTGAAGTGCACAGCCTGCGTGGCATTTCTATCTATGTGTGTGAAAACAGTGCTGGACAGGATGTACAGATTTCTGAGATGGATCTGAGCTGTTATATCCAGTTGACCACCCCCATACAACGTCTCACCGCCGGCCACCTTGATCGCCTTGGTGAATACACATTACGCATTGCCACCATTCAAAACCTCCACCACCAACAACTGTCGCCGGTAAAGGGACTGTTGGGCTCGCGCACCGATCTGCTGCCCCATCAGATTTATATTGCCCATGAAGTGGCTAAACGCCATGCCCCGCGCGTGTTATTGGCAGATGAAGTCGGTCTGGGTAAGACCATTGAAGCCGGGATGATTTTACACCAACAAATTCAGACGGGTCAGGCTTCGCGGGTATTGGTGTTGGTTCCCGATAGTTTGATGCACCAGTGGTTGGTCGAAATGCTCCGCAGATTCCAACTGTCGTTTTCAGCGTTCGACACCGAACGCGTCCGTGATTTACTGGATAGCGACGGTTCCGAAAATCCCTTTGAGACCGAACAACGGATCATCGCGCCTATTTCAATGTTTATCGACTACCCAGAGCTACAGGACGAAGCCTTGGACGCGTCTTGGGACATGGTCATTGTCGATGAAGCGCACCACTTGGCTTGGAAACCCGAAGCAGCAAGTCCTGAGTACCTGTTTGTTGAACGTCTGGCGGCAAAAACAGCAGGCTTGTTATTGCTAACGGCGACCCCTGAACAGGTCGGCATGGCGGGCCATTTTGCGCGACTGCGCCTGCTAGACCCTGCTCGCTTTCACGATCTCTCACTATTTCTTACTGAGCAAACCCAGTTTGCTGCCCTCAATGCGGTGGTGCAGCAGCTCATTGCAGCGACAACCTTGACCCCCGATTTGCACCCGATAGTCAGTGATTGGTTACATGACCACACACCGGATATCGGCACTGATGCTGACAGCGTGATCGACACGCTACTCGATCGCCATGGTACCGGCCGCGTGCTATTTCGAAATACCCGCGCAGCCATCAAAGGCTTCCCAGGACGTCAATTGATCGCCCACCCGCTGGCCTGTCCAGAACAGTACCTCTCTGTCACTGGCCGCGACGCTTTGCGCCCAGAACAGGGTTTGCCCGAAGATCTGTGGATTGCCAATGACCCGCGTGTGGACTGGTTGATCCAACAGTTAAAAACACTGAAAGGCCAAAAGGTGTTGGTGATTTGCCATTTTGCAGAAACGGCATTGGCGCTCGACAAACACCTTAACCTGCGCGCTGGCATTCGAGCGGCTTCTTTTTACGAAGATTTAACCCTGATAGAACGTGATCGGGCGGCTGCCTATTTTGCTGAAACCGACCAGGGCGCTCAGGTGTTGATCTGTTCTGAAATCGGCAGTGAAGGCCGTAATTTTCAGTTTGCCCATCATTTGGTGTTGTTCGATTTACCGGAAGACCCCGATTTACTCGAACAACGCATTGGACGTCTTGACCGTATCGGACAAACCGAGACCATCAAGATCCACGTTCCCTATTTGATCGACACCCCCCAATCCGCGCTATTCGACTGGCTGCATCAGGGCATTGGTATTTTTGAACACAGCTGTGCCGCCGCTCATCATATCTTTAGCCATTTCCGTCAGCGGCTGTATGACACCTTGAAAGCACCCACGGCAGAAGCATTGGCGTCTTTGGTTGCCGACACCCATGCCTTTGCTACTGAGGCCGTGGCTGCACTGCATGATGGACGTGATGCCTTGCTTGAACGCAACAGCTGTCGGTTGGCGCCAGCACAGGCCCTCATTGCCCACATTGAACAAGAAAGCTTGGCCGAGCCGCTACAACAATACATGGAAATGGTGTTTGCAACCTTTGGTATCGACTCAGAACCCCACAGTGCTTTGGCCTCTATTATCCGCCCAAGTGAGCACCAGTTAGTGAGCCATTTTCCGGGGCTGCGCGACGATGGCAACACCCTGACCTATGACCGCAAACAGGCACTGTCTCGCGATGACATGGACTACTTAACCTGGGAGCATCCTATGGTGAAAGAGTCGATGGCCATGATCTATACCGGTGAAATGGGCAATGTCTGTTTGGGCGCACTGCCGCTGAAAGCCTTGCCACCCGGCACGCTGTTACTAGAGCTGTGGTTTACGCTTGAGACCCAAGCCAGCCATGATCTGCAGGTTGGTCGTTTCTTGCCTTTGCAGCCTTTTCGTCTGCTGGTCAATCAAAACGGACAAGACTTGGGTCATGCCGTGTCATTTGACCAACTCAATGCGTTAGTGGAACCCATCGGCAAGCAAAAAGCAGCCCCTATTATGGCGCAAATACGGTCAGTGATTGAAACCATGTACCACCAAGCCGCACGAGCATCGGAACAGCGATTGCCAGAATTTATTGCCTCAGCATCTGCTGCTGCTCACGCCAATTTGGGCGCTGAAATCAGCAGATTAGAAGCGCTTCAGGAAGTGAATCCACAGGTACGGCCTGCTGAAATAGCGCACCACCACCAGTTGCTGTCAGACAACCTAGCGGCGATCGCGCGTGCGGCAGTGGTCTGTCAAGGTGCGCGCATTTTGATTTCTAGGCATCCCTAAGCGCTGATTGAAACGGCAGGCTTAACCCTGTGAGGTAGCCTGCCGGTTTACCTAGTAGAAGGTGACGGTGGCAAAAGCCACGATCAAGAGCGTTACCGCCATAGCGACGGTTTGTAGTCGGCGATTTTTTTGCAATATCACGGGGTCTTTCTGGCGTTTAAAGCGGGCAATATTCGCATGGATCATGCCAGACAATCCGACCAGAACGACGACCAAAATCAACTTCACTTGATAGGTCGCGACACCCATATCGGCACCCATCTTGATCGACATCCACACCCCAGTGACCAGCAGTAACAACAGGCCCACCGCATTCAACCGCGCAAACTGTTGGACTAACGGAAACAGCCCCATCTCTGGGTGCTTGCGCCCATAATCGCCGGTCAGGCGTGCGCCTAACGCCCCGCCTAAACCCAGTACCAAGCCCAATAGGTGTAGCATCAATAGCGTTGCATACATGGTATTGCCCCTTCAATGTGATGTGTTAGGCGAAAGCCTAGTCCATGACGTGCTCTAAACCGAAAAGAAACCCATCCTGTTCAACAATCTTCCGACAGGCCAATAGGACACCGGGCATAAAACAACTGCGATGGGTCGAATGGTGTTCAATTTTTAATGTTTCGCTGTGCCCACCAAACAGCACCGACTGCTGCGCTACCACGCCGGGCAACCGAATCGCGTGCAAGGGAACGCCATGCAATATAGCCCCCCGTGCGCCAGCCAACAGTTCAGTACCCTTTGGCGTCAGACTGCTTTGGGTACGTGCAGCCGCGATCAATTCAGCGGTGCGAATCGCAGTGCCCGATGGACTTTCTTCCTTCTGCGGACTGTGAATCTCAACCACCTCAGCATCTGGCAAATACCGAGCGGCCTGCGCTGCAAACTGCATCATCAACACAGCACCCAGTGAGAAATTCGGTGCAACCAACCCAGCCAAACCCGTTTCTTTTGCCAAGGCCGACAAGGTGTCAATTTGGGCTTGCTGAAAGCCCGAGGTGCCCATGACGGGCCGGGCGCCATTGTTGAGAATCGTACAGGCATTATCAAAGCCAGCCGAAGCAATGGTAAAATCCACCACCACATCGGGTTTCAACTGTTGGATGCTTGTCGCCAAATCATCACCGCGGTCAATCCCCCCAACCAAATCAAGCCCTTCTGCCTGCGCCACGGCGGCCATCACTTCAGCCCCCATTCGGCCTTTGGCGCCATTTACCAAAACTGTGATCACTGTTGACTCCTTTGCACCCATTGCCTGCCTGTTTTTTGCCAGTATACCCTAACTGCACGGGGTGTCGCGGTCACTTTTTAACCGGAAATACAGGACCCCTGCATAGACAAAGACCGATTTGCACCCTATGATGTAACTTAAATGACACTTATGACACTTTAGCAACTATGGCCACACAAGAACAACGGGTGTTAGACATCCTAAAAGCCGCCCCTATGCTGAGTCAGCAAGCCGTAGCGGACCAACTGGGGATTAGCCGGAATGCGGTCGCTGGGCACATCAGTCGCCTGATGAAAAAAGGCCATATTGAAGGCAAAGGCTATGTCTTTCCCACTGGCGCATACTGGGTGGTGATTGGCGGCGCTAACGTCGATTGCCAAGGCGCAGCCTTTTCGGATATTCAACACCCTGACTCCTATCCTGGACGCGTTACCGATACTGCTGGTGGCGTGGGGCGAAACATCGCCGAAAATATAGCGCGTCTGGGCCTCGCTACCCGATTGATTTCTGCCGTGGGGCAAGACCCTTCAGGCGATTGGCTATTGTCACATTGCCAAGGCATTGGCATCGACACGCAGGCGGTGTTTCGCCTATCGGAAGCACCTACTAGCCGCTATTTGTCTGTTGTGGATGCCAAAGGCCAGTTACAGGTAGCCATTGCAGATATGGCCATTATGGATTTACTCGACGGCACACGCCTAGCAGAAACCACCCAATTACGGGCGCAGGCTGCGGGCTTGGTGCTGGACTGCAATCTGTCTGTATCCGCCTTGTCTGAAATTTTTCGGGCCAGCAGCCTACCGCCGGTCTATGTCGACTGTGTGTCGCAAGCCAAGGCACGGCGATTGCTACCCCATTTGGAGCGCATCCACACACTCAAACTCAACCGTGCTGAGGCCCATGCGCTTTTGGGAACGACGCACAGTGACAGTGACATCGTCACCCAACTACGCACACGCGGTGTTACTCAGGTTTTACTCAGTTTGGGTGCAGAGGGTCTGTATTACGGTGACCACCATGGCACAGGTGCGGTACCGCCCAAAAAGGTATCGGTTGTCAGTGACAATGGCGCTGGAGATGCCCTGTTGTCCGGCTTTATCGTGGCAGAATCCTTGGGTTTACAGGGAAATGACAGGCTGCAATGGGCGCAAGCCTGTGCAGCCATCACATTGGAATACGCGGGTGCAAACCACCCAGAATTGTCTATTGAGAAGGTATCCACATGGCTCAACCAATAACACACACGCATCTCGATATTTTACCCGAAGTGGCTGACGCCTTGTCTCAGGGCCGGCCTGTTGTGGCACTAGAAAGCACCATTATTTCTCATGGTATGCCTTGGCCACAGAATGCAGAGATGGCCAACACTGTTGAAGAAGCAGTGCGGGCTACGGGTGCGATTCCAGCCACGATTGCTGTCATTGCTGGTCGATTAAAGGTTGGGTTAACCACCGACGAAATACAGCTGTTGGCCCGACAAGGCGATGCGGTGATGAAGTGTTCGCGGCGTGACCTGCCTTACGTGGTGTCTCAGGGTAAACACGGCGCAACCACGGTATCGGCCACCATGATTATCGCCCACATGGCGGGTATTCGGGTGTTTGCCACCGGTGGCATAGGCGGCGTGCATCGCGGTGCTTCCGATTCTATGGACATATCTGCTGATCTTACGGAGCTAGGGCGCACACCGGTGGCAGTGGTCTGTGCTGGGGTAAAGTCGATTCTCGACATCGGCCTAACCCTAGAATATTTGGAAACCCAAGGTGTGCCAGTGCTGGGTTTTCAAACCGCAGCCTTGCCTGCATTTTATAGCCGTGACAGTGGCTTTGGCGTCGATTTTGCCATCGACAGTCCTGCTGACGTGGCGCGTTTCCTTAAGGCCCAATGGTCTATGGGCATGACAGGCGGTGCGGTGATTGCCAATCCAGTACCTGAAGCCGATAGTCTGCCGCGCGAGATGATTGATGCACACATCTCACAGGCATTAACGGAAGCAGATGCACAAGGCATCAAGGGCAAAAATATTACCCCCTTCCTATTAAAGCGAGTGACTGAATTGACCGACGGTGTGAGTTTGGTAACCAACATTGCCTTGGTATTAAACAATGCAAAGGTCGCAGGCGAGATAGCGGTCGCCTATTCAGCACAGGGGTAACCCATGGCAGAGTCGGACAGAACGGGGTATGTCAGAGCAAATTAAGGCAGCACGGATCAACTATCTGTGTACATTGAGATTGCCAACAACCTAAAAAAGGACTTTTACGGTTGGGGCAATCCGCTGTCGACTACGCCCGATTTTTCATTTTATCTCGATACATCAACTTATCCGCACGTACCAATAACTCGTCAAGAGACGCGCCATCTTGCGGGTAGGTTGCCACACCCACACTCACCCCAAGGGAAAAAGTCAGACCATTCACACAGATATCTCTGGAGATATTGGCCCTGATGCGGTCAACAAAAATATCCGTTTTCCTCCCGTCTGGAAATCCAGGTACAACAGCCACAAACTCGTCACCGCCAAGACGGCACACAAAATCGGATTCTCTAAAAAAGGTTTTAAGACGTTGGCCCATGGCTCGAATCACCGCATCTCCGACTGAATGACCATGTGCATCATTGACCTGTTTGAAACCATTTAGATCTAAAAAGATGATATGAAAGGTGCTTTCGTGATGGGCTGCAGCTGTAACGGAATCCAAAAATGTTCGCGACAATGCGATGCGATTTGGCAACTCCGTAAGCGCATCGTGTAGCGCCTGATGCGTCACCTTCTTGTGTGCGACTTCGACAGCCACTTTTTCGTCGTGTAAGTCGCCGATCAATTCAATATTGTGTAAGTGGGTGAGCGCGTTATTGAATGCAATGGCGACAAAGGGCGCAACCGCTTCAACCAAGTCAATATGGCCACTCTCATAGGCGCCGGCATTTTCTGACTGTACTGACCACACCCCTACAACACGGTCTCCAAGCATCAGTGGCAAAAACAGTGCGGACCTTGGAATCACACGGGTGCCCTTGATTAATGTGACTGATTCTGTTTTAAAATCGTTACATATTTCTATCTTTTGGCTGTTTACTACCTTATTCGCATAGGTCTTATTGGCACTAAAAATGCCGATTCCATCTGAATTGACTTCCCCATTTTCAACCACGAGCACAACCTCTAAGGTCGGGCTCTCGGGCACCATTTCTACCAAAGATATGGTGGTCACAGGCATCACGGGTGACAGTGCTTCAAACAGCCGAATTCCCATTTCACTGAAATCTAGTGTGCTGGCGAGTGAACGACCAATTTTATTGATGTGCAGGGTTTGTTCATGCAACATCTCAAGCGCCTGTAGTTCGAGAAGCTTCTGAACGCGCGCTGTTTCTTGGTGTAACGCCTGTGTCGCTTTAGCCCGACTTGAATGAACGGCCTCTCGCTGTCTGTGCTTTAATTCACGGGACAATCGATAGGCTTCGTTGGCGAAGTACAACGCCTGCTTAAAGTCACCCTCTTTCTCGAAACATGCAGAAACCAATGCATGTAGATTTTGCAAAATCTGATGGGGCCAGGAGACTGATTCTAGCGCCAAAGCGCGGTCCAAACAGTGTGAGACACCTGTTGAATTTCCTTGAGAAAAGTACCACTGCGCGAGTAGCTGTAAAAGCCGATACCGCTCGATACCCTGCACATGAAATTCTGAACTCACCACTATGTCTTCCAGCTGTTGAATGGCTGGTTGCACGTCGCCCTGTAGGTAGCGTTTGTGCGCACGGATGGTCTGCAGTGAAAATAGCATGCGTTTATATTGACCAGTCTGGGCCAATGCATGTGCCCGTTCAAAAAAGTGGTCGAACTGTTCAAGCTGATCTCTGGCCAAGCATTGTTCGACCTTTACATAATAATAAACGCAAAGAATGCCCTCGGGAACAAGGTCAAAATCTTGACCAGCGAGCTGGTCGATCAACTTGTCACATGCCACACGATCCTCTAGGGTTTCATAAAGTCTGATGAGGTTGCAACGCAATGCGAAAACAACACTGTGGTCGCTACTGTGAACCGCCAAAGACAAAGCGGTCTCATAATACTGCACGGCAACACTAAATTGACCCATGTCGAAATAGGTGCGGCCTAGGTTGTTATAGCTCCGACTAACCGCAGCAAAATCACCTATTGCCAAAGCCCTGTCTATAGATTGCTCAAGGAAATCACCCGCAATTTGGAAACGGCCACAGTACATTTCGCACATACCAATAAGCCGAAGCGAATAAGGCACAAGTGTGTCATGCCCCCATTTTTTGGCAAGATCGTAGGATTCCTTTGCTAGCAACAACGCAGATTCTGGATTTGCAAAAATCGTCTGCCAGCTAGTTTGTTGTAAACGAACTACGTCGGCTTTCAATACATCCTCACTGGAGATGACTTCTTCATTAAACGATACATCACCTCATGCTATCATGATGGCAACTGGTCATCCCACCTTTATCAGGGCACCCTGCCACACGTCATAAAACCCAAATCTTTATGGATATGGGGTTATTTAGCCTAGCTCCACGGGTTATTTAGCATAGCTCCGCGGGTTATTTAGCCTAGCTCCACGGTTTCTTTTTTATGTCTGCGATAGGCAGAATACAAGGCGTGTACAATCGACCTCAAAACAAGTCATTGCTATCACGTTGTTTTTAACCTGCCACCGAAGTAACCTGCAAACCGATCCTTTTTTGTTTACAGTCACAAACAAACATATACTCCTAAATAGTGGCTCTAGGCCCTAATAATTGGGAAAATGACTTCACCCAAACAATTTCTTTACTACCCATGCATATGGCTTGGAACCGTTCAACTATGACACATGAATCAGATTCGGATCTTTTGCAATTCAGTGCAGAGCCTTGCGCGGATTCGACGGCCATCACCACGACGTTAACTCCTTGGCATATCTTGGTAGTTGACGATGACGAATCTGTGCACCAGGTGACACGCCTAAGCCTCAAAAACGAACGCATTCTCGGCCATCCCATCCAACTGCATGATGCCTTTTCAAGCGCTGAGGCCATGACGCTGTTAGAGAGCGGGGTTGAATTTGCCATTATCCTACTCGATGTCGTGATGGAAACTGACGATGCCGGCTTGAAACTTGTACGCTCCATTCGCGAAACCCTAAAAAACAGAGACATTCGGGTGATTTTGCGCACGGGCCAACCAGGGCAAGCGCGCGAAGCGGACGCTGTTTCAAAATACGACATCAATGACTACCGGCTAAAGACTGAACTGACCCGTATCCACCTGATTTCTGCCATTACTGCGGCTCTGCGCGCCTATGAACAGATCAAACGGTTGCGCATGGCCCAAGACAACATGGTCGAAGTGGCCAATATTGCCAATGCCCTCATGCAGGAAACCGACTTGCCTGGCTATGCCTTGGTCGCCATTGACGGCGTTAAATCGCTGATTCAATGTCCTGGAGACATGATGGTAGTCCGCCGTATCGGCGTGGGTAGCAAATGCCAATGGCGCTGCTTAGCCGCACAAGGCAGCTTGTCTGAGTTCACGGACACCCTTTTGGATCCTACCAGCGATCGCATAACGGCCATTGCTGCCAGCACCCGAATACTGGGCGACAATGACAGCCATATTCCGAGTACGTTTAAGGTGGCATCCGCCGGTGCATCTGAATTCTATTTTGTTACAACGCAGCCTAGCCCAATTACACCACTACAACAGCAGGCATTAGCCGTCCTATTGGTCTCGGTACGTATTGGCTTTGAAAAGCAGTTGTTGATTGAACACCTATCTGCGTTGGCTTGGACGGACCGGCTTACCCAATTGCCTAATCGCGCGGCATTAATCAACGCGTTAGATACAGCAATCACCAGTGCCAGCCACTATGATCTCGTTGTGATGAACCTTGATGGGTTTGGCACCATCAATGACGGATTGGGCCAAGAAGTCGGCGATGCAACACTCAAAGAAATCGCTCGGCGCTTAATGGCCCTAGGTGATGGCCGTTGGCAAACAGCCCGGATTTATGGTGATACGTTTGCAGTACTTGGGCGTAGCACCGAATTGACCTTTAGCCGGGTCAATGCCATTTTTGCTGACACCATCAAAGTCAACCATTCGGACATTAGAATGGCCGCGTCTTATGGCACCTTGCATCACATTTCTAGCTGCCTCGACTCAGAGGATGCCTTCCGAAAAGCCACCATGGCCTTGCACCGAGCCAAACGCAACGAACGTGGCAGCAACGTCAGTTTCGCCCCCGAAATGGACACTGAAGTAAAAGAACGGCTGGAATTGGCGCGGTTACTGGTGGTAGCCATTGAACAGCAACAGTTGGAACTGCACTACCAGCCAAAAATTCGGTTCAGTGACGGCAAGGCGGTTGCGGTTGAAGCTCTGATGCGTTGGCCCATAGACGGTGGCTTTATTCCACCCGTAAAATTTATTCCGGTCGCGGAAACCTCAGGGCTTATCTTTGAACTGGAAAGGTTTTTGGTTAAACGCGCCTGTACCGACTATCTAAAGCTGGCTGAACTGGGTCATTCAGATATCAATATCGCCATCAACGTGTCCGCCTCAGTGTTGGAGACCCAGGCCTTCTTTAGCTATTTCAAATCCACCATCAAGGCGCATAACGTGCCTGCTGAAAACCTCTGCATTGAACTAACCGAGGGGACTGTTAGCCGCAACCAGGCTATCTTGGTGAATCAGTTGCATAAATACCGCGCCATCGGGGTAAAAATTTCACTGGATGATTTCGGTACAGGCTACAACTCACTGGCACAATTAAATTCATTACCAATCGATCAAATCAAAATCGACAAATCGTTCGTGGACAATATTTTGACTGATGAACGCGCGTTAAAGCTAAACAAAGCTATTATGTTGATAGCTAAGACGATGGCGCTAGAAATTGTCGCTGAGGGGATCGAATACCAAGAACAGGGCAATACCATGAATGAATTGGGTTGCGATCAAGGTCAAGGCTATTGGTACTCCAGACCGCTGCCTTTACCAACCCTGTTAGATTGGCTAAAAACGCACAAGTTACCTTAATGGCGCTGAGCCTTATGATGGGCTTAGCAATCGACGCCTCAGGCGATTGCATCGTGTATTCTGCCCCCGAGTCGTTTAAAATATCACCCTTATTTGTATAGGGACGCATCTTCATGTCAGAGCAAGACACCATTGATTTCGGCTACCAGCAGGTTCCGGTCGCTGAAAAACAAGAAAAGGTAGCCGAAGTATTTCATTCGGTTGCACAAAAGTACGACATCATGAATGACTTGATGTCGGGCGGTGTCCACCGATTGTGGAAACGGTTCACTATTGAGCTCAGTGGTGTCCGTAAAGGCCATCGGGTGCTAGATATCGCCGGCGGCACCGGTGATCTCACTGCCATGTTTTCTAAATTGGTCGGCACACAGGGCCAGGTGGTACTTGCGGACATCAATGCCTCGATGCTGCAGGTAGGCCGAGATCGTTTGATCGATCGTGGTACCGCCGACAATATTGAATTTGTGCAGGCCAATGCCGAGACACTGCCCTTTCCAGACAACCATTTCGACTGCATTACTATTGCCTTTGGCTTGCGTAATGTGACTGATAAAAACAAAGCATTGCGGTCGATGCATCGGGTCCTTAAGCCGGGTGGTCGCTTATTGGTCTTGGAATTTTCTAAGCCGCAAACCGAATGGCTGTCGAGCATCTATGACCAGTACTCATTCAAGGTATTGCCGTTTATGGGCAAGCTAGTCACCAATGATGCCGAGTCCTACCAGTATTTGGCAGAGTCTATTCGAATGCACCCTGATCAAGAAACCCTGGCCGGGATGATGCGCGATGCCGAGTTTGAAGCGGTCCGCTATCACAATATGACAGGTGGCATTGTCGCGCTGCATCGTGGGGTAAAACCTTGATTCTTACGTCTAGGCTTGCCCTGTTTGCAGCCATAGAAACGGCAGTTAACAAGGCCTTGGCTTACGACCCAGCTACCCGACAGCAGCTGGCGTTGATCGACGACCAGATTATCGCAGTGCGAATCACACAGCCGAGCCAACAACTCTGGGTGCGTTTTTCTGGCGACCAGGTGCGCCTACTCAGTCACTGGGAAGACAGCGTTGATGCGAGCATCTCGGGACGACTCAAAGATTTCATTGCCTTAGCAAAAGAGACCGACAAGAACCAAGTCTTGATGTCGAGCCGTATGGAAATCAGCGGCAATACCCAACTACTTACTCGCCTACAAAGCATTGCTGCCCAACTCGATATCGACTGGGAAGCGGGTATTGCAGATGTCATAGGTGATGTGCCTGGGCATTGGGTGGCCTCTGCCTTGAAATTTGGCAACCTGTTTGCCAAGGATGTGGCACAAAGCGTCGACCGTTCGTGGCGCAACTATTGGCAATTTGAGTCAGACAGCTTGATCAACAGCCAACAGTATCAACAAACGTCGGCAGATATTGCCAAAGCAAGGTTTGAAGCAGACCGCTTAGAAGCCAAGGTGCAGCGTTTGCAAAAACGCATGGCGGCTACCTCATGAATCGTATCAAACGCATGATTCATGTGATGTGGGTGACTTCCCGTTACCGTCTGGATTATTTTTTGCCGACCGAGCACCTACCTTTTCGGTTTCGCCTGCTGCTATGGATCATGCCATGGCGGTTATTGATCGCACCTAAGAACACCCCCGCTGTTAATTTGCGGTTAGCACTCGAAGCCCTAGGCCCAGTGTTTGTGAAATTTGGTCAAATACTGTCGACACGCCGCGACCTCATGCCGACCGACATCGCAGACGAACTCGCCAAATTACAGGATCAAGTCCCTGCATTTCCGGGACACCAAGCACGGGCCATCATTGAGTCGCAACTCGGCCAATCTGTCGAAGCGTTGTTTGCGACGTTCGATGAAATCCCGCTCGCATCGGCTTCGGTTGCACAGGTACACCCTGCAACGCTACATAGCGGTGAATCGGTCGTCGTTAAGGTTATACGCCCCGACATCGAACGGGTCATATTAAAAGACTTGGCGTTGCTAAAAACCCTGGCCCAGTGGATTACCAAAATCCCCGATGGCAAGCGGCTCCGCCCTAACGAAGTGGTCGAGGATTACCATAAAACCATTTTGGACGAGCTGGATCTGATCCGCGAAGGGTCGAATGCCGTCACCCTGCGACGGAATTTTGAACACTCCAGTTTGCTCTACATCCCTGAAGTGCATTGGGCCTATACCAGCAAAAGCGTGCTGACGATGGAGCGCATCCACGGCATTGGCGTCAGCGACATCGCTGCGTTGAAAGCCCAGGGCACTGATATGAAAAAACTGGCGGAGCGTGGTGTTGAGATTTTTTTCACCCAGGTATTCCGAGACAGTTTTTTCCATGCAGACATGCATCCGGGTAACGTGTTTGTGTCACGAGAACACCCAGAGAACCCGAGCTACATAGGCATCGACTGTGGCATCGTCGGCAGCCTATCAGAAGCAGACCTTACCTATTTGGCCCTCACGCTGCTGGCGTTTTTCAATCGGGATTACCGCCAAGTAGCGCAGCTCTATGTTGATTCCGGTTGGGTGCCGCGAGATACGCGGGTACATGAATTCGAAAGCGCTATACGTGCAGTCTGTGAACCCATATTTCAAAAGCCCCTGTCAGAGATTTCATTTGGCTTGGTGCTGATTCGGTTATTTCAGACCGCGCGGCGCTTTGATATGGAAGTACAGCCACAGCTGGTGCTGTTGCAAAAAACCTTACTCAATATTGAAGGCTTGGGTCGACAACTCTACCCCGAGTTGGATTTGTGGGCGACGGCAAAGCCCTATCTTGAGACCTGGTTTAAAGACCGACTCCATCCGTTAACGGCAGCGCAACGCGCATGGCGCAATGCACCCGGCTGGTTAGAAAAAGCGCCCCAACTACCTGACATGGTGTTTGCCGCCCTCAAGTCGTACCAAACCAATGAAGCATCACAGAGTCTGCAGATGATGCAGATACAGACAGCGCTTCAACAATCCCAACGCGCTGAGAACAAACGCCAATGGCGCTGGCTTGCCTCTCTTTGCTTAGTCGCCGGTTTCGCCATCCCCAGCATGCAGCCTACGTTGACTGCTTGGGTGCCTGCACTGTATCTGGGTGCGAGTATATTTGTTTTCTTAAGTTTTAGAGGGTGATACAGTGCATGACATTCTCGCTGCCTTAGCAGCCACGATTGAACAGCGTAAATCCAGCCCTGCAGAGGCATCCTATGTTGCCAGTCTGCACCACAAGGGTCTCAACAAGATTCTAGAAAAGGTGGGTGAAGAATCGGTCGAGGCCATCATCGCCGCGAAAGATTACCAGCTGACAGCCAGCGCCGAACACCGCAACGAAGTGATCAAAGAGACTGCGGACCTGTGGTTTCACTCGCTCGTCATGCTGTCTCATTTAGACCTCACGCCGGATGACGTGTTAAACGAACTCGCCAGCCGATTTGGACTGTCAGGGCTGACAGAAAAAGAAAACAGGAAACCATGATGAGCGACAACTGCCTATTTTGTAAGATTATAGCTGGCGATATACCGGCAAAGATTGCCTACGAAGATGAGCACATGATCGCCTTTTCCGATATTGCACCCCGGGCGCCCGTTCATCTATTATTGGTGCCAAAGCGCCATGTTGAAAACTTGATGACCGCAACAGAATTCGATCGCGATTTGTTGTCTCATATGCTGCTGACGTCAGCAAAAATTGCACAATCATCTGGACTAAAAGCGGGCTACCGCTTGGTAACAAACAGTGGTGAAGGTGGCCGGCAGGAAGTGCCGCACCTACATTTTCATGTAATGGGCGATATCCGAGACGCGGGTTATCGACCACTTTAAAACGATGAGGTTAGAGTATGTTTGCAAATATTAGTTGGCCACAATTGGTCATTGTGTTGGTATTGGTGGTGTTGGTATTCGGCACTGGAAAGCTCAAATCGGTCAGTAAAGATGTGGGCGGCGCTATTCGTGGTTTTAAAAAATCAATGAATGACGAGCCTGAAACACCTTCCCAAATCGATAAAAGTGAGAAAGCTGACGCGACTTTCACGGCTGAAGAAACCAAAGCCAAAGACAAAGTTGAGTCATAGTACCTATGTTTGATATCGGGTTTATGGAACTGGTGGTATTGGCTATTGTTGCGATGTTGGTGGTCGGGCCAGAACGCCTTCCGGAAGCTGCACGCGCAGCGGGTAAAGCCGTTGGCAAGTTCAAACGTTTCTTTAGCACGATTCAAAAGCAGATCGAACAAGAGTTACGTGCAGACGAACTCAATAATCTCAACAAAAAGATTATGGACGATACCAATGGGGACATCTTTGCGATGAATGACGCGCCGTCTGCTGACGCTGCGCTGAAAAATCATAGCAAGACACCTGTGCCACCAGTCGCATCAGCCCCCTCTGAAACTGCACCGACTGCTGCCATTGTGACGGAAGAAAATGACAACCCAAAAGCCAAATGACAACCCGCTACCATTGGTCGCGCACCTAAAAGAACTCAGAGACCGTTTATTACGCAGCGTTCTGGTAGTGGTGGTTTTATTTGCTGGCCTATATGCCTTCGCCAATGACATTTATCTGGCTATGGCGCGTCCGCTGGAACAACTTCTGCCTGACAACCTCGCGGAAATGGGTCTGATCGCCACTGGGGTAACATCACCCTTCTTGGTGCCGTTCAAATTGACCTTGGTGTTGGCCGTGATGCTCGCCATTCCCTTTATCCTGCACCAAATTTGGAGCTTTATTGCGCCCGCGCTGTACAAGCACGAAAAGCGCCTTGCCATTCCCTTATTGGCGTCCAGTGTCATTTTGTTTTATGCCGGCGTTGCTTTTGCCTATTTCGTTGTGCTGCCCATCGTATTCGGGTTTTTCACATCTATTGCACCTGAAGGCATCGCCTTCATGCCTGATATCGCCAGCGTGCTAGATTTCATCCTTAAAATCTTTTTTGCATTTGGTTTGGCATTTGAGATTCCAATCGCCACCTTTTTGTTGGTGTGGTCTGGCGTCGTGTCTATTGCTGCACTTAAAGCCAAGCGCCCCTATATATTTGTCGGTTGCTTTGCAGTCGGCATGTTAGTAACGCCGCCCGATGTGTTGTCACAAACCATCTTGGCAATCCCCATGTGGCTGCTGTTTGAAATTGGTCTGATATTTAGCAAAATGGCCAAACCGCGTGACACGCGTGAAGATGATAACGATGACGACACAGACGCCGCCGACAGTACGGTAGTTGCAGCGGACACACCCGCGCCAGCAGCAGAGGCTCCCACAGTACCCTTTGATACTGGCTCACCATTTGACATGGGTGCTCCGGCAAATAAAGACCCTGATGTGCCAGAAAAACCGAAAGGTTAATCCACCGGCACCACGCTTTGAAATGGCCTAGACCCGCGCGTCTGGGCCTCTTTCTCTAACAAAACACGAGTCTACCATTATGACAGCCCCTACTATCTCTGAACGCCTAGACGCTATCCGCGAACACATGGATCATCACCGCATCGATGCTTACATTGTACCCAGCGCCGATGAATATTTGGGCGAATACATCCCCGAGCGCAATCGCCGGTTGCAGTGGGTCTCTAATTTTACTGGCTCAGCCGGCATGGTTATCGTATTAAAGGATCAAGCGGCCATCTTTGTCGATGGGCGCTATCGCGTTCAGGTCCGCGACCAGGTATCGACTGACCTGTTTTCGATCTTGCATCTTATCGACGACCCACAGCCTGAGTGGTTGATCTCTCAATTACCCGCTGGTAGTCAAATCGGCATCGACCCACGCATGCACACCTATAAATGGTTCAGTAATACCCAGAAGACATTGGCCGATGCCAATATGGAACTGATCTCACTGTCAGACAACTTGATTGATGCCTGTTGGCATGACCGTCCCGCCGCTAACATCAAGCCGGTGAGGCTAATGCCTACTGCAGTAGCAGGCCGCAACAGCACGGACAAGCGCGACACAATAGGCGCTGCTATCGACAACAAGCATGCCGACGCCGCCCTCATTTTTGCATCAGATTCATCCAACTGGTTACTCAACATCCGCGGTCAGGACATCCCGTCACTGCCCCTCGTGTTAGGAGTCGGACTGCTGTTTGCTGATGGGTCTATGGTGTATCACATGGACCTCGATAAAAGCATTGACGGTTTGGAAGCCCATGTGGGCGATCGCGTCACGTTCAAGCCTGAATCTGAACTGGGTGACTCTTTGGCCGCCTTGGCAGGTAAAACTGTATGGGCTGACAGTGACACCACATCGGCATTCGCCATCAACACCCTTATTGAAGCGGGCGCCCGCATCATCAATTACCCCGACCCAGTGTTGCTACCAAAAGCAGCAAAAAACGGCGTTGAAATTTCGGGAATGAAAGAGGCGCATCTTCAAGATGCGGTGGCCGAAATCGGATTTTTGAGTTGGTTGGACAGCATCGTTGCTGCGGGCGAGCGTCCCGATGAAGCAGCGCTTGCCGACAAATTACTGACCTTTAGACAACAGCAGCCGGACTTCGTAGAGGTCAGTTTTGACACCATTTCTGCTGCAGGCAGCAATGCCGCGATGTGTCATTACAACCACCGTAATGGGACACCTGCGCATTTGCCGGAGAACGGTGTCTATCTGGTCGACAGTGGCGGTCAATACCTGTGTGGTACTACCGATATCACCCGTACCATTGCCATCGGAACACCATCAAGTGAATTGTGCGAGCGGTTTACTCTGGTACTCAAAGGCCACATTGCACTAGACCGCATGACATTTCCAGAAGGCACCTCAGGATCGCAGCTTGATGTATTGGCGCGCGCACCACTATGGTTACAGGGTTTGGACTTTGACCATGGTACAGGTCATGGTGTTGGCCACTTCCTCAGCGTGCACGAAGGACCACAGCGTATTGGTAAAAAAACCAGTGAATTTGCTTTGCTGCCTGGCATGGTCTTGAGCAACGAGCCTGGCTATTACAAAGATGGCCACTATGGCATTCGCTGTGAAAACCTCGTCGTCGTAAAACCAGCGCCCGACCTAGGCCACGACGGTAAGGCATTTTTACAATTTGAAGCCCTGACGTTTGTGCCCTTTGACCAGCGATTGATTGTGAAAGACCTTTTGACGGCTGATGAGATCCAGTGGCTAAACGACTACCACGAGCAAGTCATTGCAAAGGTAGGCCCACGGCTAGAGGCTGAAGGGTTGGCTTGGCTATCCCGCGCGGCACGCCCCATGTAGGGCACCAGATTCTAGACATAAAAAAACCGGGCATTGCCCGGTTTTTTTTCGCCTGATTAGCTGCTTAGCTAAACATGCCTTTGAACATAAAGAAGAACAAGATCGACAGAATCGCACCAGCCGGCAGGGTGATCACCCAACTAGCGATAATGGTACCAATTACCTGTAGATTCAAAGCAGAGATACCACGCGCCATACCGACACCCAACACAGCGCCCACCAGCGTGTGTGTGGTAGAGATAGGCAAGCCGGTACCAGATGCCAACACAACCGTCGCAGCTGCGCCCAGTTCTGCGGCAAAGCCACGGCTCGGTGTTAGTTCAGTAATCTTCCTACCGATCGTACCCATTACCTTATAACCGTAGGTTGCTAGGCCCAAAACGATACCGCCACCACCTAATAAAAGGATCCATGCAGGCATAGCAGACTTAGACGCGACCAAGCCGCCACTGGATACAATATTGTATACCGCAGCCAAAGGTCCTACTGCGTTAGCGACATCGTTAGAACCGTGTGCGAAGGCCATAGCACAGGCGGTAAAAATCATCAGAACCGAGAAAACCCGCTCAACCGACGTGAAGCGGAAGTCTCTGTTTTCTTCTGGATCTAACTTGATACGGCTCAGCAATGCCGTACCCAGCAACATCACGACAACACCAAGGATCAATGAAATACCAAATGATTCCCAGAAAGACAAGCTGACACCAACGTGCTTCAAGCCTTTAAGTAGGGTCACCATACCGATCAACAAACCTACGAAGAACATATACATCGGAACCCAGCGCTTAGCAGACGCAAAAGGATCCTTGGTATTAAGTACCAATTTATGCACCGACTTAAAGATCAGAAACGAGATGACACCCGCTAGCACCGGAGAAACCACCCAGCTCGACACAATAGAGCCGACCTTTGACCAATTCACGTATTCTGAACCAACACCCACTGCTGCGAAGCCAACAATAGCGCCAACAATACTGTGTGTTGTAGATACAGGCCAACCCATGATAGAAGCAATAACCAGCCAGATACCTGCAGCCAATAGCGCAGACATCATGCCGTAGACTAGCAATTCTGGGCTCGATGCGAACAATCCAGGGTCAATAATGCCCTTTCGAATTGTTTCAGTCACCGCGCCACCTGCTAAATAGGCACCTGCAAACTCAAATACCATGGCAATCAATATTGCCTGACGAATGGTCAATGCTTTTGATCCCACTGACGTACCCATGGCGTTAGCAACGTCGTTCGCACCAACACCCCAGGCCATTAGGAAACCAAAAATACAGACTAAAATAATAAACCATTGGCCATATTCAGCAATTATGGACATGGGAATTCCTCTTATAGATTAACGGGCAAGTAAAATTTGCATGCGTGAACCGACGCGCTGGGCGTAATTCGCCATGTCGCCGATAATTTCAATCACTTTGTATAGGAAAATGATATCCACAGGTGGATATTCAGTTTCTACACCACGTAACTGTTTACGCACTTTGATTTCAAGCTCGTCCGTTTTGGACTCAGCTTTGTCTACAGTTGCAATAAGACCCATGACCAACTTCACTTCCCGTGAACCAAATCCTGTTTCAAACAACTCGTCTAACTCAGACAGCGCACCTAATGCCTTTTCGCTGGTATCAACTGACGCCTGAAGGTACTTTCGCATGCTCTTGCGAATCTTTTTAGGAATAATCATTTCCCGGCCCAACATGACACCCGATATATCCTTAGCTGAGTTCGCCAACCGGTCCTGCATTGACAGCAACTCTAATAGGTCAGAACGCGAAACAGGCATAAATAGACTGTTTGGCAAATGTGACCTAATGTCCTTTTTCATATCATCTGCTTGACTTTCAAGGTCGGTAATTCGCGTGCGCACTTTCTCTGCAGTTTCATAGTCTTCTTCGACCGCTGCATCAAAAAATTCAATCAACAAAGTCACACACTCATGTGCGATTTTGATGTGCTCTTGCATAGGCTTTACGGGTGAACGCCCAAATAATGCCATTAGCGGACTTTCGGCTGCCATAACTAAACTCTCCTGTTGTCATGCGTCCGTGCATTATAGTTTTTTAATTTTAAATTCACAGGCTTATTCCTAGAGAACAGCCCACAGAATGTAAAATTTTTACGTCTGAAAACTCGGTTTTTTGAACCGAGACAGTCGCTGTGAAATAGCCGTTTTTTAAAAAAACGGCCAAATTGGCATAACAAATGTGAAAAATGGTGCAAGAATGCTTTTTTTGACGCTTTGCCAAAAAATTGGTCATGTAGCCAATGGTTTACGCTGCTGATTTTTTGATCAGTTGCTTTTAGGGCTAACCTGCTACTAATCGTCGGTGAATTCAGCGATATTAGCTTCCCACAGGGGTTGCCCTGTTTTTTTATGGATGTTGGAGAGTGATATGCACGAGAATTTAAAAGCACTGGGCGTGACTGACGTCGACAGTATTGAGCGTTTTGGACTTCGGTCTGAGTCAGATTTTGATATTTTAAAAATCTATCACAAGAAAAAGAAGGGCGAGCTATTTGCTAAGAGCGAGAAGTTCAAATTTCCACGCCAGCAAAAGCGTGTACGCATTGATGCCGATGGCAAAAGCAAGTATCAGAGTGTGTCTGAAATATCGCAAACATTGCGCTATGTCGTGGCAGAACTCGATATGATCTGCAAGAAAGACGACGGCCAGGTTGATCTTAAGAAAAAGATCCTAAAAGACCTTAAACACCTTGAGCGTGTTGTGAATAACAAGATTTCAGAGATAGAAGCTGACCTAGCGAAGCTATAAGTCTAGGCTGTCGTTCGCATACACCTCCACATCATCAAACGCTGTGCCTCACGTGGACCAGCGTTTGACGTACCTACGCGTACAAACCTGTTGATCTATGCCTCTTTTTCGATCGACCTCAGACGTCGGTCTTTATCAATGGCAACATAGACAAATTCAGCTTCAGTCACCTTATGGCGCTCTGCGTCTTCCGGCATTCGACACCAGACTTCTATAGTGACCTTCACCGAGCTACGCCCCACGTTATTGACCTTCGCATAACAACACACCACTGCCCCGATGCGTACGGGACGGACAAATGACATAGGACCAATCGCCATGGTCGTAGCCCGGCCATTGGCCAATCGCCCCGCCATGATGGCTGCTGCAGTATCCATTTGGGCAACCAACCAACCGCCAGAAATATCGCCGTGCGGGTTGGCATTCATGGGCATGGCCATTACGCGTAAAACCAGTTCACCTACCGGTGCAGGATTGACATCATCAGTGTTCACATCTACCTCGATTGCAATGCGTGTTATTTTTATTGGGTTGAATTCTTTAGATAGTATAAAGATTTGCTATTGAACAACAGCGGAAGCGAAAATAAAGCGTGATCATCGCACATTTGGGTGGCCATTTCTCGTGATAAAACCTCTGATTCGTTCGATCTGGGGTGAAATAAAAGCCACATATAACGGTGAAGTAAAAAAAAACACCAAAAGATTCAAAAGGTTATTGACCGTTAAATAGTTCGTCAGTATAGTACGCCTCGCCTTAGGGCAAGGGCCGGCTTAGCTCAGTTGGTAGAGCAACTGACTTGTAATCAGTAGGTCGCCAGTTCGATTCCGGCAGCCGGCACCATTACTTAAAAACCCGTTTATGCGGGTTTTTTTGTGTCTGTCACTTTTTCACCCTCCCAAATGACAGCGTCGACCCATAGCCTAAACCGCCGGCACAAGTTGGATGTCGTCATGAACAGATTGGGGTACTTAAGCGTTTCGGCTTGGACTGTTTAGGTGTTGTGGGGTTTAGGTGTTGTGGGGTTTAGGTGTTGTGGGGTTTAGGTGTTGTGGGGTTTAGGTGTTGT